>Ga0209370_1000036_pt1 | contig 398934 bp, 337 predicted proteins | sample AgamicAtPrz_FD_187164 | JGI IMG/M metagenome (GOLD analysis project Ga0209370, IMG submission 187164) | Agave microbial communities from Guanajuato, Mexico - At.P.rz (SPAdes) (version 2) | ecosystem: Host-associated > Plants > Phyllosphere > Phylloplane/Leaf | place: Guanajuato, Mexico...
AGAACCTTTTTCCGCTTCTGCAAGCTTTTTTAAAGAGTTTTTTTGAAGTTTTTCCGCCCTTTTTCCTAACCTTCTCATAACGCGGGGCTTACATTTTGGATATTTTTCACCGAGCGTAAGGTTTTTCTTCGTTACTCCCGGAATCGGGCTGTTCTGCCGCAAAGGCGCTAGGGCGCGAAGCCTGTTTTTTCCGCTTTTCGGCCCCTAAAGACGCCAGGCTTTACAAAAAATCTTCATCTGGAAACCCAATCCCTAGCCCCGATAGGAGCGGAAATCCTTTTTGGGCCGGGCTTCGGCCCCAAAAGATTGAAGCGCATAGCGGGAAAAAGCTCCTAAAAAAAAATAATTTCAAAAACTACCCTTATATATGTCGAGCATAAGACGCACTGCAATGCGTCTCTACGGAAAAACGGGAATTTGATTGCAAACATACCTATACAAATAAACCCGACAGGTTTTGAAAACCTGTCGGGTTGTAACCGAGATTTACTCTTATATATAAGTATAACTTATAAACTATATTAATATGTATTATTCATTCAAAGCGTCTATTACTTCTTTGGTAATTTGAATGCTTTTTAGTTTTGCTTGATGATCGAAGATTGGACTTGTCACCATTAGCTCGTCGATTCGGGCATAGTTGATAAACTTTCTCAAATCGGTTATTAGCTGTTCTTTGTTTCCTGTGAAGGTTCCTGCTGTCATCTGATTTACATGGAAACGTTCTGCTTCATTCATGATATCGTCTAGAGATGAAACTGGTGGCTGTAATCCTTTGCGATCATTTCTAATTAGGTTCAAAAACATTTGATACAAACTTGTCGATAGCAATTCTGCTTCTTCATTTGTATCTGCCGCAATGATATTTACACAAGCCATTGTTTTTGGTTTATCTAAATACTCTGATGGCTGGAAATTTTCTCTGTAAAACTCAAATGCCTGGATCATTAGTTTTGGTGCAAAGTGTCCAGCAAAAGCATAAGGCAATCCATAAGCTGCTGCCAAAGCCGCGCTGTCCATACTTGATCCTAAAATCCAGATTGGGACATTTAACCCTTCGGCTGGGAATGCACGAACTTTTCCTGATGCATTTTCAGATGAAAAGTATTCTTGAAGCTTGCTTACATTTTGCGGAAATCGCTGTGCTTGCTCAAAAAAGTCTTTTCGAATCGCTTCGGCAGTTGGCTGATCTGTTCCTGGCGCTCTTCCTAAACCTAAATCAATTCGGTTTGGATAAAGGGTTTCTAAAGTTCCAAATTGTTCTGCCACTACTAGAGGAGAATGATTTGGAAGCATGATTCCGCCAGAGCCTACACGGATATTCTCGGTTTGACTTGCTACATAACCAATTAAAACCACAGTTGCAGTACTGGCAACGTGTGCCATATTATGGTGTTCTGCGAGCCAGATTCTCTTGTATCCTAATCTATCGGCTAATTGCGCTATGTCTTTTGTTTTTTGGAATGTTTCTGTTGCGTTACTATCTTGAGTGATAATTGCAAGCTCTAATATTGAGACTGAAATTGGTTTTTTCATATAAATTAAGGCTAAAATGCAAAATTAACTCATTTATGCGAATGCCTTTGTTTTCTAATGTTAATAGAATTATAATATTCTCAAATGATTCAAAATATCTAATTTTTAATAATTAATTATTGTTTTACAATAATTAATTATACATTTGCAATATCAATTTAATTTTTCATTGTATGAAGACCACTCATATTGTTTCTAAAATATTGTTTTATTTTACCCGATTCTTGTCTGTAGTTTATTTTTTCTTGGCTACTTACTCGGTTTTTACTTTAGTGACAGGGTTATTTCTAACATTTAAAGATAACGGAAAGTATTTTCAGGTTTGTTATCCGTTTACTACGCATCCTGTAATGTTGGGCGATTACAACCTGCCATATATTCTTTTTGATTTTTTAGCTCCACTGAGTCTTTATGGACTTTTCTTTTTACTGAGCAGTAATGTCTTTAAAGTTTTCTTTCAGCCAAAATTATTTACTCAAAATGGAGTTTTGCACTTAAAACGCTTTTATTTATCCAATTTATTCATTCCGAGTATCGTTATATTTTTTGCGTTCTTCTTTGTTCCTTTAGACAACGAAGTGGTACTCTTTATCATATTGCACGGAATGCTTGGCGCTTTTGCTTATTTTTTAGCTGCCATTTTTAAACAAGGTTTAAACCTTCAAAACGAACAAGACTTATTTATATAGCTATGCCAATAATTGTAAATGTTGATGTAATGCTTGCCAAACGCAAGATGCAGAGTAAAGAATTGGCAGAGAAATTAGATATAACGCCTGCTAATTTATCGATTCTAAAAACTGGAAAGGCAAAAGGTATTCGATTTGATACTCTTGAAGCAATTTGCAAAATCCTAGACTGCCAGCCTGGTGATATTTTAGAATATGTAAGCGAGTAGTTTTTTTTAATCAAATTTTCTGAATCTAAAAATCGGCTTTTTGAGGCCGACAGGACTTTTATTGTCCAAAATTTTCAAATCATCATTTATATCATCATCAAAAATCAATCAAAAAATGAACAGTTTAACAATCAAAAATCTCAGTAAAACGTATGAGAACGGCACACAAGCGATTGACCATTTATCACTTGAAATTACAAACGGAATGTTTGGGTTATTGGGTCCGAACGGCGCAGGAAAATCGACTTTAATGCGAACCATTGCAGCTTTGCAGGAACCCACTTCGGGAATTATTGAGTTTAACGGAATTAATATTCTCGAAAATCCAATGTTTATTAGAGAGAATCTCGGATATCTTCCACAGGAATTTGGCGTTTATCCTAAGATTTCTGCTTATCGTTTATTGGATCACTTGGCAATTCTAAAAGGAATTGTCCATAAGAAAGAACGACATGACCAGATTTTGTATTTGCTGCAACAAACCAATTTATTACAACACAAAGACAAAGCCGTAAATTCTTTTTCTGGTGGAATGCGTCAGCGTTTTGGAATTGCACAGGCCTTATTGGGTAGTCCAAAGATTATTATTGTGGATGAACCAACTGCTGGGCTTGATCCTGAAGAAAGAAACCGTTTCAATAATCTCTTGAGTGAAATAGGTGAAAGCATTATTGTAGTTCTATCTACACATATTGTAGAAGATGTTCGCGATTTATGTACCAAAATGGCAATTATTTCTAATGGGAAATTGATTTTGGAAGGAAATCCAAATGAAGCGGTAGATTCTTTGAAAGGAAAAATCTGGATAAAAGCGATTCATAAAAATGAACTGAAAGAACATCAAGAACATTTTAATATTATTTCTTCTCATTTGAATTCAGGAAAAATCAACATTCATGTTTTCTCTGAACAACAGCCTGATTCTGGTTTCGAACTGACTTCTCCAGATTTAAGCGATGTTTACTTTAATATATTATCTCAAAATCATTTTAAAAAATAACGTTATGCTTTCTAAATTAATTCAATTTGAATGGCATAACAATACCAGAAACTGGACATTTTATGCCACATTTATCATTTATTTGGTTTTAGGATTTTTTGTGAGTGCTTTTGCGAACTTTTCGTTTTCGGGAGCTTACAAAAACAGTCCATTTACATTAACTTATGCGATTGGTCTGATTTCGCTAATGACTATTTTCTCCACCACACTTCTTGTTGCACAGCATTTTTTAAAAGAATACGAAACCAAATTTGATGCAATAATCTTCTCTACTCCTATTTCTAAATTTTATTATTTAGGAAGTAAATTTATTACAGCTTTTGTAATTGCCGTTTCTTCGTTCGGAATGTTTATTATAGGAATGATTATCGGACATCAAATGTCGTGGATTCCTAGAACCGAAATCGGTCCGTTTGAAATTCTAAATTACGTCTGGCCTTATTTGGTGATCGTTGTTCCCAACATATTTTTATGTCTCTCAATTCTTGCTACGCTTGCTTGGCTTACGCGAAGCAAACTTTTTGTTTACGTTGGCGGATTATTCATCTACCTATTATATATAGCGGGCTCGATTTTTTCTAATTCGCCATTATTTGCAAATGCATCTCCGTCTTCCGCGAAAGCGATGTCATTGGCAGCAAAAATAGATCCGTTTGGTTTGGCTGCTTTTTTGGAACAAACGAGATATTGGACATCAATAGAAAAAAACACTCAACTGATTTCACTTTCGGGCAACTTTTTATTCAATCGAATCTTATGGATTTGCATTTCTTTCCTTCTGATTTTTGCTTCTTATAAAATGTTTTCTTTTCGAAAGACAAAAAATAAAAAGGTAAAAACCATTAAAACCAACGCGAGAGAAACAAAAACATATTCTGCTGTAATTCCGAAACAGCTTGAATTTAAAACCTCAAAACATAATTGGGCTGTTTTTAAAAGCAATTTGAAAATGGATATTTATTTGATTTTAAAAGGAATTCCATTTTTACTGATTGTAATTTTACTTTCGGGATTATTAATGATTGAGATTTCAGATGAAATTGACGGTGGAATCAGATTGGCGGAAAAAATTACCGATACGGCTTTGATGATTTCAACCATAATGGATCGCCTGCCATTCATCTTGATTCTGATTATTTTTTTTTACAGTAGTGAATTATTGAATAGAAGTGAAAATTCGAGATTTGAAATGCTTGAAAATACAGCACCATATTCTCAGCTAATCGTTTTACTTTCGAAATTGACAGTGCTTTTTATGATTCCGATAATCTTAATTGGAATTAGTATTTTGATTGGAATTGGTTTTCAAATTATACATGCAAACGCACCAATTGAAGCTGGTCTTTACTTTTCAATGTTTTATTATATTGGCTTTCCTTTGTTTTTGATTTCAATTTTGGTGATTGCCATTCAAACTTTCGTTAAAAACAAATATTTAGGATTAGCTGTTTCTGCTTTTATTGTTCTTTTATTTTGCACCGGAATTGGGCAACAATTGGGAATCACACACACATTATTTCGATTTGGAGATTCTTTCAAAAGGGAATATTTTGATTTGAATGGTTTCGGAAGTTATACTTATCCATTTCATATTTCGATGCTCTACAATTCTGGATTGACTTTGATTCTGCTTACATTGACCGGAATTTTATGGAAACGAAATTCTTCCATTCTGAAAACCATTCGAAGAAATTCGTTTAATTCCATTCAGAAAATAACTTTTGTTTTGGGAATTATTCTTCTCATTGGTTTTGGAAGCTATCTTTTTTATAAAACGAATATCGAATATCCATACTTGACAAAAGATGATTTTAACAATTGGAGCGAACAATATGAACTCCAATTTAAAAAATATACAAATTTTGCACAGCCAACGATTATTGCTGTAAAGAGTAAAGTCGATATGTTTCCGGAAGAAAATCGTTATGAAGTAAGCGGCACTTATGAATTGATCAATAATTCGGAAAAACCAATTGATAGTTTACTCCTATATATAGATCGAAATTCGAAACTGACTTCTGTTGCAATTGAGAATGCGAAAAATCTGGATGATTCTTCTGAATTTCAGCATTATTGGTATCTATTGGAAAAGCCTTTGCAACCTCATCAGAAAATGAAAATGAGTTTTGCTTTTACCTCAACTTGGTCGCCATTTAAAGGGCATACTGCATTTAATTCTATAATTGAAAATGGTTCGTTTATGCGAATAAGCCGTTACTTTCCAACTTTTGGTTATCAAGATTCTAACGAAATCAGCAGTAAAAAGGAGCGGGAAAAAAGGCATTTAAAACCACAGACTCCGCTTAAGCGACTTGAGGACAAGTCTAAAACAACAAATGATTTTATTGATTATGATGTTGTGGTTTCTACTTCTAAAAATCAAACCGCAATTGGAATTGGCGATTTAGTTGGAAATTGGAAAAAAGACAACCGAAATTATTTTCATTATAAATCTAATGGAAAGATTCCGTTTCGATTTGCTTTTTCTTCTGGCGAATATCAAATTCAAAAAACAAATTATAAAGGCATCTCTATTGAAGTTTATTATGATAAAAGACATTCTCGAAATGTTGCTAAACTGATTCAAGATGTAAAAAATACGTTAGATTATTGCCAAAACAATTTTGGAAAATATCCATACAAAACCATTCGTTATGCCGAAGTTTCTGCTTTCGCGGATGGATTTGCTGCAACTTCTTATCCATCTACAGTTTTTATGAAAGAGAATTTTGGTTTTTACAGCAACTTGAATAATCGAGATAAAGAAGATGTCATCAATCAATTAACGGCGCATGAATTGTCGCATGAATGGTGGGGAAATGCGCAAATCAGTCCCGAACAAAAAGAAGGAAGTTGGATTTTGACCGAAACTCTAGCACAATACACCGAATTGATGTTGTATGAAAAAGAACATGGCTTAGAGAAAGCTTTAGAAACTTTAAAAATTCATCTGGATTTGTATTTAAGCAGTCGAAGTTATGAGCCCGAAACTCCTTTATATAAAACAAATTACGAAACTCCGCATTTACCTTATGATAAAGGAATGCTGGTGATGCATCAGCTAAGAGTTTTAATTGGCGAAGAAAAAGTAAATCTGGCTTTACAGAATTTCCTGAACCATTATAAATATCCTAATCCAATTCCTGATTCTGAAGATTTATTGAGAGAGATTTATTTGGTTACAGATTCTAAACTCTATCCAAAATTGGATGAAATGTTCAAAAAGATTATTACCTATTCTTCTAAAATTTCTGAAGTTGAAAGTGTCAAAAAGAATGGCTTTTATGAAGTTTCTTTTAAAGCTGATTCTAAAAAATATATTGAAAACGCAACAGGAATTCGAAAGCAAATTGACAATGATAAAACAATAGATATTGGAATTTATGATGAAAACGGAAAGTTATTTCGTTATACTTTTCCAATCAAAAACAATAGAATTGAAGGAAAAATTAAATTCAAAAACAAACCTCAACGCATTGTAATTGATCCTCTTTTAATGAATATTGACACTTTTATAAAGGACAACGAGAAGGAAATTGATTAGTTTTTTTGTTACTTATATTTATTTAAACACATAGAGTCATAGATTATTTGTTGTTAAAAGGCGTTTCACTTGTATTAATGCACATAGCGATCTATGTTTTAGAAACTAGTTTCTTTCATCCTTCTTTTTAGACAAAGGAAAACTATGTTTCTATGTGTTTAAATAAAATATTAAAACCAAAACGTAGAAATAATTTCTTCCCAATCAAAAAAGCGAACAGATTTTAAACCTAAATTTGTACATCAAACACTAATTCGGTTTTAGCTTATCTGCAAAATGACACATAAAATTTTAATTATAGACGACGAAGAAAAACTAAGAAGTCTGCTGGCGCGAATTATAAAATCGGAAGGATTTGAAGTTTTTGAAGCTAAAGATTTAAAATCGGGTTTCAAAAAATTGGAACAAACCGAAATTGATGTCGTTTTGTGCGATGTAAAACTTCCTGACGGAAACGGGGTCGATTTTCTTCAAAACATAAAAAACAGTTTTCCCTTAACAGAAGTAATTCTGCTGACGGCTTTTGGAAATATTCCTGATGGCGTTCAGGCAATGAAAAATGGTGCATTCGATTATATTGTAAAAGGCGACGATAACGATAAAATTATTCCGCTTCTGTATAAAGCCGTTGAAAAAGTGCATTTGCAGAAAAAAGTCCAACAGCTTGAAAAACGAATCAACGATAAATATTCTTTCAATACTATTATAGGAAAGTCAAAAGGAATCGAACAGGTTATTGATCTCGCACAAAAAGTCGCAAAAACGGATTCTACCGTTTTATTGACGGGCGAAACTGGAACGGGAAAAGAAGTTTTTGCTCAGGCGATTCACGAAAACAGCAATCGTGCAGGAAAATCTTTTGTGGCGCTGAACTGCAGCACTTTCACAAAAGAAATTTTAGAAAGCGAGCTTTTCGGTCATAAACAAGGCTCTTTTACGGGAGCTGTAAAAGATAAAAAAGGTTTTATTGAAGAAGCAAACGGTGGAACTTTATTCTTAGATGAAATTGGTGAAATGCCAATTGATCTTCAGGCAAAATTATTGCGTGTTTTAGAAACTTCTGAATATATTCCCGTTGGTGACACGACTCCAAAAAAATCACATTTTAGGTTAATTGCCGCTACAAACCGTGATTTAAAGATAGAAAGCGACGAACATCGTTTTCGCTCTGATTTGTATTTCCGTTTGAATATCTTCGAAATCAAATTACCTTCGTTACGAGAAAGAATTAAAGATATTCCGTTATTAGCCAATTATTACGTGAAGCAATTTTCAGAAAAAACGAATAAAAAAGCGCTACAAATTGCGGATGACTTTTTACAGAAATTAGAGAATTATTCCTGGCCAGGAAATATCCGTGAACTGAAAAACGTCATCGAGAGATCTGTTATCTTAAGCAGTGGCGATACTTTGACTGCAGATGTTCTGCCTTATGAAATGCAGCATCAATCTGAAAATAATTCGAAACCAATGTCGGCTTTCTCCATGCAAAGTGTTGAGAAACTCCATATTCAAAAGGTTTTAAATTATACAAAAGGAAATAAAGCGGAAACGGCAAGATTACTAGAAATTGGGATTGCAACTTTGTATAGAAAAATTGAAGAGTACGGGATAGAAAATTCCAAAAATTAAAAATTCCAAATTTCAATGGCAATTCCAATAGCAATTTCAAATTTCAATTTTTAAAGCTTCGGAGAAGCATCATATTTATAGATTTTTTATTGCCAATAAGAAAAAGCTCCTGCGGAGCGACACCCGCACAATCTAAAAAAATATTTCACCCCGATGGGGTTCTGATAAATGTGAATTTATAATTTTCTATAAATATTTCGCTTCTCCGAAGCTTAGAATACTATATCAAAACGAGAAAAGCTTATCAAAATGATAGGCTTTTTTATGCCTGATTTTTGGCACAAAACTACATTTCTTTTGTTTACAACACTTTAGACATCACTTGACTTTTTCGGAACATCTTTTGGCATAAAGAGGATGAACATTAAAAATTCATTCCAAATGAAAAATCAAGTTACCTCAATCTACAAACAAGCAGAACGCTTTGCTGAGATTACTAAAAAAAATATTATCTGCGGTAATATCGTTCGTGCTAAAAAGTGCCTAGCGCTTGCTGAACGGTTATTTATAAATGGAAGCATCGAAACTAAAAATGCCATTTCTAACGTATACGTTTTTTCAGTTTCGTCTTTTATGGAAATGCGCCACTGCAATATCTCACACCTTTTCCCTCAAACGCTTAAAGCAGAATATATCAAACAGGTTAATGCTTCGGGAGTCTAAAAAGTTTAATCGGTTAACTGTTTAATTGCTTAATCGAAAAATCTAAAGTTTACAATCTTAAATCTAAAATAATCATGGTCACAATCCTCCTTCTCGCTTTGGCAGTTTTACTGTTTGCGATTTGTTTTCTGTCAGTTGAATTCTTTGAAAAAATCTAAATCATGACTGCACTATTTATTGTTTCAATCGCCGTTTTCGTGTATTTGATTTATGTATTAATCAAACCCGAAAAATTTTAAAAATGAAAAAGTCGAATTATAAAAATAAAAAGACATCCCTACTGTATGCATGTGCTGTCTGGACATTAGCCTTTATCGTACTTATCCTGTTTTTATAAAAATCTAAAATTTAAATAATTTCTAACAAATAAAATATGAACACAGAATTAATAGGTGTCATAGGTATTTTTATCCTTACCTTTATTCTAGCTATTCCGGTAGGGAAATATATTGCTAAAATCTTCTTGGGAAACAAAACACTTCTTGACCCAATTTTCAATCCAATTGAAAAACTTATTTTTAAAATCAGCGGTATTAATCCAGCCGCAGAAATGAACTGGAAACAACACTTAAAAGCGCTTTTGAGCATCAATATGGTTTGGTTCTTTCTTTGCTTTTTTATTTTGCTTTTTCAGGGTTCATTACCACTAAATCCAGATAATAATCCATCAATGACACCAGATTTGGCTTTTAATACGGCTATTTCATTTTTAGTTAATTGCGATTTGCAGCATTATTCAGGCGAAAGCGGCGTTTCTTACTTGTCGCAAATGGTCTTAATGTTTCTGCAATTCGTTTCGGCTGGTGTTGGAATCGCTGCTGCTGCAATGGTTTTTACTGCGATGAAAGAAAGAACTACAGACAAGCTAGGGAATTTCTACAATTATTTCGTAAAAAGCTGTACTCGTATTTTATTGCCTCTTTCGGCAATTGTGGCTATCGTTTTAGTTTTCAGCGGAACTCCAATGACTTTTGAAGTAAAAGATGCCATAACCACCTTACAAGGCGATCACGTTGAAGTATCACGAGGACCAGCCGCAGCTTTTATTGCTATTAAACATATTGGTACAAATGGCGGTGGATTCTTCGGAGCAAACTCGGCTCATCCGTTAGAAAATCCAACTTATTTTACAAACGCTGTTGAGCTTTGGGCACAAATGATTGTTCCGTTTGCGATGATTTTTGCACTTGGTTTTTTCCTAAATAAAAAGAAATTCTCTTACATCATTTTTGGTGTCATGACCGTTGGATTTTTACTTCTTGTAATTCCGACAATCTCAAGCGAAATCAACGGAAATCCTGCTATTGCAAAAATGGGAATTGCACAGACAACTGGAGCAATGGAAGGAAAAGAAGTTCGATTCGGGGCAGCCATTTCAGGATTCTGGAGTATTGCCACAACTGTAATTTCTACAGGATCTGTAAACAGTATGCACGATAGCGCAATGCCAGTTTCTGGAGCTATGCAGTTATTAGCTATGATGGTCAATGCCTTTTATGGCGGATGTGGTGTCGGTTACCTCAACTTTTACATCTTTATTATTCTGGCCGTATTTATTTCTGGTTTAATGGTCGGTCGAACTCCTGAATTTCTAGGAAAGAAAATCGAAGCTCGGGAAGTAAAAATCGCTGCTTTTATTGCAATTCTTCATCCGTTATTGATTTTAGCGGGAACTGCTTTGGCTTCTTACTTTGCTGCAAATGATACAGCAATGGGATATTGGTTCAGCGGAAATGCCACAGGTTGGTTAAACAATCCAGGCAACCACGGATTCTCAGAAATGCTATATGAATATACTTCGAGCGCTGCCAACAACGGTTCTGGTTTTGAAGGTTTGGGAGATAATAATCCGTTTTGGAATATCACAACTGGAATTGTTTTATTGTTGAGCCGTTTCATTCCGATTATTGGGCCTCTTGCAATTGCAGGTTTATTAGCGAATAAAAAATATATTCCTGAAAGTGCGGGAACTTTAAAAACTGACACCTCAATTTTTGGAATAATGATTTTCGCTGTAATCGCAATTATCGCTGCTTTATCTTTCTTCCCAGCTTTGGCTTTAGGTCCATTGGCAGAATTCTTTACTTTAAAATAATAACTCATTTTTCAATGCTGAAAATATTTTAAACACATAGAAACATAGTTTTTTCTTTACTAAAAAAGAAAACCAAAAGAAAGTAGTTTCTAACACATAGCTATGTGTATTGATGCAAGTGAAACGTCTTTATCTCGAAGTAAAATCTATGTTTCTATGTGTTTAGAAAAAAGTCAACCAAATAATATAAAAAAATGACAACTAATAAATCCACATCATTATTTGAAAGCAAACAGGTAAAAGAAGCTTTATTGCAGTCTTTTGTGAAGCTGAATCCAAAAATGATGGTAAAAAATCCGGTAATGTTTACCGTAGAAATCGGAACTGCCATTATGTTTGCCGTTAGCGTTTCGATCTTAATGGGCGCAAACGATCAGGGAAGTTTTGTTTACAATTTCATTGTTTTTCTAATCTTATTTGCAACGCTTTTGTTTGCTAATTTCGCTGAAGCGATTGCCGAAGCCCGAGGAAAAGCACAAGCTGACAGTTTAAGAAAAACTCGAGAAGAAACTCCTGCCAGACAAATTCTGCCAAACGGAGAAATCAAAAATGTAAGTTCTTCGACATTAAAAAAAGATGATATTTTCATTTGTGAAGCAGGCGATTTAATTGCCGCTGACGGAGAAATCATCGAAGGGCTAGCTACAATCGACGAAAGTGCGATTACGGGAGAAAGTGCTCCAGTAATTCGTGAAGCCGGCGGAGATAAATCTTCAGTAACTGGAGGGACAAAAGTATTGTCTGATAAAATTAAAGTAAAAGTAACTTCTGAACCTGGCGAAAGCTTTTTGGACAAAATGATTGCTTTAGTTGAAGGTGCGAGCCGTCAGAAAACACCAAACGAAATTGCTTTGACAATTCTATTAGCCGCATTTACTTTAATCTTCGTAATTGTCTGCGTTACCTTAAAACCATTTGCAGATTATGCTAACGCTCCTATAACTATTGCAGCTTTTATTGCACTGTTCGTTTGTTTGATTCCAACGACAATTGGAGGATTGCTTTCTGCGATTGGAATTGCAGGAATGGACAGAGCTTTACGTGCCAACGTAATTACAAAATCTGGTAAAGCGGTTGAAACGGCTGGAGATATTGATGTTTTGCTTTTGGATAAAACCGGAACAATCACAATTGGAAACAGAAAAGCAACTAATTTTTATCCAACAAAAGGAATTTCTTTTGATGACTTTGTGAAATCGGCTGTTTTGAGTTCGCTTGCAGATGATACTCCGGAAGGGAAAAGTATTCTCGAGTTAAGTGAAATGATTGATGTGAAAAGTGAAACGAAAGCCAGCTTTTTACAAACGACTTCTGACATCGCACACACTATCAAGTTTACTGCTGAAACCAGAACTTCAGGAGTAGTACTGAAAGATGGTACCAATATTAGAAAAGGCGCACAAGATGCAGCAAAAAACATTGCTCTGCAAGCTGGAAATATTTTTCCTGAAGATACTGCGCAACAAGTTATCACGATTTCTTCTAACGGAGGAACGCCTTTAGTAGTAATAAAAAACAATGAAATCCAAGGTGTAATCGAATTACAGGATATTATCAAAACTGGAATGAAAGAACGTTTTGAACGCTTACGCCGAATGGGAATCAAAACGGTTATGGTTACAGGAGATAATCCGCTTACGGCTAAGTTTATTGCCGAAAAAGCTGGTGTTGATGATTTTATTGCTGAAGCAAAACCTGAGGATAAAATGAACTATATCCGAAAAGAACAAGCTGAAGGAAGATTGGTTGCCATGATGGGAGACGGAACAAACGATGCTCCTGCCCTTGCGCAAGCGAATGTTGGAGTTGCCATGAACAGCGGAACTCAAGCTGCAAAAGAAGCTGGAAACATGGTCGATCTTGACAATGATCCAACGAAACTAATCGAGATTGTCGAAATTGGAAAACAGCTTTTAATGACTAGAGGAACTTTGACTACTTTCTCAATTGCTAACGACGTTGCTAAATATTTCGCGATTGTTCCTGCTCTTTTAATTACTGCGATTCCTGCGCTTCAAGGTTTAAATATTATGCACTTACATAGTCCTGAAAGTGCGATTTTATCGGCTGTGATTTTCAATGCGATTATCATTCCGATCTTGATTCCGCTTGCGCTGAAAGGTGTTGAATATCGTCCGATTGGGGCAAGTGCCATTTTAAAACGTAATCTTTTGATTTATGGGCTTGGAGGATTGATTGTTCCTTTTATTGGAATCAAACTGATTGACGTAATTGTTGCCTTATTTATGTAAACAAAAGGTGCTAAGGTTCTGAGATACTAAGGTGCTAAGTTTTTCTTAGTCCCTCAGAACCTTAGTCCTTAGAACCTCTAAAATAAAAAAAAAAATGAAAAATATATTCTCACTTATAAAACTTACAGTTGCTCTTTTGCTTCTATTCATTGTCATCTACCCTTTAGCCATTTACGGAATAGGACAGCTAGCTCCCAATCAAGGAAAAGGAGAAACTATTTCGGTTGACGGAAAAGTCGTTGGCTATCAAAAAATCGGACAAAAGTTCGATAAATCGAATTATTTCTGGGGAAGACCTTCGGCTGTCGATTACAATGCTGCGGGAAGCGCCGGAAGCAACAAAGGGCCAAGCAATGCTGAATATTTGGCTTTGGTTCAAAAAAGAATTGATACACTTTTATTGATTCATCCTTATTTGAAAAAATCTGATATTCCAGCTGATATGGTTACAGCTTCGGGAAGTGGTTTAGATCCGAATATTTCTCCGCAAGGCGCTTTGATTCAGGTGAAACGAATTGCTAAAGAACGAAAACTAGATGAAACTAAAGTAAAAGCTTTAGTAAAATCTAAAATTAATTCGGCTGTTGTTAGCCCTGAGACTGTGAATGTTTTGGAATTGAATGTGGCATTGGATCAGCTTCGCTAAGCTCTAAGTTGCTAAGGTTCTAAGATACTGAGCTACTAAGTTTTTTTTCCTAACAGGTTTTAGAAACCTGTTAGGAATTATAAACAGAGTAACCACACAGTTTGTCATCCTGAGAAACTAAGGATCACACTCGAAACTCAGTCTCCATAATCGCCAATCTTTGTCGAGCTACTTGCGAAATCCCTTGTTACTCGGATGACAAAAATGACGAGAATTGGAATCGAAAAACTGAAACTTTAAATAATACCTAACAGGTTTTGGAAACCTGTTAGGATATGAAAAATATTGTAATACAAAAACGCCTTTTTACCCCAAATGCCCTAGCCCCGATAGTAGTGGAAATCCTTTTTCTGGCTTCTTTAGCCAGGAAAAGATTACTTCGTCAGTTCGCTGTCGCTCGTGTGGAACGGATAGCGGGATTAGCTCCTAAAAATCTACTAATAAATAATTTAACTCAGAGGACGAGATCGCTTTGTTCCTCGCAATGACATATGAAAAAAATAATACTTACTGCTTTAATCGCTTTTGGTTTTAGCAATTTACACGCACAAGAAGAATCTAAAAGTCCGTTTACGTTTTCTGGATATGTAGACGTTTATTATAGTTATGATTTCGGGAAGCCTGAGAATCATACCAAGCCAAGCTTTTTTTATAATTATAACCGAAGCAATGAAGTGAACCTGAATTTGGGTTTGGCAAAAGTGAATTATTCGAAAGGAAATGTCCGAGCAAATTTAGCATTGATGGTGGGAACTTATGCACAATATAATATGTCTGCTGAACAGGATTTACTGCAAAATGTTTATGAAGCGAATGTAGGCGTGAAGATTTCGAAAAAACATGATTTATGGATTGATGCCGGAATTATGCCTTCGCATATTGGCTTTGAAAGCGCGATTGGAAAAGATTGCGCCAATTTGACCCGAAGCATTCTGGCAGAGAATTCGCCATATTATGAAGCTGGAGTAAAAATTGGTTACACTTCTGATTCTGGAAAATGGTATTTGGTGGCAATGTATTTGAACGGTTGGCAGCGAATTCAGAAAATAGATGGCAATCAAACACCGGCTTTTGGAACGCAGGTTACTTACAAACCATCTGATCGGGTTATTTTGAACTGGAGTACTTATGTTGGAAACGAACAGCCAGATGTAGATAAAAAATGGCGTTATTTTAATAATTTCTACGGACAATTTAAAGTGGCTGAAAAAGTAAACTTAACGACTGGTTTTGATATTGGTTCTCAGCAATCGGCTAAAGGAAGTGAGAAATATGATGTTTGGTTCTCTCCTGTTGTAATTCTGCAATACAAACCGACAGATAAAATTCAGCTGGCAGCAAGAGGAGAATACTATAGTGATGAAAAAGGTGTTATCATCGCGACAGAAACACCAAACGGATTTAAAACTTACGGATTTTCAGCTAACTTTGATTACTTAGTAGCCGATAATGTTATGTTTAGAATTGAAGCCAGAAATCTGTCAAGTAAAGATGAAATTTTCACAAAAAATAACCAGCCAACAGATACAAATACCTTTGTGACAACTTCTTTGGCAATTAGTTTCTAGGAAAATATTCTTGCCACAGATTACGCAGATTAAAAGAATTTTTCTTTGTGCTAATTTATTCGCCACGAATTCACGAATTTTTATTTGAATTAATTCGTGAATTCGTGGCTAAAAAAAATAAAAACTTTGTGACTTAGCGCCTTCGTGGCAAAAAAACATGGAAAACGAAAATAACGCACAGCATTTTCTGGACTTGATTCAGAAATCTCGAAAGGGAAAGTTTAAAATCTACATTGGGATGAGTGCCGGTGTGGGCAAAACTTTTCGTATGCTTCAGGAAGCGCATTCGTTATTGAAAAACGGAATCGATGTCAAAATCGGCTACATCGAAACGCATATGCGGAAGGAAACGCATGAATTATTGGCTGGTCTTCCGATTATTCCGAGGCGGACTATTTTTTATAAAGGAAAAGAACTCGAAGAACTCGACGTTCAGGCAATCATCAACCTTAGACCAGAAGTGGTTATTGTTGATGAATTGGCGCATACAAACGTTGAAGGCAGCAAAAATGAAAAACGCTGGCAAGATGTTCTGGAGATTTTAGACGCTGGAATTAATGTGATTTCGGCTGTAAATATTCAACATATTGAGAGTTTAAATGAAGATGTAAAACGAATTACCAATATTGATGTTCAGGAGCGAATTCCTGATAATGTTCTACGTCTGGCTGATGAGGTTGTAAATATCGATTTGACCTCGGAAGATTTAATTGCGCGTTTAAAAGAAGGAAAAATTTATACGGCAGATAAAATTCCGACAGCTTTGGCTAATTTTTTTAAATCGGAACAGATTCTGCAATTGCGTGAATTGGCTTTAAAAGAAGTGGCAAGTCAGGTGGTTCGAAAAGTAGAAAGCGAAGTTCCGAATCTGCATGCTTTACGGCATGAAAAATTGTTGGCTTGCATTAGCAGCAATGAAAAAACTGCTAAAATTATTATTAGAAAAGCGGCTCGATTAGCCAGTTATTACAATGGATCGTGGTATGTTTTGTATGTCGAAACGCCTAAAGAAAGCAGTAACCGAATTGCACTCGACAAACAAAGACATTTAATTAATAACTTTAAACTCGCTGTACAATTAGGCGCGGAAGCTATTAAATTGGAAAATTCAAATATTACAAATGCTATTTTGAAAACGGTAGAAGAAAAACAAATTACAACTGTGTGCATCGGAAAACCGCATTTTAATTTGTTTAAAGTAATTTTGTCTACAACAATTTTCAGGCGTTTGCTAAACAAATTGTCTTTGTCAAATGTCGATCTTGTTATTCTGTCGTGAAATGTTTTTATAAAATGAGAATTAAAACCAAATTGAATCTGGGTGTTGGATTGTTATTTTTAATGATCATCATTCTCTCGTTAGTGAGTGCTTATTCTGTTTTTCTGATTAAGCAGGACACCGAAAACATCCTGAAATCGAATTATAATACGCTGGAATATTCGAGAAATATGATTTTGGCTTTGGACGAAATGAAATCGGGTTCTAAAGAAACGATTCAGAGTTTTGAGGAAAATCTCGAAAAGCAGACTCAAAATATTACGGAACCAGGCGAAAAACAGGCTACCGAAAAGCTGAAAGCCAGTTTTGCTCTTTTAGACAAAAACAACTCCGACGAAACTGTAAAAACACAGATTCGCCAAGATATTTTTGCGATTATGAAACTCAATTTGGACGCCATAAAGCAGAAGAGCGACATTGCAAAACATTCAGCTGAAACAGCCAATTTATCAATTGCTATTGTGGGAAGTTTATGCTTTCTGATTGCTTTTAACTTATTGGTGAATCTGCCTAATAATATTGCCAATCCGATTAGAGAATTAACGCTGAGTATTAAGGAAATTGCCAATAAAAATTATTCGGAACGCGTTCATTTTACAAGTCATAGCGAATTTGGAGATCTTGCCAAATCATTCAATACGATGGCGCAAAAGCTTGAAGAATATCATGACAGCAATGTCTATAAGCTTCTTTTTGAGAAGAAACGACTGGAAACATTAATTAATAATATGAACGATCCTATTATTGGCTTAGATAACGAAGGGATTGTTTTGTTTGTAAATGATGAAGCACTGAAAATTATCGGTCTAAAATCGGAAGATATTATCGGAAAACATGCTTCTGAATTAGCGGTTTCTAATGATTTGATTCGTTCTTTGATTCTGAAAGAAAGTGAAACTCCGAAAAAACAGCCTCTCAAAATTTTTGCTCACGGAAAAGAAAGTTATTTCGAAAAAGAAATTCATAATATCACGATAACGCCAACGGGCGAAGAAAAAGAAATTAATATTGGCGATGTCATTATTCTGCGAAATATTACGCTTTTTAAAGAATTGGATTTTGCCAAAACGAATTTCATTGCTACTGTTTCACACGAATTAAAAACACCAATTGCTTCTATAAAATTAAGTCTTCAATTGCTTGAAAATGGAAAAACGGGCGATATGAACGACGATCAGAAACAATTGGTTGAAAGCATTAAAGATGACAGTCAGCGCTTATTGAAAATTACAGGCGAATTACTGAATTTATCACAATTGGAGACTGGAAACATTCAGCTAAATATCGGAAAAAGCAATCCGCACGAAATTGTAAAATATGCCGTTGAAGCCGTAAAAGTCCAAGCTGATCAAAAACAGATTCAATTGGTTGTTGACGCTGATGAAAACCTTAAAAATGTAAAAGCCGATGCCGAAAAAACAGGCTGGGTTTTGATTAACTATTTATCAAATGCCATTAGATATTCGTCTGAAAAAAGTACGATTCTTATCAAACTAAAAGAAGAAAACAATCAGATGGTTTTTCAGGTTATTGATACTGGAAAAGGAATTGACACAAGATATAAAGATCGAGTTTTCGATAAATATTTTCAGGTTCCGGGAAGTCAGAAATCTGGAACGGGATTGGGATTAGCAATCAGCAAAGAGTTTATTGAAGCGCAAAATGGAAGCGTTGGTGTTGAAAGTAATCTTGGATTGGGAAGTACATTTTGGTTTACATTGATGGTTTAGAATAATTGTGAATTGTGAATTATTAAAAGAAAAAATATTAAAAGAGCTTCGGAGAAGCCAGATATTTATAGCTAATTTGATTCACGTAGATAATAAGCTCCAGCGGAGCGGCATATTTCACCCCGCTGGGGCTTAAAAAACGCGACTTATGAATTTTTTATAAATATATCGTCCCGCTGGGACTTTTTCACTTAAAATCATCAATCTGAATAAAATAAAATTTAGCCAATCTTAATTCAACTACCCTATTTAAAACCAACAAATTAAAGTTCGCTTAAGGTTCAATTAAGTTCAAAATATCAGAGACAACCATTCGTTACTATTGCAAAATATAACGACAAAAAACAATGTTCCGCAAAACGATTTCCCTCGTATTCCTGTTCGGATTATTTTATGTGAATGCACAACAAAATGATTCGATCACAAAAATTGACAGTACTTCTAATCATTTAAAATTCACTTACAAACAATTAATTATTCCGTCAGTTTTAATTGGTTATGGCGTAATTGGTTTGGAAAGTGATCAGCTTTTGAGTTTCAACTCGCAAATCAGGAATGAAGTTAAAGAAGATATTGACGAGAAAATCACAATTGATGACTTTTCGCAATACGCGCCTGCTGTGTCAGTATATGCTTTGAATGCCTTTGGTGTTAAGGGAAAAAACAATATGCGCGATCGTTCGGTCATATTGGTGACTTCATACGCCATTATGGCGACAACGGTTTTGAGTTTAAAATCAATCGTGCATGAAGAAAGGCCTGATGGAAGTTCGAATAATTCATTCCCTTCTGGACATACTGCAACGGCGTTTATGGGTGCCGAATTTTTATGGCAAGAATACAAAGACAAATCGATTTGGTACGGAATTGCGGGTTATGCCGTTGCAACTGGAACTGGACTTTTCAGAATCTACAATAATCGCCACTGGCTGACAGATGTTGCGGCTGGAGCTGGAATCGGAATTTTGAGTACCAAAATTGCGTATTGGATCAATCCGTATATTACTAAGAAATTGTTTAAATCTTCTTCTGAAAATAAATCGACTTCTATGATAATGCCTTTTTATAATGGAAAGCAATACGGATTAGGATTTGCTAAGGTTTTTTAGTTTTTTTTAGCCGCGAAGGCACTAAGGCACAAAGTTTTTAAGCCACAGATTGCACAGATTAAAAGGATTTTTGAATGGCTTTGTGTAAATTTATTAACCACGAATTCACGAATTTTTATTTGAAATAATTCGTGAATTCGTGGCGGAAAAAAAATTATGTATTTGAAGTATTATTCTTGATTTCCCTAACTTCTCTTTTCAATTCTAAAAGCAAATCCTTCATTGCTCCAGTTTCTGTAGTTTCTTGTTTTTTATCCGAACGGCCAATGTTACATTCGTATTCCCAAATCTCCAAAATTTCAGAAGCTTTCACTTCATAATTTGGATAAAAACTGTTATCAGATTCTAAAACCAAACTATTCTTTTTGTTTTTATTGAGACGTTTATATACTATTCCTTCATTTTTAGTGATAAGAATATAGGTTTTACCATCCATCACCTCTCCCAGCTTTTCTACATAACGGCCAATAATAATAGAACCATCTTCATGTGGAGGCATCGAATCGCCTTCAACTGGAAATCCGCGGTGTTTTCCTGGTCCTAAAAACGGAAGTGTAATCTGCTGTAAACTTTCAATATATTCAGGATCAGCATATCCGTTCAGATAACCAGCTTTTGCTTTTTGAGATACAATTTCGATATAATTTTCTCCAAAACTATCCACTTGAATCGGTAAAATAAGTCGGTTGCCTTCTAGTTTTATCAAATTTTGCACATCAATTTTACGTATATCGACAGATAATATCAAGTCAATACTCATATGAAAATACAATGCAATTTTCTTTAAAATGTCATACGGTGCTTCCGAAGTTCCATCTTCGTATTTCACGTATCTTCCTCTTGTAATACTCAGGTTTTCAGCTAATTTTTCTTGTGATATTTTATGCTTAACCCTTAATGCTCTGATGTTGTCTGAAAATAAGGACATAATTAATTTGTTATAATTTGGAACAGCAAATATACTAAAAATGTTCTAATCTGTACTAATTTTGTTTCATACAAAAACAAAAGGAAAAAATGGCACGGGCAATTGTACATATGGATTTGGATACCTTTTTTGTATCCTGTGAAAGAAGAACAAACTCTGAACTCAACGGAATTCCACTTATTATAGGTGGTGGAGAACGTGGTGTTGTAGCCTCTTGTTCGTATGAAGCGCGTCTTCATGGAGTTCGTTCTGCCATGCCTATTCGTATGGCTTTAAAACTTTGTCCAACTGCAAAAGTGATGAAGGGCGACATGGAATTGTATTCACAATTATCTCATGATGTAACTGAAATTCTTCAGGAAAAAGCACCTGTTTTAGAAAAGGCCAGCATCGATGAATTTTATATGGATATTACCGGAATGGATAAATTTCACGGAAGTTATAAATGGACAAATGAACTGGCACAAAAGGTAATTAAGGAAACTGGGCTTCCTATTAGTTTTTCGTTATCTATTAATAAAACCGTTTCGAAAATTGCTACTGGAGAAGGTAAACCGACAGGAAATCTTGAAATTCCAGAACAACAAGTACAAGACTTTTTAAATCCGCTTTCGATTCAGAAAATTCCAATGGTTGGAGCAGTGACTTTTCAGCTTTTGTCGCGAATTGGCGTTCGTAAAATCCAGACTTTGGCCGAAATGCCTGCTGAGGTTTTACAACAAATGATTGGTAAAAATGGTTTGGAACTTTGGAAAAAAGCCAACGGAATTGATCATACCCCTGTAGAACCTTACAGCGAAAGAAAATCTATTTCGACAGAACACACTTTTTCTCAAGACACAATTGACATGGACAAACTCAAAAGAGTGCTTCTTGGGATGGTCGAAAAACTAGCTTTTCAGCTTCGATCAGAACAATGGCTAACTTCAACCGTTACGGTCAAAATACGTTATGCCAATTTTGATACCGAAACCAAACAATGCCGAGTTGCTTATACCTCTGCCGATCATGTTTTGACCAAAAACGTAATAGAACTTTTTGAAAAAGTGTATCAGCGTCGTATGCGTCTGCGTTTGATTGGCGTTCGCTTTAGCGGATTGGTACGCGGAACGTATCAAATTGACCTTTTTGAAGATACTCAAGAAATGCTTGCGCTTTATGCCGCTATGGATAAAATGAAAAACCGTTACGGTTATGACGCCGTAATGCGCTGTGCTGGAGCCCATTTTAAACCGAATACTAAAGACGAAATTTTAAAACGTATTAAATAATGATGTATTTGAATTGCCATTCATATCATTCATTGCGTTACGGCACGATTCCACTTAAGGGATTGATTGGCGAAGCTGTTTCGTGCGGTATAAAAGCAATGGCATTAACAGATATTAATACTGTTACTGGAATTTATGATTTTATAAAAGCATGTCAGGAAAAAGAAATTAAACCTTTGGTGGGAATGGAATTTCGATGCAATCATGAATTCCGATATATTGGTCTGGCTAAAAATGCAGAAGGCTTGGCAGAAATGAACCGTTTTTTAACGAATCATAATTTCAGCGGAGAAACTCTGCCTTTTCGAGCTCCGAAGTTTGACTCGTCTTTTGTGATTTATACTTTAGAAAATGCTCCCGAAACACTGTTTGAAAATGAATTTATTGGAGTCCGTCCCGAAGAAGTTTCAAGTCTTCTGACATCAAAACATAAAAATAAAATCTCCAAAATGGTGATTTTGCAGCCTGTAACTTTTAGAACTAAAAAAGAATACAATCTGCATAAAGTGCTTCGGGCTATTGACACGAATATTATTTTATCGAAACTTACAGAATCTGATTACTGTAAAGCTTCTGATCTGATGAAGCCCGTAGAATCTCTTCTGCCTTTTTATGAAAAATATCCTGAAATCATCTCGAATACGCAACGCATCATTGACGATTGTGATTTTCAATATGATTTTGCAGCTAAAAAGAATAAAAAATTCTACACCGAAAACCGTCAAAAAGATTTAGAAAAACTGACCGAATTAGCTTGGGAAGGATTTGAAAAACGTTACGGGAACGAAAATATTGAAGCAAAAAAACGTGTAGAAAAAGAATTAAAAGTAATTGACGAATTAGAATTCAGCGGTTATTTTCTAATTACTTGGGATATTATTCAATATAGCAATAGTCAAGGTTTTATGCATATTGGACGTGGAAGCGGTGCCAACAGTATTATAGCCTATTGTCTCGGAATTACAGATATCTGTCCTATCGAATTGGATTTGTATTTTGAACGTTTTCTAAACCTAAACCGTAAAACTCCGCCCGATTTTGATATTGATTGGAGCTGGCAGGAACGCAATGTAATTTTAGAGTATATATTTAAAAAATATGGTAAAGATCATGTTGCTTTTTGCGGCACAAACGTCGAGTTTAAATACCGTTCTATTTTTAGGGAAGTGGGAAAAGTTTTTGGTCTTCCTAAAGAAGAATTAGATCTTTTGGCAAAAAATCCAGAAGAACTTCATCCAACCAATAAAATTGTAAAATTGGTTCAGGAATACGGACAAATGATGCGTAAATATCCTAATCAGCGAAGCATGCATGCATGTGGAATTCTGATTTCTGAACAACCGATTACCAATTACACGCCTTTGGAAATGCCTCCAAAAGGTTTTCCAATCGTACTTTTTGATATGCATATTGCCGAAGACATTGGTTTTGATAAATTTGATATTCTAAGCCAGCGCGGCATCGGACATATTGATGACAGTGTAAAACTGATTCAAAAAAACCGTGGTATAAAAGTCGATATTCGCGACACTTCAATTTCTAAAGACGAAGCCGTTTGTAATTCGTATTTAGCAAAAGGAGACACTATTGGCTGTTTTTATATTGAAAGTCCCGCCATGCGAGGATTATTACGACGATTGAATTGTGACAATTATAAAATTCTCGTCGCGGCATCGTCTATTATCCGTCCTGGAGTTGCACAATCGGGAATGATGAAAGAATATATTTTCCGTCATAATAACCCCAATCAGTTTGAATATTTTCATGAGGTCTTCAAAGAGCATCTTGGCGAAACGTATGGGATAATGGTATATCAGGAAGATGTAATTAAAATTGCTCAGCATTACGGCGGACTTCCCGCTCCAGACGGAGATATTCTGCGTCGTGCCATGTCGGGAAAAGGAAGGTCTTTGGAAGCATTGCAAAAAGTAAAAGATAATTTCTTTGCCAGCTGTGCCCAAAAAGGACATCCGTTGGCATTAAGTCAGGAAATTTACCGTCAGATCGAGTCGTTTGCGGGATATTCCTTCTGCAAAGCGCACTCGGCTTCTTATGCCGTTGAAAGTTATCAGAGTTTATACTTGAAAGTGAATTTTCCTGTCGAATTTATGACTGCGGTAATCAACAATCAAGGCGGATTTTACAGGACTGAAGTTTATGTGCACGAAGCGCGAATGTCTGGCGGAACTGTTCATAATCCGTGTGTGAACAAAAGTGAATATCAGACTACTTTGTACGGCACTGATATTTATCTTGGTTTTATGCATTTGCAGAGTTTAGAATCTAAAATTGCACATCTAATTGAATCCGAAAGAGAAAAAAATGGCGAATATCTTTCTTTGGAAGATTTCATCAATCGCATTCCAATAGGCATTGAAGGTGTTAAAGTTCTTATTTTCATTGGCGCTTTCCGTTTTACAGGAAAAACAAAAAATCAGCTTTTGATAAGCGCAAGTTTGCTTCTAAACAATTTTAAACCCGAAAATAGAAATCTAAAGCTTTTACAGGAACCTGTCAAAGAATATAAACTTCCAACATTGCAGCGCTCTATTTTTGAAGATGCTTTTGATGAAATTGAACTTTTGAGTTTCCCGGTTTCATGCACTGTTTTTGATCTTTTACAAACCAAACACCGCGGAGATATTATGGCAAAAGATTTAGTGAAATATCATAAAAAACAGGTTAGAATGCTCGCTTATCTCATTTCCAGAAAACACGTTCCAACCAAAAAAGGAACCATGTATTTCGGAACTTGGATTGATCACGAAGGCACTTATTTTGATACAGCTCATTTTCCTGATAGTTTAGAAAAATATCCTTTTCAAGGCGGAGGCTGTTATCTTTTGTTAGGAAATGTTGAGGTTGATTACCACTTTCCTACCATTACGATTATCAAAATGGCAAAAATGCCTTTTATTCCAGATCCGCGTTACATGGACGCTAAAGATCAATATAAAACACAAAATCAGATTAAAGAAGATGTCAGCATGACGCATCGAGCGCCTTATCCGTCAGAACACGAAATTAATATGCCGAGACATCGAATGAAGTTTAATTCTTAGTGATGAAAATTGCTCGCAAAGACACAAAGTTTTCTTTTTAAGTTTTTTTAAAATAAAAATTTTGCGTCTCTGCGACTTTGCGAGATTAAAAACTAAACAACAGAAATAGAACATTTTACGTTATATACAAATGAAGAATCAGGAATATGCTATAGTCGATATTGAAACCACGGGTGGAAATGCCAGTGGCAGCCGCATTACAGAAATTGCGATCATTATTCATGATGGTAAAAATGTATTGGATCGTTACGAAACCCTTGTAAATCCTGAACAGGACATTCCTCCTTCTATTTTTGGACTAACGGGCATTAATAATGAAATGGTTGCTAATGCACCAATCTTTGATGATATTTCAGAGAAGGTTTTAGAAATGCTTACTGATCGTGTTTTTGTTGCGCATAACGTTAACTTTGATTATTCGTTTGTGCATCATCAACTGGAACAAGCTGGTTTTAAATGGTCTGCCAAAAAACTTTGTACCGTTCGCGCTGCTAGAAAAATCAAGCCAGGTTTAGGCTCTTATAGTTTAGGAAACCTTTGTAATTCTTTAAATATTAATTTAGAAAACCGACACCGTGCCGGCGGCGATGCAGATGCTACTGCCTTATTGTTCTCACTTTTACTAGAATGGGATGATGCTGGAGAAATTGAAAAAATGATTAAGAAAACGGCACACGATCAGCGTCTGCCTCCAAATTTACCACAAGAAGATTTTAATAGTTTGCCTGATAAACCTGGAGTATATTATTTTTATAATCAGGCGAAAAAAGTAATTTATGTTGGAAAGGCAGTTAATCTGAAAAAACGTGTTACTTCACATTTTACAGGAAATAATATCAAACCTCAAAGACAGCATTTTTTAAGAGATATTCATGGAATTTCTTTTGAAGTCTGTGCCACTGAACTCATGGCGCTTCTTTTGGAATGTACCGAAATCAAAAAACTTTGGCCAACTTATAATAGAGCTTTAAAACGTTTTGAAGCCAAATTTGGCATTTACCAATATGAAGCTCGAAATGGTTATAAATATCTAGCAATCGGAAAACTGAGTAAATTTCAAACTTGTATTCATGAATTTAATAATCAACATACTGGAATTCATTTATTGAGAAGCTTGGCGGAACAATTTCAAATTGACCACCGTTTTTGCAAATATTCAAGACCAGAAGAAGGCGAGTTTTTTTATACGCCAGAAATAAAAGAACTGCCAGATCCTGTACTTCACAACGAACAAGTGGATAATGCAATTGCTTTTTTATTAAATAACAGACCAAGTTTTGCCATAATCGACAAAGGAAGATCTGCAGATGAACGAAGCTGTATCTGGATCGAAAATGGCCGTTTCTACGGAATGGGATATATTTCAAGAGATGTGGCAATCAACGATTCTGATGAAGTAAAAAGTTACGTCACACCTTACAAAAGCAATCAATATATTGACCAGTTGATTTTTGCTTACGCCGAAAAATATCCTCGTAAAGTATTCTTTAACAAACACTTTGTAAAATAAAATTCCGAAAAGCCGTAAATTTAAGATTAGAACTAATTGAAAATCTACTATGAAAATAGCCACTTATAACGTAAACGGAGTTAACGGGAGATTAAATGTTTTGCTACACTGGCTTGAAGAAGCCACTCCTGATATTGTATGCTTACAGGAATTAAAAGCACCGCAGGATAAATTTCCGTTTAAAGCCATTAATGATGCAGGTTACAACGCTATCTGGCACGGACAAAAACAATGGAACGGCGTTGCCATTCTTGCGCGGAATATGGAAATTGAAGAAATAACCAGGGCATTGCCAGGCGATGAGGAAGATGTCCAGAGCCGTTATATCGAAGCTTTGATTAACGGAATTGTAATTGCGTGTCTTTATCTTCCAAATGGAAATCCTTATCCAGGGCCAAAATTTGAATACAAATTGAAATGGTTTAATCGTCTAGCGCATCGTGCCGAAACTTTATTGAAATTAAAAGTTCCTGTAATATTGGTTGGCGATTATAATGTAATGCCAACAGAACTGGACGTTTATAAACCTGAAAAATGGGTCAATGATGCCCTTTTTAGAAGGGAAATCCGTGATGCATTTGCAACTATTGTTTCTCAAGGATGGACAGATGCCATTCGAAAATTATATCCTAATGAGAAAATTTATACGTTTTGGGATTATTTCAGAAATGCGTATCAGCGTGATGCGGGTTTGCGAATTGATCACTTTTTATTAAGTCCGCAAATAGCAAAAAAATTGAATGCTGGCGGCGTTGACCGTCATGTGCGAGGCTGGGAAAAAACCAGCGATCACGCTCCTGTGTGGATTGAAATTGACAAAATATAATTGGAAAATGACACTATTTAACGACACCGAATTGTTTACAACTGGTTTGGGAGGAAAAAAAATATTTGACATCCCAGATTCTGAACTGATTTTAATCGATGACTTTTTTTCAAAAGAAGAGTCTGATATTTTTTATGAAAGAATTCTTCGCAAGACCAAATGGAGAGAACATCAAATGGAAATTTACGATAAAACCTATACTGTTCCTAGAATGATTGCATGGTACGAAGATAAAGATAATGTTGGAGCAGACCCAAAAGGGCCAGATTGGACTTATGAATTATTAAAAATTAGAGGCCGCGTTGAAAAAGAAACACAGCTAGATTTTAATACTGTTTTGCTTAATTTATATCGAGATGGAAATGATGGCGTAGGATGGCATAGCGACAAGGAACATAATACAGGGCCAAATCCGATTATTGCTTCGGTTACTTTTGGAGAGACTCGAATGTTTAAACTCCGTCATAAATACAGAAAAGAGATTCCAACAATTGAGATTCCGTTGCATCACGGCTCTTTTTTATTAATGGCAGGAACAACTAATAGTTATTGGCAGCATCAAGTTCCAAAAACAGCTCGTGATGTTTTGCCAAGGATCAATCTTACCTTTAGAAGAACCAATCGAAATCTTTGATTTTTATAGAATTGAATTCTTAAAAAGTAGCATTTTTTATCTAAAACGAAGTAGGATATTCCTTCTTTAAAAAGTTAAAACATGCACTGTATGAACGTTTTATTAGGCAAAACCTATCTTTTTTACTATTTTTGCAACCTTTTTTAAAATACAATACCGTAATGGCTTATTCGAACAATGATTTAGCGCGTTTCTTAGACGCACAGAACAAACTTTATCTTACCGCTCTTTCTGAAATCAGCAAAGGGAAAAAAGAAACGCACTGGATGTGGTTCATTTTTCCGCAAATAAAAGGTTTAGGAAAAAGCGATACTGCAAATCTTTATGCCATTAATGATTTAAAAGAAGCTTCAGATTATTTGGAGCACCCGATTTTAGGAAAACATTTAATCGAAATTTCAGAATTATTATTAACCTTTAAAATGAAATCGGCTGATGGAATTTTTGGAGACTTAGATGCTCGAAAATTGCGTTCTTGCATGACTTTATTTTCTTTGGTAGAAAATGCAAATCCGATATTTCAGGAAATTCTGGAGGCTTTCTTTTCTGGAGAAAAAGATCCACTTACTTTGTCTATTATTAATTCAACTATAAAATCTGTTGATGAACCTGTTACATTATAATAAGAGTTTACAACGATTATTTACATTTAAAAGACACTAATTTTAGTGTCTTTTTTTGTTTGCAACTATATCATCTACTAAAATCAAGATCTTAATTTGTTTATTTAAAAATAATTAGCATTAACTTGCATAATCAACCTCAAATCTAAACCAAATTATGAATGAAAAAATCAAAACTTTACAAATCATCCATCTTGGCATTTGTGCAGGAACAATTATCGCGTATTTCATTGTAGGAGATATTTCATTAGAAACACTAAACATTCCTGCTATTGATTCGAATTCAATATTATATCTTGTTATTCCTGTTCTTGCCTTTGTTTTGAGCAGTATATTATTTAAGGCTCAATTAAAACAGATTGACCCGAAACTAAAACTTGAAGACAAATTGCCTGTTTACCAAGCTGCTTCTATCATGCGATGGGCAGTTCTAGAAGGTGCCGCCTTTTTAATACTATTCATAAAACCCGAATTTATCCTATTTGGAATACTCCTCATTGTTTATCTTCTTTATCTGAGACCTACCGAGGAAAGAATTACCAATGATTTATCTAATTAGACTTTAAAATAAAAAAGCATCTTGATTTCTCAAGATGCTTTTTTATTTTGTTTCAATTGAAACAAAAATTATTATTCAGCTGGTTTTGTTAAATAATACACTGGAATTCCAGTTAGCATAATTAATACTCCCCAGCCACAGGTTGAAAATTTTGTAATTAATAACGAAATACAAATCGCCGATGCAACCACAATATATAACATTGGCAAAAATGGATATCCAAATGCTTTATATGGTCTTTCTGCATCTGGCATTTTTTTTCTTAGAATAAAAATTCCGTAGATGGTCAGGATGTAAAAAATCAATACAATGATAATTACAAAATCCAATAAATCGCCATATTTCCCTGTCAGACACAAAGCTGAAGCCCAGATACATTGCGCCCAAAGCGCCCAAGCAGGAACGCTCGAACTATTTAAAACAGCTGCTTTTTTGAAAAATAAACCGTCTTTTGCCATAGTATAATATACTCTGGCGCCAGCCATAATTAATCCGTTGTTGCAGGCAAAAGTTGAGATCATAATCATAATGGCAATAATCAGCGCTCCGATATTTCCAAAAATATAATCTGAGGCCACAACTGCGACACGGTCAAATTTTGCTGTTGCAATTTCATCAAACGGCACTACAGCCAAATACATAAGGTTTGTTACAACATAAAGAGACGTCACAATAAAGGTTCCTAGAAACAGGCTAAGACCTACATTTCGTTTTGGATTTTTAATTTCGCCCGCAATAAAAGTCACACCGTTCCAGGCATCACTAGAAAATAATGAACCCACCATTGCCGCCGAAATTCCAGAAATCAAAGCAGTTCCACTAATTGGCAGCCACGATCCGCTTTCTTTGTCAAATGTTTTTGTGCTCCATCCGTCAACCCAGTTTGCATCCCAAACAGAAGCTTTCGCGGCAAGTGTTAATCCAAAAACAACTAATCCTAGCAGCGATAAAATTTTTATAATTGTTAAAACGGTTTGCAGAATTTTTCCATTTTTTACTCCGCGACTATTAATAAAAGTCAGAATGATAATGGTTAAAATTGAAACTAGTTGAGCTGCGTTTAGTTTAAAAGCTCCTAGCTCGTACAAAATATTTTCATCACTTAACGGCTCATACAAATAAGCTGCAAATTTAGAAAAGGCTACTCCTACAGCCGCAATGGTTCCAGTTTGAATAACTGCAAAAAAGCTCCAGCCATACAAAAAAGCAATCAGTTTGTTATAAGCTTCTTTCAGATAAACATATTGCCCTCCTGCTTTTGGAAACATCGCACTCAATTCGCCGTAACTAACTGCTGCGACAACTGTAATAAATCCGGACAAAAGCCAGATTAAGGTAAGCCATCCTGCCGAGCCAACTTGTCTGGCTATATCGGCGCTTACAATAAATATCCCAGATCCAATCATAGAGCCAACCACAAGCATGGTTCCGTCTAAGAGTCCGAGTTCTCTTTTAAAATGTTCTTGGTCGTTTTCTTGCATTTTTATTGGTTTAGGTTGGCTAAAGATATACTTTTTTTGGAAATCTTAATATTAACTGATTAATTTAAAAGAAAAGAAAAAAAAACATACCACTTACGGTTTCACGTAATGTTGTAATATTTAATTTACATATTTTTGAGTAAAACAGAAAAATGCATTAACAAAATATTCAGCAATCATAGTATAGAATATTTTGTCAATATTAAATATCAGAAATTTAACCTAACGTTTCAATAGTAATTTCAGGTACTTCGATATAACTGTAAATAAATTCATTGAGCGGATTGCAAAATCTGAAGTTAAAATCTGAAAGGCGGAACAAATTAACCCAAATCTAGTACCTAAAGTTTTCGTCTTTAAAGGCAATTATTTTGCAAACGGGAAATAAAAAATCATGAAAAATTTAAAAATTTATCTAAGCATTACTTTCATTTCACTGATAACAAGTGTAACTTTTCTTGCCTGCTCAAGTGATGAAAGCGACAAACAAACAGCAAAAACTTCTATAGAAGAATCCAAAACTAATTCCCCAACAAGCAAAGCAATACAAACTACTTGTGGTATTGTAAGTCCAACAATATCAATCCCTGAAACTTCTGAAGTTTTTCCAGGCTCACAGGTAACATATACTTATACTAATACTACTGGAACACCAAGTAATATTCAATGGAGTACAAACGATCCATTAAACATTCAATTACTTTCAAATACCGGATCAACAATAACAGTTAAATATTCAAATAGTTTTACAGGAGGTCAAATTACCGCTGGAGGAACTGGGGACGGGGCATTATTTTGTCAATCAATCGTAAATGTTGTAAAACTTGATTGTTGCACGCCAGTTCTTTCTGCATCGTATATTTGTAGAGGAAGCGGCACAGGAAGTGCAGGGGGAAGTCTAGAAATATCAATTCCTACTAGTAATAATTGTAAAATTACTTGGGAACATATTACTAAAATAGATTTAAGCTTGTCAGATGGAACTAAATTTACGGTTACCAATCCAAGCAGTTTATACAACCAAAGTCAAGGCACATTAACATATCCATACATTCTAACCAATAACAAAATAAATTTACCATTCAGAAATCAAGAATGTTCGCCTGACATCGCATGCACTGCTACATTTTACTTTAATAACGGCTGTCCTCCAGCAACTGCAACCGTAGTAACCTTGGGACCACTTGAGACGTCTAACTAAATTTAATCATTTAAAACTTAAAAACTGCAAAAAATATTTTGCAGTTTTTTTATGCTCTTATCCAACATATAACTTAAAGAAACCTTATCATTACAGGAACATTTAAGCAAATGCAACAATCTGTACCTTTGGTTTTGAAGCATTAGAAATTTTCGTTAACTTTAAATAAAAACAATATTTATGACTTGGGATCCAAAAAAATACAACGAATTTAAAGCAGAACGTTCTAAGCCTTTTGATGATCTTACAAGTCATATTATTGACAAACCTAATCTAAAAGTTATAGATCTTGGATGCGGAACGGGTGAATTGACTCAAAAATTACATCAAAAGCTTACCAATCCGTTAATTCTTGGCATTGACAATTCTGCCGAAATGCTGGCAAAAGCTCCAGTACAGGAAAATCTTCTATTTAAAGAAAAAACAATTTTAGAACAGATTGAAGATGAAACCAAATGGGATTTAATTTTCTCAAACGCTGCATTGCAATGGATTGATAATCATAACAAACTTTTTCCAAAAATTATATCCCGCATAAATCCAGGCGGACAACTGGCTGTCCAAATGCCACAACAAAATGAAAACATTTTGAACAAAATACTTTTACAATTGGTTCAAGAAGAACCTTTTGCTTCTTATCTCAAAAATTGGACGCGTCCTTCTCCCGTATTGACTTTAGATGAATATGCTAAAATATTGTTTGAAAATGACGGTAAAGATTTAGCGCTTTATGAGAAGGTTTACCCTATAATTTCTAATAAAAAAGACGACTTTTTTAACTTCATTTCAGGATCTGCTCTAACAGTTTATCAAGAAAGATTGGGAGAAAATGAATTTGCAGCATTAACAGCCGAATTCAAAAAAAGAATAGATGCGTATTTTCCTGTCGTACCTTCTATCTATGCGTTTAGAAGATTAATTATTTATGCTAAATTTTAATTAATCTATTAGATAAAGCCAATCTTCAATCTTAAACAAAATTATTCAAAACAGAAATTTTATTGTTTTTACATTATTTTTTTTACTAAAATTATAAGATAAATTTTATTATATTTGAGAGAATCATTACAACAGCATTTATAGATAGCAAAATACATTAACAAGTGTTTAATGAGTATGAATTGATTTTTCCTCGTAATTATTATTCATACTTTCAACAAAACACGCAAAAGGCGCATTTTTATTAACCTACTAATTTTAGATTATGTTCAAATTGCAAGCTTTAAAAAATTTTCGCTTCCCAAATGTTTTCATTCTTATTTTAGTAGTTTTCATTTCGTGTGCATTATTAATCTGCATCAATTTTTTCACTATCAAAATCTTATCAGCCAATAGAGCATATGTAAATGGAGAATCACATTATTCAAAAGGACAAAAAGATGCGTCTAGACATTTAATTACCTATTTATTTACTAAAAACCCCGCACAATGGAAATTGTACCTCGAAGAATTAAAGGTGCCTCAAGGAGATGGTATTGCAAGAGTTACGCTCTTAAAAGCGGGAGATAATAAAATCGCCAGAAAAGGTTTTTTGACTGGCCGAAATAATGAAAATGATTTAGACGATATTATATGGCTATTTGAGAACTTTAAGAATGTTAGCTTTTTATCTAAAGCCATAAATGAATGGGGACAAGGAGATCAGCTAATTTTTGAATTATTTGTTATTGGCCAGCAAATCAACGCCAAAATCAAACATAATATCTTGACCACTGAGGATCAGAAGAAATATTTAAAAAAAATAAGTTCGATAAGCGATCGATTAACGATTAATGAACGTAATTTTTCAAACACATTGGGAGAGGGAACTCGAAAAATAAAGGATTTACTAATTATTACAAATATCTTTTTCATTTTGGTTATAGTCTGCAGTGTTTGTCTTTATTATTCTATAATGGTCAAAAGATTATTGGTTTCAAAAAAAGAAACCGAAGTAAAAAATGAAAATCTTGTAATCGTAAATCGAGAATTGGACCGATTTGTTTATAGTGCATCACACGATTTGAGATCTCCAATTACTTCATTAAAAGGTCTTATCGAAATAACAGCATTAGAAGATGATGTGCAACAGGTTCGAAATTATTTGCAAATGATGCATCAAAGCCTTGCAAGGCAAGATCAATTTATTAGTGATATTATTGATTACTCCAAGAACAAAAGAAAACAAATAATCATGGAGCCTGTAAGCCTGAAAGAACTATGCAATGAAGCCATTCTGCAATTAATGCATATTGAAAACGCAAACAAAATTAAATTCACGCAAGAGCTTTTGGTCGATAATATTGAAAGTGATGGACTTCGTTTAAAAATTATCATCAACAACCTGCTTTCTAATGCTATTAAGTATGCAGATTGCAATAAGCCAGAAATGTTTATTACGATAAAAACCTATTTTAGTGAAGGTTTAAATAAACTTGAAGTGACAGACAATGGAATCGGAATTCATGATGATTACAAATCTAAAATTTTTGACATGCATTTTGGAACAAACAAAAATAAAGGTTCTGGATTAGGCTTATATATTGTGAAAGAAGCCGTTGAAAATATTAAAGGCGATATTTCTGTTTTTTCAGAAAATAATGTCGGAAGTAAATTTATAGTAACAATACCAAATTCGTATGCCGTATAAATCTCAATTTATAATTATAGAAGACAATCTGATTGATCAATTTGTCACAAAAAAGCTATTGAAAAAAGGACTGGATATCAATCCTGTTTATATTGCCAACAATGGAAAAGAAGGCATGAACTGGATTCTAAAAAATCAGAATCTAAATCCATTGATTATTCTTTTAGACATTCAAATGCCTATTATGAATGGTTTTGAATTTTTAGAAGAATTTGACAGGCTCCCAAAAGATGTAAAAGAAAAAATCGAAATCTTTGTGCTTTCTTCTACTTTAGATAGTGAAGAAATCAGAAAGGTCAAAGAAAACAAGTACGTAACTGATTTCTGGAACAAACCTTTTAAATTAGAAACATTGAGAAATACTTTTCTTCAGATTTAATTTAAAACACGATTTACTTGAGAAAAGGCTCTTGTATAATATGGTTCTTTTGTAGAAGAAATCATCACACCGCCATGAGTAGATGAATGTACAAATTTAATCTCACCGTCAACATTTTCAACAACCATACCTACATGATTGATATGGCGTCTACCATTGGTTCGAAAGAAAATTAAATCGCCTTTTTGAGCCTCCTCCGAAGCTACTTTTGTTCCTATTCGAGATTGTTCTATTGAGCTTCTCGGCAGTTTAATATCAAAATTGCCAAAAGTGCAAAACATTAATCCTGAACAGTCAAAACCTGCTTTTGTTGTCCCGCCTGATCTATATCTAATACCTATATTCTCAGTTGCGCTCGCTATAAGCTGATCAATTAATTCAGAATTATTTCCTGTTCTGACAAACGCAGAATCTTTTTTTATTTCTGGCGCTGTTTCTGCTATTTGACTAGATGAAGGATCTGTCTGCATAGTAGTTTCTTGCGAAGTTTTTGTAGCCTGAATTGCATCTGCTTTTTCTTTCGGAACACGAATTTTCAACAAATATCCAACAGGTACTTTTCCTTTAATTGACGGATTCTGACGCTCTAATTCTGCGACTGTAATGCCGTATTCTTTAGAAATACCATATTTTGTTTCTTTAGGCTTAACTTCTCTTATAAGCTCTATCTCTGTTGAAACTACTTCTGAATTAACTGGAGCCTCACTTGATGAACTAATATTTGACGCGACGTTATTTGAAGGAATATTTATTTGCTGACCTATTTTTAAGCCTTCGTTTTCCAGAGATGGATTTGCTTTCTTTAAATCATCAACAGAGACATTATATTTTTTAGAAATTCCCCAGAGTGTCTCTTTTGCAGCTACTTCATGAGTGCTGGAAACAGAAATAGAAGGAGTATCATTTGCCGCAACTTCAACATTTTTTGTTTTTGTCTTTGCAGTGGCTTTATTTTTATTTGGAATTAATAGTGTTGAATTTAGTTTTAAAACTTTAGGAGCATTAGGATTTGCATCTGCAATGTCTTTTACTTTTACTCCGTATTTCTTAGCAATAACAGAAAGATTATCTCCTTGTGAAATTTTGTGCTTAATAAAATTATCCTGCGCAAAGGCTCCAACACTGAAAAAAAACAATACTATTATTAACCGATAAACCATATTCTATTATTAAGTTTTTACACTTTTTTTATATTATACATTAATCTCAACTCAAAAAAAACAAATATATTGCCTAAAAAGCGAATTTAACTTTTTAAAGTAAAAAAACCTGTATTTTTAACAATTATTTTACCTCAAATTAACAGCCTCGGCATAGAAATTGAGCCAACTTTTTGAAATGCAGTTTTTTACATTTGAGGCAATTTTAAAAGTTTTTTTTATGCTAAAACCAAAAGAAATCGCAGAAACAATCCTCTTGTTTTTAGTCTTTATTCCTTTCTTTTCTATTTCGCAGAATATAAATGGCGAAGATCAAATCTAATAATATTGTTTGCTTTTTGAAGACACAAAAATGTACACATATCAATTAAAAACAAGACAACTCAAAGAATACAAAATTGAACTGGGATTAAAGTTTTCTGCTATGTATTTTTACAAAGACAAATTATACATAATTGGAGGTTATACCTATAACGATTATTCTAAAACACCTTCTGCAAACACTTATAGCATTTCAATTGATGAATTCGAAACAACAAAACCAAATCGGATTAAAACTTTGGAATCAAATTCAATTAAAATTAATTAATCAATAATAAAAACGCCCTGTAAAAACAGAGCGTTTTTTTGATATAATTGAATACAAATATTAAGCTTTTCCTGCAGCAATCAAATTCAATGCAGAGCCAGCTACAAACCAGCCAATCTGACCTTCGTTGTAAGTATGATTTGCCAAAATAATATCTTTTGTACCATCAGCATGAACAAATTCAAGAGTTAATGGTTTTCCTGGAGCGAATTCTGTTAAATCTAAGAAATTAATAGTATCGTCTTCTTGGATTTTATCATAATCAGCTTCGTTTGCAAACGTCAATCCTAAAAGGCCTTGTTTTTTAAGGTTAGTTTCGTGAATACGAGCAAATGATTTCACCAATACCGCTTTAACTCCTAAGAAACGAGGCTCCATAGCAGCATGCTCACGAGAAGAACCTTCTCCGTAATTATGATCTCCAACTACGATAGATGGAACTCCAGCAGCTTTGTACGCACGAGCTACCGCAGGAACAGCATCATATTGTCCCGTTAATTGATTTTTTACAGAGTTTGTTTTTTGGTTATATGCATTCACAGCACCAATCAACATATTATTAGAAATATTATCTAAATGTCCACGGAAACGCAACCATGGGCCAGCCATAGAAATATGATCGGTCGTACATTTTCCGAATGCTTTGATTAACAATTTGGCACCTGTAATATTCTTACCATCCCAAGCATCAAAAGGAGCCAATAATTGCAAACGTTCTGAAGTCGGATTAACAACAACTTGAACATTTGATCCATCTTCAGCCGGAGCTTGGAATCCTGGGTCTTCAGCATAGAAACCTTTAGCAGGAAGTTCATCTCCTGTTGGCTCCTCAAGCATTACCTCTTCACCGTCTTCATTGATTAATTTATCCGTTAATGGATTAAACCCTAAATCACCTGCAATAGCTAAAGCGGTTACCAATTCAGGAGAACCTACAAAAGCTAAAGTATTCGGGTTACCATCGGCACGTTTTGAGAAGTTACGGTTGAAAGAGTGCACAATAGTATTTCTTTCTTCTTTCTCTGCCCCTTCTCTATCCCACATACCAATACATGGTCCGCAAGCATTTGCAAATACTGTAGCGTTGATTTTATTAAAAGTATCAATAAATCCATCTCTTTCAATTGTAGAACGAACTACTTCAGAACCTGGCGTAATAGTAAATTTCGCTTTCGTCTTTAAGTTTTTAGCAGCAACCTGTTTTGCTAAAGAAGCAGCACGAGAAATATCTTCGTATGATGAGTTTGTACAAGAACCTATCAGACCATACTGAACTTGTAACGGCCAATTATTTTTGATTGCTTCTTCTTTCATTTTAGAAATCGGAGTAGCCAAATCTGGCGTAAAAGGACCATTTAAGTGCGGTTCTAATGTAGACAAATTGATTTCAATTACTTGATCAAAATATTGCTCTGGATTAGCATATACTTCTGGATCTCCTGTTAAATAAGAAGCTATTTTATCTGCAGCATCTGCAACATCTGCTCTATTTGTAGAACGTAGGTAACGGCTCATTGAATCATCATAGCCAAAAGTTGAAGTTGTAGCTCCAATTTCAGCCCCCATGTTACAAATAGTTCCTTTACCCGTGCAAGACATTGCTTTCGCACCTTCTCCAAAATATTCTACAATTGCTCCGGTACCTCCTTTTACAGTAAGAATACCAGCAACTTTAAGAATAACATCTTTTGGAGCTGTCCAGCCAGATAATTTACCTGTTAATTTAACTCCAATTAGTTTAGGAAATTTAAGTTCCCAAGCCATTCCAGACATAACATCTACAGCATCTGCTCCACCAACACCAATAGCGACCATTCCTAATCCTCCTGCATTTACAGTGTGAGAATCGGTACCAATCATCATTCCGCCTGGGAAAGCATAATTTTCAAGTACTACTTGGTGAATAATTCCAGCTCCTGGTTTCCAGAAACCGATTCCGTATTTATTAGAAACTGACGATAAGAAATCAAAAACCTCATTACTTTGAGTTTTTGCTCTTGCCAAATCGGTTGCAGCATCAACTTTTGCCTGAATCAAGTGATCACAATGAACTGTTGTAGGCACTGCCACTTTAGATTTACCCGCATGCATAAACTGCAATAAAGCCATTTGTGCTGTTGCATCTTGACAAGCAACACGGTCTGGTGCAAAGTCAACATAATCAATTCCTCTTCCAAACGCCTTAGTCGGACTTCCATCCCAAAGGTGATTGTATAAAATTTTCTCTGTTAAAGTAAGTGGACGACCAACAATTTCACGCGCTTTATCAACTCGCGCTGGCATGTTTTCGTACACCTTTTTAATCATTTCGATATCAAAAGCCATAGATTTTTTTGTTTTTATTATTCTTTTTTGAACATGACAAGTTACAAAAAATAGAACAATTATTACTAAAAAAGCCCGAGTTTTACGACTCGGGCTTTTAAAATATTCTAAAATAATGTCTAGATTACATAACTAACTGTTTGTTAGATGGAGCAAACTTCGTTAAGTTAATACCATCTACTGCAGCAGTGTACTCTTCCATTGTTGGAGTTCTACCTAAAATTGTAGAAAGAACAACAACTGGTGTAGAAGAAAGCAATGATTCTCCTTTTTTACCGTCAGCATCTTCTACAACTCTTCCTTGGAATAAACGTGTAGATGTTGCCATTACTGTATCACCCTTAGCTGCTTTTTCTTGGTTACCCATACAAAGGTTACATCCAGGACGCTCTAAGTACAACATATTTTCATATTCTGTACGCGCTGCCGATTTTGGAGCATTATCGTCAAATTCAAAACCTGAATATCTTTGCAAAACTTCCCAGTCACCTTCAGCTTTTAATTCATCAACGATGTTGTAAGTTGGAGGAGCAACTACAAGAGGAGCATTAAATTCTACTTTTCCTTGTTGCGCTTCAACATTTTTTAACATTTGAGCTAAAATTTTCATATCTCCTTTGTGAACCATGCAAGAACCAATAAATCCAAGATCTACTTTTTTCTCTCCACCATAGAAAGATAATGGTCTAATAGTATCGTGAGTATAACGTTTAGAAACGTCTTTATTATTAACGTCTGGGTCAGCGATCATTGGCTCAGCAATTTGATCCAAGTCAACTACAACTTCAGCATAATATTTAGCATTTGCATCTGGAGTTAAAGCTGGTTTTTCGCCAGATTTAATTTCTGCAATTCTCTTATCTGCTTTATTGATTAATCCTTGAAGAACTTGTCTTTCGTTGTCCATTCCTTTATCAATCATGATCTGGATTCTGCCTTTAGCAATTTCCAATGATTCGATCAAAGTATCATCTTCAGAAATACAGATAGAAGCTTTTGCTTTCATCTCTGCAGTCCAGTCTGTAAATGTAAATGCTTGGTCAGCTGTAAGAGTTCCGATATGAACCTCGATAATTCTACCTTGGAATACGTTCTCACCATTGAATTTCTTAAGCATTTGAGCTTGTGTAGCGTGAACTACATCACGGAAATCCATATATTCTTTCATATCTCCAACGAAAGTCACTTTTACAGATTCTGGAATTGGCATAGAAGCTTCTCCAGTAGCAAGAGCAAGAGCAACTGTTCCTGAGTCAGCACCAAAAGCAACACCTTTAGACATTCTTGTATGAGAGTCACCACCAATAATGATAGCCCATTCGTCTACAGTAATATCATTAAGCACTTTGTGGATTACATCTGTCATTGAATGATAAACACCTTTCGGGTCACGAGCCGTGATTAGACCGAAGTTGTTCATAAATTTCATCAATTTAGGAATGTTTGCCTGAGCTTTTTTATCCCAAACAGAAGCTGTATGACAACCAGATTGGTAAGCCCCATCAACAATTGGAGAAATAACAGTAGCAGCCATAGACTCTAGCTCTTGAGCTGTCATAAGACCTGTAGTATCTTGAGAACCTACGATGTTTACTTCTACACGAACGTCTGATCCAGCGTGCAATACTTTTCCTGGAGCAATACCAACAGCATTTTTGTTGAAGATTTTTTCTACCGCCGTTAAACCTTGTCCTTCATTAGAAATTTCTTTAGATGGAGCAAATACTGCAGGAGCTTGAATATCTAAAACTTTAGCCGCAAAAGTTTGAAGTTTTTTACCGAACACAATTGCATACGATCCTCCAGCTCTAATAAACTCTTTCTTTTGAGGAGTAAATGATCTTGAAATATCAATTAATTCTTGATCACCATTATAAAGTTTTTTTGTTTGAGTATTGATAGTCAAAACAGTTCCCGTAGCAACAGAATATGCTTGCTCAAGAATTGGCTCATTATTTTCGTTTAATACAGGTTTTCCGTCTGCATCAAGTTTTTTAACCCAGTTTTTAAGGTCAATTCCGATTCCTCCTGTTACATCTACCGTAGTAAGGAAAATTGGAGAAATACCGTTTGTTCCTCCAACAATTGGAGCAATATTTACGAATGGAACGTATGGACTAGCTTGTTTTCCTGTCCATAGTGCAACGTTGTTTACACCTGACATACGAGAAGAACCAACTCCCATTGTTCCTTTTTCAGCAATTAACATCACGCTTGCATCTGGATGCTTAGCCTGTAAAGCTTGAATTTCTTCTTGCGCTTGAGGCGTAATCATACATTTTCCGTGAAGCTCACGATCTGAACGTGAGTGAGCCTGGTTTCCTGGAGATAATAAATCCGTAGAGATATCACCTTCTCCAGCGATATAAGTAACAACCTTAATTTCTTCAGCCACTTCTGGAAGTTTCGTGAAGAATTCGGCTTTCGCATAGCTTTCTAGAATTTCTTTAGCAATTACATTATCATTTTTGAATGCTTCTTTCAAACGATCTGTGTCTGCATCGTAAAGGAAAACTTGAGTTTTAAGAACATCTGCAGCTTGTTTAGCGATTGCGGCATCGTTTCCTAAAGCTAAGTCCAATAAGACTTCAATTGAAGGTCCACCCTTCATGTGTGATAATAATTCAAAAGCAAAAACTGGAGTAATTTCTTTAACTACAGATTGACCTAAAATAATTTCTTTTAGGAACTTAGCTTTTTCACCAGCAGCACTTGTAGTACCTGGTAAAGTATTGTAAATAAAAAACTTAAGAGAATCTTCGCGGTATGCGTTATCAACATCTTTAATTTGGGCAATGATTTCGCTTAATAATTCAGCTCCATCGATTGGTTTAGGGTGTAACCCTTGATTTTTTCTTTCTTCAATTTCTTGAAGGTAATCCTGATAAATACTCATAATAAAAGCGGATTTATTTTTTTGAGGCAAATTTAAGCATTAAACCCGATAATTAAAAAAAATATAATAGAACAAGGCTTTTCAAAAATTATTATTGCTAAAAAACGATTTTCACTGCTTGTTTTTGCCAAAAAATCAATTTTGAATTAAAATAATGAATTATTAATATTTAAAAATCTTTTCTTTAACAAAGTCGAAATTCGATGTTATAAAGTAAGTAAGTTTTTACCTCTGTTTTCGCTAAGAATCTTTCTAAATAAAAAATTATAACGTTATAGTTGATCTTTTTGACGTAGTTTGAACGTCATCAATCGATTTTAAATTCCAGACAAAAACAAAAAATCCCGACAATAACTTATCAGGATTTAGCAAATATTTTTCGCAGTAATTACATTAGTTTTTTAATGATTGCTTCTTCTGTAATTCCTTCTGCATCGGCCTTATAATTTTTAATAATTCTATGACGAAGAATTCCTGTTGCCACCGCCTGAACATCTTCAATATCTGGTGAAAATTTTCCGTTGAAAGCCGCATGTGCTTTTGCAGCCAAAATCAAATTTTGCGAAGCTCTTGGCCCTGCTCCCCAATCTAAATAATTCTTCACAAAATCATTGGTCAAAGAATTGTCTGGACGAGTTTTGCTTACCAGAGTCACTGCATATTCTATAACGTTGTCTGCGACTGGAATTCTGCGTATTAAATGTTGGAAATCAATAATTTCCTGCGCATTAAACAACGGATTAATTTCTGTTTTAACATCAGAAGTTGTTCGCTTCACTACTTGAACTTCTTCTTCAAAAGTTGGATATTCTAATTTAATAGCAAACATAAAACGGTCTAACTGTGCTTCTGGCAAAGGATAAGTTCCTTCCTGCTCAATTGGGTTTTGAGTCGCCAAAACAAAATAAGGCAAATCTAATTTATGATGCTGCCCAGCAATAGTTACCGATCTCTCTTGCATTGCTTCTAACAATGCTGCCTGAGTTTTTGGCGGCGTTCTATTGATCTCATCTGCCAAAATAATATTAGAGAAAATTGGCCCTTTAATGAATTTGAAGTTTCTATTTTCATCCAAAATTTCACTTCCTAAAATATCAGAAGGCATCAAATCTGGCGTAAACTGAATTCTTTTAAAATCTAGCCCTAAAGCCTGAGACAAAGTATTTATCATTAAGGTTTTTGCTAAACCAGGAACTCCAATTAAAAGCGCATGCCCTCCAGAAAATATACAAAGTAAAATTTGATCTACAACGGCGTCCTGCCCTACAATGATTTTCGCTATTTCTTTTTTTAATTCGTTTCTTTTTTGAACTAAATTGTGAATTGCTGTTACGTCAGACATTTATGAATGTATTTAAAATTAAAAAGAGTTAATTCTATGAAATCATAAAACTAACTCTTTTTATTTATTTATTAAAACTTATTTTTTTAACCAGTTGTTTGCAAAAGTACAGTCTTTATACTCTCCAATGATTTTGATGTAAGTATCTTTAATTTTAGTATCAAACCATTTTGCAATTGCATTGATCTGCTTTTCTTTAAGTGCTAATTCTTTAATTTTAGTATAATCTTTAGCATAATCAGCAGTGTGTTCGTCAATTCTGTTTGTAACTGTAATTAACTTATACGTTTTTTTACCTTTATCGTCTGTGTTTAAAAGTGGTTGAGAAATTTCATCTCCTTTTAAATTTGAAACTTGGCTATACAATTGTGGATCCATTTTTGTCAGCTCAAATCGAGTATCTTGTGTTGTTGGATTTACTAATGTTCCTCCGTTTGCTCTAGTTTCTTTTTCATCCGATTCGGTTCTTGCCGCTTCAGCGAAAGTTATCTCTTTATTGATAATTTTATTTCTAATATTGGTAATTCTTTCTTTTGCTTCTTTTAAGGCAGCTTCTGAAACTGTTGGAGCAATCAAAATATGACGAAGCTCAACTTCTTGCCCTTTAATTTTTTCCACCATTATAATATGAAAACCAAAAGTTGTTTCAAATGGTTGCGAAATTTCTCCTGCCTGAAGACTAAAAGCTACATCTTTAAACTCTTTCACAAAAGGTGTTTTTCTTGTCATTTTATAATAACCACCGTTTGGTGATGATCCTGGATCCTGAGAGTATAAAACGGCTTTTGTAGCAAAACTAGAACCTTCAAGAACATCTTTTCTTATAGCGTTTAATCTATCGATTACTTTTTGTTTGTCTTCTTTAGAAATTTTAGGCTCCACAACAATTTGTGCTACTTCCATTTCAGCTCCAAAAGTTGGCAATTCGTCTTTTGGGATTTTCTTAAAGAAATTACGAACTTCCTCTGGAGTAATCTCAACATCTTTAATAATTTTATCTCTCATTTCAGAAGCCAATTTCTGCTCCTTTAAGATATCAGCAAAATAGGTTTTAAATTCTTCTACAGAGCTCTTTTTATAGTATTCAACTACTTTATTAATGTCACCTACTTGCTGTGTCATATAGTTAAGACGCTCTTCCATCATGCTTCTAACTTCGGCATCACTCACAATAATACTATCTTGAATGGCTTGGTGAGCGTATAATTTGTCTTCTAAAAGTTTACCAAGCATTTGGCATCTTGTAATATCTTTTATAGATCCGCCTTGAGCAGTAATTTCTAAAAATCCTTTATCAATATCAGAATCTAAAACAATATAATCTCCTACTGTCGCAATAATTCCATCAATTTTCAATTTTCCGCCAGAAGGAGTTTCAGCTGGTTTTTGAGCAACAACATCCGGAATAACTTCTTGCGCTGTAATTATTGGAGTTAAAAAAAGAAAAAAACAAATTGTTATTGCAAACCTGAAATCAATTGTTTTTAGCTGTAATTTTTTTAATAACATTATTTTAAATTTTATTTGAATGTAAGTCTATATTAGATGTTCCCTCAGAAATTATTGATGTTGATCATTAACATAAATAATTAAAGTATAGTTCTTTCGTAACTTATAACGAACAAAAATAACAATTCAATTACATAATCCAACTATCCGATATACTATTAACAAAAAATTATAGGATAGTTCTACATCAGCATACAGACATGTACATTTCTATTTTTCTAATTCTATGAAACACAATTTTTTATGATTTGATTTTAAAAATTGATTTTTATTGATTAATACCCCCTAAATTGTAGTCCCTAGAAAAAGTTCTCAACACTACAACGTTTTCGTGACAAACAATTTTCTTACAAATTAAAATTAAATCAAAAAAAAATTACTTTAGATGCGTAATTATCATTTTAAGCTGTTAAAAAATAGCAATATCTGCTTTTTTAAGCTTAAAATTTGACAATTACAAAACTTACTATTTAACTTAACCACATCTATTATGAAAAAACCTATTTTAAAATTATGCCTTATTACGGCATTTACTGGACTTCTGTATTCGTGTTCACAGAACGAAATGAACGAATCTGACTCAAAAGCTGAGAGTCAGAAATTTAAAATTATTGATGTTACACATCATGACGGAAAACCTTTTAGCACAGGAACTTCCAATTCTTCTTCAACAGGAAAATATGTTGATAATCCAGGTGGAGGTGTTATGATGCAAGCTTTCTACTGGGACGTCCCTTCTGGGGGAACTTGGTGGAATACCGTAAGCAGCAAAGTAACCGCATGGGGTAACGCTGGAATTGGCTCTATTTGGCTTCCGCCTGCTTCTAAAGCACAAAACGGAGCATTTTCCATGGGATATGATCCAACAGATTACTTTGATTTTGGAGATTACAATCAGAACGGAAGTATCGAAACCAGATTTGGATCAAAAACTGAATTAGTAAATTTAATTACGGCTGCTCACAACGAAAACATCAAAGTTTATGCAGATATCGTTATCAATCATAACAGCGGCGGACAATCTGAAGCAAATCCGTTTACTGGTACAAATACATGGACTAATTTTACTGGAATCGCCTCTGGAAAATTCAAACGAACTTATAATGATTTTTACAAAAACAGCTTCGGAAATAATGACGAAGGTTCTTTTGGTGGGTTCCCTGATTTATGCCATGCCGCTCAAAATGTAAAAGACTGGCTGTGGTTAAGAACAGATGGAGTTGGGAAATATTATAAAAACACTATGAAGTTTGACGGCTGGAGATTTGACTATGTAAAAGGATTTGGCCCATGGGTTGTAAATGCTTGGAATGCCAACGTAGGCGGGTTCTCTGTTGGAGAATATTGGGACTCTAACGTAAATACGCTTGAATGGTGGGCTAATAACGCAAACAGTTCTGTTTTTGATTTCGCATGCTACTATAAAATGAACGATGCTTTTGACGGAAACAACCTTGCACTTTTGAATGATGATATGATGTGGAAACGTAATCCGTACAAAGCAGTAACTTTTGTAACCAATCATGATACCGATGAAATCTGGAGCAAAATGTTAGCTTACTCTTATATATTGACTCACGAAGGTTATCCAACCATTTTCTATAGAGATTATGAAGAATGGCTGGACAAAAACAAACTGAATAATCTGATTTGGATTCATAACAATAAAGCAACTGGAACAACTTCTATCTTATATTCTGATAATGACGAATATGTGGCAAGAAGAAATGGTTACAACGGAAATCCTGGATTGGTAGTTTACATCAACAACTCAGACGTATGGCAAGAAAGATGGATTCAGACGAATTGGGCTAATACTCAAATTAAAGATTTCACAGGAAACTCATCTTGGTATCCGACAACTCAAGCCGATAAATGGGTAAAAATACAATGTCCTCCAAAAGGATATTCAATTTGGTCAATTAATCAGTAATTTTAAAAATGACTATTTTAAGGCTGTTGCAAAACAGCCTTATTTTTTTCTTCAAAATCCATTTAGAAATAAAGACTTCCAAATTTACGAACTGAATATTTTTATAAAGCCGTATTTAATAGTACTTTTGCAACCTATTTATACGAAATATGAGCTTTTTAAAAGAAATACAACGCAGAAGAACATTTGGAATTATCTCGCACCCTGATGCCGGTAAAACAACTTTAACTGAAAAATTATTGTTGTTTGGAGGTGCTATTCAGGAAGCGGGAGCTGTAAAAAACAACAAAATTAAAAAAGGAGCAACGAGTGACTTTATGGAAATCGAGCGTCAGAGAGGTATCTCGGTTTCGACTTCTGTGCTTGCTTTTAATTATAAAGATAAAAAAATCAATATCCTTGATACCCCTGGACACAAGGATTTTGCAGAAGACACCTTTAGAACTTTAACCGCTGTTGATAGTGTAATTGTTGTAATTGACGTTGCAAAAGGGGTTGAGGAGCAAACAGAAAAATTGGTTGCTGTTTGTAGAATGCGTAACATTCCAATGATTGTTTTCATCAATAAATTAGACCGTGAAGGTAAAGATGCTTTCGATCTAATGGATGAGGTTGAACAAAAATTAGGATTGAAAGTAACACCTTTAAGTTTCCCAATTGGAATGGGTTATGATTTCCAAGGAATTTATAATTTATGGGAAGAAAACATTAACCTTTTCAGCGGAGATAGCCGTAAAAATATCGAAGAAACAATTGCTTTTTCTGATGTACAGAACAATCCTGAATTGGATAAAATTGTGGGAGAAAAAGCTGCTAATAAACTGCGCGAAGAATTAGAATTGATTGACGAGGTTTACCCAAAATTTGAACGCCAAGATTATTTAGATGGAAAAATCCAACCAGTGTTCTTTGGTTCTGCTTTGAATAACTTTGGAGTTCGCGAACTATTAGACTGTTTCATTACAATTGCTCCTTCTCCAAGAGCAAAAGATTCTGAAACTCGTACAGTTGAGCCTACAGAAGAGAAGATGACTGGATTTGTTTTCAAAATCCACGCTAACATGGATCCAAAACACCGTGACCGTTTAGCATTTATCAAAATCGTTTCTGGAACTTTCGAAAGAAATAAACCTTACTACCATGTTCGCCAAAAGAAAAATCTAAAATTCTCTAGTCCAAATGCATTTTTTGCTGAGAAAAAAGAAATTGTAGATATTTCTTACCCTGGTGATATTGTGGGTTTACACGATACTGGAAACTTTAAAATTGGTGATACTTTAACTGAAGGCGAAATCATGAGTTTTAAAGGTATTCCAAGTTTCTCTCCTGAGCATTTTAGATATATTAACAACGCCGATCCGATGAAAGCGAAACAATTGGAAAAAGGAGTTGACCAATTAATGGATGAAGGAGTTGCTCAGTTGTTTACTTTAGAAATGAACAATCGTAAAGTTATCGGAACGGTTGGAGCGCTTCAATATGAGGTTATTCAATATCGTTTAGAGCATGAATATGGAGCTAAATGTACTTACGAAAACTTCCCAGTGCATAAAGCTTGCTGGGTTAAACCTGATGACGCTAAAAATGAGGAATTCAAAGAATTCAAACGTATTAAACAAAAATTCTTGGCTCATGATAAATACGGACAATTAGTATTCTTAGCTGATTCTGATTTTACTATTCAAATGACGCAAAGTAAATATCCAACCGTGAAATTATACTTTACCTCTGAGTTTGATTAATTTACTTTAAATTAAAAATATAAGAAAGGCTGTCAATTTATTTAGACAGCCTTTTTCATTTACATTCCCCAATATGTAATTTTGATGATTATTTTGTGTAGTTAATTCCTAATCCGCCCGCGATATAAATTTTGTTAAGCTCATCAGAGCCAATAATTATATTTTTTATCAAAACGTTATTTTTAGCAGACTGTACATCAAAGGCTATTTCTTTTGACAAATAATAATCATTTGCTGTAATTGTTACCATTAGTGTTTTACTATTCTTCAAAACCTTGGCCGCTATAGAAAATTCACCTGTTTTAGGATTTACTTTCACCGGATTTTGTGCACCGTCAACGGCAAGCATCAAATTAGGATAGATTTCTCTATTAAAAGGTTTGTTTGTTTTTGATTCCAACAATTTTCCTTTTATAATTATAGAAATTTCAGCATTTGAAGCGTGATTATAATCTACTTTGCCTACTTTATAAGTATTGTTGGGCTTCAGACAGTTTATTTCTGTTTTAACAGGTTCTTTTTCTTGCGCTGAAACATTTGATGCCAATAATACAGATGCAGCAACTGCAGCATATTTCAAAGTATTGATTTTAGAAGTTTCATTGTATTCAAACTGTTCTTCCAACTGTGCTGTTTTCAGCCTTGCACAAATAGATTTATCTTTATTTTCAGTAATGAATTTAGCAACTTCTGAATTCGTTTTCTTGCTCAAATCAATTACATTCTTCATACATGAATTACAAAATGAGCCCTCTGAATTTGGAATCATTTTATCAAAATTTTCAGAACAAGGATTTGCTATTTCTAAGGTGAATTTCTTTTTCATCATGTATCTTTTTAAGTTAAAATCTTTCACAGACTATTTACTTATATAGAGTACATTTTGCATCGAAAGGTTGGGAAGAGTAGAAAAAAAATCAGAATAAAAAAAGCGCTAATATTAAATTAGCGCTTTTTTATAATTTGAATTAAATTAACCTTTACTAAGTCATTATATTTCAAAATTCAATCTTTTTAGGTTATAGAAAGTTAAAACAATATTCATTAGAGAAGAAACTTAGTCGACTAAAATAAATTAAATCCGATGAACTGCACTTTTTATTCATTAACCATAAAAAAAGCCCCTTAAAAAAGGGGCTTTTAAAATTTATGCTTGTCCAGCTGGACCAAAATTAAGCGGAATTGGCGCTTGTTCCGTTTCTTTGATTTCGCCATGAGCGGCCTCAAATCTGTGGATGTTTTCACCTATAGCTCTCAATAATCTTTTAGCATGTTGTGGTGTCAATACAATTCTTGACTTTACCTTGGCCTTAGGAATACCTGGCATAATGCTCACAAAATCTAAAACAAACTCAGATGATGAGTGATTAATAATCGCAAGATTAGAATAAATTCCTTCTGCGACAGTTTCGTCTAGCTCAATATTAATTTGCTCTTGTTGTTGTTTCGGATTACTCATAGTTTCCTAATTAATAAATGTATTCTTCTTTATTAGCCATCATTTCATTGTAATCATCTTTAGATCCTACGATTGTGTTATCGTATTCTCTCATACCAGTTCCGGCAGGGATTCTGTGTCCAACGATTACGTTTTCTTTTAATCCTTCTAGATCATCTACTTTACCAGCTACTGCAGCTTCGTTAAGTACTTTCGTTGTCTCCTGGAATGAAGCCGCAGAAATGAATGATTTAGTTTGCAACGAAGCTCTTGTAATACCTTGTAGAACTGGCGTTGCAGTTGCAGTAATTACATCTCTTGCCACAACAAGATTTTTATCTGTACGTTTCAATAATGAATTTTCATCACGTAACTCACGAGGCGTAATGATCTGACCTGGTTTTAATACTGAAGAATCTCCAGCATCTTCAACCACTTTCATACCATATAATTTATCATTTTGAAGGATAAAGTCTTTAGTGTGGATCAATTGATCTTCTAAGAATAGAGTATCTCCTGGATCTTCAACCTTAACTTTACGCATCATTTGACGAATTACAACCTCGAAGTGCTTATCATTGATTTTCACCCCTTGCAGACGGTAAACCTCTTGAATTTCATTTACCAAGTACTGTTGAACAGCAGCTGGTCCTTGAATTCTTAAGATATCATCTGGTGTAATTGCACCATCAGACAATGGAACTCCCGCTCTTACGAAGTCATTTTCTTGTACTAAGATTTGGCTTGAAAGTTTCACTAGATACTTTTTAACCTCACCAAATTTAGACTCGATAACGATCTCACGGTTACCTCTCTTAATTTTACCGAATGATACAACACCATCAATTTCAGATACAACTGCTGGGTTTGAAGGGTTACGAGCCTCAAGAAGCTCAGTAATTCTTGGTAAACCTCCCGTGATATCGCCCGCTTTAGAAGAACGACGTGGGATTTTTACTAATACTTTACCTGCTTTAATTTTCTCACCATTCTCAACCATTAAGTGTGCACCTACTGGTAAGTTGTATGAACGAATCAATTCACCTTCTTTACCATAAACTAATAAAGTTGGGATTAATTTTTTGTTTCTAGCCTCAGAAATTACTTTTTCTTGGAAACCAGTCTGCTCATCGATTTCAACCATGTATGATTGTCCTTGCTCTAAGTCTTCGTAAGCAATCTTACCCGTAAACTCAGAAACAATTACACCGTTATATGGATCCCATTTACAGATTACAGTTCCTTTAGTAACTACATCTCCATCATTTACAAAAATACTAGATCCGTAAGGAATGTTATGTGTATTTAAAACAATTCCAGTTCCTTCGTCAATTAATTTCAACTCAGTAGAACGTGATACAACGATATCAACTTCGTTACCTTCACTATCTTCACCTTTAACTGTTTTTAAATCTTCAATTTCAAGTCTACCGTTGAATCTTGTAACAATACTAGACTCTTCAGAGATACCTCCAGCAACCCCTCCAACGTGGAACGTACGAAGTGTCAACTGTGTACCTGGCTCTCCAATAGACTGAGCTGCAATAACTCCGACAGCTTCACCTCTTTGTGTCATCTTACCAGTAGCTAAGTTTCTACCGTAACATTTCGCACAAATACCTTTTAAAGCTTCACAAGTTAATGGAGATCTAACTTCAACTTTCTCAATTGGAGACGCTTCGATAGTCTTAACAATTGATTCAGTGATTTGCTCTCCAGATCTAACCATGATCTCGTTAGTAAGAGGATTGATAACGTCTTGTAATGCAACACGTCCTAAGATTCTCTCACCTAAAGATTCAACGATTTCCTCATTTTTCTTTAAGGCAGCAACTTCAACACCTCTTAAAGTTCCACAATCCTCGATGTTAACAATAACATCTTGAGAAACGTCATGAAGCCTTCTTGTCAAGTAACCAGCATCGGCTGTTTTAAGAGCCGTATCCGCAAGACCTTTACGCGCACCGTGAGTAGAAATGAAGTACTCAAGGATTGAAAGACCTTCCTTAAAGTTAGAAAGAATCGGGTTTTCAATAATCTCACCACCACCAGCAGTAGATTTTTTAGGCTTAGCCATCAAACCACGCATACCAGTTAACTGACGAATCTGCTCCTTAGAACCCCTCGCCCCAGAGTCAAGCATCATATATACAGAGTTGAAACCTTGCTGGTCTTCTCTAATATTTTTCATTGCTAACTCTGTTAACTGAGCATTTGCTGAAGTCCATACGTCAATAACTTGGTTGTAACGCTCGTTATTTGTAATAAGACCCATGTTATAGTTAGTTGAGATACCTTCAACTTGCTCTCTAGCATCTGCAATTAACTTCGTTTTTTGTTCTGGAATTCTAATATCACCTAAAGAGAATGATAAACCTCCTCTAAATGCGAATTTATACCCCATATCTTTCATATTATCCAAGAAAGCTGCCGTTGTAGGTACATCAGTCACACTTAAAATGTGTCCGATAATATCTCTAAGGTTTTTCTTAGTCAATACGTCATTGATATATCCAGCTGCTTCAGGTACTACTTCGTTAAATAATACACGTCCTGCAGTTGTCTGGATGATTTTGTATACTAACTCTCCGTTCTCATTAAAATCTTTTGCTCTAATTTTCACACGAGCATTCAATTCTAATCTTCCTTCGTTTAATGCAATGTTTACTTCTTCAGCAGAATAGAAAGTTAAATCCTGACCAATAATTTTGTGATCTTCTGTAGAAATACGCTCTTTGGTCATATAATATAGACCCAAGACCATGTCCTGAGAAGGTACAGTAATTGGAGCACCATTTGCAGGGTTCAAGATATTGTGAGAAGCCAACATTAACAACTGTGCCTCTAAAATAGCCTCTGGCCCTAATGGTAAGTGAACCGCCATCTGGTCACCATCGAAATCGGCGTTGAATGCCGTACATACTAATGGGTGTAACTGGATCGCTTTTCCTTCAATTAATTTTGGCTGGAATGCCTGAATACCAAGTCTGTGCAAAGTAGGAGCACGGTTAAGCAATACTGGGTGTCCTTTAATTACGTTTTCAAGGATATCCCAAACTACAGGCTCTTTTTTGTCAATGATTTTCTTAGCAGATTTTACTGTTTTTACAATACCTCTTTCGATCAATTTACGGATAACGAATGGTTTGTACAACTCAGAAGCCATATCTTTTGGCAATCCGCACTCATATAATTTCAACTCTGGACCAACGACGATTACCGAACGAGCAGAATAATCCACACGTTTTCCTAAAAGGTTTTGACGGAAACGTCCTTGCTTACCTTTTAATGAGTCAGATAATGATTTTAATGGTCTGTTAGATTCTGTTTTAACAGCAGAAGCTTTACGAGTGTTATCGAATAATGAATCTACAGATTCTTGTAACATACGTTTCTCGTTTCTTAAGATAACCTCAGGAGCTTTAATCTCCATTAATCTTTTCAAACGGTTGTTACGGATGATTACACGACGGTATAAGTCGTTCAAATCTGAAGTTGCAAAACGACCTCCATCAAGTGGCACAAGCGGGCGTAATTCTGGCGGGATAACTGGAACCACTTTCATAATCATCCATTCTGGACGGTTTTCGCGGTTTTCGTTAGACTCACGGAAAGATTCAACAACTTGTAATCTTTTTAAAGCCTCAGTTTTTCTTTGTTTAGATGTCTCGTTGTTAGCACTGTGTCTTAATTCATAAGATAAAGCATCTAGGTCAATACGAGCTAATAAATCCATAATACACTCTGCTCCCATTTTGGCAACAAATTTATTTGGATCTAAATCATCTAAATATTGATTTTCTTGCGGAAGAGTATCTAAAATGTTTAAGTATTCTTCTTCAGTTAAGAAATCTAATCTTTGTAATGATTCTCCATCTGCATTTTTAGCGATACCTGGCTGAATTACTACGTATCTTTCGTAGTAAATAATCATATCTAATTTCTTAGATGGAAGACCAAGGATATAACCAATTTTGTTTGGAAGAGAACGGAAGTACCAGATGTGAGCAATTGGCACAACAAGGTTGATGTGTCCTACTCTATCACGACGTACTTTTTTCTCTGTAACTTCAACACCACAACGGTCACAGATGATACCTTTGTAACGAATTCTTTTATACTTACCACAAGCACATTCAAAATCTTTTACTGGTCCGAAGATTCTTTCGCAGAAAAGTCCGTCACGCTCTGGTTTGTGAGTTCTATAGTTGATTGTTTCTGGCTTTAAAACCTCTCCTCTTGATTCTTTCAAGATAGATTCTGGTGAAGCCAATCCAATAGAGATTTTGTTAAATCTTTTTACTGGATTCTTATCTTTATTGTTTCTATTATTCATCATAGTTTTTACTATTGATTTACTGCTGTTAAAAATTGATTTTAGATTTTCATAATCTCCATCTTTCAAAAATTGCTTCCAAAAGAGTTAAATCATCGCGCTTACCTCGGTTTACTTCTCTAAACCTCAAACTCTTATTTGAAGTGCTAGTTATAAAATGCCCTGCATTATTATAAAAAATCGGAACGGGTTACGGGTATAAATCTTAAAAACTTTAATATTATTCGTAATAGCCGACAGTCTCAGTTTTCAGCGATAACTGAATACTGAAACTGTGACTCAAAACTTTTATTATTCTTCCAAACGAAGATCTAATCCTAGACCTTTCAATTCGTGCATTAATACATTGAATGATTCTGGTAAACCTGGTTCTGGCATAGTTTCACCCTTAACGATAGCCTCGTAAGTTTTAGCTCTACCAATAACGTCATCAGACTTAACAGTTAAGATCTCACGTAGTGTACTAGAAGCTCCATAAGCCTCAAGTGCCCAAACCTCCATCTCTCCAAAACGCTGACCTCCAAATTGAGCTTTACCTCCAAGTGGCTGCTGCGTAATCAATGAGTATGGTCCAATAGAACGTGCGTGCATCTTATCATCAACCATGTGTCCTAATTTAAGCATGTAAATTACACCCACAGTCGCTTTTTGTGCAAAACGCTCTCCTGTACCACCATCATATAGGTAAGTATGTCCGAAACGTGGCACCCCAGCTTCATCAGTCAAAGCATTGATTTCATCAAGAGAAGCTCCGTCGAAGATTGGAGTAGCGAATTTTCTACCCAAGTTCATACCAGCCCATCCTAATACAGTCTCATAAATCTGACCAATGTTCATACGTGAAGGTACCCCAAGTGGATTCAATACGATATCTACTGGTGTTCCATCTTCTAAGAAAGGCATATCTTCATGACGAACGATTCTAGCAACAATACCTTTGTTACCGTGACGACCCGCCATTTTATCACCCACTTTTAACTTACGTTTTTTAGCAATGTAAATCTTAGCTAATTTCAAAATTCCAGATGGTAATTCATCTCCAACTGTAATAGTGAATTTCTCTCTTCTTAAAGCTCCTTGTAAGTCGTTCAGCTTAATTTTATAGTTATGAATCAAATCATTAACCATTTTATTTGTAGCGTCATCAGCAACCCACTGACCTTTGCTTAAGTGAGCAAAATCCTCTACTGCGTAAAGCATTTTTTGAGTATATTTTTTACCTTTTGGTAAAACTTCTTCACCCAAATCATTCATTACACCTTGAGATGTTTTTCCGTTAACGATCAAGAATAATTTCTCTACTAATCTGTCTTTTAATTCAACAAATTTAGTTTCGAATTCCATTTCTAAAGCACCTAAAGCATCCTTATCTTGAGTACGTTTACGTTTATCTTTTACGGCTCTTGCAAATAATTTTTTGTCAAGAACTACACCATGTAAAGATGGAGAAGCTTTTAATGAAGCATCTTTCACATCACCAGCTTTATCCCCGAAGATTGCACGAAGCAATTTCTCCTCTGGAGTTGGATCTGATTCTCCTTTTGGTGTAATTTTTCCGATCAAAATGTCGCCAGGCTTAACCTCTGCTCCAATTCTGATCATACCGTTTTCATCTAAATCTTTAGTAGCTTCTTCAGAAACGTTAGGAATATCGTTTGTTAACTCTTCATTTCCTAACTTAGTATCTCTAACCTCTAATGAATAATCATCAACGTGAATAGATGTAAAAATATCATCACGAACTACTTTCTCAGAAATTACAATCGCATCCTCGAAGTTGTACCCTTTCCATGGCATGAACGCAACTTTTAAGTTTCTACCTAAAGCTAATTCTCCATTTTGAGTAGCATATCCTTCTGATAGTACTTGTCCAGGAACAACTCTGTCACCTCTTCTTACGATTGGCTTCAAGTTGATACTTGTACCTTGGTTGGTTTTTCTGAATTTAATTAAGTTGTACGTTTTCTCATCAGCATCAAAACTTACCATTCTCTCGTCTTCTGTACGATCGTATTTAATAGTAATGATGTTAGCATCAACGTATTCAACAGTACCATGCCCTTCAGCATTGATCAATACTCTTGAATCTGAAGCTACCTGACGCTCTAAACCTGTACCAACAATCGGTGCTTCAGGACGGATCAAAGGAACTGCCTGACGCATCATGTTTGATCCCATCAACGCACGGTTCGCATCATCATGCTCCAAGAATGGAATCAAAGATGCAGAAATCGAAGCGATCTGGTTAGGAGCAACGTCTGTATAATGTACTGAACTTGGTTCAACAACTGGGAAGTCACCCTCTTCACGAGCAATAACATTACTAGCTGTAATTTTACCAGAAGCATCCATTTCAATGTTTGCCTGAGCAATCATTTTTCCTTCTTCTTCTTCAGCACTTAAATAAATTGGTGCGCTTTCTAAATCAACAACACCATCTGTTACTTTACGGTATGGAGTTTCAATGAATCCCATTCCGTTAACTTTTGCATAAACACCAAGAGATGAAATCAAACCAATGTTTGGTCCCTCAGGAGTTTCAATCGGACATAAACGACCATAGTGAGTATAGTGAACGTCACGAACCTCGAAACCAGCTCTCTCTCTCGAAAGTCCACCTGGTCCAAGTGCAGAAAGTCTTCTTTTGTGTGTAATCTCAGCTAATGGATTTGTTTGATCCATAAATTGAGATAACTGGTTAGTACCAAAGAAAGAGTTGATAACTGATGATAATGTTTTAGCATTAATCAAATCAATTGGTGTAAACACCTCGTTATCTCTAACGTTCATTCTCTCACGAATAGTTCTAGCCATACGTGCTAAACCAACACCGAATTGTTGAGACAATTGTTCACCAACTGTTCTAACACGACGGTTTGATAAGTGATCAATATCATCAATCTCTGCTTTAGAGTTGATCAACTCGATCAAATATTTAACGATTGTAATGATATCCTCTTTAGTAAGCACTTGCTTATCCATAGGGATATCTAAATCTAATTTTTTGTTCATTCTATAACGACCAACTTCACCTAAGTTATAACGTTGGTCAGAGAAGAACAATTTATCTATAATACCACGAGCAGTTTCTTCATCAGGCGGTTCAGCGTTACGCAACTGACGATAGATGTGCTCTACAGCTTCTTTTTCAGAGTTAGTTGGATCTTTTTGTAACGTGTTGTGGATAATAGCATAATCTGCTTGATTGTTATCCTCTTTGTGTAACAAAATAGATTTTACATTAGAATCGATGATCTCTTCAACATTATCTTTGTCGATAATAGTATCACGATCAAGGATGATTTCGTTACGCTCGATAGAAACTACCTCTCCAGTATCCTCATCTACGAAATCCTCGTGCCATGTGTTCAAAACACGCGCAGCAAGTCTTCTTCCAATATATTTCTTAATTCCTGTTTTAGATACTTTAATTTCTTCAGCTAAATCGAAAATCTCTAAGATATCCTTATCTCTTTCGAAACCAATAGCACGGAATAAAGTCGTTACAGGTAATTTTTTCTTTCTATCGATATACGCGTACATTACGCTGTTAATATCAGTAGAGAATTCTATCCAAGATCCTTTAAAAGGAATTACTCTCGCAGAATAAAGTTTAGTTCCATTTGCGTGGAATGACTGTCCAAAGAAAACCCCTGGAGAACGGTGTAATTGAGATACTACAACACGCTCGGCACCATTAATAACAAAAGTACCACTAGGAGTCATGTAAGGAATTGTTCCAAGATAAACGTCTTGTACAATTGTTTCAAAATCTTCGTGTTCTGGATCTGTACAGTATAGTTTTAACCTAGCTTTTAAAGGCACACTATAAGTAAGACCTCTCTCTATACATTCTTGAATTGTATAACGTGGCGGATCAACAAAATAATCTAGGAATTCCAATACAAAGTTGTTTCTTGTATCTGTAATTGGGAAGTTTTCCATGAAGGTATTGTATAACCCTTCGTTGCCTCTTTCGTCAGATTTCGTTTCTAATTGAAAGAAATCTTTAAAAGATTTAACCTGAACATCCAAGAAATCTGGATAATCAGGGATATTTTTTGTAGAGGCAAAATTCAATCTTTCAGTCTGATTTGTTATCATCAATGGACAAAATTTTGATTAAAAAAAAAGTAATTTATTTTTGTGTAAATACACACTGTTTAATCTATACTTTCTTATTATAATCAATACATCTTTAAAAATTAGTTCTATAAATTAAGTCTAATTTTCTTTCTTCGTATTGATCAAAAACTTTTTCGTATTTTAAACTATGGGATAATAAAATTTGATAATATTTTATTATACGAAAAATGGTTTAGGCCTTTGAGTGTTAACTCAAGACCTAAACCTAGTTCTTAAACTGAGTTTAATTATTTAAGCTCAACAGTAGCTCCAGCCTCTTCTAAAGATTTTTTAAGACCTTCAGCCTCTTCTTTAGAAACACCTTCTTTAACGTTGCTTGGTGCACCGTCTACTACATCTTTAGCTTCTTTAAGACCTAAACCAGTTAATTCTTTAACTAATTTTACAACAGCTAATTTAGAAGCTCCTGCATCTTTCAATACAACTGTAAATTCAGTTTGTGCTTCTTCAGCAGCACCGTCTCCTCCACCAGCAGCAACTACTACAGCAGCAGCAGCAGGCTCGATTCCGTACTCATCTTTTAATATTGTTGCTAATTCGTTAACTTCTTTAACTGTTAAGTTAACTAATTGTTCTGCGAATTGTTTCAAATCTGCCATTTTTTCTATCGTTTAAAATGATTTGTGTAAAAATATAATTTAATTATTGTGCGCTAATTAAGCAGCAAGGAAGCAAGCCTCCCTACATTTATTACTCTGCTCCTTCTTCGCTTCCAGCGAATTTGTTTTGTAAAGCAGAAATAATTCTTTGAGCTGGAGATTGTAATAATCCAATGATTTCTCCAATAAGCTCTTCCTTAGATTTAATTGTAGCTAATGTATCTAATTGGTTATCCCCAATATATACTTCAGAATTGATGTAAGCTCCTTTTAAAACTGGTTTATCAGATTTCTTACGGAAATCTTTGATAATTTTTCCAGGTGCATTAGCAACATCAGAAATGAAGATAGCACTATTACCTGATAAAACTGTAGGTAAATCACCATAATCATTAGAAGAAGCTTCCATTGCTTTTGCAAGCAAAGTGTTTTTTACAACCTCTAATTTGATACCTGCTTTGAAACAAGCTCTACGTAAGCTTGAAGTTGTCTCTGCGTTTAAACCAGAAATATCAGAAATGTAAATGATATTTGTACCAGCTAACTGCGCAGTTAAATTTTCAATCGCGATTGATTTTTCTTCTCTAGTCATACTAAAAATTTTTAACTACCAATTATACTGCTTTTGGGTCTAATGCGATAGCAGGACTCATTGTGCTTGTAAGGTGAATACCTTTAATGTATGTACCTTTAGCTGCAGTTGGTTTAAGTTTTATTAATGTTTGAATAATTTCGTGTGCGTTCTCAACGATTTGCTCAGCTCCGAAAGAAACTTTACCAATACCAGCGTGAACGATACCAGTTTTATCAACTTTAAAGTCAATTTTACCAGCTTTAACTTCTTGAACAGCTTTAGCAACATCCATAGTTACAGTACCTGTTTTAGGGTTTGGCATTAAACCTCTAGGTCCTAAAATACGACCTAAGGGACCTAATTTACCCATAACAGCAGGCATAGTAATGATCACATCAACATCTGTCCAACCGTCTTTAATTTTTTGTAAGTAATCGTCAAGACCAACGTGATCTGCTCCTGCTTCTCTAGCTTCCGCTTCTTTATCTGGAGTAACCAATGCTAATACTTTAACGTCTTTTCCTGTTCCGTGAGGTAAAGTAACTACACCTCTAACCATTTGATTCGCTTTTCTTGGATCAACACCCAAACGAACTGCGATATCAACAGACTCATCAAATTTTGCAGAAGCAACAACTTTAATTAATGCAGCAGCATCTTTTAAAGAGTATAATTTGTTCTTTTCAATTTTTGAAGCAGCCTCTTTTTGCTTTTTTGTTAATTTTGCCATTTCTTTTTCTTAATTAAAAAGGAGCATCTCCTGATACAGTTATACCCATAGATCTAGCTGTTCCAGCAACCATACTCATAGCTTTCTCGATTGTGAAAGCGTTTAAGTCTGGCATTTTGTCTTCAGCAATAGTTCTAATTTGTTCCCAAGTAACGCTAGCTACTTTTTTACGATTAGGCTCACCAGAACCAGATTTTAGCTTCGCAGCTTCCATTAACTGAACTGCTGCTGGAGGAGTCTTAACAACAAAATCAAATGATTTGTCTTTGTACACAGTGATTTGCACTGGACAAATTTTGCCAGGTTTATCTTGAGTTCTAGCATTAAATTGCTTACAAAACTCCATGATGTTAACCCCAGCAGCTCCTAAAGCAGGTCCAACCGGTGGCGACGGGTTCGCAGCACCTCCCTTAACTTGTAGTTTAACTACCTTACTAATTTCTTTAGCCATTTTTAAAAAATTTAACACTGTAATCTATGGAAGCGATTACAATGGTTTATTATAGTGTAACAAAAAATTATACTTTTTCTACTTGCATAAAGCTTAATTCTAATGGAGTTTTTCTTCCGAAAATCTTAACCATTACTTCAAGCTTACGCTTCTCTTCATTGATTTTTTCAACAGATCCATTAAATCCGTTGAAAGGTCCATCAATAACCTTAACCGTTTCACCAACACTAAATGGAATAGAACGAGTGTCTGTATTAACAGCCAATTCATCCACTTTACCTAACATACGGTTTACTTCAGAAAGTCTCAAAGGAACTGGTTCTCCACCTTTAGTCTCTCCTAAAAATCCAATAACACTAGTAATTGACTTAATAATATGAGGAATCTCACCAACCAAGTTAGCTTCGATCATAACATATCCAGGAAAATACACTTTATCCTTAGATGATTTTTTCCCATCTTTTACAGTAACTACTTTTTCAGTAGGAACTAAAACCTGAGAAACATAATCCTCCATACCTAATCTCGCAATCTCAGTCTCGATATAAGCTTTCACTTTATTTTCTTGACCACTAACCGCTCTAACTACGTACCATTTTTTCACATTATTATCTGCCATCACAAAAAAATTATCCTTTTAACCAGTTAAAAAATCCAGCCAAAGCTTTTGCAAAAAATTCGTCTACCCCCCAAGTTGCCAAAGCGAATAAAATCGAAAATACAGCCACAACAATTGTCAATTTTTGTACTTCAGCCCAAGCTGGCCAAGTAACATTTGACTTTAACTCTTCGAAAGCCTCTGATAAATAATTAGTAACTTTTGTCATTTGATATATTTTTTATTGCACGGGCGGAGGGATTCGAACCCCCATCAACGGTTTTGGAGACCGCTATTCTACCCTTGAACTACGCCCGTAATTAAAGCCAGTGATTAAAAAATAATCACTGGCTTCTTATTTATTTTAATAGAATTACTCTACGATTTCAGTAACTTGACCAGCACCAACTGTTCTACCACCTTCACGGATAGCGAAACGTAAACCTACGTTCATAGCGATTGGGCTTAATAAAGCAACCTCAATAGTTAAGTTATCACCTGGCATTACCATCTCTACACCTGCTGGTAAAGTAATAACTCCTGTTACGTCAGTTGTACGTACGTAGAACTGTGGACGGTAGTTATTGTGGAATGGAGTGTGACGTCCACCTTCTTCTTTTTTCAAGATATAAACCTCAGCTTTGAATTTAGAGTGTGGCTTTACTGAACCTGGCTTAATGATAACCATACCTCTTTTGATGTCTGATTTATCAATACCTCTTAACAATAAACCTACGTTATCTCCAGCTTCACCTCTATCAAGGATTTTACGGAACATCTCAACTCCTGTAATAGTAGAAGTTAATTTTTCAGCTCCCATACCAATGATTTCAACAGGATCTCCAGTATTAGCAACTCCAGTTTCGATACGACCTGTAGCAACAGTTCCACGACCTGTAATTGTAAATACGTCCTCAACTGGCATCAAGAATGGTTTAGCTACGTCACGTACTGGCTCTTCGATCCAGTTGTCAACAGCCTCCATTAATTCGATAATTTTAGGCACCCAGTTTGGATCATTGTTTAATCCTCCTAAAGCAGAACCTTGAACTACAGGACCATTATCTCCATCATATTCGTAGAAAGATAATAAATCTCTAATTTCCATTTCAACAAGCTCTAACAACTCAGCATCATCAACCATATCCACTTTGTTCATGAAAACAACGATTCTTGGAATACCAACCTGACGTCCTAAAAGGATGTGCTCACGAGTTTGTGGCATTGGACCATCTGTAGCAGCAACTACTAAGATAGCTCCGTCCATTTGAGCAGCTCCAGTAACCATGTTCTTTACGTAATCCGCGTGACCTGGACAGTCAACGTGAGCGTAGTGACGGTTAGCTGTTTCATACTCTACGTGAGATGTATTGATAGTAATACCTCTTTCTTTCTCCTCTGGAGCGTTATCGATTTGATCAAACGATTTTGCTTGACAGTAACCAGCATCTGACAATACTTTTGTAATTGCAGCAGTTAATGTAGTTTTTCCGTGATCTACGTGTCCAATTGTACCTATGTTTAAGTGCGGTTTGGAACGATTAAAATTCTCCTTTGCCATTTTACTTAATTTTTAATCTTAGTTATATATTAATTTTCAATTTCCTACTTACTTGAGCCAATGTCGGGATTTGAACCCGAGACCTCTTCCTTACCAAGGAAGCACTCTACCCCTGAGCTACACCGGCAGAGAGTTCTGATTTTAGATTCCTGAATTTAGATCTTAGATTTTTAAAAATCTAAAACCCAAAACCTTAACCTCTTTTTTTGTGGGGAGAGCAGGATTCGAACCTGCGAAGTTTTCACAGCAGATTTACAGTCTGCCCTCGTTGGCCGCTTGAGTATCTCCCCTAATTTTTAAAATCCAATATTTTAAAGAACCAATCCAAATCGCATTTGAATTTATTGAGCCGATAGAGGGACTCGAACCCACGACCTGCTGATTACAAATCAGCTGCTCTAGCCAGCTGAGCTACATCGGCGAATACATTAAAAAAGTCCGCTATTTCTAACGGACTGCAAATGTAGCTATTTTATCTTTTAATCAAAACATTTTTCGAAAAAAATTTCAATTAAATGTGCGCTCTTATTTTTTCCTTCCTTTTTACAAGCAAACGTTCTAACGACTCTGCAGAAAGCTCAACCGCTTCTTCAAATGTTTTACACTGTTTTTTTACCAAAAAATCATCACCAGGAACATTAATCTTTATCTCCACCACCTTATTCTCTTTATCACTTGTTCTTTCTACTTTTAAAAAAACATCTGATGAAACCACACGATCGTAGTATTTCTCTAGCTTACCCATTCTTTCTTGGATAAAATCGACCAATTTTCTGTCGACAGTAAAATTAACTGCATGAACATCTACCTTCATAATAAAAATTTTAGGATTAACACTTAGAACCGCTATTTACTTCTTGGATGCGCACCTTTATATACTTTTTTAAGCTCCGCAAGACTATTATGAGTATAAACCTGTGTAGATGCCAAACTAGAATGCCCTAGCAATTCTTTAACTGAATTCAAATCTGCCCCATTATTTAAAAGGTGTGTTGCAAAAGTATGGCGTAGCACATGCGGACTTTTTTTTACCTTTTCTGAGACCCTACTAAAGTATGAATTTATTAAACGATAAACAAAAGATTCGCTCAATTTTAACCCTTTTTTCGAAACAAAAAAATAGTCCGAATCAACCAAACTTTCTAAACCATCTCTTTCCCTTATATATGAATCAATTTGACCGCCAATAATCGGCAAAATAGGAATAATGCGTTCTTTATTTCTTTTCCCTAAAACTTTAATTGTATTACTTGAACGATCAACATTTCTAACCATTAAATGAATCAATTCAGCACGACGCATTCCTGTAACATAAAACATCTCTACAATAAGCCTATCCCGAATCTCTTCAAAACCGACAGGAGCTTCCATTACATCCAGCAAATCCTTTAATTCTTTTTCCGAAAAAGGAATCTGAACTACTTTTGGAGTTTTCAAAGACTTATGCTTCAGCATCGGATTAACCTCAATCTGCTTTGATCTTAAAAGAAACTTATAAAAAGCCTTCAAGGAAGCCATTTTTCTATTTATAGAAACGTTTGAAATATTTTGATCCACTAAAAAAACGATCCAGCTTCTCACCTGACTATAGTTTACCAAATCAATACTTTCCTGCTCAAAAGATTCTTTTACAAAAGACTCAAAAGAAACTATATCATTCAAATAAGCATCAACAGTATGCGGAGAATATTTTTTTTCCAACAAAAGATAATCCGAAAAAGCCTCTTTATTTGTTTTCATAAAATCTAAAATTTAAGCATAAAAAAAACCGTTAGCATCAAAATTAAAACATTTTGACCACTAACGGTAATTATTTTCGAAAAGCCGATATTAACTTTCTAAACTGTCTTTCAAGCTTTGAATGTAAGCCGCTTTTTGGATTTGAGCTCTTTTGATAACAGAAGGCTTAATAAAAGCAGTACGTGCTCTTAATTGACGAACAGTTCCTGTTTTATCAAATTTTCTTTTATAGCGCTTTAATGCTCTATCGATATTTTCTCCGTCTTTAATTGGTATAATTAACATAATATAGACACCTCCTTTCGTTAAGGCTGCAAATGTATATATTAATTATGAATTATGAATTATAAATTTTGAATTATTTTCAAAAATTTCTTATTTTGTGTATGCGTGAGGGATTGCAATGGAAATCCTTTTTGTTTTTTCTTTAAAAACAAAAAGATTGGAATGAAAAGCCCGACCCTAAAAACAAAAGCCTCTCTGCGCTTGCTAAATGGCTTTTGTTTTTAGGGGCACGCCCAAAATAAGCTACTATTTTAATAAGTTTCTAGAAATAACGAGCTTTTGGATTTCTGTTGTTCCCTCTCCTATAGTACATAATTTAGAATCTCTATAGAATTTTTCTACTGGAAAATCTTTAGTGTAGCCATAACCGCCATGAATCTGAACGGCATCATTTGCAATTTTAACACATGCTTCTGATGCATACATTTTTGCCATTGCACCTAATGTTGTTACAGGTTTATGTTGTTGCTTTAAATAGGCCGCTTTATGCAAAAGCAATTCTGACGCTTCAATTTCTGTTGCCATATCTGCTAACTTAAAGGAGATTCCTTGAAAATTACTGATTGGCTGTCCAAATTGATGTCTTTCTTTTGAATATTTCAATGCCGCTTCATACGCCCCTTTTGCAATTCCTAAAGACAGTGCTCCAATAGAAATTCTTCCTCCATCAAGAATTTTCATAGCCTGCACGAAACCTTGTCCGACTTCCCCCAATCTATTTGCATCAGGAACACGACAGCTATCAAAAACCAATTCAGCCGTTTCACTTGCTCTCATTCCTAATTTATTTTCTTTTTTACCAGACGAAAACCCTTTCATGCCTTTTTCAAAGACAAAAGCCGTCATTCCTTTAGAATCGCCTTTTTCTCCGGTACGAACAATCACAACGGCAATGTCTCCAGATATACCATGCGTAATAAAGTTTTTCGCACCATTGACAATCCAATGATCGCCATCTTTTACAGCAGTTGTATTCATTCCTCCAGCATCAGAACCTGTGTTGTGCTCTGTCAATCCCCATGCTCCTATATATTCTGCTGTAGCCAATTTTGGCAACCATTTTTTCTTTTGCTCTTCATTTCCGAAAGTTAAGATATGATTCGTACATAAAGAATTATGCGCCGCAACAGATAATCCAATTGAAGGGTCTACTTTTGAAATTTCTTCAATTACTGTGACATATTCATGATAACCCAAACCTGATCCTCCGTATTCTTCAGGAACCAAAACTCCCATGAAGCCCATTTCTCCAAGTTTTTTAAATAAAGGAATCGGGAAAATTTGTTCTTCGTCCCATTCCATTATATAAGGTCTAATGTTTTTTTCTGCAAAGTCTTTTATAGACTGTGCAATCATTATCTGCGTTTCGTTGTAATCAAAGTTCATGAGTTAGTTTCTTTTAGAACTCCAAATATAAACTAATTATTTTTGCTTTTTCAACAGGAAAATCTTTAATTTTTGCTAAATCCTCAATATTATTAAAATTTCCATTCATACTTCTATATGTTACGATTTGCTTTGCGAGTCCATATTTAAAATATGAAAATTGAGATAATTCTTTTAATGACGCCTCGTTTACGTTTATTTTCTTCAAAGTTGGCGGAATCACAACCTTAAAATGGCTATTCAACTCATTTATAACTTCAGGCGAAAGTCCCCAAATATCTTTCATCTGATCCATAGAAACAAAGGAGCCTAGAATTTCTTTTTGCTTAAGTATTCTGGACGATAACCCTTCTCCTATTCCATAAATTTTCATTAAATCTTCCTGAGTAGCCTGATTAATATCTAAAATTGCAATCTTTTCTTTTTTGGGAAAACTTTTTATGCTGAAATCTTTTTTCTCACTACTATAAATAGGTTTATTCTGTTTCCAATCTGGAAATTTAAACAAAGGAGAAATTTTATTTAACAAAGAATCTGAAATCCCAGTAACTTTTTGAAACTCTTCTGCAGAATTTACATATTTATTTTCCTTTCTAAATGCCACTAAACGATCAATTTCTTCAACCGACATCCCTAGTTTATATCCTTTATAATCAGAAATAAAATTAGGATTAAAAAGATAATTAGATGGTTTTGCATTTTTATCTATCAATTTCTTCTGGTCAATTTCTGATTGAAGTGCAAGCCACTGTTCTTTTTCCGTATTCTTAATTTCTAAAATATTAAAATCAGATAATAAATAAAACATCTGTAATCCTATCATAATAAGAAAGAGAATAAAAATACCAATACGTTGCTGTTTTGTAAAATAAAAATACTTGTTTAGAGGCTTAAAATTCATGTTTAAAAATAGTTTTTAAGAATAAGTTAAGAAAAATCTCTCAAATTTATTAAGAAAATTAGTAAGAAAAGTAGTTTTCAAAAAATTATCGAATCTTTTGTAAAAGGCCAATTAATTTAATGAATGTCAATACTTAAAGAATCTTTCTTACGACAACTGTAAAAAAAACAAAGATTTTATAACTTAAAACATGATAATTGTTTTTATTTTTTACAAAAAACAATACATTTGGCACTTAATAACAAATAAACCAATAAAATAATATGTCAATTTGGAGAGTTAAACCTATATCAGCCTTTGAGGCCGATATGAAAAAAAGTGATTTAAAAAGAGTCCTAGGAAAATGGAGTCTTACTGCGATTGGTGTTGGTGCCATTATCGGCGGTGGAATTTTTGTACTTACAGGTACTGGGGCTTATTATCATGCCGGTCCAGCATTAGCAATTTCGTTTATCATCGCAGGTATTGCGTGTGTTTTTGCGGCTCTTTGCTATTCTGAATTTGCTTCTATTTTACCTGTTGAAGGATCTGCTTATGCGTATGCTTATGGTACTATAGGAGAAATTTTTGCCTGGATAATTGGGTGGGGATTAATTCTCGAATATGCAATGGGGTCTATGACCGTAGCAGTTTCCTGGTCTGGATACTTTAATAAATTACTGAAATTATTTCATATAAAACTCCCTGAATGGCTTACAACAGATCCTGCGAGTTATACTGGCGAAGGTTTCTCAATGAATCTTCCTGCTTTCTTAATCGTTATCTTAGTTATCTCATTACTTATTAAAGGAACAAAAAGTGCCGCAAAAGCAAACAATGCTATTGTTATCCTTAAAGTTTCTGCAGTAATCTTTGTAATTGTTGCTGGTCTTTTCTTCATCAATACTGCAAACTGGAGCCCATTTATTCCTGAAGCAACTCAGATCGTTGAAAAAGAAACTACGCACAATGCTTACGGAATTGGAGGTATCATTTCTGGAGCCGCTGCAATTTTCTTTGCTTATGTTGGTTTTGATGCCGTTTCTACACAAGCTGGAGAGGCTATTAATCCTAAAAAAGACGTTCCGTTTGCAATTATTGCTTCATTATTGATTTGTACAACTTTATATATTCTTGTTTCTTTAGTATTAACAGGAATGATGAACTACCAAGATTTTAACCCGCTAGGAAAATATCCTGAAGCTATTAAAGCTCCTGTTGCTTATGCTTTTGATATCGCTGGACAGGGTTGGGCTGGCTTTATTATTACTGTTGCAGCTACTATTGGTTTAGTTTCGGTATTAATGGTAATGATCATGGGACAATCTAGAATTTTCTTAGGAATGTCTAAAGACGGTTTAATTCCACAAGTTTTCTCTAAAGTAAACCCTATTTCTGGAACTCCAAAAACAAATTTAATGATTCTTGGAGCTATTATTGCAACGGTTGCTGCTTTTACTCCAATCAATAAATTAGCTGATATGACAAGTTTTGGTACTTTATTCGCCTTTACAATGGTTTGTATCGCTGTTTGGATTTTAAGAGTAAAACAACCTGGATTAAACAGGACTTTTAAAGTTCCTGCCTTACCAATTATTGCGGTATTAGGAATTGCAATTAATAGCTACTTAATTTTCAATTTGAGTAAAGATGCTCAATTATTATCTCTTGGATGGCTTGTTCTTGGAATAGTTGTATATTTTGGATACAGCAAAAAGAGATCAAGACTTAATGATGGTACTGAAGAATAATAAAATATCACTTCATAAAAAAGCTCCAAATTAAATTTGGAGCTTTTTTTATAAATCAAATACTGATGTTCTTTTTGAACGGATTAAATCTTTCAGTCTAATCCAAAAAGCAAGTGTTAAATAGACTCCAAAGCCTAAACCTGCTGTAACAAAAGAAATGTAGATAAAAAACAGTCTTACACTTGTTACGCGCATTCCGAGTTTATCTGCTAATCTTGAAGAAACATGAAAACCATATTTTTCAAAAAAGAATTTAAGTTTTAAAATTGCTGACATCTCTTTTAGATTTATGACTTTAGATTTTAGATTCTGATTGTTCGCGATTACAAAAGTACAAATTATCTAATTATTTTTGAGTAGTTCTAATCCGATAGCACATTTTAAGCATGCTTTGCGCTCACAGTATTCATTTTTAAGTTCAAGCAAGGCTTGACTTTCAAATGCGGATTGAGACTTTATTCCCAACGAATTAAACTTGTCAATAATCGCGTTTTTCTCTGAGTCAACTTCATTTATAAAATCAATCAAATCTTCGGCAATTGATTCGCCCCTTATATTAGAATAAGCAAATTGAAGCGGGATTATAGTATTAATTACCACTAAATCTATAAATGGCTTAGAAAGCATTTTAGATTTATTTGGACTTTCTTTATCAAATTGATAATGGTTTTGCCAATATGAACTTGCAGAAATATTCAGCAAACGATACACTTCGCCAATAGATTTCAAATCAATTATTTTTGAAAATAAGTTTTGATGTCTATGATATAAAGATGCTAACTGAGAAAGTCTAATAGTAGGGAAATTATCTGGACGAAGCTTAAAAAATTGAAGAGGATCTGCATAAATCTTTTCTATTTGATATTTATGCAATAAATAGAAGTAGCGAAACTTTAAATCTTTATAATAAACATCTTCTTTCTCTGTTTCCAATAATCCTGAAGTTCCAAAAAGGAGCGCTTCAAGATTTTCGACTTCAAAACTTTCTTTTCTAATCACTGAAAAAGGAATTGCTTTTGCTATCTGCAAAAAGGAATTTCCGTTGGTATTTAAACCAAAATTTTTCGCTAGAAGACAAAACAAGACAGCTTCCCAATCTTGATTCGTTTCTTCTAATAATTGATCTATAAACTTTGATTTTCGCTCTAAACGTTCAAAAAATAATCTTTCCTGCCAATTCTTAAACACAAACTTGTCAATTTCTTTTAATTGCCTTTCACAAGAAATCCATGTTTTTGGAGAAACCAAAGCATTATAATTATCAATAATTTCTTTTGAAACATAATATTTAAGCACTAGAACGGGTATCTCTGTATTGTCTTCTCTAAAAATGGCCGTGTCATTTTCCCACACAACATGAAGAATCACATTTTTATAAGCGGCATCTTTTTCATGATTATGCAAATACCAGTCTGAAGATTTTAGATGAATCTCTACATTACCGGCCCACTTCTGATTTCCGATTTCTATATGAGCATTAAAAAAATCAGGCCCAGCAAGCTCCAAATAATCGCCTGTTTTAATGATGGTTATTTCTTCTCCTTGAACAGATTTTAAATTCAAGCCATCAAACTTCTTGAATTTCCAGAGATAATGAAGGAAGTCTTCTTTCATTTTAGATTTTTATAGTGTAATTACAAAATCTAAAAGTAATTAAATTTTAATACTATTCTTACAAATATTTGAATTATTTAGCGAAGCATATATAATTTAGCACAGGCTCTTGCATCTGACAATGCCTCATGGTGATTGAGATGAATATTCATTTCGCGGCAGCAATCACTCAATTTGGTTGGCTTTATTCCTTTTGCTTTGTAGATTTTAACTGTGCATTCCCATTTTGCAGCAATGTTTAGATCATCATAATTTAGGCCATGAAGCAACATGGTTTTCATCAAAACATTCCGGTCAAAACTTTCATTATGCGCTACTACAACTCTGTTTTTTAACCTCTTTTCAATTTCAGGATAGATTTGGAAGAAAGATTTTGCATTAATGGTATCTTTCGGGTAAATTCCGTGAACACGAATTGTAAAAGGATTGTATTCGTTATTTGGCGGTTTAATTAATGATACATACTCGTCTACAATAACTCCATTTTCGACCGTAACAATTCCCACCGAACACGGATGATAGCCAGTTGCCGTTTCAAAATCAATAGCAGTAAAAGTCATATTCTCTTTTTAAAATACAAATCCATAAACCTTATCGAAAAACAATTCGGTTTATGGATTATTAATTATTTATAAAAGGCCTATTTTATTGAGCCAATAATATCATATTTAGTGATAATGTGATGATGTCCGTTTCCTAAATCTACTAAAACAGCATCATTTTCTTTTGTAAAAAGTTTTGAAACTTCTTCGATCGGAGTTCCTAATTTTACAATCGGAAAAGGTTTGCCCATTACTTCTTTAATTGGTTTTTCGGCAACATTTTTATCAGCAACATAGCTTCTAAATAAATCAGTTTCATCTACAGAACCAACAAAGCCGTTAATGTCAACAACCGGAATCTGCGAAATTTTGTATTTACGCATACGCTCAATTGCATGCGAAACTAATTCTTCAGTACGTACTACAATTAGCTCCTTATCAATATGATCTTTAATAACGTCTTCTGCTTTTGTTACATTTTCTTCTAAGAATCCTCGCTCACGCATCCAATCATCGTTGAACATTTTACCTACATATCGGCTTCCAGAATCGTGAAATAACACTACTACTACATCATCTGGTTTAAAATGCTCTTTCAACTGCAATAAACCTTTTATACAGGCTCCTGCAGAATTTCCAACAAAAATACCTTCTTCAAGAGCAATTTTTCTAGTATAGACTGCAGCATCTTTGTCGGTCACTTTTGTAAAACCATCAATTAGAGAAAAATCAACATTTTTAGGCAAAATATCTTCTCCAATACCTTCTGTTATATAAGAGTAAATTTCGTTTTCGTCGAAAATTCCTGTTTCGTGGTATTTTTTGAAGACAGAACCATAAGTATCAATTCCCCAGATTTTGATGTTCGGGTTTTTCTCTTTTAGGTATTTTCCAACCCCAGAAATAGTCCCGCCTGTTCCAACTCCCACAACAAAATGCGTGATTTTCCCATCTGTCTGTTTCCAGATTTCAGGTCCAGTCTGTTCATAATGCGCCAGCGAATTTGACATATTATCATACTGATTTACATACCAGGAATTTGGGGTTTCTTCTGCTAAACGCTTTGAAACCGAATAGTAAGAACGCGGATCTGTAGGCTCAACATCAGTAGGGCAAACGACAACTTTTGCTCCAACGGCACGAAGAATATCCATTTTTTCTTTAGACTGTTTGTCTGAGATCACACAAATTAATTTGTATCCTTTTACAATTGCAACAAGTGCAAGTCCCATTCCTGTATTTCCGGAAGTTCCTTCAATGATAGTTCCCCCCGGTTTTAGTCGGCCATCTGCCTCAGCATCTTCAATCATTTTTACAGCCATTCTGTCTTTTACAGAATTACCAGGATTAAAGGTTTCGACTTTTGCCAATACTAACGCATCAATTTCAGCAACAATTTTGTTGAGTTTTACCAATGGTGTATTACCAATTGTTTCTAAAATGTTATTTGAAAAGTCCATTTTTATTTAAGTTTTATTAGTGGTTCTAAATAAAAAGTAAGCCAGTTTTTATTGGAAGAAGTTCCAAACCAGACCAAAACGCAATGCAAAATCACGATACGGATTATGAGGCGCTGCATAATAGTTGCTTTGCGTAAATAAAGCATTAAAATGTTCCGCCTTTAAATAAAAACGGGTCTGGCGTATTCTGGCATTCACAAAGAAATCGAATGTTGCAAAACCACCGATTTTTTTATCCTGTTGCACAAAAAATTCTGCAATAACAGGGTTATAATCATCTCCATAGTATTTAGTCATATAATTAAATACAAGCCCTGTTTGCATGAACAATGCTTTTTTAAAGAAATGATTCGAATAATAGAATGTATTTCTAGTTACAAAATCAGGCACATTTAAAACTAAATCTGACTGATCTACTTTCTGATACAAAAGTGTATTATCTAGCGCAAAAGGACCAAATTTAAACTCTCGGCTTGCTTTTATTTCTAAATAATTAATCACATTTCCGTATTGCATTGGTTTCACAATCTGCTGACTTGCCGCTTTTTCTGCATCTGTGGCCATATCAGTAAAATACAAATGATCTTTCAGCACTGTATACTGAACTTGTCCTGTCAACCAAGGAGTTGTAATCTCTGCACTTAAGGAATTAATTTTTTCGTTTTTAAAATTATTCGACCAGTTGTACGAAATCCAACTGCTTTGGTACAAATTATAATTGTTATTAGGCAATTTATTAATGTTGCGATATCTGAAATCAAATTTGATTTTTTCGCTCATATCATATCGCAGTTTAGCATCCAAATCTGAAAGCGATTCATTGGTTATTGATCTTGAATATAAAAATCTACCATTCCATTTGTTTTTCTGATATTCATATTGAGCACCAAAATTGTTAAACTGCAAAAACAAATTATCTGGAACTGCATTTCCGTCAGCATCAACAATAATTCGGTTATATTTATAATTCGATCTATAGTCGTCGATAAAGAATATAAATTTTCCTAAAAGCGAATTCTCATAAGCTGCTCCCACTTTGTTATACAACCTTTCATATTTTGTCTGATCGTTAATATTACTTGCCGCGTACGAATCTCCAAATCGCTGTATACGCGTAGTTGATCCATCATTAGCAGTTAAAGTCGACATTACAGTTGGCTGTTTATATTCATAAGCTTTATATTCATAATTAAACTGATGCGTTATGTATAAATTATTACTCCCATCAGTTGGATTTACTCTAAAAGCATGATCAAAAAATAATCTTCTTCCTTTTAAAAAGGATTCTGCGTCGGTTAAATAAACCTGTAATCTTTGTCGATTTTTATAATCTTGATTATCACTTTCAAAATCAGCATCGTTTGTAATACCGCCATTTTCCTCATTCAATATATCCTGATTCGTGAAGTGCGCGTTTATTGCATAACGCTTATTGGTTGTAGCATAACTAGTTGTAATTCTCAGATTTCCGGCACTAACCAATTGATTATTATAATCTCCCTCAGATCTTAGACCTTTATAAGCAATAGAAAAATTAAGATTTTTAGAAGCATTTAATGTGATAAAAGAATCCACATTCTGTCCTTTTTTTATTGTTGTATTAAAAAACAATTCTGTAAAAGGAGTTGCAACAGAATAATATCTAATTTGATCTGCTTGCATATAAAGAGAATGTTTTCCGCTAAAACCAATTTCTGGATAAGGAGAAAAACTCGTCAAGCTATATTGCAGCATATTTAGTGGCTGTCCAATATTAGACAGCTCCTGGAGTCCGAAAAGATCTTTTCTAAGATGATTCTGTCTATAAGCACTTTTAATAGTTAGCGAAGTATCTGCATAAATTGTATCATGTTCTAAAGTCACAATTTTATACTGATCTATCGTTGCTATTTTTTGTTTTTTCTTTTTTACGGAATCAGTAATACTTGAATATTCCGTATTCATATCTAAATTATTTTTAGGAGCAGTTTTTTTTTCTTGCGAAAACAATAAAGTTGGTACAACTAATAGATATAGAAAAATGAATATTCTCATTTGATGGCTTTATATAAATTTATTTTGTCAAAATTTTGCTAAGCAAAGGTAAATTATAAAAACAAATAAATAAAAAAACACTTCATTTTATACAATTGCCTTGGCTGGCAGTACGAAAACGAATATTTTTGCTGAAAATTTCATTTCATTTGTTATTTAAACCCTAAAAAATGCTCGAAAAAAATTTCTCAGGATTTGTTTTAGAAACTGGAACTGATGAAGCTGGCAGAGGATGTTTAGCTGGGCCGGTTACTGCCGCAGCTATAATTTTACCCGAACATTTTGAGAACAAAATTCTGAATGACAGTAAACAATTGTCTGAAAAAACGAGAGCCTTATTAAGGCCAATTCTCGAAAAAGAAGCTGTATGTTTTTCTGTAACACATTTGTTTCCAGATGAAATTGACGAAATAAACATTCTAAATGCTTCGATGAAAGGAATGCAGGAATGCATTTTGAAACTAAAACATGTTCCTGAATATATTATAGTTGACGGAAATCGTTCCTTGAATGCTAAACTCGGACTTAAAAACACTTTTGGAAGGCAGTTTTCTAAAGATGAAATTGCTCTTTTAAAATCGATTCCGAACCAAAGCATTATAAAGGGCGACGGCAAATATCTTAGCATTGCAGCGGCATCTGTTTTAGCAAAAACCTATCGCGACGAATATATGGACAAAATTCACGAAGAATTTCCGATGTACAATTGGAAACAAAACAAAGGATATCCAACTAAAGAACATCGCGAAGCTATTAAGGAATTTGGAACTACAAAATATCATAGAATGAGTTTTAGACTTTTGCCAGAGCAGTTAGAACTTGATTTTTTTGAATAAAAAAACGACCTAAAAAGGTCGTTTTTTTTATTTTTTGCTTTTTAAGAATTCTGCAAACTGTTTTGTATCATAATAAAAAGATCTCACAGCTGTAATTTTTCCGTCCTTCAGATCGATATGTTCTGAAATTGGAACTGACATGGTTTTGCCTGATTTTTTTGATTTACAGCTCATTGTAAAATAAATGATCACTTCATTTTTAGAAGCATCACTAAAATAGGTTGGTTCTTTTTCTATTTGCAAATCAAAAAACTCTGTTGATTTTGTAAACATTTTTGTCCATTCGCTAAAACCTGTATAAGTTCCTCCATACGGTAATCCAACAGCTTGATTGTAAACTGCACCGTCTGCAACTACAGTAGCCACAGCATCAAAATCTCTTGTTTTAAAAAGGCTTTCGTAATATTTAGCTGCTACTTTCAAATTATCAGCTTCCAGATTTTTCAGAATATCAGCCTCAGACAAAGTCGCTCCTTTATCCCAGAAACCAATAATTTTGCTCACTTGTCCTTTACCGTTTAAACGTGCAAAATCACGTCCTGCCATTATTAGGTTGTTTTTGGAATCCAAAACTTTCCATTCCCACGTTACATAATTATCTTTTACAATTTTGGATCCTGATGTTAATATCGCATCTGGATTTTTCTTGTAAAATTCGTTGATTACATTATTAAATGCCGTAATTCCTTTTATAGAAGCCGAAGGATCTTCAAAAGTACTGTCTTCTAACCAAATAGATTTAATCATCTTTAATCTGGTATCGCTGTTTTTTTCCTGCCACACTTTTTCATAAACTGCAACTGGATATAATTTATCTTTCTTTTGGGCAAAAAGACCGTTAAGCGCAAAAACGAAACAGAATAAGTAGATTTTTCTCATAAGCAATTGGAAATAAAATGAAATTTTAATTTAATAGTATAAAATCAAATTTAGCATAAATAGCTAAGAGAATTACAAGGAGTTTAGAATTTGCCATCCCTTCAAAATCTTAACTTTTGAGAAATGGTTTTTCTGTTTTTTGAATATAAATTTAAGAAAAAAACGCTTTCTATTTAAAAATAAGGTGCTGTTTTGGATTTTAAAAACAATGTAACTATGCATTTATTCCAAGAAAAATTGAATTTGCATTTAACAACACTCATATTTAAAGGCTATTTATTTTACGGAATGCAAATCGAGGAGCTATTCTAAAAAGAAAATAAAGCAGTTTTACTTTTGCAATTCTTATTTCAGTCTGATTTTGAGATATACTTTCAAGCATTTTTGAGACTGCATCTTGAGGTGAAATTGCAATTTTAGAAACATTTCCTTTGTGCCAAGGAGTATCTACTACTGGAAATAACACTTCGATAACCTTGATTTTTTCTTTTTTCAACTGTTCTCTTAAAACTTGAGTAAAAGAATGTAGACCAGATTTTGCGGCATTATAAAACGGGTAAATTGTTCTTGGAACATAAACCAATCCTGTGGTAATATTTATTATTTTAGGATTTTGATTTTGGATTAAAATCGGATACAAAAGCTTGATTAAACGAATTGGTGCATTTAGATTAACCGAGAATTCTTCATTCATTTTTTCTAACAAAAATCGGTCTTCTACAAAATGAGCTTTATTGGCAATAGCAGCATTGTTAATTAAAACATTGACCTTAGGATAATTAATACGAAGCCATTCTGCAAAATCTTCGCATTCTATTTCCCGAGCAATGTCACACTTGTAAATGACTAAATTGGGCAATCGCTTTTTGGCCTCTTCAAGCTTCTCCAAAGAACGTGAACAGGTTATCACGTTATTGCCCTTTTCTAGAAACTGTCGGCACATTTCAAATCCTAAACCAGAGCTTCCTCCTGTAATAACAATAGTATTATTTGAGATTTCCATAATTTCATTTTTTAAATTAGAAATCAAAAATAGTTCTCCTGCTATGGAGTTACATTGACCTATGTTAAGTCTTAATTTTTCTTTTGAGTCTGCTGAAAGATTCTGGCTGAATACCTAAATAAGAAGCTATAATTTGTTGTGAAACACGATTTTCGATATCAGGAAATTCAGCAATAAAAATTTCATATCGCTTTTCAGCATCTAAAAGAAGCAGTTCTCTTTCTCGTTTTTCTTTTATAGAAAATGCTTTTTCAAGAATTTGAAGAAGAAAGACATTCCAAAATGGATTTTTTTCTTTTATTTCGATCCAGCTTGAATAATCAATTTCCAAGATCTCGGAATCTTCTAAAGCTTCTATCGAAAAATAGGAAGGAGTATTATAAATCATAGCCGAATAAGAACTTATAAAATTCCCTTCGGCTATAATATTTTTAGTGAATTCGTTTCCGTTTTCGTGAGTGTAAACATATCGAAACAAACCTTTTACCACAAAAGCCATTTTACGAGGCACTTGACCTTCACGAATAAAATAGTCTGCCTTAGCTATTTTACCATATTGTGCAATACTCAATAACTCCTGTAATTCTTTTTCTGGAAGATCTAAATGCTTCAAAAATGATTTTTTGTCTTCATTTTCCATACTCGAATTATTTTGAATCTTTTAAACAAATTCAGCTTCGAATAGTTCGGTAAAATGTTTGATGATTTTAGATTTTACTTCTTCTTGATCTACTTTCTCAACACCAAGTTCTACATTTAAAGATGTGACTCCTTTTCCGCGAATACCGCATGGAATAATATTATCAAAATAACCCAAATCTACATTTACGTTTAAGGCAAAACCGTGCATGGTAACCCAACGTGAAGCGCGAACCCCCATTGCACAAATCTTACGGGCAAACGGAGTTCCTGCACCTAGCCAAACTCCCGTTTCTCCTTCACTTCTACCCGATTCTAAACCATATTCGGCCAAAGTCAGAATAATAGATTCTTCTAGCAAACGAAGGTATTTATGGATATCGGTAAAGAAATTTTCTAAATCTAAAATCGGATAACCTACAATTTGTCCTGGTCCATGATAGGTAATATCACCACCACGATTAATTTTATAAAATGTCGCTCCTTTAGCTTCTAGCTGTTTTTCGTTTAATAATAAATTTTCAAGATCACCGCTTTTCCCTAAAGTATAAACATGCGGATGCTCAACAAACAATAAATAATTTGGCGTTGGCAGATCAAGTTCTTCTCTTCTGTTCTTAATTTTTAAATCGACAATATCCTTAAAAATTTCTTCCTGATATTCCCAGGTCGATTTATAATCTCTTTTGCCCAGATCCTGAAGTTGGATTTTTTTATTCATTTTAATTATTTTTCAAACTCAACATCGAAGTTCAGTTTGTCAGGATTCTCCATATAATCCGTAAAAGAGTATTGAATTGTAATTGATTTTCGATCGTCGCTAAACAATGCATTTGGATTAGAAACTTTCTTAATTTTTTTTGGAAAATGATAGTTTACAATATAGCTAGATGATGCGAACATCATTTTGGTCATATCTGCAGCCGTATCTTTAGCCTTAGATGCCTGTAGTTTCTCCTGATCGATTACTGCTTTTCTTGTAAATTTCTTTCCGTCATAAGTATAGCTTAATTTACTTTTATTATCTCCAAAACCATTTCCAAGTGGAGATGCATTTGCTCCTCCTTCTAATTTCTGAAAGGTGCTTAAAGTTTGTAAAATATCCTGAAGCTCATTGACATTTTTAAAATCTGTTCCTAAGTTCATTAAAAACTGTTTTTTTTCAGAACTCATTTTTGTTGAAACCACAAAATTCTCAAGCTTTTTAAGCTCTTTCTGAGTTTCTGGTGATAACTTAGCAATACTGTCTTTTTTTTCTTCAAATAGTTGCTTGAAAGTAAAAGTCGTATCGATATCTTTTTTAGCATCTCCCATTTGACCTGCAATCTGATCTCCAGCCATTTCCATTAAAGCAGAACCATCCATGTCTACCGAAAATTTCCCGGTTCCATTATCATTAATGTAAATGTTTTCAGTAAAAGTACAGCTAGTTAAAGTTGCTATTAAAAAAGAAAAACTAAGTAATTTATATAATTTCATCGCAGTATATTTTTATCAAAGATACAAAGACTATTTTTAAAAATACACTTTATTAAAAACCTCCAATTATTATTCAAATTCTACTTTGAAACCAAAATCCACGCTGCTTTCTTGCATATTGCCTAATGGCATTTCGGCAATAAAGCTTTTTCTATCTGCTGCTACTACTGCATTTTTGATAGAAACCGTTTTAATCCTTTTAGGAAAATGATATTCGACTGTATATTTACATTCCTTCATCATTTCTTCTATTTGTTTTGAAAATGGATCATCACTCTTTTCTTTCTTAGCTTCTTTTTTCTTTTTAGCTTTTTTATCTTCTTTAGAAGGTGTTACCGATTTAATAAAAACTTTGCCATCGTAAAAAATAGTAGTACTTGACTTTTCTTCAGATTTTGGCGCAGCGCTTAAAGCTCCTAATCTTTTTTTGTCAGTAGCCGCCAGCGCTTCTAAACTTTCAGTGGGTGTGGCAATAGTTTTAAAATCTGTTCCGGCAGGAAAATCAAATGCCATAGCATATTCGAATTGCTTTTTTTCGTCATTTACCTTTATGCTTACTTTAAAATCTTCTAGAATTTCAAGTTTCTCTTTTTCTTTCTCGAGCTGCTCAATTTTTTCCTTATCAGCATCTGACAATTTAGAAATACTGTCTTTTATTTTGGCTAGCACATCTTTGAAGGTAAAAGTAGTGTCTAAGACTTTATTAACTTTAGTCGAATCTGTTTTTTTTATACCCATTTTATACATCGGTGACATGTCAAAGCCGTAAGAAAAAGTTCCCGATCCATCTTCATTCATAACCATTTTTTCCTTAAGCGTACAGCTTGTAATACAAAGTACAATAAAAAAGCAAAATAAAATTCTTTTCATAATTGAGGTTTAAGTTGTTCAAGCGAAGATACTTTCTTTTAAGAATTATTTGAATCCTGTTTTAAAACAACTTCAAATTCGCTATTTATAATCACGTGCAAATAGTTAAAAATCAACAAATTAACACTAAGCCATGTTTTATATTTGTTAAAAACGAATTTATTCTTATAGCGATCAACGTTTGCTAAAGATGGTTGAAAGCCAATAAATTGATGTCACAAAAAATCTAAAAAGTCCATTCTAAAATCTGCATTCTTTTCTTTATCTTTGCACACTTAAAAAAATAGCACAAAAAATGGCATTATCAGAACAAGAAATCATCAGAAGAGAAAAACTTCAAAACTTACGCAATCTGGGAATCAATCCTTATCCAGCTAATCTTTTTCCTGTAGATCATACATCAAAGCAGATAAAGGAAACTTTTGAGGAAGGTAAGAAGGTTATCGTTGCAGGACGTTTGATGAGTGTTCGTGATCAAGGTAAAGCTTCTTTTGCTGAATTGCAAGACAGCGAAGGACGTATTCAATTGTACGTGAATCGTGATGTTTTGTGCGAAGGTGACGATAAAACTTTATACAACCAAGTATTCAAAAAATTAACCGATTTAGGAGATTTTATTGGTATTGAAGGTGAATTGTTTACTACACAAGTAGGTGCAAAATGTATTCGTGTAACTGGTTTTACTTTCTTGAGTAAAACATTACGTCCGTTACCATTACCAAAAGTTGATGAAGACGGAAAAGTGCACGATGCTTTCAATGACGCTGAATTACGTTATAGAATGCGTTATGTAGATTTAACTGTAAATCCGCAAGTAAAAGAAACTTTCCTTAAGAGAACTAAATTGTTCACTGCTATGAGAGAGTACTTTAACAATGCAGGATATCTTGAAGTAGATACTCCGGTTTTACAGTCAATTCCTGGTGGGGCTTCGGCAAGACCATTTATTACGCACCACAACTCGCTTGATATTCCGCTTTACATGCGTATTGCCAATGAGTTATACTTAAAAAGATTAATTGTTGGTGGATTTGAAGGTGTTTATGAGTTCTCTAGAAACTTCCGTAACGAAGGCATGGACAGAACGCATAATCCTGAATTTACTGCAATGGAAATATATGTAGCCTACAAAGACTACAATTGGATGATGGACTTTGCCGAAGGTTTATTGGAGCACTGTGCAATTGCTGTAAATGGTACGAGCGAAGTAACTTTTGGCGAGCACAAAATCAACTTCAAAGCACCTTATGCACGTGTTACCATGACAGATTCTATCAAACATTTTACAGGTTTTGATATTTCTGGAAAAACAGAACAGGAATTGTTTGAAGCTGCAAGAGGAATGGGAATCGAGGTTGACGAAACAATGGGTAAAGGAAAATTAATCGATGAGATTTTCGGAGCAAAATGTGAAGGAAATTATATTCAGCCAACTTTCATTACTGATTATCCAAAAGAAATGTCTCCGCTTTGTAAAGAGCACCGCGATAATCCAGATTTGACTGAGCGTTTTGAATTAATGGTTTGCGGAAAAGAAATCGCAAATGCGTATTCTGAATTAAATGACCCAATTGACCAAAGAGAGCGTTTTGAAGATCAAATGCGTCTTTCTGAAAAAGGTGATGATGAAGCAAATGGAATTATCGACGAAGATTTCTTAAGAGCTCTTGAGTACGGTATGCCTCCAACTTCTGGAATGGGAATTGGAATGGATCGTTTGATTATGTATTTGACGAATAACGCTTCTATTCAGGAAGTTTTATTATTCCCTCAAATGCGTCCTGAGAAAAAACAAGCTCAGATCGAATTGACAGAAGAAGAAAAAGTAATCGTGACTTTATTAAAAGGAAACGAGAATAAAATGGATTTATCTCAGCTAAAAGTTTCAGCTAATCTTAGCGGTAAAAAATGGGATGCTTCTATGAAAAACTTATCTAAACACGGTTTAACTAAAGTTGTTGTGGATGGTGAGTTTAAGTTTGTAGAATTGGTGGGGTAATTTTGTCCTATTTTATTATAAATACAGCCCGATAGGTTTATAACTTATCGGGTTTTTCGTTTTATTTACATAACTTTGATTAATTAAAATGCATTATTATGAGCACTTTAGAAATAAAATTAGAAATTTTTGATAAACTAAAAAATATTGAAGATGTCAGTCTTCTGGAGAAAATTAGAAATCTTCTAAAAAATGCAGATACATCAGATATTTATCAATTTGAAGACTATGAATTAGATATGCTGAGAGAAAGTGAAGAAGATATAAAATATGGAAGGGTTATTTCTCAAGAAGATTTAGATAAAGAAGATCTAGAATGGCTGTCAGAATAATTTGGACTAATGCCGCAGTTAATCAAAGAAGAAAAATATTGAATTATTGGAACAGAAGAAACAAGTCAAAAGCGTATTCAAGAAAATTAGTTTTAGAAATAACACAAAGAACTAAATTCTTAGTTGAAAATCCTGAGATTTATGTTAAAACCAGCTTTCCAGATATCAGATCCTCAACGTTAGGCCATTATAATATCTTTTATAAAGTAACTCCAAAAGAATTAATTGTTATAGCATTTTGGGATAACAGAAGAAATCCCAAAATCCTTTCTAAAATTCTAAAAAAATAAAAAATAAACCCGACAGATTTTTTAACTGTCGGGTTTTCTATTTAAAATAATCTGATTAAAACGAATACTTCTCCAATTTCTCTCCTTGAATATCCAAAACTTTTGTACTCTCTTTTGGAATATCACTTATGATTTCTTGAACAGATGGATTGGAAGGATATTTTCCGTTTTTCATTTTTAGAAGATGAAATTTTCCTCCGCTTTCCAATATAAGCTCATAAAATTTTTCTGTTGATGAAGTGGTTACATAAATTGGGAAATCGGTTACCGTGAAGCGATTTATTACAGTACCGTTATTATTTAAAATATAACCCGAACAGCCTCCACTTCCGCAGAAATAAGAATTTGAAAAACCAACCAAATATTCGTTTTTCTTATCATTATTTAAGTCGAAAGCATCATAATAAAAATAGCGATCGTCTTTAGTCATTGCGGGAATATCATTCTTCAATAAAATCAATAATTGTTTGCGTATTAAGTCTACTGCTTTATCTTCTTTTGGAGTAGCTTCACTCAAATTTGCCGTTCCACCAAGTGTTTTAGACAATGTATCTTGAACAACCGTTTTTACAATGTTTTTCGAATTGTCTTTATTCTGGCAAGAACTCAGTGCCAAAATTGCGATTAGAATCAAAATCTTATTTTTCATAATCTAAAACTTTAAATTCATAATAATTTACACCAGCAATGCTGCTTTATTTTCAATATCATTTTGCGACAGCAACGATTTTATATTATTGAAAGTCACCAAAGCAATCTGTGTCAAAGCTTCATTGGTAAAAAACGCCTGATGCGCTGTTACCAAAACATTCGGAAAACTCATCAAACGCTGAATCGCATCATCTTGAATAATGTCTGCCGAAAGATCTCTAAAAAACAATTTTTCCTCCTGTTCATAAACATCAATTCCTAAATAACCAATTTTTCCTTCTTTTAAACCTTCAATTACTGAAGACGTTTCTATCAAGCCACCACGACTTGTATTGATAATCATAACACTATCTTTCATAAAAGAAATAGAAGTGGTATTGATAACATGTTTTGTCTGCTCATTTAGTGGACAATGAAGCGAAATAATATCACTCGCTTTAAAGATTTCTTCTAACCCAACAAAAGAAACGCCGTTTTTTTTCATTTCTTCGTTTTCAACAATATCATAAGCCAAAACATTACAGCCAAAACCTAATGCAATTTTAGAAAATGCCTTTCCTATATTTCCAGTTCCAATAATTCCAATTGTTTTTCCGAATAAATCAAAACCTAATAATCCGTTTAAAGAAAAGTTCTGCTCGCGCACTCTGTTGTAAGCTTTATGCGTTTTTCTGTTTAAAGTCAAAATCATCGCCATAGCATGCTCTGCAACTGCTTGCGGAGAATAAGCCGGAACTCGACAAACTTTTATTCCATGTCTTTTAGCCGCTTCCAAATCAACATTATTAAATCCAGCACAGCGTAAAGCAATTATTTTTACCTTTTTTTCTGCTAATTGATTGATAACCATTTCGTTTACGATGTCATTTACAAAAACACAAACAATCTCACACTCTTCAATTAAAGCTACAGTTTGCGGATTTAACTGTGTTTCAAAAAAGTCCAACTGAAAACCAAAGTCTTCATTGTATTTATTAAAAAACGTTTTATCGTAAGGTTGAGTAGAGAAAAAGGCAATTTTATTCATGGTTTTTGAATTAATTCATTTCAAATTCTTTATTCCTTAAAAATAAGAAAATATTTTCAATTCACACTTAACTAAATTGCTAATCAACTACTTTTCAATTTGTTAAAAAAAATATAATTTTTCAAAGTTCATTAAACCTGTTTTATTTAAAAAAGTCTAACTCTGTATAAACAATTAAAAAACTTAACACATGAAAAAATTATTAATTGCGGCTATGTTATTTGTTGGAATAGCAAGTTTTGCACAAGACATGGATCAAAAACCAGCGCGTGAGCAAAGAGAAAGAATGACCCCAGAACAGCGTAATGAGAAACAGCTTCAAAAACTGACTACAGAATTAAATTTAGATGCTAGCCAGCAAGCGCAGGTAAAACAGCTTTTAGCAGATAGAAGCGCAAAAGCCGAAAAATTTAGAGAAGCTAGACAAGAAAAAAAAGACAGCAACACAAAACCAACTGCTGAAGAAAAGGCAGCTTTCAAAAAACAAATGGAAGACGAAGTCGCAGCAAATGATGCTAAAATGAAATCAATCTTAAAAGCTGACCAATACACAAAATGGAAAGCTCTTCAAGAGGAGAAGAAAGACAAAATGAGGGAAAAAATGAAAGAGCGCAAACAAGATAAAATATAATTTGGCGCATAAAAAAAGAGGCTTTTAAAAGCCTCTTTTTTTATTTAAAATGTTTTTGATACTTTATCTATCGCATTGATGGTAAAGTCTAAATCTTCGTAAGTCAATGCATCTGTAATAAACCAAGTTTCATATGCCGATGGCGCAATGTAGACACCTTCTTGCAATAATCCGTGGAAGAATTTCTTAAAAGTTTCGTTATCTCCTTTTGCAGCCGTTTGGAAATCGGTAACGGGATCTTCATCAAAGTGAACAGAAATCATAGAACCTACTCTATTGATTGTAAATACAACATTATTAGCTTTTAACACTCTATCGATTCCTGCTTCTAAATAAGCCGTTTTTTCTTCTAAACGTGTAAAAATTTCTCTATCAGAATCAAGTGCTTTTAACATTGCTAATCCAGCAGCCATTGCCAACGGATTTCCAGACAATGTTCCTGCTTGATAAACTGGCCCAAGAGGCGCTAAATAATTCATTATTTCTTCACGAGCTGCGAAAGCTCCAACTGGAAGTCCGCCACCTATAACTTTTCCGAAGGTCACGATATCTGCATCAATTCCGTATAATTCCTGGACTCCACCACGCGCTAAACGGAAACCTGTCATTACCTCATCAAAAATCAATAAGATTCCGTTTGCTGTACATAATTCTCTTAAACCTTCTAGGAAACCTTTTGCAGGCGGAATACAACCCATATTTCCTGCAACTGCTTCGATAATAATGGCTGCAATTTCTCCTTTATTAGCTTCAATTAGAGTTTTTACATTCTCTAAATCATTATATTTTGCCAACAAAGTATCTTTTGCTGTTCCTTGTGTAACTCCTGGACTATTTGGCGAACCAAAAGTTACAGCTCCACTTCCCGCCTGAATCAAAAATGAATCTGAATGTCCGTGGTAACAGCCTGCAAATTTGATGATTTTATCTCTTTTTGTAAATCCGCGAGCCAAACGAATCGCACTCATGCAAGCTTCTGTTCCAGAATTTACAAAGCGAATTTTATCAATATTCGGAACCATAGAAACAGCCAAAGCTGCAATTTCAGTTTCCAATTCTGTTGGCATTCCAAATGAAGTTCCTAGTTTAGCTTTTTCAATAACAGCATCAACAACTGGCTGATACGCATGACCTAAAACCATTGGTCCCCAAGAGTTGATGTAATCGATTAATTTGTTTCCGTCTTCATCATATAAATAAGCGCCTTTAGCACTTTTTACAAAAATCGGAGTTCCGCCAACCGCTTTAAAGGCTCTTACTGGTGAATTTACTCCTCCCGGAATTACTTTTTCTGCTTCAGCAAAAAGCTGACTACTTCTTTTATATAACATTATAATATTAGATTTCTGATATTAGATTTTAGATTGTTTGAAAACTGCAACTGAACACTAAAACTGAAAACTTATTTCACTTTCAACCTCTGTCCGATCGAAATTGCATTATCAGTCAGATTATTTTTCCTTTTTAAATCTTCAACCAATAGATTGAATTTCTTTGAAATGGAGTATAGCGTATCACCTTTTTGAACCTCATACATATTCGGATCGTATTGATCCATATTGATCTTTGGATCAGAAGCAACATCATAAGATGATTTCTTTGGTTGAGCCGAAGTGTTTATTGGCACATAATTTCTTCCTGTAACCTGACAATCGTATTGATGGAGATTGTACCTCTCGATATAACTGATTAATTTATCAGGATATTTTGGATCTGTTGCGTATCCGCAAGCTCTAAGCCCTTTTGCCCAAGCTTTATAATCGTCTTTTTCGTAAGTGAATAAGGAAGCGTATCGTTTTTTTCCAACCAAAAATAAAGCGTGATCTCTATACGATTCTGATGCCTGAGGATATTTTCTAAAACATTCCTGAGCTGAGTCATCGTCGTGGCGAACACTTTCTCCCAACCAATCATTATGACATTTTATTCCAAAATGATTATTTGCATCTACAGCTAAATCTCCTCGTCCTGCACCAGATTCTAAAATTCCCTGCGCCAAAATAATACTCGCTGGAATTCCGTACGTTTTCATATTACCCATTGCAATTTCTTTATACTGCAACACATAATTATTAATCAAATCGCTGGTAACAACTGTTTTGGATGTAGATTGAATAACCTCAGTTGTATTATTTGTAGAAGGGTAATTTTTACCGATGGGTTTAGCAGGAGTGCTTCTTTTTGTTGAAGCCGTTCGGGTTTGAACAGCTGCCGCTTTTTTAGTCGTCGCGATGGCAGGCTTACTAGAAGAGCAGCTTGCTAAAGCTAATATTACGAGAAGTAATACAATTTTTTTAATCATTGGTTTTGAGTATTGGTAATTTCTTCTGCTTCAACTTTATATTCATTCCGTCAATTCCCTGCAATCCGCCTGTGTGAATGAGTAAAATTTTTGAATGGGCAGGAAAATAATTTTTGCTGATTAAATCTATAACGCCAAAAACCATCTTTCCTGTATAAATTGGATCTAAGGGCACTTTTGTTTTCTCAAAAAAAGCATTAATAAATTCAATTAATTCTAAATTTATCTTGCCATAACCTCCAAAATGATAGTCAGAAATTAAATTCCAGTTATCTTTTTTTGCAAAAATACGAATTTCATCGTTTAAAAAGTCACCTTTTAACGCTGGAAACCCCAAAATTTTCTGATTTGGCAACGCACTATTAATTAATCCCGAAATCGTACCTCCAGTTCCAACCGCACAGCAAACGTAATTGAAAACCGAATCTTCTTCTGTCAAAATCTCTTCACAGCCTTTCACCGCGAGTTCATTTGTGCCGCCTTCTGGAACTAAATAAAAATCACCAAACTTGTCTTTCATTTTCTCAATAAAAGATGCTTCGCTTTTTAAACGATACTCTTCTCTGGAAACAAACTCAAACTCCATTCCGTTTTCTTGAGCAAATTTAAGCGTTGGATTTTCTTCTATTTTATCGAAAAGTTCGTCTCCGCGAATGATTCCGATAGTTTTAAAACCTTGCTCTTTTCCCGCATAAGCGACAGCAGCAATATGGTTGGAAAATGCTCCTCCAAAAGTCAATAAAGTGTCTCTATTATTGGCTTTCGCCTGAAGCAAATTGTATTTCAGCTTTCTGAATTTATTTCCCGAAACAAACGGATGAATTAAATCTTCGCGCTTTATTATCAGCGAAATATTATTCGGAAATTGAATATTTATAGACTGGTTAAAAACTGGATTCATTTTAATTTAATATAATTCAGAAACTGAAAAAATGATCGCTTTTTGAGATAGTTCAAATTAGTTTCGTTTGTATACGCTTCTCTTTCAAAGCTAATGTTTCGGTACGCTAAATCTTTGTTTTTGTATTGAATTAACCGAATTAAAAACTCAAAAATATACCAAATAAAGAATGGAAGAATTAACATTTCTAATTGCTGACGTAAATGTATTTTTTCATGATTAACAAAAACTCCATTTGCTTTATCAAAATCATATTTTACCAAAACAAACGGAAATACAGCCATTCCTCGATACCCTTTCGGAATTAAATATTTGGCAACAATCAGAAACATTGGCTGTAAAATTTATAAATTTGTAGCTATAAAATTGTTCGATTTCAATAAAATCATAATCAAATATTTTTATTTTTGATTTTAATTATTCGAAAAAGAACGCGAAGCAGATTTATGAAAGAGCAAAGTAATGAAAATAAATTAATCGAAGGAGAAGATTTTTACTATACACCCGAAGGTTATAAATGCTTTACCGAAAAACATCATTTAAAACGTGGTTATTGCTGTAAAAGCGGCTGTCGTCATTGCCCGTACGGATTCGATAAAAGGACAGGAGAAATAAGAAAGAAATGAATTAGATAGTTTAAATAAATTCCAATTTTTAAATTCCAAATTCTAATCTAAAATCTAAAATCAACAATCTAAAATATTAATATGGATATCCATTCACGAAAATTCAGGATTAAAATCCACAAGTCCTATCATAGGTCGGATATCCGTTATCCTTAGTTTTTTTAATTAGAAAATGTGTCAGTTTGCCAACGAATCAATTTGAAAATGAGACAATTAAAATAAATTCCAAATTGCTACGCCTGTTCGCTAACGCTCTGGCCCAATTACGTTGGCTAATATTTCGCTCCGCTGGAGCTTCTATATTGGATGATTATTATTTTCTATAAATATTACGCCTTTCCAAGGCTTTATTTTATCAGCTCCGAGAGGAGCGACATATTTTATAAAAAAACAAAAAATTAATCTGTTGTTAATCTAGCTAAAATATCTTAGCATCTTAGAACCTTAGCAACTTAGCATCTCCAAAAGAAAATGACTTTCAAAGAACAAATACAACAAGGAATACCATCTATATTACCACCAAAAAAGGAATACGATCCAGCTATTAATCACGCTCCAAAAAGAAAAGAAATTCTTTCGGCAGAAGAAAAAAAATTGGCTCTTAAAAATGCTTTACGCTATTTCGATCCAAAACATCACGCTGAATTAATTCCTGAATTTTCAGAAGAATTAGAAACATACGGACGTATTTATATGTATCGTCTTCGTCCAGATTATAGAATGTACGCAAGACCAATTGATGAATATCCAGGGAAATCGTTGCAGGCAAAAGCCATTATGCACATGATTCAGAACAATCTGGATTATGCTGTGGCGCAACATCCGCATGAATTAATCACGTATGGAGGAAACGGTGCTGTTTTCCAAAACTGGGCGCAATATTTATTGACAATGCAATATCTGTCTGAAATGACAGATGAACAAACTTTAACGATGTATTCTGGCCACCCAATGGGATTATTTCCTTCGCATAAAGAAGCGCCGAGAGTTGTGGTGACAAATGGAATGGTAATCCCAAATTATTCAAAACCTGATGATTGGGAAAAAATGAATGCTTTGGGAGTTTCGCAATACGGACAAATGACTGCGGGCAGTTACATGTACATTGGTCCTCAAGGCATTGTACACGGAACAACCATTACGGTTTTAAATGGTTTCAGAAAAATAAAACAAAATCCAGAAGGAAGTTTATTTGTAACTTCTGGTCTTGGCGGAATGTCGGGCGCACAGCCAAAAGCTGGAAATATTGCAGGTTGTATTACGGTTTGTGCCGAAGTGAATCCGAAAATCACAAAAATCCGTCACGATCAGGGATGGATTAACGAAGTCGTAACTTCTACTGACGAATTGGTTGCCAGAGTTGCTTTGGCGAAAGCCAACAAAGAAACGGTTTCAATCGCTTATTTAGGAAATGTGGTTGATGTTTGGGAACGTTTTGATCAAGAAAACATTAAAATTGATTTAGGTTCAGATCAGACTTCACTTCATAATCCTTGGGCTGGAGGTTATTATCCGGTTGGTATTTCTTTTGAAGATGCTAACAAAATGATGGCAGAAAATCCAGATTTATTCAAAGAAAAAGTTCAAGAAAGCTTACGTCGTCATGCAGATGCCATTAACAAACACACTGCAAAAGGAACTTACTTTTTTGACTACGGAAATGCCTTTTTATTGGAAGCTTCACGTGCGGGAGCTGATGTAATGGCCGAAAATAATATTGATTTTAAATATCCAAGTTATGTTCAGGATATCATGGGGCCAATGTGTTTCGATTACGGATTTGGACCTTTCCGCTGGGTTTGTACTTCTGGAAAGCCTGAAGATTTATTAAAAACAGATGCTATTGCTTGTCAAGTTTTAGAAAAAATGGCAGAAACTGCTCCAAATGAAATTCAGCAACAAATGCAGGATAACATTAAATGGATTAAAGGTGCACAAGAAAATAAATTGGTTGTTGGTTCACAAGCTCGAATTCTATATGCCGATGCCGAAGGAAGAATCAAAATTGCAGAAGCCTTTAATCAAGCCATTGCAAAAGGAGAAATTGGCGCTGTGGTTTTAGGACGCGATCACCACGACGTTTCTGGAACAGATTCTCCTTATCGAGAAACTTCAAACATATATGACGGTTCTCGTTTTACAGCCGATATGGCAATTCATAACGTGATTGGAGACAGCTTTAGAGGAGCAACTTGGGTATCAATACATAATGGCGGCGGAGTTGGCTGGGGAGAGGTTATAAATGGCGGATTTGGTATGGTTCTTGATGGTTCTACAGAGGCTTCAAAGCGTTTAGCTTCAATGCTTTTCTGGGATGTTAACAACGGAATTTCAAGACGAAGCTGGGCAAGAAATGAAGGTGCTGTTTTTGCCATAAAAAGAGCTATGGAAGTTGAGCCATTATTGAAAGTAACTTTGCCTAATTTAGTTGATGAAAGTTTGCTTTAAAATAACATAATATCATCCTGAGCGAAGTCGAAGGTTTATAGAAATGAAAGAGCTTCGACTCTACTCAGCCTGACAGACTTAAAAAAAGAACATTAATTCTTAGAAATATGAAAACACTTAAGTTAATTCCGTTTTTGCTACTGCTGATACTTACTTCTTGCAGTACCGTGACTGTTTATTCTGATTATGACAAAACTGTCGATTTTACGCCTTATAAAACGTACGCCTATTTTAAGCCCGGAATTGACAAGGTCGAAATATCAGATTTAGACAAAAGAAGGATTCTACGTGCAATTGATGATCAAATGCAAGCTAAAGGTTTTACAAAAAGCGATAATCCAGATTTGTTAGTAAACATCTTTACTAAGTCAAGAGAGCAAGTAGATGTAAACCAATTTACCGCTGGCTGGGGTTATGGCTGGGGTTGGGGTTGGAATCCTTACATGATGTACGGAGGACAAACTACAGTTTCTACTTCTACTGAAGGAACTTTATACATTGATTTGATCGATGCTAAAAAGAAAGAAATGATTTGGCAAGGTGAAGGAATTGGAACTTTGACAAGAAACATCGACAAAAAAGATGAAAAAATTGCTGAGTTTGTAGGCAAAATTTTAGCTCAATATCCGCCAGTAAAAAAATAATTTTTACATTTGCCATTCAATCAGTAAAAAAATGACAAACTTTAACAACATTATTATCGCTATTATTAGCATTATTGCAATTCAGCAATAATGGCGAGGTGCTATATAAGTTTGTAAAATATAATTTATTAGAAACCTCCCAATTGGGAGGTTTTTTATTTTAAGGATAATTAAAAAGTCGCCACGAATTCGAAAATTTATCTGTTCAAAGAATATAAAAAATAATTCGGGAATTCGTGGCAAAAAAAAACAAAACATCATGAGTTTATTTGAAGAAGTACTTAATGCCCAAAAGCATCTTGAAAATGTAGTTGCTGCAACGCCTTTAACGCAAAATTTGAATCTTTCAGACGAATTTGAATCGACTATTTTACTAAAAAGAGAAGATTTACAAATTGTTCGTTCGTATAAAATCAGAGGCGCTTATAATAAGATTTCTTCGTTAAACGAAAAAGAAAAAGCAAACGGAATTGTATGCGCCAGCGCAGGAAATCATGCTCAAGGCGTGGCCTATTCTTGCAATCTTTTAAAGATTCATGGTAAAATATACATGCCAAAAACCACTCCAAAACAAAAAGTAAAACAAGTTCAACTATTCGGAAAATCGTTTGTTGAAATTGTTTTAACTGGAGATACTTTTGATGATGCTTACGCTTCTGCAACTGCCGATGCCATCAAAAATCATAAAACATTTATTCATCCTTTCGACGATGAAAAGGTAATCGCTGGACAAGGAACTGTTGGATTAGAAATCTTAGAAAGTTTTAAAGAACCAATCGATTATGTTTTTGTTCCTATCGGCGGCGGCGGATTAGCTTCTGGTCTGTCTGAAGTTTTTAAACATTTAAGTCCACATACCAAAATAATCGGTGTTGAACCAAAAGGTGCTCCTTCGATGAAAACATCAATCGAAGAAAACAAAAATACGCCATTGAAAACAATCGATAAATTTGTTGATGGTGCAGCAGTTAAACAAGTTGGAGACAAAACTTTTGAAATCTGCCGATACAACTTAGAAGATATTATTCTGGTTCCAGAAGGAAAAGTCTGCACCACAATTTTAAGATTGTATAATGAAGAAGCCATGGTGGTTGAACCTGCTGGGGCTTTAACAATTGCTGCCTTGGATTTTTATAAAGATAAAATTAAAGACAAAAATGTGGTCTGCATTGTAAGTGGAAGCAATAATGATATTGAAAGAACTGCAGAAATAAAAGAACGCTCTTTACTTTACGAAGGTTTGATGCACTATTTTATGATTCAGTTTCCACAACGTCCAGGAGCTTTAAAAGAATTTGTCAATAATATTTTAGGTCCAGATGACGACATCACGTATTTCCAGTTTGCTAAGAAAAATAGTCGCGAAGTAGGTTCTGTTGTGGTTGGTTTAGAATTGAAAAACAAAAACGACATTATGCCAATCAAATTGAAAATGACCGAAAATGGTTTTGAGTTTCAATATCTGAACGACAATCAGGATTTGTTTACGCAATTAATTGGATAAAATAAAAAACAAAGGCTGTCAGATGGGATGACAGCCTTTTCAAATTCAATACAAATTACTAATTGAATTGTGGATGTAATTATTGCTTCAAGATTTTTTTCGAATACGAACCTTTACTATCGTTAACTTTTACAATGTAAACGCCTTTTGGCAATCGAGAAATCTCTACTTCTGCTTGATTTCCTTTTACAAATTTTACATTCTTCTTTAAAACTGGCTGTCCAGTAATATTGAAAACTTGCACTTCAGCATCTCCTTCATGATTCGTATCAATTTTTAGAGAATCATCTGTTTCATTTACAAAAATAGTCATATCATTTGAGCTTGTATTTTCAACTACAGTCGTTTGTGCTGCTAAAGCACTTTTTGCTGTAGAAGATTCAACCTGCACCAACTGCCACTGCTGATTTAACCCTCCTATATAAGACCAAACCTGAATATTAGCACCATTTGCTGTAGAAACATTTTCAACATCAAGCGATTTGCCACTGTTTACGTTTATAATTTTATAATAACCTGTGCCAAGACTTGTTACTGTCCATTTGAATTCATTTGAAGACGAGAATGTTTTCTGCTGTACTTTTAATCCATCAGCTGTTCCGTTATTTTCAACAGCCAAATACATTCCAGTCGATTTTACGATAATGTAATAGTTACCGCTTCCGTCAGAAACAAATTTCCAACGCTGATTACTTCCTCCGCCATTCGTTACATCATACTGTTGAATTCTACTTCCACTCGTAGTAGCATTGTCAGCCACATCTAAACCTTTGTTACTGTTTCTTGAAATAATGTTATAATATCCAGGAAATTCGGTAGTAGGTGGTGTTCCGGAGCTCCAAGTAAAAGTAACTGCTGATGAAGCTGGAACAGCATAATTAAATGCCGAAGATCCTGAAACCACTTTTATTGTATTTGATGAGCCGCCAGAATTGTATACTACAAGTGCAGTTGACCCGTCAGGGTTTTTGAAAGCAGCAGACTGAATACTGCTGTTTGTGCTTGAAGCCCCAATTCGTACAGCACCCGGTTTCACAAATTTTGAAATCTGACCAATAATATAATACGCTACATTTTTAGTATAACTTGTGCTGCTATTTACTGTAATAGCACCTAAACAAGTGCTGCATCCTCCTGGAGTGCGTGGTCCTAAACTTGAATTGTTGGCAGCATTCCACTCTAAAACTGTTTTAGACCAGTTATTGGTGCTTCCAATAACAACGTTTTGCATATGCCAGCCAAAATCGCCGCTAAAACTTCCGCCAGAACCCGTGTATTGTTCCGTAAAATAAACGTTTTTATTAGTAGCATTTTTTACTGTTGACATTGCTGAGATGTTTCCTAAATACAAGTGAAATGCCGCTCCATCTACATAAGAACTATTGTTTAAAACATCAATAGGATATGCCGTATTATCACAATTGTGGTCAAAGGCAATAATTTTAATGTTTCCGTAACCAGCAGCAGCCATTTGCGGACCAAGTTGCTGGTTGATGAAATTCTTTTGTTCGGTAGAATTCATCAGCATACTTGGCTCATTATGCGGATTTTCTGGTTCATTTTGCGGTGTGATTGCCCAAATATTAATACCTTGTGCTTTCATTGCATCAAAATATTTTACGAAATATTTTGCATACGCTGCATAATATTGCGTTTGTAGAGATCCTCCAACCCAAGAACCATTGGTTTTCATCCACCTCGGTGCAGACCAAGGTGTTGCCAAGATTTTGATGTTTGGGTTAATTAGCAGGATTTTTTTAAGAATTGGAACTAAATAGGTTAAATCAGGTCCATTCAAACTGAAATTGTTCATGTTCGTATCTCCCGAAGTTTCGTTATAACTGTAGGAATAACTGCTTAAATCTGAAGCTCCAATACTGATACGAACAACGCTTGCATTTAATCCTGTTGTCGGATTGTATAAATCATTCAACAATTGGTTTTGCTGAGTCGCTGCCATTCCAGAAATAACTTCACAGCTTCCCTCGGTAAGTGTATAACCGAATCCGTCCATGGTTTGATAGGTCGTTCCTGCATTTACTGTTACGGTTGAAGCATTTGTTCCTGAATTGGTTCCGAAGCTTACAGTTCCCTGCTGCTGTAATAATTTACTTTGATCTCCTGTAGTCATCCACGGAGTTACCGTCTGAGCATTTAAGCTGTTCATGAATAAAAGCGTACTGCAACATAATAGTTTTAACGCTTTACGTACCCGAATTGTAGGTGTTTGAGTAGTTTTGTGCATTCTTTTGTGGTTTTGGTTTGATAATTAGCTTTTTCTTATTTATTCAGTTTTATTTTACTAAAACAACACAATATTATGAGTATTTTTATGAAATTGTCAATTTTTTAACTTTACAAATACACATCAAATTAAAAAAACAGATATAACAAAAACTGATCTTATTGTTTTTCAATACATTGTAAAACAGTATTTTAAAAAATTAAAAATCATAAAAAACTTACTTGTAAAAATCGAAATAACTCATCATAAAATATAAAATCTATACAATTCCTTACAAAACACGATTTTGCCTAGCAATTAAAGGACATATGACAATTATCAGGAAAGCAAAAGAAAGATATATTGTATTTTTGCAGTTTATTTAAATTACAATAAAATGACAGCTTTAAAAGATATTTCGACAATAGAAGACATCCAGCAAATGGTTAATAGCTTTTATGCAAATGTTAGAAAGGATGATCTAATCGGGCCAATATTTAATGATAAATTACAAGATCGCTGGGAACCCCATCTGCAAAAAATGTACAATTTCTGGCAAACCATTTTATTTGATGTTCGCGCTTATTCTGGAACACCTTTTCCGCCGCATAAACAATTACCTGTAGACAGAACACACTTTGACCGATGGATTGCTATTTTTAATTCAACAATCGATTCGCAATTTGCGGGACCAATAACAGAAGAAGCTAAAATGCGTGCTACGAATATGGCCTTTATGTTCAGCCATAAAATTGAATATTTTAGAAATGCAGAAAATGAAATGAGAAATACAGTAAAAAAATCTTAAAGAATTTCTTTCAAATACAAAGCAGAATTTTATATTTGATTAAATGAATCAACCCAAAATCTATTTATGAAAAAAGTAATTTTCTTTATTGCAATCTGCTTCTCATTTTTAAATCAATTATCAGCACAATCTCAAACTTCAGTTTCTAATTTATATAAAGGAACTGTTGACGGAAAAACTCTCATAACAGTTTACATTAAAACAGAAGAAAATCCCTGTACTGCAGATTTAATGTTTACTTCAATGTACCGCTATAATAAATCTAACAATTGGATTCAGCTGAATATTACTCAGGGCATAAAGAAAGAAAACGAATTTATCATGGTAGAACATGGCTTTAGCGGTGTTTTAATTTTGCAGAAAAATGGAAATACATTTACTGGTTTATGGATTAGTCCAGACACTAAGAAACAATTAAAAGTTGATCTCAAAGAAGCTGCAATGACTAAAAAAGAAATTGAAAATTTCGAAAAGACTATGGAAAAGGTGAATTATGAAAATAATGACTGCTAAACAGCATTTCTTTTATCTTTATAAAATCTACAAAAATGCAATAAAACTCACTTTCGAATAAAAATTTTCTGATGGATGGTAAAAAATCGAGGCATAAATTCGTAATTTTACATTTTAAATCTACAACGTTTTCGAAATGAATCCAAATATTGAAACCAATCCGTTATTAGAGCGATTGCCTAAACATTTACAGCAATTTATTAAACCTCAAGATTATAGCGATTACACTCCTATCAATCAGGCGGTTTGGCGATATGTGATGCGTAAAAATGTAGATTATCTTTCTAAAGTTGCGCACGATTCTTATCTGGAAGGTTTGCGTAAAACTGGTATCGAAATTGATTCTATTCCGAGCATGTACGGAATGAACCGAATTCTTAGCGAAATTGGCTGGGCAGCGGTTGCCGTTGACGGATTTATTCCTCCAAATGCGTTTATGGAATTCCAAGCGTACAATGTTTTGGTTATTGCTTCTGATATCAGACAATTGGAACATATTGAATATACCCCTGCTCCAGATATTATTCACGAAGGTGCCGGCCACGCTCCGATTATTGCCAATCCTGAATATGCTGAATATTTGAGACGTTTTGGCGAAATTGGCTGTAAAGCGATTTCTTCTCACAAAGATTATCAAATGTATGAAGCGATTCGTTTGCTTTCGATATTAAAAGAAGCTGAAGATACTCCACAAGAAAAAATTGATGAAGCCGAAAAAGCAGTAGCCGATTTGCAAAATGATATGGGCGAATTGTCTGAAATGGCTCAAATTAGAAATCTGCATTGGTGGACAGTTGAATATGGCTTGATTGGAACAGTTGAAAATCCGAAAATATATGGCGCTGGATTGCTTTCTTCAATTGGCGAAAGTGCCCATTGCATGACTGATAATGTGAAGAAAATCCCTTACGATATTTCGGCAGCCAATCAGAATTTTGATATTACACAATTACAGCCACAGCTTTATGTAACGCCAACTTTTTCTCATTTGAGTTTGATTTTAGAAGAATTTGCTAATAAAATGGCTCTGCGAACTGGAGGTCTTTCCGGAATTAAAAAACTAATTCAATCAAATGCTTTGGGAACTATTGAATTGAGCACTGGTCTGCAAATTTCAGGAGTTTTTACCAATGTCATAGAAGAGGAAGGAAAACCCGTTTACATCCAAACAACAGGAAAAACAGCTTTGGCTTATCGTGAAAAAGAATTAGTTGGCCATGGAACTTTAACGCATCCACACGGATTTGGAAGTGCGATTGGGAAATTGAAAGGTTTTAATCTTGCGATTGAAGATATGAGTCCGAAAGATTTACAGGCTTATAATATCATTGAAGGCGAAAAAATAAAATTAGAATTCGAAGGCAATATTATTGTTGAAGGAGAAATTATTACAGGTTCTAGAAATCTTCACGGAGAAATTATTTTAATCAGTTTTAAAAATTGCACGGTTACTCATGGCGAGACGGTTTTATTCCAACCTGAATGGGGCAATTATGATATGGCAATTGGCAAAAAAGTAATTTCTGCATTCTCTGGTCCGGCTGATGTCAATAGTTTTGATTTAATTAATATTGTTCCGTCAACCAAAACCATCAAAGCCAAACATACTGATGAGCGTGACGAATTAGAACATTTATACGCAACTGTTAGAGATATTAGAACGAATAAAGGTGCTAAAACGGAACTGACAAATGTTTTTGAAAAGCTTAAAAATAATCATCAAAACGATTGGTTACTGTCTGTTGAAATTGCAGAACTTTTGAAAGATTCTGAAGAGAAACAGCTTTTACAGGAAGTATTAGTTCATTTAGATCAATTGAAAGTAAAACGTCCTGAAATTGCACATTTAATTTCTGGCGGTTTGGATTTGATTTTTGATAATTTGCCACAATCCCGATAGCTATCGGGACTAAAACGCGAAGTTTTTTATTAAGTAAATAACATAATATTTGTCATTTCGACGAAGGAGAAATCTCCGCAAGTAACTCCGCAACGAGAATCCAATCTTTGTCGAGCTTCTCGTGGAGATTTCTCCTTCGTCGAAATGACAAAATTGTGGAAAATCTGTTTATGAAAACTAGCCAAGAATTTGGTATTAAATCATTTTAATCCTTTAATCTGTGGCAAAAATTCTTTGCGACTCTGCGTCTTTGCGAGATTCTTTTTTACAACTTTGATCCCAAATCCTTACTTAATTCAGTTTCAGATTCAATAGTTTTTCCGTTGTATTGCAGTTTCCAGCCCATTGAATTGGTCATGATTAAAATCTTAGACAATTCGCTAATAAGTCTATTTTGGGCATTGGTTTTAAGAGTAGAATTTTCGATTTTTTTAGCCAGATTCGCTTTTACCGATTTATTGATTTTATTGTAATCGTCTCCCGTAAACGGATTCAGTTTGCTTTGTTCAACATCGTAAAATTGAATATCTGGATTTATGGTAATTTCTTCTTTCGGAATATTTAAAATTGTGATGGTTTTGTTTTTTTCATCAATGTCATATTTCATTTGATGGAGATCGTAAGCCACCGTCACATTGGCATTGACCACAATGAGTGCTTTTTTCTCAAAAGAAATCATATCCATCAAATACTTCTGCTGATTTTTATAGGTAATGACTTCTGAAAAATGTCCTTCGGTAACAACCAGCTTTCCAACATTAAGAATCTGCTGTTGAATTAAATTGGTATTGTATTGAATATCTGAATCGTCGTCTTTTTTGAACTGGCAATATTTAAACCCTAGAACAATTACTAAAACAATAACTCCAACACCTATAATTCTTTTAATCAAGTTTTGCATTCCTCTAAAATATTTTAGACCAATTTACTTCTTTTTATTCTTTTTTCCTGCCACGAATTCACGAATTTTCTCTAATTTTTTGTCTATTATTTTTTCCAATTTCACAAATTAAAAAATCCGTTTAATTCAATTATAAGCAACACATAGATTATAATAATTCGTGAATTCGTGGCTAAAAAATTAGAACGGATAACCGATAGCGATATTCAGAATTAGATTGTCTTTTCTCCAGGAACTGCTTCCGAAATTAATATCGTCAATCACCCAACGTTGTCCGTCTGGCAATGCAGGATTACGTAGCGGAATAGCTAAATCGGTTCTTAAAATCAAAAACGACAAATCGAAACGTAAACCAGCTCCGGCTCCAACGGCGATTTCTTTCATAAAATCTTTTGAAATTTCCGCTCCAGGTTTATTTGGATCGGCATGTAAAAGCCAGATATTACCAGCATCTAAAAATATTGCACCTCTTACAATGCTGAAAAGCTTTGCACGATATTCGGTATTGAACTCCAGTTTCAAATCAGCTGATTGATCGGGAGTGTAATTATTGTTTGTTGGTGGCGGAATAACATAACTTCCTGGCCCTAAAGTTCGTGCCCTAAACGCGCGAATACTATTGGTTCCTCCCACTACAAATTGTTTCGATGCCGGAAGCGTGTTTGAATTTCCGTAAGCAAATCCCGCACCGACAATTAATCTGCTGGCTAATTCGCTTTCTTTTCCGAGTTTTAAATAATGTCTAAAATCGGATCTAATTTTTACGTATTGGCTAAACGGAACATCAAATATGGTCTTAACGTTATTCGGATAATCTGCTCCAGTAAATAACCCTGTTAAATTTCCAGCTAAATCTAACTCACCATTAAAATAAATGGTATGCTTCTTACGCTTCTGCATCGTATTGGTATACGTATAATTATAGGTTGGGCCAAAAATCAGCTGTTTTTCAATTACTTTTCCCAAAGCTGGATCTTCGTCAATGTCTGCGAGATATTCTGGTGTAACGTGATTCGGACTCACATAAGTCACATCAACAACATTTAATTGATGTTCCTTACGAATATTTTCTTTCCACATATACCCAAAAGAAGTATTAAAAGAATTCAAAGCATATAACTGCGTTCGTTTTTGATATTCATAACGGAGTGTTGCTTTAGTTCTTGGCACATATTCGCTGTTCCCTTCAATATGAAAAGGCGTTATAAATCGTGGCCAAGTCAAACTAACTTCTGCTCCCAGTTTGTAAATGTTTTTCCCTTTATTAACTCCTCCCAACTGAAAATCGGCGCCACCAAAAACAGAAGCGGTAAACAATTCTGCACCTCGCAAAAAGTTTCTGTTGTTCCAGTTTAGATTTAATTCTGTACCTGTATAACTCGCAGAATTGGTTTTACCGATAACTTCTACACGAATAAACTTCTTAGGCAAAAGAGTCAAATAGTAGTACGAATCTAGAACGTTAGAAATTGAATCTGAGGGTTTGAATTCATTCTTCACAAAACTGAAAGTTCCAAGATTTACAAATCGGTTTAAGGTTAAATTGTGGTCTTTTCGATTGTAAACATCTCCTCTTTTAAAATAAATTGTTCGATCGTAAATTCTTGGTTTAAAAGTATCTGCTGTATCAATTATGGTAAAATCTTTGTATTGCGTGATATTTCTTTTTCTATAAACTGCACTATCATTGGTAAGCGAATAATTTGGGTACACAAAAATCTTATCAATTTTATAAGCGGTCAAGGCTTTTACAGGTGTATCATCCTTTATTACCAATCTAATTCGTACTTCGTGATCACCTTTACTGCTGTCTACTTTTGCCAAAATATAATCTGGATTAAAATAGAAATAGCCTTTTTCTTTTAATCTTGCATCAATTCTTTCTCTTTCTGCCTTTATGACATCTAAATCGTAAGGATTTCCAACTTTAAGAAGACTTCTTTTATGGCTTCTCGCAATAATTTTTGACATTTTAAGAGAATCGTCTGGAAAAGTTACGCTTTTTATAATATACTGTTTTCTTGGTGTCACAATATATTCTGCGGTTACTCTTTTATTTCGAACAGTCGAATCGGCGCTGACACGGGTTTTGAAATATCCTCGGTTTTCTGTAAAATTTCGCAAAACCGAAGCATTATAATCCAAATCAACCTGGCTGAAAAGTACCGGCGGTTCTCCCACTTTGTTACGCAGCCAATATCTCGTTCCCTTATCTTTTTTAGGTTCCCCAGCAAGATTGTATATCAATAATTTAGGTCGAAGACCCAAAAACTGTTTGTTCGGTTTTGGGCGAAGCAGGCCTTCTAGTTCATTTTCCAACGCTTTTCGATCTTTCTTCTTCATAATCGAATCTTTTATGGTAACAGAACCGCCTGTATAAAGCAACTCGCCTTCAGGAAGATACTTTGTATTGCTGCATCCTAAAACAAAAAATAAGGAAAGCAGCGCGATATACTTTAAATATATATTTCTATGATTATGTTTTTTGCTCATTTCCTTCAATAGTTTTTTCGTCTTCGTTCTCTTGCAGTTTTTCTTTTTCTTTGTCCTCTTTCTTTTTTTGCTTTTCTTTTTCCTTGCGAATTTTTTCTTCTTTTATCAACTCTTTTTCTTCTTCTGTGCGATGAAAAAGCTCTCTAAATTTATTGTAGCTCATTGTAATTACAAATGCAACTCCTGTTTCGATTACCTGACCTTCAACCGCAACCTGATATTGATTTTTACGATAAGCACGAATCATGTAACGGCCATCTTTTGTTAATTGATAATCTAAAGCGACATCACCCGCAATATTGGTAGATTCTTCATTGGCACGTTCCTGGCCTTCTACTCCAAAACTGCTTCCAACAGTAATTTTCAATCGATCATCGAGTAATTTTTTAGAAACTTCGACATTTAAATCGGTTCGGTTTTGCATGGTTCCTGTTGTATAATCTTCTGTCGATTCTAAATCAAAATTGACTTCAAATCCTTCAATAAGATCTCCAGCTAGATTATTCAATTGTTGCGAAAGTATTTTGCTCACACTCTGTCTAGCAAAAGATTCTGCACTTACACCGCCACTTTCGCTTGCAAAAGGATTTTCGCCCACAAACCTGTTCAATAATAAAAGGGCAAAAACTTGTTTGTTCAGTTCGGCAGGATCTTGTTCCAGCTGTTTCAGTTTTGTCTGAGTCATTTCTACGACATCTGTAGAAACATTATAATTTCCTTCAGGAAGTACTATTCCAAATGAGATTTCTGGTTTCAGCAATTCTCCATTCATTTTCAATAAGGTCTGAAAAGGAAGCTTTTGCTTGTAGGTGTTTTGCACCGCTTGAGACTGTCCTTTTAGCTGATTTCCTAATAAATCAATTGGCGCTGTGTTTACTTTATAAATCGCTGTAATATTTAAAGTTGCCATTGTCGGTTCGCCATTCCAAGTGATAAAACTTCCTTTTTGAATATCAAATTTTCGTTTAATTCCGTTGAAATTCATTTGATAAGAACCGTCTGAAAATTCATATTTCCCAGTCAAAGTTGTCTTTCCTGATTGATCGATTCCTCCAACTAATTCTGCTTCTCCCTTCAAATTCAAATAATCGCCATTTCCTTTATCAATCAGCAAAGTCAATTCTGCTTCTTTATTAATCGAAATAGCTACATTTACATCCATGCCTTTCAATTCCGACTGATTCAGTTTGTTCTGCATATCAACCGTTTGCTTCAAGTACAGATTATCTTCGTCAACAAATTCTACAATCCCTTCTCGGTCTGCTATTGACGGATCTGACTGCGGCATTACGACTGTAAACTTGGTTTCTTTATTAATTTTGATCGTTCCGTCAACCACTGGACTGTCTAGATTTCCTTTGATATTTAGTTTCGTATCTAAAAACAAATCGCCATAAAATAAATCATTGTCTTTTGCTTGCGAGTGAATCGCTCTAAAATCGTTTGCCTCAACCAGCAGATTGAAATTATACTTCACAAAATCTGGCGACTGAATGGTTCCGTTTACAAACAGTTCATTGTCATTTTCATCAAAAAGAGAGAATTTATCAAATGAAATTGTTTCGTTATTGAAAGTGATTTTTTCGTTTTTGGTTTTAAAGTACGAATTGAGCTGTGTGACTCTAAAACCAGCGTCATTAAAATTCAATTCTCCATTAATTTGTGGAGCGGAAGTATTTCCTGTCAACTTGAAATTTCCTGAAAGAAAACCTTGTCCTTCAGAAATATTTCCCATACTGAAACCTTGAACGCTTTTGATATACAATTTGTTAATGGCTACATCAAAATCAAAATTTCCTGAATCTAACTGATAATCTCCCGTAAGTTTTAAGTCATTTCCTTCATCGCTCAAGGCTACATTTGCGGCAAGTGTATTGGCAGTTTTATTGTCAACTTTTATTTCTAAATCTCCTACTTTTGAACCTTTAAAAGTAAAATCATCAATTTTCAAATCGGATGTAAAAGTTGGATTTGTCATCACATTTTCAACCAACGCATTTCCGTTAATCAAGCCTTGCATCAATAATTCATCTTTTTTAACCATGTTCATAATGGTTTCGATTTTGAAGTTGACAAAATCAACTTGTAAAGGCGCATTATCCTGATTTCCTTTCGATTGAACTTTCAATTCGTTTCCATTATTACTCAAATTGAATTTATTGACATAAAGTCTTTTTTCTCCAAACTCGATTGCATTTTCAGGATCAACATTCCACTTATCATAATTTAAAATAAAGCTGTCTGCATCTAGTTTTACAATATTTTTAGAATCTTCTGCTTTAAATTCGCCCGCAATAAAATATTGCTGTTTTTGTTTTGCATCTTGAACTTCAAGCGCATAGGTCAAAGTATTGTTTTGAACTTCTCCGCTCAAACTTGTAAACGGAATTTTTAAAGAACCGCTTTCGATTGTCGCTACAGAAACTAAATATTCCAGCGCATTTTCTTTGGCTTCGATATTGATTTTTCCGTCAGAAATGGTATTGCCACCATAAACAATTCTTGGAATCGTTCCTTTTACAGTTAAAGAATCTGTTTTATTATTATAATTTCCATTTATAGTAAAAGGCTCTAATCCAGTTAATTTTGGCAACAATTTAAAAAGAACAGGATCATTGTCTACTTTGAGCATAAAAGCCAATCTTTGCTCGTCTGATTCTGCATTGATTTTTGGATTTTTGAGGTCAATATATTTTGATAATGATTTCTGGACTGAATTTGCCAAAGTTGTCAATTTATATTTTCCGATCATTTCGGCTTTTAAAAATTGAGACGAAATTTTGATTGAATTGCTGTCTTTATCTGCAAAAGCCAAAACTCGAACAGAATCTAAAACAATTGGTTCTGCTTCTTGCAAAATTTGAATGTTTGAAAGAAACACTTTTCCGTTTAAGAAATCAGGATTACTGTTGGCAATATCTGCATCGACATTTCCGCGAAGCTTCATTGGTCCAGCGTGCAGATTTAGTTTTTCTAAATCGGCAATATCAAGATTCAGCTTTAATTGTATGGTTGGATATTTATCTTTTGTGTCGCCAGAAGCAGTTAAATTAAAATTCAAATTTGGGTCTTGCATTCCAGATTTTACTGCAAAAGAACCGTTTTCGATATTTCCTTTTAATGCTAAATCTCTATAAGTATATCGATTAAAAACTGCTTTCTGCACCAAACCATCAATCGCTGCATTTGCGGTTTTAGGATCTAAGCCGTTTCCTTTAACTTTCGCCTTAAGCGTAATTTTTCCGATTGAATCGTTTTTAATTAAACGCCCTAAATCAAAATCCAACAAGTAAACTTGTGCATCGTATTTTTCTCTTTTTTTAACACGCTGATCAAATAAAGCATCGACTTTTGCATTTCCAAAACTGCTCGTTAAAACCATATTGGTTTTAAAATTCTGAACCGAACCTTTAAATTTTCCTTGCAAACTTAATTGAGATGGCAACTGAATATTCTTCGGAATTGTTCCTGGTGGCACAAACATATTAATGTCTTTTGAAGTCGTCGAAGCTTTTTTGATATCCAAATCGTAATACGCTTTTTGTGCATCTGGCAATCCAGCAATTTTCCCCGAAAGGGAAACTTTTGTAGCGCCAATTCCGCTCATTTCAAACTTCGAAATATTCAAATCTTTTACTTTTCCGCTCACACGGCTATCTACATACAAAATAGCGTGCGGGTTACTTTTGAAAGGATTTGTATTTTGAAGATCGGGAACAAACAATAAAATATCTTTAAAACCAATTTTAGATTGTTTCAAATTGGCATCAAGAGCAAGATTTCCTAAATCTTTCTGAATTGATTCAAGTGATTTATATTGCGCTTTAACTTTATCCTGAACGAGAGTCTGCGGTGTTTTTAAATACAGATTTTCCAGCGAAGCATTTTTCGGTCCGTAAAAGAAATCGGTTTTGAAAGACTGAATCTGCAAACCGCTTTTTTCGTTTACGTTTAGCGTTTTAATATTTCCTGAAATCGTATCATTTCCATAATATAACTTCTCTGCTTTAAAATTGAATTTATCCAAATCCAAGTGTGCATAATCAATTCCTTTTGTTTTAGGTTTTGACTGTTCATCATCAAACTTGAAAGCGATGTTTTCTAGATTGGTTTCTTTGAGTTTTACTTTCCAGCCTGCTTGTTTTATGGCTGTTGAATCTAAGTCAGGGGCTTGAATTTGCTTATCTTTTGCACCAAGACGTAAATTTCCTTTAAGATTTTTAACTTCAAAAGTATTAAAATCCAAAAACTGTTCATTAAGATTGATCTCATTTACTACTAAATTTAAATTTCCTAAACTAATACCCGAATTTAATTTCGAGTCTTTATTATCATATAAAATATCTATTTTAGATAAAGTGATTTTATCCAATGCCAATTTAAAATCTGGACGTTTCGAAACTGTATCCACTGTTTTGACTGAAACTTCAGCAATTTTCTCTACAACATCTTGATCTAAAACTATCTTCAATCCATTTAAATTAATTGTGGGAATATTAAAGTCCATTTTATCAAGATCAAACCTTTTGAATTTAGTATCAAAATGCGTCAAATTGACTTTGATATCATTCTTCGAAAAATTATCTTTAAAATTGAATTTAACCTGATCGAGATTTACTTTTACTACAGAAATTTTAAACGGTTTTGCATCGGGATCTTCTACTTTTGGTTCTTTAGATTCGAATGCTTTTATAATATAATCAAAATTGAAAACGCCGTCTTTGTTTCTGGAAATATTGGCTTTTACATTTTCTAATGAAACCGAATTGATTTCGAGTTCGCTGCTTACGAGTTTAAAAAGATCAACATCAACCTCTAATCGTTTACCAGCCAGCAACGTATCTTTTTTTTGATCTTCAAAATAAAAACCTTCCAGAACTACATCTTTAGGAAATTTAATTAGAATTTTATCGAGAGAAACTTTGGTTTTAATCTTACCTTCAAGATAGGTAATCGCTTTGTCTTTAACGAAATTTTGAATCGACGGAACCTGAATTAAGATCATGAGAAGCAATAAAAGCGCAACTACAGAAACCACGCACCACATTAAGATACGAAGTGTTTTTTTAAGAAAATAAACTGGTTTCTTATTCATACGTCAATAAAATCGCTTAGATTAAAATTGCTTCTGAAAAAAGCAGGGTTACACATTTTACAAAAATGTAAAATTTAAACCTTAACAATTTACATAATTATGAGCAATTATTCTAAAATTTTATTGTTGCATTTGCCACGAAGGCACTAAGACACGAAGTTTTTTATATTAACTGATAACTTTTTATGAGGGTTATTCTAATAGTTAGAATTTAATATGCGGCAGTTTTTCTCCTATGATGTTTATTTTCTGCTGCAGTTTTGCTAAGAACTTCTGGTGCTGTTCTGATTCTGGATTAAAACTGCGATGACGAAGACTTTTTTGGATTTCGTCTACTTCTTTCATTACTTGAACACTTTCTTCTGAAACATAATTTTCGCTAAAAAGTTTCCAAATATAATCTATCGCAATCTGATTGGGATGCAACATATCTTCGTTATAAAAACGATAATCTCGAAGTTCATCCATCATGATTTCGTAAGAAGGGAAATAGTTTTGAATTATGTGTTTTGAATTATGTGTTTTTAAAACTTGATGTAAAGCTGTAAATAAATGTGATTTGCTTAATTGATTTTCTACAAATCCGTCTTTGATATGTCGAACTGGGGAAATAGTGAAAATGAAATTTATATTGGAGTTTACAGTCTGAATAGTTTCAATTGTATTTTGAATACTTTTTTGAATGGCTTCTGCCGACAATAATTCTTTTGAAAATTGTTTTTGAGGCACTTTATGACAGTTGGCTACAATTTCATCTTTTTCAAGATTTCTATAAATCCAAGAAGTTCCGAAAGTGATGATAATATGGGTCGCTTCTTTAAGTTGTTTATGGGTTTCTGTTACAGCTTTATTCAGAGTTTCTAATAATTCTTGACGGTCAGAATTGCTTAAATCTGAATGTACTTCAAAGCTATGCCAACGCTCGTTATAGAAGAAAACATCTTTTTCTTCAAACCAATCTTGTTTAGAAATTCTGCTAAATAATTTTTCAATTGAAACCGGATTAAAAATGATCCCAAACGGATTGGTTTCATTCTGAAATTTAAAATAATCGAATTTCTCCGCCATATTTTCTGCAAAACAAGACCCTATAGAAAGTATTTTCGAATTATAATCGATTGGCAAACTACTTTTGGAAATGGGTATTTGGGTTCTGAATTGCATGATTTTGAAATTAACTACGAATTTCACCAATTTTAATCAATAAAAAAACCAAATACAGAAGTATTTGGCTTTTTTATAAATTTAAATATTACCTAATGTTAATACGTATATTCAATTTCATACTCAATATTTTTTCCTCCTCCATCAAATGAAGTATGTTTTGTTGGGTATGAAGCATCATTATAAATATAAGTCGTTAAATAAACCGATGGATTCGGAAATTCAGTTGTTGTTCTTGTAGTTTTTACAATATTATTAGTTCCAAATCCATCAATTTCGTTTAATAACAAATTGAAACCTAGTATATTTTTCAGGGGATTTTTTTTGGAATCGTATTCAAAAACTAATGTTGTAGTTGAAGAACCAGACTTTTCTTCCACTTTTATTAAGTTTCCATCTTTATACATTAAAGTTCCTTCTCCACTTTTACTTTCGGTTTTCTTTATATTATCAACGGTGTAATCAATGTAAGAAATTGTTCCATTAGAATTATGAGTATAAACCACTTTGTCAATATAATAACCGTCGGGATATTCGACACTTATGTCTTCTCTAAAAACTTTAGTTTTTAGTTTTCCATTTTCATAACTATATGAAACTTCTTCATTTTTAATTTCTTTCCCATTTTCTATATCAAACTCTTCTTGTTTAATTATCACATCTCCATTGTATGTAAATATTGTTTTTGAATCTTCTTTAACGATATTTAGAATTTTATTACCATCGTAAGTTAAAGTTCCTTTACTATTTGTTCCTAAGTAAATAGAAGGGTAAACATAAGAAATCGTCTTTGGCAATGTAGAATCAATTTCTTGCAAAGGAGAATTTTCATCACTTGAACATGATGATAGGATTAAAACTATAGCGCCAAAAAGCCATAATTGTTTTTTCATAATTGAGAGATTTTGTTATACTTTTCAAAATTAAGAAAGCCAGAAGCATTTGCAACTGGCTTAATATTATTAATAAGAATCTTCAATTATTAATAAAAATATTCCGTAGTACCTAGACTGTCAGACCCGTTATCAACTTCTTTAGTTGGATATCCTTGCTCATTATATGTAAAAGTACTGTTTGTCCACAAATTACCATCTGATGTATCTGTAAGGATATTGAATTTAACGCCATTTGCTTCTCCATCAACAAATGCAATTTTATCCATTCCCAAAATATTTTTTGTTGGATTATTTTTATTATCATAAGTATATTTATGATTTGGTGAGTTAGAACTTATAATTTCGCTTACTTCACCATTTACAAATTTAATTGTAGCTGTTCCCGAAGCAACCGTTTGAGAAACATCACTTCCTGAATACCCTTTTACTGAAATTGTACCATCTGCATTATAAGTATAAACTTCCTTGTAACCTCTTAATACCGCTACACCTTCCTCTTCTTCATATTCAACTCTTAAAAAAGTTGATAGCTTTCCATCATTAGTGTATGTAAAAGTATTTACTTGTTCTGACTTTCCATTAGGAAGCTTGTAATCAATTTTTGTAATTAAATCTCCAGTGTAAGTATAATACAGATTGAAAAATCCAGTATCATCTGTTACACTTACTATTTTGTTACCATCGTACTTAAAATTAACGGTAGCTTTATCACCTTCTGGACTTGTAATAACAGTTTTTTTAAGCAAAACAAGATCTGAAGAACTTGACGAATCATCGCTTGAACAAGATGTTAAAACTAGTGCTAAAGCACCAAAAAGGCATAATAATTTTTTCATATTGATTTGGTTAAAATTTGTTAATGGTGCAAACGTAATATAACCGAAATTCAAAACCTTACGTGATTCCACATCGAAACACATTTTTCAATTAAATCAATTATTAAAACACTAATAGCAAACAACATAAAAGTTTACTAAATAATAAAATTTTCAAAAAAAACTTAAATATGGAAAAATAATCAGCCTTTATGACTTCTTATATTCAAATTAAAAAAGTGAAACACATAAAAACTTTAAAAACGCTATCAGCAATTTCACCTGTAAAAAATTTAGATTTTTAATAACAAAAACCAACTCTAGAAACTAAAACAATTCCTTATTTTTGCATCTTCCATTTTTTTAAAATCTTATATGAAATTACTATATACCTACATTATCAGACACAAAATGCTCTTGTTTTTTGCGTTGATAATGGCTACTATCAACATTTGTTTCAGTTTGTCAGACTCAGTAATCACAGGAAAATTAATGCAGGACTGTGGTGTTGGAATCTCAAAATACAAAGGAAACGAAATTGGATTTATAAAATCTTTAGCTTTCTGGCTTGGCCTTTCTCTTGGCGCTGCTATGATTTCGAGAATTACCAAAAACTTTCAGGATTATTTTACCAATGTGGTTATTCAGCGTACCGGCGCTCAAATGTATACTGACGGAATCAAGAAATCTCTGGATCTTCCTTATGCAGAATTTGAAGATCAGCGAAGCGGTGAAACTTTAAGCAAACTGACAAAAGTTAGAATCGATTCAGAAAAACTGATTACACTTTCCATTTCGTTAATTTTCCAGACTATTATCGGTTTTATATTCGTAATTGTTTATGTTGCTCGAATCGATTTCAGGATTTCGATTATCTTCTTAATTACAGCGCCAATTATTGCTTTGGTTAGTTTGTATTTGGGAAAAAAGATTAAAATCGTTTCTCGAAAAATTGTGAATCAGACTAATGCATTGGCTGGTTCTACTACCGAAAGTTTACGAAATATCGAGTTAGTAAAAAGTCTTGGTTTAACATATCAAGAAGAAAAACGTTTAAACTTAAATACGTTTAAAATTCTTCAATTAGAATTACAGAAAATCCGTTTTATAAGAAGTTTAAGTTTTATTCAGGGAACAACGGTTCATTTCTTGAGAACTTGCGTTGTTTTTGCCTTATATTACTTCTTGTTTGGAGGAAAAATTATCGTTGGTGATTTATTGACAATGGTATTTTTTACGTTCTTTATTTTTGGTCCATTACAAGAATTAGGAAACTTTATTATTGCTTTGAACGAAACAAAAGTTTCTATGGAGAATTTCAAAAACTTATTGAATGCTCCTAAAGAATTCCGTCCTAAAACTCCAAAACATGTTGGAGCAATCCAGAAATTGCTATTTTCTAATGTGAGTTTTCAACATAAAACAGCTAAATTCAAAGCAGTCGAAAATATCAATTTCGAAATCAAACAAGGACAAACCGTCGCTTTTGTTGGTCCGTCTGGATCTGGAAAAACAACTTTAGTAAAATTATTAGTTGGATTGTATACCCCAGAAGAAGGAGAAATTCTTTACAATGATATCGATTCAACCGAAATTGATTTGCTAGATTTAAGAAAACAGCTCGGTTTTGTGACTCAAGATGCACAATTATTCTCAGGAACAATTCGCGAAAACTTATTGTTTGTTAAACCAAATGCAACCGACGAAGAACTTTATGATGCTTTAAAACGTGCAAGCTGCGACAAACTTCTAAAACGTGCTGAAGATGGTTTAAACACCACAATTGGCGAAGGCGGAATCAAAGTTTCTGGCGGTGAAAAACAGCGTTTATCTATCGCAAGAGCTATTCTTAGAAATCCGAATTTATTGATTTTTGATGAAGCGACTTCTGCTTTGGATTCTATTACCGAAGAAGAAATCAATGATACGATTAGAAATATTTCAGACAAAAACAGAATCACAGTTTTAATTGCACACCGTTTATCAACCGTAATGCACGCTGACAGAATTTTTGTTCTTGAACAAGGTAAAATTATTGAGCAAGGTAAACACGAAGATTTAATCGTGGAGAAAGGACTTTATTATGCGATGTGGCGCCAGCAGATTGGTGAGAGAAAATAGTTTTTTTTTAGCCACTAAGGCTCTCTAAGACTCTAAGTTTTTTAAACAATCTATACACGTACTATTTGTCATTTCGGCGAAGGAGAAATCTCCGTAAGTAACTCCGCAACGAAAATCCAATCTTTGTCGAGCTTCTCGTGGAGATTTCTCCTTCGCCGAAATGACATAAAAAGAGAATACCATAAAATACAAAAGCCGAGAGATTTTAAAATCTCTCGGCTTTTTTTAATGTTATAAAAAAACTTAGAACCTTAGTTCCTTAGCATCTTAGAACCTTTATTTTACAAAATCCACTGCTTTATCCAAAGCCTCAGCAATTCCATCAACATTTTTACCTCCTGCGGTTGCGAAGAAAGGCTGTCCACCACCACCTCCTTGGATGTATTTTCCTAATTCACGAACCACTTGTCCTGCGTTTAGGTTTTTCTCAGCTACAATTTCTTTAGAAATATAACAAGTCAACATTGGTTTTCCTTCATGAGCGGTTGCGAAAACTACAAATAAGTTATTGTAAGAACCACCTAATTCGTAAGCTAAATCTTTTGCGCCTTCTGGGTTTAAATCTACTTGTTTTGCCAAGAATTGAACTCCATTGATTTCTTGCAATTCTTTAGCCAAATCAGCTTTCATGTTTTTAGCTTTATCTTTTAATAAAGCTTCTAATTGTTTTTTCAATTGGGCATTTTCATCCTGTAGTGCCAAGATTGATTTAACCGGATCTTGAGCATTTTTAAGAGCTTCTTTAATTTCAGCTAAAGAAACAGCTTGTGACTCAAAATATTCTTTTGCTGCTTCACTTGTAATGGCTTCAATTCTTCTGATTCCAGCCGCTACAGCTCCTTCAGAAATAATTTTAAAATGCCAGATATCTGATGTATTGGCAACGTGAGTTCCTCCGCATAATTCGACAGAATCTCCAAATTTAATGGTACGAACTAAATCACCATATTTCTCTCCAAATAAAGCAATTGCTCCTTCTTCTAAAGCCTGTTCTTTCGGAATAGCTCTTTTTTCGATTAATGGCAAACTTTCGCGAATCCTAGCATTTACGAAGTTTTCTACTTCTACTAATTCTTCATCACTTACTTTAGCGAAATGAGAAAAGTCAAAACGCAATGAAGCATTTCTTACCATCGAACCTTTTTGCTCAATATGCGTTCCTAAAATCTTACGTAAAGCCTGGTGCAACAAGTGCGTAGCCGAGTGGTTAGACGAAGTTTTAGCTCTTTGGTTTGCATCAACAACCGCGTTAAAAGTTCCCGTAAGGTTTTCTGGTAACGATTTTGCTAAATGTATCGTTTGGTTATTTTCCTTCTTTGTGTCAATGATGTAAACAATATCACCATTTTGAGCTTCCAAATATCCTTTATCTCCCGTTTGTCCTCCGCTTTCTCCATAAAAAGGAGTAGCATTGAAAACCAATTGGAAAATCTCCCCGTCTTTTGCACTTTCCACTCTACGGTATTTAGTGATTTTAACCTGTTGAGATAATCTGTCGTAACCAACAAATTCCTGAATATCATCCTCTACAATTACATTCCAGTCTCCTGCCGTAACTTTCGATGCCGCACGAGATCTCTCTTTTTGTAATTGCAATTGTTCTTGGAACCCTTCTTCGTCTAATTTCAATCCTCTTTCAGAAAGAATCAAAGCTGTTAAATCGATTGGGAATCCGTAAGTATCATACAATTCAAATGCCTTTTTACCATCAACAGTATCTGTATTGTTATTTGAAATTACAGCATCTAAAAGAACTAATCCCTGATCTAAAGTTTTCAAGAATGAATTCTCCTCTTCACGAATTACATTCGAACAAAGTGCTTTCTGCGTTCTGATTTCTGGGAAAGAATCTCCCATTTGCTCGCTTAAAGTCTCAACCAATTTAAAAATAAACGGCTCTTTTGTTCCTAAGAAAGTAAATCCGTAACGAATTGCACGACGTAGAATTCTACGAATAACATATCCTGCTCCCGTGTTAGAAGGCAACTGACCGTCAGCAATAGCAAAAGCTACCGCACGAACGTGATCTGCCACTACACGAATCGCAATATTCATTTTATTTTGCTCTTCACTAATGCCTGTTACATCATTAGTTGTATATTTTGCTCCAGTAATGGTTTCAATTTCTCTAATTAAAGGCATGAAAACATCAGTGTCGTAGTTTGATGTTTTTCCTTGTAAAGCCATACACAAACGCTCAAATCCCATTCCGGTATCTACGTGTTGTGCTGGAAGTTTTTCTAATGAACCATCAGCTTTACGATTGAATTCCATGAATACATTATTCCAGATTTCAACTACTTGCGGGTGATCATTGTTCACTAAACTTTTTCCAGAAACTAATGCTTTTTCTTCTTCAGAACGTAAATCAACGTGAATTTCAGAACAAGGTCCGCATGGTCCTTGATCTCCCATTTCCCAGAAATTATCTTTTTTGTTTCCAAGAATGATTCTGTCTTCGTCGATTAAAGTTTTCCAGATGTCCCAAGCTTCTTGATCAAACGGAACGTTATCTTCTTTACTTCCTTCAAAAACAGAAACATAAAGATTTTCTTTTGGAATTTTGTACACTTCTGTCAATAGTTCCCAAGCCCAATTGATCGCTTCTTTTTTGAAGTAATCGCCAAAAGACCAGTTTCCAAGCATTTCAAACATCGTGTGGTGGTACGTATCGATACCTACTTCTTCAAGGTCGTTATGTTTTCCTGAAACACGAAGACATTTTTGCGTATCGGCTATTCTTGGACTTTTTGGAGTTCCGTTTCCTAAGAAAAATTCTTTAAACTGGGCCATCCCCGAGTTATTGAACATTAGGGTTGGGTCGTCTTTAAGAACAATAGGAGCTGAAGGAACAATAGTATGCCCTTTACTCTCAAAAAAATCTAAAAATTGTTTACGTACGTCTTGTGATTTCATATTTAAATTAGAAAAATGTGTCTGTTTAATGTGTTAATTTGATAATTAGACGATTAGACAATCCATTCATTTGATGATACGTTAAGTTTTTTATAATGTGATTAAAAAACTTATAATTTAAACAATAAATTGCCTATTTTGCGCATTATCTAATGATAAAATAGCCCCAATATCTAATCATTAATCCTCGTAAAAAAGTGTCGAAGAGCTGAAACATTTATCAGTTTTATTCGACTAACTTATTTTACAGGGAGCAAAAATAGCGTATTTTAAAATATGGCGAAAGTAAAATATTATTACGACCCAGAAAATCTGGCCTATACGAAAATAAAAACCAGAAAAAGAATTAAAATTGGTTACGCCTTACTGTTTTTATTAGCCTCGGCATTGTTTGGCTTTTTAGTTTTTGTCCTTTTAATTAATACGCCTTATTTTGAAACTCCAAAAGATCGTTTGCAGGCACGCGAAATTGAAAATTTAAAGCTTCAATATGCCATTTTGAATAAAAAACTGGATGAAATTGATGAAGCGGCAGATGCTTTAGAAGAACGTGACAATAATATTTATCGTGTTTATTTCAACAAAGCTGAAATTCCAGATTCAATTCGAAAAGCTGGTTTTAGAAGTTCTGACAGATACAAAGCTCTAGAAGGGTACAATAATTCTCAATTGGTTTTGAATGCCACAAAAAGAATTGACAAACTTTCGAAGCAATTGGCGATTCAGTCTAAATCTCTAGACGAAATTTTAAAATTAGCTGGAGCTAAAGAAAATTTATTGTTAGCGATTCCTGCCATTCAGCCAGTGCGAAATGAAAATTTAAAGCGCGTCGCGTCAGGTTTTGGATACCGCATTGACCCTTTCACGAAAGTGAGAAAAATGCATAACGGAATGGATTTCACCGCCAATACAGGAGCTCCAATTTACGCAACTGGAGATGGCGTGGTGCAAAGAGCTGACAACACGGCCTCTGGGTACGGAAATCATGTCGTAATCAGGCATGGTTTTGGATATGAAAGTTTGTACGCGCATTTAAGCAAATACAACTGCCGACCAGGACAAAAGGTTAAACGTGGAGATGTTATTGGATACGTGGGAAGCACAGGAAGATCTGAAGGTCCTCATTGTCATTATGAAGTGCATAAAGACGGAAAAGTGGTTAACCCGCTGAACTTCTATTATGGAAATATTTCGGCTGTAGAATATGTGGCCATTTCTCAAATGGCAAACCAAGAAAATCAATCATTAGATTAATAGTACAAAAAATAGTATTTTTGAAATAAAATAGAAAAAACGAACCATGCATATTGAACTTTCTAAAGACAAAAGATATTACAGTATTGGCGAAGTAGCCAAAGCTTTTAATGTCAATGCCTCTTTGATACGATTTTGGGACAGCGAATTTGACATTCTAAAACCTAAAAAAAATGCAAAGGGAAACAGGATGTTCACACCAGAAGACATTACCAACCTTCAGCTAATCTATCATTTAGTAAAAGAGAGAGGATTTACGCTTGAAGGCGCCAAAATACACTTAAAAGAGGGTCAGAAGAAAACGTTAGATAAATTCGAAATAATACGTAAATTAGAGTCGATAAAAACGCAACTGAACGAGATAAAAAACGAATTGTAATTAAAAATAGAAATAAACTTAAATCAAAACAAATATGAAAAAGTGGTTAATCCCTGTAGGAATTATTGTAGCACTTATTGCTATTATCGCATTTTGGTCGATTGGTATTAAAAATACTGCTTTGCAACACAGCCAAGCTGTAAATAAAGAATGGGGAAATGTTCAAACGGCTTACCAAAGACGTAATGATCTTATCGGGAATTTAGTAAACACTGTAAAAGGTGCTGCTGACTTTGAAAAAGGAACTTTAACAGCTGTTATTGAAGCGCGTGCAAAAGCTACATCTGTAACAATTGATCCAAGCAATGTAACTCCTGAACAATTAGCGGCATTTAATCAAGCTCAAAGTGGCGTTAGCTCTTCTTTATCAAGATTATTAGTTTCTGTTGAACAGTATCCAACTTTAAAAACTAATGAGAACTTCTTGAAACTACAAGATGAATTAGCAAGCACTGAAAACCAAATTTTAACGGCTAGAACTCGTTTCAATGAATCAGTACAAACGTATAACGGTTATGTTTTGAAAATTCCAAACAACTGGTTCTTGAGCGAATACAAAGAAAAACCATATTTTGAAGCTTCTACTGGAGCGGACAAACCTGTTGAAGTAAAATTCTAAAGATTAATATTTTTGATTAACGATTTCAGATTTAATCTGTAATCTAAAATCTACAATCTAAACTCTAAAATAATTTCCATGTCAAAAGTAGAAGATTTTTTAACCAAAGAAGAAGAGCAAGAAATTGTTGAAGCTATTCGTATGGCTGAAAGTAATACTTCTGGCGAAATTAGAGTACATATAGAAAAAACAACTTCTAAAGTCCATTTTGATAGGGCTTTAGAAGTTTTTCATGAATTGCGAATGGATGAAACTAAATTGAAAAATGGAGTATTGCTCTATTTTGCAGTTGAAGACAAAAACTTCGTGATTTGTGGAGACAAAGGAATTAATGATTTAGTTTCTAATGATTTTTGGGATTGTACCAAAGATATTATGGTGAATCATTTTAAAGCCGGCAATTTTAAACAAGGAATTGTTGACGGTATTTTGAATGCCGGAGAACAACTCAAAAAATACTTTCCATCTCAGGAAGGCGATATCAACGAATTATCTAACGAAATATCAAAAGGATAAATAATGAAAAATTCTCAAATTAAAATCTCAAATTCTAATAGAATTTTTCAGATTACTCTTTTGTTTATCGCGTTTTTTATCAGCAATACTATTTTTGCGCAATTTGAGATTCCGCCAAAACCTAGTTTTCAGACTTCTGTTTACGATTATGCTAATATTTTAAGTTCTACTGAAAAAGCTCAGTTAGAGGAAAAACTGATTCGCTACTCCGACTCGACTACAACTCAAATCGTAATTATTACAGTTGAAAGTTTAAAAGGAGAAGATGTAAGCCAATTGGCCACAAAATGGGGACAAACTTGGGGAATTGGAGGAACCAAAGAAGATGACAATGGAGTTGTTATTCTTTTGGCAAAAAACGAAAAAAAGATTGCGATTAATCCTGGTTACGGACTTGAAGATCGTCTAACGGCAGGAATTGGAGGAACAATCATCAGAAATATTATTATACCAGAGTTTAAAGCAGGAAGCTTCTACAATGGTCTTGATAAAGGAACTGATGCTATTATTGATGTTTTTAAAGGAAAATTTAAAGGCGAACGTAAACAAACAAAAAAAGGACAAGACTTCCCTATTCTGCCTTTTATTGTAATTGTAGTAATTGTTTTAATTTTACTCTCTCGAAATAAAAGAGGCGGAGGAGGAAATTCTGGCAACAATGGCGGTGGAGGTCCTAGCCTACTCGACGTTATTATTCTAAGTAATCTTGGAAGAAGCGGCGGAGGCGGATTTGGAGGCTTCGGTGGTGGCTCATCTGGCGGAGGCGGTGGCTTCGGCGGCGGATTTGGCGGTGGAGGTTTCTCTGGCGGTGGATCAAGCGGAGGCTGGTAAATTCTTTTGTTTAAAGTTTTATTTGTTTCACGTTTCAAGTTTAGGTTTCAATATTAAAAAATCATACATTTACATTTTACAATTTATTAATAGATGTTATCACATAAAGCAAAATACGCCCTTAAGGCCTTACTTTATTTAGCAGAACAAGACGAAAATCACATTTCTAGAACTGTAGAAATTGCTGATGGCGCTAACATTCCTAAAAAGTTTTTAGAGCAGATTTTATTAGATCTAAAACGCGGTCGTTTTGTAAGCAGTAAGCAGGGAAAATTTGGAGGTTATTATCTGATAAAATCTAAAAATGATATCACTTTGGCAGAAATTCACCGATTATTTGACGGTGCAATTGCACTTTTGCCATGCGCTTCTCTTAATTTTTACGAGCCTTGTTCTGATTGCAAAACCGAGTCTGAATGCAGTCTGCGTCACGGTTTGATGCTTATTAGAGACAAAACTTTGAAGGCTATGGAAGGCATTACAATCGCTTCACTTGTAAAAAAATAAAAAAATATTTTCTAAAGTCTAGTAAATCGATAGAATTAATTATATATTTGCCAAAAATAATTAACTAATCATTTACAAAATTTTAACTCATGAAAGTACATTCTAGTAAATCAGGTGGACAAAATCTTTTGCAAAAAAAACATAATTATAATTTCACAACTGTGAATACTGTTTCATCTATGATGTGTATGTGTTGGTAAAAAAAATTTAATATTAAATTCTACTAATCACATATACTTAATATAAAAATGAAAACATCTTTACAAAACATATTTACAATACTTGCTGTTTTAACGTTCTCAATCTCTTTTGCCCAAAAAATTGAAGGGGTTGTCACTACTGATCAAAATATCCCTTTAGAAGCAGCCAATGTGGTAATCAAAGGAACAACTTTTAGCACGATTACAGATTCTGAAGGACGATTTTCAATCGAATCTCAAGGAAAATTACCTCTTACACTTTTAGTTCAATATATAGGATACAATACTGCTGAACTTGAAATTACAGCTATACCAGCTTCTCCATTATTAATCACTTTACGTGAAGAAAACAAACTTGTTGAGGTTGTCGTTTCTTCAAGAAGAAGAATAGAAAAGGTTCAAGATGTGCCAATTGCCGTTTCTGTTGTTACAGGAAAACAAGCCGAAGCAGCTGGAGCTTTTAACGTTAACCGTATTAAAGAATTGGTTCCTTCTGTACAATTGTATTCTTCAAACCCTCGAAATACTGGAATCAACATCAGAAGTTTAGGTTCACCATTCGGGCTTACCAATGATGGTATCGATCCTGGAGTTGGTTTCTACGTAGACGGTGTTTATTACGCTCGTCCAGCAGCAACTACTTTAGATTTTATCGATGTAGAACAAATCGAAGTATTGCGCGGACCACAAGGTTCTTTATTTGGAAAAAATACTACTTCAGGAGCTTTTAATATCACTTCTCGCAAACCAAGTTTTACACCAGGAGCAGATTTCGAAATAAGTTATGGAAATTATGCTTTTTTACAAGCTAAAGCTTCTATAACAGGAGCACTAGGAAAAAAGGTTGCTGGTCGTTTATCTTTTTCAGGAACTCAGCGTGATGGTTTAATTGACAACGTTGTTACAGGAAGACCAACAAACACTTTAAACAATCAAGGTTTTAGAGGACAATTATTATGGACTCCGACAGAAAACACAAACGTTACTTTTGCAGGAGATCTTACAACACAGCGTCCTGACGGATATGCTCAGGTTGTTGCTGGTGTTGCTCCTACTCAAAGAGCTGCATACCGTCAGTTTGATGCTATTATTAAAGATTTAAACTATCAGCTGCCAAGTTTAAATGCTTTTGACCGTAAGATTGATCATGACACTCCTTGGCGTTCTGGACAAGATTTAGGAGGGATTTCGTTAAACATTGACACTAAAATTGGTGGCGGTACGCTTACTTCTACAACTGCTTGGCGTTTTTGGAATTGGGATCCATCTAATGACAGAGATTTCACAGGATTACAAGTTTTAGCTAAATCTCAGAATCCAACAAGACAAACTCAGGTTACACAAGAAGTTCGTTATGCTGGACAATTAACTTCAAAAATTAGTGGTGTTGCAGGAGTATTCTTTATTGATCAAACTTCTCAAACAAATGGTACAGAAGAATCTGGAAATGCACAATGGAGATTCTCTCAAAGCTCAACTAGTCCACTATGGAAAACTCCAGGTCTTTTTGAAGGATACGGAATTCATACTGATGCAAGAATTAGAGCTTCTAGTGCTGCCGTATTTGGTCAGATTGATTGGGCACTTACAGAACGTTTCCATGTTTTACCAGGTTTAAGATATAACTTTGATAAAAAAGACGCTCATTATTCTCGTAAAACTTATGGAGGTCTTCAAACTACAGATCCAGCCTTATTGGCTTTGAAAAAATCAGTTTACTCTGATCAGGCATTTGATTCAGATACAGACAATACAGACTTTTCTGGAAACATCACGCTTACTTATAAAGCATCAGACAAAATCAATATTTATGCAACAGCCGCTAAAAGTTACAAACCTGTTGGAGTTAACGTAGCAGGTCTTCCATCAAACTCTGCGGGACAACCAATGACTGAACTTGCGGTGATTAAACCTGAGAAAGTGTATCATTATGAATTTGGTGTAAAAACTTCTCCATTCAAAAATTCAATCTTCAATTTAACGTTCTTTAATACAGATATTAAAGATTTCCAAACCAACGTTCAAGCAGCTGAATTAGGAGTAAACCGAGGTTATCTTGCCAATGCAGATAAAGTACGCGTAAGAGGTGCAGAATTGGACGCAAGTTTTGTTATCAGCTCGCACTTAACGATCAATGGTGCCGCAACTTATACTGATGGTAAATATGTTAAATTTACAAATGCGCCACTTCCGTTAGAAGAAACAGGACTTGTTGTTAATGGGGTTCAAGTATCTTACAAAGATGTTTCTGGAACAGAATTGCCAGGTGCTTCAAGATGGGCAGGTTCACTTGGAGGTGAGCTTTCTGATAATGCAAGATTCTTTGGTAATGCTGGAAAAATTTTCTTCGCTGCTGACGGATACGCTCGCTCTGAATTTTCTTCAAGCCCTTCGGCTTCAAAATATTTAGTTGTAAAAGGTTACGCAATCTTTAATGCTCGTTTAGGCTTCCGTGCTTCGCAAGGTTTATCTATTCAGATTTGGGGAAGAAACCTTTTCAACAAAGATTACTATGAGCAATTATTGCCTGCAAGTGGTAACACAGGACAATATGCTGGAGTTCTTGGTGATCAAAGAACTTACGGAGTTACATTTAAGTATTCGCTGTAAGGTGGTTAGTTAGTTTTAGTATTAAAAAGGGATGCATTTTAAAATGTGTCCCTTTTTTTATTTCACAAAAAAAACTTCAAAACAAATTTTAAAATTGAAAGAAATAAGATCATTTGTATAAATTCGCAGCCTGAATTTATCTTTCTTGAGCAGATCTTTTAAATTACTTTTCATCATACTCTTTGTTTTCCAGACGGTTACAGGGCAAAATCAAAGAAATATCGACCATCAGACTTTGACTTGGATTCGATACTACAATATTTTTCCATTATCTGAAAAGTGGGCTATTCATTCTGAATTTGACAATCGAAGCTTTGTAAACCCTGTTCATGAAAATCTTTTTGTTATACGATCTCAAGCTCGTTACAGGGCAACTAAAATGATAGATTTGGGTGCTGGATTTGCTTTTTTCAGCGTAAACACTCAAAATCCAAACATTGATCCAGATTATTCTGTTCCTGAATACCGCGCTCAGCAAGATGTAACATTGATTAATGATATTGCTAAAATTACCTTTCATAACCGCTTTCAATTGGAAGAACGCTTCATTCAAAAAACAGACAAAAACGGACTTTTGGATAAATTTTCATTTGCATATAGATTCAGATACCGTTTGCAATCTATGTTTACAATCTGGGAAAAAGAAGAGAGAAGCATAAAAGGCACTATTTCTGACGAAGTTTTATTTAATTTCGGAAAAGACAATCGCAGAAATACATTCGATCAAAATCGTTTCTACGTTGCTTTGCGTTATCATTTCAATCCAAATCTTGGTTTAGAATTGGGTTATATAAAAAACTTTCAAAGACGCGCTAGCGGCGTAGATTTCTATGATCGTGATATTATTCGATTTACGGTTTATCATAGGATTAATCGGAAATTTTAGATTTTAGATTTTAGATTTTAGATTTTAGATTTTAGATTTTAGATTTTAGATTTTAGATTTTAGATTTCTAATAAAAAAACCGAAAATCAAAAATTTTGATTTTCGGTTTTTTTTTTAATCTTTGTCCCTTTGAACCTCTGCTCCTTTGAACCTCTGTTCCTCTGAACCTTTGCACCTTAAAAACTAAGATCCTCTCTGTCTCCTTCCTCCTTTTTTGCTTTCAGCAAAATTTCCAATTTTATAAGCTAAAGAAAACATCACATATCGTTTTAAAACTGTATTCTCTTCATCTCGAATAGAAGTTGGCGAAATGGTTCTTGTTGCACTTTGGTTTTGATTTAAAACATCATATACTTTCACTTTAGCATAAAGTTTTTTATCTAAAAATCCGTAAGACAAACTTGTATTCCAAAGGAAGAAATCCTTTTTAAAATCGTCTGAAATATTCGAATTATAAGTATATCCAAAGTCATTCCCAAAAATTAAATTAGCTGGCCAATACGATGTTGTCTGCATATTAATTCTATGGATTACGTTTGAAGTGGCGTCTCTTGAAAAATTTTCATATCGCGTTTCGTTGTATGATAAACTGTAAGATGGCGCAATAGAAAGCACTTCGCCATAATCATAAGAAGCGTAAACACTTGGCGTAACTACAACGGATTTTGCATAATACAAAACCGCATTAGTGAATCCTTTATCAAAATTATAGTTACCGCTTAAACGCAACCCGTATCTAAAAGTGTGTGCATCTTTTTTAATCTGCTGATTCCAGTTTCCTCCAACCGAAGCCGAATAAGTTCCTGAAATATTTACATAAGTCGTATTTCTTTTTCCGCTATCATCATAAATCGAAGTAGAAACAATATCATTGTTATAATAATCTCCTTTAAGAAACAAACTATAGCCTGAGCGCGTTCTAAAATCAAAATTCTTAAAATCTATACCCGCAGTACTTTTTTCAATCGGATTAAGATTTGGGTTTCCGATTACGCTGTTTAACGGATTATTTAAATCTGCAACTGGCATTAATTGTGTTGCCGACGGAAGCGCATTAGAGTAATCGTATTTGAAAGTTAAGTTTTTAGAACGGTTAAATTTGTATCGAAGCTGGGCTGTTCCGTACGGAAGCATATATCTTTTATTCAGATCTGTAGCCTGATTTAAATAAAAGGAATGATTATCAAACTCCACAATTGATGTTCTCGAATTTACATTCAGCGTAAATTTACTTTTCTGCCAAGTAATCCCCACTTTTGGCGTAATCGAATTTTGTTTTGATGCGGTATAATTGGTCAGTGATAAGTTTAAATCTGAATATTCTTGCGACGCATCATCAAAATTAAATGTCTTTTGATCGTTCATAGAACTCTGCCAATCAAAATCGGTTCCGAAACGCAATCTCAGCGAATCTGTCACAGGCTCTGTGTATTCTAAGTCAAGCGAATACGCATCGCTTTTTGATGTATTTTTTGCATTCTGATTTCTTTCATCATTTGGTTTATTATCCTGATAAAAAATAGTCTCAGAAATATTGATTCCGTTCGAATCATTTTTAGTGTTATTGTTATTAAAAACCACACTTAAATTTCGCAATTGCTTCTTAAAAGTTTTATTGAAATTAATGCTGTTTGCAAAACTTGTATTAGAACTTTCGGTATGCGATGTGGCTGTACTTTCGTTCAATGCATCGCCATTTTCATTTTCAGAAAAAGTCGAAGAAGAGGAATTGCTGTTTGATTCGGATAAATTCAATTTAGGAGCAAAAACAATCTGCATAGTTGGATTGATTTTGTATTCCAGTTCAAAATTTACTTTGTTTCCTGTATTTTCATTTCTGGTTTTAGAATCTGCTTCGGTTAAAATATTTCCTGTTGGCAACAGACTAAGCTGGTTCGATTTGCTTTCGTTTTTAGTTACCGCATTTGTAAAATTATAACTACTCATAAACTCCAAATCTTTTGTCCAATCATCAGAATAATTAATTCCGGCCAAAGTAGATTGCGTAATTCCTTTTCCTCCACTACTAGCGCCTTGACTTCCGCCTTTAGCATTTCGTCCGCCTCCCATATTATCAAAAACCTCATCCATAGAGAATCCGGTTGAGTTGATATTGTTTGAAGAAGCCAATACGCTTATTTTTTGTTTATTTTTAAAAAAGTTCATCATTAAGCTGCTTTCATAGCGTTCGTCTGAACCATATCCTCCAAGCACTTTACCGAAATAGCCTTTATTTTTCTTTTCGTCAATGGTAATGTTTATACTCGAATAATCTGAAGTCGATTCTTGTTTGGCCAGTTCTTCTTTTTTGGTTTTAAAATCAGAAACCTGAACTTTTTTAATAATATCAGCCGGAAGGTTTTTAATAGCAATAGCTCCATCTTTATCAAAAAATGCTTTTCCGTTGACTAAAACCTGATTGACTTCTCGCCCATTTACCGTAATTTTTCCGGTATTATCAACATCAAATCCTGGTAACTGTTTCAGTAATGTTTCCACATTTGCATCAGGACGCACTTTATAAGAGCCTGCATTAAATTCTAAAGTGTCTTTTTTAATGGTAATTGGCGGTGCTTCGCTTTTAATTACCACCTCATTTAAAACATTGGCGTTTTCAAGCATATACAGTTTTCCGAAATCTTTACTTTCTGTAAGCCCTTTTTGCTCTTCAAAATAGGCTTGGTATCCTGTATAATTTACTTTTAAGAAAACTGGCTTATCAAACTTTTTAGTATTGATAATAAAATTTCCGTTTTTATCGGTTGTAGCATATTCAATAATGGTTGAATCTTTTACTGCTGTGAAGTAAACCGTGGCGAGTTCAAGCGGAAGCTGCGAGTTAATATCGACTACGGTCCCTTTAATAACGATATTATTTTGGGCGTTTGCCGAATAAACAAAAGCTAAAAACAATAGAAATGAATAAATTCTGGTCATAAAATTAGGTTAGTTAGATCGGTAAGACTAAAAAAAACAGAAAAGGTTTAATTGTGTTTTTTACATTTAACCAAATATGATGCCAATACAAAAACCGATCTTTTAATAATCAAGACACCAAACATAAAAAAATCCCCTATTCAAGGGGATTTTTTTTTATTTTTCTCTGATGTAAATATCGATCGGAACTCCTGCAAAATCCCATTTCTCACGAATTTTATTTTCCAAGTATCGCTTATAAGGTTCTTTAACATATTGCGGTAAATTGGCAAAAAACACAAATTGCGGTGTTTGAGTTGGCAACTGCATGCAATATTTAATTTTTACATACTTTCCTTTCATTGCTGGCGGCGGATAAGATTCAATCACCTTCAGCATGTATTCGTTGAATTTTGAAGTCGGAATTCTTTGTTTTCTATTTTCGTAAACTTGAACCGTTGCTTCAAGCGCTTTCAATAAACGTTGTTTGGTTAAAGCCGAAACGAATAAGATTGGCACATCTGTAAATGGCATCAATTCTTTTTTGATTTTCTCTTCGTAATCACGAGTTGACATGGTATCTTTTTCAACCAAATCCCATTTGTTTACCAAGATTACAACGCCTTTACGGTTTTTCTCTGCTAGCCAGAAAATACTTTGATCCTGACCTTCAAATCCGCGAGTTGCGTCGATTACTAGAATACAAATATCCGCATGCTCAATCGCACGTACAGAACGCATTACAGAGTAAAATTCTAAATCTTCTTTTACTTTTGCTTTACGGCGAATTCCTGCGGTATCCACCAAATTAAATTCGAAACCAAAACGGTCAAATTTAGTATCAATAGCGTCACGAGTTGTTCCTGCAATATCGGTCACAATATAACGGTCTTTACCAATCAAAGCATTGATAAAACTAGATTTTCCAGCATTCGGACGACCTACAACTGCAAAACGCGGCAATTCAACTTCTGGTGTAACTGGCTCTGGTTTTTCTGGGAAAGCTTCAATTAAGGCATCCAATAAATCTCCTGTTCCACTTCCAGAAATACTTGCAAAAGTATAATAATCGCCTAAACCAAGGTTATAAAACTCAACCGCGTCTTTTTCACGCATCGCATTATCTACCTTATTTACAGCCAATAAAACTGGTTTTGTAACTTTACGAAGCAATTTTGCAACGGTTTCATCCATTGGCGTAATCCCTTCTTCAACATCAACCACAAAAATGATAACATCTGCTTCGTCGATAGCAAGCTCTACCTGTTTACGGATTTCACCTTCGAAAATATCATCAGATCCTCGAACATATCCACCTGTATCAATGACAGAAAACTCTTTTCCGTTCCACTCGCTTTTACCATAGTTTCTATCACGGGTAACCCCAGATACTGAATCTACAATAGCTTCTCTTCTTTGTATCAGCCTATTAAAAAGGGTCGATTTCCCTACATTAGGTCTTCCTACTATCGCAACAATGTTATTACTCATTTTATTGAATTTTAGATTTTAGACTTTAGATTTCAGATTCTTAGCTTCCTAAAAACCTAATCACTTATAATCCAAAATGCTTTATTTAAATTTTTTGCAAAGGTAATCTTTTTTAGCTTGCAGTCACAGTTTTAAGTATTCAGTAAAAAAACTGATCAAAATGGGACTCTAAACTAAAGCGTACTACTTTTTTAGCAACTATTTTTTTGATATATTTTAGTTTACAATTCAGTTACAGTTTTCAGACTGAGACTGTAAACCGAGACTGAAAACTCTTTTTACTGGTTATAACCAAATCGTTTCAGCATATTTGCGTTGCTTCTCCAATTTTTGTTCACTTTTACATAAAGTTCGATGTGAATTTGTTTTCCGAAGAATTTCTCTAAATCAGCACGGGCATCGGTTCCAACTTTTTTCAAAGCTGCACCTTTATGTCCGATAATGATTCCTTTTTGAGTGTCGCGTTCCACCATAATTACCGAACGGATTCTAATAATATTGTCTGTTTCATGAAATTCTTCTGTTACGATTTCAACTGCGTATGGAATTTCTTTTGCGTAATTCAATAAGATTTTCTCACGAATGGTTTCGTTGACAAAGAAACGCTCTGGTTTGTCTGTTAATTGGTCTTTCGGGTAATAAGCTGGAGATTCTGGCAATAATTCGATAATTCTTCCGAAAACTTCTGGAACGTTGAAATTCTGCAAAGCTGAAATTGGGAAAATTTCTGCATTTGGCACTTTCTCTTTCCAGAAAGTAACTTGCTGTTCTAATTGTTCTTGGTTTGAATTATCAATTTTATTTAAAAGCAATAAAACCGGAATTTTAGCATGAATGATTTTCTTGAAGAAGTCTTCGTCTTTCAAGTCCTGCTCCCCTATTTCGACCATGTAGATTAAAATGTCAGCATCTTCAAAAGCCGATTTTACAAAGTTCATCATCGATTCCTGCATTTCGTATGCTGGCTTAATGATTCCAGGCGTATCAGAAAGAACCAATTGAAAGTCTTCTCCGTTTACGATTCCTAGAATTCTATGACGTGTAGTTTGTGCTTTTGATGTAATGATCGACAATCGTTCTCCAACGAAAGCGTTCATCAATGTTGATTTTCCAACATTTGGATTTCCGATAATATTTACGAAACCTGCTTTATGTGACATTTGCATGATATTTTAAGATGCAAAGGTAGTCATATCAACTCAATACAGAAAATAAAACATTTTTTAAAGTTTTCGTTGGATTTTTAAAAAATCGGCGTATCTTTGCACCCGAAACATCGCGGGATAGAGCAGTAGGCAGCTCGTCGGGCTCATAACCCGAAGGTCACAGGTTCGAGTCCTGTTCCCGCTACTAAGACAAAAGCTTCAGAGAAATCTGAAGCTTTTTTGTTTTCTACCAAAAACGCATCCATGGCTTCTCCCGATTTAACAAAAAAAAGCTTATTTACAAAAGTGTTTTGATTTTAGAAATTAAATGCTAAATTAGCTATCTATCATCCTCTTATTTAAATATTTGCCTATTTATTCTCATAGAAAATCCAAATATAATCTCGTTGTGTTTAATGGCAATAGACAAACAAAATAACACCTCGTTAATTACCTTTATAGATACCGAAATCGAATCGGCTAAAGGTAAAATCCTTGATATAGGTGCAATTAAAGAAGATGGTAATCGCTTTCATAGTGTTTCCCTAGGAAATTTTACCCAGTTTCTGAAAGGAAGCGAGTATATCTGTGGTCACAATATCTTAAATCATGATATTAAATTTATTGACCAAACTATCAATGAAGCTGGTGTTCCTCCTAGAAACATAATTGATACTTTACATTTATCTCCTCTACTATTTCCAACAAAACCTTACCATGCTTTATTAAAAGATGATAAACTTCAGACAGAAGAACTTAATAATCCATTAAACGATTCCATTAAGGCTCGTGATTTATTTAATGGTGAAGTTGCCGCTTTTTCACAAATTGATGAAGTACTTAAAGAAATTTTTTATTCTCTTTTACATCCCACAAAAGAATTTGGTGCTTTTTTTCGTTTTATAAATTATAAGAGTACTAGATCCGATTTGGAAGCGCAGATTAGATTAAAATTCCAAGGTGAAATTTGCGAACACTCAAATATTAGCAAAATAAAGGCTGAACATCCCATTGAATTGGCTTACTGCCTATCGCTTATTAATTCATTTATAGTTCACAGAAACGTTTACTCCATTACGCCTCCCTGGGTTCTAAAGAACTATCCTGAGGTAGAAAGCATAATGTTATTATTACGAAGCAAACCTTGCATAACTGGATGCAATTATTGCAATAATGCTCTGAACATCCACAAAGGGTTAAAAAAATTCTTTGGTTTTGATTCTTATCGCACTTATGGAGGCGAACCTCTTCAGGAAAAAGCTGTTAATGCAGCTGTAAATAATAAGTCGGTTCTGGCTGTTTTTCCAACTGGCGGAGGAAAATCAATTACTTTTCAAGTTCCAGCACTTATGAGTGCCGAAAACTCAAAAGGACTAACTATTATAATTTCTCCACTCCAGTCTTTAATGAAAGATCAAGTTGACAACCTTGAAAAAAATGGAATAACGCAAGCGGTAACTATTAATGGACTATTAGACCCAATTGAAAGAGCAAAATCATTTGAAAGAATTGAAGATGGTTCTGCTTCTATTCTATACATTTCACCTGAATCTCTTCGCTCAAAGACTATCGAGAAGTTGATTTTAGGAAGAAAAATAGCCCGTTTTGTAATTGATGAAGCTCATTGTTTTTCATCATGGGGACAAGATTTTAGGGTTGATTATCTATATATTGGCGATTTTATAAAATTAATTCAAGAAAAGAAAAATCTAGACGAAGGTATACCAGTATCCTGCTTTACCGCAACAGCCAAACAAAAGGTAATTGAAGACATAAGAGACTATTTTAGAGAAAAATTATCAATCGAACTTGAATTATTTACATCAAAAGCATCAAGAACTAATCTTCAGTATAGAGTTTTTGAAAAGCAAAATGAAGAAGAAAAATATTTGGCTACGAGAGACTTAATTGAAGAGAAAAACTGTCCAACAATTATTTATGTATCCAGAACACTTAAAGCCAATAAGTTAGCTGACCAGCTATTAAAAGATGGCTTTAATGCTAAACCATACCATGGGAAAATGGACAAAAAGGAGAAGAATGAAAACCAGAATTCCTTTTTAAATGGCGAAACTCAAATTATGGTAGCCACTTCTGCATTTGGTATGGGAGTAGACAAAAAAGATATAGGGTTAGTCATTCATTATGAAATCTCCGATTCGCTCGAAAATTATGTTCAAGAAGCTGGACGTGCAGGCAGGGATGAAAATATATCAGGCGATTGTTTTGTATTGTTTAATGAGGAAGACCTCAGCAAACATTTTATTCTTCTTAACCAAACCAAACTTTCTATAAAAGAAATCCAGCAGGTCTGGAAAGCGATAAAGGATATTACTAGATTTCGATCTAAGGTATCTAATTCTGCATTAGAAATTGCCCGAAAAGCAGGTTGGGATGATAATGTTGCAGAAATTGAAACACGTGTAACTACAGCAATAGCAGCCTTGGAAGATGCAGGTTATTTAAAGCGTGGACAGAACATGCCAAGGGTGTTTGCAAGCAGCATTTTATCTAAAAATGCACAGGAAGCTATTAACAAAATAGAAGCTTCGAAAAAATTTGAAGAAAAGCAAAAGGAACAAGGTGTACGCATTATGAAAAAACTCTTTTCTAGTAAAAGCAGAAAAGAAACTAACAGCGAAACTCCAGAATCGAGAGTAGACTATATTAGTGATCATTTAGGCATTGTACGAGAAGAAGTCATCAATATTATAAGCTTATTGCGAGAAGAAAATATTCTGGCCGATGCCAAAGATTTGACTGCATTTATAAAAAATGCAGACAATAAAAATCGGTCTTTAGCCATTGTAGAGTCATACAGCAAAATTGAAAAGTTTTTATTGTCGATATTAAAAGAAGATGAGAGTATTTTTCATTTGAAAGAATTAAATGAGTTTGCTGAAAAAGAGGGCTGTGAAGGTGTAAACACCAATAAAATAAAAACGATAATTAACTTTTGGTCTATTAAAAACTGGATTAAAAGAAAAAACTTAGATCATTTTAAGAACCATATTGCAATACTCTGCCTTCAAAGCAAGAAGCAATTAACTGATAAACTTGAAATACGATACGAACTTGCAAAGTTTATTGTTGACTTCTTTTTTAACAAAACCAGTTCCGAAACTGCAAAAAACCAGACAGATAAAGATGAAATTTTGGTCGAGTTTTCAGTACACGAACTAAAAGTTGCTTATGATAACAGCTCCAATCTTTTCAAAAAAGAAATAACTATTTATGACATTGAAGATACGTTATTCTATCTTTCGCGCATCGAAGCAATAAAGATCGAAGGCGGTTTTCTTGTAGTTTATAATGCTTTAACAATCGAGCGAACTGAACAGGATAATAAAAAACGATATACTAAAGACGATTATCAAAAACTCAATCAATTTTATGAAAGCAAAGTCCAGCAAATTCACATAGTGGGCGAATATGCTCAAAGAATGATTACTGATTACAAAAATGCACTTCAGTTTGTAGAAGATTATTTTCAGCTCAACTACAGTTCCTTTTTAAATAAATATTTTAAAGGAAGCGAAAGACAGAACGAGATTAAAAGAAATATTACTCCAGCAAAATTTAGACAGCTATTTGGAGAACTTTCTCCCGCACAATTAAAAATTATAAAAGACAATGAAACACAACACATCGTTGTTGCTGCGGGTCCAGGCAGTGGCAAAACGAAGGTATTGGTCCATAAATTGGCTTCGCTATTGTTAATGGAAGATGTAAAACATGAACAATTGCTCATGTTGACGTTCTCAAGAGCTGCCGTTATCGAATTTAAAAAGCGTTTATTAAAGCTTATAGGTAATGCAGCCAATTTTATCGAAATTAAGACATTTCATTCTTATTGTTTTGATCTTTTAGGCAAGGTTGGCACTTTAGAAAAATCTACCGATATTTTAAACACTACAGTCGAAAAAATTAAAAACGGTGATGTTGAAACTAATAAAATAACTAAAACTGTTTTGGTCATCGACGAAGCCCAAGATATGAATTCTGATGAGTTTGCACTAATAAACGCTTTGCTTGAGCAGAATGAGGATATGAGAGTTATTGCAGTTGGAGATGATGATCAAAATATTTATGAATTTAGAGGCGCGAGTTCTAAATATCTTGAACAGTTCATCTATCAAAATAAAGCAATAAAACATGAATTGGTCGAAAATTATCGCAGCAAAAACAATTTGGTTATGTTTACAAATCAATTTGTTCAACAAATCCAGCACCGTCTAAAAGAAACACAAATTATTGCAAATCAAACTGATAATGGAAAAATCAAGATTGTTACGCACCAAAATGGCAATTTGATAACACCTTTGGTACACGACGTATGCAACGCAGATCTTTCTGGAACTACTTGTGTAATTACGAAAACTAACGAAGAAGCTATAAAAGTTGCAGGATTGCTTTTAAAAAATGGCATAATGGCAAAATTAATACAATCTAATGATGGTTTTAATTTGTCCAATCTTGTTGAAGTTAGATTTTTATTGAATAAAATAGATTCAGAATCGGGTGTTTACACCATTAGTGATGAAATTTGGGATAGGGCAAAAATTGAGTTAAATAACACTTTCCGTAAAAGCAACAAACTGGAGATTTGTCAGAATATCATAAAAGATTTTGAAACTACTAATCCTAATAGAAAATACAAATCTGATTTGGAAGTTTTAATTAGGGAATCTAAATTGGAGGATTTTTATAGTGAAAATGGCGAAACAATTTTTGTATCAACCATTCATAAAGCTAAAGGAAAAGAGTTTGACAATGTATATCTCTTACTTGAAAACTTTAATGCAATTACAGATGAAGCTAAACGTCAATTGTACGTAGCCATGACTCGAGCCAAACGCAATCTAAATATCCATTTAAATGGAGATTATCTCAATTTTTTAACTGCTGAAAATCTTGAACATAAAAATGATCTTGAAATTTATATGCCTCCTGATAAAATTGCTGTTCATGCAACCTTAAAAGATATTTGGCTTGACTTCTTTATAGAAAGACAAACTTTAGTTTCCCAACTCACGTGTGGAGAAATACTTTTTGTTGAAAGTAACGAATGCTTAAACTCAAGTGGTCAATCTATGTTGAAATTCTCAAAACATTTCATTGAGAAAATCGAAATAATGAAATCAAAACAGTACGAATTAAAAAGCGCGAAGGTAAATTTCATATTGCATTGGTTTAAAGAAGAAACTGCACAGGATATCAAAGTTATATTACCTGAGCTTTATTTTGAAATTAATAGACATCATTAAAAATGAGATATTCTTTATTACAAGCCAACTAAAAATAAAAACAGATTCAGTTTTTTCTAGAGCTGCTTTATTGCACAATACTAAATCTATTTGTTAACATTTCATCTATCAAAAGCAATCTTTCTAGTTTTAGGCGAATTATAAACACAAGCTAAAATAACGAAAAACACGCTGCACAAGGAAGATAGGGATCTTATGTTATTCCAAAAGTTCCAACGGTCTTCGAAGATATTTCTCATTTGCTTCGCACTTGCATTTGTGGTATTTGTAAGGTCAAACAACTCCAGCTTATTATTTAGCGGAACGTTTATAAACGCCGTTACAGCAAACACACCAAGCGAATAAAACAGTGTAGCTATAAAGAGCAACAGAAACGATTGCTTTTTGTAGTACAGAAAACTGGTAATTGGGAGCATAATCAACGTTCCAAAAAAACAAATGAAAAATGGTATATTCTGAATCTCTCGATTGATGTTCTGCATGGCATTTAGAAATTCCTTATCGTTTAGTTTTCCCAATCTTAAGCTCACCGAAATCGAGTACGAAAAGAAAAGCCCAGCCATTAATGCTGTTGTCGTTGCCGTAACAATTAGTAGAATATTTGATGCTCTCATTTTAATTGGAAATACTAACGGTTCTTTTTAAATATTCATTGGTATTTAGTTGACGTATCATAAAATCTGCAACTTCTTTACGAGCAATTTTCAGATTGAGTTTTTTATAACTTCCGTCAAAACCGATGCTATACTTATTGGTAATTTGGTCATCCGTAAAAGCACTGGGTCTAACAATTGTATAATCCAAATTACTGTCCAAAATATATTTTTCTTGCAATTTATGGTCTTGAAATGCTCTTTTTAGCAACATTCCGAACATGACGTGTTTCCAGATAAAATTAAGATTTCCATAGCTTTCGCCCAAGCCGAGAGTCGTTTGGCAAATCAGCCTATTTAATCCTTTTTTTCTCATGGCTTCAATAATGTTTTTTGTTCCTTCTGCACGTATTTTACCTTTTCTACCATCGCCTAAGGCACAAAAAACAGCTTCGTGATTCTGCAAGGCGTTTTCAACATCATTCAAACTCAAAACATCACCCACATGAATATAAAGGTTAGGATGAGAAATGCTTTGTAGTTTTTGAGGATCACGAACAAAAGCTGTTACTTCATCACCATTTTTTAATGCTTGTTTTACGATTTCAATGCCAACTGTACCTGTGGCTCCAAAGATTATAACTTTCATTGTATCAATATTTAGGATTAGTGATACAAAATTGCAATAGATAAATGTCCTAAAATAGAATAAAAGCGACAGTGATAATTATTTCTCAAATGATTTTGGAGTTTTACCAGTAAAAGCTTTAAAAACTTTTATAAAATGAGATTGATCTGAAAACCCATTCTGATATACAATGTCGGTATGTTTTTCATAATCTTTAACGGTCAATTGATCTAATGAGGCTTGAAATTGGATAATCTTGGCAAATTGCTTGGGAGTAAGCCCTGTTTCAGTTAGAAATCTTCGCTCAAAGGTGCGAATATTGAACTTTAATTTACCAGCAATCGAGCGGATACTTTCTTGACCTTTTGTTTGAAAAATGTATTCTATACCTTGCCGTATTTCAAAATCAAGGTTTTCCTGTTTCTTTTCAAAATACCGTAAAAGCAATTTTGATATAATTTCAATTTTATCTTTTACGCTTTCGCTCAATTCTAGTTGTTTTTTAAGCCAGCTTATATCTTCTTCAGTATCATCAAAGTAGTAACAATTGTCATTTATGCTCTGGGGCTGTATATCGAAAAATGTCTTCAAAACGTAGGGATACAACTGAAAAACGATAATAAGAAATGCGCCAGAAATCTCAAGCTCAATTGGCAAAATGGTTTGGCCATAAAGAAAAACTTCTGGCATCTTTTTATCATGAGGTTTTACGATCAATCCGTGATCAGTTTGCTGAAACATCAAACCTGGACAACCATCTGCAAAAAAAGGCAATGTTGTATGTATATTTTTATTTTCATTTTCAAACACCCATATATTTTTCACAAAAAGAGAAATAGAGTCTTCCGGAACAATATTTTGATAGTTCATATTATTGTGATTACCGATTTTATATCTATCAAATATCTGAAAATTTTCCAAAACGCAAATTTCGAGACATTTATGAACTTTTTAACTGTCAACAACAGTAATACTAAAGCAATCTGGTTATTCAGAACTAGCTATTTTGCAATAACCTAAAAAACACAATCTTCAAAAATATTTTTTTTCTATCTTCCCAAAATAAAATCATATAAAATGAGCCACCTGTTTTCAATAAAAAAATCATTTTTATTCAGCTTCATTGTACTAACCAGCTATTTCTTGGTTTCTTTCCATATAAAAAATACAGAACAGAGCACTTCTTATAAAACCAAAAAAGTGCTGATTTTTTCTAAAACCAATGGCTTCAGACATGAAAGCATTCCCTCCGGAATTGCAGCGATAAAAAAACTGGGACAAGAAAATCATTTTATTGTAGACGCTACTGAAGACTCTCTGGCAATTAATTCCAAAAACTTAAAACAATACCAAGCCGTTATATTTTTAAGTGCCTCAGGTCATGTTTTAGGTGAAAATCAAAAATTGGCGTTACAAAAATTCATAGAAAATGGAAATGGTTTTGTCGGCATTCATTCGGCTACAAATTGCGAACCTGACTGGTCTTGGTACACCCAAATGATCGGCGGAATTTTTGAAGGGCATCCTGAACCACAAAATGCAAAACTTATCATTGTAAATCATGAACATGAGTCTACAAAACATCTTCCGTCAATTTGGAAACGAAAAGACGAATGGTACAATTTTAAATATTTGAATCCAGACGTAAATGTGCTTATAAAAATTGATGAATCTTCATATAAAGGCGGCAAGCATGGCGATAAACATCCTCTGGCATGGTATCATGAATATGATGATGGCAGAGTATTTTACACTGCTTTAGGACACAGCTCTGAAAGTTATAGCGATCCTCTTTTTGTACAGCATTTACTCGGAGGAATTATCTATGCTTTAGGGAAATAGTTTATACAAAATTATACATCAAAAAAGATGAAATAATCAAATTTGTGTAAGGCATAATTTTCTAAACTAATAAGGAAAGCTTCAGATTTCTCTGAAGCTTTTTTTTACTTGAATAAATACTGTCCAATTGTATGCAAGCATTTAGTTTATTAGAAAATTTTACAAAAGATCTTTTACATGCATTTAATCGTACCGCCATCTACCCTAATGGTAGCTCCACTAATGTAATTCGCATAAGTACTACAGAGATATGCAACTGTACCAGCAATTTCTTCAGGCTCTCCAAATCGTCCAGTATCATTTGGAATTAACTGTTCTACAGCCTTAGATTTTATTTCTTCTAAATTTGTCCCCCAATTAAACTTAGGTGCAGAATTTACAAGCCAATCTTCAACCATAGGATTTATTATTGCTCCAGGAGAAACAATATTTGAGGTTATTCCAGTTTCTTTCAATGATCTCGCAAGTGAGACAGAAAGATTATGCCTTGCAGCAAGGGTCGCATTATAATGTGGCTGCTCCTTAATAGGCTGTATGCCTAGCCCTCCACCGATATGAATAACTCGTCCCCAACCTAATGTTTTCATCTGCGGCACTATACGCTGAATCATTCTTACATATGAAACGACATTATTGTTATAAATTTCAGCCCAATCATCTGCTGTTGCTTCGCCCCAAGATTTATGGGATGTTGCCCCTGCGTTGTTAATTAAAATATCAATTTGACCATTTTTAAGAGCTGCAGAAGCAACCTCATCAGCTCCACTATCGGTACTAATATCTCCTAAAGCTATTTCAGCACTTCCTCCATTGCTAATAATTTCCTGACACACAACATTAGCACGATCTTTATTTCTACCATGAACTATAACAGTCGCTCCTTCATTTGCCAACATTTTAACTATTGATTCGCCAAGTCCCGAACTCGAACCCGTTACAAGCGCTCTTTTTCCTTTTAATTTTAAATCCATTTTATCTATAATTAATTATTCTTATTTTTTTGTAAAGGAGATATACCAAATTCTTTTTTGTATGCGTAAGAGAAATGAGACATATTAACAAAACCTATCTCTAAGTAGATGTCACTTGGGCTATGCTTGCAATTTTCTATTAAATATCTTGCTTCAGAAAGCCGTTTTTTAGTAAGCCATCTGCTTGGAGTAATCTTAAACAATTTCGCAAAATCTCTTTTAAAGCCTGACAAACTGCGCCCAGTTAGAAAGGCAAATTTTTCCAATGGAACATTGTATCTATAGTGGCCATTCATAAAACCTTCTAAATCCAGTTTTCCGGGCTCATTAAATTCAAACAGCATTTGCTTAATTTCGGGATCAATATCCGCAAGTATTAAAACCAGTTCTTTAATTTTAATTCGTAAAGTTTCACTGTCAACCTCTTTTCTTTGGGCATATTCACTGAATAGAGCTACAGATTTTTTCAACATGCTATCTGCCCTGATAATCTTCACTCCTTCACCATGAAATCTTTCTGATTTAAAACCGATTTCTTTCGAAATTTCTTTAAGAGTATTTTGGTCAAAATGAATAGCTATTGACTTGAAACCGTCAGCCTCTGTATGCTTAATCGATTTTGTTAATTGATTTCTTCTAAAGAAGCGGTAATCACCAGCCGTAAAAGTATATTTCTTATGTCCTATCCATACATCGTGTCTGCCACTTATGATATAACTAAAGATGTGATCAGACACAAAAGCTTCACTTTCGACATTATCTCCCAAATAGAAGTTATGCATAACCTTTGGCTCTGAAAGAGTTTGATCCTTTTTTGATTCCATTTTCTCCTCATTTTTATCTGATACAAATTTCTTAAATATATTAATCTGCTACTTTGTTCAAACGTCCAAATAATTTGTAGTGGCCAAAAAATATTTTCCCTAAATGATGTATAACAAGTAGGTTATATATTTGAGCTTCCTGCTACTAAATCAAAAAGCTTCAAATTTCTCTGAGGCTTTTTTTATAAACATACTTTATCGAAATAAAACCCGTTATTGCTTTACAATAATTTAATATCACGTTTTCTCAAGAACTGATTTTAAATTATTAAATGTTTTATTAAATTTGCAATTCCGTAATGAAACCATTTTTTTTCATTCTAAAATTATGATTTTCATAGAAATACCACAAAAAGAAACTTTATAATCTCTAAAAAACAATTTACACTATAATTACAATTCAACACAATGCTTAAAAAACACAACCCCAAATTTTTATTTTTTACCCTTTTAACATTATTTTTTTCTGTCAATACTTTTTCTCAAAAAAGTGTTTACGCCGGAATCGAAATTGGACGTAGAGCCATAAAAGTTTCTGTAATTGATGTAAGCAACATCAGAAAAGCCGATTACAAAATTCTTTCTTTCTGGACTGAGAGAATTCCATTTGCCGATCATATTACTGCTAATGGCGAACTTACTCAAGAAGACATCACTAAGACTACCGTAACGGTTACCAACCAATTGCAAAAAATTAGAGCTGAAAATAAACTTCTTGAAGAAAACATCTTTATTGTAGCGGCTCCTGTTTTTGCATCTGCTCGTAATTTAGATGTGCTAAAAAACAAAATTGCTCTTTTAACTGGAAAACAATTAGAGGTATTAGATGTTAACGAAGAAGCAAAAACGCTTGTAAAAGGTGCTATTCCTCCTGTTGATTTCGCCAATGCTTTCCTTCTTGATATTGGCGCTCAAACTACAAAAGGAGGTTATATCGACGAACTTAAAGATGGTAAATTAGAATTTGTTCCGTTAGAACTTAATTTCGGAACCATGACTCTTACTGATGCTGTAGAAAAAACAGTGGTAAACAAAAGCCAAGTAAACGATATGTCTACATATCAGGAAAAGTCTTTTGATTATAATGTCATTCTACGTAAAAAAACAAAAGAGTTATTTGATGCCAACCCTCCTTTAGCTAAAAAGGATAAATTATACTTATCTGGTGGTGCTGTTTGGGCGTTTTCAACTCTTTTTTATGACGAAACTGTTAATAAAGATCATTACGTTGCTTTAACGCTTCAAGATGTTATAGATTATGACGCTATTCTTAAAAACAACTTTAGTAAGTTTACCAACCTTGCAAAAACAAACAAAGAAGCCGCAAGAGTTTTAAGCACTTATGACCAAAAATATTTGATTTCTGCAAATAACATCCTTGTAACTTGTCTTGAAAGTATTCCAGACTACGCAACAAAGAAAATTTACTTTGTAAAAGAAGGGCAAGTAATCTGGTTGATCTCTTATATTGCTGACCGTTCGAAAAAAATAAATACTAACTTCTAGAAGTATTTTTTAAAATTTTATAAGCCTCGGAGAAATCTGAGGCTTTTTTATTCCCTTCCATTTTAGTGCAATTTATTTCAAAATGGTTGCAACTTATAATTTGCAACCAGTTTTGCCATCCAAAAAGGCGGAGTTTTTCTTTTAAACTCTAATTTTAAAATCAAAGAAAATCTTACTTGAAATAAAACCACCCGATTATGAAAAATTTAACCGCTTTTTTTATTACTGCACTTTTAACATTAACGGCTTGCAAAAAAGAAAAATCAAAAAGTGATTCTGAAGCATTAAAAGATTCGACTGTTGTGAAAACAGATTCTTTGGCACAGAAAAATAGCACTACTGTAACAGCAGCAAATTTTAACCGCGCAGAAACCGATCTTTACTTTACAACTTCGGTTAAACAAGCTGGAGGCGTTGGGAGTATTTTTCATTATAGAACTTTAATGCCTATTGAAAATCAAAGCGTAATTCGTGCCAATCGTGATGTTTTGTATTCTTCTGGAGTTTTTGATTTAGATGCTGGCCCCGTAACTGTTACACTTCCAAATCCTGGAAAACGTTTTATGTCTATGCAGACAATCGACGAAGATCAATATTCTGAAACCTATTATGCTCCAGGCACTTTTACTTTCACAAAGGAAAAAATCGGTACACGTTATTTAATGTTAGGAATAAGAACTTTTATTGATCCTAACAATCCTAAAGATCTTCCAATTGTAACCGCTTTACAAGATGCTATCAAAGTTAGTCAAAAGGATAAAGGCATTTTTAGTGTTCCAAATTGGGATCAGGCGAGTCAAAAGAAAGTTCGCGATTCTTTAATTGAAGTTTCTAAAAAATTGTCTGACACCAAAGGAATGTTTGGCTCTAGAGGTAAAGTTGACGAAACCCTTCATTTACTTGGAAGTGCTACTGGCTGGGGTGGAAATCCTGAAAAAGATGCATTGTATCTTTCTGTAAACCCCAAAAAAAATGATGGAAAAACAGTTTACAAACTTAAAATAAAGAATGTTCCAGTTGACGGATTTTGGTCTGTGAGTGTATACAATAAAGCGGGATATTTTGAGAAAAACGATCTGAATATGTATACTTTAAACAATATTACGGCAAAAAAAGATGCTGACGGATCGATCACTATTCAATTTGGAGGTTGTGACGGAAAAACACCAAACTGTATTCCAGTTACTGATGGCTGGAATTATTGGGTGAGATTATATCGTCCGCATAAAGAAATACTTAACGGTACTTGGAAATTTCCTGAGGCTGTTGAGGTTAGATAAAATATAGTATTATAAAAGGTGAAAGCTCTAGATTTCTCTAGAGCTTTCACTTATTATTTCACCTCATCGCAAAGTTCTTTAATCTGCATTTCATTTATAATATCCAAAAGCTCCATTTCATCGTTTGGAAATAATTGAAGCGCTTGTTCTAAAACCAATCCGACATCTATTAAAGGTTTTTTATAATTATCATTTTCTAATGCCAAAATACACAGCTTTAGCATGTTTGTTATCACACAGCCTAATTCTGAATAATTTAAAACATTGATTTCTGCATTGTAACCTTTTTCAGCCGATTTTAAAATATTTAAATATTGAGCTGATTGTTTTCTTAGATAATTTACTTTCTCTATTTCTGCCGTTTCCATTCTTTCAATTTTATATCATTTTCAACAATTCAAATATCAGAATATACCTTCAATAAAAGGTTATCTTATATGATAACAATTGTTAATATTCCGCTAGGAATATCTCGTCGGTAGAAAAAAAATATTGCATCACATTGTGTCCTGTAGGGACATCTGATTTGCGAAACATTTAACCAATCAAACGTTCCTACGGAACGTGTATTCGGAATTCAAATTTCGTTTCTACCGACGAGACATTCCTACGGAATGAACATAATTTAATGGCGCTCCTCTGGAGTTTTCTGATTATGGGATTTGGATTTTCTACAAATATTTTGCTCCGCTGGAGCACACAATTCAAATTTCTCTTCTACCGACGAGACATTCCTACGGAATGAATAGATGCAAAATCTCGTGTATATTATCAAATATAAAAACCCAAAATGCGTAAACCCAAAAGGGCTTACGCATTTTTTGATGAAACATTATAAAAAACGCCGTTTATCTTCTTCTTCCACCTCCACCGCCGAAGCCTCCACCGCCTCCGAAACTGCCACGAGAACCGCCACCCATTTGTCCTGCACTTGGTCTTGACGAAGAACCTCCTCTATTAAAATTAGATCCTGAAGAGCTTCCTCTATTGAGGTTTGAAGTTCCCGCACTTGGCGACGCACTCTGGCGAGTTCTTCCAGATGCACCAGTATTTCCTGCTGATGGGCGTGTGCTTGCTGAAGGACGCGAATTGCCTCGATTGGTATTGTATCTATTATTGGCAGAATTGTCACGTACGGTATTAGAACGCATTTTATTATTGTTGTAATTATTAAAACTGTTTCTGTTATTAATGTATACATTGTTTCCGCCATGATAATGTCCACCGTGATAACCATGATGATGGTAATAATGGTTGTGACGATAAATCCCTACAGCCATTACCGTAAAAGCGGCGAAATACGGTGGATAAAATCCGTAGTAATAAGGTGGATAATATGGCACATAAGCCGGAGAATATACATATTGTACAATTGGCACCGTTTCTACCACAACTGCTGTTACGGCTGGCGAACTTTGCACAGGATCGTCTCCTGCATAGGCTGGATTTGCTGTTTTTGCTGGTGAGGACTTGCTTACTGGTTCAATAACATAATCTTTTCCATATAGCAGTTCGTCGCCTACAATCTGCATTTTTACTTTGCCGTTTTTATCTTTGTCAACCAAAATAACTGCAACATCCTGATTCTCATTTTTGTTTACAGCAACTTGAAGAATAAAAGTAAATGAATTGCCATTTTTCTTTGTAATTACTTTTATAAAGTCAACTTTTTTATCCAGATTCAAATCCAGGTTATTGATTCCTGTTTTCTCCAAATTTAAGTTTTTCTCAAATTCCTCAATGGTTTTTGATTTCTGAAACAGGGTCATCACGGCATACAAATCAAGATTATCGCCAGGCAGCCCAAGTTCTGGACCATCATTATCCGATTGGCAAAAAATCAACTGGGCAGACATGATTAATGCGACTGTCAAATATTTTGTAAATATCTTTATCATAGTAAGAGTATAAAATATTAATAAGAGGGAGTAGAAAATGATCTTTTATACTTTCTACTCTGTACGCAGAAATCGTCTAGTGTTTTTTGGTTTTATCCAATTCTCCAATAAAAGGAATAACATCTTGAATTTCTGCTCGTATGGTCACTTGTAGATACTGCTCAAGCTGTACAAATTTTGCTGCATTAATTCCGCCAATAGCTTTTACCAATTTAGAATGTGTTTTGGCAAGGAGTTTTTCAGAGTCTTGATTGTATTTCAAATTTTTTGAAGTTAATTCTGTCGCTTTGGCATCACTTAAGGTTGCATAATTCTTTCCGTAATCTTCTAAAATCAGAATCTTTTGCTGGCTCAAAGCTTTACGTTCCGTTTCGTATTTATCATAAATAGGCTGAAATGCTGCAGCTTGCACATCAGATAAGCTCAAGTATTCTTTGACCACATCGGCTTTCGATTTTCCATAAAGGTCCTGTATTAAATTAATCTCATCAACAGAAGTCTGTGCTGTGGCATTCAATGCAAAAGCTAACGACAGTATAAATAGTATTTTTTTCATAATATTAATTTTATAGGGTTTTTAATGTACAGAATGCTCTTTTGTAAAAGGCATTTACTCTACCAATCCATCAGAAGCGCTCATATCTCTTACGCATACATATTTGCCATCTCTTTTTTCAAAAAAGCTCATGTAGTTTCCTGTATTAATTGGCGTTTTGGTAGAATCTGTTACTTTATAATATCCTACCTCTACAACCATTTTCCCGTCATTAGAAACAAAAACTTCTTTGGTTTCAAATGATATAATATTGGTATTATTGGCCAAATCTGATTTTAAAAATTCATATCTGGCTTCTTTGCCAATAATTGGTGGTCTGTTCTGATAAAAAGTTATCGCATCATCTGCGTAATACCCTATTTCTTTGAGCTGGCCTGCATTGTATGTCGCAGCATATTCATTCTCTTTTGCCTGAATCTGTTTCTTGATTTCTTTTAGATCAACGACAGCATTTTCATCCTTTTTTGTATTGCAGGAAACCAATAAAGCAGAGAGCCCTGCGAGAACCGCTCTTATAACTATTTTATTTTTCATACACATTAAATTTTCAAGTTGATATTACATTATTCCCTTTTACTAATAGACACAAAAGCAGCTGTTGCCTTTAGCAATGATTTTATCAGCATCAATAATAATATTAGGATCATAAGTTTAGATTTGCTTAAAAAAATAAGATTAATATTCTTCGAATATTCTTTGGAGTTCTGCTAAACTTCTCTGTTTCAGCAATGCTACTGACAATAAGATTCTAGATTTCTGCGGATTCAAAGCATATGAAGCAATTAGCCCGAGTTCATCATCATTGCATTCCACATTTCGGCTTACAAGTCCAGTTGCAACGCGAGTGCTTCTAACTACGATAATTCCTTTTTTGCTGGCTCTTGCGCAAGCATCTAGAGAAGCTTTATTCATATTTCCATTTCCTACTCCAGCAATTACAATTCCTTTGGCACCACGTTCTATCGAGGCATCAATCAAATCTGGTTTCATATCCGCATCGGCATAAATAATATCTACTCGTGGAAAAGAGCTAACGCCTTTAATATCAAATTCTGAGTTTTTTCCAAATTTTTGACTAGGGTAATTAAAGAAATCATTAGTTCCGTAGGAAGTAATACCTATAAGTCCACGAAGCGGGGACATAAAAGTCTGGACAGCCGTCGTGCTCACTTTTGTTAGAGATTGAGCTGAATGAATCCAGTCGTTCATCACCAAAAGCACTCCGCGTCCTTTTGCTTTAGGATCGCCAGCTACTGCAATCGCATTATAAAGATTTAAAGGTCCGTCTGCACTAATTGCTGTTGATGGACGCATTGACCCCACAAGCACTATTGGTTTATCTGTTTTGGTAGCTAGATTTAAAAAATAAGCCGTTTCCTCCATCGTATCGGTTCCGTGTGTAATTACAAAGCCGTCTACATCATTGCTATTGGCTAATTCATTAATTCGATTGGCTACTTTCAGCATAATTTCAAATGACATATCCTGAGAACCGACATTAGCAATTTGCTCCCCTTTTATATCAGCTACTTTCAAAGCATCTGGAATTGCATTTACCATTGCATCAATAGTAACTTGACCCGAAGTATATCCTGACTGTACTCCCGTCTTAGCAGAACCGGCAATCGTTCCGCCTGTTGCCAATATTAGGACTTTAGGTTTTGTTTGTCCGAACATGCTTATGCTTAGTGACAACATCACAAGCAAAAGGATTTTATTGCAAAAGTTGATATTTAATTTCATGTTTTGTTTATTTAAGGTTGAGGTTATTTTTGGCCTGTTAAGGTTGCTGGATCAAGCAATTTCTTAATTTGATCGTCTGTCAGCAATTTCTTTTCGCGTATAAGTTCTAGAATACCTTTATTGGTTGCCAATGCTTCTTTGGCTAGTTCAGTTGTTTTTTCGTAACCCAAAACAGGATTCAAAGCCGTTACAACGCCAACACTTCTGTCCATATAATGGGCTAAAATGTCTTTGTTTACGGTAATGCCATCAATACAATTTTTTCTAAACAATGGCATGGCTTTAAAAAACAATCCTTGCGATTCCATCATGGCAATGGCTTGAACAGGTTCAAAAGCATTTAACTGCAATAAACCAGATTGAGCGGCAATTGTTACCGTCAAATCATTTCCCATGACTTTAAAACACAATTGATTCATAAGTTCTGGCATAACGGGATTTACTTTCCCTGGCATAATGGAAGATCCTGGCTGAAGTGCAGGCAGATTAATTTCGAAGAAACCAGTACGAGGGCCAGAAGCCAAAATGATCAAATCGCTGCTTATTTTTGCCAATGCAACTGCCATACTCTTAAGCGTAGAAGAGTACATTACAAAACCTTGCTGGCTAGTTGTAGCGGCAATAAGATCTTTACTCATTACGATTGGTTTACCTGTAATTTTTGCAAGATGCGTGGCTACTTTTTCTGCATAACCTGGAGAGGCAGTAATTCCTGTACCTATAGCTGTCGCTCCCATATTTTGTTCGCATAGATAAACTTCAGATTTTTTTAAAGCGTTAATTTCCGCATCAAGCTGATTTCCGAAAGCATGAAATTCCTGTCCAACGGTCATTGGCACAGCATCCTGTCCTTCAGTTCGTCCCATTTTTATGATGTCTTTAAATTCATCTCCTTTTTTATGGAACGCTTTTGCCAAAAGATCGGCTTCTTTCAGCAGTTTATCGTTATGAAGCAATAATGCCACTTTTATTGCTGTTGGGTAGACATCGTTTGTTGATTGCCCCATATTCAGATCATCGTGAGGCTCAATGTATTGGTATTCGCCTTTTTTATGTCCGCTTAATTCCAATGCAATATTGGCGAGAACTTCGTTCACATTCATATTGGCCGAAGTACCAGCGCCACCTTGATACAAATCAACAAGAAATTGATCATGATATTTGCCGTCAATTACAGCTTGACAAGCTTTTTCAATAGCAGCAAGCCTATCTTTTTTGAGTCGGCCCACATCAGCATTCGCACGCGCCGCAGCAAGTTTTACCATTGCAAAAGCCTTAACATACTCAGGATAAAATTGCGTTGTCATCCCGCTTATCTGAAAGTTTTCTAACGCACGAGCTGTCTGCACGCCATAGTAAGCATTTGCAGGAATTTGTTTTTCTCCTAGAAGATCTTTTTCGGTTCGGGTCTGAGCATTAAGAGTGCCTAAAGACAATCCGAACAATAGCAGATATTGTACAGTTTTATACATATTTTTCTTTTTTATTGATTAAAAAACAAAAGGCTTTTACTGATTTCTTTTATAAAATGATTGTGAGAAATTATATCTAAAAGAAAACTGTATTTTATTTATTGAAGTACTCCAGCCATCGTTGAAATTTTCGCGGTTACCCCACTGAAATTCAACTCCGACCATACAATTTTTTACAGGAGTATACAAAAGGTTTCCTAGAACGTACTGCCCCTTTTTAAAAGCATCATCCGTCTGTCCGTCTGAGTTATCGATATCAATCATAGAATACCCTATTGCAGTGCTAAACTTATCGCTCCAGTTATGATCTAAAAAGGCTACAACTCCAACTAGAGGAAGGGCAACTCCTTTTACCGGAGTTACCGGATTGCCAAAATTGTTTTCGATACCTACATCGACAGGAGCATCGTTCATGTAGTTCTGAATTCCTTCGCCATAAACGACCTGCCCTCTAAAAACATCATTTTTACTAAAATTAATGTTGGTGCTTAAATTAAGCCCCCATCCTACAGCATCGCCAGACAAGTCATACTGGTCATTATTTTGGTCTTTCCATTCAATTTTTCGAACTATACCGGCTAACTCAATATACCCCCATTTTGTAGCATGATGGTATTCTGCTGAAAGATCTGGCAACGGAAATCTTGCTTTTACCCCCTGCAGTTCCACACGGTTGGCATAATCACCCTGATCGGCACTTGCTCCAGGTCTCTCTAATGCAATGGTTAAACGGGTATCGCCTTGAATGGGCATGTAGCGAATTTGGATGTTTCTAAAGAAAACCATTCCGGTTGGCCCCCAATATTCAAGCGAATTTGGAAACACACCAATATCCATAAAAGGACTCCAAGTTTGTCCTGCTCCAAACTTTCCTAATTCGGCGTAAGCGTGACGCAGACGAAAAGTAGTCTGTCCAGCGTCTACACCCGTACCGAACAATTCAAACTCAAAGTGTGTTTTTAATTCTCCGATTCCAGTATCAAAATAATTTTTAAAACCTAATCTGGTTTGACGAACCGAAGCGTAGTAACTGCCATCTGGTCCATATTCATTTTTAAAGGAAGGCAGTTTAGTCGGCCTTACCACATCATACCAATCTGATTGTATCTGATTGAAATTATAGCCGATATCGGTCATAATAAATCCGTAGATTTCCATACTTTTATTCCCTTCGTCTTGTGCCTGAGCAAAAGCTGAAATGAGAAAACAAATTATAATGGCCCGATGCCTCATCGTTACCATCTGTAAAAACCTTTTCTTCATAATGTTTATAGTTTGTTTGTTGTGGGATACTATTTTTCATCTGCTTTTTACAATTCTGGCATAAAATGAAACTCCTTATTATTAAAGAAATCTGCGGGTTACTCAGTCTGCTTTTTTATAACTAAACCATCTTTTTACAAATGCACCTTTTTGAAAAAAAAGGATTCAAAACATTTTCAGACTAAATATTAAACCAATTCTTATTAAAAAAAAGAGTTGTTCGACTGGCATTTACACTGATTATCAAACAAATATAGATAATACTGGGACTCGATTAGAGTTAATAACCGTTACATTTAACGGTTAAAAATATCAGATTAATAATACTAACATGTTAAAAATTTTCATAAATTTATATCTTCATAAATATTTGGTTTTTAACATTTTATACGCCGTGTGACTTTTTTTATATTAATAATTTTAAATAATTTATTATGGAAATAAAAAAAATCCCCTCGGATAAAATCTATGATGAACTGGAAAATGTTTTAAAGTTTTATTCATTTAAGAACTCAACGCTATTAACTAATTTTCTTCGTTATATTGTCACAGAAACTATAGACGAAAGACAGCAGTTCATCAAAGAATATTCTATAGCAGTAAATGCTTTAAGCAGACCCTCTCATTTTAACCCTCATGATGACGCAATGGTTCGAATTCATGCAGGACGATTAAGAAAATTACTTCATGAGTATTATTCAACAGACGGAAAAGATAATTCTGTAATTATTCACGTCCCAAAAGGCGGTTATGTCCCAGAATTTATTCATAATAATAAAATTAGGCATGCTGATGCCCTCGCCAGCATCCAAAAAACAAATCCGGTGATTACAGTTTTTCCTTTTAAATCAATGGTTCTTCGTCCAGATTTGGAAGCTTTTTCGCAGATTCTTTCTGAAGAAATCAGTGCCGAACTCTCCCGTTTTCAGGATATATCTGTCATTGGCCATTTTCCTTCTGAAATTATTTCAAAAATTAATGAAAATATCCTTGAGGCTGCTCAACTGGTCGGAGCAGATTTTATCATTACTGGTCATATCCAAATTATCGATAACAAGCTGCAGATCAGGATAAATCTGATAAATTCTTCTTCGGGCAAATTTGTATTGACAAAGTTATTTACACCCGCTACAATAGATGATGGCATAAGAATCCAGAATGAAATCGTAAAGGATATTGTGGCTTCTATGGGCGGATACTATGGCATTATTTTTAAAGAAATAATAAAAACCGCACCTTCTAAAATAGCAGACAACTCCAGTGTATTAAAGGCAATTTGCAGTTACAATGAATATCAGTCTTATTATTCGATCGAAAATTATGCTAATGCTCTGTCCCATTTAAACGAAGCTGTAGAATTAGCCCCAAACCATGCCATTGTTTGGGCAATGCTTGGCGAAATGCATTTGGCTTCTCTTGCCTTGGGATTAGACAATTGCAAAAAAACAATAGAAAAAAGCAGTCATTGCGTCTCAAAAGCCTTAACAATCGATCCCAATTGCCAGCAGGCATGGCATGCGCTGACACTTTTAAACTGCTTTAAAAAAGATCAGGATAATTGTCTTGCCGCTGCAGAACAATGCATAAAAATAAATCCTAATTCATCTGGAATTGCTTCAGGAGTAGGCTGCATGCTTATTTTTGCCGCGTATTTTGAGAAAGGTTTCAATTTGTTAGAAAATGCAATCCGCATAAATCCTTCGCACCCTTGGTGGATTACCATTGGCTATTGCTGTTATTACATTCATAAAAAGGATTATCAGAAGTCTCTGTATTGGGCTGATAAAATGGATTTTAGCGAAACTATTTGGGATTCTTTGCTAAAAGCAATTTCTCTATCGCTATTGAATGAGGATGCAAAAGCGAAAATACAATTAAATAACCTTCTAGAACTACAACCTCAAACTGCAACAGAAATTAAAGAAATACTTTCTAGCTTTATTTTTTCTGATGAAGTTGTTTTTAGAATGGTAAACAGCTTGAAAAGAATTGGACTAGAAGATGATTTTTTAAATTAGAAACAAAAAACTGGAAAGATTAGCTTTAGGCTACTTTCTTTGCTGTTCGTTTTTTCTTTTCTAATAATTTCAGCTGATTTTCGGCACATAAGATTTTCTCGGTCATGCCGTTTTTTTGTATTTCAATGAGATAATGAAAATCTCTTTCTTTTGAAGTCGATTTTATGATTAACCCCTTTTTAAAATCCATTTTTCTTTCGATTATGGTTCCCTTGTAAGATATCCCACTCCATGCCGTGTAGGAAACATCTTGTCCTTTTACAAATTTCATTGTTTTAGCCGTTTGTTCCTAATATTTGCTAATACTTCTAAATCTGAAAAACTAATGTTAAGGGGGGAAATCAGTTTTTCTATTTCGGCGAATGTATAAAGTTTTTACAATCTACAAACCCGTATTTATACCTGTTTTTTTGAATCTTAAATATAGTAATTTTTTCAATGTAAAAATAACCTTGCAAAAAAAATTGATACAATTTAGAACAGCTTCTTTTACTTCTTTTTTAGCATGAATTCCTAGTTTTGAGAGAATGAATTTTCATTTTCAAAAACAACTAAAAAAAGAGCAAAATGGTACAGGAAAGAGTGATGGAAAAGCTGGCAATTTTAGCAGATGCGGCAAAATATGATGTTTCTTGCTCATCGGGACAAAGCACACGCAAAAATAAAAACAAAGGATTGGGTGACACGGGAGGCGGAATCTGCCATGCCTTTACAGAAGACGGCCGATGTGTGTCTCTACTAAAAATTCTGCTTACCAATCACTGTATTTTTGACTGTGCCTATTGTGTCAGCCGAAAAAGCAATGATATCAAACGTGCCGCATTTACGGTACAAGAAGTGGTTGACTTGACGATTGGTTTTTACCGAAGAAATTACATCGAAGGATTATTTTTGAGTTCTGGAATTTTTGACAATGCCGATTATACAATGGAACGTCTGGTTCGGATTGTAAAGAAACTGCGATTAGAAGAAAATTTTAATGGCTACATTCATCTCAAAGCGATTCCTGGCGCAAGCGAAGAATTACTGAAAGAAGCTGGATTATATGCCGACCGTCTGAGCGTAAATGTCGAAATGCCGACAGAACAAAGCCTTAAACTGTTGGCTCCCGATAAAAATCACAAAGATGTCATAAAACCAATGCAATATCTTAAAAACGAAATCATTGGTTATCAAGAAGAGAAAAAATCCAATTACAAAACACCGCTTTTTGCTCCAGCAGGACAAAGCACGCAAATGGTAATTGGCGCAACAAAAGAAAATGATCTGGAAATTCTCGGAATGGCCAATTATTTTTACGAACAAATGAAAATGCGTCGGGTGTATTATTCTGGTTATGTGCCTATAAGTTATGACAACAGACTTCCCGCTATTGGAACTCCAGTTCCTATGATTCGTGAAAACCGATTGTATCAGGCCGATTGGCTAATTCGCTATTACGGATTTAATGTAAATGAAATTGTGGGATTTGACCAGCCGAATCTTGACTTAGATATTGATCCAAAATTAGGTTGGGCCTTGCGAAATCTGCATCAGTTTCCAGTTGATATTAATTCAGCTGATTTAGAATTGATTCAGCGCATTCCTGGAATCGGATTTTTGAGCGCAAAAAAAATTGTCGCTGCCAGAAGGTTTAAAAAATTACAGCCCGAAGATTTAAAGAAATTAGGAATTGCCTACAGCCGTTCAAAATTCTTTTTGGCTTTTTCGTCGCCTTTCTATATGCAGAAAGATCTGACGCCTATTCAAATAAAAAGTCAGATTTTGAATTTACAGAACAGTAAATACAAAAACAATTTTTCGAACCAGCTCGCATTATTTTAATTCTGATGACACAATTGCTTTATGATGGAAGTTATGAAGGCTGGCTTACAGCTGTTTTTGAAATCTACGAATACAAACTCAAAGATGTTGTTTTTGCCAAAGAGGAGATTTCAAATACTTTGCTTTTCTCAGAAACTCAGCTTGTAATAACTGATAATGCTAAAGCAAACCGAGTTTTAAATGGTTTGGAGCAACGCCTCTCTCATCATGGTTTTAATAACCTATATTTTGCTTTTTTATCTGAAATGGATCAGATTGAAGAAATCTTGTTTCGCTTTGTCGAATATGTTTTTTCGAGTCCAATGAATATCGAAGGAGATTTAAGCCGAAACGAAGTATTGAACGTAAAAAAAGCAGCACATTTAACGGGGAAGGAAAGCCATAGAATGAAAGCTTTTGTTCGTTTTAAACTAACAAAAGACGGATTATATTATGCCATCATAGAACCCGATTGTGATGTTTTACCACTTATCGAACAGCATTTTAAAAACCGCTACGCAGACCAGCGCTGGCTCATTTACGACGCTAAACGCAAATACGGAATTTATTATGACCTTGAAAATGTCTCTACGGTCGAAATGCAGTTCGAACAGAATCCTTCTTCCCGTTCTTTGGCCGAAATAAATGATGAAAATGAAGAATTCTTCGAGAATTTATGGCGCAATTATTTTAAGAGTGTCAATATCGAATCGAGAAAAAACACCAAACTTCATATCAAACACATGCCAAAACGATATTGGAAAAACCTAACAGAGAAAATTCCAAACCTCAACAAAAGATGATATTACCAAATCCGATAGGTCTAAATCAAGAATATGCTTTTAACACATAGAAACATAGATTTTTTTACACTAAAAAAGAAGACAAGAGAAACAAGTTTCAACACATGGATAAGCTATGTGCGTTAAAATTAGTGAAACGCCTTTTTTTAAAGACTTCAAAAACTATATCTCTATGTGTTAAAATACTTTAGACAAAGATATTACTTGCTTTTCTTAAGCGCATCCAGCAATTCAACCATATCAACTACAGCATAAGTTGAGCAATAATCAGATACAGCATAAGGCAGAATTAAACTGTTATTATGAATGATCGCTCCGCAAGAATATACCACATTTGGCACATATCCTTCTCTTTCATCTTCCAATGGAGAAAGCAAAGGTTCTGTCAATCTTCCTATTTCTTTTGAAGGATCGTCGAGATCAAACAATGAGGCACCAATGCAATAGCGTCTCATAGCTCCAACTCCATGCGTAATTACAAGCCATCCTTCTTCTGTCCAAAGCGGAGATCCGCAGTTCCCAATCTGTGTCAGCTCCCATGTATAGCGCGGTTCTTGCAGCAAAACAGGCGTATTCCATTGCGTTACTCGATCAGAATACATAATATAATTGTTTACGCCGTCAATTCTGGCTAGCATAGCATATTTGCCTTTTATTTTTCGAGGAAATAAAGCCAGATTTTTATTCTGCGCTCCTTCTCCATGAAGCGGCATAACTCTAAAACTATAAAAATCTTCGGTAGAAATTAATTTCGGCAAAATTGTATGTCCGTTATAAGCCGTATACGTTGCCATAACACGCGAAGAACCGTTATCATCTGTAAAACGTACAAAACGAGCATCTTCTATTCCACGGCTCTCCGAATCAGAAATTGGAAAAATGACACGTTCTGTAATATCCGAATCATGTTTGAACTGCAAATCGTAAAAAGAATTAGCCAACCACAGTATTTCTTCCAGTGCTACTTTTCTTTCTTCGCGAATTAAAGGATCTTTTAAAGACTCAATCAGCAAATTTTTAAGAACCGCAAATTCAAACTCATCTGGAAGATCCTGCATAATCTGAGCAATATATTTGTCTGCTGTGTGCATTTCGTACAGCTTACTAAGGAATCGCTCTTTATTAAATAAGGTTTTATGTTCGATTTCTGCCTTATCAATATGATTTCCTATTTTCATGATATGCAGATTGTTATCACGGTCCAAAATGGCTCTTCTAAAAACAATTGACGAAATATGACCTTCGCCAGTGGCTCGAAAAGAAATTATAACGCGTTTTTCTCCTGCCTCCAATCCGGTCTGATCAAAATCTTCTACAATTGACGGATTAAAAATCGCCGCCGATTCTATGGCGTACTCCATCGTACAATAAGATCCAATAAGCATTTTACGGTCTAGAGACATGGCTTCGTAATCAATCTGCATGCCTTCTATTATAGGACGAATTCTTTCACAGTGTCTAAAAAAAACTGCCGAAATATTTCGGTGTCGTCTCGCAAATTCACGAAGCGTCTGCTCTAAAGTCTGCAACACCTGTTTCTCATCCAGCATCATTATCCGAAGTACCATTTGCTGGGTTCTTTCTTGCCCATTCATAAAATATCGGGCAACAACTCTTTTTGAATCTGGTAATAGTTTTATATTTTTTCGGACAACGGATACTCGCATAACTGGAAAATTTTATAACAATAACATTTAAGGAATCTTTTATTACACAACAAGTTAATAATTTTTGTTAAAGAAAAAAACTTAATTTTTTATTAAAACTTTGAATTGGTCTAATAATCCAAGTCTTTTTTATGCCAGTTTCATCAAAAGTTTTTTCTTAATTTCGTCTCTACATCAGCAGCTTAAAACCAATGAAAAATAAAGTTAAATTTTTGAGAGAAGAACAGAATATGACTCAAAATGAACTTGCCGAAAAATCGGGTCTTTCATTGCGAACCATTCAACGAATCGAAGCGGGAAGCATTCTCAAAGGCTTTACCTTAAAAACCATTGCCGAAGCTCTGGAAACTAATCCCGAAAACCTCATTTTAAAAAATGAAAATATTCAGATAGAAAGAGCCAAACTCATTAATCTTTCTGTTTTATCAGGACTTATTATTCCGTTTGGGAGCATTATTTTTCCTTTAGTGTTAACTTACAAAACGCAAGATCCAAAAAATAAAGAATTAGGAAAACAAATTGTAAGCATTCAAATTATTTTAAGTCTTATCCTTTCAGTTTTAATGATTGCATGTCCTTTCATCCAAAATTCATTTCCTGTAAAATTTCCGCTTTTCATTATTCCTTTAATTGCAATTTTAAGCTTAAAACTCATTATCGTTATTCTAAACGGAATCAGTTTAAATGAAAAACAAGATCTTGCTATAAAACTGAAAAACAATTTCTTATAACACAAGTCATGAAAATGACGTAAAACTGTCGTATTGTTTTTGCACAAAAATCGGAAACGAAATCCGAATCTTGCAGAAAAAAACAGACCATGAAATTGTTTAAGAAAATTGCAACCGTATTTTTAGTTATTATCGTTTTATTCTTGGTGGGAGGATATTTTTATTTTCAAAAGAAATTCACTCCACCAGAAAACTATTTGAAGATTTCAGGAATTGCCGAAAATATTCCGATAAAATGGATTTCTAGCAACGAAAACTCCCATTCAGCTTTACTTTTACCCATAAAAATAAAAGGCATTGATAGAACATTCTATATGCAGTTTGACTCAGGTTCTGCTGTTACTGTTTTCTACAAAAAATCATTAGAATCAATTGCGGAAAAATTTCAAAATCAGTTAAAAATCGATAATGAAAACTCCTCGATTTCTAGTGCTTTTAGAATCGGAAAAATGAATGTGGCTTCAAGTGATTTTGAAGTTTTAGATTATGGCGAAAAAATCAGTTTCGATAATCCAGATGCCGAAAATATAATTGGTACAATCGGAACCGATTTATTAGAAAAGCGAATTACCATTTTAGATTTCAAAAACAACCAATGTTCGTTTATTGAAAAAATTAAAGAAGATGCTTTTACCGATTTTGAGTTCAAAAAACGTAAAATTCTTATTCCTTCAGTTATCGAAAATGAGAACCTAAAACTACTGTACGATACCGGAACGAGCGGTTATGAACTCATTACAACAAAAGAAATCTGGCAACAATACCGCAATAAAAACAGTGCGATAAAAACCGAAAAAGGAAATTCATGGGGAAACACTCTGAGCGTTTATTCCGCTTCCGCGAAAAAGAAAATACAATTTAAAAATACAACATTGAATTTATCTGAAGTGACTTACATTGAAGGCACGTCAAGCCTTCAAAAATTCTTAATGAAACGCTCGGGGATGCAGGGAATGATTGGCAACAAACTTTTCCTGAATCACAAATTGATTTTGGATTGCAGAAACGAAAAATTCAAATTGGAGTAAAAAATAAATTCTATAATACTAAACTGTCTTATGAATTGATTTTGATGATATTTTTGACGTTTTCGATAAAAGTTTCGGTGTCTTTGATTTCCTGTTTAATCAACTGATGATGATCAGCTAAAGCGTGCTGTTCCATCATATCTTTTTTTAAATATTTAATCATCGATTCCAGGCTTCTAGTATCATTTTGATTTTGTCTTTTTAATTCTCGCTGTTTACTTTCCAGATATTTTAAAGTCTCTTTTAACTTTTGTACGTCTAATTTTCCCAATCCTTCTTTTTTAACATTTATAAAAACAATAGCTGGAAATGTAATACTATTCAATATGCTCCAAAAACCAATACCATTTGAATTTGCCCCATTCCCAGCCATTGTTATTGATACTTACGTACAAATTGATTTTTTGGATTTAAGAAAATTCATATTTTTTCTAACGCCTCTCTCTCTAAAAAACAACTAATTGTTTTACAGCATTTTACACAAAAGACATACTAAGAGAAGCTAAGCTATCTAGTAAAACATACAACTTTCAGACTCTCAAAACATTAGCTAAAATCATTTAAAATTGTGAATATCTATTTGAAGATTTAACTATTATTTCTGCTGTAAAATTTATCTTTGGCATCCTTAAAATTTAAATAGAGATGAGCGCAGTTTGGTACGAATGCAAAGTAAAATATAGAAAAACAGATGAAACTGGAGGACAAAAAGTTTTAACCGAGCCTTACTTGGTGGATGCTTTGTCTTATACAGAAGCTGAAAAAAGAATGACTGAGGAAATGGCCGCTTATACCAGTGAAGAATTTAAAATCACGGCTATCAAAGTGGCAAATTATGCCGAAATTCATCCTTTTGAAAATGCAGACAGATGGTTTAAATCTAAAATCACTTTAATCGCTTATGATGAAGAAAGCGGTAAAGAAAGAAAAACTAGTATGTATATGCTGGTTCAGGCCAATGATGTTCGCGAAGCTTATGACAATACACTTCACATAATGAAAAATACAATGGGCGAATATTCTATTCCGGCTATTTCGGAAACAGCAATTATGGATGTTTTCCCTTATTTCAGCGGTGAAGAAGGCGAAACAGAAATGTTGGAAAGATTTAATGCCCTAAAAGCTTCTAAACCAGAAAAGCCAGAAGCAGAAATAATTGACCACATGGAATTTGAGACTGTCGAGGAATAAATCCATGAAAAATTGGAATAAAAAAGCAAAATAGAATTCTATTTTGCTTTTTTTATTTTAAACTATTTTAATACAACATTTTTGCCAATGGTGTTACTGCAGAAGCAGATTTTGGCAATAAAGCGGTAAGTGCATCAAATTGTGTTGGACTGATATTTTTTTTCATTTTAGATATAAAAGACTCTCTAGTAGTCGTCATTTTAGAAGTATAACCTGCCTTGTCGGTTGCCATTGTGGGCAAAATGTTCTTCTTTTTATTTAAAGTTTCATTTACCAAGGAATTTACAATCGGCTTTTGAGCATCGGTTAATTTTAATTTTGGAGATAAAACTCCCATAACCTGATTTGCAATACTAGCAACATCAAAAGCGGGCACAGCCGTTGTTGACGCCTTACTGGCCGCCTTTGTTACGTCTCCTATACTTTGTGCATTTGCAAATGAAATTGTCCCCAAAAAGACAACTAAAATAAATAATTTCTTTTTCATGGTATTTTCTTTTAAAGTTATTTGCTTGATACTAAAGGTAATAAAAATGTAAATTCAATTGATATTCCAAAACCATAAATATCTAATATTCTGCATTTTACACAGTCCCAACAAGAAACATTCCTACTATTCAAAAATCAAAATAAGTTTTATCTTAGCTACAGAATTATGTGTTGACCTAAAACTAATTACAACAGAAAAGCCAAAACCAACCTAACCAAAATCTGCATGAACAAAAAAACATTTATTTTAATTGGGTTTATTATTTTAAAATTCATTCTCCAATATGTTTTAATTAGTCCAGAATACGATTTGCAGCGTGATGAATATTTGCATCTCGATCAGGCCAATCATTTGGCTTGGGGCTATTTATCGGTTCCGCCTGTCACTTCTTGGTTTTCGTATCTTATTCTGCTGCTTGGAAATTCGGTTTTCTGGGTAAAGTTCTTCCCTGCCCTATTTGGCGCCTTGACGCTTTTGATAGTCTGGAAAACAATAGAACTTTTAAAAGGTAATCTTTATGCTCTAATTCTTGGTGCTTTATGTGTATTGTTTTCGTGTTTGCTTCGTTTAAATACACTGTATCAGCCAAACTCTTTTGACGTTTTATGCTGGACTGCATTTTATTATGTTTTAATACAATACATTACTGTCGAAAATACAAAATGGCTCTATATAGGAGGCGTGGTTTTCGCCTTTGGCTTCTTGAACAAGTACAATATTGTGTTTTTATTCCTCGGATTAGTTCCTGCCATTTTACTTTCACAACAGCGAAAAATACTCGCAAAAAAAGAGTTTTATTTTGCCTTGATTTTAGGTTTAATATTAATTCTGCCAAATCTTTATTGGCAGTACAGCAATCATTTTCCGATTGTGCACCACATGAAAGAATTGGCAGAAACCCAATTGGTGAATGTCGATAGAGCCAATTTCCTAAAAGAACAGATTCTCTTTTTTATTGGTGGCTTATTGGTGATTTTAGCTGGACTTTATGCGGTTTTACTGTATCAGCCTTTCAAAAAATACCAGCTCTTTTTTGTGACGTTTGTTTTCACACTATTAATTTTTATTTATTTTAAAGCAAAAGCGTATTACGCAATCGGATTATATCCAATTTACATTGCTTTTGGAGCTGTATTTTTATCTCAAATCTTAAACAACGGATGGAAACGTTTTCTGAAACCTGTTTTTATCTTGATTCCGATATTGTTTTTTATTCCGATGTATGATATTGCCTTTCCAAATAAAAGTCCTGAATATATTGTAGCGCATTCAGAGAAGTACAAAAAAATGGGAATGCTTCGTTGGGAAGATGGTAAAGACCATCATTTGCCTCAAGATTTTGCCGATATGCTGGGTTGGAAAGAATTAGCCAGAAAAACAGATTCGCTCTACGCCTTATTGCCCAACCAAAAAGAAACTATTGTCATCTGCGATAATTACGGACAAGCCGGAGCAATTAATTATTATACTAAAAAAGGAATAAAAGCTGTTTCTTTCAACGCTGATTATCTCAATTGGTTTGATTTAAGTATTCGGTACAAACATTTGATTCGTGTTAAGGATTTTGAAGAAAACGATAAAGAAATGAAAGAAACAAGTCCGTATTTTGAATCTTCGGTTATTGGTGGTGAAGTTACAAATCAATATGCTAGAGGATATCGCGCTACAATTTTTGTTTTTACGAATGCTAAAATTGACATCAATAAAAGATTAGAGCAGGAAATCAACGAAGAAAAAAATAAGATCATAAATGATTAATTTCAGAGACATATCGTATTTAAAAACGGGAAATTCAAAACAGCATGCGGCATTTCATATTTTGACCAAACATCATATTTTGGAAAATCTTGCCGAATTTGATCCTATTTTAGTTGGCACGATTCCGATAAATATTGATGTCAAAAACAGTGATTTGGATATTGTCTGTTATTGGAAAAATAAATCCGATTTTATTGAGAGAATTAAATATCTATTTGAAAAGGAAAACCGTTTTTCGATTCGAGAAATTGTAATTGATAATCAAGAATCAATAGTAGCAAACTTCTTTATTGAGGCTTTTGAAATCGAAATCTTCGGGCAAAATATCCCTACAGAACTTCAAAATGGCTACAGACATATGGTAATTGAAGACCAAATTCTGCGTTCTAAAGACGAAAACTTTAGATTAGAGATTATAAAACTGAAAGAAAGCGGCATAAAAACCGAACCTGCATTTGGCTTGCTACTAGGCTTAAACGGAAACGTTTACCAGGAATTATTGGATTATAAAGTCTAAGAAAAATCGTCTCTTTTAGAAATTATAGAAAATAAAGTACAAAAATTATTTGCATAACCGTATTTAGTGTGTATCTTTGCACCCGAAACATCGCGGGATAGAGCAGTAGGCAGCTCGTCGGGCTCATAACCCGAAGGTCACAGGTTCGAGTCCTGTTCCCGCTACTAAGAAAAAAAGCTTCAGATTTCTCTGAAGCTTTTTTTATTTTTACAAACTTTTATATTCGCTACGTTCACAAGCGTGACGCTCGCGCTAGCAACGAAAACATATCAGGTACTATTTTATTTCCAGTTCTGTTTCGGTATGCATCACACATGCCCATTGGTTATTTTCTTTCACCCAAGTCGAAGTGCAGACACACTTTATAGGCGCTTTTTGACTTTGATCTGCTATCTCAAAATCGAGACGATATCCTATTACGGCAGTATTTTCGGCAATTAGCTTTTCTTTTACATCATAGATGTTCAGCACTTTTATTTTATTGGTCTGTCCAGAGTCAAACATATTTTTGAACTCAGTCTCGCTGATGCTCTGAACACCATTTTTTCCGGCAACTATGCAAGGAAAAAATGTCAAATTTCTTACCGTTTCATAATCATTAGTCTCAACTCCTTGCCAGTATTTTTTTTCCAATTCTATAATTTGACCTTCCATATTATCTCGTTGTTAATTAGACATTTCATAAATTTCAGCTTAATATTTAAACAAAGCCTTTCTTTTAACCTAGATTAATTCAACTTTTTAATTATAAATCAGGCTTTGAACCTTTTGAAATTATAGATCTCATCACTCTAGGAAACCATCTCTGCAACCAGACAGCCAGCTTACCATGACCTGTAAAAATGTAATTTCTCTTTCGTTTCAAAATAGCACTTATCATCACCTTCGCCGCTTTATCTGTCGGCCACATTAAATTTGACGGTCGTGGATCTGACTGTTCTGGATACCAAATTCCGTCATTGTCAATTCTTGCAATTTCAGAAATCACAAATCCGGGATGCAAAGTAGTGCAACTCACGCCTGTTCCCATTAATTCAACCTGCAAAGTCTGACCAATAGAATTTACAGCAGCTTTTGAAGCACCGTATGCACCAACATTAGGATTAGGAAGATAAGCACCTACGCTTCCGACCAAACCAATTCTTCCTTTGTTTTTCCTTAAATGTGGCAATGCATATTTTACCGTTAAGGCTAATCCTGTAACATTGCCTTGCAATTGCCTATTCCAATCTTTGGCTGTTAGATTTTCGATACTTCCAGAAATGCCAAAACCAGCATTAGCTACAACCACATCCAAACGTCCCCAATCTTTAATAATTTGTTGGACTGCATTTTCAATAGAAGCTTCTTCCATTATATCACAAGGAATTACCAATGCTTCTCCGCCTGATTGTCTAATCGTGTCAGCAACTTTATCCAATAGTTCTTCACGTCTTGAAGAAAGAACTACTTTATATCCTAATCTTACGCATTCAAAAGCCATTGATTTTCCAATGCCAGATGAAGCGCCAGTTATCCAAATTACTTCTTCTTGTGCTTTTGTCATTATTACAACTTCAAACCTCTAATTTATTCATTATAAACTAGATAACCAAAACTAAAAATTTATACTCGTATGTTTACGATCGGACTTTTCGCTAGCAAAGGAAATTGATATCTAAAAATAAAAATTGCTCAAAGTCAAATACATTTGCTTTTCAATTGAGCACTTCGAAGAGTCTAGGCAAGCTACTAAACTATTCTCCACTTTCAGTTCAGAGTTTTTTTTACTAACTTATAACTTTCAGATTCAAACAATAGTAAAAATAAGAAAGACTGAAATTCCAGAAAATACAATTACCCTCACTTAGAACATAAACCACGAGAAAAACCTATAAAAATATTCTTTCAAAAACAAAATTACTCAATATTTCTAAAAATTATTTTCCTCTTAAAAAAACAAACAACCTCTTCACATACACGCAAAACAACCATTTATTAATCAATAAAATACAAGTTCATTAACTAAGTTAACAAGCAAACATTGATGTTCAAAATAATTTTCCGTCAAAAAAAATCAAAAAGTTTTTTCAAAAATGCTTTGGATATCTCAAAAATAATCGCACTTTTGCACCCGAAATAGCAAAGCAGGTCCGTTCGTCTATCGGTTAGGACGCCAGGTTTTCATCCTGGTAAGGGGGGTTCGATTCCCCCACGGACTACTTACTAAGACAAAGCTTCAGAGAAATCTGGAGCTTTTTTTGTTTATATTTACTCCGTTAAATGTTTTAAAAGAAGACAGTCAAAAAACTCAACCCAAATCTTAAAATGAAACACAAATTAATAGCCCTTTTATTTGTATTCGCCTTTGCAAATATGTCTGGCCAAGCGCCCGCCAGCAAAACTAACTACACAAACAGCAATTTGCCAGCAGAAGAAGCTGTTACCAGCAAATCTTTAAAACCGCTTAAAAAGATTTCTCTAGACGACACTTCCCTTTTAATCTACGATTATGACGGTTCACTTTTTTCATGGGACTTAGAAGTTGAAAGCATTGTCTGGACTTTAAAAGCTTCAGATGCTCATACTGAAATGTGCGCCAATAAAATAACCCTACAGGACGGAGTTGTGTATATTCCGTTTATTAATGGAGAAATTTATGCGGTCGATAATGGGACGGGAACTATTTTCTGGAAATCTAGAATAGGAAACATCACAGACAAGATTGTCCTAAAAGACCAAACTCCAATTATAGCTAACGGAAAACTTTTTATAACAGCTCAAAATCAAAATCAGAGCAGTAATCTATATGCTTTGGACTTAAAAGATGGAAGTTTGGCTTGGAACTACAAATTTGACACTCTAAACAGCGATATTGAGCCATTATTTTTCGACAATAAGATCTTTACCCAAAGCGGAACAAATGTGTACTGTTTTGAAGCTAATACTGGAAAATTGCTTTACCAAAAAAGCTTTGATGAAACCATGACCGGAAAACCTGTCACAGATGGCGAAAGTGTTTTTATTGCTGGCGATAAAAATTGGCTATACGCTTTAAAACCAAATAGCTTAGATGTTTTATGGCAATTTAAAATAGAAGAAAACCAAAACAATGTAAAAGAACGCATCGTTTGCCACGACAAAAAGCTATATTTTGCGGCACAAGGCCCAGAAGTTTCATCTATTTATGCTGTTGATTCTAAAACAGGAACGCAGCTTTGGAAAACAGATTTTAAAGGTGATAATGTCCAATACATCGTTAAAGAAGTTGATAATCTTTGGGGGTATACTCTTAACAAAAAACTTTTTGAATTGGATTTATCAAACGGAGAAATTGCTTTTGAAGAAAAACTAACCACTTTGCCTATTTCAAACATTGAATTTCCTGCCGATGACAACTTGCTTTACTATTATTGCGATGCCGGTTTAATTCAATTTGATTTAAAGGAAAAAGACGAAAACGTATATTATATGCGCACTTCTCTTACAGACAACCCATACAGTGCTTTTATCAAGATAATTAGATAATAGCTTCTCGCTTTTCAAAATAAAAAAAGACCATTTTTTCAAATGGTCTTTTTTATGCTCTTTTGAGAAAAATTTATGCTCTAAACAAAGCATATTTATTGTAGTTGTACAAAACTTTATCATAAGGAACATAAAGCGAAACTATTTTCTCTGATGATTCATTGAACGTGATTCCGTTATGTTTTCTAAACAAATAAATTTCTTTCAGACAATTAGAAAGACTCTGGTGAATTTCACTTGTAAAAGTTGGCAGTTTTTTGTCACCTACCAAAAGATCAATTTGGTAGTTTGAACTACTTTTTGATAAGTTGTTACCAATAATTCTAAGTGTAAAAGTTGTTGGTTTTCCGTATTGTTCTCCCTGATATTGCAATGTCATGATTTCTTCTTGTTAAGTGATTAGTAATACCGCTGATTAATCGGTTTTTGGTTCTCTGGATACTTTTATTAAAATTATAAAATTTTGGACAAACTTAAAAAATTCAATTCTAAATTAAATGTTATTTTTTGTGATAAAGTAACCTCTAAAAACCATAAAACCGTAACAAAGTTACGGTTTTGGCAATTAACTAAATATATTTAATCAACTTGTTTAACGAGTGTAAAATTCATTCATAAGCATCGATTAATTTTTGGGTAAACTATTGTAATTTATTTTCTTGGTTTATTTCTAATAAAAACGGATTTCCGTTTTCGTCCATCATGGTCATATTTAAAGCATCTAATAATGCTGTCTTTTTTGAAACTTCGCCTGTAAATTTATTGTACGAAAGATTCAATTCTTGCAACTTGCTAAGCTTTTCAATTTCTTTCGGAATTGTGCCAGTAAAACCATTGTCAAATAAACTAAAATTTTGCAATACATTCCAATTAATAATTTCATTTGTCAAATTTCCTGACAATTTATTATTATTCAGCAGCAATACTTTTAGTCCTGAAATTTTATAAATCGAAACAGGCAGTTTTCCATTAATTTCGTTATTAAAAACAGCTAAAATTTCCAACTGATTTAACTTTCCAATTTCTGACGGAAGCTCTCCTGAAATATTATTCATAAAAAGCTCTAAATCTTTCAATTTTACCAATTGGCAAATGGAAGACGGAATTACGCCAGATAATCTATTCTCACCAAGATTGAGCAATTCTAATTCCTTCAAATTAAAAATTGACGAAGACAAACTTCCTTCAATTTTATTCTTTTCCAGATTCAGCGATTCTAAATTTGTAAGATCGTAAAGAGCTTCAGGCAATTCTCCCTGCAGATTATTATCTGCCAGATTCAGCGCCACAACTTTTCCGTTTTCTGCTTTAACACCGTACCAGGTAGAAACAGACAGACTTAAGTCCCATTTGTTTTTCCATTGCAAACCATTTGTTGCCTGATACAATTTTATAAGCGCCTCTTTTTCTTTATCCGAAACGGTATCTGCCAAAACGTTTAGCGAAAAAGCAAATAATAAAGAAAGGGTTACTAAAATTTTCATAACAGATTTGGGGATTTGTTATTAGCGTAAAATTATGCAATTCAAAGCTATAATACACTAAATATCGACAAACTGTTGAAAAAAATTTTATTCGTAAGACTTATATTACTTTTAATTATTTTCTAAAACCTGCATTTTTTTTGATTACATTTGACTAACTAATTCTAAAAACCTCATATCATGCAAATTAACTTCGTTGCTTTGTTTATAGCAGCCATCGTCACACTCGTAACCGGTTTTATCTGGTACAGCCCAAAAGTATTCGGAACTATCTGGATGAAGGAAAATAATTTTACTCAAGAAGAGCTAAGAAAAGGAAATATGCTTAAAATCTTCGGACTTACGTATATTTTCTCATTAATGATTACCATGACTTTAATGTCGCTTACCATCCATCAGTCTGGCGCAGTCGGAATGGTTGGCGGACCACCGTTGATTGATAGCGCAAAACCTTCATTTACCGCTTTTATGGCAGATTATGGAATGGCATACAGAACTTTTAAACATGGTGCGCTTCACGGTTTTATGTCAGGACTATTTTTTGCTTTTCCTTTAATTGGAATCAATGGTTTGTTTGAAAGAAAGTCTTGGAAATATATTTTTATCCACAGCGGCTATTGGATTCTTACCTTAACGCTTATGGGCGGAATCATCTGCGGATTTGCCTAATATCAATTATAAAAAACCCGTTTGAAAAATTCTCAAACGGGTTTTCTTAATAATAACTTAAAGCAGTTTAGTTATTACAAATATTATCTAATTTTGAAGAAATTAGCTCACTCTTTTGAATACAACATATTCTTTCCAGATTTACAAAAGCGCATCATTACTGCCTTTAGAATGGAACTCGCTCGCAGCAAATAATATTTTTTTGACACAAGAATATCTCGAAGTACTGGAAAATTCATGTCCAGTAAATATGACTTGTCATTTTATTGGTCTTTTTGAAGAGAAAAAACTAATTGGAATTGCATTAACACAGTTCTTATTTGCAGAAAAACTCGAATCTTTTGGAGAACGCGACAAATGCTTAAAAACTTCGGTGCGTAATTTTGCTTTAAAGAATTTTGCTTCTCACGTTTTATTCGTTGGCAATAATATGCTTACAGGGCAAAATGCCTTTATTTTTGACAAAAGCGTCAAGGAATCAAAAGCCATTAAAACACTTCACAAAGCAATTAATCAGCTTAAAAAAGATTTAAAAGAAAGCGGAAAAAAGGTGCACATCACCAGCATAAAAGATTTTACAGCAAAAGAAATTGAACCGCTTCAAACTGAATTCAAAAATAATTATACGTTTTCCACTCAACCTAATATGATTTTTGAAATCAGTAAAAACTGGAAGACAGAACAAGATTATATTGATGCTTTATCCAAAAAATATCGCGATCAATACAAACGTGCACGAAAAAAATCGGAGGGGATTGTAAAACAGCAAATGTCCCTTTCTGATATTAAACAATATGAAGACGTTATTTACGATTTGTATTTTCATGTTGCTAAAAATGCCCCCTTCAACACTTTTTTTCTAGCTCGCAATCATTTTAGTTTTTTTAAAGAAATAATGGGCGATAATTTTCTTCTGTACGGTTATTTCTTAGATGAAAAACTAATCGGTTTCAATACTTTAATCAAAAATGGTGAAGTAATGGACACGTACTTTTTAGGTTATGACGAAAGCATTCAGCGCGAAAAAATGTTATACTTAAATATGCTCTACGACATGATTGGATATTCTATCAAAAAAGGTTTCCGTGAAATCGTCTTTGCCAGAACTGCTCTTGAAATTAAAAGTTCTGTTGGCGCAAAACCTGTAAAAATGTACGGTCTAATTACACATAGCAACGCTTTAATCAATCACAATATTTCTAGATTTTTTAATTATTTGGAACCCAAAACAGAATGGCAGGAGAGAAATCCATTTAAATAAAAGACGTCGCTCCGCTGGAGCTTATGGCACTTTTGAATCAAACTATTTTCTATAAATATTTCGCTCCCTACGGAGCTTTTTTTAAGCTCTGGAAAAGCAAAATATTTATAGAAAAAAAATAGCAAAAAGATAAAAAGCTCTGGCGGAGCGATATATCTGGCACACCAAGAATTCTTCAATCAAATCAAGGCACAGCAATTTTCATCTGTTTATGCAAAATATGAATCTCTAATGAAGTCTGCGCTCCGCAATATTCTCCATCAATCTGAAAGTTAACGGGATAATCTGTTTTAATTTCAGCTTTATCCGTTGAGATAATTACAATATCATCAGAATCAATAGGCATATTTCCGGTAATTATTTTTCCAATTAAAAGTAAATCAAGACTTTTTAAAATAACGAGCTCGAACCTTCCATCATTCATTGCACCATTTGGATTGATGATGACGCCAGTTCCGTATTTCTGAGAATTGGCAATTACAATCATTCGCGCTACATGCTCAACTGTTTTATTATTTGCTGAAATTGTTGCCACAAAAGGTTCTTCTGATTCTTTAAGGGTCGTGAAAGCCTGGAGTGCGTATCCCCACAATCCACGAACATCACTTTGCTCGTAGTTTTTAACCAGATTGGCATTCAAGCCAAGATCACTCAAATGGATACTTTTTTTGCCGTTGATGCAAATCATATCCATTTCGATATAATGATGCAAAAACGCTATTTTAAGGTTTTCCTCTATTCCGTCTGGAAGATTCAAGTCTACCGAAAGCCCGTTTGCAGAACCTGCGGGCAAAATCCCAATTATAACATCTTGCTCTTCCATTGCTTCAGCCACCATTTTTATGGTACCATCTCCTCCAGCAACAATAATTCGTTCTGGTTGAAATTCATCGTATAAAGATTGTATGGCTCTTAAATCATTTTTCCCAGTCGTTTCATATACCTCTAAATTAAAATGATTGGTTGCCGCAAACTCTTCTACAGCATCTATCAAATCAGATTTATCTAAATCTCCAGAAATCGGATTTACAACAAACAGAATATTCTTTTTCAAAATTTTATTTTTAAAACCAATTAAATTAAGTAAATTACAGTTACATAAATATACGTAATTAATGAAACCAATTCTACAATTATATCGAGGTTATGCAAATGAGCAAGAGTTAATTGTAATGGGACACGTTTTAAAAAGGGAAAACAAATACAATTTTGAGAAGAGGAAATTAAAAAATGCCACTTCTATCCTTAAATTGTTTAGAATAAAAACCATTAAAAATTTTGATGTTTACCTTCACTACAATAACGAAGTCATTCACACCAAGACATTAGATGATGGCTACTTCAAATTCTGTATCCCATTAGAAAAAGAAACACATTTTGGATGGATGACTTATGAAGTCAGCTTAAAATATCGCAATGAAACCACAACTTGCAAAGGCAGTTTTATAAGACCACATAAAGGAAAACTCGGAATCATATCGGACATAGATGATACTTTTCTGATTTCGCATACGAATAATATCTTTCGAAAAATTTACATTTTATTATTCAAAAACGTTAATGATCGTAAAGTCTTCAATGATGTTGTCGCACATTATCAGGCTCTGAGCCAAGCAGGAAGAAACAATCCGGAAGAAGGGAATGCCTTTTTTTACATCTCCAGCAGCGAATGGAATTTATATCGATTTATTGCCAAATTTACCAGAATTAACAAACTGCCAAAAGCTGTTTTTTTGCTAAAAAATATTAAAAGAGGCATTACCGATTTCTTTATGAGTGGAAGAGGAAATCACGATCATAAATTTGAAAAAATCAAGCATGTTGTCGAGTTCTATCCAACGCTTAAATATGTTTTAATGGGCGATGACTCTCAGCATGACCCAAAACTCTACGAAAGAATCTGCAAAATATTTCCAGTTACAGTTATAGCCGTTTATATAAGGCAAACTGGAAAATCTCAGAAAAAAGAAGTAAAAAAAATCTTGAAGAATTTAGAAAGCTTAAATGTTTCTGTATGCTATTTTAAAGAAAGCAGCAAAGCGATTGAGCATTCTCGATCGATTGATATTATTAAGTAGTTTGTTTCATGTTTCATGTTTCATGTTTCATGTTTTAAGCTGAACTGAATAAATATTTAACCGCAAAGCACGCTAAGTTCTTTGATCTTTGAAGTTTTAAAAACGCAAAGTTCGCAAAGCTATTATTAATAAAGCTTTGCGAACTTTTTATATTGTATGCAAACTACAAAAAACTTATCGTGCTTTGCGGTAAAAAATTACTCATCAAGATAGTAACTTGAAACCTTAAACTTGAAACAAAAAAACTAAGCATTAAAACTATCAATCTCTTCTGAAACTACTTCCCAGTCGATTAATAATTGCTCTAAGTCTTGTTTCTTTTTATTGTAAGCCGTAAAAAAGGAAGCATCTTCGATGTGTTTGTCGTAATTGTTTTCTAACATCTTATCGTCGTGCTGGATTTGTTTTTCCAACTGCTGAATCTGACTTTCAATTTTACTTAATTTGTTCTGAAGCGCTTTTCCTTTCTTCTGATCTTCGTAAGACAATTTGCTTGCTTCTTTTTCTTTCGGAGCTGGAACATTTTTCACAACATCTTTTTTCTCCACTTCGCGCATGTTTTCTAGATTACGCTGTTCTAAGAAAAAGTTGATATCTCCTAAATATTCTTTAATCTTTTGATCTTTAAATTCGTAAACGATATTTGACATTCCTTGAAGGAAATCCCTGTCGTGCGAAACCAATAATAAAGTTCCGCCGAATTTTTGAAGCGCTGCTTTTAAAACGTTTTTAGATTTAATATCTAAGTGGTTTGTAGGTTCATCCATCAGCAAAACGTTGATTGGCTGTAACAACAATTTACAAAGAGCCAAACGGTTACGTTCTCCTCCAGAAAGCACTTTTACTTTTTTCTCAACATCATCTCCACGGAATAAAAATGAACCTAACATATCACGAACTTTCATTCGGTTTGTGTCAGTCGCAGCATCTTCCATGGTTTGAAGCAAAGTGATTTCTCCATCTAAATATTCAGCCTGATTTTGAGCAAAATATCCCAATTGAACATTATGTCCTAATTTGATATTTCCTTCGTATTCAAATTCGTTTACTAATGCTTTTATAAAAGTAGATTTTCCTTGTCCGTTTTGACCAACAAAAGCAATTTTACTTCCTCTTTCTACCAATAAACTAATATCTTTTAGAATCGTTTTGTCTCCGTAAGCTTTTGTTACATGTTCAGCCTCGATAACAACTTTTCCTGGTTCTTTAGAAACTGGAAACGAAATATTCATCACAGAATTATCGTCTTCGTCAACTTCGATTCTTTCTACTTTATCTAATTTTTTAATCAGCGATTGCGCCATTGAAGCTTTTGAAGCTTTTGCACGGAATTTCTCGATTAATTTTTCAGTTTCTTCAATCTTTTTCTGCTGATTTTTTTGCGTCGCTAATTGCTTTTCACGAATTTCATGACGCAATTCTAAATATTGAGAATACGGTTTATTGAAATCGTATGCTTTCCCTAGCGAGATTTCGATTGTTCTATTGGTTACATTATCCAAAAACATTTTATCGTGAGAAACGATTACCACAACTCCAGGATAATTGCGAAGGAAATTCTCTAACCAAATGATACTTTCTATATCTAAGTGGTTGGTTGGCTCATCCAGAAGTAAGACATCATTCGATTGCAATAAAAGTTTTGCCAACTCAATACGCATTCTCCATCCGCCAGAAAAAGTTTCGGTTTGGTTATTAAAAACTTCTCTTTTAAAACCTAAGCCTAAAAGGATTTTTTCTGTATCACCCACATAATTATATCCTCCAAGAAGATCAAAACGATGCGTATAATCAGACAAATCTTCTATAATCTTAGCATACTCTTCGCTTTCATAATCGGTTCTAGTCACCAACTGGTGATTGATTTCTTCGAGCTTTTTCTCAACAACTTTAATTTCTGTAAAAGCTTCGTATGCTTCTTCCAAAACAGTTCTTCCCTGTTCAAAATCAATATCCTGACGCAAGAATCCCATTTTGATATCTTTCTCTTGAGAAATTACTCCCGAGTCAGGTTTAAAATCGCCTGCTAGCATTTTTAGCATGGTAGATTTACCTGCTCCGTTTTTACCAACAAGACCTACGCGGTCGCCGGCACCCAAACGAAAAGTAACTTCTTCAAATAAATAGGTTCCTCCAAAAGAAACGGAAAGATTGTGTATATTAAGCATAATGTATTGCTGTAAATGTAAAGGCTAGAAAACCTTTATTATTCATTAAATAAATAAATTGCAAACAAGCTAATTATCGTGTTACAATTTTGAAAGTGCAAAAGTATAACTTTTAATTGAAGTTTTTATACTGTAAAACAATAGCTTTTATAAAATTCAAAAACTTAAAACCTTATTAATTCTGAACTTTTATTCTTTAATTAGATCGAAAATTAGTGGATTGAAAATATACTTTTAAATCCCATTTATAAAAAAAAGGAATATTGTAGCGGTAAACATTATACTCGAATCAAACCAAAATAAGCTGTAAGTTTTTATCCTAATTAAATAGCTTAAAGCTTGAAAATACCGTATATTTGCTTTTAAATAATTACTCCCATTCACACGGTATCCAAATACAATCGAGGTGAATTAAAGACTATAAAATTTACTTAAAATGTTCAAAAGAGGCTCCAAACTAAACAGCATAATAACGGGAAGTTGTCCAAAATGCCAAAAAGAAAGCATGTATGAAGACAAAAATCCGCTTCATTTGAGTAAAGTTCTCAAAATGAACGATTATTGCAGCCACTGCGGATTCAAATACCAGATTGAACCTTCATTCTTTTATGGCGCGATGTATGTGAGTTATGCTTTAAACGTAGCCGTAGGTGTTGCTGCCTTTATTGTTTCATTTGTATTTTTTAACACCACAATCGAACAGTCATTTTTAGCAATAATTATAACGTTGGTTATTTTATTCCCATTCGTTTTGCGTCTTTCAAGAAACTTATATATCAATATGTTTGTTTCTTACGATCCTAAAGCTGGCCAAAAGTAAGGCCTTTCAAATATCTTTTATGAAATCGTTTAATGTCAGCTTCTTTATCTAGCGGAACATTATTTTCGATATGATCATATAACGCTTTCGCCATTGCTGGACCAAGCATAACACCACGAGTTCCTAATCCATTAAGAATATGCAGAGATTTATGCTCTTCATGCGTTCCAATCAAAGGTCTTCGGTCTGCAACTGTTGGACGGACTCCAGCAAAGTGTTTTACTATTTCGAAGTCGCAAGTAATGATTTCTCTTATACGCTCTAAAAGCTCCTGTCTGCCTTCTTCCGTTGGTTCGGAAGTTTTATCATGCCAATTGTAAGTTGCTCCAACTTTGAACAAATTATTTCCAAGAGGCAAGATAAAAACACTGGTATTTACAATTATATCAAGATTTAAATCTGGCGCTTTTATGATAAACAACTCTCCTTTTGTTCCGTCTAGTGGAAGATAATTAAAAAATGGATTTTTGTGCATTCCGAAACCTTCAGCAAAAATAATATGGCGAGCCTGAATGTTTTTATATTGAATTCCTGAGTCTAGAAATTCTATAGCACTAAAATCAAAAGATTCTTCTCTCAATAAATCATTCTGAAGTAAATATTTTTGGTAATTATCCAACAACAAAGCTGTGTCAACATAACCCGTATGCAAAACTTCTCCATAATCGTATGGAGAATCAATGCTGTTATATTTTTTTGAAATTAATTTAGTTGACAAAAAAGGAGCTAAATTAATTTTATCTGAAGCTGCAAACCAATTATTCTGTTCTTCAATAGAAAAGAACTTTCTTAAAACAGGCATTTTAAAGTTGAATTTCTCTTTTAGTTTTTCTTCAACTTTATCATAAAACTCGTTCATCAATACAAGCTGCTCTTTTGCATTCCACACCTCACTGAAACGTTTTAAAATTACAGGATTGTACAAACCGCCGGCAACTCTTGAAGAATTCTGAGATTTGTCATCTAAAAGTAAAATTGATTTGTTATTCTTAAGGGCGACTTCGGCAAAAGAAATTCCAGCCAATCCAGATCCGACAATTAAATAATCAAGCATTGTGAAGTATAGATAAAATAAAAAAACTCTTACTACAAAGGTAGCAAGAGTTTTTCTTATAATGAGTTTATAAACTTAGTAATTCCACATATCTTCTTCAAAATTACGAATCTTCTCTTTTACTCTTTCTGATTCTAATAATTGACTTTGCGCATTATCTTTAATATAATCTTTGATTTCGCGATCGCCATAAACATTCTCTTCCTTATATATTACAGAATTGAAACGTCTTGAATTTAAAATCTGATCAAATGAAATAGGCAGGGCTGAATTTTTATCATTAAAAGCTTTTCCTTCATGCAGGACTTCACGTGCATTAGGGAAGAAAACCCAAAACAACTCTATATAATCCTTTTCATCACTATTCATCGTATAAACATCAGGAGTTACTGGGCAAATTCCAAGAAGACGGTATTTTAAATCGCTTTGTCTTTTATCAAAATACCAAAATCCCTTAATCTTATACTGACTCACATCGGCAGCTGTAAGATCTTGTTTCAAAATATATTCAGCAGGAACTGTTCTTGTAGGCCCAACTGTTTGGTCAACATAAGTAACTTTCTTATTCTTTCCTGTACCTGTAACCACTTTTTTCTTAACAACACGTGTTCTATAATCATCAGGATATTGATTGATAAGCTCACGCCCAGCATCTGTGGTATCAACACGAGATAACGCCCCTTGAATATCTTTTAAAGTCTTCTTTGTATTAAAATAACTATCTGTATAAACCTCTGTTATTCTACCGCTTCTGATTCCTTTAGTTAAAACATCATAAAGGGATCTCCTATCTGGACCTATATTGGCTGTATCAACTGGAAAATATAATGGGAAATTTATTTTTTCATTTAAATCGATTATTTCCCAAACCATTTTTCCCATCAAAACATCTCTATCATCAACATAACCATAAGCTAGAGGTTTATCGTTATCCGATATCATTTGAGCTGGCGTCTTAATTCCGATCTGATCGGCGGTTTTGGCATTAAGCAAATTAGATTGAGCATAAGAAGACAAACTTCCGAAAACAGCAACAATAGCAACTAATAAATTTCTTACTTTCATCATGATAATTTTTACAGAACATTAAACGAAATTTTATTACAAATATTGTTATTTTTCTTACATAACCAAAAAGAAATTAAATATTAATATACATCATATTGTTTTTAACTTTTTGACATAAAAAAAACTCTTACTACAAATGTAGTAAGAGTTTTTTAATTATTGTACTATGTATCAACTTAGTAGTTCCACATATCTTGTTCGAAATTGCGAATTTTCTCTTTCACTCTTTCAGATTCCAACAACTGATTTTGAGCGTTGTCTTTCATGTAATCACTAATTGCTCTGTCTCCGTAAAGGTTTTCCTCTTTGTAAACAACAGCATTAAATCGTCTTGAATTTAAAATCTGATCAAATGAGATTGGAAGAGCTGAATTGTTGTCATTGAAAGCTTTTGCTTCATGCAGCGCTTCTCTGGCATTTGGGAAGAATACCCAAAACAATTCAATATAATCCTTTTCATCACTATTCATTGTATAAACGTCTGGAGTTACTGGGCAAATTCCTAGTAAACGATATTTCAATTCACTTTGACGTTTATCAAAATACCAGTATCCTTTAATTTTATACTGACTAACATCAGCAGCAGTAAGATCTTGTTTCAAGATGTATTCAGCAGGAACCGTTCTTGTTGGCCCAACCGTTTCTTCTACGTAAGAAACCGATTTGTTTTTACCTTTACCAGAAACTACTTTTTTCTTCACAACGCGTGATTTGTAGTCATCAGGGTATTGGTTAATTAACTCTCTACCTGCATCAGTTGTATCAATACGAGATAAAGATCCTTCGATGTCCTTCATAGATTTTTTAGTGTTAAAATAACTGTCAGTATAAACCTCAGTAATTTTTCCACCTTTAATAGCTTTAGTTAAAACGTCATAAAGAGAACGTCTGTTAGGACCAATATTAGCTGTATCTACTGGAAAATATAATGGAAAGTTGATTTTTTCATTCAAATCAATGATTTCCCATGTTGTTTTCCCCATCAAGATATCTCTATCATCTACATAACCATAAGCCAAAGGCTTATCATTGTCAGATATCAATTGAGCAGGAGTTTTAAGTCCAATCTGAGCAGGAGTCTTTGCATTTAGCAAATTAGATTGCGCATTAGAAGCAAAACCTCCAGCGATAGAAACAATAGCTATTAAAAAATTTCTTACTTTCATCGTGGTATCGTTATAAGATATTGAATGTAGTTTACACTACTTTATTATTGTATTTCGTAAATTACAGGAGCAGTTCTTGGCAATAAATAACTACCAGCTCCAACAAGTTTAGTTTTAATTTCAGAAATAGTAACTTGGTCTCCTTTACCTGCTCTTGAAAGTACTTGTTTACATTGTGCATTCATTTTGTTTCCTGTAACAACAACTGTAGGCTGTCCAGCAATTTTCATATTGAATCCAACAACATCTAAACCAACTTCAAAATCAAAATCAAGAAGTTTAGCTCCAATAGTAGCAATCTCTAAGTTAGATTTAGGACCTTTAACAACTCCCATCTCACCTCTAATTGTTCCTGTTGGACCAGGAATACCTTTAATTCTGAATGTTTTCTTATCAGTTACTTTGTCACCGTTTGGCAAAGTACCAGTTACAGAAATTGTAGTTTCAGTACCTTGACCTGGGCTCATGTTATATTTTCCTGGTTTTCCAGCAGAAGATAAACCTGGAGCACTTGCAACAATTTTGTTAGCATCAACACCAGCAAAAGATACAGAGATTGGGTTAACAACTCCTCTATACACTACGTTCATTTTGTCTGCAGAAATTGTAGCAGCATTTGGTCTTGGAACAACAACATATTTACCAGAGAATTTTAAAGGAATATTTTTTCCATCCTCTAAGAAAGTAAATTGTCCGTTGATGTCTTGTTCTCCAACTCCACCAGCAGTTAAAGAGATAACAGCTTGTCCGTTAACAATTTGTCCAGGACCTTGGAAAGAAGTTGGTGTAGTGTTTTCGTCATAACGACCTAAAACAACTTTACCAGTAACTTTTTCTCCTTGGAAATAAGCATTTTTATCTAAAACAACGATTGCTTGGTAGTTGCTGTAAGAAGCAGCAGCAACTGCAGCTTTACCTAAAGCGCTGTTGTAAACGTCAGCTTCAACTTTTTTAACGTCATTTTGCCAAGCTGAAAGTTTTGCAGCTGTAGCAATTGCAGGGAATCCTTTAAAGTGATACGCTAAATATTTTTCTTTAATTCCCTCTTTGTTTTTAACATCAGAAACATCAAATTTCTTGTCAACCTCAGCAATAATTGCTGCGTATTTTTTATCTGTTCCTAAAGCAGCTTTAATATCAGCTTTATATTTTTCGATTTTAGAAATAATTTCGTTACCTTTTTTAGTGTAACCGTCTCCTGTAAACCAGTCGTCGATATTATCTCCTCTATCCATAGACTCATAAGGCATTTTTCCAGTCGCTTTATCAACTTCGAAACCTTTAACTGCCTGAGCTTTTAGAGTAGCTATATAATCATAAAAATCTTTTGTAATTGTTTCAACTTTGTGAGCTGTTACTGCAGCAATAGCAAATTCTCCTTTTGCTTCAGATGCTTTTTGATCTAATGCTGTTAATAAACCAGCATTAGCCGTATTTGAAGTAGTATTAGCTCCTTCGAATTTTTCATTCATCAAACCAAAAGCAGAAATTACTTCTTTTGATACGTTCATTGCTAACATTGCGATGAAAACCAGGTACATCAGGTTAATCATCTTCTGTCTAGGGGTTAATTTTCCTCCTGCCATTTTTCTTTAATTAGTTCTTATTAATAAATTTAATATTTAGTTAAAAACTAATTATCCTTTGTTACTCATTGCAGAAAGCATACCACCGTAAACGCTGTTTAAAGAAGCGATGTTTGCAGTCATAGATGCCATTTGCTCTTTTAATTTAGAAGCATTTTCAGCGATTTCTTTGTTAGCTTCAGCGTTTCTAGAAGCACTTTCTAATTGTACTTTATATAAACTGTTTAATGATTCCATTTGAGCAGCAGCAACAGATAATTCTTCTGAATATTTCTTTTGTCCCGCGATTGAATCTACAGTTGGAGCAATTCCTTTTGCAGCAGATTCGAAGTTTTTGATGCTGTTTCCTAAACTTGACATTAATTCACCGTCAATTTTAGCTTCTTTTAATAATGTGTCTAATTTTTGAGATAATAATCCTTGAGCGTCAGTTGGAGTTTCAGCTTTAGCTTTTTTCTCTCTAGCTTGTCCGTTAGCTAATTCTGGGTAAACTAGAGTCCAATCTAGCTCTTCTTCAACTGGTTCGAAAGCAGAAAGCGCAAAAATTAACGCCTCAGTCACCAATCCTACTGAAAGCATAACTGTACCTGTTAATGGTCCAATTTCAAAGTGAGTAATTTTGAATAAAGCTCCAACGATTACCACTGCCGCTCCCATACCATAAGCGAAATTCATTGCTTTTTTACTTAATAATGCCATAATACTTTTTTTTTTAGGTTTAAAATAGATTTGTTGGATATTGAATTAATTTAAATTTACTTTTTTCTGTTTCCTGTAACTTGAGTACCCATGTAATCTTGTACAGTTCTGAATCCGATGTAACTTCTTGCTGAGTCAGCGTATTCGTGGTCACGAGTGCTTACCTGTAGGAAATAAGCAACGTCTTTCCAAGAACCTCCACGAACCACTTTTCTTTGGTTTTTACCATCGATAACGTTTGGATTCATTGTTGATACATACTCATAAGCGTTTGGATTGTATGCAGAATCTGTCCACTCAGAAACGTTTCCTGCCATATTGTATAATCCGTAACCGTTTACATCGTATGATTTAGCTTCAACCGTATAAAGCGCTTCGTCAGCAGCATAATCTCCTCTACTTGGTTTGAAGTTTGCTAAGAAACAACCTCTATCACTCTTAGTATAAGGACCTCCCCATGGGTAAGTTGCAGATTCCAGACCTCCTCTAGCTGCATACTCCCATTCTGCTTCAGTAGGTAATCTGAAAGCATTTACTAAGTCACGTCCTTTTTTCTTAGATTTAATGTAGCTGTTTTTGTTTAAAGTCCTCCAAGCGCAGAATGCTTTAGCTTGTTTCCAAGTTACACCCACTACTGGATAATCTCCATAAGCCTTGTGCCAGAAGTAATCATTATGCATTGGCTCATTATATGAATAAGCGAAATCTTTAATCCAAACTGCAGTATCAGGGTAAACATTTACCTGCTCAGTTTTTACGAAGTCACTTCTTTTTCCAACTTTTGCTTTTGCAGCAGCTTGAATATCCATCCAAGAATAACGGAATTTCAATTTATTTACGTCAATTGTTCTTAAACCATTGTATGATTCTTCAATTGGCAAATACATAGAATCCATTACTTCAGCGTAATACTCATCTGGATATGCTTTTGTATCTTTAATTAACTTAACTTTTCTGTTTAATTTTCTTCCAGCATATGGATCATCTTTTGTACCAACACTATAATAGTTGTCGTACATGTATTTGTCATAAGCTGTCATTTTTTCTGGATCAGAATCATTAAAAGCGTAGTCAGCAATGCTTCCGCCTTTTTTACCTTTTCCATCAGTAGCTTTTTGCCCGGTTTCGTCAGCTAAAATTGCTAAACGAACTCTCATTGTAGAGTCTTTTACCCACTCCACAAATTGACGATACTCACTATTTGTAATCTCAGTTTCATCCATATAAAACGAACGAACGGTTACAGTTTTAGTTGGAGCATCTTCTACGTTAGCTAAATCAGCATCTGATTTACCCATAATAAAAGATCCACCCGGAACTAATGTCATTCCATAAGGCTTCTCGGGATGCCATTTCCCTCCTGTAACACCAACTAATTCACCTTTGTCACCAGACTTACCACAGCCGATTACTAGTGTTAACATTGCTGCAAATGCAATAAACTTCTTCATATAAATTTGGGATTATCTATTCATTATTAAAAGTCCGTAAACGTATTTATTATTTATCTAAAAAACAATACTACTTGCGAATTTATTTTACCGTTCAAAAATAATGTTAAATAAAATAAAAAAAAAATATTTTATCGATAAACTGCTTTAAAAAATCGATGTAAAACGTTAATTTTTATGTATTATACATATTTTCTTACTAATTAATTTTAACTTTTTTTTACAAGTTTTAAAAATTTAAGATTTCACTTAAATTTTTGATCTATAAAGCATTTTTTCTTTGCGCTTTCCACCATCTTTCTGGCAATTCTTGATTGCAAGCCGACAAATATTCCTCGTAAGAACAAGGTAATAACGTATTTCTTTTCAATTTATTGCTGCCATTTGATTCATATGGAATTTCGATCCACCAACGGTCTGTTTTATCACTTTTATAGAATATTAATTCTTCATCATCCAACGGAACAATATACTTTAAATAGTTTGCTCTGCTTCCAAATGGATATTCTTTTGATCGATAGTGATAGCCTTCAATAAAATACCATACAATCTGAGCAATAATAACCGATTCAGCAAGTGTGCTATTGTGATTAAATACTCCAAAAGCAGAAACTTTATCACTAATTCCTGCATATCTAGACAAAGCACAAATTTCTTTTCCGTTAAATCCGTTTGGCTCAAAAGTCACCATATTACCTGAAGCAGAAGACTTTACAGAGTTTAAATCTATACTTACCAAGTCTGCATCTCTGAAAACCGGCTCAGCCAATGTAATTTTATTTGAAATCTCACCTAAACGATAAGCATCAAAAAACAGCTTCTCAATCAGATCGATTTCTTCTTGCGAATTATAATAGGTTTGATATCCTATATTACAGTAATTGAAAAGATTATTTGGCTCATCAATAATAATTTTTGTAAGATACGAATTAGCCGAAACTGACTCATTTTCTTTACCAAAATCAAATTTATTATCAACTGCAACCAAATTTACCATCTGCTCTAAGTCATCGTAAGCGCGATATAAAGCATAGGTCAAATCCTGAGAACCTCCTAGAACTATAGGAATGACTTTATTCTTGATTAATGTAGAAGTAACTTTCTTTAATGCAAAATAAGTATCCTCTACAGAATCGCCCGCAAGTATATCTCCCAAGTCTGCAATTGACGTATCCCAATTTCCTGGAAACATACTATAAAGCTTTTTACGTACAGCAGAAAGATTAACTTCATTAATCATATTGATGTTTGTACGGTCTTCTAACACACCAATTATAGCAATACTAATCTGCGCAATATCAGGAAACTGATCTTGGGTATGAAAAACAACTTTACTTCCAAGCTCTTGTGAAGACAGTCCTCCGACGAATCTTATAATTCCATCATTAACTGGTTCTAGAAAATCAAATTCCATTTATATACTTATTTCTTTTTAGCAGCTGTTTTTTTAGCTGGAGCTTTTTTAGCCGTTGTTGTTTTAGCTGCAGTTTTCTTTGCAGGCGCTTTTTTAGCAGGCGTTTTAGCCGCAATCATTTCTTGAACTTGTGCCAATGTTAATTTTGTCGCATCAACATCTTTTCCTAATTCAATTTTTATTTTTCCTTTTAGAATTACAGAGCGTCCCCAACGGGCTTTTTCTACTACAATTCCTTCTTCTTCCCAGTTATGAATAACTTTATCGATGTTTTTCTGAAGTTTTTCTTCAATCAACTCCTCAACGTCTGCTTGAGAAAGATTATCAAAATTGTATTTTTTGTTTACGTTTACAAAAAGACCGTTCCATTTAATAAATGGTCCAAAACGCCCCACTCCTTTTTGAACAGCTTCTCCTTTATAAACTGCAATTGGCGCATCAGCAAGTGCTTTTTCGTCAATCAATTCTTGAGCTCTTTCTTTCGAAACATTAAGCGGATCTTCACCTTTAGGCAACGAAATAAAAACATTTCCATGGCGAACATAAGGTCCGTAACGGCCATTGTTCACTTCAACTTCTTCTCCTTTGTATTCTCCTAAACTTTTTGGAAGCAAGAATAAATTTAATGCTTCTTCAAGCGTAATGTTTCCAATATTTTGATCTGCCATCAAGCTGGCAAACTTTTTATCCTCATCATCTGCTTCTCCAATTTGAGCCATTGGTCCAAATTTTCCTAAACGAACAGAAACTTGTCTTCCGTCTGCATCTTTTCCTAAGATTCTTTCACCGCTTTCGCGCTCAGCATTTGCCTCAACTTCTTTTACATTTGGATGAAACTGATTGTAAAAGTCCTGCATCATTTTTGCCCAGTCAATATTTCCTTCGGCAATTTCGTCGAAATCCTGTTCTACTTTTGCAGTGAAATTATAATCTAAAATGTTTCCGAAATTCTTTACCAAGAAATCAGTCACAATGGTTCCGATATCTGTTGGAACCAATTTCCCTTTATCAGAACCTGTATTTTCTTTTAGAACTTTCTCTCCTACTTTATTATTCTGTAAAGTAAGCTGTGTATAATTACGCTCAACACCTTCAAGAGTTCCTTTTTCAACATAATTTCTATTGATAATTGTTGAAATGGTTGGCGCATAAGTAGAAGGACGGCCAATTCCAAGTTCTTCTAATTTTTTAACCAAAGACGCTTCCGTATAACGTGCAGGCGGTCTTGAATATCGTTCTGTAGCAGTAATATAATTGTTAGCCAGTTTTTCGTTCACTTTTAAGGCTGGAAGCATTCCTTCTTGCTCTTCCTCATCATCATCATGGCCTTCTAAGTACACTTTTAAGAAACCTTCAAAAAGCAATACTTCTCCAGAAGCTGTAAAAACTTCATCATGATTATCAGCTTCAATCTTCACATTTGTTCTTTCAAGCTGTGCATCGCTCATTTGCGAAGCCAAAGTTCTTTTCCAGATCAAATCGTATAAACGAGCTTGGTCACGGTCGATATTTACTGTATGACGAGACATATCTGTTGGCCGAATTGCTTCGTGCGCTTCTTGAGCTCCTTTGTTTTTATTGGCAAAAACTCTCGGTTTAGAAAATTCTTTTCCGTAAGATTTGATGATTTCTGCCTGTGCTGCATCCATTGCTTCTTTAGAAAGATTCACAGAATCGGTTCTCATATAAGTAATAAGCCCCGCTTCGTAAAGACGCTGTGCCAACTGCATGGTAATTCCAACCGGCAAATACAATTTTCTCGCAGCTTCCTGTTGAAGTGTCGAAGTTGTAAAAGGTGCTGTTGGAGATTTTTTGGTAGGTTTAGTTTCTAAATCGGCTACCTTATATTTAGAACCGATGTTTTGATTTAAGAAATCTTCGGCCTCTTTTTTAGTGTTAAAGTTTTTTGGAAGTTTTGCTTTGAAAGCTTTTCCTGCTTCGTTTACAAATTCTGCAACAATTGAATAAGTTGCAACTGCATTAAAGCTTTGTATTTCGCGTTCTCTTTCAACAATCAAACGTACAGAAACCGACTGCACACGACCTGCTGAAAGTCCGCCTTTGATTTTTCTCCATAAAACTGGAGATAATTCGTAACCTACTAAACGATCCAAAACACGGCGTGCTTGCTGTGCATTTACTAAGTTATAATCAATTTCTCTAGGATTATCGATTGCTTTAAGAATCGCAGATTTTGTTATCTCATGAAAAACAATACGTTTAGTCTTTTTTGTATCCAACTTTAGTTCTTCCGCCAAGTGCCATGAAATAGCCTCTCCCTCGCGGTCCTCATCGGATGCTAACCAAACCGTTTCGGCATTCTTAGAAAGTGATTTTAGTTTCGTTACCAAGGCTTTTTTATCGGGAGAAACTTCATATTTAGGTTTAAAACCATTTTCTACATCTACTCCTATTTCCTTTGATGGTAAGTCGGCTATGTGACCATAACTTGACTCCACCTGAAAATCACTCCCAAGAAATTTCTCGATCGTTTTCGCCTTTGCAGGTGACTCCACTATTACTAAATTCTTTGCCATTGCTCTATTTTTCTGCAACAAAAGTATTTATTTTTTTTAAATATTAACCTTACGATTGAATTTTTGAAGTATTTTGATATTATGAAACTTAAAATTGCAGATTTATCTGTAATAATCTCGATTATATATATAGGTATAACTTTTAGTGATTTCTGACCGAGAAATTCCTTTATTTAATATTGAAAATTTTATATTTCAGTTTTTTTCCATAGAAATTAAGTTAATAAAACACCTCACAATCTAAATCTAAAATCTGTAATCTAAATTTTTTAAAACATTGTTAATTCTTTATCTGACATCTTGTCACATTCGTTTCAATTACCCTATCTTTGCACTTTGAATTTTTACAATGGAAAAGATTATTGAAGAAAGCAAACAGGGTGAAAGTCTTGTTCTGGAAAATAAACCTGAGAATACTAAAAAACTTTTTATAGAAAGTTACGGCTGTGCGATGAATTTTTCGGACAGCGAAGTCGTAGCTTCCATTTTGTCTGACGGAGGATATAACACAACTTCAGTTCTTGAAGAAGCTGATTTGGTTTTGGTGAACACATGTTCTATTCGTGACAAAGCAGAGCAGACTATTCGTAAGCGCCTTGAAAAATATAATGCTGTAAAACGAACCAATCCTAAAATGAAAGTGGGCGTTTTGGGCTGTATGGCCGAGCGTTTGAAAAGTCAGTTTTTGGAAGAAGAGAAAATAGTTGATCTTGTTGTTGGTCCTGATGCTTACAAAGATCTTCCAAATTTATTGGCAGAAGTTGAAGAAGGACGTGACGCCATAAATGTAATCTTATCAAAAGAAGAAACTTACGGAGACATATCCCCTGTTCGTTTAATGAGTAATGGAATTACAGCTTTGGTTTCGATCACTCGTGGTTGCGATAATATGTGCACATTTTGTGTTGTGCCTTTTACGCGCGGTCGCGAACGTAGCCGTGAGCCGCAAAGTATTATGGCTGAAATTCAGGATTTATGGAACAAAGGCTATAAAGAAGTTACGCTTCTTGGCCAAAACGTTGACAGTTACCTCTGGTACGGCGGCGGATTGAAAAAAGATTTTGTAAATGCTTCTGAAATGCAAAAAGCAACTGCAGTAGATTTTGAGCAATTGCTTGAAATGGTGGCGGCTGGATTTCCTAAAATGCGTATTCGATTTTCGACTTCAAATCCGCAGGATATGCATGAGAGCATTTTACATGTTATTGCGAAATATCCGAATATCTGCAAACATATTCACTTGCCAGTTCAGTCTGGAAGTAACAGAATTTTGAAGGAGATGAATCGTCTTCACAGCCGTGAAGAATATATGGCTCTGATTGATAAAATTAGGGCGATTGTTCCTGATGCTTCGATTTCGCAGGATATGATTGCCGGTTTCCCAACAGAGACAGAAGAAGATCATCAAGATACGTTAAGCTTAATGGAATATGTAAAATATAATTTCGGTTATATGTATTCGTATTCTGAGCGCCCTGGAACTTTGGCTGGAAGAAAAATGAAAGATGATGTGGAAGAGGAAACAAAAGCCAGAAGATTACAGGAAATTGTTGATTTACAGCAAAAACATGCTTGGTTTAGAAGCGAAGAATTTGTTGGAAAAACAGTTGAAGTTTTGGTAGAAAAAGTTTCTAAAAAATCGAAAGAGGAATTCTCAGGAAGAAATTCTCAAAGTATAACAGTAGTTTTCCCGAAAGAGAATTACAAAATTGGAGATTTCGTAAACGTAAAAATTACAAGCTGTACTTCTGGAACACTGAAAGGTGAAGCTGTAGGATATTCTGAAATGAATTAATTTTTAACCGCAAATTACACAAATTTCCGCAAATTATTTTTTTATGATTGATGGCAACGAATATTACTACAAGAAAGATCAAAATTATCAAATTGTAGGCATATGCATGGAAGTACATAGATTATTAGGACCCGGATTACTTGAAATTGTATATAAAGATGCATTAGAAATTGAATTTAAAAATAACAACATTCCGTATCATCGAGAAAAAGAATTTGCAATTGAATATAAGGGAACTATTTTGCCTCATAAATTTTATGCCGATTTTGTGGTTTATGATGACATAATATTAGAAGTAAAATCTGTAAAAGAAATCTGTAATGATCATCTTGCACAGGTTTTAAATTATATGAAACTTGCAGATACGCCAGTTGGAATAATTGCAAACTTTCAAAACAAATCATTAGTACACAAAAGATTGATAAATTCATAAACAGAATTTGCGCTAATTTGTGTAATTTGTGGTTAATTTAATAATAAACATTTTTAACGGATTTTAAAAGAATCTGGTTAATCACTTTAATTTGTGGCAAAAGATAAAAATTACAGGCCAAAAGTTTAAAAGTTAAAGGTCAAATCAAAAACTTTAAACCTGAAACAAAAAAACTTGAAACAAAAAACTATATGGAAACAGTTCAAGCAATAAAACAACGATTTGAGATTATTGGTAATGATCCAAAATTAAATCGTGCTATCGAAAAAGCCATTCAGGTTGCTCCAACTGATATTTCGGTTATGGTAACTGGGGAAAGTGGTGTTGGTAAAGAAAATATTCCAAGAATTATACATTCGCTTTCACATAGAAAGCATGGTAAATATATTGCCGTAAACTGCGGTGCAATTCCAGAAGGAACTATTGACAGTGAACTTTTTGGACACGAAAAAGGTGCTTTTACGGGTGCAACAAGCACACGTGAAGGTTATTTTGAAGTGGCAGACGGCGGAACAATTTTCCTTGACGAAGTTGGTGAATTACCACTGACTACTCAGGTAAGATTACTTCGTGTTTTAGAAAACGGTGAATTTATAAAAGTAGGTTCATCTCAGGTTCAAAAAACCAATGTCCGCATTGTTGCTGCAACCAATGTGAATTTATTTAATGCTATAGAAAAAGGTAAATTCCGTGAAGATTTGTACTATCGTTTAAGTACAGTCGAAATTACTTTGCCTCCTTTGCGTGAAAGAAACGATGACATTCATTTGTTATTCAGGAAATTTGTGGCAGATTTTGCTCATAAATATAAAATGCCGCCTTTAAGACTTGACGACGATGCTGTTCAGCTTTTGCAAAAATTCAGATGGAGCGGGAATATTCGTCAGCTTCGAAATGTGGCTGAACAGATTTCTGTTTTAGAAACCAATCGCGATATCAATCTTGCGACTTTACAATCTTATTTGCCAGCTGAAGGAAGCAATTTGCCTTCTGTTATCAGCGACAGCAAAAAAGAAAGCGATTTTAGTACAGAAAGAGACATATTATATAAGGTGCTTTTTGATATGAGAAGCGATCTGAACGATCTGAAAAAACTGACTTTAGAATTGATGAAAAACGGATCTTCTAAAGTGCAAGATATTAATCCAAATCTAATTCAGAAAATATACGGAAATCAGCAGAACGACAGCGAAATTGATTTTGAAGAAGAACCGAGAACCGCTGTTATGACAACACCTACTGTTCGCGAAGATAACTATCAGATACAGGATGATAATTATTTATTTGCTGAAACTATCGAGGAAGAAGAGGTTTTACGTTTGGAACAAAAAGAAATCGAAATGATCAAAAAATCATTAGAGAAAAACAAAGGAAAACGCAAAGCGGCAGCAGATGAATTGGGTATTTCCGAAAGAACTTTATACCGCAAAATCAAGCAATTCGATTTATAAAAATAATTAAATTACAATTTCGAATTCCAAATTCCAATTACCTATATTTGGCTCAATTGGAATTTGGAATTTAAAAATTGGGATTCCCTCTTAAATATTATGAAAAAAATATATTCTCTTTTCGCATTATTAAGCCTTTTTATGTTAAGTGGCTGTTCTGTTTACAACTTTACAGGAACTGGAAGAATCGATGCCAAAACATTTCAAGTCAACTTTTTTCAGAATAATGCCGATTTAATTGAACCTGGAATCGATAGGACTTTCACCTTGGCTTTACAGGATTTGATTATGAACCAAACGAACTTAAACTTGGTTAGCAATGGCGGTGATTTGGTCTATGAAGGAGAAATTACTGATTACAGAATAACGCCTATGACGGCAACTGCTGTAGATGCAAATGGCCAAGCGGGAGCAGCTCAAAACCGTTTATCGATTCGTGTCAATGTAAGATTTATGAATAAAAAGAAAGAAACAGATGATTTTGAAAAGTCTTTTGAATTCTATTATGATTTCCCTGGAAGAGACTTACCGACAGGTTCTGTTTTAACTGAAGCAATTAGAGTTATTTTTGAAAGAATCACACAAGACATCTTTAATGAGTCATTGGCAAAATGGTAGTTTTTAACTTGCTTGTTGAATCGTTTAATCGATTAAACAGCTAAAAACAAATCAACGATTAAACAATTAACCAATTAAACCAAAAAATAAAGAATGAACGTTAGCGATTATACCTACTTAATGAACAAACCCGATGCTATTACAGAAAAGCAAGCGGATGCATTAGGCAGTGTTTTGAATGAATTTCCGTATTTTCAAAGTGCACGCGCATTGCGATTAAAAGGACTTTACAATCAAAATAGTTTTAAGTATAATTATGCTTTAAAGGTAACTGCTGCATATACTGCAGATCGTTCTGTTTTATTTGATTTTATTACTTCTGAAGCTTTTACTTCTATTCAGAATGATTTCTACGAACAAAAATTGAGAGATCTTCTCGAAATTACCGTTTTTGATAGTGAAATTATTTCGCCTGAGCAAATCCAGAAAGCTATTGAAATAAAGACAGAACTTGAGGAACAGCCTGTTCAAGATACAATTAAAGAAACTGCAATTTCTTCAATTGAAACTCCTTCGGTTATAAAAATCGAAGAACCAATAAAAACTCAGGAGACAATAAAAGCTGAAGAACCCGTAATTACTGAAGAACCTAAAAAAGTTCCTGAAATTGACCCTTCTATTTTCCTTGCCATAAAAGAAGCACATTCGGTTACCTTTGAGAAACCAGTAATAGCAGAAGAGCCTAAAAAACTTCCAGAAATAGATCCGTCTATTTTTCTTGCTATCAAAGAAGCCTATTCGATTACTTTTGAAAAACCGGTAATCGAAACCGAAAATAAGATTGATTCTGCAGATTCAATTTCAAATATTGAAAAAGAGGAAGAAGAAACTAAAACTTTCGTCGAAGAAATAGAAGAAGAAACAATAATAAAGGAAGAACCTAAAATTGACCGTGTTGAAAATTCTATTTTAAGCTCGATAAAAGTTTCTGAAACTCCTTCTGTGACCGAGCCTGAATCTATAATTGCAGTTGAAGAACATAAATTTGATCGTATTGAAAATTCTATTTTAAGTTCGATTAAGGAATCAGAAGCTGCAACTGCTGAACAACAGTCTGCAAAAACCGAGGAAATAAAAGTTGATCGTATTATAGAAGAACCTGTTTTAAATTCGGTCGAAGAAGATGAAGATGACAGCGTTATCGAAGAAATGATCATTCCGGAATTTAAAATGAATACCATTGAACGATCTATACTTTCTTCGATTAAAGAAGCTGAAACAAAAATACCTGAAGAACCAAAAGAAGAAATTCTAGAAGTTCTGCAATCTGAGGATAAAGACGAAGAGGAAATTCAGGAAGAAAATGAGGAACCAATTGAAGAAATAATCGAAGAAGAAGAACCTAATGAACCTGCAAAAACCGCAGCAGAGCATTTAGAAATCGGAAAACCTTTAGATTTTTCTCTTAACGAAAAACATTCATTCCAAGAATGGCTTCAATTATCTCGTACAGAACCAATTGACCGCTCAAACGAAATTTCTCCAGAAGAAAAAGCTAAAATTGAAGCGGCAAAAGAAGAAGAAAGACAGAAAAAGGCTGAAATTATCGATAAGTTTATTGAAAACAATCCAAAAATTTCTCCAATAAAACCTGGCAACAGTGCTCCAGCAGTTCAAATTGAGACCAATATAGAGGACAATTCGTATTTAATGACAGAGACTTTGGCTAGAGTTTATCTGGAACAAAAGAAATATACAAAAGCAATTCAGGCATATGAAATATTAATTTTGAAATATCCAGAAAAAATTACTTTCTTTGCAGACCGCATATCGGATATTAAGATTTTACAACAAAATAACAATAACAATAATTAAGTAATGAGCACATTTTCAATTTTTTTAGTTTTAATCACAATAGTTTGTTTTCTATTGATCGTAGTTATCATGGTACAAAACCCTAAAGGAGGCGGATTGTCTTCTACTATCAGCGGAACGCAAATGTTAGGTGGAGTACAAAAAACAACTGACTTTTTAGATAAAAGTACTTGGACTTTGGCTACTGTTTTAATTGTGCTAATTTTACTTTCAAGCTTAAGCTTCTCTGGATCTTTAAGCGATACTGAATCTAAAATCATTGACAAAACTGAAGCTCCTGTAAATGCACCTGCAGCTCCAGCACAAGGAACTACTCCTGCTCCTGCAACACCAGCACCTGCAGCGAAATAATTGTAGCTCGATATAAAAATCTAATGCCAGCCTGTCAAAGCTGGCATTTTTTTTAAGAAAAAATGTCAGTTTTTCTAGCGTGGCACAATTTCTGAAAGTTTATAGAACAGAAAAAAAAGTATAACTTATTAATAAATATAAAAATCATGGCTTTAAACATTAAACCGCTTTCAGACCGCGTACTTATTGAGCCTGTTGCAGCTGAAACCAAAACTGCCTCAGGTATTTTTATTCCAGATACTGCCAAAGAAAAACCTCAAAAAGGTACTGTTGTAGCAGTAGGAAACGGAACTAAAGATCATACTATGACTGTAAAAGTTGGAGACACTGTTCTTTATGGTAAATATGCAGGAACAGAGTTAAAACTAGAAGGCACTGATTACCTAATCATGCGTGAGGATGATATTTTAGCGATTATCTAAAAATATTGTATTAAGTACGGAGTATTACAAATTAAGAACTTCATTTAACTTGAAACAAATCAAACTTTAAACAAAAATTAAAATGGCAAAAGACATAAAATTTGATATTGAAGCACGTGACGGTTTAAAACGTGGTGTTGATGCATTAGCAAATGCTGTAAAAGTAACTCTTGGACCAAAAGGTCGTAACGTAATCATCGGAAAATCATTTGGTGGACCGACTGTTACTAAAGATGGTGTTTCTGTTGCAAAAGAAATCGAATTAAAAGACGCATTAGAAAATATGGGTGCGCAAATGGTGAAAGAAGTGGCTTCTAAAACCAATGATTTAGCTGGAGATGGAACTACAACTGCTACAGTTTTAGCTCAAGCGATCGTAAAAGAAGGTCTTAAAAACGTTGCTGCAGGCGCAAATCCAATGGATTTGAAACGCGGTATCGACAAAGCTGTTGAAACTATCGTGGCTGACTTAGCAAAACAAGCTAAAGTGGTTGGAAGCGATTCTGACAAAATTCAGCAAATTGCTTCTATCTCTGCTAACAATGATGAAGTTATTGGTGAATTAATCGCTACAGCTTTCGCTAAAGTTGGAAAAGAAGGTGTTATCACTGTAGAAGAAGCTAAAGGAACTGATACTTTCGTTGACGTTGTTGAAGGTATGCAGTTTGACAGAGGATACCTTTCTCCTTACTTCGTAACAAATCCGGAGAAAATGGAAGTTGAATTAGACTCTCCATACATCTTATTATATGACAAAAAAGTTTCTTCTTTAAAAGAATTACTTCCAGTTTTAGAGCCAGTTGCACAATCAGGAAAACCATTATTGATTATCGCTGAAGATGTTGACGGAGAAGCTCTTTCTACTTTAGTAGTAAATAAATTAAGAGGTGCTCTTAAAATTGCTGCTGTAAAAGCTCCAGGTTTTGGAGACAGAAGAAAAGCAATGTTAGAAGATATCGCAATCTTGACTGGAGGTACCGTTATCTCTGAAGAAAGAGGATATACTCTTGAAAATACAACTATCGAAATGTTAGGAAACGCAAAAAGAGTTTCTATCGATAAAGACAATACAACTATCGTAAGCGGTGCTGGTGAGGCTGATATCATCAAAAATCGTGTAAACCAAATTAAAGGTCAGATGGAAACTACTACATCTGATTACGATAAAGAAAAATTACAAGAGCGTTTGGCTAAATTAGCTGGAGGTGTTGCTGTTCTTTATGTTGGTGCAGCTTCTGAAGTTGAAATGAAAGAGAAAAAAGACAGAGTAGATGACGCCTTACACGCAACTCGTGCTGCTGTAGAAGAAGGAATCGTTGCTGGTGGTGGTGTTGCTTTATTAAGAGCGAAAATTGCTTTGGCTGACTTAAAAGCTGACAACGCTGACGAAGCTACAGGAATTCAAATCGTTTCTCGCGCTGTTGAAGCTCCATTAAGAACTATCGTTGAAAACGCTGGTCTTGAAGGATCTGTTGTTGTAGCAAAAGTTTCTGAAGGAAAAGGTGATTTCGGATACAACGCAAAAACCGACGAATATGTAGATATGCTTACTGCAGGAATTATCGATCCTAAAAAAGTAACTCGTGTGGCTCTTGAAAACGCTGCATCTGTTTCTGGAATGATTTTAACTACAGAATGTGCATTAATTGATATTAAAGAAGAAAATGCTGGAGGCGGAATGCCAATGGGAGGCGGAATGCCAGGAATGATGTAATTCATTCTTTTCTTAAAACTTAAAACGCCAGATGAATGTCTGGCGTTTTTTTTGATAGCCACGAATTCACGTATTATTTTTTTCTAATCTTTGCATATACTTTTATCTGCCACAGATTACACAGATTAAAAGAATTATAAATCTGCTCTAAACTTACTTTACACAAAGCATTCGTGTAATTAATTACAACTATTTTTTAAACACAAAGATTTGAAAAAATAATTCGTGAATTCGTGGCAATTTTTTTTCACACAAAGCATTCCCATAATTAATGATAACTATTTTCAAACGCAAAGATTAGAAAAAAATAATTCGTGAATTCGTGGCTATCACCTTTATTTAACATTCTCTTTTTCTTTACAAAATCCGTTATCTATACCTTTGCGATTCTATTTAAAATTGCAAAATGAGAAAATTTACAACTCACCTTTTATCTTTTACATTTTTACTTCTTACAACTTTTTTACAAGCCCAAAACAGCAAAGACAATTATGTAGTTTTAGTTTCTATGGATGGATTTCGTTGGGATTATGGCAAAATGTATAATCTTCCAAATCTGAAGCAAATTGAAAAAGAGGGTGTTCATGCAAAATCGATGAAACCGTCTTATCCTAGTAAAACTTTCCCAAATCATTATTCTATCGTTACGGGACTTTATCCAGATCACCACGGAATTACCAATAATGTTTTCTACGATTCTTCTCTAAATCAGTCTTTTTCATTATCAAGCAATGCTAAAAACGATTCGCGTTTCTATGGCGGAAATCCGATTTGGAATTTATCTGAACAGCAAGGTGTAAAAAGTGCTTCTTTCTTTTGGCCAGGTTCTGACATTGACAAAAGGAATCCGAGCTATTTCAAAAATTACGATGGTAAAGTCCCATATGGAGCCAGAATAGACACGGTTATGAAATGGCTACAGCTACCAGAAAAACAGCGCCCACATTTAGTGACTTTGTATTTCGACGAACCAGATCATACAGGCCATAATTTTGGGCCGCTTTCGCCAAAAACTGAAAAAACAGTAATCAAAATGGATTCCATTATTGGAGAAATATCTAAAAAACTAGATCAGCTGCCTATTGGAAAACAAATCAATTTGATTATCGTTTCAGACCACGGAATGGCCACAATTAGCAATGATAAAAAAGTAGCAGTGTTAGATTACCTAAAACCAGAATGGCTAGGTTATAAAGACGTAATTAATCCGATTATGAGTATACAGGCAAAACCTGGTTATCAGGATTCAATTGCCAATGCTTTGAAAAAAGTGCCTCATATTAAATTCTGGAAATCGACCGAAGTCCCAAAAAGATTACACTACGGAACAAATCCGCGCGTGCACGATTTTGTAATTGAAGCCGATAAAGGATGGAGTTTAGTAAGCAAAGAAAGCACTCATATAAATGGCGGAACGCATGGCTATGACAATAATGAAAAAGATATGCATGCCATTTTCTACGCAAAAGGTCCTGCGTTTAAAGTCAATAAAAAAATAAAAACGTTTCAGAATGTTTCGGTTTATCCTTTAATTGCTCATATTTTAGGTTTGCGAGTAGGTGAAATTGATGGAAAATTAAGCGATGTTGAGAATGCGCTTCGCTAAAATTAGATAATGTGTCAATTTGATAATTAGATAATTAGATAATTTTTGAATTGGAATAATTTAACAAACTGAATTGCCTCCAGCTTTAGCTGGAGGTTCACGTATTTAAACAACTTGAAAGGCTTTAGCCAAACTAGCAAGTTTGGCTAAAGCCTTTTTCTTATGCACTTTTTATTCCTCTAGCTAAAGCTGGAGGCAACTCAATTTATCTATTCCATAATCGAATGTAATCCTGAGCGGAGTCGAAAGTCGCTCCAATTAGTATGTAGGCTTCTACTTCGCTTAGCCTGACAAAACTGAATTAATTATAGAAAACCAAACCCGACAGGTTTTAAAACATGTCGGGTTTATTGCAATATTAGAGTTTTCTAATTGGAATTTTCTAATTGTCAAATTACCACATTCTCCAATTAAAAAGCTGTTGAAACAGAAACTGATTTCCAGCTTTCCAATTCTGCTTGAACACTTGCTATTTTTTGATTCGCCATATTATAAGCATCTTCGCCCAAAAATAAGTGTAATGGCGGATTCTGGTCGTTACTCACTTTGATTAAAGCTTCCGCTAATTTTACAGGATCGCCCGGCTGATTTTGATTGATATCTTCTTTGTGCGCACTTTCAGATTGTCTCACTTCTTTGTACTCTGCAATTGGATTTTCAGGCAACAATAATGAACTATCTTTTAAGAAATCGGTTCTAAAATAACCCGGATAAACGATTGTTGCATGAACTCCAAATGGTTTTATTTCTGCCGCTAAAGATTCTGTCAAGCCTGCAACTGCAAATTTTGTAGAACAGTAAATTCCCCAACCCGGAAATTCTCCATAATAACCGCCAACAGAAGAAATATTGAAGATATGCCCCTTTTCATTGGCACGAAAAACTGGCATTGCATTTCTAATTACATTTAATAATCCGAAAACATTTACTTCGTAGTTTTTTCTAGATTCTGCGTCGCTTAATTCTTCTAATGCGCCTAATAAGCCATAACCAGCATTATTGACCAAAACATCAATTGTTTTAAAATGGTTTACTGTTTTGTCAATTGCATTTTTAACGCTTTTTTCGTCTACCAAGTCCATTTCTAAAGGAAGAAAACTTTCCGACAAACCGCCCAATTCTTTAACTAAAGAAGCTTCACTTCTTGATGTTGCCGCTACTTTATAACCTTCTGCTAATAATTTTTTAGCCAATTCCAATCCAAGTCCTTTTGAAGCACCTGTGATAAACCAAACTTTTTTATTGTCCATGATTTTAATTTTTTACGTTATAATTATAGGACAAAGTTACAAGTGAAGTAATTCTCAAATATTGAAGCAATCAAACAAGAAGTTGCAAAAATCAAACAATTTCTGCTAAACGATAGTTTTTTGGCGAAACTCGCACATTTTTCTTGAAGAAATTAATAAAATGAGATAATTCTTCGAAGCCCAAACACCATGCAATTTCATTTATATTCCAATTAGTTTGCTTCAATAAAATCATGGCTTCTTGAACAATTCTCTCTCCAATAATCTGAGAGGTTGTTTTTCCAGTTGTTTCTTTTAATGCCTTATTCAAATGGTTTACATGCACATTTAACTGATTTGCATATTCCGAAGGTGAGCGAAAATTAATCTGCTGAGAAATCGATTCAACAGGAAATTGTCGTTCTAACAATTCTAAAAACAAAGAAGAAACACGAATTGTAGCGTTCGATTTACTGTATAATGAAGCAGTTACAGTTTGCGTTTTTAAAGCTAGGTGAATAATCTCAAAAACAAGATTTCTAAGCACATCATATTTAAAAGCATAATCAGAATTGATTTCATCAAACATTTTTAAATAAATCGTTTTTAAAGATTCTGCCAATTCAACAGAAACTGGAACAACAGGATTACCGCCTGGCTGAAACAACGGATATTCTTTTAAATTCCCAAACTGGCTAAAAAAAGCATCAGTAAAAATGCAGAAAAACCCAGTCTGGTTTTCATCGATATGTTCCCAACTGTACGGAATCTGCGGATTAGCAAAGAATAAAGCCTGATCTTCTATCGAAACAACTTTATCAGCATAATGCACTTTATTTTTTCCAATAATTAAACTGATTTTATAAAAGTCTTTTCGCGTATAAGGCAAAGGATTGCAAGTACTTCCAATGTAATCATCCAGCTTAAAAACATTAAAATGTCCGATCTCTTTTTTTAGATTTTCGGGCATTCCTTTTATTTTTACTGTATAAAAATCCTCTAAAGTTTCTGTTAGTTTCATTTTACAAAGTTACAAAAATCAAACATTCTATAATTAGAAAATTTGTCAATTAGAAAATACGATAATTTCGGATAATGTTTTAATTGTTACCCTGAGTGATCCCGAGGCTTTGGGAGAAGGACGCTTCAATTGGCATGTGGGCTTCGACTCCGATCCGCCCGACAAACCTATAAACATAACGAACCCGACAGGTTTTTAAAATCTGTCGGGTTTGCTTTTTGAGATACTTTGCGTAGACGCACTGCAGTGCGTCTCTACAGAATATTAGGATGTGTGAATTAATTAATAATTTACAATTAACCATTATTAAGACACTACTTTATAAGTAGGATCGTCAATAACATTCACCTTAATGACTGCATCAGCATTTTTTAGCAATTGTCTACAATCGGCGCTTAAATGCTCCAACTCTACGGTTTTGTTGAGCTGATTGTATTTCTTAGTAATATTGTTCAAAGCTTCAATCGCCGACATATCTGAAACACGGCTTTCTTTAAAATCGATTATAATATGATTCGGATCATTCTGAATATCAAATTTCTCTAAAAAAGCAGTAGTAGAACCAAAGAATAACGGCCCAAAAATTTCGTAACGCTTTACTCCGTTTTCGTCAATATACTGTCTTGCGCGAATTCTTTTAGCACTTTCCCAAGCAAAAACCAAAGCCGAAATAATCACACCAATTAAAACCGCCAAAGCCAAATTATGCAATACAATTGTAATTAAAGCCACTAAAATTCCAACAAAAATATCATGTTTAGGCATTTTATTAATAATCCTGAAACTTGCCCATTCAAAAGTAGTAATCGCCACCATCATCATAACTCCCACTAAAGCTGCCATTGGCAATTTTCCGATTACGGGAGCTCCAAAAAGTATAATCATTAAAATAGTCAAAGCGCCTATAATTCCCGCAAGTCTGGCTCTTGATCCTGCTCCAAGATTTACCAAAGTCTGCGCAATCATTGGGCAGCCTCCCATTCCGTAGAAAAAACCATTTAGAATATTCGAACTTCCCTGCGCTATACATTCTCTGTTGCTGTTTCCTCTTGTCCCAGTAATTTCGTCAACTAAATTTAAGGTAAGCAAACCTTCCGTCAAACCAACCGCTGCAACAATTACCGAATACGGAAATATCACTTTTAAAGTTTCGAAAGAAAACGGAATATTCGGAATATGAAACGGAGGAAATCCGCCTTGAACCGAAGCGATATCTTCTACAGTTTTGGTTTCGATATTAAAAATAATTACGATTGCAAAAACAACCATAATGGCCACTAAAGATGCTGGAACTGCTTTTGTAATCTTCGGAAAAACCAAAACAATCGCAATTGTTAAAGCAACCAGACCTAACATACTATATAAAGGAGTTCCCTGAAGCCAAGCAACCTGACCATTAACAACCGTTTTAAATTGTTCCAACTGCGACATAAATATCACAACAGCCAAACCATTTACAAAACCAAACATTACGGGCTGCGGAACTAACCGAATAAATTTTCCTAGTTTAAAAAGTCCAATACAAATCTGGACAACACCGCCAAGGGCAACGGCGGCAAAAACATATTCTATTCCGTGCGACTTCATCAAGGCAATCAAAACAATTACTGTTGCTCCTGCTCCGCCCGAAATCATTCCGGGTCTTCCTCCAAAAATAGCCGTCACCAATCCGGCAATAAAAGCAGCGTATAAGCCAACCAATGGCGGAAATCCAGCCAAAATAGCAAACGACAACGATTCTGGAATCATAGTCATTGCAACAGTCAAACCTGCTAAAATTTCGTTTTTATAATTGACTTTCTGGCTAAAATCGAAGAGTTGGAACGTTTTTTTCATGGGCACAAAATTAGGGAATTGAAGAATTAAAAGAGTCTATTTTAGAGATTAAAAAAGCAAGTAATAATAAATCAGAATCCCATCTAAAATATCAAAAAATTAAACAATTCTTAAAAAATAAACTTCCTACATTATCTCTCTTTAAAAACAAACGAACACAAAACACTAAAAAACAAGTGATTAACAAAAAAACCGTATAATTACGTATTAAACTCTAATTAATTACCTTTAATTTTGTTTAACTCTTTAACTTATTATAGTCTATTTTTTTAAAATTATCAAACCTTAAACATTTACAAACTAAATGAAAAATACAACGATATTAATAATGTATCAAAATCTTATAATGATAATTAACACAATTTGCAAAACGATAATAGTTGCTACATTTTTATTCAATTGTAAAAGTTTGTATTCACAATCAATTCTAAATTTAAGATGCCCATTTTATGAAAGTTTTGAAATTGACACAACATTTAAAGAAGTAAATTCTTGGAGATTTTTACCAATCAAAAAGGACAGCCTATTCCTTTATGAAGAAATAATTATTACAAAATCATCTAAGGATATTACACGTAAAAAATTTGATAAAATAATGAGGAAAAAACAAACAAAATATAATAATGACATGGGAATGTATTTTTATGAGTCATTAAATACAGGAAATTCAAATCACAATATTTTTTTTGACTGCATTTTTTTTTATTCCCTTTCATCACGTATCGACATGATATACAGTCGAAATTTGTACAGCAATATTTGGAAGAAAGAAAATCCTTTTTATTCCATTGAATATCATGTAACAATTCCGCGAAACTCATTTAATAAAAAATGGAATCTTAGTGAAAAACATTTTCTTGAAAAATATAAGGATATAAAATTATTGTCTAACAAATGTACATCCTATTAACTAATTTATTATTAAATATTATAACGAAAAACTTTTCAAACAAAACAAAAACAACTATGGAAAAAACAGAACTAAAGCTTCTTAATAACAAAAAGCTAATTACTGAAATTGAAACAGACATTTCAAAAGGAACGCAAAGCATAAAGACATTTATAATTAACGATTCCGGAGAAGTTGACCCTGATAGCGCAACAATAACTTGCATCTGTAATGGAATGTCAGTAACGAGAATATGTTCAAGAGATGGCTATTGCGATTGCACATCGGGTTCTCCAAGAGTCGTTTGCGTATAGAAAATTGCATCCTTTCAATTATTACAATTAACAAGTTCATCAAAAATATTAATTTAAATTATACAAAATGAAAAATAAAACAGAAGACAGTCCAATTGTAAATTTAGATGAAGTTAATAATGAATCTTCTTCAACAGAAGGAGCACAATGTAGCTTTGCAGGGAGTTGGTATAATGATGGTGAAACTACCTGCATAAATGGCAGGGACCATAGATGTAGAGATGGAAGATGGACTGCTCTAGGAACCAGTGAATATTGCAGGAAAAAAGAAGAAATTTTTGAATTCAGGAACTTCTCTAACGAAGAACTCCTAACCCCTAATAATTGTTCTGGAAATGCTTGTGGAAACTACAGTATACGTCCAAATTATAACCCTGGACAGAATACTATTAGATCTTTAACAATTAGAAACAATAGTAATCGTTCTATTAATTTTTCAATTACCTGGGGGGATTTTCTAGGTAGCTGTGGAGTTTCAAGTTCTGATGTGATCTTTCCAAATGAAACATTTGAAATGTTTGCTCCCCATCAATATATATTGGGATATTGCAACATACGAGCAAATTTTCAATAAATATTATTTAAAATAAACTTTATTTAGCGCAAAACTTCTAAAGATTTTGCGCTTTTTTATATTCTTAAGCTTAGATTTTGTAGATTGTCTTTGATTTAAACTTATTAGAAATCACAAACCGAAGCCTACATGCAATTAAACTTGCAGATATCAACTTCAAAAGACAAAACAAAAGAATCTTATATTTTAATTTTAAATTTAAAACTTTCTTTCATATCAGAAAAAAAATACGCAAAAGAGTAAACCTTTTATACGATAAAAAGTTATTGAAAAACACTGGAAGAAAAACAGTCAAATCAGGCTAACTGCTCTAGAAGAAAAAGAAAAATAGAAAGTATAAAACTTAGCATTTCAGATTGGTTTTGAAATTAGAATATTACACAAAATACTTACAGAAATCAGAAATATATTAGCGTATTTACACCTGTTTTTACAAATGCAAAACTATTCCAATCGTACGCAGGCATAACCTAAATCGCATACATGATTCACAATAGTATCATATTGTAAATCAACACCTTCAATTCTCAAAATTTTATCACAATCTTCCAAATCAAAATTAATTTTATAATCTGGAAACTGATTTTTTATAGAGGCTAGAATATAATCTCGATCAGATTCTTTCTGGACATTTGTTTTAAAAATTTCCACAACCCCATCAGTATCTTTTAATTCTTTAAACTGGTACATTTTATTTTTATTAAAAAGATTTATAGAAACTCAGATCAAAAATAATGGAGAAGCCTTTATTTTAACAGCAATTTTATACCAATGGCGTATGATTTATACGAATGGCGTTGGTATAAATTATTCCTGATAAATGCTTACAAACTATACGATTATATTATTTTTGCCGCTATGACAATTGCAAAAATCTACCAAAATTTTTTTCTACGAAACTTAATCGTAAATACACTTGTTTATTTGGTCATTCTGGCCTGCATTTACGACGAAATAAGACTCAACGGACATAGCTGGTCTTATATTCTCAGCAAAATTGCCATGGGATATTTCCCTTGCATTGTCTGGATTACGGTTTTTAACATCTGCATCATCAATCCTTTTTTATTTCACAAAAGGTTTAAAATCTTTTTTACGCTTCTTGCGGTCTATTGGACTGGTTTTTACTTTTTTATGAATTGGTTTTTTCCGCTTGTTGGGTTAGGAAATTTAAAAGCGCTTCAGATTGTATCATTGATCATAAACGGCTGTTTCTTCTATTTTCTGCATATTGTGATTACCAAAAAAATGAGTCAGGCCGATAAAGACATTATGAATTTCAAATCGGAACTTTCGTTTTTAAAACAGCAATTGAATCCGCATTTTTTATTGAATGCCATGAATAATCTTTACGGAGAAGCATTAGCAGAACCAGAAAAAGTTCCAGACCGAATACTGAATCTTTCAGATTTGCTGCGCTATCAAATCGAAGCTTCTAAGAAAGATTTTGTCTTAATGCAGGAAGAAATTGCGTTTATTAAAAAGTATATTGAATATTATACCTTTAGAAACGAAAGACTGGCTGTAACGCAAAACATTGAAGGCGTACATGATCAAATCGAGATTCCGCCTTTGTTCTTTCTGCCTTTGGTAGAAAATGCGGTGAAGTTTTCGGCCGAAACTGCAGAGCCCTTTATCAATCTGGATTTGAAAGTAGATTGCCGAAATGTATCTTTCACTTTAAAAAACAACTGTTTGGATACTGAATCAAGGCTTTCGAGCACGGGAATCGGAATTGAAAACCTAAAAAGACGTTTGGAAGTATATGGTTTAAAACATACTTTAAGCTGCAAAAAAGACAAAAATATGTTTATCGTAAAATTAAATATATGGCACTTACCTACCGCTGTCTAATAGTTGATGACGAATCGCCGGCCCACAAAGCCTTGATTTCGCACATCTCCAAATTTGACGAACTGGAACATTCCGGAAGCGCTTTTAATGGTATGGAAGCCATAAAACTGCTCAACGAAAACCAATACGATATTATTTTTCTTGACATTAATATGCCTGTAATTTCTGGTGTAGAATTGATGGAACTCCAACCCAAACGCCCAATTACGATTGTGACAACGGCTTATTCTGATTTTGCGCTTTCGGCTTACCAAAACGATGCGATTGATTATTTGATGAAACCCATTTCGTTTGATAAATTCTCAAAAGCAATAGAAAAAGCCAAAACCTATCATTCGGGAAATAATCTTAAAAAAGAAAACAACGACGACGAAAAAGTACTTTCTTACCGCTCTAACGGACAAGTAATTGAAACACCTCTTTCTGATATTTTATATATCGAAAGTCTAGGCAATTATATGAAATTGTACAATTGCAAATTAAAATCTCCAATTGTCATTTACGGTTCGCTCGCGAGCATAAGTGCCGAAATTGACTGTGCACATTTTGTTCAAGTTCACCGATCTTTTATTGTAAATACAAATAAAATTTCTGCTGTTACGACTAAAAATCTTACGATGTCTAATGACGATATTATTCCTGTGGGAAGGAAGTATCAGATTCTGCTAAATAATTTGCCAATGAGATAATTTTTTAATGAGATAATTTTTGAAGAGCTTAACTTTTTTAAAGTTGGGCTTTTTTGTTTTTTATGGATTTATAAAAACACGTAAAAGTACGTAGCCATGCCTTTTTATTTATTTATATAATTGTGGCTCTAATACAATCTCAACTGGTCTAATGATTAGGAGTCATTTTTATTTAATTTAAACAGCATTAATATGATTTTCCCCAACGAAATAGAAGATTTAGGAAATAAGTTAAAAATTAAATTTGATCAAGCTAAGAGCCTAGAAGATGTTCAAAAAAAAGAGAACTATTTTATTCTTAATAAAAAAAACGTAATAATTGGTTTAAAAATTAATGCCAATTTGCAAAATATAGATTTCTTAAAAAGTTTTAAAAGTCTGATATTTCTTGATTTACAAAATAATTATATTAAAGATTTAGCTCCATTGGAAAATTTAACTGAGCTTGAAATATTGGATCTATCAAGTAATCATTTAAGTAATATAGATTCTCTTAAAAACTTAAAAAAATTAAAACGTCTTTACATACAAAACAATGAAATCACTAAGCTAGATGCCCTTCAAAACTTAACTAAATTACGACTACTTGATTGTGGTAATAATAAACTTTTAAATCTTGACAATATTGACCATAGAAAAGTTTTTATTACATTCAATGATAATCTAGTATCTAAAGTTGATTTGGATTTTTTTAAATTAAAAATTCCAGAAAACAATATAGATTTATTGGAATACATAAAGCACTATAAAAATATTGTAGTTAGACTACAAAAATATGAAGATGCCGCAAGGATACGTGATTTTGAAAGATCTGTAGAAACAAGCATATCTAATGGCGACATAGAAATCCAAAAAGAAAAATTATCCCTCATAATTCAAATTCAAGATGATTTCTTTGTATCAAATTTTACAGCAGCATCTGCCAATAATAAAATATTATCTCCTCCATTAGAAATTATTACTGAAGGATATGATTCTGTGCTTCGTTATTTTGACCGTATATCCTCACAAAAAAATTCATATATATATGAAGCAAAGGTTACTCTTCTTGGTGAAGGAAGCTCTGGAAAAACTTCTTTGCAAAGACGCTTCATTAAAAAAGATGCTTCACTGCCAAAAGAAGAAGAAAGAACCAGGGGAATAGATGTCGTTGATTATGATTTTTCTGAATACAGAGCTCACATATGGGATTTTGGTGGACAGGACGTTTATTATCCTGTGCACAGATTTTTTCTAACTAATGATTCTGTTTATTTGTTAGTTGCTTCGACAAGGACAAATATTCATAATTTTGATTATTGGATTCCCACCATTTTTCAATTTGGTGGCTCAAGTCCAATAATTATTGTACAGAATAAATTTGATGGAAATCCATCTAATTGGGATAATGTCTTAAGTACTTTTTATTCTAATCGTGATTATAATATCCTGAAACCCTACCACAAAATTAACCTTTTAAATAACAATGAAGGATTAACTGATGTTAAGAACACTTTACAAACAGTAATAAAGAACCTACCGCTAATTAAAAAAGAAGTTCCCTCTTCATGGGTGGAAGTAAGAAGAAAGTTATCTGAAATTAAAGAAGAAAACGCCTTGATTCCTTTTTCTAAACTACAAGAAATTTGTATTGAAATTGATAAAGCACAAGATACGAAATACTTTCAAAAAGAAGTCGACATAATTGATTTAGCAAAATTTTTTAATAAAATTGGAGTCATTCACTGGTTTGAGAAAAATGAAATTCTGAAGGAATATATTGTACTAAAACCTGAATGGCTAATGTCAGCTATCTACTCAATATTGGATGATACCGATACTGCACAAAAAGGTTTTATTGATTCAAATGATTTTGATAGAATATGGAAATTAGAAATATATAAAAATCATAAAATCTATTTAAAAAGCGTTCTTCGAGAATTTAAAATTGCATTCCCCAAAAAACACATTAAAGACGAATATATTTTACCATCTAGAACTAAAACTATACCTGAAAATAAAAAATGGACAATAGCTAATAACCAAATAAGAATGATTTATGAATTTGATTTCATGCCTTATGGTATTGTTAATCAATTAAGCGGCGAACTGTCAAAAAACGTTTTATCTGATGACAATATTTGGTACAATGCTGTTGATTTTCAATATGAAAACAGCGTATCTCAAGTAGAGGAAGACAGAATTAAAAGAAAAATCAATATAATTTGTAAAGGAGAAGATGCAAGAGAGCTAATTGCAATTATTAGAAAAGCAATTGATGATATAATCTCAGAATACAAAGGCGTAACTTACGATATAATCGTTCCTTGTAATTGTAAAAAATGTATAAATTCAAAAGATCCAACTCTATTTAGCTATTTAAAAATAAAAAAATGGATAGATGAAGCGAACGAATACAAATACTGTAATGAAAGTGACGAGAAAATAAATCTAAAAAATTTGATCTTTAATGTTGGAATGAAATACGATGGCATAAAAGAATTTGGTTTTAATGAATCCGAAACTAAATCAATTAGCACTTTTATTTTTAATGGCCCGGTTAATAGCGAAACTATTGGAACAAGTTTATCGACACCCAAAACTCCTGAGAAAGACAACAGAAACTCTTTAACAATTGACGAGAAAAAAGCTGTTTTAAAATGGAAACGTTCTGGGGCACAAGCAATAATTATTGGGAGTATTATTTCAGCAATAGTTATCGCTATTTATCTCACAGAACCCATTTTATCATCACAAGAATGGGGAATTTTAAAAGTGAGTGTAGGTTTCGAAGTAGGAAAATATATATTCTTGACAATATGGAGCGCTTTTATATTGAAGGTTCTCTATGATCGCTATTTAGACCCATCAAAAGAAAATGCTTTTATTGATCTTAATAGAAAACATAAATAATAATCATTTAGTAAAAAAGAGACTTTCTCACAAAAGTCTCTTTTCTCATTTATATAATATTTTATAAAATTATTTCTCTTTAAGCAACTTTTCCAAATAAGAAATCTTCTCTTTTTCAGATTCTAATAAACGCTCGTAAAGTTTCTTATTCTCATCATAAGCTTCAATCAGCTTTTCGATTGGATTGAATGTTGGGTGAAATTGAAATAAAGCAGAATTATCGTGATTAGTAACTGTATTACCAATAATATTAAAAATAGCTTCATCACTAAAATTCTTAATAGTCTCTGCAGAAACACCTAAAACTTCGGCAATTTTATTTAGTTTTTCGTCATCGATGGTTTCACTTCCCTCAATATTAGAAACAGATTGCTGGCTTACTCCAATAGAAATAGCAAGCGCTTCTTGTTTCATACCTCTAAGCTCTCTAATTCGGCTTATATTTCTGCCAATATGTTTTGGTTTTGTTGCTGTGCTCATAATTCAAAGATATTTAAAATTCTTCAAAGTTTTTTATTTCAATACAATACCTTCTATCCAACAAAAGTATCATTTTTCGCACAACTAAAAAAGCTTCACCACTTCGTTTTTGCACTAAATTCACTACAACACCAAAATCTCTTTACGCAAGTAATTGTTGGGATTTCAAATTTCGGCAATCATTATTTTATTTGTTTTTAAAACCTACAACAATTGTCCTAATTCTTGATTTTGTGAATTATTTTCTTAAAAAAAATATCAAACTAAGAAACTTTTCTTACTTAATTCTTTAAATTCGCGCCAACCAAACCACTAAGCTACTTACGAACCAATGAACATTTTTAATTTTTTTAGAAGATCCGATATAAAATGTCCGAGATGTCTTGGAAAAAGATTTGTTGATTGGGATGATATCCGCCGTTTAAACCGACAATTGAAATGGGTTCCTGCACCATGCGCCTATTGCGATGCAACGGGAAGGGTCCGCAAAGAAATGCTTTCTAAAGTTGCCGTAGATTGCATGTACCTCACAATCGATTTACCCGAATCTGTAATAGAAAAAATAAAAGAAGGCGATCTTGAAACAATCGAAAAAGGAAAACAACGCGAACTTTTTGTTGATCACCTTATACAATACGCAGAGCATCATTACCATACTCAAAATCTCGATGCAGAAAACATTGCTAATTTGTACTTAGAATTCGAGGCAGAAAAAGCTCCTTTTGCTGTAACCAAAGAAGAATTAATAAAATATATTCAGGGTGTAATCGAACTCAAAAAAACGGTATTACAATAATCTTTGCACCACAACTACTCAAAATCTTTGACCGTTTACAAAAACAGGTAAAAACACCTATAGCCACCCTATTATTTTATTCTAATATTGTATCGAATAATTTTTAGTTAGACAGGTTTTCTAATAGAGAGCTTTTTAATTTTTTGTCACTTTTTTTTTGGAACAGAAAGTGGGATTTCAAATCGCTGGTACCGATTGGAAATTTCACTTTTTTTATTTACCTATTCAGCCGTTTATTTTTACCGCAAAGTTCGCAAAGGATTACGCAAAGTTCGCAAAGTTTTTCTCTCGCAGATTTAGCAGATCTAAGAGATTTTGTTTTATCTGCCTAATCTGCAGAATCTGCGGAAAAACTATGTTGCCACAAAGCTTTGCGAACTTTGCGGTTTTATTAAGTCTCGCATTAAAAATTCTTAGCGCTCTTTGTGGTAAAAAACATCACTCTTAGAAACCTCTGTTGCTTTATACCTCTGCATCTTTGCACCTAAGAAAAAAGCCTTATTTTTGCGTTCTGTAAAAGCCACGAAATTAAGTCCGCATGACTAGAGAACATTATATTCCGTTTAATAAAGAATTTTTACTGGAACAGCAAATTGCTGCTTTTGCTGAAAATCCGCAAAAGGTTGATGATTTTAAGAAGCTGTTCGAAATTATCGAACACTATTACCATTACGAATCTTTTAATCTTAACCGAAATCTAAAACAGCATTATGCACTCTACGATCCAGATTTAAGCGAAAAGGAACGCGAACAGTTCATCAATAAAAGCAGTTTTCCCGTTTTTAAAGAAACCCTCTTAAAAGTTCTCGAACGCGGCAATTACTACAGAATTAATCAGGAAGCTTTAAACGACGCCTTTCATGAATCTGATTTGATCGGACTGAATCTTTCTATCGATTTTAATGCTTTTAAAGATTTCGAACTTTATGCGCGTGGGCATCACAAGGCGAAAGAAAAAGTCAAAAAATACTTTTTCTGGACCAAAGTAGTCGAAATTGAATATTATGACCGAGTGCTGATTTACCTCAATTACAGCGAAGCAGATTATTTCAAGAAAAAGAAGGTCAAATTAGGCAAAATGCCAATCGATCCAGGGTCTATTGCATTGAAAATCTTTAAACGTGTTCCTAAAAATGATCTTGAAACCATTTTCCCGAATGCCATTCCGAAAATGTCTCTCAAGGACAAATTGCTGCTTTGGGTTCCAGGTGTTTTTGGTGGACTTTCGTTATTAAGCGCCAAGGTAATTCCTGCTTTGATTAACATGTATGATGCTTATCAGACTGGCGAAACCATCGATTTATTAAACAGTAAAACCTCTTTAAATCAAGGTTTAATTGCTCTTGGGATTTTAGGAGCCTATTGTTTCCGTCAATACAACAACTTCATAAATAAGAAAATCAGGTATTCTAAAACACTTTCTGACAGTTTGTATTTCAAAAATGTCGGGAACAATAGCGGTGCATTTTATTCTTTATTAAATTCTTCGGAAGAAGAAGCTTTAAAAGAAACGATTCTGGCTTATACATTTTTACACGAAAGCGAAGATTCTTTAACAGCCGAAGAACTGGACCATCAAATTGAATCTTGGTTTAAAACCAAACTAAATACTGATTTGGATTTTGACGTAAACGACGCTTTATTAAAATTAAAAAGCATCGGTTTAGGAATAGAAAATAATGGAAAATGGAATGTGATTCCGATTAATGAAGCACTTATTGCAATTGATGAACTTTGGGATAATGTTTTTCAGTACAACCAGAAAGTTGATTCTCAAACAACCTAAAAGAAATTTCATTAGATTTACGCATCTAACCTTAAAACCACAAAAATGAGAACATTAGACCAATGGTTTGCAGAATATGCCGTAAGTCATCAGAACCCAACCAACAAAGCGATACATTACATTTGCGTACCTGCCATTTTCTTTTCTATCGTAGGTTTACTTATGAGTATTCCGAGTACGACTATCGTAAATACTTTACAATTAAATGCGCCAATTATTGAAAACTGGGCTTTCGTGGTTCTGCTTCTTGTTCTGGTTTTCTATATCAGATTATCGATTTCTATGGCGCTAAAAATCGCTGTATTTTCCGGAATCTGTTTGGTTATCAATTATTATATCGGGCAAATTGTTCCGTTGTGGGCATTCTCAATAGGTGTTTTTGTTATTGCTTGGATTGGGCAATTTTACGGACATAATATTGAAGGCAAAAAGCCTTCTTTCTTAAAAGATCTTCAGTTTTTATTAATTGGCCCTGCTTGGGTTGTTGAGAATTTGTTTTCTAGGAAATAAAGATTTTTGGAAACTGACAAATTAGAACTAGAAGCAAACATTAGAAATTTAGATAGAAGGACAAAATAAAATTTGTCCTTTTTTATGAATAAAATATACTTTGAATATTTTTCTATATTAGCTGAATAAACTAAACTGAAAAATGAGAAAATTCTTCACAGTAATTACTTGCGTAATTTTACTTTCTTCATGTAAACAAACAGATAATAAAAGCGTTCAAAACAAAGAGACAACAAAGAAAGACAGCACCAAAGTCGAAAGTTCTACACAAACTGCACAATCAAATTCTGATTTATTAGAGCAATTTTCTAAAAACAAAAATGAAATTGTTCTAAAATTAAAAACATTACCCAATAAAGAAGCCGGAAACGCGCTATACGAAAAGTATATTGAAGAAAACAATACTTTGTTGGGACAGATAGCCGAAAAAGAATCTGGAATATTGGATAAATTTTACAATGAAGATGAAGCTGATAAAAAAGCGGTAAAGCTTTTGGGTGAGAAACTTAATAAGCATCAATTAGAGTTTTGGGAAATCGGCGAAGGTTATGTAGAAATAGAGCCTGTGCATGATTTTTATTATAGAATTTTCAAAGATTACGTAACGAGCGATTACAAAGAGTATCTGTACTTGAAAAGTGAAGAAAACAAAACGCTTTATTCTGCAGATGCTGGTCTTGTCATCTCTTTTAAAGATTTGGGCGACAGAATAATTTCGTGGGAAAATTTCATGACCAAATATCCTGATTCAAAATTAATTTCATCTGTAAAAGAAGAATACAAAAATTACCAAATGGATTATTTAGTTGGTCAAGACAATACTCCAACTGCCGAAAGAGCGACGGATGAAAAATATATTTACCCAGAAAACATTCAAGAATTTAACCGATTCATGAAAAAATATCCCAAAAGCCCAACTGTACCTCTAATTAATTTATTTATGGAGAACTTTAAGAGCGAGAGTATTTTCGATTTATTAAGAGCCGAACAGGATAAATTCTAAATTGCAACTAATGCTTAGAATATTAATTTTATTTAGCATCATTTCATTTCAAACGGCAAACGCTAATAAATTACCCAATGAAAATGAAAGTGTAACTTTCAAAACACATAAATGTTCTCTTAAAAACGCAACACTTAAATCAGAAAGAACAGAGAAAGATCGGAAATTTATTTTTTGGAAGTTGCCTCATAAAAAAATCATTATCATTGATCAAGTAATTGATGAAAATGGCAATAAAATTTTTAAGAAAAAATCCGTATACATTTGTTCAATGGATGCCTGCGACACTAAAAAGTTTTGTAGAATTAAAATTATTGAAAACGAAATATGGATTTTTCAATATAATAGAAATCCCAAAAAGGCAGTAATAAAGCTTTACGATTCCTGCGGAAAATATTTAAGCCAAAAGAAATGGGATGATGACAAATCATTTGAAGATTATTAACTATAAAACTTAAAACCATGGAAAATAAAAACCAACCTATAACATTTGTTTTTTGGATAGTAGCCATCATTTTAGGCGTAACTTTATATAAGCAATTTGATTTTAAGAGTTTAAAATTTGAGAATCCAGCAATGGCAGTTATTTACGGTATTGTCTTTCTGTTTTCGGTTTATTATATCATTAGAAATTCTAAAAAACAGACTAAGTAAATTGTGAGTTTGTGGAAAACTGCAGGAATATAATAATTTAAAAAGCGCATTCTTTTAATAATCAAAAGAATGCGCTTTTATAGTGACCCCGGAGGGGTTCGAACCCCCAACCCTCAGAGCCGAAATCTGATATTCTATCCAGTTGAACTACGAGGTCATTTTATTTCTGATTTCAGATTATAGATTTTAGATTGCTGATTGGAATCTAAAATTTACAGTCTAAAATCTAAAATTATATTTACGAAAGTAATTTTTTCACAATTGTAGAAATGGTTTTTCCTTCAGCAGTTCCGCCTAATTGAGCAGATGCTAATCCCATTACTTTTCCCATTGAAGCAATTCCAGAAGCTCCTGTTTCAGCAATGATTTTTGCCACTACAGCTTCTACTTCTTCTTCACTTAATTGCGCTGGTAAAAACTTCTCGATTACAGCAACTTGAGCCAATTCTGGTTCTGCCAAATCTGGACGGTTTTGCTCTGTAAAGATTCTTGCGCTTTCTTTACGGGTTTTAACCAATCTTTGAAGCAATTTAATCTCATCTTCTTCAGACAAATCTTCTTTAGATCCTGAAGCCGTTGAAGCCAACAATAATTCAGATTTAACAGCTCTTAAAGCTTCTAAAGCGACTGTATCTTTTGCTTTCATGGCGTTTTTGATTTCGTCCATGATTAGTGTTTGTAAACTCATGTTTATATTTTTATTAGAATAAGCTAACGCTTATTAATTGATGTATTAATTTGACCCTTCGACTTCGCTCAGGGTGACAATCAGATTCACTTTAAAAACCTATTTAGGAAGTCAAATTTTGAAATTCTGTGCGAAGATAAAAAAAATAACCCGAAAATTAAATCCAATTTTCGGGTTACCCAATATTATGATTCTAAAAATTAATCTACGTTATCGTGCAAAAATGAATTGTTTGAACGTAATTGTAAATCATTATTACTGTCTGTTCCAACAGAGATTCTAGAATTTGTATTATTAGACTGAGAATTAGACAAATCTATTCCTAATCTTTTGTAAGCTGGCTCTTTTTCCAACTCATCGATTCTAGAAACATTGTTATGGAATTTGTAGTTAAATTCTTTTAGTTTCTTTCTTCTTTCTTCTGCTCTTAAACGCAATGTTTCTTCAATAGTCAATTCTAAAGGAGAAACTTCAGAAGTTGTCGTAATATCTGGCTGACTTGCAAAATCTACTCTTGGTTTCAAAGTAATGTTTAATTCCTCAGGAATTGTATCTTCAACTACTTTTTCAACTGGTTTAGAAGCCAATAAATCATTTTCAACTTCCATGTACTCTTCTAGAGAGTATTTAATGATTCCGTTATCTGAAACTTCAGTTACAGGAACAAATTGTACTGGATCGTTTACCTTAATATCGCGAGTTTCATTTGTCAATTCAAACAGCACTCTGTTATCTTCAACAACTGGCTCTCTTCTTACTGGCTCTTGTTTAAACAACGGAAGATCAAAAGAGAAAGTTGTCTGTTCTTCTCTTTCAAAAACTCTTTGCTGCTGTACTGGCTGTTGCACTTGCTGAACAGCTGGTGCTTCAGGAGATGAAATTGTAAAATCGATATCTGTAATTGGCGAAACGATTTCGAAAGTCACATCTAGATTTTTGATAAACTCAGACATCACCACTAACTCTTCCTGATTGATTGCTGGAGCAACAGCTTGTGCAGTTGGAGTAAAAGTTTCGTCATCATCCATCAAATCAAAAACAACTTTATCTTCCACTTTCGCTGTCGGTGTATCAACAGTTAAGTCGAAAGAAGCAAGTGGTTTATTCGTTAAATTATGAACACTTCTCTGCTCATCTTCTAACGTATGAATGATTTTCTTTGGTTCTGTATTTACAATTTCATTTTGTTGTTCTACATCAAAACCTGTAGCGATAATAGTTACAGCAATGGCTTCACCAAGAGTTTCGTCTTCACCAACTCCCATGATAATATTGGCATTGTAACCCGCTTCAGCTTGAATGTGATCGTTGATTTCTCCAATTTCATCCAAAGTAATCTCATTGGTTCCAGAAACGATAAGCAACAATACGTTTTTGGCACCCGTAATTTTATTGTCATTTAACAATGGAGAATCTAATGCTGAAACAATAGCATCTTTAGCTCTGTTTTCGCCTTCTGCTACAGAAGATCCCATAATCGCAGTTCCGCTGTTTGCTAAAACAGTTTTTGCGTCACGTAAATCGATATTTTGAGTATAGTGGTGCGTAATTACTTCGGCAATACCTCTAGAGGCAGTTGCCAAAACTTCATCCGCTTTAGAGAATCCTGCTTTAAAACCAAGATTTCCGTATACTTCTCTTAATTTATTATTGTTGATTACAATTAAAGAATCTACCTGCTTACGCAATTTCTCGATTCCAATAACTGCTTGCTCTTGACGCACTTTTCCTTCAAACTGAAAAGGAATTGTCACGATACCAACTGTTAATATTTCTCTTTCTTTTGCTAATTGAGCAATCACGGGAGCTGCACCAGTTCCAGTTCCTCCACCCATACCAGCAGTGATAAACACCATCTTAGTATTTTTATCCAACATTTTTTCAATATCTGAAATACTTTCGATAGCCGACTGCTGTCCAACGTCTGGGTTTGCTCCTGCTCCTAATCCTTCAGTTAAATTAACTCCTAACTGAATCTTATTGGGTACTGAACTATTTTGAAGCGCTTGCGAATCGGTATTACAAACGATAAAATCTACGCCTTTAATACCTTGTTTGAACATGTGGTTTATTGCGTTACTTCCGCCCCCACCTACACCTATTACTTTGATTACATTTGATTGATTTTTTGGTAAATCAAATGAAATACTTCCAAATTCTGAGTTGCTCATCATCTTTTTGGTTTTTTGAAATTCTTATTAAGTACATTTTTTACTTCTTGACTTGGGGCAAGAAATAATCCTTCTCTTTTTATTATTCTGCGTTGTCTAAAAATTCTTTGATTTTATCGACATATCGATCAAAAAATGATCTTCTTATTTTGGTTTCAGTAGATTCATTTTTAGGCACCTTTTGACTTACGGTTTCTCTAGGCTCTTCAATGGTTTCTACTTTCTCAACGTAGTTTTCTTCAACTTCGTATCGCTGTACTGGAGGAGCAGTTCTGTAAACAACTTTTGGCTGTTCTTTAACCAGTTCCATTCTAACAGCACTTTGCGAACTGTTTTCTATACTGTTCATTACTAATCCTACTGCCGTTGCAAATAACGGGCTAGAGATTTCCTCACTAGAGTTTCCTGCCAAATGCTCGTTCGGATAACCAATTCTAGTATCCATTCCTGTAATGTATTCTACCAGCTGTTTGATGTGCTTTAATTGTGCACCTCCACCTGTTAATACAATTCCAGCGATTAATTTTTTACGAGGATCTTCATGTCCATAAGCTTTAATCTCTGCAAAAACCTGTTCTACAATTTCCACAACTCTTGCATGGATGATTTTAGATAAGTTTTTAAGCGAAATCTCTTTTGGTTCTCTTCCTCTTAAACCTGGGATAGAAACGATCTCATTGTCTTTATTTTCTCCTGGCCAAGCAGATCCGAATTTTATTTTTAAAAGCTCAGCTTGTTTTTCAATAATTGAACAGCCTTCTTTGATATCATCTGTAATTACATTTCCTCCAAAAGGAATTACTGCAGTATGACGAATGATGCCATCTTTGAAAATAGCCAAATCTGTTGTTCCGCCCCCGATATCGATAAGCGCAACACCAGCTTCTTTTTCTTCTTGGCTTAAAACAGCATCAGCTGAAGCTAATGGTTCTAATGTCAATCCAGATAATTCAATTCCTGAACTCTGGATACATCTTCCAACGTTTCTGATTGAAGAAGCCTGACCAACTACAACGTGAAAACTAGATTCTAATCTTCCACCGTACATTCCGATTGGTTCTTTTATTTCAGATTGCCCATCGATTTTGAATTCTTGCGGTAAAACGTGAATTATTTCTTCTCCCGGTAACATCGCCAGTTTATTCACCTGATCGATTAGGAGCTGAATATCTTTTTCGCCAATTACTTCTTCTGGATTGTTTCTGCTGATGTAATCGGTATGTTGGATACTTCTGATGTGCTGTCCGGCAATACCCACAACCACATCTTTTATTTTATATCCTGAATTATTTTCTGCTTCGAGAATCGCTTGCTGTATCGATTGTATCGTCTGCGTAATGTTGTTTACTACTCCTCTGGCAACACCCAAGCTTTTGGATTTGCCAATGCCCAAAATCTCCAACTTACCATATTCATTTTTTTTGCCAATCATGGCAACGATTTTGGTTGTTCCAATATCTAGACCTACTGCAATGTTATCTTTTTCCATTTTCTATTATTTAGTGCAAACTACTTGTTCCGTAAACCTAAGGTCAATTTTTTTGTATTTGTATAACGAACTATCTAAAACTGCTTTTTGAAAGAAGGCTTTATAGTTTCTAAATTTCCTATCAACATTCATCGTTCTGCCAAAATCTATGAAGTAATCATAGTTACGATTAAACATTTTTAAGCTTCCATTCGGCATAATCTCTATAGCAATGATGTTTTTTTTCAAAAACGCATCGTCATAAATTGTGCGAAATAAAGCTGCTAAATCTTCGTTATTTTTTTCATTTATTGCCCCTGAAACAAGAGGAACTCGCGCAGTGAAATTGTCCGACAAGGGCATTTTATTACCCTCATAGTCAATATAAAAAGAAGCGCCGCCATCATAAACTCTTGCTATGGGCGTCTTCTGTTTTACTACTGCTTTTAGAACTCCATCAATACTTACAAAAACATTTGACTTCTCAATCATGTCTTGTGTATCGAGGGTTTTCTCTATCTTATTCAAATCTAGTTCATCTTTTCTAATACTGGAAGCGTCTCTTTTATTTTCTATCAACAATTTATTAACCGTTTCTGGCTTCACAAAAAGCGTATTTTCTCCTACAAAAACGACCATCGATTTTTTCAATTTTCTATCGCCATTTCGATGCTGTGCGAAGGAATATAAAAACAAAACCAGTCCGAAAATAAGTACTAATCTTATATTTGTCCAATTAAATATTTTCATTTAAAATCTTTTTAATTGAAGGAACCATTTCTCCCAGATCACCAGCTCCAATTGTTACAATAATAGGTGCATCACTGGCTTTGATTTCACCTAATAAATCTTCTTTTGCAACAATTTTTTTGTTCGAATTTGTCATTTTACCTAAAAGCCACTCAGAAGTCACTCCTTCCATCGGAAGCTCTCTAGCAGGGTAAATATCCATCAGAAACACTTCATCAAACTGCGATAAGCTTTCTGCAAATCCGTCAACAAAATCTCTTGTTCTGCTGAATAAATGCGGTTGGAAAATTGCCAAAACTTTGCGTCCTGGATACAATTCTCTAACAGCCTGATGAACAGCATTTATTTCTGTCGGATGATGCGCATAATCATCAATATATACTAAATTTTCGCTCTTAATCTGATACGAAAAACGTCTTCTAATTCCGTTGAATGAAGCAATGGCTTTTGCAATAGAATCGGTCGGGGTGCCGTAAGTTTTAGCCATCGCAATAGCCATCAATCCATTCATTAAATTGTGTTTTCCAGGCAGTCCGAAACGTAAATCCTTCATGATTTCTGACGGCGTTTGCACATCAAAAACATAAGCCCCATCTTCAATACGAACATTATAAGCCTTATATACAGCATCTTCATTTATAGCACATTGAACACCGTCTAAAGGCAATTCTTTGGTTATAAAGAGATTATTTTTATCTTCAACTTTAGCGGCAAATTCTCTAAACGAAGCCTGAATAGCATCGCTAGTTCCATAGATATCCAAATGATCAGCATCCATAGAAGTAACACAAGCAATATTGGGATGCAAATGCAGGAATGATCTATCAAATTCATCTGCTTCTACAACTGTCACAGTTTTTCCGCTTCCTATTAGATTTGAATTATAGTTTTCTACAATTCCTCCAATAAAAGCTGTTACATCTGCACCGCTTTGAAATAAAATATGCCCAAGAATACTTGATGTTGTTGTTTTTCCGTGTGTTCCAGCAACTGCAAAGCAGAAAGTATCTTTAGTAATGATTCCTAAAACTTCAGCACGTTTTTTAACCTCGTAATTTCTTTCAATAAAATAATTCCACTCAGAATGTGTTTTTGGAACCGCTGGCGTATAAATCACCAATGTGTTCTCTACATAATAATCTTTTGGAATTAAGTTTATATCATCTTCAAAATGAATATCAATACCACTTTCAATCAATTCATTAGTCAGCATAGAAGGTGTTTTATCGTAGCCTGAAACTTTCTTTCCAATAAACTTGAAATAACGAGCCAGGGCACTCATTCCGATACCGCCGATACCAATAAAATAAACGTTTTGTATTTGATTTAAATTCATTTTTATTTGCTTTAAGCATTAAGCTATAGGCTTTAAGCCCTCGCCTATATTTTACTTTTTAATTAACTTCACAATCTCCGCTACAATATCTTGTGTAGCTTTTGGTTTGGCCAGTTTTTTAATATTATCACTTAGCTGTTTTTGTTTTCCGTGATCTTTCAGCAGCGCTTCAAAAACAATGCTAAACTGGCTGTCAAGCTCAGATTCTTTCAACAAAATCGCACCTTTTGCATCTACAATTGCCTGCGCATTTTTAGTTTGGTGATCCTCAGCTACATTAGGTGACGGAATAAAAATCACTGGTTTTCCAACAATGCATAATTCTGACACCGACGAAGCACCTGCACGTGAAATTATGACATCTGATGCTGCGTAAACGAAATCCATTCTTTCAATAAAATCAACCACTTTTACATTCGGCTGATTGTATTTTTTATATTCTTCAAAATATAATTTCCCGCATTGCCAGATTACCTGTACATCTTGAGAAAGAAAATTTTGCAATTCTTTTTCGATTAACTGATTAATTCTTCTTGCCCCTAAACTTCCACCTAAAACCAGCAATGTTTTCTTATTCGGATCTAAACCATTGAAAGCAACTGCTTCGTCACGTTTGCTTTCGATATCAATTAAATCCTGACGAACTGGATTTCCAGTTAAAACAATTTTCTCTTTTGGGAAAAAACGCTCCAAATTTTGATACGCTACACAAATTGCATTTGCTTTTTTGCTCAACAATTTGTTTGTAATTCCCGGATAAGAATTTTGCTCTTGAACAACCGTTGGTATTCCTGCCGAACCTGCCGCTTGCAATAAAGGTCCGCTAGCGAAACCTCCCGTACCAATTACTACATCTGGCTTGAACTTTTTAATTATTCTTTTTGACTCCAATAAACTGCTTGCCAATTTTAGCGGAAACATTAAGTTTTGCAAAGTCAATTTTCGTTGTAATCCTGCAATCCACAGACCTTTTATTTCGTAACCTGCCTGAGGCACTTTTTGCATTTCCATTTTATCTTTGGCACCTACAAAAAGAAATTCTGCATCAGGAAATTGTAATTTTAATTCATTTGCAATCGCAATTGCAGGATAGATATGCCCTCCTGTTCCTCCTCCGCTAAGTATGAATTTATACTTTGTCATCTTTCTAAAAATTACAACTTTTTAAAAATTTTTTATATTCTAATCTTATTTATTTAAAACCGCATTCATCGGATTTCTTGAATTATCTTCGATGGAATACAAAGCTTCTTCTTCGTAAATCTCTTCTTTTTCATCAACTGGCAAATCGTCTTCTGCCAATTCTTTATCTATTAATCTTTGAAGCGCTTCTTTTCTTCTTGCTTTTTCTTCTTGTTCTTCAGCAATTTCTTCTTCTTTTTTGGTTACGCTGATGATAATTCCAAGAGAGAAACAAGTCATCCAGATCGAACTACCTCCGGAACTTATCAGTGGAAGCGTCTGCCCTGTTACCGGCAATAATTCTACTGCAACCGCCATATTAATCATCGCCTGAAATATCATCGGAAATCCGAGACCGACGACGACTAGTTTTCCAAATAACGTATTGGCTTTATGCGAAGCGATCACAAATCGGAACAACAATAACAAGTAAAGAACCAATATTGCAACTCCACCAACTAAACCGTATTCTTCTACTACAATTGCATAAATAAAATCTGAAGATGATTGTGGCAAGAAATTTTTCTGAACACTTTTTCCTGGCCCTAATCCGCCTAATCTTCCTGATGCAATTGCAATTTTTGCTTTTTCAATCTGATAATCATCTTCATCTGGCTTATCTGTTGTAAAGTTCATAATACGACTTTCCCACGTTGAAACCCTGCTGAAGAATCTTGAATCTGGAAATGCCTTTGCCACCAAAAGGAAAAAAGCCAACATTGCAATTCCCGATCCGATGATAAAAGCGATATATTTTAATGGATATTTACCAATGAACGTAAGCATCATTACCATTGAAAATATCAACGCTGTGGTCGAAAAGTTGGCTGGTAATATTAATGCCAAAGTGATAAATACTGGAATCCAAAGCTGAATAAACGAGGTTTGGAACGGCTCATTTTCTTCTTTGGTTTTCGACAAATAACGTGCAACGTAAATAAACAATACGCTTGCCGCTAAAGTCGAAGTCTGAAACGTAATTCCAATAAACGGTACCTGAATCCAACGGCTTGCATTTGCTCCCGCAATTACTGTCCCTTTCAACAAAGTGTACAGTAATAATAACCAAACCACTGGAAGCGCAATTTTTGAAATTGCTCTAAAATAATGGTACGGCACTTTATGAACCCAGTAAATGATCAAGAAACCGATACAAACGTGAGCTAGATGTTTTACCAAATACCCCAATGTATTCCCAGTTCCGTGACCTATATACGCCAGATTGCTACTTGCACTAAAAACAGGCATAAACGAAAACAACGCCAATAGGGCCACGAATGACCATATTACTCTATCTCCTTTTAGTTTATTAACTAACTCCTTCATCTGTTGTTTTGTTTCAAGTTTCTTTTTGTTTCTGGTTTCAAGTTCCTCTTAACATGAAACTTGAAATCTGAAACTATTTTTACAGGTTGTGTACCGCTTGTTTGAATTGTTTTCCACGGTCTTCGTAGTTTTCGAATAAATCGAAACTTGCGCAGGCTGGAGACAATAAAACGACATCGCCTTTTTCTGTTAATCTCTGAGCAGTTTTTACTGCATCATTCATATTATTTACTTCAACCATAATATCAACAACGTTTCCAAAAGCATCGATAATTTTGCGGTTATCAATTCCAAGGCAGATAATCGCCTTTACTTTTTCGCGTACTAATGACATTAACTCATTGTAGTCATTACCTTTATCAACACCTCCAACAATCCACACGGTTGGCGCGTTCATACTATCTAAAGCAAAGAAAGTAGCGTTTACATTTGTTGCTTTTGAATCGTTGATATATTGAACGTTTTGTATTTTTAATACTTTCTCTAAACGGTGCTCAACACCTTGGAAATTAGATAGACTTTCACGGATTGTTGCATTTCTAATTTGCATCAATTTAGCTACAGAGCTTGCTGCCATGGCGTTTTTCATATTATGTTTTCCTTCTAACGCAATGTGTTCTGTATCCATTGTAAACTCTTCTTGGTTGATCTTTATTTCCATTTTGTTGTTATTTATAGAAGCCCCTTCATCAAATTTTTTCGTCAATGAAAAAGGAATTAATTTTGCTTTTGTTTTGTTCTTTTTTAACCATTCTGTACTTGCTTCATCATCTGCATCGTAAATGAGATAATCGTTTTCAGTCTGGTTCATCGTTATTCGGAACTTCGAATTGATATAATTTTCATATTTATACTCATATCGATCTAAATGGTCTGGGCTAATATTGGTTATTATCGCAATATCGGGTCTGTAATTTATTATTCCGTCTAACTGAAAACTGCTTAATTCAAGAACGTATGCGTCATATTTGTTTTCTGCAACCTGCCACGCGAAACTTTTTCCAATATTTCCGCCCAATCCTACATTTAATCCTGCATATTTAAGCAAGTGATGCGTGAGCATTGTGGTGGTCGTTTTACCATTACTTCCCGTAATCCCGATGGTCATTGCTTCTGTGTAAGGTATTGCAAATTCGATTTCCGAAATCACCTTTACTCCCGCTGCAACCAGCTTTTTTACAATCGGAGATTTATCTGGAATTCCTGGGCTTTTCATCACCACATCTGCATTTAGAATTAAATCTTCTGTATGCTGCTCCTCTTCCCAGGCTATTTTATTAATGATAAGAACTTCTTTATAACTCTCTTTTATTTTTCCAAAATCGGATACAAAAACCTCATACCCTTGTTTCTTACCGAGGATCGCGGTTCCAACTCCGCTTTCTCCTCCTCCAAGTACTACTAGCCTCATCTATCTTAATTTTAAAGTAATGATTGATAAAATGGCTAACATTACGGCAACAATCCAAAAACGGGTCACGATTTTACTTTCGTGATATCCCTTTTTCTGATAATGATGATGAAGCGGAGACATCAGGAAAATTCTTCGTCCTTCGCCAAAACGCTTCTTCGTATATTTAAAATAAGTTACCTGAATAATTACTGAAGCACTTTCTGCCAAGAAAATTCCACAGAATAAAACAATCAATATTTCTTTACGAACTGCAATTGCCAAGACTGCGATGATTCCCCCAATAGTTAAACTTCCTGTATCTCCCATAAAAACCGATGCTGGGAATGAGTTGTACCAAAGAAATCCAATCAATGCTCCTACAAAGGCCGATATAAAGACTGTCATTTCTCCCGAATTGGGGATATACATAATATTCAGATAATTTGAGAATATGATATTACCAGAAACGAATGTGAATATCCCGAGCGCGAGGACAGAAATTGCCGAGGTTCCTGCAGCGAGTCCATCGATTCCATCTGTTAAATTTGCTCCGTTTGAAACTGCGGTGATAATAAAAATTACCACTGGAATAAATACTAACCAAGCCCATTTCTCATAGCCATCACCCATGAAAGACAATACTTCGGCATAATCAAATTCGTTATTTTTTACGAAAGGAATTGTAGTTGCTGTAGACTTTTCTTCAACTCCAGCAGGCACAATAACTGTCGAATTTGCTGCAGTTTTAAATACATCTGTACGACCTGTATCTGTTCTTACTGTAACGGCAGGATTAAAATAAAGAACTGCACCAACAATGATCCCAAGACCAACTTGACCAATAACTTTAAAAATTCCTTTTAAACCTTGCTTATCTTTTTTGAATATTTTGATATAATCATCAACAAAACCAATTGTTCCCATCCACAATGTTGTTACAATCAGCAAAACAATGTAGATGTTGTGCAGTCTTGCAAATAACAAAACAGGAACTAGTGTCGCGAAAATGATAATCAGTCCACCCATTGTTGGAGTACCTGCTTTCTCATTCTGACCTGCAAGACCTAGCTCTCGAACTGTTTCACCTACTTGCTGGCGACGCAAAAAGTTAATTACTCTTTTACCGTAAATGGTAGACAGAAGCAACGAAAGCATAAATGCCAAAGCTGACCTAAATGTGATATACTGGAAAACTCCTGTTCCAGGAAGATCCAATGTTTTATCAAAATATTCAAATAAATAGTACAGCATATTTTCTTATTTTTTTAAATTCCAATCTCGAATTAAATTCCAATTTTTTAAACCCCAAAATCCAAAGTTTATTGGGATTTGGAATTTCCTTTTTCTTATTTATTTAGTTGTTCTAAAATTTCTTTTACCGTTTCCATATCATCAAAATGATGACGAACACCGCTTATTTCCTGATAAGTTTCGTGTCCTTTTCCTGCGATTAGAATGATATCTTTTGCTTGAGCCAATTGACAAGCTGTTTTAATTGCCTGTTTTCTATCTGTAATTCTCAGCATTTTTTTATAGTTGTGTGCCTCAACTCCCTGTTCCATTTCATCCAGAATAACTTCTGGATCTTCATTTCTTGGATTATCCGAAGTCAAAACCGCTTTATCACTCAAATCTGAAGCAATTTTTGCCATAATCGGACGTTTTGTTTTATCGCGATTTCCTCCGCAGCCTACTACAGTAATCAACTGTTCGTTTTTAGTGCGAATATCATTTATCGTTTTCAAAACATTTTCCAATGCATCTGGCGTATGTGCATAATCTACAACAGCCGTAATCCCACCATCTGAAACAATGTACTGAAAACGACCCGAAACACTCTCTAAATCAGACAGTAATCGTAACGCTTCTAAACTATCAATCCCTAACTCTACAGCTGTTCCGTAAATAGCTAAAACATTATATGCGTTGAAAGTACCAATCAGTTTTACCCAAACTTCATTGTCATTAATTTTTAATAATAATCCAGACAATTGGCTTTCTAAAATCTGAGCTCTATAATCTGCATATGATTTTAAAGCATAAGTCAATTTTTTAGCGACGGTATTCTGAAGCATTACCGAACCATTTTTATCATCAATGTTTGACAATACAAATGCTGATTTTGGAAGTGAGTCAAAAAATGATTTTTTAACATCTCTATATTCAGCAAACGTTGGGTGGTAATCTAAATGATCATGCGAAAGATTCGTGAAAATTCCACCTACAAAATGCAAAGCTTCTGTACGTTTCTGGTGAATTCCGTGCGAACTTACCTCCATAAAACAATGTGTAACTCCAGCTTCAACCATTTCATTTAAATAATGGTTAATAGTCAGAGAATCTGGCGTTGTATGCGTTGCAGGATATTCGGTTTTATCAACTACAATTTTTACAGTAGACAACAAGCCAACTTTAAAACCCGCTTTTTCAAACAATTGAAATAACAATGACGCAATTGTCGTTTTTCCGTTTGTACCTGTTACGCCAACTAATTTTAGTTTTGCAGAAGGATCTCCAAAATAATTAGCCGCCATAAAAGCCAAAGCCGCATTGGTATCTTTTACCTGAATATACGTTACATCATTAGCCGTATTTTCAGGAAGCGTATCGCAAATAATTGCTTTTGCTCCAAGCTCGATTGCTTTCTCTATATAATTATGTCCATCTGAAAGCGAACCTCTGATTGCCACAAAAACATCATTTGTTCCAACTTTACGTGAATCAAATTCAATTTTCTGAATAGCCACATCTGTTGACCCTTTTACAGATTCAATAGCTACTTTATATAATATGTCTTTTAATACTTTCACGATAATTCTAATACAATTGTTGTGTTTTTGCTTATACTAGTTCCAGCTTGAATCGATTGATTTTTTACTTTCCCTATTCCATTTACTTTTACTTTCAAACCTAAATTTTCCAGCAAAGCAATCGCGTCCATTCCTGGCATTCCTTTTAAATTCGGAATCTGATTCAATTTTTTATTAGCCTCAGCTGTATATTTATCATAACTAGCATCCTGTTTTGGAATTCTAGTATCTAATTTTTTAATTTTATTTGTTGAAGGCGCATCCGTAAAAATCTTTTGTGCGATTCTTTTAAAAACTGGTCCTGCAACGTCTGCTCCGTAATAATTATTCTTAGCTGTATTCGGTTTATGAACTACCACAATACAAGAATATTTCGGGTGATCAGCCGGAAAATATCCAACAAAGGAAGAAGCATAATACAAGGCTGATTTTCCTTCTTTCCCTCCATAATTCATTTGAGCTGTTCCTGTCTTTCCTGCCATCGAAAAATCCTTCGAATACAATTTAGAACCTGTCCCTTTCTTTACCACATTAAGCAATACCGCCTTTACTTTCTTTAATGTTTCTGGCGAACAAACTCTCGGATTTATAACTTCAACATCAAATTTCTTGATGGTTTTGTTCCATTCTTTAATTTCAGATACAAACTGCGGTTTTACCATCACACCATCATTTGCAATTGAATTATACAATGCCAAAGTTTGCATTGGTGTAACCGAAACGTTATAACCAAAAGCCATCCACGGAAGCGTAGTTCCTGACCAATGCTTGTCTCCTGGCTGAGGAATATATGGCCTTCCTTCTCCTTTAAAATGCAATCCCAATGTCTTGTTTAATCCATAACTGTTGATATGATTAACAAACTTTGAAGGGTTATTTTTGTAATTATCGTAAACCGCTTGAACCATTACAGTGTTTGAAGAAAGTTCAAATCCACGCGCTAATGAAACTTTTCCATAACCTCCATTATGCGAGTCACGAACTGATCTTCCATAATATTTGACCACACCGTTATGGCTGTCATAAACCGTACTTGTATCTGCCACTTTATCTTCTAAAATCGCCATTAAGTCAACTAGCTTGAAAGTTGATCCAGGTTCATGAGATTCTGCAATAGCATAATTTGTCGTTTCATAATACGATCCGTCTTCTGCTCTTCCTAAATTTGAAATTGCTTTTACATGACCTGTTTGTGTCTCCATTACTACCACACAACCATGATCTGCTTCGTAATCTTCTAATTGTTTCAACAAAGCATGATGTGCAATATCCTGAATAAAAACATCTATAGTCGAAATCACATCGTAACCATCAATTGGATCTACTTCATTAACATCACGAATTGGTTTCCACTGCCCTTTTGCAATCTTCTGCTTTAGAATTTTGCCGTCTTTTCCGTTCAGATAACTTTTGAAAGCCCACTCAATTCCTTTTCCTACTTCTACTCCAGTCGCAGGATCAATTCGATCATAACCAATCGTTCTTTCAGCAATTTTCCCTATCGGATGCTTTCTAACTGTTTCTTGCTCAACAATAATCCCTCCTTTAAAAGCTCCTAGATTGAATAATGGAAAACTTTTTATTTTTACATATTCGGTATAGCTCAGCTTACGAGCGATCAAATAATAACGGTTTTTATTTTCACGCGCTTTTCGCAGTTCTTTCTGAAAATAGCTACTTGGCTTATCCAAAACAGTTGCCAAAGAATCTGACAATGGTTTTACATACTTTTCGAAAGTTTCTGTTTTTGGCGCTTTGGCATCAAAACGAATTTCATAATTCGGGATCGATGTTGCCAGTAAACTTCCGTCAGCAGAGTAAATATTTCCTTTATTGGCAGGAATCACAAAGTTTCTCACCGTACGTTGTTTAGCCAGTTTTCTGTAATAATCTCCTTCAACCCATTGAATATTGGTTAATTTAACAACAATAGCAATTGCCATCAAAAAGATGAAAACTGCTACGAGGTAAATTCTGTAGGATATATGTTTATCGTCTACTGCCATATTCTTTTAAAGAAACTTTTTTCTTCTTCTTTTGTAACTTCTATTTTTACCGGAGGAACCGTCGACGGAAAAATTTGTTTTTCTAACATTTTATCCGAGATGGTTGACTCCATTTTTAACTTCATCAATTCTGAACGTCGATCAACAAATTCAGATCTCAATTCTTTTACTTCATTATTTAATTTTGCGATTTCAAAAACCTTTTGTTCGTAACGCTGTGTATTGGCAATCATCAAAATGGCCAGCAAAATTATAAAGACAATAAATCGCCAATTTTTTACTGCATCTTCATGAATCAGGAATCTTGCTTTTAATATGCTAAATACGCCACTTTTCATTATTTCCTACCTTAATATATATTATAGCTTTTCTGCGACTCTTAATTTTGCACTTCTTGCTCTATTATTAATCTTGATTTCTTCATCATCTGGAACAATCAGTTTTCCGATAGTTTTGAATGGAACTGAAAAGTTTCCGTAAAAATCTCTTTCTGGCTCTCCTTCAAACATTCCGTTTTTAATAAATCTTTTTACCAAACGATCTTCTAAAGAATGATATGAGATTACCGAAAATCTTCCTCCTGGTTTTAAAATCTCCAATGACTGCTCTATAAATTCTTTCAGAACATCCATTTCCTGATTTACCTCAATTCTGATTGCCTGATAAATCTGAGCCAATACTTTGTTTCGAACTTTCTCTGGCAAAAACCTTTTCAGAACTTCTTTTAACTCTTCAGTCGTTTTGATTGGGTAATCTTTTCTCGCCTCAACAATTGTTCTTGCTAGAACTGGCGCATTTTTCAACTCCCCATAATCAAAAAAAACACGACGTAAATCCTGTTCTTCATATTCGTTAACCACTCGATAAGCATTTAAATCATTTCTTTGACTCATCCGCATATCTAACTCGGCATCAAATCTTGTTGAAAAGCCTCTTTCAGGAACATCAAACTGATGTGATGAAACTCCCAAATCTGCCAAGATTCCGTCTACCGCTTTTACTCCGTGAAAACGTAAAAATCTTTTTATGAATCTAAAATTCTCATTTATCAAAGTAAACCTTTCGTCTGGCAATGCATTTGCAAGTGCGTCTTCGTCTTGATCAAATGCAAACAGCCTTCCGTTTGGCCCCAATCTTCTTAAAATCTCTTTTGAATGACCACCGCCTCCAAACGTAACATCTACATACACACCATCAGGTTTAATATTTAAACCATCTACTGTTGGATGAAGCAAAACCGGATTATGATATTCCATCTTCGTCGTCATTAATATTTCCCATTACTTCTTCGGCTAAATCTGCAAAATCCATATCTTCGCCGCTTATTGATTTTTCGTACAAATCTTTATCCCAAATCTCAACTATATTAACTGCAGATGAAAAAACCACATCTTTAGAAATGCTTGCAAAAGTCACTAAGTCTTTTGGCACAAGTAATCTTCCCAATGCATCAACCTCAACCACTTTAACACCAGCAGTAAACCTTCTAATGAAATCGTTGTTCTTTTTTACAAAGCGATTAAGCTTGTTGATTTTTTTCATCATCGCATCCCATTCTACCATAGGATACAACTCTAAACACGGCTGAAAAACAGAGCGCTTCAAAACAAATCCGTCTTGAAGAGAAGCAGTCAATTGCTTTTTTAAAGGAGCAGGCATCATTAGCCTTCCTTTAGCATCGACTTTACACTCATATGTTCCAACAATTGTGTTCAAAAAAACTAGTTAACATGTTATACAGCAAAAATATAAAAAATATTACCACATTTTACCACTTTATACCACTTTGTTAATAAGTTTAACCACTTTGCTACCACTTTTCATAATCAACAATCAATCAATACCTTAACTATTAATTAACGGATTCTCAAATACGCTAATCATTCAAAAAAATAATGCGCTAATTTTCTTAAAAAATTGATTATAATGCATGTTTCTTAACATTTGAATATTTTGCGAAATACGCATTTAATTACTGATTTTTAACCATTTACAAATTCTACTCAAATTATCTAGTTAAAAAATGGCATCAAAAATTCATTTTTGTTGAATTAACCCTATATTTGTCGAAATTGAAATTGGCATTAGATTAGATGGACAAACACTATAAAAAAGAAGGCAAATACAGCTATTTTGAAGCTGGAGAAGGAACTCCGATCGTTATTCTGCATGGTTTAATGGGAGGTCTTAGTAACTTTGATGGTGTAGCACAATATTTCCCAACGAAAGGATATAAAGTTGTTATCCCAGATTTGCCAATATATACTCAAAGCATTTTAAAAACGAACGTAAAAAGTTTTGCGAAATACGTAAAAGACTTTATCACTTTTAAAGGTTTTGACAAAGTTATTCTTCTAGGAAATTCGCTAGGCGGACACATTGCTTTGTATCACACAAAACTTTATCCAGAAAAAGTTGCCGGACTTGTAATCACAGGAAGTTCTGGACTTTACGAAAGCGCAATGGGAGACAGTTACCCACGAAGAGGCGATTACGAATACATCAAAACAAAAGCTGAAGCTGTATTCTATGACCCAAAAATTGCAACTCCTGAATTGATTGATGAAGTTTACGCAACGGCTAACGATCGCATCAAATTAATCAAAACTTTAACCATTGCAAAAAGTGCAATCCGGCATAATATGGCTAAAGATTTGCCAAAAATGGACGTTGAAACTTGCATTATTTGGGGAAGAAACGACTCTGTAACACCTCCAAATGTAGCAGAAGAATTTGATAAATTACTACCCAATTCAACTTTATACTGGATTGACAAATGCGGTCACGCAGCAATGATGGAGCATCCTCAGGAATTTAATGAAATTCTTGAAAAATGGCTTATTGAAAAGAAATTATAGCCGTTAAAATTTATTTTTTAGGAGGTTTTAAAACGAAGGAATATGAAAATTAATACCGCCGAATTTATTGTCAGCAATTCTGACGCATCAAAATGTCCGAAGGATTTTTTGCCAGAATATGCCTTTATAGGAAGATCAAACGTAGGTAAGTCATCTTTAATCAATATGCTTACCAACAATAAAAACTTAGCAAAAACTTCTGCAAGACCAGGAAAAACACAATTAATCAACCACTTCAAAATCAACAACAATTGGTTTTTGGTCGATTTACCAGGTTACGGATACGCTAAGGTTTCAAAAAAAACAAAATCAGTTTTCCAGAAGTTCATTACAGATTATTTCGAAAACAGAGAACAATTAGTCTGTGCTTTTGTTTTAATTGACATTCGTCACGAAGCACAGAATATTGACATTGAATTTATGTCTTATATGGGCGAAAGCGAAATTCCATTCTGCATTATTTTTACGAAAGCGGATAAAATTGGCAAGACTAAAATAGATTCGCATATTGCAGCCTACAAAAAACAAATGTTTGCCAACAACTGGGCCGAAATGCCACAATATTTTGTAACCTCATCTGCAGAATCAATCGGTAAAGAAGAGCTTTTATCTTATATTGACCAAGTGAATCAGGAAGTTTTTAAAAACAACTCTGGATTTTAAAATTTAAATTCCAAATTAAAAACAAACTCATAATAAGAAATCCCAAATTCCAAGCTTACAATTGGAATTTGGGATTTCTTATATTTGAAAATTAACTATTTCGTAAGTTCAAGTTTCTCTGCAAAGTAATCGCAGAAATCTTTCATGGTATCAGACATTTTTTCATCATCTGTTGCACGCTTGAAAGTGTCAGACATAGCCACTAAAGTCTGGTGGAAGAAAATTTTCATTTCATCTACCGGCATATCTTTTGTCCACAAATCGATACGCATGGTTTCTTTTGCTTTGCTATCCCAAATTGACAGCATTATTGCTTTTGCTTCTTCAGCTTGAACTCCACCGTCCTGCGCACTCCATGTTAGTTTTTCCGGAACGCGGTTTTCGTCCAATTCTATATTAAATTTAATCTCTGAGTTTATATTTGCCATTATTTCTTAGGTTTATATTTTGATTTTTCGAAGATTTCTTTGGGCTCAAGCTTAAATAACTCAGCCAAAGAAACATCACTATTATTTTTCATGTAAGAACGTACCATCTGCCAGCCAATCCAAGCTCCTACTCGCCCTGGAGAATCGTTATCAATTTCTAAAAAGAATTTAGAAAAAGGTGCTGGAGCTATAAATCGTGCCTTCAATTTCGGATCTTCACTGTAAAGCATTTCATTTTCTATAAAATAGCGCCACATATAGGCTTCATTTTCTTCACACCATTTTATTTGCTCTGGTGTATAACCTATTTTTTCAGCGTCTGTATATTCAGGAATCAGTAAATCTTTTGCGTAAAGCTGCTTCCCTTCAAAAATCATTTGAGCCACAAAACTCTTATCTATAGAATTTGGAATATTTCGATACGAAAAACTAGAAACCACATCTGGCATAATTTGTCTTTCTTCAAAGTTCTCTTTTAAGTAATTTGGAAACTCATAAAATTTATGGTTTTTCCCTAAATATAATTCCAAAGCTACAACTACGAGACTGTCTGCATAAATTGATTTCGCATTATAATCCATTTCTCCAATAACAGTAATTACCTTCGGAATTCTTGTTTTAGGAAAATAATATTTTACATGCTGAAAAAGCTCATTAAACTCTTGGCGAACAGGTTCAAAATTGCTGTATTTTTTCTGAACTTCTTCGTAAACTTCTCTCCAGATCGGATCATTCATTTTCTGAATCCAAACATTATCGTCATTACCAGGAAAGAAATACGGATACTCTTTTTTTATTTTTGGAAGATCTTGCGGTTTAGTTTCAAAAAACACCTTATCAAATCGTTCTACTTTAATATCAACAGGAATTTCTTCTACTTCTTTTTCAACCTTACTTTTTTGGTTGCAAGACAAAAAAAACAGGCACAGAACCACTGCAAAGCGATAAATTTTCATTTTATTTTAATTAGATTTGTGTTATCAGAATTTTAAGCAGTTGCATACTCAAAATAATTCTGCAAATATACATCCCTGCATCTTAAAACTTAAACTATTATGGCTAAAAAAAGCACAATTCAGACAGAAAAGGTAAATACGCACATTGTAGAGTGGTTAAAAAATTACGCTACTAATGCAAAAGTAAACGGTTTTGTAATTGGAATCTCGGGAGGTGTAGATTCTGCAGTAACTTCAACTTTATGCGCACAGACAGGACTGAATGTTTTATGCGTCGAAATGCCAATTCATCAGGCAGAAAGTCAAGTTAATAGAGCGAAAGAACATATTGAACAGCTTAAGAGACGTTTCCCGAATGTTTCTGAGGTTCAAACTGATTTGACAGGAGTTTTTGAATCTTTCAAAAGCGCTGTTCCATCAACAGAAGATACTGCAAAAGTAAATTTAGCTTTAGCCAATACTCGTGCTCGTCTTAGAATGACATCTCTATATTATTTAGCGGGACTTCATGGTTTATTGGTTGCTGGAACCGGAAACAAAGTAGAAGATTTTGGCGTTGGTTTTTACACAAAATATGGAGATGGCGGCGTAGATTTGAGTCCGATTGCTGATTTAATGAAATCTGATGTATACGCTTTAGGAGAATTTTTGCAAATTCCGCAATCAATTTTAACAGCTGCACCTACTGATGGATTATTTGGCGATAATCGTACCGATGAAGACCAATTGGGAGCAAGTTATGATGAACTAGAATGGGCAATGTTGGCCGCGGAGTCAGGAAAGACGGCATCTGACTTTGAAGGGAGAGAAAAATCTGTCTTTGAAATTTATAAACGATTAAACACCAGCAACAAGCATAAAATGGATCCAATTCCAGTTTGTTTGATACCAAAAACGTTAAAATAACACATTTTAACATTCTCTGCGAGTTATTACAGAATTTATTTATTAATTTTACCGTTCCAAAAACATGAACAATTCTAAAAAAGGTAAAAATTATGATTAAAGTATGTCTAGCAGACAATCATCCTGTGACGCACTTTGGCGTTAAGTCTTATTTCAAAGACCACGATCAAATTTCAATTGTTGCCAACGTAGGCAATTTTTCAATGGTTAGAGATATTCTTCAAACGAAGGAAATCGATATTCTAATCTTAGATTTAGAATTAGAAGGTCTTTCAAGTATCTTCGAAATTAAATCAATCCTGAAAAATTTCCCAAAAACAAAAATTGTTATTTTCAGTGATCTTGCTGAGCAAATGTATGCTCCAAATGCAATTAAAGCAGGAGTTTCTGGGTATGTACACAAAACAGAAAAACTTGAAACATTAGGTCATTCTATTATTAAAGTACACGAAGGAAAAATTATCATCAACGAAACAGTACGCAAAAACATGGCACTTATCGCTAAACAAAGTAAAAGCGAGCGTCTGTACAGAAAACTTTCTAACCGAGAAATCGAGGTTTTACGTTACTTAAGTGATGGTAAGAAAAACAATGAAATCTCTAAAATCTTAAATCTGAACGAAAAAACGATCAGTACTTACAAACTAAGATTATTAACAAAATTAAATGTTACTAATTTAGTTGACTTAGTAAACAAAGCTAAGACTTTAGAAATTATTTAATTACAAAATCGATTAGCTTAAAATTTAAACTAATCAAAACTTTATAAAAACTCTATCTTTTTTGATTAATCAGATTAGATAGAGTTTTTCTCTTTTTAGTGATAAGGCACCACTACTCGGCCTAGTTTTTTCGAAAAATTATTCAGCAGTTTAGAATAATCGATCACCATACTTAAAATTTCTGAATTATCTTCTTGCGGATTGGTCAAAAGAGAATTCTTTAATTCTGCGATAATTCCAGACACCAAATACCATCTCATAGAAAATATCGTATCAGAAACATTCTGTTCTATGGTTTCGCTTTTATGTTTTGGAAAAATATTCTGCCCTTCCCAATTGTGAATGGTCAGCCTTTCATCTTCCATTAAAATATTGGTCACCTCTTGCGCAAATTCAGGCTCAAGATGCATCAAATATTTATCTAAACTAAAAGTCTCATTCTGATTGTAAAAAGCAATAATGTTATTGTAAATATTCTGAAACAAGGTATTCGACAGTTCTACCTCATCTTCTTGTAGACTCAAATATATTTTTTCAAAAACTTTATATTGTCTCTTCTCCGAAACTTCTTTTACATTCCCTTCTTCGTCTGCCTTTAAGTACACATCCTCAAAACTCTCTACAACACTGCCATATAATAGTAAAATCTCAATGATTTTCCTCTCAAAACCATATAAAATATCTACTTTTTGAGTCTGCTCTTGCGGATAATATCCTGGATCTCCTGGATAATCATAACCTTCTGGCGGACCTGTTCTCGGATCTTCTGGATCTCCTCCTGAAAATGTCCCCGCTTGCGGAGGCTGATTTCTAACCACCTCAAAAGGTCTTTGTTCCTGCTTCTGCTTTTTATTGGCGTCAGCTATATCTTTCTGAATTAGCTGTGCTAAAGTGCTCGTCAAGACCTGCTCCGAAATATCCATAATTCGGGCACATTCCTGAATATAAACTTCACGCTGAATGCGGTCTGGTATTTTTGAAATACTTCCAACCATATCACGAATCAGCTCAGCCTTTTTTATTGGGTCATTTTTAGCTTCGCCCATCAGAATCGAAGCCTTAAATTGTATAAAATCTTTACTATTGCTTTCTAAGTAGGCAACTAAATCGTCATGCGAATTTTTACGGGCAAAACTGTCTGGATCTTCTCCGTCAGGAAAAGAACAAACTCGCACGTTCATTCCTTCTTCCAAAATCAAATCGATTCCTCTGATAGAAGCTCTTAAACCAGCTGCATCTCCATCAAAAAGAACTGTAATATTTCGCGTCAGACGATTGATCAAGCGAATCTGATCTGGAGTTAATGCTGTTCCAGAGGATGCCACAACGTTTTCGATTCCAGCCTGATTAAACTGAATTACATCAGTATAACCTTCAACCAAATAACAATTGTTTTGTTTGGCTATAGATTGTTTTGCATGATAAATTCCGTAAAGCACTTTACTTTTATGGTAAATGTCACTTTCTGGCGAATTGAGATATTTTGCCGCTTTCTTATCATTTGTTAAAATACGCCCTCCAAAACCTAGAACACGTCCCGACATACTTTGAATCGGGAACATTACACGCCCTTTAAATCGGTCAAAAGGACGGTCTTCTCTTGGAATGGTTAAACCTGTACTTTCTAAAAATTCTAATTTATAGCCTTTTCCTAACGCTTCTTTGGTAAAAGCATCCCAAGTTTCTGGAGAATATCCCAGATTAAACTTTTTAATAGTCTCGTTGGTAAATCCTCTTTCTTTGAAATACGACAAACCGATGGCTTTTCCTTCTTCAGAATTCAACAAAACATCTTGAAAATACTTTGCCGCAAATTCGGAAACCAAATACATACTTTCTCGAATATCGGTATTGGCTTTTTCTGCTTCTGTCTGTTCGGTTTCTTCAATTTCGATATTGTACTTTTTAGCTAAATAACGAATGGCTTCTGGATAAGTAAAATGAGAATGCTCCATCAAGAAGGCTACAGAATTTCCTCCTTTTCCAGAACTAAAATCTTTCCAAATTCCTTTTGCGGGCGAAACCATGAACGAAGGCGAACGTTCATCTGAGAATGGACTTAAACCTTTAAAATTACTTCCTGCACGTTTTAAATTGACAAAATCGCCAATAACCTCCTCTACTCGAGCAGTTTCGAAAACAGCGTCAATGGTGCTTTGTGAAATCAAAGTATATTAAAATTTTAAAAGTTGAGAGCTAGCAAAAATACGCAAATCTTGTTGGAATTTTAGTCATTTTAAACCAAAAAAGCATCTTAAATAAGATGCTTTTTTCACTAACTAAACGACCAGTAATTTTAGTTCAAATCTACACGAAGTCCTAACGAAATGTTATTCTCTTTTACTAGATTATTCTGAAATAATGGGTTTAAATCGTATTTAAAGTATAAACTCAATTCTCTATAACCGATATACGAACTCAGACCGTAAATAAAATTATTTACATTATAATCGCCTTTTATAGTAGTTTTGTACTTTAAATCTTCTTCTTCAAATTTTAAAATCTGTTTTGATTTTACGTTAATTCCCGCATAACCCCCAATTCCGAAACGGAAACTTTTATGGGTTTTAAAATACGTTTTCCCGTCGCGTTCTATTGGTCTTGTAAAATCAAATTCTAAGTGCACAGGCGCAACCAGATACACATTTCTAAAACGAGACTCAGTTAAATGCACTGGATTTTCAACCAGATTTGTCTGTTCGCCATCTACCACAAAACTTTTGTTATTTGTTGGACGTATATTGTTGTACATTAACGAAAGTCCGTATTTAGCATGAAGCAGATTATCATTTTTCATCAGTCTTGAATTATATGTAAATCCCCATTCGTAAAAATGCGATCCCATAAATTTATAATTTGAGTCCTGAAGTTTTCCGTCGACCATCATATTATTTAATCCCATTGCAAATACGAATTGAGATGTTGTTCTCTTTTCACTGCGAATAGAATCTTTATGATGGCTATATGACTTCCAGCGAATCATGTACACCTTTGCGGAATCTTCTTTTATTTTTCCGTCTACTTTTTTCTGAACAAGGTCATTTAACTCATTTTGGGCCAGAGTCACCTTTTCCTCAATGATTACAGCTCTTGCTTCCGCCAGTTCTTTTTTGCGCTTGTCGGCTTGTTCTTGGGTAATTTTCCCTTCAGATAACTGAACATTTACAGCTTCAACCTCTTCTTTTAGAGCTTCTTTTTCCTCTTTGGTAATTTTTTCGATTTTATTAGCAATCCTTTTTGCTTCAGATTCAAATGTCTCTTGCCCTACTACTTTACTTACTATTAAAAAGAAGAAAAGTATAAGATAAATGGTAAAATTTCTCATGATTGATTGTTTTAAATTGATTGAATATTTGATTGATGATGATTTTTTTAATTATTAATTATAAATGGTGAATTGTGAATTCTCACTCTTGTTGATTTCTATTAGACAAAGCGACTTTGACTTCTTGAAGATTTTTGTTCACTTTGGTGATTACTTTTTCTCTAAAAGAAAGTTCTAGTTCGCCATCTACTTGATTCAGCAAATCGTTGGCATTTATTTTTACTTTTGCTTTTTTGGTCTGATTTTGAGCTATAACTTTATTTTCGGCTGTTTCTAATAGCTGATCAACATTTTCCTTTTTTGAAGTTTCCGCAATTTGAGTTTGATTGTTAACTGATTGTTTTTCTTGATTGTTTTTGATGATGATTGAAGACTCCCCTACTTGATTTGATGCATTTTTAATGGTTTTATTTGAGATTTGTCCCGAAGCTTTGGGATTAGTTCTTTCTTCTTTATTTACTATTTCTTCTGAAGCTTTTTCAGCAATTACAGTTTCTGTTTTTACTGAATCAGTATTTTTTACAATAGGCTCTGCAATTCGTTCGTTTTTGGATTCCGTTTCTTTTTCTACAATTACTGTTTCTGGCGTTGCAACTGATTTTTTATTTTGATTGAAAAACAAAGTTCCAACCAATAAAAACCCCACAACACTTGCTGCGATATACAGCCATTTTCTGTTTTTCTTTGGCTTTTTCTCTTCTGCTACACTCAACATTGCATCCAATCGATCCCAGGCGTTGTTGCTTGGTTCAATTTCGCGTTGATTTAGTTTTTCACGGAAATCCTTTTCAAATTTATTCGGTTCCATTATCTTGTCTTTTTAAAATAGTAATTTGTGTTTGCAGCATTTTTCTAGCATGCGATAATTGCGATTTTGATGTTCCTTCATTAATGCCTAACATCTTAGCAATTTCATTGTGTTTGTATCCTTCAATTGCATATAAATTGAAAACCATTTTGTACCCATCTGGCAAAGCATCAATTAAATACTGAATCTGTTCTACTGTAAATTGACTATCGATTTCATTAAAGCTTTCTTCAACAAAAAATTCATCTTCAGCAAATTTTACTTTTTTCTGAACTCTTAAATACGAAATGCATTCGTTAACCATAATCCTTCGAATCCAGCCTTCAAAACTTCCTTTATGCTCGAAGTTTTTCAAATTTGTAAACACTTTCATGAAAGCCGTTATCATTACATCTTCTGCCAATTGAATGTCTTTTATATACTGTCGACAAACGCCCAACATTTTCGAAGAATACTTACCATAAATCTGCTGTTGTGCCTGACGATTATTTTCGACAGCCAACTTTATGATTTTGGTTTCTTCTTGATGTAACGAAATAATTTTCATTAATAAGCTTTTCGGTTTGGTTTTGGTTTTAGAAACAGACTTCTATTAGCATAGACGATTGTCGATTTGAAATGGTTGCATGAGGTCTAAAATTTTTTTAAAAAAATAAATTCCAAATTCCAATCAATAACATATTCAACTGATTTACAACAAAGTAAACCAATTATCTAATTGACATTTTTTTTGATTATCTAATTAAAAAGATTATTTTTTTCTTTCAATAACATAATTTACCATTAAGGTAAGTGCCGCTTTGAACTCAGAATCTGGATAATTTTCTAGAAGAGAAAGTGCTTCCTGTTGGAATTGCACCATTTTGTTTTCGGCATAAGCCAAACCATTATTGTTTTTTACAAAGGCAATAACTTCTTTTACGCGTTTTTTGTCTTTGTTGTGGTTTTTGATGGAGTTTATTAGCCACTTTTTTTCTTGCGGAGTGCAAGTATTTAAAACATGAATTAAAGGCAAAGTCATTTTTTGCTCTTTAATATCGATTCCTGTTGGTTTTCCTATGGCTTCTTCGCTGTAATCAAATAAATCGTCTTTGATTTGAAATGCCATTCCGATCAGCTCACCGAATTTTCGCATGTTTTCAACCTGAATATCATCTTCTATCACGGCTTTCGCACCAAGCGCACAACAAGCGGCAATAAGTGTTGCGGTTTTCTTTCTGATGATTTCGTAATAAACGTCTTCAGTAATGTCAAGTCGTCTAGCTTTTTCTATTTGAAGCAATTCTCCTTCGCTCATTTCACGAACGGCAACAGAAATGATTCTCAATAAATCGAAATCACCATTATCTATAGAAAGCAATAAACCTTTAGACAATAAATAATCTCCAACCAAAACGGCAATTTTATTTTTCCAAAGCGCATTGATTGAGAAAAATCCGCGACGGCGATTACTGTCGTCAACCACGTCATCGTGTACTAAAGTCGCTGTGTGAATGAGCTCAATTACCGAAGCACCGCGATAGGTTCTTTCGTTTACAGTACCGCCAGAAACCATTTTTGCAGTAAGAAAAACAAACATCGGACGCATTTGTTTTCCCTTGCGGTTTACGATATAATAAGTGATTCGGTTTAATAATGCCACCTTCGAAGTCATCGATTCATGGAACTTTTTCTCGAAAAGTTCCATCTCGTTAAAAATAGGCTGCTTTATTTGAGACGTAATATTCATTTAGGTTTCAAATATACTATTTTAAATAAAAATACGTTGTGTATTTTAGGTTAGGATTTTAATATTTTACATCATAATCTAAAAACACCCTCCAAAAATAGCTCTAACTAATACTGATTTGAATTCATTAACTAAAAAAGAACCCAAAACTATTTATTTATGAAAACAAAATTTTTATTAATTGGAACATGTATAATTACATTGTCTTTTTTCATTAGCTGTAATTCTGATGAAAAAACAAATGACGGATCATCAGCTGCGATTACAAATGACGAAATTATAGCTAATGCTAAAATTGATGCCTCTGTAGAAGACGTTACGAATATTGCTGAAGATCAATTTAGTGCTCAGCTTAACATAAATTCAAAACCTAGTGGACCAATAAAAAGTTTCCTCCCAAGCTGTGCCACAATCACTACCGTTTTAACCAATAATACTTGGACAAAAACCGTAGATTTTGGTGTTGAAGGATGTACACTGAATAACGGAAATACCGTAAAAGGAAAAATGGTTGTGTCTTTTTCAAACGATTTTAGCTCTTCTACCCAAACCATCAGCTATACATTTGAAGGGTTTTATCATAATGGCAGAAAACTTCAAGGAAGCAAAAGCATTGTGAGAACGATTAAAGAAACCAATATATTGGTAACGCCACACCCAGTTTCAACGGCTTCGATAGATTTAACAATTACTTTTGATGATGGAAAAGTGTATACCAGAAAAGGTAGTTTGGTAAAAGAAATGACTTCTGGTTATGATACTTGGTTTGATTGGGATGATAATGTTTTTGTTGTCACCGGAAGCGGCTCGACAACTTTTCCTAACGGAGATACTTTTTCAGCAGAAATCACAACTCCTTTAGAATTTAATGTCGCGTGCAGAAAATCTATTGCAGTTAAAGGGATTGTTTCTATTACCAAAAATGGCGCTTCAGCAATTATTGATTATGGAAGCGGAGAATGCGATACTCTTGCAACAGTGACAAAAGACGGAGTTACAGAAGAAATAGATTTGAAAAAATAAGCATCCTTTTTGTCCAAAAAAAAGCATTAAGAACATGATAAATCTTGTTGTTAATGCTTTTTTGTTTAAAAACCTACGAAATGTCCCTATGGGACATATGTACGATTGTCAATATTTTTTTTTCTACCTATAATATACTCCTAGCGGAGTACATTCTGGTAAATATTTTTATGCTTCTTTGTTGGCTAGCTGTCCACAAGCGGCGTCAATGTCTTTTCCTCGGCTTCTTCTCACTTTCACCACTACGCCAATATTTTCTAGAGCTTTTATATAAGCCATAATTGATTCTTCTGAAGCTTGCTGAAATTCGCCATCGTCAATCGGATTGTATTCAATTAAATTGACTTTACAAGGCACATATTTACAGAATTTTACCAATGCATCAACCGAAGCTTTATCGTCGTTGATTCCTTTCCAAACTACATATTCGTATGAAACCTTGCTTTTAGTTTTTCTGTACCAATATTCTAATGCTTCTCGTAAATCTTTTAAAGGGAAATTTTTACTGAAAGGCATAATTCGGGCACGGGTTTCGTCTATAGCTGAATGCAATGAAACTGCTAGTTTAAACTTCACATCGTCATCTGCCATTTTTTTGATCATTTTCGGAATTCCAGAAGTCGAAACCATAATTCGTTTTGGAGACATTCCTAAACCTTCTTCTGAAGTAATCATGTCAATTGCTTTAATGACATTATTATAATTCATTAAAGGCTCTCCCATTCCCATAAAAACGATATTGGAAAGCGGGTGATTATAATACAAACGGCTTTCTTTATCGATAGCCAGAACCTGATCGTAAATTTCGCCCGGTTCTAGATTTCGCATTCTTTTTAATCGTGCTGTTGCACAGAAATTACAATCTAAACTGCACCCAACTTGACTAGAAACACAGGCAGTAGTTCTTGTTTCTGTCGGAATTAAAACCGATTCAACTACAAGTCCGTCATGAAGTCGAACGGCATTTTTTACGGTTCCGTCACTACTCTTCTGCATGGTATCAACCTTAATATGATTGATTACAAAATTGTTTTCAAGCATAGATCTTGTAGCTTTTGCTACGTTTGTCATGTCTTCAAAACTGTGAGCGCCTTTGCTCCATAACCACTCATAAACCTGATTCCCTCGAAAAGCTTTATCTCCATTTTCAACAAAAAAATTGCGAAGCTGTTCTTTTGATAAGGCTCGTATGTCTTTTTTCTCCATTTGCATGCTGCAAAGTTAATCACTTTTGTCATTTTTTGTTTGGTTTTTACATTCATTCTTAATTAAAACTCAAAAAAAGCTAGTCCAAAAAATAATATCGATACTTTTCACAAAGAAACACAACGAACTAACAAGCAAACAGTTAGCCCTAACTTTCATTTTATAAAAATTAAATCCTTAGCAATAACAAGACTTTATACTCTTTACTATAGCAATTTAATAAAGCTTTAGCCATGATTTTTATCATTTCTTTTTCTTCACGCGCGCGATAATTTTGGTCTAAGAAATAAGGATAGTTTTCATTCTCTAACCACTAATTGAATTTTAAAGCTCCCTTATTTAAATGATTAACCTATACCCTATCAACATGAAAACAATTCAATCCTTTTTACTTACAGTAATTTTTACAACAATTTCATTACAAACAAATGCTCAAAAAAATTATATAGTAGCTGCAAATTCAACTTTTGAAGTAGCAGGAACTTCTACTGTACACGACTGGGTAATGAAATCTACAGAAGGAACAGGAACTGCCAATCTAATGGTTAAAGATTCTAAACTAGCTGGAATAAATAGTTTGACTGTTTCCTTATTGGCAGAAAGTTTAAAAAGCTACAAGGAAAGCATGGACAAAGTGGCTTATGAGGCCATGGATACCGAAACACACAAATACATTGAATATGCTTTAAAATCTGCAGAAAAGGTTGATGAAACAACTTGGAACCTAACTGGCATATACACTATTGCAGGAGTGAGCAAAGAATACAAAACTCAGGTAAAAATAACTACTAACAAAGGAAGCTTCATTTTGCAAGGTTCAAATCAAATCACTTTTGGCGATTTTGAAATGACACCTCCGAAAGCTGCTTTGGGTGTTGTAAAAGCAGGAAAAGATCTAACTGTAATCTTCAATATCATCTTAAGCTAAATCTTGATGTTAAAAAACATCCTTTTTTAACATTTTAAGTATTGGAATTAAATGTTAAAAAACATCAATTCAACAAAATTAAACTTCTCATTTTGCTTAAATGATCAATTCTATAGAAAATGAAAACGTTGTAGTTATTAAATATCTATTTAATAAAATTTTAACAATGATTTTTATCATGTATAAAGCTGATTTATAGAAGGATCTTTGATTCAAGTTATAACAACATTCTTAGTACTAAAGAGAAACTGGCCTATTATTAACTTATTTTTTATAATACAAACATGACAAAAATGAAAACTAATACATTAAAACTTTTCGCCGTTGTAACAGCATTTTTAGGAATCAGCTCTTTTGCAACAGCACAAAAATCTTACACTTTAGATAGTAAATCAACTTTTTCTGTTGCGGGTACTTCGACGCTTCACGACTGGGAAATGAAATCAACTTCTGGAACTGGAACAGCAACTTTAAATATTGCTAACGGAAAACTAACAGACATCGACGCTTTGACAGTAACTCTTTTAGCAGAAAGTGTAAAAAGCGAGAAAAAAAGCATGGATAAAGTGGCTTACGAAACTTTGAAAACGGACAAAAACAAAAACATTAAATATGTTTTAAAATCTGCTGAAAAAGTAAATGAAACAACTTGGGAACTTACAGGAACATACACCATTGCTGGAGTTAGCAAAGTTTACAAAACTTCTGTAAAAACAACGGTTACAAAAGAAGGTTTAAACCTTCAGGGAACCAACAAAATCACTTTTACAGATTTCGGAATGAAATCTCCAACAGCAATGCTTGGAACAATAAGAACAGGTCAAGACCTAACTATAAAATTCAATTTAAACTTTAATTTATAAACGCCATGAAGAAAATTTATATTCTATTCGTCACATTAATCAGCACATTTGCTGTTCAGGCACAGGTCAGTTTTGGAAACATGCAAAACCAAATCTCTAGAGGAAAAGACGGTATCAACGTTTTCGATGTACAAAAAGATACTAGAGAATTTAAAGGTCTTAGTATTGACCTTGGCGGTGCATTCAACATGGATTTCCAAGCAACAAATTCATTCAACGACCAGCCTAATAACATTACGACCACAACTACTACAGCTACGGGTACTACCACTAGATCAATTACAGGATATCGTTTAATGAATACTGAAAACAATTTTACTCTTCCTGCTGCTGATATGTATATTGGAGCTCAATTGTTTGATGGAGTAAGAGTAAACTTAGATGTTTATTTAGCTTCTAGACATCACAATGATTCTTATGTAAAAGGTGGATACTTACAAATTGACAAGTTAGACTTCATCAAAAAAGATTTCTTGGCTGATTTTATGAAATATGCTACCATTAAAATTGGACAAATGGAGAACAATTTTGGTGACGCTCACTTTAGAGGTTCTGATAATGGTAATACAATCAGAAATGCATTTGTTGGAAACAACATCATGTATTCTTTCACTACAGAAATGGGTATGGAGGTTTACTACAACAGAAATGGATTGGTTAGCATGTTAGGTGTTACAAACGGTAATTTAAATCAAAGTAATGAACAAGTTTTTTATACTACTGGACCTAACACAAACACCACACATAGTCCTTCAATCTTAGCTAAATTGGGTTATGATAAACAGCTTAATGAAGATTTAAGAGTAAGATTGACTGGTTCTTATTACCATAATGCAAATCTTGGTAACGCAAACATATATGCAGCTAATAGATCAGGATTTGGTTATTGGGGTATATTGAATAATAACGCTTATAAAAATACTATTACGAAGACCGATGCTAATGGTACTGTTATTTCTACAACTACTACTGATGTTCCTACTAGTTTCAGTAAAACATCTACTCCAGAGGCAACGTTCAACCCTAATTTCAAAAATTGGGCTACTACATATATGATTAACCCTTTTGTAAAATACAAAGGACTTGAATTCTTCGGAACAATCGAATTGGCTTCAGGGGGAGATAAAGCTGGAAGTGATGATAAACGTACTGCTAATCAATATGCTTCAGAGCTTATTTACAGATTTGGAAACACTGAACAATTCTATATCGGAGGAAAGTACAATACCGTATCTGGAAAATTATCTAATGCCGATGCTAAAAAGGTTACTGTAGATAAATTTGAAGCAAGCGCTGGCTGGTTCATGACTAAAAACATTTTAGCGAAATTAAACTACGTTAATCAAAAATATAAAGATTATTCACAATTTACTGGAGATCCAGCTACTGGAAATCTAAACAACTTTTATGGAGGTAAATTTGAAGGTTTAGTATTCGAAGCAACAATTGCATTCTAATATAAAAACAAATGAAAACAAGATTTTCAATCTTAATTATGGGTTTAGTAGTTTTCTTTTTCTTAGGAAGTGCTAAACCCACTTTTTTTCCAGAAGATACAGCTGTGGCAATCAATAAAATAAAAATAGAAATCACAGGTCTATCAACTGTGGGTAAATACAATTGCTCAAACACTTTTACTGTAAAGGATACTGTTTACGTAAATTCAATTAAAAAAAATACTTTTAATACCGACATCAAAATGTCAAACTTTGATTGTGGCAATAAAATAATGACGAAAGATTTACAGGGAACAGTAAAAGTGAAAAAATTCCCCAACAGCACAGTTTGCATAAGTGACATTAAGCCAATTGGGAAAAATTACAAATGCAGGTTAAATTTCTTCATAACTGATAAAACACTAAAATACAAAGACTTCATACTATACAACACTGACGACAAAATTCAAGGAACTCTTAGTTTGAAATTCTCTGATATCGATTTGGAACCACCAGTAAAAATGGCTGGATTAATTAAAGTAAAAGACGATATTGTTATTAATTTCAGTTTATACAAAAACTAATATTTTTCTTCTAAAAAAATTAATGCTCAACATCATAATTTCAAAATTTTGGCACAAGAATTGTCTAGCTCTTAAAAGAAAAATAATCTTACAAAGAGCTCAATCATTTTAAAATTTGTAATTTTATTTTTCAGCCATTTAACCTTTAAGTTTTATCAACCTAAAAAAAATTTAAATTATGAAAAAACAAATTTTGAGTTTAGCTGTAATTGCTTTATTAGCATTCGCTGTTCAATCATGCGAGAAAAAAGAAAACAAACCTGCGGAAGACGAATTAACGCTTGGCAACAAGGTTGATTCTTTAACAACAGATATTAAAGAAGTAAAAGACAGTGCAGTAAGTAAAGCAGAAAGCGCTGCTACTAAAGCAAAAGATGCTACAGAAAATGCAGCAAACGATGTAAAAGATGCTACTAAAAAAGCGGCTAATGATGTAGAAGCAGCAGCTAAAAAAGGAGCTGAGAAAGTAGAAAATGCCGCAAAAGCTGCAAAAGACGGAACCGTAAAAACAGCTAAAGAAGTAAATGAAGCTTTGAAAAAATAAAATTTCATAGTAATCCAAACAGAAACCATTCGCAAAACGAATGGTTTTTTTTATGCCAATTCGCAAGCAGATATTTTTGTATTTTTGTCTTCAAATTACAAGATACTACAACATGCATTTTATATCTCAAGAATTAGAAGACTACATCGAACAGCATTCTGAAAACGAACCAGAATTATTGGCGAAACTAAATAAAGAAACCTATCAGAAAATACTCTTGCCAAGAATGTTGAGTGGCCATTTTCAAGGCCGTGTTTTAAGTATGCTTTCAAAACTGATTCGTCCAGTCAATATTCTTGAAATTGGAACGTATACAGGTTATGCAGCCTTGTGCCTATGTGAAGGAATGCAAGACAATGGGCAACTTCATACCATTGATATCAAAGAAGAATTAGTCGATTTTCAGCGAAAGTATTTTGACGCATCGCCTTGGGGAAAACAAATTTTTCAGCATTTAGGGGAAGCTGTAAATATTATCCCTGGTTTAGACTTAAAGTTTGATTTGGTTTTTATTGATGCCGACAAAGAAAACTACCTGAACTATTGGAAAATGATTGTTCCAAAAATGAATAAAGGCGGTATTATCTTATCGGATAATGTTTTGTGGAGCGGAAAAATTCTGGAACCAGTACATCCAAATGATGTCAGTACAAAAGTGCTTTTAGAGTACAATCAGCTTTTAAAAGATGATCCTAGAGTAGAGACTGTTTTATTGCCAATTCGTGATGGATTGACGGTTAGTCGTGTTCTATAATTTTTTAAATTCTAAAGTTCTATTCAGATTTTAAACATTTTATAATGATTCATTCAAAACAAATTGATAGCGAAGGATTTTCAATAATTAATAATGTTTTTACAGAAAATGAAATTGAAAATCTAATTTCATTGATTGACAATAAAACCAAAAATGATTCTGATAATTCGACTTTTAGAAAATCTGAAGATTTGTTTGCCATTAGACAATTCCATAAAGAAGTTCCAGAAACTCTTCCTTTTATTTTTAATGAAAAGCTACAGAACATTATAGAGTCTATTTTCGGTAAAGGCTTTTTTATAACAAAATCAATTTATTTTGACAAACCAGAAAAATCAAATTGGTTTGTAGCCTATCATCAAGATTTAACGATTTCTGTTGATCAAAAAATTGAAATAGAAAATTTTGAAAACTGGACGGTAAAACAAAATCAATTTGCAGTTCAGCCACCTACAGAAATATTAGAAAACAATTTTACAATTAGAATTCATATTGACAAAACTACTAAAAACAATGGCGCTTTAAAAGTTATCAATAATTCACATTCAAAAGGAATTTTGCGAATTGAAAATCTTGATTTCGAAAAAGAAAAAGAAACAATTTGTGAAGTCGAAAAAGGTGGCATTATGATTATGAAACCGTTATTGTTTCACGCTTCCAATAAAACTACAAACAACGAACGCAGAAGAGTGATTCATATTGAATTTAGCAAACAACAGCTTCCAAATGGATTGGAATGGAGTGAAAAAACAATCTTGAATTAGTTTATGTAAGATTTGAGTTGCTAAGATACTAAGGTTCTAAGTTTTTGGAACTATGTGAGTTTGCCTCCAACTTTAGAGACAATTGTTTTAAAAGCAAAAAAAAGGCTTAGCCAAATACACAATTGTATTTTTTGGCTAAAGCCTTTTTATTTAACCTATAAAAAAAACCTCCAGCTCTAGCTGGAGGCAATTTATAATAATATATCTTTAAAACCTTATTATCTTAGCATCTCAGAGCCTTAGCAACTTAGCATCTTATCCCGGAAAATACTGCGGTTTTAGTTTTCTATAAACTAAATAAAGTAAAAATCCGAAAAGAGCTCCAAAGAAATATCCCGTAAGGATATCACCTGGATAATGCAATCCTAAATAAATTCGGCTGTAAGCAAAGATTAAAGGCCAAAAAAACAGCAAACTAAAATATTTGAAATAGCGTTTTAAAATCAAAAATAAGAAAGTTGCAACCGCCATGGTATTCGCTGCATGTCCAGAGAAAAAACTATATGATTTTCTAACTTGAACCACTCGAATGATGGAGTTTACTTCAGGATCATTACATGGTCGTAACCGCTGAAAAGTATGTTTGAACAAATTACAGGTTTGATCTGTAAAAGCAATTAAAACAGCTACAAAAAGTAATAAATACAGGGTTTGTTTTCCTCCTATTTTTTTATAAATAAGATAGAATAGCAATAAGAAAAATGGCGTCCAATACAGCTGATTGGTAATAATAAGCCATAATTTATCGTATGTTTCAGAACCTAATCCGTTAAGAAAGATTAAAAGATCTTTATCTAATTCCTGTATTTTTTCAAGCATTACATTTGGCGTTTTATAGGTCCGGAAAGAGTGTCAATATCTTCTTTTACTTTTTCGATTTCAGTGGCAGTATCTCCTAAAAGATTTCCTGTATCTCCAAGTAAATTCGATTTTGCATTATTAATTTCTGCATTGATATTTCCAGTAATATCATTCAGAGATTTAGAATCAAGACCATTTGCCTCTGCTCCTTTCTGAATTTCACTTTTAATATCATTGGTTGCATTTTTTAATTGAGCCATAGCTTTACCCATTGTACGTGCAATTTCTGGCACTTTATCTGAACCAAAAAGCATTAGTACTATAAACAGTATAAAAACTAATTCTCCTCCTCCTATACCAAACATAACTTTTAATTTTGTAGTGGCAAAGATATTAAATTTTGCAGCTTAGAGTTTTAAAATTAACTTAAAAAGTCCTTGAAAATGCATTTAATTAAAATAAAAAAGCTCATCAAGCATTTATAAACCTGATGAGCTTTTTATAAGTTTTTAATTTATTTAGTCAAATTTTGACTTTGTTTCTGCTTTTGGCCAAGAGTTATTGGTTACATCAATATCAGCCGTTAGCAATTGCGGGTCAATTTGAATACTCTTAATTGCTTTTGTTGTAGCATATACTTTTCTAGCCGTATCATTACTTTTTCTCCAGATTTGCGCTGGATATTTGTAATTATCTTTAGAACCATCTTCGTAAGTAATCTCAACTAAAATCGGCATAATCATTCCGCCTGGTTTGTTAAATTCTACTTCGTAGAAATACTTAGGAGATTTGATACTTGCTTTTTCTTCAGCTGTAAAAGTCTGATCTACATAATCTGCTAAAGGTTTGAAATCTTGAACTTTTAAAGCCTTTTTCTTAGAATCGCTTACTTCTGCATTATCTCCAGCGACTAAGTAAACAAAAGGTCCTTTTTCGAATCCAAAACGTCCTTTTCTAACTTTTACATCTTTAATATCTGTAGTCGGAGTATCTGAAACATAATATTGTTTTACATCTTTAATTCCGATATCTACGAAATCTGTTGAGTAGAACCAACCTCTCCAGAACCAATCTAAATCTACTGCAGAAGCATCTTCCATTGTTCTAAAGAAATCTTCTGGAGTTGGATGCTTAAACTTCCATCTGTTTGCATACGTTCTGAATGCATGGTCGAATAATTCTCTTCCCATAACTACTTCTCTTAAAATATTAAGACCTGTAGCTGGTTTTCCGTACGCATTATTCCCGAATTGGTGGATTGTTTCAGAGTTTGACATAATTGGCTCCAAGAACTTTTGATCACCGCTCATATAAGGAACAATATTTTTTGCAGGCCCTCTTCTTGAAGGGAAATTTGAATCTAATTCCTGTTCAGCCAAATATTCTAAAAATGAATTCAAACCTTCATCCATCCAAGTCCATTGGCGCTCGTCAGAGTTTACAATCATTGGGAAGAAAGTGTGTCCAACTTCGTGGATAATAACACCAATCATTCCGTTTTTAACTTCTCTGCTAGTTACTCCATTTTCGTCAGGACGTCCATAGTTCCAGCAAATCATTGGATATTCCATACCTTGATCTTCTGCAGAAACAGAAACGGCTTTTGGATAAGGATAATCAAAAGTATGAGATGAGTAACTTTTTAAAGTATGAGCCACAACCATTGTAGAAGTTTCTCCCCAAAGCGGGTTTGCTTCTTTTGGATAAACAGACTCTGCCATAACAGTTCTGTTTCCAATTTTCACAGCCATTGCATCGTAAATGAATTTTCTTGAAGAAGCAATTCCAAAATCACGAACATTTTTAGCGCTGAATTTCCAAGTTTTTTTCTTTTCAGAAAAACCTTTTTCAGCTGCTTCCGCTTCTGCCTGCGTTACAATAACTACAGGTTTATCAAATGACTTTTGTGCTTGTTCGTATCTTTTTACCTGTTCAGCTGTAAATACTTCGCTTCTGTTCATCAATTCTCCAGTTGCGTCGATTACGTGATCTGCAGGAACTGTAATGTTTACATCAAAGTTTCCGAAAGGAAGAGCAAACTCTCCGCTTCCCCAAAACTGCATGTTCTGCCATCCTTCAACATCATTGTAAACTGCCATTCTTGGGTAGAATTGAGCAATCACGTATAATTTATTGCCGTCTTTCTCGAATAATTCATATCCTGAACGACCGCCCTCTTTTCTGTAGTTATTGATATTATACCACCATTTGATAGAGAACGAAATTTTTTCTCCTGGTTTTAAAGGCGAAGTCAAATTAATACGCATCATGGTTTCATTGATCGTATAAGACATTGGACTTCCTTTAGCATCTTTAACTTGCTCAATATTAAAACCGCGCTCTAAATCTTTTTTCAAATATTTAGAAGAAAAACCATCAAGCGGTAAAACTTGACTAATTTTATCACTTTCCGCTAATGAAGTCTGCGTATTTGCTTTCGCTTGATTTTGATCTAATTGCACCCATAAATATTCCAGACTATCTGGTGAATTATTAGTATAGGTAATGGTTTCAGAACCGCTTAATTTTGAATTTTTATCGTCCAATTCAACATCGATTTTGTAATCTGCTTGTTGTTGGTAATAAGCAGGTCCTGGAGCTCCAGAAGCTGTACGAAACATATTTGGTGTCGCCAGTAAATCATACATTTGGCTAAACTTGTTTGTGTCGTACTTTCCTTGTTGTTTGACAGGGGCTGTTACTGGTTTATCCTGCGCCACTAACATTGCAGGAAAAAGCAATAATAATGAAAGTTTTTTCATAAAAATTTAATGGTAATTTCTTTAGGCTGTGAAAATAGTAATTAAAACATTAATTTTATCAATACTTTAATATTTTAACAATTCTTTCCTTGAAGATTCTGTAAAAAGAACACTTCTTTTGGTATCAAATGCTGAAATATGTGTAATGTTTTGCTGTTCTGAGTTCCAATCAACCAAAATAGTATTTGAAATTTCAAGGGTTTTAAATTTATCTATATCCTTAATTCTTGAATAACAAACCAAAACATCATCAGTTTCGACTTCTTTAGATAAAAAAGTTATGTCTTTTTGCTGTCCATTTACTTTAATTGTAAAATGTTCAGATAGATATTTTTTTAATAATTCAACATCTGCCGGAGTTTCTTTGCTCGTACCAACAAATGTCTTTTTGTGATACTTCTTCTCCATTGCATTATTTAAATCATCAATAAAAATTCGGGAAGTAATCTGCAGCATCTTCTTTTCAGCAGCATAATTTACTTGAAAAACCCCTACATAAAATTTATGAAAAGCAAATGCCGAAGTCAATACAAACAAAACTCCCAGCAAAGGATAAATTATTCTTTTTTTCATTTTTGGGCAGCCTCAGCTTTCTTAAATTCTTTATTCTTATTAATCATGAAATCCATCAACTGGAATTTCTGATCTGGATCTACTAATTCTTTCGAATGCGGATCATTTGAGCAATACATCAAAAACAATTCTACTTCATCATCTTTAAGATTGAGTGTTTTAGAATAAAAATCTTTTGTAAAGTTATCTTTAGCATATTCTACAAAAGCAATATCCGTGATTTCCTCCTCTTTTACTTCCTCTTTTTTGCTCAAAAGTTTTTTGACATCTTTAAAGATGCGAACAAAATCAGTTCCGTATTTTATAGTTTGATCAGAAAGCATAGCATTGTTTTTTGCGGTAGACTGTTTATCGTCTTCAAACTGCATATCGACGTATTTCTGAGAACCGCCTTGTAATGATTTTACTTTTAATTCCTTATGAACTACAACTTCTTTAAGCTGATTATTAACCAAATCCAGCTTTATTTTCAAAAGAACCTCAGCACAATCTTTCTCAGTCAAAACCACTTTTTTTGATTGAAATGTCAAGCCAGAAAACAACAAAGTGTCTTTAGGCTGCGCCATGATATCAAACAAACCGCCAGAACCAATAAATGTTCTAACATTCGCATTAATATTCATTACATAGCCGCTTTCAATGGCTAAAAAATCGTTTACAACCTGACCGTGTAATGGTTTCCTGAAACCGTTTTGTCCTAATACAAATTGACAAAATAAGCAGACAACGAGTACTCCTAATTTATTTTTCATTTTCGAGAATTGTTAGATATTTTCTTGCTAGATCTGTGATTAAAAACATACTCATTGTTTTGTTTTTACTATTCAAAGATACAGCAAAATCAGCATCATCCACACAAAATAATTGAAATCCTTTAATATCATCGACAGGAATTTTCAATCTATCCGTATAATAATTCTCCTCAAAAAGATATTCTAGTTTTCTAAAAAGAGCTTCTTTTTTCTCTACATTCACTTCTTTTTTCAACATTGCAGTTCGTCCCGAAATCTTATTCAATAACTTATCAATAGATGTTGAAGTCGCAGTATAAACTTTTCGTTCTGCTGGCGTGTATTTTTTTTGTCCGTACGGAATAATCCCAAGATTTTCGGCTGTTATATTAGCATTTTCATTAACAACCACCTCTTTCAGCTCCACTTCTTTTGCAGTCATTTTTACAACTAAAGAAGTATTAGCCAAATGTTCTTGAGCAATTCTAATCCTTACAGGATCTAAGTTTACAGCAGAAAAAACCAAAACATCTCCTTCCCGTACGGCAATAGAAAAATTACCATCAGAATCAGAAACAGCAGTTGCTTGAGTGGCATTATTTATAATATTTACTCCTTCAACAGGACTAGATTGCTCTTGCACTTTTCCCACTAAAAGTTTAACATCATTTTTTTGCCCAAAACTTATCTGAACAAAAAAAAGAACAATAATCGATATAATACTATTTATTCTCACCAGCAATCATTTCTTTATACTTTACAGCCAATTCTCCTAAAAGAAATTCTGTAGAAGTTTTATTTTTTGAATTCAAAATGGCAGTAAATTTGTCATTTTCCACAGCATAATATTCAAAGCCTTTTACATAATCTGCTGGAATTTTTAATCGATCGATAAAATGCTCCAGACTAAACATGTTTTCAAGAAGTTTCATAAAAAATTCTTTCTTCTCAACAGCAACCTCTTTCTTAAGCATAACAGTTCTTCCCGAGAAAAAATTCAGCAGCGGATCTGCAGAAATAGAACCTCCAGCCATCATACCAGCATCTGCTGTAGCATTTAGCGCAGTCGCTGTCTGCAACTTACGCTCTGCGGCAGTGTATTTCTTTTGCCCCAGAGGCACTATACCTAAACTTTCAGCATTAATATTATCGTATCGCTTTACAACAACCTCTTGCAGCTGATACATAACCATAGTAAGATTGGCAGAAAAATTAAGATTTGAAAAATCTTCTTGTTTCAACAAAACTCTTTTTTCTTTAAAACTTATTGAAGAGAAAACCAGAACATCATCTGCTTTTGCCAAGATCGAAAAAGATCCAGAAGCATCTGTTGTCACAGTTTCTTCTGTTTGCGCATTGATTACATAAATACCTTCCAAATCAGAGGTATTCGAAACCACTTTACCATTAAAAACAGAACGATCCTGATTTTGCGACCAGCAAACCTGACCTGCCACAACAATTAAAAAACAAGTAATTTTCTGAAACAAAATAAAATAATTTAAAAATATTCTTAAAACGGTAAAAATATCTTAAGTCACTCCAAATTTAATATTAACGACATGGTAAAAATATGTTAATTAAAACATCAAAAATTCAAACAAAAACAGAGTTTTTAATACCTTTAACAAACAAAATTTGAGTTTAAGAATCATGAAAAGCATTATCATTGCAAGCACTTCTACTTTGCACGGAGGCGACTACTTAGAATACATTTTACCTACTTTAAAAACACATTTTAAAAATTGCAAAACAATTTTATTCATTCCTTATGCACGCCCAAGCGGTATTTCACACGATGAATATACTCAAAAAGCTTCGGAGGCTTTTAGCACAATCAATATCAATGTTAAAGGAATTCATGAATTTGAGAATCCACAAGATGCAATAAAAAATGCTGAGGGAATTTTTACGGGAGGAGGCAATACTTTTTTACTGGTTACTCAGCTTTATAAAAACAATATTATGCAACTGCTTTCTGAAACTGTAAAAAACGGCACTCCTTATCTAGGCTCAAGTGCAGGAAGCAATATTTGCGGTTTGTCAATGCAGACTACTAACGACATGCCTATTATTTATCCACCGAGTTTTCAAACTTTAGGATTAATCCCTTTTAACTTAAATCCGCATTATCTGGATGCCGATTTACAATCTAAGCACATGGGAGAAACTCGCGAAACAAGAATCAAAGAATTTCATGCTTTCAATTCAATTCCAGTTTTAGGCTTAAGAGAAGGAAGCTGGCTAGAAGTTAAAGGAGAAAAAATTACTTTGAAAGGAGATCTAAAAGCTCGTTTGTTCAGACAAAACCAAGCCCCAATCGAACTAGAACCAGAAAGCGATTTGAGCGATTTGAAATAAAATCCCAATTTTTAAATTCCAAATTCCAAAATAAAAAAGTAACTAAATGTGAAAATTGGGATTTGGAATTTAAAAATATTAGAATTTACATTTTGTTCAAAAACAAAAAAGCCTCAAACAATGTTTGAGGCTTTTGAAGAGCGAAAGACGAGGCTCGAACTCGCGACAACCAGCTTGGAAGGCTGGAGCTCTACCAACTGAGCTACTTTCGCATTAACCGGGTGCAAAACTAAAAAATTTAATTTTTAAAACAAAATAAAAATCAAAAAATTTATTTTCACATAAGTAAAACGTGTTTACTTTTTAGAGCGAAAGACGAGGCTCGAACTCGCGACAACCAGCTTGGAAGGCTGGAGCTCTACCAACTGAGCTACTTTCGCATTGGTTGTGCAAATATAAAAAGAAAGTTCAGTTCAAAACAAGCTTTTGGACAAAAAAAATCAATAAAAATCGACATTTTTTTATAACTTATTTAAAATTAAAAAGTTATAAAAGCAATATTTTTTCAAAAAATCATGATACAACCAGAGAAATTCCATCAAAAGAAACTTATACCGTTTGTCAAACTATTTCAAGAAAAGGAAAACCTATAGAAAGTTGCGTCTTTAAAGGAGACGATCTAGAATCTACCCGCCATTTTGGTTTATTTGAGGATAAAAAATTTAACAGGAATTATTTCGTTATTTGAAAAAATCAACCCTATATTTGCCGCTCAAAATCAAGCTCAGATTCGAGGGATGGCTGTTTTGGAACCCATCAAAAGATGAATACCAAATACTTGGTGAAACATTTGAGATTAAAGATGTTGAAGAACATATTTGATGTTTAAAAAATTATAAAATGAAAAAACTTTACTCATTAGTAGTAATATGCCTTTTTCTGGGCTGTAAAAAAGAAGACCCGAAACCCGCACCTATTGTCAAAAAAAAGGTGCCAGCAATTATACTTACTGACGAGAGAACAGTTGAAATAGACACAGCATTAATAGGAACTTATAAAAATGAAACCTTAAAACAGTTTTACGCCGCATCTGAGAATCAAACCGTATGGGGAAATCTTAAAAAGAGGACTTTTGTTTTATCGCAATTAGAAAAATCTGAAGAACTAGGCTTAGAACCAGAAGATTATAAAATATCTCAACTAAAAAAATTCGAAAGTAAAGTCGCTTCGTTAAACGATAAAGATTTAGCTAAGTATGATATTTTGCTGACTTTAAATTTTGAAAAATTTCTAAACCATATCTATAAAGGAAAGCTAGATCCTAAGAAATTGTATACCAATTGGGATTTGGACGAAAAAGAATTTGATGTGAATTCTGTTTTAATTAAAGGATTCAACAAAAATAAATTAGACAGCATTGTCGAAAATATTCAGCCTAAAACACAAACTTATAAAGAGCTACTAAAAGCGCTGGAAATCATCAATACTTTTCCAGAGGACAATATAAACACCATTGAAGCAACTGATAAAATTGTTTTAAACGATACCAATCCCGCTTTAACAAACATTAAAAAAAGGCTCTTGTATTGGAATGATATGTCAGGAAAAGACAGCCTTAACAATATTTACAACCACAAAACTTTTGAAGCAGTTAAAAGATTCCAAGAAAGGCATGGTTTAGCTTCTGACGGAGTTATCGGAGCCGGAACTATTCGGGCTTTAAACTATTCTAAAGAAGATAGAAAAAAACAGATTATTGCCAATTTAGAGCGTTGGAGATGGTATCCGTCAGAATTGGCCGAAAATTATTTCATTATAAATATTCCAGATTACAGCTTAAATGTTGTTGAAAATAAGGACACCACTTTAGTTAGAAACATTGTGGTTGGAACCAGCAAAAGAAGAACACCTATTATTACTTCTTTTTTAAAAACGGTTGTTTTTAATCCGACTTGGACCGTTCCTCCGACAATTTTAAAAGAAGATGTGGTTCCGGCAATGAAAAGAAACCGAAATTATCTGGCCAATAAAAACATTACTATTTACGATACTGCTGGAAAGGTAGTTTCTCCAATGGCTTGGAATGAAAACAAACCAAACAATTATCGTTATGTACAAAGTCCAGGTTATGATAATTCGTTAGGACTAATGAAAATTTTATTTCCAAATCACCATAGTGTTTATTTACACGATACCAATCACCGCAATATTTTTGGACGCAATAACCGTTCTATGAGTTCTGGATGTGTTCGTGTCGAAAACCCACTTGAACTCGCCCAACATATATTAGATGTTGACGGAAACTGGCCACAAGATAGAATTGACACTATTATTGCGAGTAAAACCACAATGAGTTTCAAGATTACCAAAAAATATGCTTTGTATCAGTGGTATTGGACAGCATGGAGCAAAAAAAATCAGCTCATTTTTAGAGCTGATATTTATGATTTAGATTCGGATTTATATAAGCAATTAAGAAATTAGCCTTTCTTCCATCGCAAAACTTCTTGAAGGATGGTAGATATACAAACACGATTTGTCTTTTATTAATTGAATAATTTCGTTTGTCAATTCAACTGGAACTGCTGGACAGCCTTGGCTTCTGCCTAATCTTTTATGATTTCTGATAAAAGATTCAGACACATAATCTGCACCATGCATTACAACGCCTCTTTCACGAGCATTGTCATTTACGCCATTCTCTAAACCATCTAAACGCAATGAAGCACCATGTTTTCCTTGATAAATTTCACCAGTTGCATAAAAACCTAAACTGCTTTTAAATGATGAATTGAGATTTGAAAATGCTGAAGCAAATTCTTCACCAGTATTTCTACCATGAGCCACAAGAGAATTAAACAAAATGGTATTGCTAGTTAGATCAATCACCCACAAACGTTTAGTGTTTGAGGACAAACTGAAATCAATTAAGGTTAAGATATTTTTCTTGATCACTCCTCTTTCTTTCAACAAATAAAATCCTTTTAAAGCTTCTGAGAAAGTTTTAAGCTCAGGCATTTTAAAGTTGTTTGAATTTAATGAGTTATAAACGCTCTCGATTTTAGAATCTACTGTAACTTTTTCGACTTTAGCAATCGACTTTACAATGGCATTTTTTTTAAGATCGGCTGTGTTTTTTGAATCTTTTCCAAAAGACAATAGCAAAAACACAAATAACGGATAAATTTTGTAAATCATTGAATTTCTTTAGGTTAAACAAAAAATTTGGGTATCGCAAAAATATAAAAAAATCACGCCTCGCAAAATATAAGCCTGATTTTCAAGGCTTTTTTACTAAAATTTTAACATTATTAACACAAATTTGCTTTTTCTGTAAGATTTTATCTTATGTTAAAAATCACAAGATTTTAAGCCGTTTCTTAAAAAAAGTAAAACAAAAATGAACAATCTAGAAACCTAAACTGTAACAAGTAGAACAAAATTGAGTCTATTGCTACTATAAAAAATATATTTGCACTTTATTCCGCATCAAAAAACCAATGAAAAAAATCACATTCTTCTGTTTTCTACTATTCTCTATGTGGAGTTATGCCCAAAAAAAGTCAATTCAGGCGCAAGTAACTTCACATACCATATCTATTGACGGAAAACTAGATGAATCTGCGTGGGAAAGTGTACCAGTTGCTACTGATTTTATCATGCTCGAACCAGACAACGGAAAAGCAATCCCGTATGAAAAACGAACTGAAGTTAAAGTCATATATAATAATGATGCGGTGTATATAGGTGCAATGATGTATGATGACGAACCTTCAAAAATCTTAAAAGAGATTTCTCAACGTGATAATTTTGGAACCGCAGATCTATTTGGTGTTTTTATAAATGGTTTTAATGACGGCCAGCAAGATTTTATGTTTTATGTATCTGCAGCCGATGTTCAAGGCGATTGCATCATGACCGATGCAAATGGCGAAGATTATTCTTGGGATGCCGTCTGGATCAGTAAAGCAGCTATAGCAGATAACGGATGGATTGTTGAGATGAAAATTCCGTACTCGGCACTGCGTTTTTCTGGAGAAAATAAACAAATCTGGGGAATCAACTTTTTCAGAGAAATTAAACGTGACCGTTATAAATATACTTGGAATTTTGTTGACAGAAAGATTGGAACCTTTACACAACAGGCCGGAACTCTGGAAGGAATTCAAAACATTAAACCTCCTACTCGACTGTTTTTTATGCCTTATGCATCGTACTATCTAAATGCCGCCGACGGACAAAAAACATATGGAACAATTAAAGGAGGAATGGATATTAAATATGGTATAACTGATGCTTTTACAATTGATGCCATTTTAATTCCAGATTTTGGACAGACAAAATATGACGATCAGATTTTAAATCTCGGGCCTTTTGAACAGCAATTTAATGAAAATAGAGCCTTTTTTACGGAAGGAACAGATTTGTTCAGCAAAGGAAACATATTTTATTCGCGCAGAATTGGAGGTGCCCCTTCAATTGATCCTGAATTAAATGAAAACGAAGAAATTACCGAATTGCCTGCGGCCGTAAATTTGGTTAATGCCTTAAAATTATCAGGGAGAACAAAAAACGGACTTGGAATTGGTGTTTTAAATGCCGTTACAGAAAAAACTTTTGCTACCATAAAAAATACTGAAAGCGGAGAAACAAGACGTGTAATTGTAGAACCGCTCACCAATTATAATGTTTTGGTTTTAGACCAGCGTTTCAGGAAAAATTCCTCGGTTACTTTTATTAATACAAATGTTAGCCGCAACGGACATTCTAGAGACGCCAACGTAACAGGTCTGGCTTGGGATTTAAACACAAAAGCCAATACTTATAGTCTATTCGGAAATGTAAAATACAGTTTAATAAATGACATCAAAGATAAAAGCGGTGTTTTTTCGACAATAACTTTGGCCGAAACGAGCGGAAATTATAGATATAGCATAGGTTCTGATTTTGTAACTAAAGATTACGACCCTAATGATCTAGGCATTAATTTCTATACGAATTATTACAACTTTTATGGAAATGCCAATTATAGAATTCTAAATCCGACGAAAAAATTCAATACGTTTAGAATTAACTATAATATGTATACCGAATTCAATAAAGAATCTGGAAAATTACAAGACAATAATATTAATGCGAATTTAAATTTAACAACAGTAAAAAATAATTATTACGGAACTGGCATTACTTTTTACCCATTAGAAATTAATGATTATTATGAACCGCGTGCAGAAAACAGATATGTGACAATTCCGAGAAAAATAGAAACTTGGGGAAGCATTTCTACCAATTATAACCACAAATTTGCGATTGATCTCAATGGAACTCTTAATGTGTTTGATGAATCTGAGCGTATTACCTATGGCTTTGATATTGGTCCGAGATACCGTTTCAGCGATAAATTATTGCTGACTTATTTCTTTAGCTATATTAGAAAAAACAACAATAAAGGCTACATCGATCAAATTGATGGCGATGATAACAAAGCCACTCCAAACGATATTGTTTTTGCCAACCGAAATGTTGTTACGTATTCTAATACATTAGGAGGCAAATATGCTATAAATAGCGCCATGACTATAAATCTCGCTGTCCGCCAATATTGGTCTTATGCTGATAATAAAGACATTCTGGCTTTAGATTCAAATGGAGACCTTAGTCCGTATCCACAATATACTACCAATAAAAATTCAAGCTTTTATTCTTGGAACGCCGATTTGTCTTATTCTTGGTGGTTCGCGCCAGGAAGCCAGATTTCTGCTTTATACAGAAACAATGCCTCTAATTTTGAACGAGTTATTGATAAAGATTTCAGACACAATGTAGCAGGACTATTAAACAATGATGCCTTAAAACATATCTTTTCTGTTAGCGTAAAATACTTTATTGACTACAATGCTGTCAAAAATAAGATCAGAAAAAGAGCTTAGCGTGAATTAATTTTAAAAAATAAAGGCTTCTTCAATTAAATCAATATTTTTTTTTATAGTTCATTTTATTAAATATAAATGTAACATTCCTCAGGTTTCAAACTTTAGAAATGCCTTATATTTGTAGAAAACAAAAATGCAATGAACAAAAAAGTTATCCTTATGATTTTGGATGGTTGGGGAAAATCTCCTGACCCTAAAGTATCTGCAATAGACAATGCAAATGTTCCTTTTATAAACAGTCTTTATAAAAATTACCCAAGCGCACAGCTTAGAACTGACGGATTAAATGTTGGTCTTCCGGAAGGGCAAATGGGAAATAGCGAGGTTGGACACATGAATCTAGGCGCAGGAAGAATTGTATACCAAGATTTAGCCAAAATAAATTTAGCTGTAGAACACAAAACTTTAGCAAAAGAGCAGGTTTTAATTGACGCTTTTACATATGCTAAAGACAACAATAAAAAAGTACACTTTTTAGGATTAGTTTCAGATGGTGGTGTTCACTCACATACTTCTCACCTTCGCGGATTAATTGATGCTTCACAAGAATACGGTTTAGATCAGGTTTATGTTCACGCTTTTACAGACGGACGTGATGTTGACCCAAAATCTGGAGCAAAATATATCCACGATTTAGAAGAATATATTAAAAATACTCCTGTAAAAATCGCTTCTATCGTTGGACGTTACTACTCAATGGATCGCGACAAACGTTGGGAACGAGTAAAATTAGCTTACGACTTAGTTGTAAACGGTGTTGGAACTCCATCAACAAATGCTGTTGCAAGTGTTTTGTCTAGCTACGAAAAAGATGTCACTGACGAATTTATAGAACCTGTAGTTATCGTGGACGAAAATGCAAAACCCCTTGCTACTATTGTTGAAGGCGATGTTGTAATCTTCTTTAACTTTAGAACTGACAGAGGACGCGAACTTACTGAAGCACTTTCTCAGCAAGATTTCCATGAGCAGAACATGCACAAACTAAACCTATATTATGTAACATTGACAAACTACGACGAAACGTACCAAAACGTAAAAGTAGTTTACAATAAAGATAATATCACCGAAACTCTTGGTGAGGTTTTAGAAAAAGCAGGCAAAAAACAAATCAGAATCGCTGAAACTGAGAAATATCCTCACGTAACTTTCTTCTTCTCTGGAGGTAGAGAAACTCCTTTTGAAGGTGAAGAAAGAATCTTAAGAAACTCTCCAAAAGTGGCAACTTATGATTTGAAACCAGAAATGAGCGCTTACGAATTGGCCGACGCTCTTGTTCCTGAATTGAATAAAGGTGAAGTTGATTTCGTTTGCTTAAACTTCGCAAACGGAGATATGGTTGGTCACACAGGAATTATGGAAGCGGCAATTAAAGCTTGTGAAGCGGTTGACGCTTGCGCGAAAAAGGTAATCGACGCTGCGCTTGCTAACGATTACACTACCATTGTAATTGCCGATCACGGAAACTGCGAAACGATGATCAATCCTGATGGTTCTCCAAATACAGCGCACACGACAAACCCAGTGCCGATTATTTTAGTTGACAAACAGCTAAAAAGCATTCAAGATGGTGTTTTAGGCGACATTGCTCCAACTATTTTAGAATTGATGGGAATTCAGCAGCCAAATGCCATGACTTGTCATTCATTATTATAGAAAATATTTTTCTTCATAAAAAAGAGGCAAATTTTTAAAATTTGCCTCTTTTTTTACGCCTGTTTTTGTCATTTCGACGAAGGAAAAATCTCCGCGAGAAACTCTACAAAGATTGGCTTCTCGTTGTGGAGCTACTTGTGGAAATTTCTCCTTCGTCTAAATGACAAGATTGCGCTTCTCAAACAATAAAATAATGATAAATCTGCTCAACGCCATAAATAACAAGCCCAATCACACCACCGACCAAAGTTCCGTTAATTCTGATATATTGAAGATCCTTTCCTATTTCTAATTCCAGCTTTTCAGAAACTTCTTTTCCATCCCAGCTTTTTACGGTTGACGAAATCAAATCTCCAATTACTTTTTTGTTGTTTAAAAGCATCGAAAGCAGATCATTTTTAATAAATCCGTTGATTTTGTCAATAATTACAGGATCTTCCTTAATTCCATTTCCAAAAGTCTGAATCAATCCTGCAATATTATTTTTAATTGAAGAATCATCACCTTTATTTAAATCATTGGTAATCGACAATTTAATTTCATCCCAAATGCTATTGATATAATCCTGCACTTCTTTTTTTCCAACAAAACCCAAAATCATATCGTTGATTTTGACTCTCATTTCTTCTGAGTTTTTTACTTTTTCCAAGAAATTAAAAATGTACTCGTCAATTTTTAAGCGCACCGCACTTTCTGGCTTTTTAGCTTCATTTAGAAAGTCCTGCAAACCATTAAAAACCCCTTCTGTAATACTTTTATCAGCCAATCCAAAGCTTAGAAGCGGAGTCGAAGCTTTAACTTTTTGTCTAATTAAATCTTTATTATTAGTCAATTCGGCGCTCATAACTTCCAAAAGATTCGTTAGCATCTGATTTTTCAAATTACCTTTTTGCAAAGGTTCTAATGCCAGCGCCACCCAATCTCCAAAATTTATTCCTTCAATTTTTGCCGCAAACTGAACCTGAATAAACCTTCTGACATCTTCATCTTTTATCGTTCGTAAAATTCCCGGAATTACATTTACAGCAACTGCATTGGCAATTTTATTTGCATTTTCTTCTTTCGAAAGCCAATCTGAAGCTTTAGTTGCAAAATTGAATTCGTCTAATTTTATTTCTAATTTTTCTCTATCTAAAAACTCTTCAGAAACAAAATTTCCTAAGTTCTCTCCAATTTCATTTTTCTTAGTCGGAATAATTGCCGTATGCCAAATCGGTATTCCCATTGGATGGCGAAATAATGCCACGACAGCAAACCAATCGGCGATTCCGCCCACCATCGCGGCTTCACTAAAAGCCTGAAGCATCGGAATTTTAAAGTAAATAGCAATTATAAATAACAACACTGCGACGCCCAAAAGCCCCAAAGCATTTCGCTTCATTTTCTTCAGCGCTTTTACTTTGGCGATATCTCGATCTATAATAGTTTCCATAATTATAAGCGTTTGTATTACTAATTTATGGCTTTTTTCTGAAACACGTTAACTCTATTGATTGTTTTGATAGCCACGACTCGAACGAAGTGACTGCCGAAGCAATTCACGAATTTTCTTCAAAAATTAATTAATTGATTTGTGAAATATCTTTTTTAAAAATTTTGTTTTGAGATAATTCGTGAATTCGTGGCGAAAAATTTTAATTAAAAATTGTACTTTTGCCAACTGAAAATGGGAAAAATATGATTATCCAGAAAACTAGAGAGGAAATCGAATTAATGCGCGAAAGTGCTTTAATCGTATCAAAAACATTAGGAATGATTGCTTCTGAAATTAAAGAAGGAGTTACAACATTATATCTTGACAAATTAGCCGAAGAATTTATTCGTGATCACGGTGCAGTTCCAAGTTTCCTTGGATTGTATGATTTCCCGAATTCGCTTTGTATGAGTCCAAACGCTCAGGTTGTTCACGGTATTCCTAATAATATTCCTCTTAAAAACGGTGATGTTATTTCGGTTGACTGTGGCGCTTTTAAAAATGGTTTTCATGGAGATCACGCTTACAGTTTCGAAATTGGAGAAGTTGCTCCTGAAGTAAAAAAACTTTTGCAGGTAACTAAAGAATCTCTTTACGTTGGAATTAGAGAATTTAAAGCAGGAAATCGCGTAGAAGATGTTGGAAATGCGATTCAAAAATATACTGAAGCTCACGGTTACGGAGTAGTTCGTGAATTGGTTGGACATGGTGTTGGGCAAAAAATGCACGAAGAGCCAGAAATGCCAAATTACGGAAAACGCGGACGCGGAAAGCTTTTTGTTGAAGGAATGGTTGTAGCAATTGAACCTATGATCAACATGGGAACTAGAAATATCAAACAACTAAAAGACGGCTGGACAATCCTGACTGCTGACGGAAAACCAAGTGCGCATTTTGAGCATGACGTTGCCTTAGTTGATGGAAAACCTGAGTTATTATCGACTTTTAAATACATCTATAAAGCTCTTGGAATTGAGAGCAATGAAGAAGACGAATTCAGACAAATTCCCTTAATCGTATAAATACAACCCCGAATCAAACCTGTGAAAAAACTATTTAAATTAGTCCTTAATACAATTCCGCGTCCATTATTAATTCGTTTGAGTTACGTGGCGCGACCAATTTTAGCTTTCTCCTTAAAAGGAGACAAATTTACAGATCCAATTGACGGAAAAAGCTTTAAATCGTTCCTGCCTTATGGATACGGAAAACAACGTAATAATGTGCTTTCGCCAAGCACCCTTTCTTTAGAGAGACATCGTTTACTTTGGCTATATTTAAACGATCAAACTGATTTTTTTACAGCGCCTAAAAAAGTATTGCATTTTGCTCCCGAACAAGCTTTTTATAAAAGATTCCGCAAACAGAAAAACTTAGATTACACCACAACTGATTTACTTTCGCCATTGGCCGATGTAAAAGCAGACATTTGTAATTTGCCTTTCAAAGACAACGAATATGACGTTATTTTGTGCAATCACGTTTTAGAACACATTCCAGACGACACAAAAGCAATGCAGGAATTATACAGAGTTTTAAAACCAGGCGGAATGGCGATTCTTCAAATTCCTCAAGATTTATCTCGCGAAGTTACTTTTGCAGATGATTCGATTACAGATCAGAAAGAACGCGCTAAAATCTTCGGACAATACGATCACGTTCGTGTTTACGGACGCGATTATTTCGATAAATTAAGAAGTATTGGTTTTATTGTGATCGAAGAAGATTACACTAACAAAATTGCACCAGAATTGGTTGAAAAATACTGTTTAGCAAAAGGCGAGATTATTCCGCTTTGCTTTAAACAGGAAAACTAATTTTTTTCACGATATAAGTGATATAAGTTCATTTAAAAGGAGTTTTCAAATTATTACTATTTTGAAAACTCCTTTTATTTTTTTGCCCAAATCTAAATTACAAGCCTAACCAAATCCCTAAATCTTGGAACCTACAAAATCATTTCAGTTCTGTTTTGACATCAGTTTGGAAAAAAATCTGAATGTCTATATTCCAACCGCCTACATCGTTGAGAATACTAGTGAAATCAAATATTTAGACAAAAAAGCAAGTCCTGATGTACTTGAAAGTTTCGGAATCACTTTTGATAATTTAGATTCCAACTCAAAAAGAATATTAACAGCTTGCGATTCTCTTAAACCTGAATTTATTTTTAAAAAATTTGGCGCTAAAATTAAGTCCGCTAAAACAATTGCTGACTTACAGAAAGATTCAAAAATTGAATTTGCCATTCGTCAACATCTTAAATTCAATTTAAGTTCATTTTACGATTTAATTGTAAAAGAACAATTTCCTCTGTCTTTGAATCTTGGACCTGAAAAAGATTTTTACCGCTCAAGAGTCAGCGTTAATCCGCTTGATTTTGAACCGCAGATTCAGTTTGACAAACATTCCGAGGGCATTACCTATACTTTATCTTTAAAGGAAAATGAAACAATTTTCTCTCCAATGGACAGCAAAGTTGACATCCTTTTAGACGAACCAGGCTGGCTTATCATTAATAAAAAATTGGGGCAGCTAAAAGAGTTAAACTCCAAAAAACTGATGCCTTTTTTAAAGAAAAAATCTATTGAAATACCATCAAAATTAGTTGATGATTACTTCAAAAGCTTTATTCCTCAAATTGCAAAGAAAATTGATATTGAAGCGACAGGTTTTGAGATTGAACTTCGTGACAAAATCATTTCCTGCACAATTCAGCCTATTCATGATTTCTTTAAAAACTGCTATTATCTTAATCTTTATTTTGATTATAACGGATATTCATTTGATGCGAGCAAAACTAAAAAAACTCATTCTTTTGTAGATTTTAGTGTTGCCAATGAACCCAAAATCATTCAGTTTAAAAGAAGTTCTGAAGAAAGTTTATATATCGAAAAATTAAATGAGATTGGATTAACCAAAATCAAAAACGAGTTATTTGGATTAAATTCAGAGGCCGAAAACACAGATCCTTTTATCAATATTCAGCTGATTATTGACCATAAGGAAGAACTGAAAAATTTAGGTTTTACTATTGACAACCTAAAACTGGAAAGCAAAGAAATTGTCACGGAAAACTATACCATTTCTGCTTCAAAAGAAACAGCTGGAGATTGGTTCGACATTAGAATAATAATTACCGTTGGAAATTATAAAATCAATTTCAGCGAAATTATTCCCAACATAAAAAGCAAAGAAAGACTTTTTGCATTGCCAGACGGAAACTACTTTTTGATTCCGCTAGAATGGTTCAGCAAATACGGTTCGCTCGCAAAATTAGCAAAAACAGAAAATGGCGTCCTTTTATTGCGCAAAAGCAATTTTACGGCTTTAGACGGAATTTCTGAAATTGACAGTGATTTAGATCAAATCCATCAAGCTGAATTTACTGGTTCTGACTTAATAAAAGCAACTTTGAGACCTTATCAAATTGAGGGTGTAAAATGGCTTTTAGGACATTTCAATTCCAATATGGGTGCTTGTTTGGCTGATGATATGGGACTTGGAAAAACGTTGCAAACCTTATCTGTTTTGGTTTCTGTACAAGAACAATTAGGCTTCACAACCAAAACCACCAATTTTGATTTGTTTGCCAATGAAACTACTGTCGAAAGAGAACCGCTTAAGGCTTTAATTGTTCTTCCGTCTTCATTGGTTTTTAACTGGTTTAATGAAGCTGGCAAATTCACGCCGCACTTTTCGAAAATGCAATATGTGGGTAATGACAGAAAAATGCTAGCGAGCAGAATCAATTCGACCGATTTGATTTTTACAAGCTACAGCATCATTCATCGAGATATTTCTATTTTAGAAAAATACGATTTCCGCTATCTGATTTTGGACGAAAGTCAATACATCAAAAACAAAAACTCTAAGATTTTTAAAGCCATAAATAAAATCAGCACAGGTCATAAAATTGCTTTGAGTGGTACGCCGATTGAAAATTCGCTTGACGATTTATGGTCGCAAATGCAGTTTATCAATCCCGATATTTTAGGAAGTTATGCTTTCTTTATGGAAAATTTCAAAAATCCGATTGAGAAAAAGCAAAATGAAGAAGTTTTGGCTGAATTAAAAAATCTAATCGCTCCTTATATTTTAAGACGAACTAAAGAACAGGTTTTAAAAGATTTGCCAGAATTGACAGAGCAGATTTATTACTGCGACATGGATCCTGAACAGGAGAAATTATATGAGAAAGAGAAATCTAAAGCTCGTAATTTCTTGCTTAAAACTGACGGTTCTGGTCCAGACAAAATCAACATCATTAACACTTTGATGAAGCTGAGACAATTGAGTAACCATCCAAAAATGGTCGATCAGGAATCTGAAGTTGATTCTGGAAAATATATTGCGGTTACCAATTATCTTGAAAACTTAGTAAAAGCAAAACAGAAAGTCATCATTTTCAGTTCGTTTGTTACCAATTTAAATTTTTACACCGATTGGTGCAAAGAAAACAAAATAGATTTCTGTGAAATTACGGGTGAAACGCCTGCAGATAAAAGGGAACAGCAGGTTAAAATGTTTCAGGAAAAAGAAAATCCGCTATTATTCTTTATTTCGCTTAAAGCGGGTGGAGTTGGTTTGAATATTACAAAGGCTTCTTATGTTTTATTCTTAGACCCTTGGTGGAATCCTTTTGCCGAAAAACAAGGTGTGGCACGTGCGCATAGAATTGGGCAATTGAATAAAGTAAATGTGATTCGTTTTATTTCTAAAAATACAGTTGAAGAAAAAATCATCAAACTGCAGGAAAACAAAAAATTATTGTCTGACTCGCTTTTAGAAGAAAGTTATATCAATGATGAAATTGAAGGCAACTTAGAGTATATTTTAGGAAATTAATCGTTAAATCCAATAGAACGGCATCTTTTTCGTTATATAAAATTGTTATATTTACAATCTTACAACGTTAAAGATGCCGAAATTTTTATACACAAGCTTTATTTTTCTTTTTATTTTCACTTTAGCGAAAGCTCAGGAAAAAGAAATCGACCCTCCATATAATATTAAAACTGCTTCTTTCATTCAAAATGGCAGTAATGTCCCGCCAATTTTTGAATTAGGCTCTGCATTTACCTTTCAATTTGATGATTTGTTTGGCAATGAAGCCAATTATTATTTTGAAGTTCTTCATTGCGATTATAATTGGATTCCAACGCAAATTCCAAAAACGGACTATATTCTTGGAATGGATAATCAGAGAATTACAGATTTTTCCAATTCGTTTAATACGCTACAGGTTTATACGCATTACAGACTTTCTTTCCCGAATCAGTTTACACAATTATTGAAGCTTTCGGGAAATTATATGTTGCGAATTCTGAATGAAGATCGAGAAGTTGTTTTTTCGAGAAAATTCATTTTATATGAAAACCATTGTACAGTTGGAGTTCAAGTAAAAAGAAGCCGTAACCTCAGCAATATTGACTACAAACAGAATTTGGATTTTGCTATTTTATCTAATGATATTGTATTTCAAACCCCGTTGCAAAATGTAAAAGTGCTTTTATTGCAAAACGGAAATTTTCATACTGAGATAAAAAATATTGCCCCTCAGTATACAATTGGCAATCAGCTAGTTTACAAATACGACAAAGAAACCCAATTTTGGGGCGGAAATGAGTTTTTATATTTTGAAAACAAAGACATACGGGCGGCTAGTAATAATGTAGCCAAAGTAGGCTCTAACAATGATATTTACAATTCGTTTCTGTATACTAACGCCGCAAGAGGAAATCAGATTTATACCAATTATGAAGATGTAAACGGAAACTTTGTGATAAAAAACATCAACGGTTCTAACAACGATATTGAAGCCGATTATGCTTGGGTTTATTTCAGCCTCTCTGCTCCTGCTTTTAGAATGAACAAAGACATTTATATTTCTGGAATGTTTAACAACTATAGTCTTTCACCAGAATATAAAATGGACTATAATAATGATAAAGGAGTTTTTGAAAAAGCCATTATGATTAAGCAAGGTTTTACTAATTTTCAGTATACCGTTGCCGATAAAAAAGGCGTTGTTGATTTTGAAAATGCCATTGACGGAAACTTTTATCAGACTGAAAACGAGTACACCATCTTGGTTTATTACAAAGAAGCTACTGACCGTTATCAGCGTGTAATCGGAAAAGGAAATGCAAACTCTATCAATATAGTCAATTAAAACAATGTTAAGGTTTTAGATTAAACGATTTTTTTTTGTAGCTTTGCCTCTATAACACTCACATATATACGGCGTTAGTATGGTTTCTCAAATTACACGAGGCATAAAAATATCTGTTTTGACTAGTTTTGAAGGCACATACTTCAAAAACTACAAGATTCATTTTGCTTTTAGCTACGTAGTTACCATAGAAAATCATAGTAAAGATTCTGTACAGTTAACTTCTCGCCATTGGGAAATTTTTGATTCTCTAAATGATTTAGAAGTTGTAGATGGTGAAGGTGTAATTGGCAAAAAACCAGTTCTAAAACCTGGCGAAAACCACACTTACAGTTCTGGCTGTTTATTATCGTCTCCTTATGGCGCAATGAAAGGTCATTTCAATATGATCAATTTTACTACAACAAAGACATTCAAAGTTATTGTTCCTACTTTTAGAATGTGTGCTCCTTTTGCACTAAATTAAGATATAGTTTACATCTATAGCTTTTATCGTTATCTTAATCATAAAATTGTCAATTTATTAATTTATCCTTTGTACTTTTGTGCAGCGTTAGATTATTCGTAACAAAACAAATCGTCTAACTTTAAATTGTCTAATTCACAAATTTAAATAACATGCTTAAAGGATTTTTTCATGTACCAAAAGCGGTAAACGAGCCTGTAAAGAGCTACGCACCAAACTCACCAGAAAAAGCTGCTGTTCAAGCTGCTTATACCACAATGTGGAATTCTCAAATTGACGTTCCTTTATATATTGGAAACGAAGAAATTAGAACTGGAAATACAAGAAACATTACAGCTCCACACGACCACAAACACGTTGTTGGAAAATACCATTTAGCTGAAAAACAACATATCGAAAAAGCCATTGCCAATGCTCTTGAAGCAAGAAAAAAATGGGCAAACATGGCATGGGAACAGCGTGCTGCTATTTTCTTAAAAGCCGCTGAACTTATCGCTGGACCATACAGAGCTCGTATCAACGCCGCTACAATGATTGGTCAATCTAAAAATATCCATCAAGCAGAAATTGATTCTTCTTGTGAATTAATTGACTTCTTACGTTATAATGTTGAGTTCATGACTCAAATCTACAACGATCAGCCAAAATCAGATTCTTCTGTTTGGAACCGTGTAGAATACAGACCATTAGAAGGTTTTGTTTACGCTATTACTCCTTTCAACTTTACTGCTATCGCTGCAAACCTTCCTGCAAGTGCTGCTATGATGGGTAACGTTGTGGTTTGGAAACCAAGTGATAGCCAAGTATTCTCTGCAAAAGTTATTATCGACGTTTTCAAAGAAGCTGGTGTTCCTGACGGAGTTATCAACGTAGTTTTCGGAGACGCTTTAATGATTACTGATACTGTTTTGGCTAGCCGCGATTTTGCTGGTGTTCACTTTACAGGATCAACTCACGTATTTAAAGATATTTGGGCTAAAATTGGTGCAAACATCCACAATTACAAAACGTACCCAAGAATCGTTGGTGAAACTGGAGGTAAAGATTTTATCATTGCTCACCCAAGCGCAAATGTAAAACAAGTGGTAACGGGAATTACTCGTGGAGCTTTTGAATTCCAAGGACAAAAATGTTCTGCTGCTTCTAGAGCTTATATTCCACAAAGTTTATGGCCAGCTGTAAAAGAGCAATTAATTGCTGATGTAAAATCTATGAAAATGGGTTCTCCAGAAGATTTTGGAAACTTCATTACAGCAGTTATTCACGAAGGTTCTTTTGACAAATTAGCAAGTTATATCGATCAAGCTAAAAAAGATGCTGAAGCAGAAATCATCGTTGGAGGAAATTATGATAAATCTGTTGGATACTTTATTGAGCCAACGGTTATTGTAACTACAAATCCAAAATATACTACAATGGAAACTGAGTTGTTTGGGCCAGTTATCACAATTTATGTTTATGAAGATGCTAAATGGGAAGAAACTCTTGAATTAGTTGATACTACTTCTGAGTATGCTTTAACAGGAGCTGTATTTAGCCAAGATCGCTACGCTATTGAAGTAGCTACAACAAAATTACAAAACTCTGCTGGTAACTTCTATATCAATGACAAACCAACTGGAGCTGTTGTAGGAATGCAGCCGTTTGGTGGAGCAAGAGCTTCTGGAACTAACGATAAAGCAGGTTCGGCATTAAACTTATTGCGTTGGGCTTCTCCAAGAACTATTAAAGAAACTTTTGTAACTCCAGAAGATTACAGATACCCTTTCTTAGGATAATCTGATTTTAGAGTTCAGATTTAGAATATAAAAACGCGTCTAATTTCAAAGAAATTAGACGCGTTTTCTTTTTATAGAAAAATTACTTCTCCTATTATTTTGATTTCACCTTTATCTGTCATTTCTTTCAGAATAGGACTTAAAATTTTTATTACACATGATTTCTGCAAGTATTTTTGTAATATTTTTCTTATTTATTTAAAAATCAGCACTTTAAAAAAACAAAATGTCTTATTTTAATATTTAAAAAACTTATTGTTCCCTTCAAAAAAAACTCATCAGCCTAAATTTGTTTCAATATTAAACAACATTAAAAGATCTAAATAAATTAACAGCATAAGTATGAGAAATTTAAACAATGTTCCCAAAGTTATTATGGAATCTAAAAGCATTGGACATGCCATTGATTATAAATGGACAAAAAAGAAAATAAACAAACTTTTAGACCCTATTGAAGGGAATGAAGAGCTTGAAAATGCTTTAATGCAAATCAATCATAAAGGTTCTATTGGCTTGACCGCTGCGTTATTAGAATGGATTTACTGGCGTTTTACAGGTTATAGCCAAGCTACAAACGATACGCAAAAAAGAATTGAAGCACTTTGGTGCTCTATCAACAATCGTGAACAGACCAATCCTTTATTATTTGACACCGAATTCGAAATCCCAGCAACTGGCTCTATCAACGGCGCTTTATGGATTGCATTAATGAATGTGAGAATGATCGATGTACGATACCGCAAAGGTTCTTACTTTTTACAAAATGATCTTGTCGGATTGGTATTGTTAGCGCGTCATATTACGCCAAAAAAGAAAAACTTCGACCATTGGTTTGCCCAAACTATTATAAATTTAACCCATTCTCATCCTAATCCTTACAGAAATGATGTTTTGGACGAAAGCGACGAAGCAGTATACGATTCATCAAATGAGCCCGTAATCTCCAGAGAGTTTTTCTTTGATGAAACATTCCAATATTCAGTTGAAGCATCAGAGAATGCTATTCATGCCTTCATTGATAATTTAGACCTTAAAGCAAACAGCTTTTTAAATCTTCCGAAAAAGGCTTCGTAATTTTTAAACTGTTTAGTTTGTTCAAAAAAAAAATAACCCGCTTAGAATATCCTAATCGGGTTATTTGTTATTAAGGTTTAAATTTTAAGGGAAGATGAACCACTTTTTTAGTTTCAAAAAATTCATCTTCAAAAAAATCAGCTAAATCATATAAAGTAGCACTTGGAAAATCCTTTAACTCTTCGGTTAAATCACCGCCTTTCAGATAAAGAATTCCATTTTTTAACATGTGTTTGTGCTGTTTCTTGATTTTATCTTTAATCCATGAAACAAAATCTGGCATATTAGTAACTGCTCGGCTTACAATAAAATCGAAGTCTCCTTTTACCAATTCAGCACGCTTTTGTTCTGCTTTTACGTTCTTTAACTCAAGTGCATCAACAACACCTTGAACCACTCTTATTTTTTTGGCAATAACGTCAATCAAATAAAAACGGGTTTCAGGAAAAAGAATCGCTAACGGAATTCCAGGAAAGCCTCCGCCTGTTCCAACATCCAAAACTGTTGCTCCAGGTTCGAACTTCATAACCTTGGCAATTCCTAATGAATGCAAGATGTGTTTTGTATATAATGAATCAATGTCTTTACGCGAAATAACATTGATTTTTTCATTCCAATCGTGGTATAAAAAGTCTAATTTTTGAAATTGTTCGATTTGAAGATCAGTCAAATTGGGAAAATATTTCAATATCTCATCCATTGCTATAATTTTTTAACAAAAGTACTACTTTACGATTGAAATATTTAACTCAATTTTGCAAATTGAAAATTTATAATAATTACCTTTGAAATCTATTTAAATTAATTATGAATAACACTGCTCCAACTTTTGCACGGCAAGACAATTTAAAGTTTTTTAGAACGCTTAACTCTCGCGTTAACAATTACTTTAAAGAAAATAATATCAAAAAAACCGGAAACTGGCAATTACATTTAAAAGCTGTTATTCTATTTGCTGTTTTTTTAACTCCGTACTTTTTAATCCTTACGCTTGACATGCCGTTTTGGGTAATGTTGCTTTTATCAATCGTAATCGGAATTGGAATGGCAGGTGTCGGAATGAACGTAATGCACGACGGAAATCACGGTTCTTATTCGACTAAAAATTGGATCAATAAATTTATGGGCGGAACCATTTACGTTCTAGCAGGAAATGTATACAACTGGCAAGTACAGCATAATGTGCTTCACCACACTTATACCAATATTCCTGGACACGACGAAGATTTAGATGCGGGCCGTATTATTCGTTTTACAAAACATGCTGAATGGCATCGTTTTCACCGTTTTCAGCATTACTATTCTGTTTTCTTATATGGATTATTGACTTTCAATTGGGCACTTACAACCGATTTTAAGCAGATGCGTAACTACCTTAAAAGAAAATTATCTTATGGAGAGCCAAAAAGCCCAAAAATTCTTTGGACCACTTTAATCATTACTAAAATCATTTATCTTTCGATCTGGATTGTTCTTCCAATTCTTATTGGAATCACTTGGTGGAAAGTGCTTTTAGGATTTTTTGTAATGCATTATACTGCAGGTTTAATCTTAAGTATAGTATTTCAATTAGCTCACGTTGTTGATCATACAACAAATCCAACTCCAAATGAATTAGGAGAAATGGACAACACTTGGGCAGTTCACCAATTATATACAACGACCAATTTTGCTCCAAAAAACGCAATTGTAAATTGGTACACAGGTGGTTTAAATCATCAGATTGAACATCATATTTTCCCAAATATCAGTCATATTCATTACGGTAAAATTGCTCAAATTGTAAAAGAAACAGCAAAAGAATGCAATTTGCCTTATTACGAATATAAAACAATGCGAAGTGCTGTTATTGCTCACTTTAAGCATTTACGCGAATTGGGAATGAAGCCAGAATTAGCAGTTTAAGAACTAAAAAGAAATCTATTAATAATTAACCTTCCTTAATCAACACAGCAAATTAAGGACATTCAAAAATTTTATAATGAATCATATTCTTTCGGACAGAATCAACAACTTAGCGACTTCGCAAACATTAGCAATGGCTGCTTTAGCTCGCGAATTAAAAGCACAAGGAAAAGACATTATCAGCTTAAGTTTAGGTGAACCAGATTTCAATACACCTGATTTTATCAAAGAAGCAGTAATTAAAGCAGTTAACGAAAATTATAGCACTTATTCTCCAGTAGAAGGTTACCTCGAATTGAGAGAGGCAATTTGCAGAAAATTCAAAAGAGATAATAACTTAGATTATAAACCATCTCAAATTGTAGTTTCTACAGGAGCAAAACAATCTTTATACAACATTGCGCAAGTAATGTTAAACGACGGTGACGAGGTTATTTTGCCAGCACCATACTGGGTTTCTTATTTCGAAATCGTAAAACTTTCTGGCGGAGTTCCAGTTGAAGTTCCAACTTCTGTCGAAACCGATTTCAAAATGACACCAGAACAATTAGAAGCTGCAATCACACCAAAAACAAAAATGATGTGGTTCTCTTCTCCATGTAACCCTTCAGGGTCTGTTTACAGCAGAGAAGAATTAACAGCCTTAGCTAAAGTTTTAGAAAAACACCCAAATATTTATGTAGTTTCAGATGAAATTTATGAGCACATTAATTTCTCAGGAACTTTCTGCAGTATCGGTTCAATCCCAGGAATGTTAGATAGAACGATCACTGTAAACGGAGTTGCAAAAGCATTCGCAATGACAGGATACAGAATTGGTTATATCGGAGCTCCTGAATTTATCGCAAAAGCGTCTACAAAGATCCAAGGACAAGTAACATCTGGCGCAAATTCTGTGGCGCAAAGAGCTACAATTACTGCTGTTGATGCTGATCCAAGCGTATTAAACGAAATGGTTCAAGCTTTCCACGGTCGTAGAGATTTAGTGGTTGGATTATTACAAGAAATCCCAGGCATCAAAATTAACGTTCCAGAAGGAGCATTCTACGTATTCCCAGACGTTTCTTCTTTCTTCGGAAAAACTTTAAAAGGACACGAAATCAAAGATGCAAACGACGTATCTATGTATCTTTTAGCTGAGGCAAACGTGGCAACCGTAACTGGTGACGCTTTCGGAAATCCAAACTGTATTCGTTTCTCTTACGCAACAAGTAACGATATTTTAAAAGAAGCATTACGCAGAATCAAAGAAGCTTTGACTGCATAAACATATTCTAAGTTTTACTAAAACAGCTTAAGGTTCAAAAGTTTCATCACTTTTATACTTTAAGCTGTTTTTTTGGCGTGTCCTCATCCCGATAGCTATCGGGAGGCTATCCACTATATCTTTTATGGCGAACCCCGCCATAAAAGGATACCGCTCCTATCCCTCACGCAAAGAGCATACAAAGAAATGTCATTTTCAAAACAAAACTTTTGAGCATTTAAAATTGGTGAAATTCGAGAAATCCGTCACGAACAAAAAAAAGAGTTTCAAAATTCCCATTCCACAATATTATAAAACTCAAAATGTAATCCTATAAAAATAAGCATGTTATAATTACAAACTTTGTAACATATTAATTTTTAAAAATTATAGGTCATGACACATGCAGAAGAAACCACAACAGAAACCATTAAAACTTTAGAAGGATTAATTTCAATTCTGGAAGATGGAAAATTAGGATATACAAATGCAGCGGAACATGTAGAAAATCCAGCAATGAAAACCGATTTTCTTGAATACGCCCGCGAAAGAGCTTTATTTATTGTTGAGTTACAAAACCAAATCAACAAGCTAGGAAAATCGACAGATACTTCTGGCGGAGGTCCACTTGGAGCTTTACACCGTACTTGGATTGATATAAAATCTGCCTTTACAGGTGGTGGCACAGAAGCTATAATAAATGCCTGCATCACTGGTGAAGAAGCCGCTATCGAAAAATATAAAATGGCACTCGAAGAAAATCATCTAGAACACGATCAGGTATATATTGTTTCAAAACAGCTAAACAGTATTCAAAATACTTTATCACAAATTAAAATGAGAGCAAATTAATCGATCGATTCATGCTTTTTTTTTGAGAACTGCTCGGTCTTCGGATTGGGCAGTTTTTTTGTTTTTTCATCTCATCTAAATAATATTTCTATAAATTTGAATTGATTCCATAAAAATTAAATACGATCCTTTAAAGATGAAACAACAAAAGTTTCCGCTTGCTATTTATCAAAAGCCAACATTAATAGAAATTTTTTTTATTATAATTTTAATTTCAATGATTTTTATTCCTTTTATTTATGGAGTACACAACAAACAACCTGTCTATTTTCTGCTATCAATTGTAGGATTAATTTGTTTTAAAATTTTTAATACAATTACAAAAAATAAATTTTTACCTTCAGGAATTATACAAAAAGACATCTCAATTAGTTTTTCTGAAAATGGTCTTGAAATCAACCAAAATCAAGAAAACATACTACATAAATGGAGCAATCTAGAAAAAGTTGAGATAAACATTTATGCATATGATGGAAGAATATATGGAAGGCAAAAATCATATTATGGATTTGAAAACACAGTCAAATTTATTGAAAATGGACAAAAAATTAGGTATCGTTTTTATATTGAAAATGTAGATCAATTTAAATCATTAAGAGAACAGTTCTATAAATTTATACTACCATTATTAAATCAATATCAAAATTTAAAAGAGGAAAGTTATTGGCATGCACAACTAAATTTTGCAAGAAATCATAACAACTTCAATAATGATAATGATTATCTGTGAAAACTTTTCGGTTAATTAAGTTAACAATTTCAAAAAAATCGCCTCATCGCTAGCAAACTCGAATAATTTATTAGACCTTTGCACACTTTTTTTCGGGAATACCACAAAAGTCTAAAGTTTTAGAAATGAAGAAGAAAATCGAAATATTAGCTCCTGCTAGAGATTTAATTGGAGGAATGGCTGCCATAAACAGTGGTGCCGATGCAGTATATATTGGTGCACCGCAATTTGGTGCACGTTCAAATGCAAACAACTCTATTGCAGATGTTGCTGAACTTGTAAAATATGCGCACCTATTTAACGCACAGGTTTTTGTAGTTATAAATACCATATTGTACGACAACGAATTAGAAACTTGTCGCGCGATGATCTGGGAATTATACGATATTGGTGTAGATGCACTAATTATTCAGGATATGGCGATTATGGAAATGGACTTGCCTCCTATCGTCCTTCATGCCAGTACACAAGCTAATAATCGTGACAAAGAAAAAATAAAATTCCTTAAAGATGCCGGAATCAAACGTGTGGTTTTAGCGCGCGAATTGAACCTGCATCAAATTAAAGAAATCTACGATTACGCTGATGTTGAATTAGAATTCTTCGTAACGGGAGCACTTTGTGTATCATTCAGCGGAAACTGTTATATGAGTGTGGCAAACGGAGAACGCAGTGCGAACCGTGGTTCTTGCGCACAAAACTGCCGTTTACCTTATAACTTAATCGACGGAAACGGAGATACTTTAATTAGAAACAGTCACTTACTTTCGATTAAGGATTTAGACGTTTCAGACCAAATCCCGAATTTGATTGAAGCCGGAATCGTTTCTTTCAAAATCGAAGGGCGTTTAAAAGACGTAGCTTACGTTAAAAACAATGTTTCTTATTTACGTCAAAAATTAGACAGCTTTTTAGAGGGAAGCGATAAATACACGAAAGCTTCTTCTGGAAGATGTACATATACTTTCGACTCTACTTTGAGCAGAACTTTCAATCGTGGTTATACCGATTATTTCGTAAATGACAGACATAATAGTATTGGTTCTTGGGAAAGCCCAAAATCTAAAGGGCAATATATTGGTAAATTAATTCGAACTGTTGGTGGTGCTTACGAAATCGAAAACGGCGAATTATTAAACAATGGTGACGGACTTTGTTTCATCAATGAAAATAATGAAGCTGACGGAATCTACGTAAACAAAGCCGAAAATGGAAAAGTGTATCCAAACGTTTTAAAAGAAATCAAAGACGGAACTTTTATTTACAGAAATAACGATGCTGCTTTCATAAAAATTGTAGAAAGAGAAGACAGTGCAATCCGTAAAATCGGAACTACTTTATTGCTTACAGAAAACGAAAACGGTTTTGAATTAATCGCAACCGATGAAGACGGAAACGTAAGTACAGTAAAATTAGAGCATCCGAAAGAAAAAACGAAAACAGGCGAATCGATCGAAGAAAACATCAAAGTTCAATTGGCAAAAACAGGTTTTACACCTTACAGCGCTGATGAAATCAATGTGATGTTCTCTGAAAACTGGTTCCTTCCTATTTCAAAAATCAACGAAATGAGAAGAAATGTTTTCGAACAATTATCAGAAATTCGTCTGGCAAATTATGTTCGCGAAGAACACCAATTGGTAAAAACGTCTCATCCTTATCCAGAAACTAAACTGGATTTTATGTACAACGTTTCGAACAAAACAGCTCGTAAATTCTACGAACGCCACGGTGTTACCGAAATCGAAAAAGCTTTTGAATTGCAATGGGATCCGGGAAAATCTCGTGTAATGACAACCAAATATTGCATCAAATACGAGTTAAAAAAATGCCCAATACACCAAAAAGACATCGTAGGCGTTAAAGTAAAAGAACCATTGGTTTTAAAACAGGGAGAATTGGAATACAAATTAAAATTCAACTGTAAACCCTGCGAAATGGAAATCTGGGAAAAAGATGCTGAATTTGAGATTGAAGAAGATCATTTTCATTAAAAGAGTTTAACCACAAGGAGCGCAAAGGAATACGCAAGGTTCGCAAAGATTTGAAAATTAATCTTTGCGAACTTTTTTTTTTATATAAAAATATAACTTTGCGTTCTTCGCGTTCCCGATAGCTATCGGGATTGTGTTCTTTGCGGTTAAATAATCTATGCATTTCCATAATCTTGTCATAAAAATGACAAACTGTGTGGTTACATGATGTAATAATAAAATCTGAGTGAGAATTTTTTACGTTGTTTTCTTTTAGTTAAAATTATCTCCATATTTTTTCATATTATCAATATAGAACTCTACATACTCTTTAATTGTCCTACCTAAACTTCTTATCCAAGCTCCAGAGGAACTTCCAGGATGAGCTTCATATATTTGCGGATCATCTCCTTCATCTAAATAAACAAAAAAGAATTGATAGCCATCATATACCTCTATAATGTAATAAGGTTTAAAAATCACTCTTCCTTTTTCTTCCAAATACTCTCGAAACATTTCCTGCATTTCTTTTTGACTATCACTTATTCCATAATCAAAAGTATAAGAGTACTCCCCTGACAAAAAAAGCAGCTCTCTTAAGCATTTTGGAAAGTGATTCCCATTATTATAAAGTTTTTCAAGATCTTGAATTTCATCTATGCTAATTCCTTTTATTCCAAATCTGAACTCTCTATCTTTAGGATATCTTTCTGGATTATCTTTTAATTTCTGTAAATACTCTATTTCCATAACTAAATTAAATTATAACTAAAAATAGCTATTTTTGTTTACCAAACACTACAACACTCCAAAATGAAAATACTACTCCTAGGTTCAGGCGAATTAGGCAAAGAATTTGTCATTGCCGCACAACGAATCGGACAAACCATAATCGCAGTTGACAGTTACGAAAATGCACCCGCCATGCAAGTCGCACACGATTTTGAAGTCATTAATATGCTCGACGGCGAAGCGCTTGACCGAATCGTAGCCAAACACAAACCTGATTTTATTGTTCCCGAAATAGAAGCCATTCGCACCGAACGTTTTTACGATTACGAAAAACAAGGAATCACCGTTGTTCCTTCAGCGAAAGCGGCAAACTTTACGATGAATCGTAAGGCCATTCGTGATTTAGCTGCAAAAGAACTTGGATTACGTACAGCAAAATACGAATACGCTACTTCTGCTGAAGAACTGCAAAAAGCAGTTCAGGAAGTTGGAATTCCATGCGTTGTAAAACCTTTAATGTCTTCATCAGGAAAAGGACAATCAACCATCAAAACCGAAAGTGATATAGAAAAAGCATGGCAATATGCCGTTGCAGGTTCGCGTGGTGATGTTATTGAAGTGATCGTAGAAGCTTTTGTTGATTTTCATTCAGAAATTACGCTTTTGACGATTACACAAAATAACAATCCAACTTTGTTTTGCGCTCCAATTGGTCACAGACAAGAACGTGGCGACTATCAGGAAAGTTGGCAGCCTGCTTTAGTTTCAGAAAAAGATTTATACGAAGCTCAGGATATGGCCGAAAAAATTACCGAAGCACTTGGCGGAGCAGGACTTTTTGGTGTCGAATTTTTCTTAACTAATGATGGGGTTTATTTCTCTGAACTTTCTCCGCGTCCTCACGATACCGGAATGGTTACTTTGGCCGGAACTCAGAATTTCAACGAATTTGAATTACATTTACGCGCCATTTTAAATCTTCCAATTTTCGAAATCACTTTAGAAAAAGCTGGAGCAAGTGCCGTAATTTTAGCATCAGAAGATTCTGCAAATCCAACTTTTACTGGAATCGAAAAAGTAGCTGCTTTACCTAAAACCGACTTCAGAATCTTTGGAAAACCAACTTCAAGACCCTACCGCAGAATGGGAGTTGTTTTAAGCCACGACTCACTTTCGACTCCAATAAACGAAATAACTGAACGTGCCAAAGAAACGGCAAAATTAATAACTGTAAATTCTTAACTATGAAAAATATACTTTTAGCGACTTTCCTTTTTGTTGGGATCGCAGTACAGGCACAAGACAAAAAGAAATTTGACAAACCAACAGTGGTTGAAGCTTCATGCGGTGAATGTCAATTCGGAATGAAAGGCAAAAGCTGTGATTTAGCGGTGCGTATTGACGGAAAAAGCTATTTCGTTGATGGAACAACGATTCATGATCATGGAGATGCACACGCTGAGAAAGGTTTTTGCAATGCGATCAGTAAAGCTTTAGTTACGGGAGAAATCAAAGGAGACAGATTCAAAGCAACTTCATTTACTTTAATAGACGATAAAAAATAATGGCATTAATTCTCGAAAACATTGCCAAACACGTTTCTCTGACACCAGAAGAACAGGCGCTTTTTTTATCTAAATTAGAAACGAACACTTACAAGGCAAAAACGCTTTTATTAAATGCTGGCGAAGTCTGCAAGCATTCTTATTTTGTAAACTCAGGAATTTTAAGGAGTTTCAACATCAACGATAATATTGTTGAACATGTTCTTTCATTCGCATGCGAAGGCTGGTGGATGAGCGATATGTACAGTTATTTTTCGCAAAAGCCAGGTCAGCTTTTTATTGAAGTTTTAGAAGAAGCTGAAGTCGTTTCGTTATCCAAAGAAAATCAAGAACAATTGTATCTTGAAATTCCGAAGCTGGAACGTTTTTTCAGGATTCTAATTGAGAATTCACTAGTTGCAAATCAACAAAGATTAATGGACAATTTGAGTTTACCTGCCGAAGAACGTTTTGAGAAATTCACTAAAAAATATGGATCATTGGTTCACAAAGTTCCTCAAAAACAAATCGCCTCTTTCATTGGCGTAACACCAGAATTCTTTAGCAAAATGAAAGCTCGCCTTTTGAAGAAGTAAAAATAAACCATTAAGACATTAAGATTCATTAAGCGAGACTTAATCTGTCTTATTTTTAAGAATATAAAGCTTAACTTTCTTAATATCTTAATGGTTAAAAAAACTTAAAATTGCTCAACCTCTGTAGAATGCTCCATCGCTGTTATAGCTGACTTTCCTAACATAACGGTGTTTTGAACCGCATCGAAATATGAAGTTCCTACGAAAGCTTGGTGTTTTACCGCTCTGAATCCGTTTTTCTGTAAAGCGAATTCACGTTCCTGCAATTCAGAATAGCCTGCCATTCCGCGTTCTTTGTATGCTTTAGACAATTCAAACATACTCGTATTTAAAGCATGGAATCCCGCCAAAGTGATGAACTGGAAACTATACCCCATTTCGGCTAAATCTTCTCTAAACGTTTCCATTTCAGCAACTGATAATTTTGCTGCCCAGTTGAAAGAGGGAGAACAATTGTATGCCAGCATTTTATCTGGGAATTCTTTTTTCATTGCTTTTGCAAACTTTCTTGCGTAATCTAAATCCGGATTACTGGTTTCCATCCAAATTAAATCGGCGTATGGCGCATAGCTCAAACCTCTAGCAATTCCCTGCTCGATTCCATTTTTAACATAGAAGAAACCTTCGCTTGTTTTTTCTCCTGTTAAAAATTTCCTGTCTCTTGGATCTGCATCACTTGTCAATAGATTCGCTGCATCGGCATCTGTTCGGGCAACGATTAAAGTCGAAACTCCCATAACATCTGAAGCCAGTCGCGCAGCAATAAGTTTATTAATCGCTTCTTGTGTTGGTACCAAAACCTTTCCGCCCAAGTGTCCGCATTTTTTAGCAGAACTTAACTGATCTTCAAAATGCACTCCAGAAGCTCCGGCTTCAATCATCGATTTCATTAATTCGAAAGCATTTAAGTTTCCGCCAAAACCTGCTTCAGCATCAGCCACAATGGGAACTAAATAATCTTTTTTATCTTCAATATTATTTACAGTCTGAATCTGATCGGCACGCAGTAAAGCGTTATTGATCTTTTTTACCACCATCGGAACGCTGTTTACAGGATAAAGCGATTGGTCAGGATACATTTCTCCCGCCAGATTTGCATCTGCAGCAACCTGCCATCCGCTCAAATAAATCGCTTCTAAACCTGCATCGACTTCCTGAATCGCCTGATTTCCAGTCAACGCCCCCAAACCAGCAACATAATCCTGACTTTTTAACTTTCTCCATAATTTCTCCGCACCCATTTTGGCAATAGAATGCTCTATTTTATAAGACCCTTGTAGCGTTACTACTTCGCTTGCGGTGTAAGGGCGCTCCACGCCTTTCCATCTAGGGTTCGTAATCCAATCGTTAATCAATTCCTGAATTCTGTCTTCTGTCGTTTTCATAAATAGTATAGTTAAAGTGGTTTGTTTTTTAGTGTTCAGTCGCAGTTTTAAGTGTTCAGTTTTTAACTGTGACTTTTTTTCTTTGAATTTAATTTTAAACACATAGAAACATAGTCATCCTTTGTGGTTAAAGGCATTTCACTTACATAAATACACATAGCTATCTATGTGTGAAAACTAGTTTTTTCTTTTCCCTTTTTTCAATAGAAAATTAAAACCTATGTTTCTATATGTTTAAATAAATTACAAATATTTATAGCACGGAATCGTTAGGAAATCCACAAAATGCAGATTTACGACTAATCTTTCCAGCAATTTTTCAGCTAAAGGAAACTGTTGTTTTTCATGATTTTCTTCTCCTAATTCTTCCTTGATTTTTCTAAATTCATCTAAAGCCAATTCATGGTAATACGCCAAATCTAATTTTCGCCCATTATCCAAAATCACTTTATTCTGAAGCCATTGCCACAATTGCGATCTTGAAATTTCAGCCGTTGCTGCATCTTCCATCAAATTATGCAAAGCAGCCGCACCTTGTCCGTTTAGCCATGAAGCCAAATACAAAACGGCAACATTGATATTTTTTCGAACACCATTTTCTGTGATTAATCCAATTGGCGGTTCGATCAAATCGGCTTCTGTGATTCTTCGATGTTCTCGTTTTACATGAATCTGATTTGGAGACGGCATTCCTTTATCAAAAACTTCTTTAGCTATTGAAACTAAATCCGGATGCGCCACCCAAGTTCCGTCGTGACCATTTCTAACTTCACGTTCCTTATCGGTTTTTACTTTTGCGAAAGCGATCACATTTGCTTCTTCATTATTTCGAATCGGAATTTGAGCTGCCATTCCACCGATCGCATGAATTCCTCTTTTATGACATCTTTGAATAACCAGATTTGAATACGCATTCATAAAAGGCGAAGTCATATTTACCTGATCACGATCTGGAACAATGAATTTTGGATTTTTTCTAAACTTTTTGATGCAAGAGAAAATATAATCCCAACGCCCGCAGTTTAAGCCCACAATATGTTCTTTCAATTCATAAATGATTTCATCCAACTGAAAACTTGCCGTTATGGTTTCAATTAAAACCGTCACTTTTATGGTTCCTCGTTTCAGATTCAGATAATCTTCTGTAAAATCAATTACAGTATTCCACCATCTTGCTTCTAGATAATGTTCTAATTTCGGAATGTAGAAATAGGGTCCAGAATTGTTTTCCAAAAGTCGTTTATGATTATGAAAAACATACAAACCAAAATCTACCAAAGAACCCGAAACTTCATTTCCTTCAATCAAAACATGTTTTTCAGGAAGATGCAAACCTCTTGGACGAACAATCAGCGTTGCGATTTTTTCATTTAAGTGATATGATTTCTGTTTCACCAAATCGGTAAACGTGATGGTTTTATTAACGGCATCAATCAAATTCATTTGTCCATCCATCAGGTTTTGCCAAGTTGGTGAAGTGCTGTCTTCAAAATCGGCCATAAAAGTTTTGGCACCCGAATTCAAAGCATTGATAATCATTTTTCGGTCTACCGGTCCAGTAATTTCCACTCTTCTGTCCAATAAATCTTTTGGAATTTCTCCAGCTGTCCAATTACTTTCTCTGATGCTTTTGGTTTCTGGAATAAAAACCGGCATAATTCCCTGATCAAAAGTGACTTGTTTCTGTTCTCTCTGTAAAAGCAGTAATTTTCTTTGCGATTCGAATTTTTTGTGTAATTCGATAATAAACGCAGTCGCTTCTTCTGTCCAGATTTTTGGATAAGCAAACTTTTTGTCGGCTAGGAATTCTATAGCCATTTCAGTGATCTCTAATTGGTTTTTCATAGCTGCAGATTTTAATTTTAAATTTTAAAAAACAGATTTTCTGTTTACGCTTTTCATTTCGTCAAAAACAACTCAATCATAACTAATTCATAATTAACAAGCTTCAACGATACAATGTTATAAAAAAGTTTTTTACAAAACAAGCGAACGTTCGCTAAATTTAAAAAATATTTTTTTGGCGTTTATTTTTAGATTACTTACATTTGGATTATGGATATCGAAAAAGACTATATAAAGCTGATCTTTGGGCTAAAAATGAAACAGGTTCGCATGCAAAAAAACCTGTCGCTTTTTGGCTTGGCCAAACTGACCAATCTTTCAAAATCATATTTAAATGAAATTGAAAAAGGAAAAAAATACCCCAAAGCGGATAAAATTTTGCTTTTATGCAAGCATTTGGACGTGACTTATGACCAAATGGTGTCTTTAAAACTCGATAATAACCTCGCTCCGATTGGCGAAATCTTAAAATCAGGAATTTTAAAAGAAATTCCCTTAGAGCTTTTCGGGATTCAGGAAGCTGATTTAATTGATATTATTGCGAATGCTCCTGCCAAAGTCAATGCGTTTATTAGTACAATAATCGAAATTGCACAACATTATAATTTAAGCCGTGAAAGTTTCTTTTTAGCCGCTTTGCGTTCTTATCAGGAAGCGCACAGTAATTATTTTGAAGATTTAGAGGAAAAGGTAATTGAGTTTTCGAAGTCTTTTCAGATTAATTTGGATTCTAAAATCAGCGTTGAAGAACTGGAAGCGATTTTAAAAGAAGAATATGAATACAACATCAAAGAAATTGCTTTTACAGATCAGGAAGCTTTAGGCGATTTACGTTCGATTTACGTTCCGAAAAGCAAAACTTTACTGCTTTCAACCGAGCTTGACGATCCACAGAAAGCCTTTATTTTAGCTAAAGAAATAGCCTATAATTATTTGAAAATTTCTGATCGTCTGTTGACTTTCAGCTGGATTAAGTTTGAAAATTTCGATCAGGTTTTAAACAATTTTTACGCTTCTTATTTTGCAGGCGCTCTAATATTACCTAGAAAATTAGTGGTTGATAAAATCAATTCTTTTCTGGAAAATGAAAATCCAAAACCGGAAGAATTTGTTCAGTTAATTGAAAGTTTTGAAGTTTCGCCTGAATCGTTTTATCAGCGATTGACCAATTTATTGCCGAAAGATTTTCAGTTGAAAAACCTTTTCTTTTTAAGATTATCGCACAAAATCGGTTCTGATTTTTATCAGATAAACAAAGAATTGCACATTACACACCAGCAGGAACCGCATGCCAACGAAACCAATGAACATTATTGCCGAAGATGGGTTTCAGTAAAAACAATCGACGAAGCTATTAAACAAAATAAACCTCATTTTTTTGATGCTCAAATTTCGAGTTATGCCAACAGCGGAAACGAATATTTAGTTTTTTCATCGGCTACAAAAGATCCTTTTTTGCATGATACTATTCGAAGTATTTCTGTTGGAATTTTGATTAATCCAACCATGAAAAAGAAATTCAAACTCATTGATGGAAAACCTTTGGTAAAACGGATTGTTGGTGTAACTTGCGAAACTTGCGCAGTAAAAGATTGTTTAGAAAGAGCTGCTCCACCGATTGTTTTAGAAAGAAAAAAACGCCATGAGAATACAGATGCAGTTGTGCAGCAGTTTATGAATCAATACAGTTGACCTTTATGAAATATTTTGCCTTACTACTAACCTTGTTTTTTATCAACTTCAACCAAAAAACAGACAAACTTACTGGCCGCTATAATTATTTAATTGAAGATGACAATGCTTATATTCTAAAAGATAAAATTACTTTTAATGATAGCGTTTTTATTTTTGATAATAAGTTCATGCCGAAAGGGAAAATTTCATATGGCAACGTAATATTACTGGATAATTTCATTAATACTGATTTAATTATCAGCATTTCAAAAGATCAAATCAAAAAAGATACGATTCCTTTTTTTATGCATGATAAGAAAAGTTCTTCTGCAAATTATCTTGATGAAGTGGTTGGGAAAGGGAAATTGGTTAGGATTAAGTAATTTAGTTCAACAGATTTTCAGCCTAATAATTCGCCCCAATCTTGTCATTTCGACGAAGGAGAAATCCTCGTAAGAAGCTCGACAAAGATTGGATTCACATTGCGGAGTTACTTGCGAAGATTTCTCCTTCGTCGAAATGATAAACCGTATGGTTACTTTGAGGTAAAACCTTTAACCTTCTGTAACTTTGTGCCTTTGTTCCTAAAAACTTAGTCCTCAGAACCTCCAAAACTTAGCACCTCAAAGAACTTAACCTAGATTAAGTGCTTTTCCTTTACATCGGCCGTATCTTTGTACTATAAAAATAAAAGAAAGGACAAATCATGGAAAATATAGTATTGCACAAAGCAGAATCAAGAGGAAATGCAAATCACGGATGGTTGAACGCTTATCACAGTTTTAGCTTTGCGAGCTGGTACAATCCCGACAGAATTCAGTTTGGAGCGCTTCGTGTTTTGAATGATGATACAATTGCTGCCGGAATGGGATTTGGAACTCACCCTCACGATAATATGGAAATTATTACGATTCCGTTAGAAGGTGATTTGGCTCACAAAGACAGTATGGGAAATACGGAAGTAATTAAAAACGGAGATATTCAGGTGATGAGCGCCGGAACTGGAATTCAGCATAGCGAGTTTAATCCGAATGCAGATCAGCAGACTAAACTGTTACAGATTTGGTTGTTTCCGAACAAAAGAAATGTTACTCCACGTTATCAGCAAATCACTTTGGATGTTGCTGACAGACATAACAAATTGTCTCAGGTTTTATCACCAAATGCAGATGATGAAGGAGTTTGGATTCACCAAGATGCTTGGTTCAACATGGGTAATTTCGATTCTGGAGTTACTGCTGAATATAAAATCAAAAAAGAAGGAAACGGAGTTTATGCTTTCGTTTTAAAAGGAAATGTTACAATCAACGGGCAGGAATTAAATTCTCGCGATGCGGTTGGAATCTCAGGAACTGATACTTTAAACATTAAAGCCAATACAGATGCTGAATTTTTATTAATGGACATTCCGATGAATTATTAATTCAAACAAATAACAATTAATACCTGTACTTGGAAACGATAATAAATCTGGAAATCAGATTATTGTCGTTTCTTTTTTTATTTCATTTCAAAAAAGAAGACTAACTTTATAAGTAAAAAAATTGGTCTGACTTTAAAATTAAACTAACTCTTAAAATTTTAAACCATGAATCCAAATAACCTCACTAAAGAATACACAAACGGCGAAGTAACAATTGTATGGCAATCTGGAAAATGCATTCATTCAGCTAATTGTGTCAAAAACAATCCAGATGTTTTTCGCCCAAAAGAAAAACCTTGGATTACTCCAGAGCAATCTACAACTGAGAAAATTATTTCTACTGTTAATAAATGCCCGTCGGGAGCGTTGACATTTTATATGAATAAAAAATAATCGCAAGAGACCTAACAGGTTTTAAAAACCTGTTAGGTCTTTCACATTTCTTAATCTAGGTTAAGTGCTTAAGGACAACTGTCACCGTAACTTTGTCCTATCAAAATGAAATTAATTATTTAAAAAAATAAAATTATGGCAACTACAAAATGGTCAATTGACCCAACTCACTCAGAAATTGGTTTTAAAGTTAAACACATGATGTTTACTAATGTTTCAGGAAAATTTGGAACTTACGAGGCTTCTGCAATCACAGAAGGAGAAAGTTTTGATAATGCAGATTTCAGTTTTTCTGCTGATATCGCTTCGATCGACACTGCAAATGCAGATCGTGACGGACATTTAAGAAGCGGTGATTTCTTTGACGCTGAGAATCATCCTAAATTAACTTTCAAATCTTCTGCTTTCAAAAAAATTAATGACGGTGAATTTGAATTAACTGGAGATTTAAACATTAAAGGTGTTTCAAAAACAGTAAAATTTCCAGTTGAATTTAGCGGAATCATGACTGATCCTTGGGGAAATACAAAAGTAGGCTTAAGCATAGAAGGAAAAATTAATCGTAAAGATTGGGGTTTAAACTGGAACTCAGCTCTTGAAACAGGGGGTGTTTTAGTAGGCGAAGAAGTTCGTTTAAACATTGAATTACAATTTGTAAAACAAGCCTAATCTATTTGGTTTTAGATTTAATTGGTTGGTTAAAAGCCCTGCGTTTACTCGCAGGGCTTTTGTTTTTTTAGCCACAAATTACACAAATTAGCAAAAATTATTATTTTTTATTTTTTTTTTTGCCACAGATGAAGAATTCCCTCAGATTAAAAATCCAAATAATCTTTTTAATCTGTGGCAAAAATTAATTTGTGGAAATTTGTGTAATTCGTGGTTATAAAAAACTCAACGTGAAGTATTTCTAAATTCTGTTGGCGACATTCCTGTTTGTTTTTTGAAGAATCGGGAGAAATATGAGTAATCTTCGTAGCCAACTTTGAATGCAACTTCATTTACGGCTAATTGTTTGTCGATCAGCATTCTTTTGATTTCTAGGATTACTCTGTCCATAATTACTTCTGTAGCTGTTTTTTGGAGGATTTCATTGCAGATTCTGTTTAAATGTTTCAGCGTAATATTTAGCTTTTCCGCATAAAACGAAGGCAGTTTCTGGGTTCTGAAATATTCTTCCAAAAGCGATTCAAACTTATTGATTTTGATATTGTACGAATGGGTTTGATGCGAATAAGTTTCTCCATATTTTCTAGCTACTTCAATATGAATGCAATCCAACAAATTCAGTAATTTGTCTAATTGGTATTTATTGTCTTGGCTATTTTCCTGAATAAGCAAATCGAAATAAGGCTGGATTTTCGGGATTTCATTTTCTTCAAAAACCATTTCTGGTCGGTTTTGAATGGAATGATAAAAATTATAATCGTTGATTTTCTTCTGTCCGAAATACAAATTGTACAATTCCTGAGAAAAGATAATTACAAAACCTTCGATGTCTTCTGATAAATTCCAATGGTGCATTTGTCCTGGTTGAAGCACAAAAAGACTTCCTCTTTTGATTTCAAACTGGTCAAAATCGACTTCATGTAATCCCGAACCTTTAGTAAAAAAGACCATCAAATACGAATCATGACGATGTGGTTCTTCGACAAAACTGTGACTTTTTAAGTGTTCCGTAAAAGTATTGACATAAAAATCACGGTGAATATCGTTACAGCTGAAATTCTGAACACTATAAATTGGATATCGTTTCATAAAAAATGTCTCTATTGTGCTATAATAAGCGAAGATACTAAAAAGACTTTTATAATGCTCTGAATTACCTTTGTATAAACAAAAATCAATAATATCATGTCAAGTGCATTAACTCATATTTTAAAAAACGAATGTCCTGTTTGTCATAAAGGAAAAGTTTTTACAGACAAAAATATTTTTCTGAATTTCAGTTTTCCTAAAATGAATGAATACTGCAGTCACTGTCATTATAAATTCCAAAAAGAGCCTGGCTACTTCTTTGGCGCCATGTATGTAAACTATGGGCTAACTGTTGCTCAAGGAATTGCAACGTATTGTATTGCACAGTTTTTCTTTGAGAAAAATTTCGATTTAAGAATCCTTCCAATTATTGCTGTTTCGATCACTCTACTTACTCCTTTTAACCTGAGATTTTCCAGATTAGCATGGATTTATATGTTTAAGGATTATACGAAATAAAAAAGTATTATTTTTGCCTTCCAATTGAAACTAATTTTCAATTTTAAAAAAAAGTAAAAATTAAATTAGACAAATGAAAGCATACGTATTTCCGGGTCAGGGTGCACAGTTCACAGGAATGGGTAAAGACCTTTATGAAAATTCGGCTTTAGCCAAAGAATTATTCGAAAAAGCTAATGAAATATTAGGTTTCAGAATTACAGATATCATGTTTGAAGGCACTGCCGAAGAACTAAAAGAAACTAAAGTGACACAGCCTGCTGTATTTTTACATTCAGTTATTTTAGCTAAAACTTTAGAGGATTTCAAACCGGAAATGGTTGCAGGGCATTCATTAGGAGAATTTTCGGCTTTGGTTGCTAACGGAACTTTATCTTTTGAAGATGGTCTTAAATTAGTTTCTCAACGTGCTTTGGCCATGCAGAAAGCTTGCGAAATTACTCCATCTACAATGGCAGCTGTTTTAGGTTTAGCTGATAATGTTGTAGAAGAAGTTTGTGCTTCTATCGACGGAGTTGTGGTTGCGGCTAACTATAACTGCCCTGGACAATTAGTAATTTCTGGAGAAACTTCGGCTGTTGAAAAAGCTTGTGAAGCTATGAAAGCTGCAGGAGCAAAACGCGCTTTAATTTTACCTGTTGGAGGTGCATTCCACTCACCTATGATGGAGCCTGCAAGAGAAGAATTGGCTGCTGCAATCGAAGCAACTACTTTCTCTACTCCAATTTGCCCAGTATATCAAAACGTTACTGCAAACGCGGTTTCTGATGCTAACGAAATTAAAAAGAACTTAATCATCCAATTAACAGCTCCTGTAAAATGGACTCAGTCTGTACAGCAAATGATCGCTGATGGCGCAACTTTGTTTACTGAAGTTGGTCCAGGAAAAGTATTAACTGGATTGATTAATAAAATTGATAAAGAAGCTGCTGTTGCTAATGCGTAGTTAGTTTTCAGTCGCGGTCTCAGTTTTCAGTTAAAAAACTATACATATAAAAAGCTCTGAAAAAATTTTGTTTTTCAGAGCTTTTTGTCATTTCGACGAAGGAGAAATGACATACTAAAAGAATACTACAAAACTTTCTTTTCCTTCTTCTTGTAATTCACAATAAAAACTCCAAGAATAATTAAAGCTGTAGCAATAATAAAATCAATCGTAATTACTTCATCTAAAAGCAACCAGCCCAAGAAAACAGCAATTATTGTATTGATGTAGGACAGAATAGAAACCTGAACCGCTGTAACATGTTTTAGTGCATAATTATAACAAAAGAAAGCAATTACAGATCCAAATATTGATAAATACAAAGCAGCAAAAATACTTTTTGAACTCCAAGAATTAAAATCTGGATTTGGTGAGAATATTGAAGCCAAGACCAACTGAATACAAGATGCGATTGTAAATTGGTAAAATAAATTGAGCGTTATATTTTTCGATTTATTTGCATGCGTTTTGGTATAAATTGTTCCAGCCGCCCACGCCAAAATTGCAAATCCCATAAACATCATTCCAGTTCTGTAATTAACATCTAAAAATGATTCGAGTCCATCTTTAAAAATAAACACTACTCCTGAAAACCCAATAAGTACACCAATAAATCCCTTTAAACTCATTTTTTGCAATCCAAACATAATACTGCCCAAAAAAATAAGAATTGGAGTCAAGGCATTTATAACTGATGCTAATCCGCTAGGGATATTCTGCTCTGCAATTGTCGTAAAGCCATTTGCAATTACAAGCATTAAAACCGAAGCAATAAGCTGTTGTTTAAAATTCTCACAGCCAATCCATTTTAATTCTTTTTTGAATAATAAAATGGTCATCATAATAAATCCCGCAAGACCTTGACGAATTGAAGTTACAAACCAAGGCGGAATCGTTTCAACGGCAACTCTAATTCCTAAAAATGTAGTTCCCCAAACAATTCCAACAGCCGCTAGGGCAAATATTAATTTATAATCTAAACTTTGTTTCATGATAATTAATTGCTAAAAAAAATCCCAAACTATATTGCTATAATCTGGGATTTTAAAAATTTATAATTTTATTAAAAATTACTTATTCCTCACTTTTTGTTCCCATTTCCAAGCACTTGCCATCGCTTCGTCCAAACTTAGTTCAGCCTTCCATCCTAAGACATTATTTGCCTTGTCTGTATTTGCATAAGCCTCAGTAATATCACCTTCACGACGAGGCATCATCTTATAAGGCAATTGTTTACCGCTGACTTTTTCAAAACTATGAATGACTTCAAGAACAGAACTTCCTTTTCCTGTTCCTAAGTTGAAAGTCTCCACTTTTGCCAAATTCTTTTTATTCAACAAACGCTGTAACGCAATTACGTGTGCTTTCGCTAAATCTACTACGTGAATATAATCGCGAATTGCAGTTCCGTCTGGCGTTGGGTAATCATTTCCGAAAACAGATAATTCCTGACGTAGACCCACTCCCGTTTGTGTAATAAATGGAACTAAGTTTTGAGGAACCCCCAATGGCAATTCTCCAATTTCTACAGATTCGTGCGCTCCAACTGGATTAAAATAACGCAATAAAATAGCGCTGATATTGGTAACTTTAGCTGTATCTATAATAATTTCTTCTCCAATCTGTTTTGTATTTCCGTAAGGAGACATGGCAGTTTGAACCGGAGCATCTTCTGTAATTGGCATTTTTTCAGCTTGACCGTAAACTGTACAAGAAGAACTGAAAATAAAACTTGCTTCAGGTTTTTGCTGTAATTCCTGTAAAAGATAAACTAAACTGCTAATGTTGTTTTCGTAGTACAACAATGGTTGTTCAACACTTTCGCCAACAGCTTTTGAAGCTGCAAAATGAATAACCCCAGTAACATCATTATGTTTTTTAAAGAAATCCCGAACATCGCTTTTTTCTCTTAAATCAATTTTTTCGAATAACGGCGTTTTTCCCGTAATCGCTGTAATTCCTTTTAAAACATCTTCTGAAGAGTTTGAAAGATTATCAATAATCACTACCTCGAAGCCTTCATTTTGCAATTCGACTACGGTGTGGGAACCGATAAACCCTAATCCTCCTGTTACTAATACTTTCATTTTGTGGTTGTTTGTTATGTAGTTAATTTATATGCTTGTCTGGCAATAAGGATCCATTTATTTTTTTGTTTCTGCCAAACCAGCATTATTCCTATTTTAATATCTCGATCTATACCATCATCTTTGGTATGAGCCGATAAAACATGCCGAACAATAGCAACATCATTCTGAATTGTTATAGTTTGGTTTTGAAAATCGATAGATACAAAATCAGATTTTCCGCTAACTATTCCCTCTATAAATTCAGCTTGATTTTGAAAATTCCCATTAGAATGAACATAATTTAATTGATCAGAAGTCAGTGCTTTTAACTTCGCTCCGTCAGCATCAATCATTGCCTGACGCAATATTTCAACCTGACTTTTTACAGCATTCTCTTCTTTAGCGTTCGTTTTTTGAGCAAAAACCGAATACTGAAAAAATACCATTAAAAGTAAAAGACCAAATCTTTTCATTTTTATTTATCCAAAAATTCTAAAACAGAATCGGTAATAAATTTAATTTGTTCGTCGTCAAGTTCAGTATGCATTGGCAAAGCAATTACTTCTTGCACTAATTGGTTTGTAACTGGAAATTGCTCCTCTTTATAACGTGGATCTAAATACGCTTTTTGTGAATGCAACGGAATTGGATAGTAAATCGCACATGGAATTCCTTTATCCAATAAATGTTGCATTAAAGCATTTCTATCTGCATTTAAAATTCTCAGCACATATTGATGGAACACGTGGTCATTTTCGTTTGCATCAAAATCTGGTGTAATGATTTTTGCATTTCCCGCGAAAGCTGCATTATATTTTGTTGCCGCCAAACGACGCGCTTTATTATATTCATCCAAAAGAGGCAGTTTTGCATTTAAAACTCCAGCCTGAATACTATCTAAACGAGAATTCACTCCAACAACATCATGGTGGTAACGCTCATACATTCCGTGATTTACGATTCCGCGAATGATGTGAGCCAATTTATCGTCATTTGTAAAAATTGCACCTCCGTCTCCATAACATCCTAAATTTTTAGATGGGAAGAAAGAAGTTGCCGCAACGTGACCGATTGTTCCAACTTTGCTTTTTGCTCCAGATTTAGAAACATAATCAGCTCCAATTGCCTGAGCATTATCTTCAATTACATATAGATTATGCTCTTTAGCAATTTCCATGATCGCATCCATATTAGCTGCACGCCCAAATAAATGAACCGGAACAATCGCTTTTGTTTTTGGCGTGATCGCTTTTTTCACTGCATCAATATCGATGTTCATATTGTTCAAATCAACATCAACTAAAACTGGAGTTAATTGCAATAAAGCGATCACCTCAACCGTTGCTGCGAAAGTAAAATCGGCTGTAATAACCTCATCACCTGGCTTTAAATCCAACCCCATCATGGCAATCTGCAACGCATCTGTACCATTTGCACATGGAATAACATGTTTTACTCCTAAATAATCCTCAAGATTTTTTTGAAACTGATGAACTAAAGGTCCGTTGATGTAAGTATTTGTATCTAAAACTTCTTGAATTGAAGCATCTACAGTAGATTTTATTTTTTCATATTGACTTTTTAAGTCAACCATTTGAATTTTTTTCATTTTGAATGTATTTAAAAAATTAAAGACCCTGTTTTAATACAGAAATCTCTAAAAGGAGGAACAAAAATAGTTATTAATAGCTTCAAACCAATGAAAATAGTCGAAAGAAATGTAATTTAGCTGCAAAAAAAATTACATGCTTTTTTTATACAATCTAGCCATACACCTTGCAGGTTTTTTCTTAAGAATCATAGCGTTATTTAGTCCGAAAATTAAGCTTTTTGTTGAAGGCCGAAAAAATGTATTTTCAATTTTAGAAGAAAAAATCAAAGCAGAGGACAAAACGATTTGGTTTCATTCAGCCTCTCTCGGAGAATACGAACAAGGACTTCCTGTTATAGAAAAAGTCAAAGAAAAATATCCTCAACATAAGATAATTGTAACTTTTTTTTCTCCTTCGGGATATGAAGTGCGCAAAAATAACACTGCCGCAGATGTTACCGTTTATTTACCGCTTGATTCCAAAAGTAACGCTAAAAGATTTTTAAAATTAGTTCATCCCGAACTTGCATTTTTCATTAAATATGAATTTTGGCTGAACTACTTAAAGGAACTAGAAAAAAGCAAAACGCCTACTTACTTGATTTCTGGAATTTTCAGAGACAATCAGGTGTTTTTTAAATGGTATGGCGGTTTCTACAGAAAAGCTCTAAATGCCTTTACTTATTTCTTTGTTCAAAATGAAAAATCAAAACAAAAAATTGAAAGTCTAGGTTTTAAGAATGTAATTATTTCTGGCGATACTCGTTTTGATCGTGTAAACGCTATATTAGAAAGAGACAACCGACTGGATTATGTTGAAAATTTTAAAAACGGCCAGCTTACGATAGTTATTGGAAGTTCATGGCCAAAAGATGAAATTTTAATTGCAGAATACATTAATCAAGCACCCGATAATGTAAAATTTATAATTGCACCACACAATATCAAACCAGATCAAATATCAGATCTTCTATCAAAAATCACAAAACCGACAGTTTTATTCTCAGAAAAAGAAAACAAAGATCTTTCAACCTATAATGTCTTTATAATTGATACAGTTGGAATCCTTACTAAGATTTATAGTTATGGAACCATAGCTTATGTCGGCGGTGGATTCGGAAATCCTGGAATACATAATATATTAGAACCAGCTACTTTTGGCATCCCGATCGTGATTGGACCAAATTATTCCAATTTCGCAGAAGCAGTTGACTTAGTGAGCATTGGCGGCTGCATGCCAATTTCAACAAATATGGAACTTAAAGCAATTTTTGACCGATTACTAAACGACAAAAACTTTTTGGCCGAAAAAAGCGAAATCTGCAGGTCATTTATTCAAAATAACAAAGGAGCTACTGAGACAATCATGAAACGCATTTCATAATCTTTTACAGTTGAAAAAAGTGCTAAATTCTAAAAAACAACAACAAGATCTCCTTTTTTGCTTTTAAAAGATTCTAGCAAATAGTCTTAAAAAACAAAATAAACTATTAGTTAGAGAAATAAAACAGCCTAATTTTATAAAGATTCTTCAACGAAAAATTATTTCGCTAAGAAATTAGATAATTTAAGAAAAATTTATAATTTTGGCATATTCTTTGATAAATAAGATAAACGTGAGCAAGGAAAATATTTTAAAAAAAAAGTGAAAAAATATTTTACATATTAAAAAATTTATATCTTTGCCACGAATTAATAATTAACCTTTTATAATAAAGTAAGATGAAAAAAGTATTTTTAAGTTTAGCTGTTGTTGCTGTATTAACTGTTGTATCTTGTAAAAAAGCTGACGCTGCTGCTGAAGCTCCTGCTGTAGATTCTACTGCTGTTGCTGTTGATTCAGCTGCTGCTGTTGTTGATTCTGCTGCTGCAACTGTTGATTCTGCTGCTGCTAAAGTTGATTCTGCTGCTGCTAAAGTAGAAGAAGTAAAAAAATAATTAGAACCTAAGTTCTAACGATTTTAAAACCATCTTTTTAGATGGTTTTTTTTTGTGATTAATATTTCTATTAATTCACAACAATAAAAAAAGCGCCTGTATTTACAAACGCTTTTTTTTATTACCCATATCTTTTTTTTACTCCGCAGCTTCTTCCATTTCCTCTTCAAGCTCTTCATCACCAAAAATCGATTCACTCGAAGAAAAATCCAAAATCTCCGACTTGGAAGAGTATGTTACAATTTCTTTTATCCCTTTTTGCAAAAGCAATTCCGTACTGTATTTTCGACTTGTAGCAAAGTGAACATCACCAAGCATCAATTTAAAAAAATACTTCCCTCCAGAACCTTTAAATTTTAAAAATTTCGCAAGATCAATATTCGCTTTAAACCTCTCAATATCCTCTTCACATTCAAACCTCAATTCATAGCTTAAACTTGTAAAAATCACCTTCCCTTTTCGAGAAGTAAACGTAAACTTATATTCATCATTAAATCGCTTGCTAATTACAAAAGCACCCATTTATAAATTTTAGATTTTAAAGATTATTGATTTTAGATTTTTTCCTGAGATTCTGAGATTCTGAGATTCCCTAAAATAAATTTACTGCGCAAATTTATTTTCTGCAAGTCTGCAAATAAAAAAAGCCTCTTCAAAAGAAGAGGCTTTAGTACTCAGAGCGGGACTTGAACCCGCACGAACATTGCTGTTCACTGGATTTTAAGTCCAGCGTGTCTACCAATTTCACCATCCGAGCATTGTATGGTTTTAGAGCGAAAAACGGGGCTCGAACCCGCGACCTCGACCTTGGCAAGGTCGCGCTCTACCAACTGAGCTATTTTCGCATTTTCAAATTTTACTAAGAACCGCAACACTTGATTTGTTTCGTATTGCGAGTGCAAATTTAGGACATTTATTCAATTACACAAGCGTTTTTTCAAAAAAAAATCGACTTATTTTATAACATTCTGATAACCTAAAGTTTAAAATTGAAAATTTTTTGAATTTTATTTTTTAACCAGCATTCTTTTGATCTCATTCAGTTTCATCAATGCTTCTACCGGTGTAATGGCATTAATATCGAGATTCAAAATCTCTTCTTTTATCTCTTCTAGCAAAGGGTCATCAAGATTAAAGAAACTCATTTGCATTTCTTCATTTGCCGATTTTATTCCATTCAAAGCATCACTAGAATGATTCTTTTCTAATTTCTTTAAAAGTTTCTGAGCCTTCGAAATAACCAGCTGAGGCATTCCAGCCATTTTTGCCACGTGAATTCCAAAACTATGCGCACTTCCTCCTTTCACCAGCTTTCTAACAAAAAGAACAGTGTCTTTTAATTCTTTTACCGCGACATTAAAATTCTGAATTCTCGGCATCGATTCTGTCATTTCGTTCAGCTCATGGTAATGCGTCGCAAAAAGTGTTTTTGCTCTTCCTGGATGTTCGTGCAAGAATTCTGCAATTGCCCAAGCAATTGAGATTCCATCATAAGTACTGGTTCCTCTTCCTATCTCATCCAGCAACACCAAACTTCTATCTGATAGGTTATTCAAAATAGAAGCCGTTTCATTCATTTCGACCATAAAAGTAGATTCTCCCATCGAAATATTATCTGAAGCTCCTACCCTGGTGAAAATCTTATCTACAATTCCCATTCTAACGCTATCAGCAGGAACAAAACTTCCCATCTGAGCCAAAAGCACAATTAATGCCGTTTGCCTTAAAATAGCCGACTTACCCGACATGTTAGGCCCGGTAATCATGATAATCTGTTGCGTTTCTCTATCTAAGAAAACATCATTTGCAATATATGGCGTACCAACAGGCAATTGTTTTTCGATTACGGGGTGTCTTCCGTTTTTGATATCCAACTCAAATGAATCATCAATTTCAGGCTGTACATATTGATTTTCGACAGCCATTTGCGTAAACGAACATAAACAATCCAACTGCGCAACCAAATACGCGTTCATTTGAACAGGTTTGATGTAAGTAGAAATCCAAGCTACTAATTGCTCAAAAAGCTCGCTTTCTATTTTATAGATCTTTTCTTCTGCTCCTAAAATTTTGGTTTCGTATTCTTTTAATTCTTCGGTAATATAACGCTCTGCATTTACCAAAGTCTGTTTACGAATCCATTCTTCTGGAACTTTATCTTTATGCGTATTTCTAACTTCAATATAATATCCGAAAACATTATTAAAAGAAATTTTCAGCGAAGAAATCCCTGTTCTTTCAGATTCACGTTTTTCGATTCCTTCCAAGAATTCTTTTCCAGAAGTTGAAATAGAACGCAATTCATCTAATTCCTCATTTATTCCTGCCGCTATCGCATTTCCTTTTGAAATGGCAACTGGCGCATCTTGATTTAAAGTCGTTTTGATTTTTTCGCGAAGCAAATCGCAAGCATGCAAACTATCCCCAATTACTTTTACCGCTTCCTGCGGACTTTCAAGCGCAAGAGTCTTAATTGGAATTATAGCATCTAAAGACTCTTTCAAATACACTATCTCTCTTGGCGAAACTTTTCCTGCAGCAATTTTAGAAATCAAACGTTCTAAATCTGAAATCTGCTTGATTTGATATTGGATATTATGAAGGATTTCAGGATTTGATTTTAAATACGCCACAACTTCATGCCTACTTTTTACCTTGTTCGCATCTTTCAAAGGCAAAGCCAGCCATCGTTTTAGCAAACGTCCTCCCATTGGAGAAAGCGTTTTATCAATCACATCCAAAAGCGTCACTGCGTTCGGATTATAACTGTGGTATAATTCTAAGTTTCTTATCGTAAAACGATCCATCCAAACGTAGGCATCTTCTGCAATACGCTGAATTGCTGTAATATGCTGCACACGATTGTGTTGCGTCTCTGACAAATAATACAAAATTGCTCCAGAAGCAATAATTCCTTCTTTTAATTCTTCAACACCAAATCCTTTTAAAGAATTGGTCTGAAAATGCTTCGTCAAGGTTTCTAAAGCATAGTCTTCTTTATAAATCCAATCTTCTAGAAAAAAGCTATGAAAATCTTCTCCGAAAGCAGTTTTAAAGTCATTCTTACAAGTCTTTGGAACTAAAACTTCACTTGGATTAAAGTTTTGCAGCAATTTATCAATGTATTCTGCATTTCCCTGAGCCGTTAAAAACTCTCCTGTAGAAACATCTAAAAATGAAATTCCGATATTTTTATTAGCAAAATAAACAGATGCTAAGAAGTTGTTTGATTTTGACTGCAAAACCTCATCATTCAAAGAAACTCCAGGAGTAACAAGCTCCGTCACACCCCTTTTTACGATTGTTTTGGTCATTTTGGGATCTTCCAGCTGATCGCAGATCGCCACACGAAGTCCGGCTTTTACCAGTTTTGGCAAATAAGTATTTACAGAATGATGCGGAAACCCAGCCAGCGCTGTTTCGGTATCAGACCCTGCTCCTCTTTTAGTTAAGGTTATCCCTAAAATTTTAGAAGCTCTAATGGCGTCTTCTCCAAAGGTTTCATAAAAATCTCCTACTCTGAAAAGCAGACATGCATCAGGATATTTAGCCTTGATTTCGTTGTACTGTTTCATTAAAGGTGTTTCCTTCACCACTTTCTCTTTAGCTGCCAAATTATTATATTTTTAAATGAAAAATTAAGACAGCGAATTTATGATTTTTTGGCGGCATATCGAAAGCTTCAAAAATTAAAATATTTTAAGATTTTTTTAGTTACTGATTTAAGAATTTTATATAGCTTTGTTTATCATTTAAAAAAAGACCCTTAAAGATGAAAAAAATAATTTTATTCGCTATGTTGGCTGTTGCTGGTATCACGGCTACAAATGCACAAACAACTAAAAAAGCTAAAGCAGCTAAAGTTGCTAAAGTTGAAGGAGCAGGAATGCTTTTCGAAACTGAAACTATTGACTACGGAACTATCGCGCACAATGCTGATGGAAAACGTGAGTTTGTTTTTGTTAACAACGGAACTAAACCATTAATCATTACAAACACTCAAGGATCTTGCGGATGTACTGTTCCAACTACTCCAAAAGAACCAATCGCTCCAGGAGCTAAAGGTGTTATTGGTGTAAAATATGCTACTGACAGAGTTGGTGCTTTTACAAAAACTGTAACTGTTACTTCTAACGCAGAAGGACAACCAACAAAAATCCTTACTATTAAAGGTACTGTTTTACCAGATCCAGTAAAAAGCTAATCTGAAAAACATTTAAAATAATGAAAAAGCTTCCTTATCTTTGGAAGCTTTTTTTATGACTACAATTCAAAAACAATGAGAAAACTCGAAAACAGCGAACTTGACCGTAAATCAATTGAAGATTTTAAAAAATCGGAGAAAACTCCTTTAATCTTGGTTTTAGATGATATTCGAAGTCTGCACAATATTGGTTCTGTATTTAGAACAGCTGATGCGTTTTTGATTGAAAAGATAATTCTATGCGGTATTACTGCCACTCCTCCAAACAAAGAAATTCATAAAACAGCTCTTGGCGCAACTGAAACTGTTGCATGGGAACATCACGAGAATGTTTTGGAAGTAATTGAAAATTTGAAGAAAGAAAATGTTTTAACAATGGCTATCGAGCAAGTTGAAAGCTCGGTATTTCTTCAGGATTTCAAAATTGAAAAAAATCAGAAATATGCTTTAGTTTTTGGAAATGAAGTTTATGGCGTATCGCAAGAGGCCGTTGCCATCTGTGATGGGTGCATTGAAATTCCTCAGTTGGGAACAAAGCATTCTCTTAATATTTCTGTAAGTGCCGGAATTGTTGTCTGGGATTTATTTCAAAAAATAAACTGGCCTGAATAAAAATTTATTTTTTTATTCTCAATTTATTGATATTTTTAGCGAATGAAGAATATCAAATTAACAGCATTTGCCGTTTTACTTTCCGTTTTAAGTTTTAATTTTTCTAATGCAAATGAAAAATCAAAAACTTTTAACAAAAAGAATATATACTTTTCAAAACCTATCGTAAATTCAAAAATAAAAAAACAAAAGAAAAGCGATTTTGCCATTGACCCTCCAAAACTTATTGCGCAAGGAGATCAATTTTACTGCCCACAAACATCTATAAAGATTGTAACCGACTTTACAATTAATCATGATATAGCCGAAAATGGGACACAAGTACTTTATATTCAGATTTCGTCTGGATATTCAAATGGCTTTGACCGATTAGAACTAACAAATCCGACCTTGCATCCTAATATTGTAACCAGTTGGGACGCTACTTCCGGAAAGCTAAGGTTGTCGGGAACAACTACTGCTGACATTCCTTATGATGATTTTGTTTCAGCAGTAAAGGATGTTGTATTTACTAACTCTTCTGCAACAGCTAATGGAACAAGAACATTTTCGATTACTATTGGACAAGCTAATTATTTGCCATCTACTGGACATTACTATCTCTTTATCCCAAATGTGGGTGTAACTTGGACAAGTGCACGAGATCTAGCCGCATCAAGCACCTATTATGGTCTTCAAGGATACTTAGCCACCATTTTATCTGCTGATGAAGCAAAACTAATTGGTGAGCAAGCTTCTGGAACTGGATGGATTGGAGGAAGCGATGCTGAAACTGAAGGTATCTGGAAATGGGTTACCGGCCCTGAATCTGGAACTGTTTTTTGGAATGGCAACGCAAATGGTTCGACTCCTAATTTTGCTTTTTGGAACACAGGCGAACCTAACCAACAAGGTGATGAAGATTATGCCCATATCACTCAGCCTGGTGTTGGAATAAGAGGTTCTTGGAATGATTTATCAAATACAGGAGATGCCACGGGTAATTATCAGCCAAAAGGTTATGTGGTGGAATATGGCGGAATGCCAGGAGAAGCTCCGTTAGAAATTGCCACAAGCACCAAAATTACCATCCCTACAGCAACTCCAGCTATTGATCCAACTCCAGTTTGTGATTCGGGAAGCTTTACCTTTAATGCGACTGCAACTGCTGGTACTACAATTAGATGGTTTGATGCCGCTGTTGGAGGAAATTTATTAGCTACTGGCCCAACATACACTACACCACCAATAAACGCAACTACAACTTATTATGTTGATGCTGGTTGCGAATCTAACCGTAAATCAGTAAAAGCAACTGTATATCCCACCCCTGCAGCTCCAATAGCTGAAAAAAATACTTATACAAATTGCGGTCCAGGAACTCTAACGATTAAAGCAACTTCAAATATTGGAACTATAAACTGGTATACTTCGGCAACTGGTGGAACAAGCGTTTTTCAAGGAACAACTTTTACAACTCCAACAATTTCATCCAATACAACTTATTATGCTGAGGCTTCAAATAATGGATGCACAAATCCAACTAGAACCCCTATAGACATTGTAATCTATACGCCTCCAACTGTTACAGATGAGACTTTGACTCTTTGTCAATTTCAATCCATAACATTAGATGCGGGAATTCCTGGAATGAGTTATTTATGGTCAAATGCTAATGAAACTACTCAACAAATTACGGTTAGCAAAGAAGGAACCTATACTGTTATTGTTACAAGTCCTGAAAACTGTTCGAGCACAAAAACAATTGTAGTAGAAGAACACAAGATTCCGCAAATTGCACGTGTTGATGTTGAAGGAACAAGAGTTATTATTTATCCTGTAAAAGAAGAAGCTTATTTTGAATATTCTGTTGATGGTGTCTATTATCAAGACTCTAATGTTTTTTACGATGTCCCTGGTGGATTGCAAACCGCTTACGCAAGAGCTAAAAGATGCGATGGAACTACTAAACAATTTGTAGTGCTTGTTTTTCCTGCGTTTTTTACACCTAACAATGATACCTACAACGACATCTGGGAAGTTACCGGAATGGAAAATTATCCTCAAGCTGTAGTTACGATTTTTGATCGATACGGAAAATTAGTCGCGCAGTTAAGCCGTTTCAAAATGAGCTGGGATGGCACTTTAAATCAAGTTCCGCTTCCTGCATCTGATTATTGGTATGCTCTAAAAGTCGATGATTCAATGCCGGTGTTAAGAGGACATTTTACATTAAAAAGATAATTATGAATATAGAAACCATTCGAGAAATCTGTCAAAAACTAACGGGCACAACCGAAGATATAAAATGGGAACACGATCTTGTATTTTCTGTAGGATCAAAAATGTATTGCGTAGTTGGACTTGACCAAAATCCCACTTCGGCTTCATTTAAAGTTTTGGATGAAGAATTTGAAGAAATGAGCAATAAACCTGGATTTAAACCTGCGCCTTATGTTGCCAAATACAAATGGGTTTTAATTGATGATATTACACGAATGAAAAAATCAGAATGGGAGAAATACATTCAGCAGTCTTATCATCTAGTTCAGGAAAAATTGTCTGGAAAACTTAGGAAACAGCTCGGAATAATATAAATTTAAGAAGCTGTTTTATTCTTAATTTCATTTAAGATATAAAGATAATCTTCGTGGTTTTTCACAAAATCTCGGTCGGAAACATCGATGATTAAAACATTCAAATCGGTTTGAGATTTTATGTATTCCAAATAGCCGTTATTGATTTTTTCTAAATAAGCAGCTTCAATATTCTGTTCATAAACTCTTCCGCGCTTTTTGATATTTTGAAGAAGGCGATCTGTATTTTGATATAAATAAATATACAAGTCTGGCTTTGGCATTTCTTTGTAAATAATATCGAATAGATTTCTGTACAAACGATATTCATCTTCTGCAAGCGTTATTTTAGCAAAAATCAGAGATTTAAATATATGGTAATCGGCAACAATAAAATCCTTAAACAAATCAAATTGCGCCAAATCATCGGCTAACTGCTGATAGCGATCGGCTAAAAAAGACATTTCTAAAGGAAACGCATATCGGCTTTGGTCTTTGTAAAACTTTGGAAGAAACGGATTATCGGCAAATCTTTCTAAAACTGTTTTCCCATTAAAATCTTCTGCAATTTTATGCACCAAAGTAGTTTTTCCTGCTCCAATATTGCCTTCAAAAGCAACATAATTAAATTGGTTTAACGGAATTTCTCCTATTGGACTTTTCAAATCTTGAACAATTGTACATACACTGTCGTCTGTAGTAATGGCAATCAATTCTGAAACTGTTTTCTGCAAAATCGGATGTTTCCAATTTAACTTTAAATCTTGCATTGGCAGTAAAACAAAATTTCTATTCTGCATTAATGGATGCGGAACCTGAAGTTTTTCTGTATCAATTATTTCAGCATCAAAAGCAATTAAATCAACATCAATAATTCTAGACTGATATCCTTCTTGATTCAAGCGGATTCTTCCCAGTTCCTTTTCGACTTTTAAAATCTGATTGAGTATTTTTTGTGCAGATGAATAGGTATGCAAAAGAAGTGCGCAATTATAAAAAGCATCACTCTCAAAACCCCATGCAGGAGTCTCATAAAGTTTTGAAACCTGAATGACAGTTCCCACATTTTGGTGTATTAAATCAATACATTTCTGAATGTTTTCTAGTCTGCTGCCTTGGTTGCTGCCTATCGATAAAACGACTTGATGCTGTAATTTCATAATTAATGCAAATTAACTAAAACTATTTTAGAATTAACCAATATATTTGTGAAACGACGTCTCAAATCAAATCATAAATTTAGAAGTCTAGTTTGTAACATTTTGCCCTTTTTCGCTACTTATTAAAAAAATATACATATGAAGTTTTTAGGAAATGTAATTGCCACAGTAATTGGTATTTTTGTATTTATTATGCTCTTCTTTTTTGGAGTAATCTTTATCGGAGCCATTTTTGGCGGAGACGATACGGTTTCTGTTAAATCTGATTCGGTTATCGAATTGAACTTAAAAGAAATCAAAAACGATTACGCAGGAAAATACAAAGATCCGTGGGTAACTGTTTTTTCAGACAAAAAAGGCATTGGCCTGACCGATGTTATTAATGCTATTGAAGCGGCAAAAACAGATGATAACATCAAAGGAATTTCGATTTTAAATGACGAATCTTCTCTTGGTCTTGCACAATATAAAGATTTACGAAATGCTCTTGAAAGCTTTAAAAAATCTGGAAAATTTGTCTGGGCTTATGCCAATACTTATTCTCAAAAAGAATATTATTTAAATTCTGTTGCTAATACGATTTATATAAATCCAGCAGGAGATTTAGATTTTAAAGGTCTTTCTTCTGAAGTTATGTTTTTCAAAGATTTTCAAGATAAATCTGGAATCCACATGGAAGTAATTCGTCACGGAAAATACAAAAGTGCCGTTGAGCCTTTCTTAGAAAATAAAATGAGTGATGCCAATAGAGAACAAATCACTGCACTTTTGAACTCTATTTGGGCAACTGTTTCAGCTGATATTTCAAAAAGCAGAAATATTCCGTTGCCTAAACTAAACGAAATTGCAAATGGTCTTCTTGCAAGAACGCCAGAAATGGCCAAACAACAGCATTTGGTTGATATTGTTGCTTATGAAGACGTTTACCATGATGCGATTAGAAAAGCCTTAAAGGTAGACAAAGACGAAGATTACAACAAAATTTCGATTTCAGATTATACTCAAAATCACGTAACAACGGCTTTAGCTAATACTGCAACAGATCAAATTGCTATTATTTACGCTCAAGGCGAAATTGGAAGCGGCGAAGGAGATGTAAATACGATTGGAGAAGGTTCTATGCGTCGTTCTTTACAAGAAGCAAGAAAAAATGACGATGTTAAAGCTATCGTTCTTAGAATTGACAGCCCAGGCGGAAGCGCTCTAACTTCTGATTTAATCTGGAGAGAAATCGAAATTACTAAAAAAGTAAAACCAGTTGTAGTTTCTATGGGTAATTATGCTGCTTCTGGCGGTTATTATATTGCTTGTAACGCTAATAAAATATTTGCTGAAAACAACACAATTACAGGATCTATTGGAGTTTTTGGCATGCTGCCAAACTTTAGCCCATTGGCTAATAAATTAGGAATCAATTCTGAGCAGGTTAAAACGCATGAGAATTCAGCAAACTACAGTCCGTTTTTACCACTTGATGAAAAATTCAAAGCGTTTACTTTAGAAGGAGTAGAAAAAATATACACCACTTTTGTGACTCACGTTGCTGAAGGCCGCAAAATGTCTTTTGCACAAGTTGATTCTATTGCCCAAGGTAGAGTTTGGTCTGGAACTGAAGCTTTAAAAATTGGTTTAGTGGATAAAATCGGCGGCTTAAATGATGCGATTGCTGAAGCTGCAAAAATCGCTAAAATAAAAAAATACAGCACTCAGAATTATCCTGAATACGAAAAAACGCTAAACGATCTGTTGGGTAATCTTCCTTTTGCAAAGTCTAAAGAAGCTTTTATAAAAGAAGAAATTGGAGAAGAGAATTATCTTCTTATTGAACAAGTAAAAAAATTCCAAAAACAAAAAGGAATACAAGCCATATTGCCTTACGGAATCAATATTTATTAATTGGATTAAAAGATGAATAAAGTAATTCTTTTTCTAACGGTTTTGTTTTGGAGTTTCTTAAATGCCCAAACCAAAAAAGAAATCACGTTTAAGGAAACACCAGCGATTTTAAAAATAAACAATGATCAGATTTTTGGTACGCTGACAACGCCAGATTTGACCAAAAAGTTCCCAGTTGCTTTAATCATTGCGGGTTCTGGCCCAACAGACAGAAACGGAAATAATCCGATGATGAAAAACAATTCGTTGAAAATGCTGGCAGAAGCGTTGGCCAAAAACGGAATTGCATCATTGCGTTACGATAAAAGAGCTATTGGGGAAAGTAAAGCAGCAGGCGGATCTGAAAGCAGTCTAGTTTTTGAAAACTACATCCAAGATGCCAAAAGCTGGATTAATTATTTAAAACAAGATAAACGTTTTTCTAAAATAATTATAATTGGACACAGCGAAGGTTCTTTAATTGGAATGGTTGCCAGTGCAAAAGCCGATAAGTTTATTTCGATTGCAGGCGCAGGCGAACCAGCAGATCAGATTTTAAAAACACAGATTGGAGCGAAGTCAATGAAACAGCTTAATGACATGACTTTTCCAATCATTGACAGCTTAAAAAACGGATTTGAGGTAAAAAAAGTAGATCCAATGTTGAATTCTCTTTTTAGACCAAGCGTTCAGCCTTACCTGATTTCTTGGTTCAAATACAATCCGCAGACCGAAATACAAAAACTTACTATTCCTATATTAATCGTACAAGGAAACAAAGACATTCAGATTGCAGTAAAAGATGCCGAAAACCTAAAACAAGCCAGCAAAAATGCAGATTTGCAGATTATTGACAAAATGAACCATATTATGAAAATTATTGATGGCAATCAGGAAGATAATATGGCCAGTTATAATAATGAAACACTTCCAATTTCTGAAGTCTTAGTTGAGAAGATTGTCTCTTTTATTGAGAAGTGATAAAATAAACAGCCTAAAAAATCCGTTTTGAAAATAATTCTCAACGGATTTTTTTATTTCACAAATTTTAATAAAATTCCTACACAATTAAGAAAACTTTATCTTCAAACTCTAGTAAAAAAAACTATTTTTGCAGGAGTCGATTTTAAAAATGTAAACCCTCAAATCTATTTATATGCTAAAAAAAGTTCTAAAAATAAGTGCCATAGTCCTTGTGGTATTTGTTGCTGCATTATTTGCCATTCCGTTTTTGTTTAAAGACCAGATTAAGGCTAAAATTGTCGAAGCCATCAACGAAAGTGTTGATGCTAAAGTAAGTTTTACAGATGCTGATTTAAGTTTGTTTAAGAATTTTCCAAACGCAACAGTTGGAATTGAGAAATTAGTCATCATCAACAAAGCTCCTTTTGAAGGCGACACTTTGGTTTCATTAGGAGAATTGAATTTAAAAATGAGCATTAAAGAGCTTTTCAAAGGAAAAGATGAACCTTTAAGCATTCAGGGAATTAGTTCTACAAACGGATTAGTAAATATTATCTTCAATAAAGATGGTATCGGAAACTTTGATATTGCTCTAAAAGACAAAAAAGAAGAAAATGCCAAAGACGAAGCAAGCAAACCTCTTGCCTTGAAAATTCAAAACTATAAAATTGAGAATTTTACTTTTAGATACATAGATCAAGGTTCTAAAATTAAAATGGTAATTGACAGTTTAAACCACGAAGGAACTGGAGATTTTACCAATTCAAAATTAGATCTGGCTACAAAATCTACTGCAAAAGTTTCATTGGACATGGATAAAATAAATTACATGAAAAATGTGAAACTAACTTTAGACGCTGTCCTTGGAATCGATTTAGAGAAAAGCAAATATACTTTTAAAGAAAATAAAGCTTTAATCAATCAATTGCCTTTAGAATTCGATGGATTCATTCAAATGGCAGAGAAAGCTCAGATTTACGACTTAAAGTTTAAAACTCCTACTTCATCTTTTACCAATTTCTTAGGCTTAATTCCTTCGGCTTACGCTGCTGGTTTAGATGGCGTAAAAACAACTGGAGATTTTACCGTAAATGGTTTTGCAAAAGGAGAACTTACAGATACAACTGTACCTAAATTTAATATTGAAATCGCATCAAACAATGCTTCTTTCCAATATCCAAACCTTCCAAAATCGGTTCAAAATATTGTAATTGATACGAAAATCATTAACGAAACTGGAATTTTAAATGATACTTATGTGAACCTAGACAAGCTATCATTTAGAATTGACCAAGATGTTTTCAACGCTAAAGCGAATATCAAAAACATTACTGTAAATCCTATTATCGATGCGGCTTTAAAAGGAACAATCAACTTAGCTAATCTTTCAAAAGCGTATCCAATTAAAATGGATAAACCTTTGGCGGGTATTTTAAAAGCAGATGTTACTACCAATTTTGATATGGCTTCTGTAGAAAAAAGTCAGTACCAAAATATCAAAAATGCTGGTACAATGAGCTTGTCAGGATTTAAATATACTGATGAAAACAACAAATCAATGAACATCAGCACAGCGTTGGTCGAATTCAATCCGAGCAAAATTAACTTAAAGCAGTTTGATGCTACGACTGGAAAAAGCGATATCAGCATTAACGGAGTTTTAGAGAATTTCTATGGTTTTATGTTTAAAAAACAAGAGCTGAAAGGAAACTTCAATATGAGCTCAAACCAATTAGCTGTTGATGATTTCATGACTGCTGGCGAACCTGCAAAAGAGGAAACCAAAACTCCAGCAAAACCAGCTGATGCAATGAAGATTCCTGCTTTCTTAAACTGCACGTTAAATGCAAAAGCAACAACAGTTTTATATGATAATTTGAAATTAAAGGATGTTTCTGGAAGATTGCTTATTAAGGATGAAAAAGCAACTCTTGAAAACTTTAAAACAAACATTTTCGGAGGGTCTATCGGTCTTAACGGAGCGGTTTCTACAAAAGAAAAAGTGCCTACTTTTGACATGAATTTAGGTTTCAATCAAGTTGATATTGCGCAGACTTTTACACAATTGGATATGATGAAAAAAATTGCGCCAATTGCCGGAATCATAAACGGAAAACTGAATTCGACTATCAAACTGAATGGTAATTTGGATGCAAAAGAATTGACACCAGATTTAAAATCGATTTCAGGAGACTTATTAGGTCAGCTGTTATCTACTACGGTAAATGCCAAAAATTCGACAGTTTTAAATTCGCTTACTTCAAACGTGAAGTTTCTAGATCTAAACAAATTGAATCTAAACGATTTAAAAATGGCATTGACTTTTGATAACGGTAAAGTAAATGTTAAACCGTTTGATATTAAATACCAAGACATTAAAGTAAGCGTTGGCGGAACTCATGGCTTTGACCAAACCATGAATTACAATCTAAAATTTGATGTTCCTGCCAAATATTTAGGAACTGAAGCTAATAATTTAATTGCGAAAATGTCTCCTGCAGACGCTGCAAAACTAGATAATATTCCAATTAATGCTTCTTTGACAGGGAATTTTTCAAATCCTAAAGTCAGTACAGATATGAAAGCTGCTGTTAGCAATTTGACTACGCAATTGGTCAACCAGCAGAAAGAAAAACTGACTCAAAAAGGAACTTCAGCACTTACAGATTTGATCAACAAAAACACTAAAGCAAAAGATACGACTCAGGCTGCTAAAACTGAAAAAGAGCAAAAAACTCAGGAAGTAACTAAAAAAGCAAGTGATTTATTGAATGGATTGTTTAAGAAGAAGAATCCATAAAGAAAGATGCTGAGATGCTAAGCTTCTAAGATACTGAGTTTATTCTAAAGCTAAAAAATCTTAGAATCTTAGAATCTTAGAATCTTAGAATCTTAGAATCTTAGAATCTTAGAATCTTAGAATCTTAGAATCTTAGAATCTTAGAATCTTAGAATCTTAGAATCTTTAAAAAAAATCCTGTTCAAAATGAACAGGATTTTTTTATATCGCTTTTGACAAACCATTCAATCTACCGTTATTTAAAATAGTATTTATCGTTTTTATGTATTTCTTTTTCGTGTAGAGATTTACATCTATCCCAATGCTGCAATTATCGTACGGCTCATATTTTTTCAAATTTGATACGGAAAACAGCCCAATAGTTGGTGTATGTACCGCACTCGACAAGTGCATAATGCCACTGTCTGCACCAATAAACAACTCTGTATTTGCAATAACAGATCCTATTTCGCGAATATCTTTACTATAAAATGATGGTGCTTTAAACCCGATTTGCGATACGTTTTCTACCGGCAGAATTTCAATAATATTATAATCTTTATATTCTGCAGTAAGCTGAGAATAAAATTTTTCCCACCACTCTTCCGAAAGACATTTTGCTCCTGTCGCATAAGTAAAAATGCAAATCGTTTTTTTATCGTTGTCTGTAATTTCTTTTAGTTTTTTTCTACCTTCTGTAATTTCAGAAGCTGATAATTTGAGATCTATAGGCGCAATTATTTTATTGCTGTTTGTTGGCAACCTAAGTTTTGATAAAAAATTTCGAAAATTATAGACTGGATATTTTGCAATGTGTTCAAAATCATTCTTTTGTTCTGCAGACTCATCGATGGAATCTCCAAAAAACTTGTATTTTGCATTTGAAAATTGAACTGCCAATCGGCCCGAAGAAGAATTTTGATCTACATTAATAGCTAAATCGTAGTGTGCTTTTTTTAATGAAATCCAAACTTTTGAGTATTCTACTAAACTTTTAAATGGCTTTTTAGGCAAATGAATTATTTTGTCAACGCTATCATATTTTTCAAAAATAATGGGAGCTAATGTGCCTTTTACAAATAAATCGATTTTACAATTTGGAAACATTTCAGACACTTCTTGAACGAGTGGGGTAATCAATAAAAGGTTACCTAACCTTCCATTTGGTCTGCAGATAAGAACTTTTTTGATTTCACTCTTGTCGACCAAAATAAAATCGTCCTGTATATTTGCTTTTCCAACATTCTTTGTCAGGTTCCGCATTATGTTTCTTCTGTGTACATTAATTTTGCTTAAAACACTCATTTATGGAATAATTTAGGGGGATTACAAATCTCAATTAAAATTTAAAATAGTGGCAAACTCAAATCTACCTCCTTTTATTTTCTAAAAATAAATTCTTCCAATAAGCATTTGTTACAAAATTGTAACGAAATGTATCAATATTTACATCTTTTTGTTTTTGGAATTGAGTTAAAATTACAATAAATTATAATATATTTAACATTTTAATAGACGTATACATAAAAATTATCGACAAATACCGACTAAACCTAGACATTAATTGTGACAACATAACCTTCAGAACCGCGGATATTAAATACTGTTCCGTTCTCAAATAACAAATACTGGCCTTTAATCCCCGTTAGTTTCCCACTGAAAGAAGGTGTTTTATCTAAATTTAAACTATTCACTTTTGCAGGATAACTTAAAACTGGATATTGAAGTTCGTAAACATCATTTTTTTGAGCATAAAAATAATCTTTAACTTCTGACGGAATCAAACTTTCGATTTTGGCTTTTTCTGCAATCAGGTCAAAAGTCTCAACAGAATTTTGCAGCATTTTTCTCCAATTCGTCTTATCTGTATAATGATCTTTTAACGCCACCTCTGTTATTCCAGCCAAATATCTGTTCGGAACCTCAACAATTGCAATAGCTTGCGAAGCGCCTTGATCTATCCAACGAGTTGGCACTTGGGATTTCCGCGTTACACCCACTTTTATCTCACAAGCCGAAGCCAAATACACAATGTGGGGCTGTAACTGCGCTTTTGATTCGTATTCTAAATCTCGGTCTGCAATTCCTAAATGTGCTGTACTCAATTCTGGCCTCATAATCCAATCTCCAACAGCTGGACTTGAATAAAAGCATTCGTAACAAAAACCTTGTCGGTATATTTTTTTCTTCTTCCCGCAATTCAAGCATTGACAGCCTACAAAATTGATTTCAATTTCTTTGTCTAATAATTGATTCACATTTAAGAAACTATCTTCGAACACCAAATAATATTGAATTGGACTTCCAAGTTCAGTTTGCATTTTTGTCAGTACGCCTTGATATTGCATTCGTTTTTTTTTATAATTGCTGATTTAGATTTATCAAAAGATTTAAAATTTTTTGTGTTAAAATTCGTTTATATAGTTGGAATCTTTACTTCAAATAGAATTGTTTTTTACAAAAAAATAGTATTTTTGATATGAAGACAAAGTTACTATTTGTCTCTCGATATTCAAATTTTATGTTTTTTGTTTTGCAAAGATTGTAAGATTTAAAACCTAAAATCAGTTAACTTAAAAACAAATTCATGCCTTTATCTATTATCAATTCGTTTGCATCTTGGGTCCTAAAACAAAGGATTCATCAAATAGAGCTTTTTTTAAAATACCCTAATGAAGTTCAGGAAGAATTATTGCACAACTTATTGACGGCATCTGAGAATACAGTTATTGGAAAACAATATGAATTTTCGAGTATTAATTCTTATCAGACCTTTGCAGAAAGAGTTCCTATTGCAACTTATGAAGAACTGCAGCCACTCATTGAACGCACACGTTTAGGCGAACAAAACGTTTTTTGGGAAAGCCCTATTAAATGGTTTGCCAAATCGAGTGGCACTACAAATGCTAAAAGTAAATTTATTCCCGTAAGTAATGAGGCTTTGGAAGATTGCCATTATAAAGGCAGTAAAGATCTTCTTTGTCTTTATTTGAATAATAATGAAGATTCTGAATTGTTTTTAGGAAAAAGTCTCCGTTTGGGAGGAAGTTCTCAGATTTACGAAAACAACAATACTTACTTTGGAGATTTATCGGCAATTTTAATTGAAAATATGCCAATTTGGGCAGAATTCAGCAGTACTCCAAGCAGCAAAACTTCATTGATGAGCGAATGGGAAACCAAACTTGCAGCTATTATCAACGAAACCAAAAATGAAAATGTAACTAGTTTTGCAGGGGTTCCATCTTGGATGCTGGTTTTAATGAATAAAGTTTTAGAGAATACAGGAAAACAAAACTTATTGGAACTTTGGCCAAATCTTGAAGTATATTTTCATGGCGGTGTGAGTTTTTCTCCATATAAAGAACAATACAAGAAAATTTTACCTAGTTCAGATTTTAAATATTACGAAATTTACAATGCTTCAGAAGGCTTTTTTGCGATTCAGGATCTAAATTATTCGAGCGATTTACTATTGATGCTGGACTACGGAATCTTCTACGAATTTATTCCGATGGACACTTTTGGAACTCCAAACCAAAAAGTAGTTCGTCTGGCAGATGTTGAATTAAATAAAAATTACGCTATTGTTATTACTACAAATTCTGGTTTATGGCGATATTTAATTGGCGATACAGTTCGTTTTACTTCTTTAAATCCGTACAGAATTAGAGTTACGGGAAGAACGAAACATCACATTAATGTTTTTGGAGAAGAATTAATGGTTGAAAACACAGATCAAGCTATTGCAAAAGCTTGTCAGGTGACTCAAACTGAAGTTATAGATTACACAGTTGCTCCTATTTTTATGCAAGACAAAGAAAAAGGCGCTCATGAATGGATGATCGAATTCAAGAAAAATCCTGCCGATGTAGGTCTTTTCCAAAAAGTGCTTGATGAGACTTTACAAACGTTGAATTCTGATTACGAAGCGAAACGCTACAATAATATGACTTTAAATCCTTTGGTAGTTAATGTTGCCCGTGAAAATTTATTCTATGACTGGCTAAAAGAGAGAGATAAATTGGGGGGTCAGCATAAAATTCCCAGACTTTCGAATCAGAGAGATTATTTGGAACAATTGAAAGAAATGTGCTAAAACAACTTATAAAATGAAAGACACAAAATTCAGCGAAATGACCACTGAAGAACTGATTAAAAATCAGAAAACACTAAAGACCGTGAATACCGTATTTTGCGTTGTGCTTTTTATGTTGTTCATTCTTAATATATTCATCGTTTTCATGAAGGGTTTTAGTGCCATGAATGTTATTCCTGTTGCCTTATTGCCTATTCTTTTCTTGAATCTTAAGAATTTGAAGGAGATTAAAAATGAATTGGAATCTAGAAAATAAAACGTTAATTCCACTAAACCCGCATGAGGGATAGAAGTGGAAATCCTTTTTATTTTTTCTTTAAAAATAAAAAGATTGAAACGGATAGCCCGACCCGGAGGGACATGCCCATAAAAAACAAACCTCAGCCTTTTATTGCAAAGACTGAGGTTTGTTTTTTATTTTGATTATGGAATTCTGAATGCTATTTCTTCTTTGTCGAATAATAGATGAATTTACTTTGTCAGGCTGAGCGGAGTAGAAGCCCTTTTCTACAAGAAATCCCTCCGACTCCGCTCAGGGTGACAGATTGCAAATTACATCATATCAATATATCGATCGTGATATCCTAATAAGTATAAAACACCGTCAAGACCTAAACTTGAGATGGATGTTGAGGCGCTTTCTTTTACTTTTGGTTTCGCATGGAAAGCGATTCCAAGACCTGCTAAGTTTAGCATTGGCAAGTCGTTGGCCCCATCTCCAACTGCGATTGTCTGATTGATGTGAATTCCTTCTTTTTCTGCGATTGCTTTTAGATATTCGGCTTTTTTCTGGCCATCTACGATGTCTCCTAAATATTTTCCCGTCAGTTTACCATCTTTTATTTCTAATTGATTGGCGTGAACGTAGTCTATTCCTAATTCTTTTTGAAGGTATTCTCCGAAATAGGTAAATCCTCCTGAAAGAATTGCAGTTTTATAGCCATAATATTTTAAAGCTTTCATCAAACGGTGTGCTCCTTGTGTTATTGGCAGATTTACGGCAACATTTTGCAAAACTTCTTCGCTCAAACCTTCTAGAAGTGCCATACGCTTTTTGAAACTTTCATTGAAATCAATTTCACCGTTCATAGCCGATTCTGTAATAGCACGAACTTGATCTCCTACTCCATTCAATTCCGCAAGTTCGTCGATTACTTCGGTTTGAATTAAAGTTGAATCCATATCGAAGCAAACCAAACGGCGGTTTCTTCTGTAAATATTGTCTTCTTGGAAAGAAATATCAACGTTTAGCGTTCTGGAAATTTCCATAAAACTCGCTGTCATGATGATCTTGTTTACAATTTCACCCGTTACAGACAATTGAATACAAGAACGCGGATATTCTTCTTTTTCTACAACAGAAGTTCTTCCTGTTAATCGAATAATCGAATCGATATTTAAATTTTGGTCTGACAATATTTGGGTCACTGCAGACAATTGTGAAGCCGCCAGTTTTTCTCCCAAAATATTGATAATATAACGTTGTTTTGATTGTGATTTTACCCAAGTTTCGTAATCTTCTATAGAAATCGGAATAAATTTCACTTTGATTTCCAATTCGTATGCTTTAAACAAAAGATCTTTTAAAACAGGTGCAGATGATGATCCTGCGGCAATTTCGAACAAAATTCCTAGAGAAAGCGTATCGTGAATATCAGCTTGCCCGATATCTAAAATATTAGCATCGTATGCTGCTAATACAGCTGTTAATCCTGCTGTAACTCCAATTTTATCGTGTCCAGAAACTTTTAGTAAGATTATTTCTTTGTCTTCTGCTGCCATTTTTCTTTCTTGATTATGAAGCGACAAAAATCGACAATCTCTCGTTGATAAAAAAGAATAATCTTTGTTTTTTTGAAACAAAAAAGCACATTTTCATGTGCTTTTTTGAGTAATTTAACAATTATGTCCCGCTATTAAAATAACGTAACTTTTATGTTATTTCATTCCTTCGTTTTTGTCAAAACTCACCATCCAGTTGATGCCGAATTTATCTTTAAACATTCCAAAATAAGATCCCCAGAAAGTGTCATTCATCGGCATTTCTACTTTTCCACCTGCCGAAAGTCCGTTGAAGATTTTATCTGCCTCTTCTCTGCTTTCTGCATTAATAGAAACAGAAAAATTATCTCCAAAACCGACATCTCCATATCTTGGATGTGTGTCGCTTCCCATTAAAATACTATTTCCAATTGGAAGCGATACGTGCATAATTCTATTCAAAGCTTCTTCAGAAAGCACCTCGCCTTCTTCTGCCGGAGCATCTTTAAATTTTCCGATATAAGGAAAATCTCCGCCAAAAACTGATTTGTAAAACAGAAATGCTTCTTCGCATGTTCCGTTAAACATTAAATATGGATTTACCGCTGTTGCCATGATATTTTGTTTTTAATTGTTAATTATCAGTGTAAATTGTAAATTCTCTTTCTTCTATTCTCTTTTCTCTCTCTTCTGACTTTACTTCTCTGACAATTCTTTAATCAATTCTACCGCTTTTGGAAAGGCATCTTTGAAATAATCAATATGTTTTTCGATTACATCTACCTCAACATGAAGATCTACAAGATCTCCTTTTTGAGTCAGTCTGTATGTTTCCATAGAACCACTCCATTTTTCCGTTTCCTCATTTGGCGGCACTTCTTTAAAGTCTTTGATTTCGCCAAGATGTTTAAAAGCCATATATTCGTTTGGAATTTTAGTCTCAATAAGACTATTCATCCCTGTTCCTCCAGGTCCAAGAAAATAAATTTTGTCCCCTTCGTTCCAATTCGATTCAGCGTAACTTCCTTCACAAAAAGCGCTTGTCCACTTTCGGTAAGTTTCATCATCCCATAAGACTTTCCAAATTTTTTCTTTAGAAGCCTTTATCTCAGTATTAAATATTAATTTTTCCATCTTAACCTGGTAATTTACTAAAATCCATAAATAGAATATTCCAACGATGACCATCCAAATCGGCAAAACCACAGCCATACATCCAACCTTGGTTTTCTGCAGGAGGAGCAAAAATGGTTCCGCCAGCTTCTTTGACTTTTTCAGCTAATTCATCAACTTCTTCCCTGCTTTCTGCGTCGATTGAAATCAAGACTTCCGAACTTGAATTCGTATCGGTAATGTTGTTCTTGGAAAAACTTGAAAAAAGCATTTCTTCAAAAAGCATTATCACAAAATGTCCTTCACCTACAACCATGCACGTCGAACTTGGCGTATCATGTTGTTCATTAAACGAAAAACCAATTTTCCAGAAAAAATCTTTCGCTTTTGCCACATCCTTTACAGGAAGATTCAACCATATTTGTTTTGTCATTTTTTTGTTTTTTTTTGTTGGGTTAGTATTTATTTCTTTTAAACCATATGAGTAATGTAAGCTAATTTAAGTTTGTAATCTTTGAACCTTTGTCACTTTGAGACTTTAGAGTCTAAAAACTAATTCGCTTCAATGTAACTTTTAAAATTATCCAAAATTGCCTGCCAGCCAGCGCGCTGCATCTCTTCTGGATTTTGTGTTTCTGGATCGAAACTTTCAATTATTTCAACACCTTCTGCTGTTTCTGTAAAAGTAATTTCAACCTTTCTTCCGTCTCCCATAACATACGAAAGCGCTTGGTTTGGTTTTACTAAAGTAAATTCTCCTTCAAAGTCAAAACTCATACTTCCGTCTTTTGCAGCCATAGTCGATTTGAATCTTCCTCCTTCTCTCACATCGGCTTCTGCATAAGGCGTGTGCCAATCAGGAGAAGCAAAGCTCCATTTTGTAATATGTTCTGGAGTGTTCCAAAAATTCCAAACTTTGTCAAGAGATGCATTCACGGTGTTTTTAATTGTTATCATTTTTTAAGTTTTTTAATAATTTATTTTCCGTTTGATTTTGTTCTTACTTAATTACATGTTTTCTGGAATCTGACTTTCATCCATAAAGAAAACTTCCCAATGATGTCCGTCTACATCTAGAAAAGTTCTTTGGTACATCCAGCCATAATCTTGAGATTGCTGGTAATCTGTTCCACCAGCCTTAACTGCCTTCTCAATCATTTCATCTACCTGTTCTCGAGTTTCTACAGAAAGTGCCATAAGCGCTTCGCTGGTTGTTGTAGAATCACAAATTTGCTTCTTTGTAAATTTTTGATAAAACTCTTTTACCAAAAGCATCACAAAGATGCTTTCGCTTATAACGATACAAGCTCCTTTGTCATTAGTAAATTTCGGATTAGTTGGAAAGCCGAGTTCGTTAAAAAAAGATATTGCGTGATTTAAATCTTTTACAGCAAGATTTAAGAAGATTTTTGTTTTCATCTTTATAAAATTACGAATTAATTAAAACAAATTTAATTTTTTAAGATTACTTAAAAATGCCAATAAAAGTCATTTTTAGGGGCATTTGAGACAATTTGCTTATTTTTGTAAGATACTGAAATTCCAAAAGAACAAAAATCATGAGCAAGAAACTAGGATTAATCGTACCTCACGACTATAAATTACTGAGCATTGCTGCAATATTAGAAGTATTTGAAACCACGAATAAACTTACTGCTGGAGATGAGAAACCATTTGAAATTATGATTTTTCAATCTCAAGAGCAGTCCGATCAAGGAAATGTATTTGGATATAAAAGCAATGCCATTGAAACTTCGGATAATATTCTAGACTTAATTTTAATTCCCGCTTTTACTACCGACAATATGAGCGAAATGATCAAGAAGAATAAAAGTTTTATTCCGTGGTTGCAAAAACAGCACAAGGCAGGAGCCGAATTGGCGAGTTTTTGCACGGGAGCTTTTTTGTTTGCTGCTTCTGGTTTACTAAATGAAAAATTGGCCACAACACATGTTGATGCTTGCAGCGCTTTTACAAAAGCTTTTCCGATGGTAAAATTAAAACCTGAGGAAACTCTAACAGCCGACGGAAGTTTATACACCAGCGGAGGATCAACTTCAACTTTTCACTTGCTGATTCTTTTGGTTCAGAAGTTCTGCGGAAACGAAATGGCGGTTAAAATCGCCAAAATATTCTCTATCGATTTGAACCGATACAAACAAAGTTATTTCAGTACTTTTAGACCCAATCATTTACATAATGATTCTTTAGTAGCTATGCTACAGCAAAAAATTGAAAGTCAGTACCATTCCATCGAAAAACTGGAAGAAATCACAAAAGATATTCCGACAAGTGCTCGAAACATGACACGCCGTTTCAAACAAGTGACAGGAATTCCGCCAATTGAATATTTACAGAATATTAGAGTCGAAAGTTCGAAGAAATATCTAGAGCAAACCCAACTTTCAATCTCTGAGATTATTGAAAAAACAGGTTATAACGACCCGAAAGCATTTAGAAAGGTTTTTTATAAAATGGTTGGCATGAAACCAATTGAATATCGCGAGAAGTTTAGAGTGCAATAATAAAAAAACCTGCTCAAATAAATGAGCAGGTTCTATAATTGAACTTTGTCAAAGTTATTTTTTACTTTAAGAAGCAATTTCCATACGCTTCAATAAGTTTTTGCTTAGCGTATGTTCTGCATATTCTTTGTCGATTGTCAAACTTATATCATCTGATGTTGGCAGTTCGTACATGGCATCTGTCAAGATAGCTTCACATAATGAACGCAATCCACGAGCTCCTAGTTTATACTCTAAAGCTTTATCTACAATAAAATCTAAAGCCTCGTCTGTAATCGTAAATTCAACATCATCCATTAAGAATAATTTCTGATATTGTTTGATCAATGCATTTTTAGGTTGTGTTAAAATCGCACGAAGCGTTGCTTTATCCAAAGGATCCATGTGCGTTAAAACTGGCAAACGTCCAATAATCTCAGGAATCAAACCAAAGTCTTTGATATCTTTTGGTATGATGTATTGCAATAAATTATCTTTATCAATATTGTCAGTGTTTTTAGAAGTAGAGTAACCAACTGCCTGACGGTTTAAGCGTTTTGAAATAATACGTTCTACTCCATCAAAAGCACCACCAGCAATAAATAAGATGTTTTGAGTATTTACCTCAACGAATTTTTGATCTGGATGTTTACGTCCTCCTTTTGGCGGTACGTTTACGACTGTTCCTTCCAATAACTTCAATAATGCCTGTTGAACACCTTCTCCAGAAACGTCACGAGTTATAGATGGATTATCACTTTTACGAGCGATTTTATCGATTTCATCAATAAATACGATTCCTCTTTCTGCTTTTGCTACGTCATAATCTGCGGCTTGAAGCAAACGAGTCAAAATACTTTCAACGTCTTCTCCAACATATCCAGCTTCTGTCAATACAGTTGCATCAACAATTGCCAAAGGAACGTCTAACATTTTAGCAATAGTTTTTGCCACTAACGTTTTTCCTGTTCCTGTCTGACCAACCATAATGATGTTGCTTTTTTCAATCTCAACTTCATCGTCCAATTGCTGTTGCATTAAACGTTTGTAGTGATTGTAAACCGCAACCGACATTACTTTTTTAGTCTGATCCTGACCAATAACATATTGATCTAGGAAAGCTCTAATTTCTTTTGGTTTCTTCAAAATCAAGTCCCCAACTAGTTTCGCGCTTCCGCTAGATTTTAATTCTTCTAAAACAATTCCGTGTGCCTGTTCAATACACTTATCACAAATATGTGCATTGATACCAGCTATTAATAAATTAGTTTCTGGCTTCTTTCTTCCACAAAACGAACATTCTAATACTACTTTTGCCATTCTATTTAAGTTACTAAGCTGCAAAGATACTAAGTTTCTAAGCTTTTTGATTTAATTAAAACTTAAAAACTTAATTCTTTGCAGCTTAATATTTATTTTTTGTTTCAAGTTTCAGGTTCCAAGTTTCAAGTTGGTTTGTGTTATACACCAAATTTGAACTTGAATCCTTAAACAATTTAAAGCTTAAAAAATTATCCTCTTCTTAATACTTCGTCAATCATTCCGTATTCTTTTGCTTCGTCTGCTTTCATCCAGTAATCACGTTCACTGTCTTTGTGAACTCTTTCGAAAGTCTGACCAGAATGATGAGAAATAATATTGTAAAGCTCATCTTTTAATTTTAACATCTCACGTAAATTGATTTCCATATCTGTTGCAACACCTTGCGCTCCTCCAGACGGCTGGTGAATCATAACTCTTGAGTGAGGCAATGCAGAACGTTTTCCTGCAGCTCCAGCACATAATAAAACTGCTCCCATAGAAGCTGCCATTCCTGTACAAATTGTCGCTACATCAGGCTTGATGTATTGCATAGTATCGTAAATTCCTAAACCTGCGTAAACACTTCCCCCTGGAGAGTTTAAATAAATTTGAATATCTTTTGAAGCATCAGCGCTTTCTAAAAATAACAACTGAGCCTGAACGATATTAGCGATCTGATCGTCAATACCAGTTCCTAAAAAAATAATTCTGTCCATCATTAATCTTGAGAAAACGTCTAATTGAGAAATATTCAGCTGACGCTCTTCTATAATATATGGAGTCATATTGGTTGGAGTCATTGCCGCTACGATTTTATCGTAATACATTGCGTTTACCCCTTGGTGCTTTGTAGCAAATTTTTTGAATTCTTTACCGTAGTTCATATTTTTAGTTTAAAGTTGAAAAGTCTAAAGTCAGAAAATGACTAAAACGAATTAAACAAAGTTCATACCTTTTTATGAAGGATGCCAATTTGTCTTCTTTTTTTAAGATGCTAAGATTCTAAGGCGCTAAGGTTCTAAGTTTTTTTTGCTAAGGAACATTTACCAACTTGAAATCTGAAACAAAAAAAGAACGTCAACAGAATAAAAATTCCATTGACGTTCAAATATAATTATTTTTATCTTTTAGTTTCTGTAATAAAATCTTAATTTTTAAAAAGTATACTTCTTAACTTTCGACTTTAAAACTTTTGACTTTTCAGACTTAGATTTATTCACCGTAAGAAGCTGCGATAAATTCTTCGTAAGTAACCTCTTTAGTAGTTGGGTTAGCTTTTTCTTTGAAGATTTCCAACATCTTAGATGCTACAACTTGTTCAGAAAGTCTTTTCACTTCGTCTTGGTTAGATAAAACTCTAGCTACGATTCCTTGAACTTCTTCGTCAGTTGGGTTTGTTTGACCAAATTGAGCCATCTGCTGTCTGATTGCGTTTGATGTAAACTCTTTCAAATCTTCAAATGTAATTTGGATATTGCTTTGAGCTAAAGCTTTTCCTTCAATTAATTGGAAACGTAAACCTTTTTCAGATCTTGCGTATTCTACTTCAGCTTCTTCTGGAGTTAATTTCTTCTCTCCAACAGTTTGCAACCATTTTTTCAAGAATTCAGCTGGTAAATCGAATTTTGTATTTTCGATTAAGAAATCCTGAACATCTAATAATAATTTTTGTTCTGCTTGCTGCGCGAATTGTGCTTCAGCATCTTCTTTAATTTTAGCTTTTAAATCTTCTAAAGAAGCTACTTTTCCTTCTCCAAAAAGTTTGTCAAATAATTCTTGGTTCAATTCAGCTGGCTCAGAACCGTTGATAGCTTCGATTGTGAAGTTTACCTCAACATCTAAACCGTGAACTCCTTCGTGACCTACTTTTAAGTAATCCATTAATTGGTGATCGTCATCAAATAAACCTTTTGTGCTTACTGTAACGACATCTCCAACTTTTTTACCTATGAATTGTTTTTGAGCTTTTTTGCTGAATGTATCAACAGAGATTGTAGTAGTATTGTTGATTCCGTTTGCTTCGCTTGAGAAAGTTCCCGTTAAGTCAGATTTTGCATCAGATACTTCTTGTGGAACTGCTTTTCCAAATTGTTTTTGTATACGCTCAACTTGTCCGTCGATTAATTTATCGTCAGCAGTAACAACGTATTTTACGATATTATTTTTAGCTTCCAAATCAATTTCGAAGTTTGGCACTAAACCAATCTCGTACTCGAAAGTTAATTCTTCTGCATCCCAGTTAAAATCTTCGTTTACTTTTGGAAGCGGAGTTCCTAAAAGATTTAATCTTTCAGATTGAATATAACGCTCTAAAGCCAAATCAACTACTTTTTTGATCTCTTCTTGCTTAATAGCTTTTCCGTATTGTTTTTCAACAAGATCTTTAGGAACTTGTCCTTTTCTAAATCCTTTTACTTGCGCTAAAGGCATTTTTTCGTTGATTCTTTTTGCTACTTGACCTTTATAATCCATATGAACAACGTTCATAACAATCGTCTCGTTTACAGCGTCTATTGCTACTCTTTTAATATCCATCTTCTTCTTTAATTTACGTAATAAAATTGGGTTGCAAAATTATAAAATTTTTGCAACCCAACCAAGTTTTTAATCTATTGTATTTGAAGCAGTTTTAATCTGCTCGATTTGTTTTTATTTATCGTCTCCCAATATTTTATAAGTAAGGGATTGGAGTATAGACAAAATAATACTGAATATTAATGCTGTCCAAAATGAATTTACTGCAAAACCGCCTACAATATTAGTGCACAGCAAAATAATTACCGCGTTGATCACCAGTAAAAACAAACCTAATGTGACCAATGTAACTGGCAAAGTTAAAATCACTAAAATTGGTTTTATAAAAACATTCAGTAATCCTAAAACTACTGCAACAATTAGAGCTGTACCAAAACTAGCCACATGCACTCCAGTCAAAATATTAGACAACAACAAAACTAAAGCAGCAGTAACAAGGAGTCTAAGTAATAATTTCATGGTTCTTGAGGTTTAAAATTTATTTAAAAGTAATAAAATTTCATCAAAAAGAACTACTCTTTTAAAAACGTAGTGGTCAATTCGAAAAACAGCTGCGGATTTTCAGCATGAAGCCAATGCCCAGCATTTGGAATCGTTTCTAATTTTAAATTTGGAAAATGCTTTCGGATTCCGTCAATATCCTGATCTTGAATATAGCCCGAATTTCCTCCTCTAATAAATAATGTCGGATTATTAAAAACCAGATTATCTGCCAAAGGCTTCCCAATAGCATCTAAATTATTATTGAAAACCTCTAAATTAAATCGGAAAGCCAATTGTCCAGGTTCTTTCCAATATAAATTCTTTAGCAAAAACTGGCGCGTTCCAAAATCTGTTACATATTGTGATAAAATTGCCTCCACATCATTTCGGCTTGGTTTTACCGAAAAATCAACAGCATTTAATCCTGCCAAAATATCTTGGTGATGCTGTTTGTAGAATCTCGGACCAATATCTGCCACAATCAATTTGCCTACAATTTCAGGATGAGTCGTTGCAAAAAGCATCGCTACTTTTCCTCCCATTGAATGGCCTAGGATATCAATTCGCGTTAAATTATTTGCCTGACAGTATTCATAAACATCTTGAACCATCGCCTCGTAACTCCATTCATCCGAATGAAAACTGCGGCCGTGGTTTCTTAAATCTAAAATATGAACTTGAAATCCGGCTTCTACATATTGTCCCGCAAGAGTTTTCCAGTTATCAGACATTCCAAGAAATCCGTGCATGATGATAAATGGTTTTCCTTCGCCTTCTATTTTTGAATAAAGCATATTTTTATTTTTTTCCTTTAAACGAATTATTTCAATTTATTCAGATACATATTTACAGTGTTATCCAAACCTAGATAAAGTGCCTCCGAAATCAAGGCATGACCAATAGAAACTTCCAATAAACCTGGAATATTTTGTTTGAAAAACTTGATATTATCTAAACTTAAATCGTGTCCAGCATTGATTCCTAAGCCCAATTCATTTGCCAATTCTGCCGCTTTAGTGTACGGTTCAATTCCTTTTTCGTTTCCTAAACTATATTGATGCGCAAAAGATTCTGTATACAATTCAATTCTATCTGTTCCTGTTTTCTTTGCACCTTCAATCATTTCTAAAATCGGATCAACAAAAATAGACGTTCTAATTCCGTTTCTTTGAAATTCCTGAATAACTTCAGTTAAATAATCTTGATTTTTAATGGTATCCCATCCTGCAGATGAAGTTATCGCTCCAATTGCATCTGGAACCAATGTCACTTGATCTGGTTTGCATTCTAAAACCAAATCAATAAAATTATGCTGCGGATTTCCTTCAATATTATATTCTGTTGTAACAATAGCTTTTAAATCGCGTGCATCCTGATAACGAATATGACGCTCGTCTGGACGAGGATGAATTGTAATTCCCTGCCCTCCAAAACGCTGAATATCTGTCGCTACTTTTAATAAATCGGGAACATTTCCGCCTCGAGCATTTCTAAGCGTTGCTATTTTATTGATATTTACACTTAATTTTGTCATATAAATAGATATTAATTCTAGTAACATTATATTTGTTACGACAAAAATACAAAGTAAAACAGAGCGGTTTTCGGTATTTTTTGATTATTTTGCATCAAATATCCTCAATTGATTTATGACAGAAATTACAAACTATATCACAAACGATTTCAGGGCAATTGACAGTCAGGAAACAATAGCGTCGATTCAGGACTTTTTTGTCGATGTAAATTTTTCTCATTTTCCGATTTTAGAAGATGGTGTTTTTATTGGAAGCATCTCTTCTGACGATGTTGAAACATTTGACATTGAAAAAAAAGCAATTGATTACAAATACACTTTAGAACGTTTTTTTGCCAGAAAATCGATGATTTGGCTAGACGTTCTAGAAGTTTTTGCCAAAAACCACACCAACCTTCTTCCAATTCTTGACGAGAATAATAATTACATTGGATATTACGAAATGGAAGACATCATGAAATTTTTTCAGGAAACTCCATTTTTAAAAGAGCCAGGCGCGATTATTATTGTTCAAAAAGGCCTTTTGGATTATTCTATGAGTGAGGTGACTCAAATTGTAGAAAGCAACAATGGTAAAATTTTAGGATGTTTTGTTTCGGAGGCTGATACAGAGAATGTTCAGATTACTGTAAAAATTGGTTTAGGGGCAATTAATGAAATCATCCAAACCTACAGAAGGTATGGTTACGAAATCATTTCAGAACATCAGGAAGACACCTATATTAACAGTTTAAAAGAACGATCAGATTACTTAGACAAGTATCTTAATATATAAGTTATGAATGTGCCAATGGGAAAATTAGTTAATTAGACGATTTTAGCATTTCCTAATTCTCTAATTGAAACATTGACCAATTCTCTAATTTAACAACGAATGAAAATAGCCATTTACGGACAATATTATCAGAACAGTACCGAACCTATCATAAAAGACATTTTCAATTTCTTTAATACCAACAATATCGAGATGGTAATTGAAGAAAATTTTCTGAATATGCTTTATGAAAAACAGCTTGTAAAAAAAGAATACAAAACTTTTTCTCCAAGTACTGCTTTAGACAATAGTTTCGAAATGCTGATCAGTATTGGTGGTGATGGTACAATTTTAAGAGCCGCTGCTTTCGTTCGTAATTCTGGTGTTCCTTTATTAGGAATCAACGCTGGAAGACTAGGATTTCTGGCTAAAGTTCAAAAAGAAAACATCGATATTTTGCTTCAATATGTTATTAGCCAAAACTATACAACTTCTGAAAGAACCTTATTAGGAATAACATGTGAACCGTATAACGAAGCTTTTAAGGAACTAAATTTCGCTATGAACGAAGTTACAGTGAGTAGAAAAGACACGACTTCGATGATTACAGTTGAAACTTACTTGAACAACGAATATTTAAATTCTTACTGGGCCGACGGACTAATCATTTCAACGCCAACCGGATCAACTGGTTATTCCCTAAGCTGTGGCGGGCCAATTTTAACACCAGATGTAAAGAGTTTAGTTATTACACCAATTGCCCCACATAATTTAACCGCTAGACCGCTTGTTATTCCTGACGATACCGAAATTACATTGCGTGTTACAGGAAGAGAAGACCAATATTTGGTTTCTTTAGACTCGAGGATTTCTTCTGTAAAAAACGAGTCTATTTTAAAAATAAAAAAAACAGATTACAAAATTAAAATGGTTGAAATACCAGGCGAAACTTTCTTGAAAACCTTAAGAAATAAATTGCTCTGGGGAGAAGATAAAAGAAATTAAACTCTTTTCTGATTCTTCACTATACGATAATACCACATTTTCTCGTTCTGCATGTAGTGAATCATCATTAAATGGCTCAAAATCATATCATAAAATGAAAAAAAAGCACATTTAACTAAAGGAACTTTGATTCGTATTGATAATTATTATATTTGCACGCAATTTTGAATTAAATGAAGAAAATTTTTAATTTATTGTTATGTTTTTTCCCTCTTATTACACTAAATGCTCAAATAAACGAGATTGGTGTTTTTTTTGGCGGAAGTAACTTTATAGGCGATGTTGGAAAAACAACCTACATCTCACCTGAAAAACCAGCTTTTGGTATTCTTTACAAATGGAATAGAAGTCCGAGGCACTCTTGGAGATTTTCTTACACACAATCAAATATTACTGGAAATGATTTTAAATCTGATGAAACAGGAAGAAATCAAAGGGGCTATCGTTTCGACAATGACATTAAAGAGCTATCTGCAGGATTAGAATTCAATTTTTTCGATTTTAATCTCCACGATTATCATACAAAAATAACGCCTTATGTTTTTACAGGATTAAATTACTTTTTCTTTAGCAACTTATACCGATACACTACAAGCCCAAACACAGTATACGAACTAAAAAATCAAAGCTCTATAGCCATACCTATTATATTAGGTATAAAATCAAATATATCGCCACGTTTTATTTTGGCCGCTGAAGTCGGGGCGCGTTACACTTTTACTGATAATATAGACGGAAGCAATCCTAATACAAGTAATCCAAATATTATGAAATTTGGAAATTTAAATAATAATGACTGGTATGTTTTTTCAGGTGTTACTTTAACGTATACCTTTGGACAGAAACCTTGCTATTGCCCAGAATAAAATGAATTTAATAGAATCAATAGATCACACAAACTTACCTAAACACCTTGCCATTATCATGGACGGCAATGGACGCTGGGCAAAACAACAAGGCTATTTACGCGCGTTTGGCCATGAAAATGGGACAAAATCTGTAAAAGAAATCATCAAAACCTCAGCCAGACTTGGAATTGAATATTTAACCCTGTATGCTTTTTCAACAGAAAATTGGAATCGTCCTAAATTGGAGGTACAGGCATTAATGAAAATATTGATCAATTCATTAAAAAAAGAGCTTGTTACCCTTCAGGAAAACAATATCAGACTTAATGCAATTGGAAATCTTGATAAATTACCAAAAACAGCCCAAAAAGAACTTTTGGATGTTATGGAAAAAACTAAAAATAATACTCGTTTAACCCTTACCCTCGCTTTAAGTTATGGCTCCAGAGAGGAACTGGTAAATGCTGTAAAAGCAATTAGTGATAAAGTTAAAAATAATATAATTTCAATAGACACTATTGACGATTCAATTATAAATGAGCATCTTTACACGCAAAATTTACCTGACGTAGATTTATTAATACGAACAAGTGGAGAACATAGAATAAGTAATTTTTTGTTATGGCAGATTGCCTACGCAGAATTGTATTTTACTAATGTCTTGTGGCCAGACTTTAAAGACCAAGATTTATATGAGGCTATTATTAGTTATCAAAAAAGAGAACGTAGATTTGGAAAAACCAGTGAACAAATTAAATAATTTTTTAGTGTTGCAAAAAAAAATACAAATAGTCTTTACCCTTTTACTTTTGGGTAGTTTTTCACAAATTAAAGCACAAGAAAGAGTTCCTTTTGATCAAGGGAAAAAATATATTCTAGCTAAAGTTTCTGTTGTTGGTAAAATAAGCTTCAATGAACAGACTGTTGTCACTTTTTCAGGGCTTCAAAAAGGTCAGGAAATCACTGTTCCTGGAGAAGAAATCAGTAGCGCAATTAAAAAATTAGGTAAACTGGGTCTTTTTGACGAAATCGCTTTCTATGTTAATAAAGTAGAAAATGATAGTATTTATTTAGATTTAGATATTGTTGAGCTTCCTAAATTAAACGAGGTTAAAATTGTTGGTGTTAAGAAAAGTAAAGTCGAAGGCTTAATTAAAGATAACAACCTGACAAAAAACAAAATTGTCAACGAAAACTTAATTACAACGACCAAAAATTACATCGAAAACAAATACAAAAAAGAAGGGTTTTATAACACAAAAGTTACTATCACCAATACTCCAGATACTATCAACGGGCATCAGGTAAACATGCTTGTCAGGATAGATAAAGGAGACAAAGTAAAAATCAGCAGCATTGATTTTACAGGAAATAAACAGCTTACAGACAACCAATTGCGAGCTGCAATGAAAGACACGAAACAGAAAAATTTCATTCGCGTATTTAAAGCCTCTAAATTTATTCCTGAGAAATATAAAACTGACTTAGAAAAAGTAATCGCGGCCTACAAAGAAAAAGGGTATCGTGACGCTCGTATTATTTACGATTCAGTACAATATAGTAAGAAAAAAAATACGCTTGCAATTAAGATTAATGTAGAAGAAGGTAACAAATATTACTTTGGAAATATTAAATTCTTAGGAAATACAGTTTATTCAGATCAGCTATTAAGCCGTTATTTAGGAATCAAAAAAGGCGAAACTTATAATGGGGTTTTATTAGAAAAAAGAATCGCTGATAAAACAAAACCAGATGCAGAAGACATTACCAATTTATACCAAAACAATGGTTATTTGTTCTCAAATATTAATGCTGTAGAGGTAAAAACAGTTAATGATACTATCGATTTTGAGATTAGAGTAACAGAAGGTCCTATTGCTTATTTCAACAAAATTACAGTTGTTGGAAACGACAAAACAAATGACCACGTTATTTACCGTGAGTTAAGAACAAAACCAGGCGAAAAATACAGTAAAGAACAATTAGTTAGAACGATTCGTGAGATTGGTCAATTAGGTTTCTTTGATCCTGAGGCAATCGATCCTAAATTCAAAAACGTTGATGCTGGAGCAGGAACTGTTGATATTGAATACAACGTAGTAGAAAAAGGATCTAGCCAAGTCGAACTTCAAGGAGGTTATGGCGGCGGAGGTTTCATAGGAACTTTAGGACTTTCGTTCAACAACTTCTCTGCTCGAAAATTATTTGACAAAGAAGCTTACAAGCCTTTACCAATGGGAGATGGACAAAAAGTAGCGCTTCGTTTACAAGGAAGTACTTATTTCCAAACCTATAGTTTATCTTTCTCAGAACCTTGGTTTGGAGGAAAAAAACCGGTACAGTTTAGTTCATCTATTTCATACAGTAAGCAATTTCTTAACAATTACATCACTAGAACTGTTGATAAAAGCAAAAGTTTTAATATTTTTACAGTACAAGTTGGTTTAGCAAAAAGATTAACAGTGCCAGATGACTACTTCGTATTATCACAATCTGTAAGTTATCAGCACTATGACTTGAACAATTATAATACTGGTTTGTTTACTTTTGGTAATGGTGCATCAAGAAACTTAGCTTATACTATAGGACTTTCAAGAAGCAATAAAGGGGTAAATCCAATATTCCCGACATATGGTTCTGAATTCAGTATTACAGCAAAAGTTACGCCTCCATATTCATTATTTAATGGAGTTGATTATGGTGATTTACAAAACCAAAAAGAATATAAAACACAATATACAGGAACATCTGGAAGTGGTATAGACGGAAAACCGCTTAATAATGGTGACTACGTTAAAACAGAAACCATAAATGGAACAACTGGATATGTAAGCGTTGGATCTGATTATGCAAGCGCTGATACAGATGTAGCAAAAGTCGATCAGAAGAAATATAACTGGTTAGAATATTATAAAGTTAAATTTAGAGGAGACTGGTATACTAAAGTTTATGGAAAACTAGTATTAAGAACCTTAACAGAGTTTGGTTTCTTAGGAGCGTATAATCAAGAAAGAGGTGTAATTCCGTTTGAGCGTTTTTATTTAGGAGGTGATGGTATGGCAAACTACTCTATGGATGGTAGAGAAACCATTCAGTTGAGAGGTTATCCAAACAACTCTTTGACTCCTGTAAATGCAAATGGAGATGCAATTGGAGCAACGATTTACAACAAGTTCTCGATGGAATTGCGTTACCCAATTACATTAAAAGCATCTGCTTCGATTTATGCCTTAACGTTCTTAGAAGCAGGTTCATCATATCCAACGTTCAAAGATTATAATCCATTTGACTTAAGCCGTTCTGCTGGTGCTGGTTTACGTGTATTCATGCCTGCATTTGGTTTATTGGGTATTGACTTTGGTTACGGATTTGATGCTCTTCCAGGACAAACAAAAGCTAATGGTTGGGAAACACACTTTATCATTGGACAACAATTTTAGTGAAATAACGTTTGGTTAAAAATCATCAAATAAAGTTATGTTATGAGAAAACAATTTTTATTTATATTTTTAGCCTTGATTGTAGCAAATACAAGTCAGGCACAAGGAAAGACTACTCGAATTGGCTACATCGACATGGAATATATTTTAGAAAATGTTTCTGATTATAAAGAAGCTAAATCACAATTAGAGCAAAAAGCTCAAAAGTGGAAACAAGAAGTTGAAACCAAAAAATTAAACATAAATAATTTGAAAGAAAGCTTAAAAACAGAAAAAGCTTTACTAACAAAGGAATTAATAGAAGAAAGAGAAACAGAAATCAAGTTTCTTGAACAGGAAATGATGGATTATCAGCAGAAGCAATTTGGTTCTGATGGAAATCTAATGAGACAAAAAGCGGCTTTGGCAAAGCCAATACAAGATCAGGTTTTTACTGCCGTACAAGATATAGCCGAAGCAAAAAATTATGATTTTGTTTTTGATAAATCATCCGATCTAACTATGCTTTTCAGCAATAAAAGATTTGACATCAGCGATCAGGTTTTAAGAATCTTAAACCGTACTGAAAAACGTGAGCAGCTGACCAAAAAGCAATTGAAGGAGCAAGAGGCTAAAGAAAATATGGAAAATGCTATTGACGAAAATCCAGCAATGGCCGATCGCCAAAAAGCACTTGACGAGAAAAGAGCTGCCAGAGAAAAACTAATTCAGGATAGAAAATTAGAGCAGGAAGCTAAGAGAAAAGAATACGACGACAGAAGAAAAGCGTTGCAAGAAGAAAGAGAAGCTAAAAAAAATGGCACGGTTTCTGGAACAGCTCCAGCAGTAGTCCCTGCCTCAGCTGCAGATGCTGCCAAAACAAACTCAACTGCTAAAACTGCAACGCCAACAGCAACTGGAGAAACACCTGCCGCTCAACAGCCAGCAATGACAAAAGCAGAGGAAAGACAATTACTTTACGAACAGCGTAAAAAGGAATTGGAAGAAAGAAGAAAGAAAATTTTAGAAGAAAGAGAAGCGGCCAAAAAAGCAAAAGAAGCCGAATCGCAAAAAACAAATACGACCAATAATTAATTAATATTTTAAAAATGATGAAACAAATCAAAACTTTACTAATTGCTGCAATTCTTATTTTAGGAGCAAGTAACACAATGAACGCACAAGCGAAGGTAGCTCATGTTGATGTAAGCGAGATCATGTCGAAAATGCCTGCTATGCTAGATGCTCAAAATCAACTGCAAAAATTAAGTGGTACATATGATGCTGAATACAAAAAAATGGTTGACGAATATCAAGTAAAAATTAAAAAGTACGAAGCTGAAGCTGCAACTGTAACAGATGCTGTAAACGGTGAGCGTTCTAAAGAAGTTCAAGATATGCAAAAGAGAATTGTTGATTACAGAGACAATGCTCAAAAAGAATTACAACAAAAAGAAACAGATATCGTAAAACCTTTAATGGAAAAAGTAAGAGCTTCTATCCAAAAAGTTGGAAAAGCTAAAGGTTTCCAATATGTTTTAGACGGTTCTACTTTATTATTAGCTGATGGTCCAAACATCACTGCTGATGTTAAAAAAGATTTAGGATTCTAAGAAATTAAATTCCGATAATTAAGCTGCTCAATTTATATAATTTGAGCAGTTTTTTTTTACAAAAAATTAAAACTAATCTTTGGTATTATTTCAAGATTTCGCTTAATTTAGAATAACGAATTTTATTAAAAAATATTAAATTTGCTTTATGATAAACAATAATCCTATAGGCGTTTTTGATTCTGGCATTGGTGGAACTTCCATTTGGAGCGCCATTCATGACCTTCTTCCAAATGAAAAAACCATTTATCTGGCTGACAGTAAAAATGCTCCTTATGGGCAAAGAAGCAAAGATGAAATTGTTGCATTAAGCAAAAAAAATGTAGAATTTTTACTAGAGAATAATTGCAAGCTAATTGTTGTTGCTTGCAATACCGCAACCACAAATGCTATAGTAGAACTTCGCGCAGAATATGATGTTCCGTTTGTGGGAATTGAACCTGCTATCAAACCAGCGGCCAACAATTCTCAAACTCAGGTTATCGGAATTTTAGCTACAAAAGGAACTCTTAATAGTGAACTGTTTAATAAAACTGCTGAGATGTTTCATAACACAAAAATCATTGAGCAGGTTGGGCATGGACTTGTACAACTTATTGAAGATGGCAATTTGTATTCGCCAGAAATGACTCAATTGTTAGAATCATATCTTCAGCCCATGATTGAAGCTAATATTGATTACTTGGTTTTAGGATGCAGCCACTACCCTTATCTGATTCCTCAGATAAAAAAAATTCTCCCAGATCATATTAAAATAATAGATTCAGGAGAAGCTGTTGCGCGCCAGACTAAAAATCTGCTTAAAGATAAAGTTGGATTTTCTGAAAGTACAGATATTGATCCAGTATTTTATGTAAATTCTGACCCTAAAGTTTTAGAATCAATTTTAGAATATAAATATCCAGTAATCAAAAAAGACTTTTAGATTATTATTCGAATTTTCGCTTGACGAACCAAATTCCGTCTAACGATAGATTGAGTGATATTTTATGGTAGTTTTCTTTTATTAAATCATTTGCGATTCTCCCTTTCTGTCCATAAGAATAAGAAATATTGAGTGACGAAAACGTATTTTCAATTGGCAGATTTAGTCCAATAGAAATAGAAGCACTGTTAACACGCTGTTTGTCAACTTCGAGATAACCATTGTCAAAGTTTATACCTGCCGCATATCCTACTCTATCCCAATATCTTCTAACATTCTTTTTGGTACTGTAAGTAAACCCCAGCGCAAAACGATCCTGATTTACAAACTTTCCATAAAGCTCAGACTGGTTGGTATCTTTCCATAAACTCCTTTCGTAATCTAAAGTTACATTCAGATTATTTTTAAATCGCTTACTAGCTCCAAAACCTATTTCTAAAGGCATATAGTAATCATCTACGTCTGTAGCTTTGTCCGTTTCTATAGAAGTCTCTACTTCATCTGCAATACTTGTTACCGTTTGCACTTTGGAAGCATTTATCCTTGTTGGAACTTTAACTGTAGTTCCAATTGTAAATGTAGAATCTATTTTATATTGAGCACCCAAAGTTGCGCGAACTCCTCTATAATCTGTTTTTTTGTGTATCGTAGTAATTGTATTTGAAATTAAAAAAGCGCGATCATCAACCGTATTACCAAAAAGCACTGTTCCAGTCGCCCCTACCGTTAATTTTTTTCCAAATCGATATCCGTATGAAAAATCCAGATTGTTTAAACCTCCTGATCCTTGTGCTGTTACATAGTAATATTCCTGACTGTCAGCAATTGGAAGTTTTAAATTAGAAATTTTAAATACAGAACTAGAATATGGACGAAGCGCTAAACTAAAACCAGAATTTTTAGAAACCGGAAAAGCAAAAGCCAAATGAGAAAATTGAAAATTATTTCGCTTTTCTGTGCGATTACTACTCTGATATGTGGTTGCGATAGCTTTTCCGCCAATATCAAAAAGAAAGTGATTCTGATACATAAATCCTAAAGAAGCTGGATTCAGATTATTGATAAAAGTATCTGAAGGCAAAGCAATTCCAGAACCGCCTATGGAAGGCAGATAACCAAAATCTGAATCATACAAACTTCCAACACCGTAAAGCGAATATGGAGAACTTGAAATACTTTGAGAAAATGAAGTCAGCGACATTAGAAAGAAGTAGCTCCATAAAACAATTCTATTTTTCATTTAGTAAGAGATGTAATAAATTTTCAGCTGAATTTTGTTGTTTGCATGTTTTTGGTTACCCAAAACAATGCGGTCAACAGATTTAGAAATTCCAGGTAATGTCAAGATTAGAGATGATCTTGAATCGGATAGTTTAAGCATTTCTTTCTGAAGGAAATTCCCAATTGGAATGGTATAACCAACATTTTCATTAAACTCATCACTTTTTTTATTCAATATTCCATAAACAGTGCTTCCAGCAGAATTTACCAATGTTCCGCTTATTCGATTTAAATTATCTCCAACATACACAGCAAGTGAATCTGCCAGCGGATATTTCTCAGAATAAGAATTATTTACTGGTTTCAAAATCAATTCAGCATTTACAATAGCTCCGTTAGTTGAAATATTTTTAAACTGCTTAATATTAGGAAATTCAACTCTGCAGGCTACTCCAGTTCCAGATTGAATAAACCCTTGGTTATTTGTGAGGTTACTTGATAAATTGATACTCGAGACGGGAAGATTTTGCAACAAGGTTCCCGTTTTATTCAAAGAAATAGAATTAAACTGCTTTGCATGATCTATGATCGTAAAATCAAGAAAAAAAGAATCCTGATCTGAATCTCCCATATATTTTGAGTAATACAATCTTACTTTGCTATTTCCCGCACTAAATCCAATTACACTTGAAGAATTGGAGGTTTCTGGAACTAAAACCAGCCCTTTCAAATATTCGGTAAAGCTGTCAAAATCTGTAATTTCTCTTTTTTTTATTTTCTGAAAAAGAGCATCTCCAAATTCATTGCTCATTTTAATATTTATAGAGTCCTTTTCGGTTGGCCTTGGTATAAAAGATATTTTTCCCAAGCTTTCGGGACTATAACTTAATGTAGAATTATTGTAAAAACTGCTGTCGTCAGTATTAGGCTTCACCTTCTGAATTAAGCGATGAATATCAAATGTTTGCACTTTGGTCGTATCTCCATAATAATATTTATCATATTTAAGAATCATAGAAATCGAATCGAAAACATAATTTATCGATTCAGTATCGGAACCCGAACTATTTAAAGCATAATTAGTACCTGAAAGCTGAAAATAACTGTCTGATTTTACTTTTCCGAAAATAGGATCATCGTAATTTCCTATCAAGATTCTACTCATGTTTGAAGTTACAAGCGAATCAAAATTGATGGTTGACATTTCTACCGTAACGGTATCTATCATGATCACTTTATTGCTTAAAGCCAAATAATCTGACCCAACAGTAAATTCTCCAGTATCTGTATCCGTACCGCACGAAAATAAGCTAAGTACCAAAAGCAGTATCAAAATAAACTTGTGCATAATTTAATTTTTGAGCAAATATAAATTGCACGCTTTGGCGACACACTATAACATATACTACTGCGCTTTTTACGGCTACAAAATGTACAAAACAATCTATAATCTGAATTCTATTCTCAAAATTTAATTCGACCCTAAAAACGGCGATTTTGTCTATCAAAACACGTCATATATATATCTTCTTTTTTTTAAGGACTTCATCCGTCTAATTTTGAGCCAATAAAATAAGTAATGAAAGTAAGGTTTTTAGTTTGTTCTCTTTTTTTGATTTCATTTTTAGGTTTAAAAGCTCAGGAAAATTTTGGCGCCGCTTTTAATTTTAGAACCGAGCCAACAGAAAAGATAAATTTTAGCGAAACAGGCCTTGCTATTTTTTATCAGAAAAAATTAGGAGCAAAAAGCAAAATAGCGAACACTTTAGAATATTCTAATTTGAAGGTGAATTACGAATTGAATCCTTATAATTTTTATGCGGATCAGGATAAATTCAACCAAGTTCAAAACAAATTTGAATATTCATCTGAAATAGCAGAAGAAACAAAATGGCAAATTTCTGTTATTCCGACGGCAAATTTTCAAAGCAAATTGGATTTTTCAGACGTTACTGTTTTAGGAAGTTTAGAAATCATTCAGCAAATCGGTTCAAAACTGAGTGTAATTGCCGGAGTTGGCAGAACATCAATTTTTGGAGCCCCCAAGATTACACCAATTGTTGCTTTTGATTATAAAGTGAATCAGAAAACCGATTTTAAAATCGGATTCCCCGACTCAAAGATTTCTTATTCTAATAATGATCGAAACAAATTCAGTCTGACGAATAGTTTTAATGGAAATTTTTATCATTTGGATAAAACATCTAGTACAGGAAACAATTCTGAAAAAGCTGTTTTATCGCAAATGACTTCGGCTTTAGAATACGAAAGGAATGTTGCCGGCAATTGGTTTTTAAATTTTAAAGCTGGTTATGATTTCAACAAAAAATACAATTTACTAGATAGTAATGACCATAAGGTTTACGACTATAATACCGGAAACGGTTATGTTTTAGGAATAGGGATCAAATACAAACAATAAATTAAATACACTATGATTAATCTAAAAAAAGGAATTTTATTCACAGCGCTTTTTTCAAGCCTCTTTTTTATAAGCTGCAGCAATGATGATGACGATGATGATTTGGTAGGAAACTGGATTAAAAAATCAGCCTTTGATGGCCCTGCAAGATCTAGTGCTACAAGTTTTGTTATCGGAGATTATGCTTACGTAGTAGGTGGTTATACTGGCGACGTTTATTTAAAAGATCTTTGGGTTTACAATTCAAATGGAGATTATTGGGAACAGAAAGCTGATTTTGGTGGTGTTGGAAGAAGTTCTGCTTCTAGTTTTGCATTAAACGAAAAAGGTTATGTAGGTCTTGGTTATGACGGAACAAACAAGCTGAAAGACTTTTATCAATACGACCCTACTGCAAACAGCTGGACACAAAAAACAGATTTTGCAGGAACGGCACGTTATGCAGCTGTAGGTTTTCAGGTTGGCGGTAAAGCGTATTTTGGAACAGGTTATGACGGGAATTATCTGAAAGATTTTTATCAATACGATGATCAGGCCAATACTTGGACTCTAGTAAATGGTTTTAGCGGTAACAAAAGACGTAATGCAACTGTATTTACAATTGCAGACAAAGCATATTTAGTAACTGGTGTAAATAATGGTGTTTATCAAGAAGATTTCTGGGAGTTTGATCCATCAACAGATGTTTGGACAAGAAAACGTGATATTGATAAAGATACTGATGACGATTACAGCTACAACGACGATTATGCGATTGTACGTTCTAATGCTTCAAGTTTTTCTATGAATGGTCTAGGATATGTTGTAGGAGGTGAAAACATCAAAACAGTTTGGGAATACAATCCGTCAACAGATTTATGGACAGAAAGAACTCCAATGGAAGGTGCTACACGAACAGATGCTGTTGGTTTCTCAATAAATAATCGCGGATTCTATATGCTAGGAAGAGTTGGTTCTACGTACTTTGATGATGCTTGGGAATTTAAGCCATTAGACGAACAAAGCGATGACGATAATTAATATTAAACAATTCTTCTGGAGTAATATCCAGAAGAATTTAATGGTTTTTACAGTTCTTTTGCTTTTTGCTGCGTGTGCAAAAAAAGAAGCTTTAACTGCCACATCTTTTAAAACAAATTCTGGATGGGGATATTCAATTGCCTACAAAGAAAAAGTTTTAATTAAACAATCCATTATTCCCGTAATAAGCGATACTAAAAGTTTTGAAACAGAAAGTGATGCTCTAAAAGTTGCCGAGCTTGTAAAGCAAAAACTCAAACAAAACTTATCTCCAACGGTAACCAAAAATGAACTAATTTTATTAAAAATAAAATTATAAATGCAGATCGATACCATTAAAAATACAGGCTATAACAAAATATTATTCCATTTCATGATTTGGATTTTCTTTATTCTGACTTCATTAATTCAGTTTTATGAAAGTCCGTTTAAGCTCGACAATGATTTTTATGCCCAATGGCTTTCAGGGATTTTCTTGTTTTATCTGAACTATTTTTATTTGGTTCCAAATTATCTGCTGCAAAAAAAATATTGGCTGTACGGCGCATTTGCCATTGGTCTGATTGCGCTATTTATGGTAATACGGTTAAATTATTTTATTCCTGAATTTAGACATTTAAGGCCAGAAAACATGATGCATGCTGACACCATTATTCGTGATCCGCATTTTTTTCAAAGAGGAGGCAGAATGCGTCACAGGATAGAAATGAGACAGCCATTTTTTTTCAAGATTGCTCCATCGTTTTTCTATATCCTGATTATTACGATTTCTGCAGTTATTAGAACATTAACTGAATTTTATAACAATCAGCAAAATAAACTGATTGCTGAAACTCATAGAACAAATACCGAATTAATTTATTTGCGCAAACAAACCAATCCGCATTTTTTATTTAATTCTTTAAACAGTATTTATTCTTTGGCACACAAAAAATCTGATTTGGTCCCTGATGCCATCGTAACCTTGTCTGAACTAATGCGCTATATGCTGTATGAAACAGACAATAAAACGGTGGCTTTAGAAAAGGAAGTCAATTATATTCAGAATTATATAGAATTGCAAAAACTGCGATTAAATAATATTGAAGACATTGTGATCAATGTGCATGGCGATACTAAAAACAAATTTATTGAGCCTTTACTATTGATCTCATTTGTTGAAAATGCTTTTAAATACGGAACCGATTATAAAGGCGCGGCTCACGTAAAAATCAAAATTCTGATTACAGACTACAATCTTGATTTTTGGATCGAAAACACAATCGAAAATTATGTGAAAGATCCTGAAAATTCAGGAATTGGATTAGTAAACATTCAAAGCCGTCTTGATCTTCTTTATCCAAACGCACACGAACTGACCATTACGCAAGATGATAACTATTACCGGGTCCATTTGAATTTAAAATTAGATGAAATTAAAACCGCAATAGATTAAAAAATGATTTCAGTGAGCAAAAAATCAAAATATTTTTTACTCACAAAAACGATAACAGTTAATGCTTAATTTGATTTGTAAAAACCAGTATTTTATGAAAATTTTAAAACTTAATTTACTGGTTTCAAACTACTTTTGAATGCGAAATGAAATTTTAAAAACTAATCCAGAAAAGATGAAATGTGTAATTATTGATGACGAACCTTTAGCGGTAGAACTATTAGAGGATTTTGTCAAAAAAGTAGATACTCTTGAACTGATTAGCACTTTCAATAATGCTATCGATGCCGTTTCATTTATCAATCAAAATAATGTTGATTTGATTTTTCTGGATATTCAGATGCCCCATTTTTCTGGAATTGACTTTTTAAATACTATAGAGAAAAAACCTCTAGTTATTTTCACGACCGCCTATTCAGATTATGCTGTGGAGGGATTTAATCTTGGCGCGGTCGATTATTTAGTAAAACCGATTCCGTTTCATCGTTTTTTAAAAGCGGTAGTTCGTGCTCAGCAAGTTTTACAGCCTGTGGCAACTCCAGCACTTACAGAAAGCACTAATACGCCAGAAATTGAACAGGATTTTATGTTTGTTAGAGCTGAATATGAAAACGTAAAATTGAATTTTGCCGATATTCTTTTTATTGAAGGTCTTAAAGATTATGTCAAAATTTACACTACAGACAATAAATTTACACTGACATTAATCAGTTTAATCAAACTTGAAAATTTGCTTTCAAGCAAAGGTTTTGCGAGAATTCACAGATCGTATATTATTAATATCAAACATGTAAAATCAATTCAGAAAAACAAAGTGTTAATAAGCGATAAAAGAATTCCAATTAGCGAAAGTTATAAGAATACTTTTTTCGAAAAAATCAACCTTTAAATTTTTTAAATTGCAAATAAAAAAAATCCAAATTCCAAAAAGCTAAAACTCTTGGAATTTGGATTTTCTATTTTGAGATTTCCATTTGGAATTTCTATTCTTCGTTTTTGAACCAACTCGAATACATCACGTAATTATTCGAAATGCGTTCAATTTCGCCAGCAAAATCAGACTGATCGATGTCTTTAACTTTTTTGGCAGGAACACCGGCATAAATACTTCCAGAAGTTACCACCGTATTTTGTGTTACTACAGCTCCAGCAGCAATTATGGCATTGCTTTCTACCACGCAATTATCCATTACAATTGCTCCCATTCCGATTAAAACATTATCATGAATCGTACAACCGTGAACAATTGCATTGTGACCAATTGAAACGTTATTTCCTATAATCGTTGGGTGCTTTTGATACGTACAGTGAATTACAGCTCCATCTTGAATATTTACTTTGTTTCCAATTTTAATAAAATGAACATCTCCTCTCACAACAGCATTAAACCAAACACTGCAAGATGTTCCAAAAGATACATCTCCAACAATAGTAGCATTTTCGGCCACATAACAATCCTCTGGAATAAGAGGTGATTTTCCGTTTACAGATTTAATCAGCATAAAAAATAAATTTAGTTAATGGCAGGACAGTTACAGTCGTAGCGTTCTTTTTTACAGAATAAATTAATTCCTAAAGTAATTTGATGATATCCTCCAGTGTCAAACTTAACATCTCCCATTACTTGAGAATACGTATAAGCGAACATAAAGTTCTTGTAGTTAACCCCAATAATGGGCGTAAAGTATTGTAATTTTTGAGACGCTACACCGCTTCCTGAAATATATTGTGCTCCATCAAAACCTCTCCTATACGATAAAGCAGCCCACAGACTTCCAAAATCCATGTTTTTATAGGCTTTCATATTTATGTCAAGTGTTTTTTCTTTCGTCTGGTCAAACAGCTGAAAAAGGATCGAAGGCTCCCAAGTCCAATTATCATTTTTACCAAACACATAACCAGCGCTTAATAAAAACTTCCTCAAGTTATCACTTTCGTAATCTGAATATAACTCCCTCCTCGTTTCCAATAGACCTTGAACTGTTGCATGTGCATAGAAATTCAAATAATTATAAGAAGCTCCAACATCAATATTGAAATAGGAATCTTTCTGAATAGAACCAAAAACTATTGGATCAAATGTGTTTCCAAATTTTGTTTCGTCTAATTGGTTTTGAATCAAACCTCCACTAATTCCAAAAGACAGCTGATTCAAATCCAATTCATCTCTTGAAAACATAATATGATGCGCATAAGTTAGCTTTACCCCTTTTTCAGAATGGTATCCGTTTTTGTCATTAAAAACAATAATCCCAGCTCCAGAACGCTCTCCTATTCTTCCATTAAAACTCAAAGTTTGAAGCGATGGAGAATCTTCTTCACCAAACCATTGTTTTCTAGCTGTTAACCGCACTTTGGCACAATTGGCTGCGCCTGCCATAGAAGGGTGAATAAGGTAATAATTATCAGACAAATAATCAGAATAAACAGGGATTCCCTCTTGGGAATAAGAGTGAAAAACAGTAATGAGAAAAATTAATAAAACCCTGATTTTTAATTTCATAAAGACAAAATTCTTACTATATATTTTTCACTCTTTCAATTTAACACGATTTATTTGAAAAGAGTCTTAATTATTTCATTAAAAAATCAAATATAGCCATTAGTAGAAAATAACTTTAGTAAATTTGCAAAAAATATATTATCATGACTAAAATCACTATAAAAGAGACTCAAAATCCAACTATTTTAAAGTTTGAATTTGAGGATTTCATCACTCAAAATCAAAATTTTGAGTTCAAAAATATCGATGAAGCGCAAGCTTCTCCGCTAGCTCAGCAATTATTTTATCTGCCGTTTGTTAAAACAGTTTATATTTCTGGAAATTTTATCGCTATCGAAAGATACAGCATTGTAGATTGGGATGATGTAAAAGATGCTGTAGCAGAACAAATCAGCGCTTTTGTTGATAAAGGTGGCGTTATCATTAAAATTGATGAAACAAAACCAAAAAAACAGCCTATTACGGTATACGGAGAAACCACTCCAAATCCATCTGCATTGAAATTTGTTGTGAGCCGTATGCTTACTCGCAATGCCGTAGAATATAAAAATATTGATCAGACTGCTTCTTCTCCTTTAGCTCAGGAATTATTCAAATTTCCTTATGTGAAAGAAATTTTTATTGATGAAAACTATATCTCGGTTACAAAATATGAAATCAATAACTGGGACGAAATTACTTTAGAACTAAGAACTTTCATTAAACAATTTATTGAAAACGGAGGAACTGTTTTAGATGAAAGCTTAATCGAAACTAAAGCGAAAACTGAAGCAAAAAAAGATGAAGCTTTTGATAAGTTGGATGTTACATCACAGCAAATCATTAACATCTTAGAAGAATATGTAAAACCTGCGGTAGCTGCTGATGGTGGAAACATTGCTTTTGAATCTTATAATGAAGATGACAAAACGGTAAAAGTATTATTGCAAGGTGCTTGCAGCGGATGTCCTTCATCTACATTTACTTTAAAAAGCGGGATTGAGAATATGCTGAAAAGCATGCTGAATGATGAAGCTATTAAAGTGGAAGCTGTAAATGCTTAGTTCACTAAAACACTTATAAAAAGCGCCTCAAATGAGGCGCTTTTTTATTGTTAATCTCTAGCTTTCAATTATTCATCATTAAAAAAACAGTAATTCTATAAAATTAATTAATATTGCATTCTTAACCAATTAATTAAAAACCATGGGATTATCTTCATTTTTTAAAAATTTATTTGGCTCAACCAAAGAGTCTGTAACTGAATTGGCAAATAATGCCGAAGAGACTTTTGAACAAGCAAAAGAAGCTGCTGCACCGTATATTGAAAAAGCTGAAGCTTTTGCGGAAGAAACAATAGAAAAAGTAAAAGAAGTTTCGGATCCGATTATTGACCGCGCTTCAGAATATGCTGAAAAAGCAAAAGAAACTGTAAGCGAATATGCAGGCAAAGCATCTGAAGCAATACACGATGTGGTAGATACTGTTAAGGAGAAAACGGCTTCTCTGACTTCTGAAACCCCAGAAACTATTTCTGAAACCGTTGTTGATGTAAGCGAAAAATCTGCTGCAGAAGCAGAAGAAATAGCCGACGAAGCTGCTGAGAAAGCATAAATACACTTTTCTGATAATGCAAATATTTTTATATTTGCACCGCTAATATACCTTCTCTTTTGAGAAGGTTTTTTTATTTTAAAATCATGAATCTTAGTCCAGAACAAGTCAGTAAATACATCAGTCGATTTATTGACATTTTAGTTGATTATTCGCCAAAACTTATTTCTGCGTTTTTAATTCTATTTGTTGGTTTATATGCCATCAGATTAATCAACAGAATCATTCGAAAAGTAATGATTCAGCGAAATCTAGATCCTACATTAACAAAATTCTTAGCCGATATTTTATTGTGGGCGCTACGGATTTTATTATTTGTAACCTTTATTTCTAAATTAGGAATTGAAACCTCTTCGTTCGTAGCTATTTTAGGAGCAATGGGTCTTGCTGTTGGTTTATCATTGCAGGGATCTCTTTCAAATTTTGCCGGCGGAATGCTTATTATCGTTTTCAAACCGTTTAAAGTTGGAGACACTATAGAAGCTCAAGGAGTTATTGCAACTGTTCTTGAAATTCAGATTTTTGTAACTAAGATGCTAACTGGAAATAACCAGACGGTATTTGTTCCGAATGGAGCTTTATCTAATGGAAACATTATTAATTACTCTATGCAAGGAGAAAGAAGAGCCGATTTGACTTTCTCTATTTCGTATGATTCTGACATCAGAAAGGCTAAAGAAGTACTTTTAGCAGTGTTGAACAATAATCCAAAAGTATTAAAAACGCCTGCACCAGAAGTTTTTGTAAAAAATCTTTCTGCAAGTTCAATAGATTTTGCTGTTCGTCCTTGGGCAAAAAACGCCAATTATGGAGCCGTTTTTTCTGAAACATTAGAAAATTGCAAAACAGCTTTAGATGAGGCAGGAATTGCAATTCAGCCTTACACAATACAGAAATAAAAATATTATTCCTTTTTTGAAGGAGCAGTAATCATAAAATCTTTTAAATAATAAGGTTCAAAATAAGCGACATCTACAGTGTCGCTTTTTTGATACTTATCAAAACTGATTTTACTCATAGCTTGTGCTGATGGGTATTTTATATTTTCTAAAAACACAAAGTTGTCTTTAGTCAGAACCGTTTTACATTTTTCTGCACAATCGCCAACAAAGTAAAGTTTGTCTGTATATTTCTGAAATGAATTTTCGTCAATAATTTCGGCTTTAATAGCTCTTTCGACAGTTAAATCAGAATTAAAAATGGCACTGTAAACTTCCATACGGCGCGCATCTAGCATAGGTATAATTTTTCCGTCTGTAACTCCTGCTTGCGATGCTAAAGTCTGCATCGTGTCAACAGCAATTAACGGAATATTTAAAGCATAGCATAAACCTTTTGCTGCCGAAACGCCAATTCTTAAACCTGTATACGATCCTGGGCCTTGACTTACGGCAACAGCCGATAATTCATTTGCCGAGATTCCTGCTTTAGCTATTACTTCTTCAATAAAGACATGAAGTTTTTCGGCATGCGAATATCCTTCATCAGCCAATTCGCTGCAAACAATGGTCTGACCATCTTTTGCAATAGATACTGAACAATTTTTAGTAGCCGTTTCGATATTGAGAATAAAAGACAAAGTATTAAATTTTAAATTATTGTGGTATTATATTATTTCTTTGGAGCTTCAGCTTTCTTAAGCTTTACCTTGTCTCCAGAATTTAGTTCTTTAGAAACTGTTGTGTATGGACCTGTAATAACAACATCACCAGGTTTTAATCCCGACATTACTTCAATATTAGTATCGTCCTGAATTCCAGTTTTAATGATCCTAATTTTAGCTTTATCTCCAACTTTTACAAAAACACATTCGAATTTTTTATCGCTTTTTGGAGCTGCTTTTTTATCTTCATTTGGATCTTCAACCTTAAAATCTTTCACCGCCGTAGTATCTGATTTTACTACAACAGAACTAATTGGCACTGCCAAAACATTTGTTTTTGTTGTCGTAATAATATCGACTGTAGCCGTCATTCCAGGTCTGAAAGGAGAGTATGTGCTTGGCTTTCCTTCTAACAAATCTTGGTAAGAATCTTTAAGTATACGAACTTTAACTTTAAAATTAGTTACCTGATCTGAGGTTAAGGTAGTACTCGCAGAATTAGAAATGCTGGTTACAACACCTTTAAATTTCTTCTTCAAATAGGCATCCACTTCAACATTTGCTTCATCCCCTATTTTAATTTTTACAATGTCATTTTCATTCACATCAACTTCAACCTCCATATTGTTTAGGTTGGCAACACGCAAAAGCTCAGTTCCTGCCATTTGCTGTGTTCCTAAAACTCTTTCTCCCAATTCTACATTCAATACAGAAATAGTTCCGTCAGCAGGAGAATAAATCGTTGTACGTCCTAAGTTATCTCTGGCTTCTGTAACAGATGCCGAAGCACTTTGAACATTATAATAGGCGCTTTGTTTTGTTGCTTTTGCAACTTCAAAAGTAGAAACGGCTTTATCCCAATCTGATTTTGAGATTACTCCTTTGTCATACAATATTTTATTACGCTCATAATTTGCTTTTGCTTCTTTAAAACTCGCGTCAGATTGAGTAAGACTTGCTTTTGTTCCAGCTAAATTTGCAACAGATCTTTCTAATCCTGAGGTATATAAATCTGGATTTATTTTTACCAATAAATCGCCTTTTTTAACCACCTGCCCCTCTTTTACATTAAGTGAAATAATCTCGCCCGAAACCATCGAGGCAATTTTAACTTCAATTTCGGGTTGGATTTTTCCTGTTGCAGAAACTGTTTCAACAATTGTTGATGCCGTAACTTTTGCAGTTTCTACCTCTTTTCCTTCGTCCTTATTCCCTATTACTCCAGCCTTAGAAAGACCAACCAAAGCCACAATAAGTACTACTGCAGCACCTAATAAAGAATAAACTGTTTTTTTCTGCATAATAAATTATTTTGTAATAATTGGAACGATTGGAATTCCGAAATAAAACTCTAATATTTTAATTTTAAACATGTAATCGTATTTTGTTCTGATAACATCAGACTGCGCATTGGTCAATAAGGTTTGAGCTTGCGTAAAGTCAAATGAATTCATCAAACCGACATCATACTTTTCTTTTGCATAGTTGTAAGCTTGCTGTCTTGCTTCTAAAGTTACAGTAGCCGATTCATAAGTATTTAAAGCTCCTCTTGCATCGGTAAATGCTGTATAAACGTTACGCTGCAAATCTAAACTTTTTTGCTCTAAATCTATTTTAGATTTTTCTAAACTTACTTTATTACGTTCTACATTATTTCTAACTGAGAAACCATTAAAGATAGGCACAGAAAGCTGAAATCCGAAAGATTGTCCTTTGTTATCTTTAAATTGATCCAAAATTGGGTCTGCTTTTCCTAAAACAGGGATATAATTATCTTGTAAAACTGCTTGGTTTGTCCCTTGAACATAGCCAATCTGAGAAGTTGGGTTTGTTGTATTTGGCGTTGATCCAACTATAATATCAGAATAACTTGCTCTTGTATTAAAACTGTAGAAGGCGCTTAAAGTTGGCTGATATGCTCCTTTAGCAATAGCAACGTTTTTCTCTGCAATCTCCAAATTTGTCTGGGCCAATTTTAACTCTGTTCTAGTTTCTTTCGCTTTATTATAGATTTCTATAGGACTTTGGGCTAATATATTGTTTTCATCCATCACATTTGTATCATCAACTACATCAAAATCAGCGAATTCTTTTAATTGTAAGAGCTGAGCCAAACTCAATTTAGAAATCAGTAAATTGTTTTCAGAAACTGCTATATTTTGTTTGTCTGTTGCAACGGTAGCTTTTAAGTCGAACAAATCTCCACGCGGAATGGTTCCTGCATTTACCATTTCTTCAGAACGAGCAAATCTTTTCTCATCGATTGCCAACTGCTCTTTTTTAACTTTTAAATCTTCTTTATTAGATAAAATTTGCAAAAATGCACTAGCCACATTTAAAGAAATGTCTTCTTGCATTTTTAATAGCTGATACTGTGAGGCAACGATACTTAATTTTGCTTTTCTCATAGTGTTTTGATTCTGCAGACCTTTGTAGATATCAACTCCTGCATTTATTCCAACTGAAGAGTATTGTGTAGTTTGATTACGTAAAATACCCGTTGTAACATCTTGATTCAAACCAATATTCCATGAGTGAGAAGCGCTCCCATTTACAGATGGAAGATAATTGCCTAATGCCGCTTTTTTATCAATATCAGCATTTTTTAAATCTAACTCTGATTGTTTTATCGTAATATTATTTTCGAGTGCATATCTTACACACTCTTCTAGTGTCCATTTCTTTGATTGCGCCTGTCCAGTTAATCCGAAACCGAATAACAATGCTATAACCAGACTATTATATTTATTTATTTTCATATACTTTTAATGAAGGCGCAGTAAACCGAACTACGCAAATTTAACATTTTTAAAACCAAAAAGATCCTTAACCTTCAAATTAGCTTATTTTTTTTCTTTGTCTCCTTCGTTAATTAAGCCTTGATTCCAGATTTTAATTTTATCTGTATCATTTACACCGCTTTTAACTTGAACGTAGATTCCGTCGCTTACCCCAAGAACTAAATCTCTTCTTTGAAATTTCTGTGGAGCAGTTTCAACTTCTACATAAGGCTTTTGTGTTTTTTTGTCAAATTGAACTAAAGACTCTTTAATTGCCAAAACTTTCTCTGCTTTTTCTAAAATAATTGAAGCATTGGCACTTAAACCAGCTCTAATAAAAGTATCATCTCTGTTAACCATTTGAGCTTTAATTTCAAACTGGATTGCTCCGTTTTCTGTAACTCCTTTTGGAGCAATATAATTTAAAACTGCATCAAATTTTTTATTTTCGATTGCACCAATTGTAATCTCAATTGGCATTTTTTCTTTAATTTTTCCAACCTCAGATTCATCGATTTTTCCAATAAAAATCATTCTTCCAACATCAGCAACACTTGCAATTGTAGTTCCTTCGTTGAAGTTATTACTTTCGATAACTTGGTTACCGACTTTTACCGGAACATCCAATACCATTCCGTTAACTGTAGAACGAATTAATGTATTAGCATAACTTCCCAAAGAAGAAGTTGTTCCTGTTTTAACGATATCTAAACCTTGTTTTGCAGCCAAATAATTTTGTTTTGCCTGATTGTAAGCCAACAAAGCCGCATCATAATCATTTGCAGAAATCACATCTTTCTCAAATAATGTTTTCTGTCTTTTATAGATTTTTTCCTGATTGTCTAATGCAATTTTAGCGGTCTGAACCTGGTTTTGAGAATTGCTTACATTCGAAACGTTTGCTACAACTCTAATTTTAGCAATCATATCGCCGGCTTTAATTTTTTCACCCGCTTTGATGTACACTTCCTCAATAATCCCTGAGATATTTGGTTTGATTAGAACCTCTTCATCAGGCTGAATATTACCTGTCGCAATAGTATTTTTTACGATGGTCTTAATTTCTGCTTTTTCCGTTTTAAACACAATCGGCGATTCTTGGTTTTTAGCATACAAATAGTAAAGCGCGCCAAAAAAAACAATTGCAATAAATATTAAAATGGTTACGGTTACTCCTTTTTTCATTTGTTCTGGGTTTAATCGATTTATTTTGATTGATAATTTATTCTGTTCTTAGTGCATCTACAGGTTTTACATTGATCGCAGTCTGTGCTGGGATAAATCCAGCAAGCAAACCAGATCCGACCAAGATGATTAATGCAACAAATACAACTCCTAAATCTACAGTTGGATTCGCAAACATAGTATTTTGATCTGGAGGCATCGAGTCTAATACCATATTTAAAACCGCTATAATTCCTGTGGCAACAGCAATTCCGAGCATACCCGAAATAATAGTTAAAAATATAGACTCTGTTAATATTTGACTTCTAATTGCTCCAGGTGTTGCGCCTAAAGCTCTTCTGATTCCGATTTCTTTTGTACGTTCCTTAACCACAATCAACATGATATTCGAAATTCCGATTACGCCTGAAATTAAAACTAATGTCCCTACGAAATAGGCAATTACTTTTAAAATATTGAACAAGCTTTGCACTTTATTAAACTGCTCGTACAAATCAAAATTTCCAACTGCTCTGTCATCTGTCGGATTTATAGAATGCAATGATTTTATAATCTCTAAAATTTTAGGCTTTAAATCGGTTATAGAAGTTTCATCTTTCGCGGTAAGCGCCATCCACCCTACTTTATCGCCATAATTAAAGGCTTGCTGAAAAGTTGTAAAAGGAATAAAAATATTCTTCTGTTCCTGCTCTGCATTTCCTCCTTGCTGTTTAGATTTATAAACCCCAACAACCATAAAATTGATGCTGTTAATTTTTATATAAGTTCCAACAGCTTCCTCTTCTTTACCGTAAAGTTCGCTAATAACCCCTTTTCCAATCACACAGACTTTTCTTCTTTGTTCAATATCCTGCTGATTTACAAATCTTCCTTTAATGATATCCATTGGCTGCTGTTTGATCAGTTCTGGATAATCTCCGTAAATAGTAAATGCAGAAGTTTTAGTGCCTCTTACAACGTTATTGGTTCCGTTAAAATCACCTAATTGATTTCTTGGCGATACATATAATAAATCTGGCAATGCTGCTTTTAAAGCGGTTACATCACTATTTCTAAAGTCATAACGTCTTGTTTTGGGCAGACCTTTATAAGCTTTTGAAGTAGTCTGGCTCCACATAAACATGGTATTAGTAGCAATTCCATCAAAACCTTTTTTAATACCGTTTTCCAAGCCATTACCCGCAGCAAGTAAAATTACCAAGATAAAAATACCCCAAAAAACACCAAAAGCCGTCAGGATAGTCCTGAAAGGGTTGGCGGTTAAGGCCTGTAAAATCTCGTCCCAATTATCTTTTTTAAACATAATTATTCGTCTCTAAGTGCTACAATAGGTTTAATTTTGGCGGCTCTGTAGGCTGGGAAAAATCCTGCCATTGCTCCTGCAAAAACAAGTAATACCAAAGTAGTTAAAGCTACACTAAAATCTACTTCAGGATTTCTGAAATATTCACTCTGAACCATCGGTCCAACAAATTCCAATAATGCAAGACTGGCCAATAGTCCAACAAAACCTGCAATGGTTGTAATAAAGATAGATTCATGAAGAATCATCGTGATAATTGAAAAAGGCGAAGCTCCCAATGCTTTTCTAATTCCAATTTCTTTTGTTCGTTCTTTTACAATAATAAGCATGATATTACTTACTCCAACCACTCCTGCAATGATAGTACAAATACCTACCCACCAGAAAAACAATCTTATATATAAGTTTAAATCGTAAAACTGTTTGGCATCTTTAACTGAATTGTAAACTCCTACACCACCATCATCTTCAGGAGCCACAACATTTTTACTCTTTAATAAATCTTTTAAATCTTGAGTAAACTTTTCCGATTGAGCCAGCGCTTCATCATAATCTTTTGTCTTTTTTAAAGTAAAAAACAAATTGCTGATTTTGTCGCCTCCGCCAAATGTTTTCTGGACTGTAGTCAATGGCAGATAAGCACGAGTTTCTTCTCTTTCACCTCCTGGATCCGTAAAAACTCCAACTACTTTAAAGTTGATATTGTTAATCAGAATTTCTTCCCCTATTGCCTCTTTGTCTTTAAGCAAATCGTTTTTAAGTTTCATTCCAATGACAGCCACTTTTGCATTACTTTCTAAATCCTTAGCATTGATATAGCGACCTTGAACTATGGTTAAATTTTCTATTCCACCATAATCTGGATTTACACCTCTAAACTGGTAGCTTCCAGATTCCTTCCCGTAAGCAAAAGACTGTCCCCAGTAATTATTGGTTGAAGCTCTCAGATCTAATTTATCTTCAAATTTCTGTACCGATTGATTGTAATCGCTATTGCGAAATTGAATCTGTCTTCCTGGATTTAATCCTTTGTATTCTTTAGTTGTTGTTCCAGACCAAACTTCAATAATTCCAGCTGCATCACGCTCAAATTGTTTTTCAATTCCGTTTTGCAAACCTTTACCTGCCCCAAGCAGGATCACCAAAATAAAAATTCCTGAAGCCACAGAAACACCTGTTAAGAATGTTCTTAAACGGTTTTTAGAAATGGCTTCAAATATTTCCTGCCAGCGTTCAATATTAAACATAAGACGAAGCTCTAACTTGTTCTACTTTTTTATCATCGATAATTAATCCATCTTTTAGGACTACATTTCTTTTGCACATTGCTGCAATATCAGGTTCGTGTGTAACAATCAAAATTGTTTTTCCCTCATCATTAATTCCTTGAATAAGTTCCATAACTTCATAAGAGGTTTTAGTATCTAATGCCCCTGTCGGCTCATCGGCAAGCAAGACTTTCGGGTTTGATGCCAATGCTCTTGCAATAGCCACACGCTGTTTTTGACCTCCAGAAAGTTCGTTTGGCAAGTGGTGAACGTGAGAACCTAAACCTACTTTTTCCAAATATTTCATTGCAATATCGTAACGTTCTTTTCTTTTAACACCTTGATAGTATAGCGGCATTGCAACGTTGTCTAATGCAGATTTATAATTGATTAAGTTAAAAGATTGGAAAACAAAACCTAAAAATTTGTTACGGTATTTTGAAGCAAGGGTTTCATTTAATTTTTTTATCGGAGTTTTATCTAAAATATAACTTCCAGAATCGGCTTCATCCAAAATTCCCAAGATGTTAAGAAGTGTTGACTTACCAGAACCAGACGATCCCATAATCGCAACCAATTCTCCTTCTTCTATATTAAAATTAATGCCTTTTAATACATGTAATTCTGAACTTCCCATCTTATAGGATTTGTGTAAATCTTTAATTTCGATCATGGTATTGTTAAATTTTTTAGACAATAATAACGTTTTTATTAAGTAATTTATGATAATAAAAAGTTAATACTTTTGTTACCTATTTTGTATTAGACTGCATTTTTTTGTTATTGTTACACTTTTTACATAAAATATGATTGTTTTCGTAATTTTACCTCGTAATAAAAATCATCTTAAATGAAGCTTAGTTCTATTATTTCAATGTTTATAGTGCTTGCGGTACTAACGAGCTGTTCATCGGCTCAAAAATTAGAAACATTAAAACCTGAACCAGACGATGCCAGTCCGTTAATTTACGACAGCAATCCTTCTTTTATCAACCTTCCTATAACCATCAAATTAAGCGATATTGAAAATCAGACCAACTCTTTGCTTAACGGTTTAATTTATGAAGACAACAACATCGAAGACGATGATATCGAAATGAAAATCTGGAAACAGGCTCCAATTAAAATTCAAAATGATCCTTCAAATCTTGACAAAAGAATCAGGACCATTTTACCGCTTAAAGCGAATATCAAGTACCGAATTGGCACAAAAAAACTGGGAGTAGAATTGTACGATGTGAGAGAATTTAACTTAAACGGAGTTATAACACTTTCTAGCGAAACGGCTTTAACCAATTGGAAACTGACCACCAAAACAGAGTTTAAATCTCTAGATTGGAACGAAAGTCCAACTATGACCATATTTGGCAAGAACATGCCAATTACGTATTTGATCAATCCTGCGATTTCTATTTTTAAAAGCAAATTGGAAAAGAAAATAGACGAAGCAATTGAAAAATCAATGGATTTTAAACCTAATGTTCTTCAAGCGGTTGAAAAAATCTGCACTCCTTTTCAGATGAGTGACACTTACGAAAGCTGGTTACGAATTGTTCCTATCGAAATATATTCGACAAATGCCAAACTTAAAAACGATTCATTCCTACTTGACATGGGTATGAAATGCAACATGGAAACTATCGTTGGCAAACAGCCAGAATCAAAATATAGCGCTAGTAAAATTGTTCTGAAACCTGTTGCTAAAATTCCAAATCAGATTTCTGCCAATATTGCCGCCATTTCAAGTTATGTAGATGCCTCTAAAATTATGACCAAGAATTTTGCAGGTCAGGAATTTGGTTCTGGCAGTAAAAAAGTGACTGTAAAAAATGTTTCGATCTGGCATAAAGATGGCAAAATGGTAATTGCTCTAGACGTTTTAGGCTCTATCAACGGAACACTTTATCTGAACGGCTTCCCTTCATACAATGCTCAGACAAAAGAAATTTACTTTGAAAAATTAGATTATGTTTTGGACACCAAAAGCAAATTGATGCGTACAGCAAACTGGCTGGCACAAGGATATATTCTTAGAAAAATGGAAGAAAGCTGCCGATATTCTATTCAGCCGAATTTGGATGAAGGCAAAAAAAGCATGGCAAGCTACCTGAAGAATTACTCGCCAATGCCAGGCGTATTTGTTAACGGAAAAATGGAAGATATTCAGTTTGATAAAATTCAGCTAACCAATCAGGCCATTATAGCTTTCATCAAAATAAACGGAACAGTGAATGTCTCAGTTAACGGACTTAAATAAAAAAAAGCAGTGTAAAATTACACTGCTTTTTTCTTTTTAGAATACATTCGATAAATCAAATATCCTATTATCAATACGAGTAAATATGGAATCACCATTAGATAAACAATCCCATCATTTACTGCTTCAGCTTTTTTAATATTAGAATCTCCACCTAACGCAGCACGACACATCGCACATTGGGCATTAACTGAAATTCCAATTAAAAAAATACAAATCCCAAGAATGAAACTTTGGAATTTGGAATTTGATTTTTGGATTTTATTTTTAGTGTACATAATAAGGCGAAATCATTAAATAAACCACTACTCCCGTTACAGCAACATACAACCAAAGCGGAAAAGTGATTTTAGCTATTTTTCTATGTCTGTCAAAACGTTGCGCAAGCGCTCTTACATACGTAATTAAAACAAGAGGAATAATCGCAATTGACAGTAAAATATGCGTTATAAGAATAAAGAAATAAATGTAACGCAACGCCCCTTCTCCTCCATACTTTGTAGAATCCGAAGTCATATGATACGCTACATACATAACCAAAAATGCCACCGACAATGCAATTGCAAAAGTCATCAACCTTTCGTGTAATTTTTGGTTTCCCTTTTTAATTGCTAAAACAGCCCAAACCAGTACTACAGCTGTAATACCATTTGTAGTTGCATAAATAGGAGGTAAAAAAGATAGGGGCTCTACATTAACTCCAAAATCTTTTAATTTAACTCCAAACAAAATTGCTACAACAACAGGGATTATTATTGAAACCGCAATAATAAATTTGCTAAATTTTTTCTCTAAAGTATTATCTTCCATTTTTATTCTGCTAATAAAATTTTAATGTCTTCTTGAATATCTCTTACTCCTTTTTTATCTAGACCATCATAATAAATATTCGGATTTCCGTATTCATCTTTTCTGCAGCGGATATTTCCATCTTTATCAATTAAAGCAAACAAACCAGAATGCTCAAATCCACCGCTTACTTTATCATTTTCTCCTGCATAAAGATTAAAGCCTTTATTAGACAAATCCATAATTACGTTTCTGTCTCCAGTCAAGAAATTCCAATTAGAAGACTTTACTCCAAGTAATTTTGCGTGATCTTTTAAAACCTGTGGCGTATCATGTTTTGGATCGATTGTAATCGAAACAATTCCGAAGTTCGGATTTCCGAAAAAGGTCTTTTCTATCTCCAGCATACTCATATTCATCTTTGGACAAATTGATGGGCAAGTTGTGAAGAAGAATTCCAAAACATATACTTTTCCTTTATAGGTTTCATTTGAAACTTTAACATTATCTTGGTTTGTCAATTCGAATTTTGGCGCTGGGCCAATTGTCAAAAGTTTAGCTTCTTTGGAAGATTTTGCTCCAACATTATCCAAACGGTTTCCTTTTACTACGTCCCCGTTTTTAATTCTATCAACAATTTTAGGTACGGCGTAAATCCCAAAAATCAGAATGACAAAAGAGATCCCAATATATGATTTGTTCTTAAACATTATAAATGATTATTAAAGTTGCTTTGTAGCGTTATGATTCTTCTTTAAAGCGGCGCGGTATTCATAAAGGATAATCTTAAAGTCATCCAGCATTTCATTGCTTAACTCGGACGGATGAAAAGTATCGTAGCCTTCTTTGTATTCTTTAGGATCCTTTCTTCCTCTTAGATTACGTTCTTTATCAATAATATAAACATTGGAAGTTCCAAGATTCTCATTCAGTTTTTCTTTTAAATGTAATCCGTCATAAAATTTCTGAATATCTTCTTTTGACGCAAAAACAAAGTTCCAGTTTTTAACATCTGTAAAAGGAGACAAAGCATCAACAATTTTTTGAGCTTCCGCTTCAGTTCCAGTTGGACACAGCACTACAAACTGAAGATCTTCAAAACCATTATAACGTTTGTAGATTTTTTCGTTTAAGTTGAAATAATTACCTCTATTTTCAAGAATGTTTGTACCAGAAAAACCTAATACAGTAATTTTTTTATCAAGGGAGATTTTTTTTCCGTTTAATGAATTCCAATTTCCAAAATCAGCCACTTTAGGTGTGATTACAGGAAGTGTCGTAAAACTATTTACACCAGAAGCAAAAAATAAATACGCTACAATTGGCAATACAAAAAGTACAAAGAGAACTATATTTTTTTTCATTGTATTAACGGAGAATTATTGAGGTACAAAAATAAAAAAATCCCGATGTTATCGGGACTCTTTTCGAATTAATATCATGTTAAAAATTCCATTTAATAGTAGAATCTTTAAAAACCCCATAAATATAATGTCCTTCTGTTAACAGAATAAACAATAAATATAAAACTAGGAAGATAACAGGAGAAACTACAGACCATCTAAGGCTGCTTTTTTCACCTTCCATGTGCATAAATGCCCATACAATATAATATGCTTTGAAAATTGTAAGGATATAGAAAATCCAGTTTAACAAATTCAAACCAATAAAATGAGTAAATTCTAATGATGCAGGTTTGTAGATACCTAAGATAACTTCAATTGTAGTTACTACTGAAAGCAATCCGAAAACAAACCAGATTCTTTTTGTATTTGATACGTGCTCGTGTGACATAATAATTAAATTCTAAAATTAAACTAGGTAGAAAACTGTAAATACAAATACCCAAACTAAATCTACGAAGTGCCAGTATAATCCAACTTTTTCTACCATCTCGTAGCTTCTTCTCTTCTCGTAAGTACCTAATAATACATTAAAGAAAATAATGATATTGATGATAACTCCAGAGAATACGTGGAATCCGTGGAAACCTGTAATAAAGAAGAAGAAATCAGCAAATAATTTATTACCGTACTCGTTTCTAATCAAGTTAGCACCTTCTACTACATATTTAGCACTAGCTAAATGTTTTTCAGATTCTTCTCTTGATAAGATTGTCTTTTTCTTTTTATCTGTAAGTTTTTCTGTTCTAATTAAAATTTCAGGATGAGCTTTAAAACCAGCCTGAACTTCAGCAACTGTGTAAGTAGGAAGAGTCTGAGCATCTTCCATAAACCAAGTTGATTTGCTTCTTGTTAAAGCTTCTCTTTGCTCTGGCAATTTAACAGCAAAATCAGCTAAAGCTACTCTTTTACCATCTTTATCCACAAATTGAAGTAAACTTCCTCCAACTGTTTCAACTGCTCCATATTCTCCTTTAATGAAGTTTTTCCATTCCCAAGCTTGAGAACCAACGAAAATTAAACCTCCAATAATAGTTAAGAACATATAGATTGCAACTTTTGTCTTTTTCAATTGGTGTCCTGCATCAACAGCTAATACCATTGTCACAGAAGAAAAGATCAAAATAAAAGTCATTAAAGCTACATAATACATTGGAGCCGCAACACCATGCATAAATGGGAAGTGAGTGAACACTTCATCAGCCAAAGGCCAAGTTTCGATAAATTTAAATCTAGAAAAACCATAAGCTCCTAGAAATCCAGAGAATGTTAAGGCATCTGATACGATAAAAAACCACATCATCATTTTACCATAACTTGCTCCTAAAGGCTCATTGTGACCGCCTCCCCAAGTTTTTTCGTCGTTGTTTGCAGTAGTAACTGTCGCTCCCATAAAAGATATTCGTTAAAAAGTTCCCAAATTTACGTTTTTTTCTTATTTAAAGAAATATAAAAATAAAAATAAATATACCCATAATAAATCCAAAAAGTGCCAATACATCGCACCTAGCTCTATCCCAAGAGTTTGAGTCGAATTGTATTTTTGTTTAAAATGATTATAAATTATAATTAAAAGTGAAATTAATCCGCCAGCCAAGTGCAACAAGTGTGTAACTGTCACCACATAAAGGAAAGTTGTAGTAATCGAACTACCTTCTCCTGTAAAGTAATACCCTTCAGTAACGATTTGTCCAAATCCTTTGAATTGCAATACCACAAATAAAACCCCTAAAGCTAAAGTTCCAAGAAGCAATCCTGTAACTGCGCTTCTATTGTCTTTCTGAATAGCTTTTTTTGCCAAGTGAAAAGTAACGCTACAAGCAATAATTACTGCTGTACTCCAATAGAAAGCAGAAGGAAGTTCAAAATTCTTCAACCAGTCTGCTCTTGATTTACTTACTACAAATGCGCTTGTCAAACCAGCAAACATCATGGTCATACTAACCATTGCGAAAAGCAGAATCAGTTTTGCTGATTTTGATTTTCTTACTTGTTCTTCATTTGTTTTTAATGTCATTTCCATAACTATCTTAAAAATTTATCTACTATAAATACAATCTGCAGAAGTGAGATGTAAGAAACACTCACCAGCATTAATGTTCTCGCAGCTTTTGGAGTTCTCAGCTTATACAAACGAACTGCATAAAAAAGCATCCAAATCCCCAACAGAAACACTAAAACCGCTGCAATTGGAGAAATAAACAATTGTCCCGTAAAACCTAATACTGGTAATAACGAAGCTATAATAAGCCAAATTGTATACAATATGATTTGCAATGCTGTCCCTTTATCTTTTTTACCTGTCGGAAGCATAAAAATTCCTGCTTTCTCATAGTCTTCATATAAAAACCATCCGATAGACCAAAAGTGTGGAAACTGCCAAAAAAATTGAATTAAAAATAAAGTTCCTGCTTCAATACCAAATTCGCCTGTCGCCGCTACCCATCCCAACATGAACGGAATCGCACCAGGAAAAGCTCCAACAAAAACAGATAACGAAGTTACTGTTTTTAATGGCGTATAAATACTTGTGTATAAGAATATAGAAATTGCAGCAAACATTGCTGACTTCGCGTTTATCGTATAAAGAAGCGCAATGCCAACAATAGTAAGCAGGCTCGCCACTAACAAAGCCACTTTAGGAGACATGCGTCCTGAAGGAACTGGACGATTTTTAGTACGATCCATTAAAGAATCGATATCTTTTTCTATTACTTGATTGAAAGCGTTTGAAGCTCCCACCATACAGTAACCGCCAACTGCCAAAACAGCTAAAACACTCCATTTAAAAGGATGATCAGCATCTACTCCCAATAAATATCCAGCAATAGAAGAGAACAAAACACTAATAGCCAAACCCGCTTTAGTAATCTCCTTAAAATCTAGAAATATTGATTTGATTGATAATGTATTTTTTGCAGCGTTCAATACCGTTGTATTTTGTGTATTTTTTTTGAGTGGTGCAAATGTACAAATTAGATTGTAGAATATTAACCTATAAAAATAGATTTTTTTCAATAAAACCTTTACAAATTAAGATCTCAGCATTCTTTAACACTATTATTTCGAAAAATCTTATTAAAAAGACTAGTAATCGAAATACCAGTTAAAAATATCTGAACGTAAACCAATACTAAACCAAGTGGTACTTTGTTTAAAAGTTGTCGCTGTTTCTTGAGTCGGGTCAAAATTTCTGTAGATTAAACTTCCAAACAATTTCAAATTTGTCATTGGGTTAATTAAATATCCTCCTTGAATATCAGCAATAAAAACATTAGTTTTATTTCCTTGTCCAATTTTGACACCTGTATCATAAGGACGTTTTACATCATAGCTTTTATAAATATTTCCGCCATAGTTATATGAGTCTGTAGCGGTATCAAAATCTAAGCCTCTTGTGCCAACAGTCAGTTTGGCATCGGCAAGCCAGCGCCCTTTATGATATCTTGCAATTGCAATAAGTTCTTTAAAATTACCTCCCCATTGGTGTCCAACACTCTGATTGTTGTGTCCGTAATTTGTAATAACGGCACTGTGCGAGTATACATAAGGACGCACTCGGTTGTACTCAACCTGCACTAACAAATCTTTTACATTAAATGCATTAAAGTATTTTGCTCCAAACTGAAATCCAAATTTGTTTTTCCAGCTTTGATTTCCTGCCCCAACATCAGAAACAGAAAACTCATCAATCAAAAACTGCGAATACAGATTTATACTATTATTCCATTTGTATTTACCTGTAATTCCTAAAAGCGCGTTTCCACTTTTAGATGAAGAACCAAATTCTACCGCTCTATAGAAGATGATCGGATTCACAAAATTAGCATCAAAACCTCTGTTATTAGTATTTGTCCAAACTACAGATTCAAAAAACCCTAAGTTTACTCTATTGGAAACATTCCAGCTCAAATAGTGATTGGCCATGAATTTTGTTGCGTAAGTCTTTTCGGCCGTTACTTCTGGACGAACATCTTTCATCCACATATACGTATTGGTGTATTTGATTTTCCAGAATTTGGTATTCAGTTTAAAATATGGATACGGACTTGCTCCATCACTTTCTAACAAAGAACGATAACCGTCACCAATAAAATTTCTTCCGTAACCCAATTGAAAATCAAATATTTTTCCTGGTGCGAAAGTAATATTCGCTTCCGCTAAAGGAAAATCGTAAGCATCTGTTTTGAATCTTTTTGCAATTCCAACTCCTGGAATGATCGCTGGATTTCCTCCTGATGGCTTAATAGATTCAGCATAATCATTAAAATACCCTGCAAATCTTCCTTGGCTTTCAAAAAATGTAGCAGTAAAGTTGATTTGTTTTCCCAAACCCCCTCTAAAATTAAGAGCTCTGGTATTTACGTAAGTGTAAGAAGCATCCAAATCTGAAGCTTTACCCATTTGTAAATCTAGAATCGGATTTAAGGCAAACCAATAGTCTTCTCCCTGGATCTGCACTAAATTTTCATTCCACCATTTTCTTCCTAACCAAGTCGATGTCTTTTTCTGCAACGATTCATTCACTGCTCTCAAATTATAATACTTTGAAACCTCAGCATACGTATATGGCTTAGAAGCTGTATGGTTATTGCTTCCAACTTGATTCATCTCTGCATCAAACTGAGCATAATAACTATGCGAAAAAGGAATATTTAAATGACTTTCAAATTCTGGATTATTGTATTTTTTGTATACAATACTATCCAATTCTGTCATTGGTTTTTCGGCTGGTTTTAAAATTTCTGCCGCCGCCTGAGCTTCTGCTTCAAGCTGTGCCGCACTTTTTAGCGGAATATCGATAGAAATTGTATATTTAGAATACGTTGGTTTTCCGTTGTAAGTTGAAGGTTTTATTTTTGGAAATGTCCCAAAAACCCTTTTAGCTTCTTCAGACAATTCTTCTGTTTCTGCAGAGACATAAATTACTTTAAATTCTCCTTCTGCATTTACTTCAAAAAGTAATTTTACTGCCCCTTTATAATTGCTCTGTTTTAATTTTTCTGGCACTTGAAAATTGTTAAAAACAAAATCTTGAACTTCTTTATAAAAACAGGTTTCTAATTTTTTACTATCTAAATTTTCGCAGTTAGGAAAAACTGGAAACATTTCTGCCGTAAAACCGGGTTGAACTGAAGAATTGCCATTTTGCTGAGAAAAAACAATAGAGAATGAAAAAATTAAGACAAGGGACAAAAAAAACTTATTCACTTAAATTTGGGGTATTTATTTAATATTGATTTGGGGAAATTTCTCCGTTAGCAATTGCTTTCGCAGCCGAAGTTCCGATACGTTTTACTCCTAAACGAATCATCTCAGCCGCTTCTTCAAACGAACGGACTCCGCCGGCAGCTTTTATTGAAAGCGGCGAAGCATTTTCGAGCATCATAATTATTGCTGGAACCGTTGCTCCATTCGGAAGGTCATTTTCTGTTTTGTAAAAACCAGTAGAAGATTTTACAAAAACCGATTCAAAATCATCTTCTTTAAAATTAGATACTACAACATGTTTTATTAAGGCAGATAACTGAATAATTTCTTTATCTGTTAAGGCTGCAACTTCAATAATCCATTTTACTGTTTTATCGTTTGCCAGTCCAATTTGTGTTCCGATCAGGATTTCTTTTTTTACTAAATCGAGATCGCCATTTTTGAATGCTTCGTAATTACATACAAAATCTAAATCATCTGCTCCGTTAGCAATGGCTTCATTTGCTTCTTTAATCTTCTCTTCTAGGCTTGACTTTCCTTCAGGAAAATCGATTACGGTTCCAACTAACAAAACGGAATTGGCTTCTACAATCATTTCTTTTGCCATTGCCACATATTCCGGGCGAATCATAATCAGCTTGAAACCTTCTTGAATTGCTTCGGCAATTGCATTTTTGACCACAATAGTATTTTCTGCTTCCGAAAGACCAGCTTGCGATGCAGTTTTTAAATACGTAGAGTCCAAATATTGCTTTACATTCATTATGATTAAAGTTGCAGGAAACCAGCACAAAAGTACATTTTATATTGAAAAAACATAGCTTTTTAACTGCTTGATTTTCTTGTAATAAAAAACCCACCGAAGTGGGTTTTATAATTATATTTTATCGATTTGCTTTTTAAATCCTATTGCAGAGAAAACTGCCACAACTGCTCCAAGCGCATTTGCTAAAACATCTGTAACATCTGAAGCTCTTGTAACTGTAAGAGCACTTTGGAGAATTTCGATTGTGATTCCAAAAAAGACAGAAAATATAAAAGAAATCAAATACGCTTTATAATCGTCCGCATCTTTTCCTTTTAATTCTTTTTTGAAAAATAAAATCCATGAAATTGTAAATCCAAAATGAAAACAGAAATGGACAATTTTATCAATACTTGGAAAATTAACCGCTGGTATATTACTAGAATCTGTAAGACAAAAATAAGTAATGATTCCAGAGCAGATAATTGCCCAAATTAATAAGAGTTGTTTAGGCACCGATTAAATTTTTATAAGCTTCATCAGACAATAAAGAATCTATTTCTGATGCATCAGCAATTTTTATTTTAATCATCCATCCAGCTCCGTAAGGATCTGAGTTTACTGTCTCAGGAGCACTTTCTAAATCGTCATTAAAAGCAATGATTTCACCTGTTAATGGCAAGAATAAATCAGAAACTGTTTTTACAGCCTCAACAGTTCCAAAAACCTCATCTTTTGAAAGTGTCTGATCTAAAGTTTCTACTTCAACATACACGATATCTCCTAACTCTTTTTGTGCAAAATGAGTGATTCCCACTGTTGCAACATCACCTTCGATGCTAACCCATTCGTGATCTTTTGTGTACTTTAAATTTGCTGGTATGCTCATAATAGTTGTGTTTGAAAATTGATTGTTTAAAATTTAAGCCACAAATGTAATAATCTTCTAATAAAATCTAGTTTAGAAACTCAAATTTAATTTCCGAAATTATAACGAAGTGTGAAACCTGATCTGATATTCGTTAAAGGGAAAGAAGTCGAAATAACTGCTTTCGAAAACGAATGGTCATAATAGAATATTGCTGTTAAGTTTTTACTGAATGCATAATCTGCCGTCAATTTCAACGTCCAGATATTCTGTCCTGCTGCCAGCTGATTATTATCGTAATCTAAATAGCGAACCAAAGTTTCGTTATTTCTATATGAAAAATCAGCTTTAATATTGATATCGCTCTTAATAATTCCAGTTGGATTATCTGCCAATCTTGATGAAATGATTACATCTTTAAAACGGTATCCTACCCCTACAACGTATTCTACTCCTCTTACTTCGGTCAATAAATTATTGTCAAAACTCATAGACAAAGCACGGTCTTTTTTAACTTCTGTCAATAAACGGAATGAATTCTTCAACTCAAAATCAACTCTAAGAAGCGGACTAAACTGTTCTACTAAGTTGACATTAGACATTATGGTTTTATTGAAGAAGTTCGTATTTACATCTTGGCCCGTTGGATTTTCATAATAATCAAAATTAGATCTAAACTGGCTAATCGTATATGACGCTCTATAATTATGCTGTAAAGAAAAACGTCTAAAATGATCTTTGAAATATTTATAGCGCATTAATCCATTATACTTCACATTCCAGTTCGGAATAGGGAAACTTCTAAAAATACCTGTTGAACTCTTTTCCGCATCTGCTCCTGTATAAGCCGCCATAAATGAAGGCAGTAAAACTGCTTGATTGCTTTTTGAGAAACCAATTGGATATCCTTCATTGGCTACATATATTTTATAATTAGGATCTGTTTCTGCCGGAATAGGATTATTTGCGTCTCCATATCTCGGAATTTCTCCGCCACCATAATGCTGTTCTGCCAAACGGTTTGCAATAACCAAACGATTGCTTCTAAAATCATCAAATGCAGACGATTCAGTTTCTGTACTTGTTGAAAAAGCCGTTTTAATTAATACGGTCGAAATAGAAAACATTCCGTACGTATATGGAGACAACGGCACATATTCATTTGTTGCAGGATCTACACTATATTGTTCTGATGAATTTTCAGAATAAGCACGATCCATGGCCAAATCAATTTTTAAATCTGGCAGTAAATCTACGTTTGCCGTTACTTTCAACAGTTTGTTGCTTACCTGCGTAAAGTTTTGGTTAAAATTCTGATAGCTGGTTAGCCATCCGTTTTTAGCCGCTTCAAAACGCACATCATCTTGGCTACCGAAAACGAATCCCAAAGAAGGTTTAGATGTACCAAAGAAACCTACACCAGGAATGTAACCTGGTAAAACTGTTCCGCTGTTTTTGGTATAGTTAATCTGAACGTTTTTAATACTTGTCAACACTCCTATCAAACCATCATAAAACGGGTTACTGCTTGTAACTGGTTTAGCCGTGTTTACAATTTTCTCACCTGGCTTTGGCGGCGCAGCAGGTTTTGCTTTTGCTGGTTTTGAACCTGGTGTTAGACCTAAATATTTATACAGCGTATTCATATTTAATGTCGTAGAGAAAGTGTTCGAATTTGCATTTTGAACTGTATTTCCTAAGTCCCAAGACACTCCATTTTCGTCAACATATTGCGAAAGCGCAGTTGATGATCTCTGCCAGTTATAATCGGCTGTATAAGAATAAGTCGCTTTTACAAAACTAAATATTGGAATTTTATTAATTGGAATATCATAATTCAAAACCAATTGCTGTAAATGCTGATTTGGTATACCAATGTCAAAATAATCATCCCAGATATTAAAATCTTCTTTTGGCGTATTATCGTCATTCAAGAAGTTTCTAACAATATTGTTTGATGCTGCTGTATAGTTCAGCTTTAATGATTTTGTCAAATTAAACCCAAATCCATATTGATAATTAAATGCAAAATTTCTTCTATAAAGCGGATCAAGTCCAATGCCCTGAACGTCTTCAACTTGTCTATATTGCTGACGGTTGCTTTGTCTTAAAATATTAGTATTAAACGAAACATTTGAAGGAAGATAATTAAAGTTAAAGTCACTCAGCATTTTCCAATAATCACTTTTTTTCATGAACTGGGTTTGCTTAAACGGCACCACCTCCTTTGGCTGGAAAGTATAAGCATAGTTTACAGCTGTATTAGATTGTTCGTCATTGTAATTTTCAACTTCATAATCATGTCTTTCTACCTGATTGTACGATTGAGAAAAAGTAAAGTTTTCCACATCATAAACATGCGGTTTTTTCTCTGGCGCTCTATCTTTTCGTACTCCAATAAAATTGATGCTTTTACGCTTAGTGTAATCAACTGCACGTGTTCTAATATTTTCTTTTTCTGCTGGATCTGTAGTTTCTTTAATCAATTGATCTAACTTGATATCCTGATTAAATGGATCGTATTCTGGCGTAATAACTTCTTCTCCAATTGCATAATTGAACGGAAGATTAATACCCCATTTTGGAGGCAGCAACTTTCCTAAATTTATATTGGTTACAATGTTATACTGCTGAATATCTTCACGGTCTCTTTCGTTTGCCCCCTGTTCCAGAGAACCAAAACCAATCGTGCTCTTTTTACCAGACGCAGACAATGTCATTAAGTCGGCCATATTGGTATCTACATTCAATAATGCAGCCATACCACCCTTGTTTTCTAAGTCTGACATACGAAGTTCGTTAAACCAAACTTCTCCCATAATATCTTTATGATTAGCCGCACTTTTTACTCCGACCATTAAATTTCGAACTAAACCAAAGTTTGGATTTCCTTTAATACCCAATGTTAATTTACCATCTTGGTCACCGCCTTCAACATCGGGATCTCGATCTGGATAATAAATCCCATTTATATCTCTTTTTGGCGAATTGATATCGATATTCATTCCTAAAATCTTCATTCTTGTCAATAAAGACAAAGCTAAATCAATATTATTTTCTTTTAGCCAAACCTGATCTGCACTGATGGTACAAGATCCGCCTGTTCTTGTTACTTTTAATGGAATCTCTACCTGATAAAAGTTTTGCGTAAAGTCGTTACCAAAACGAAGAAATCCGATCATTTCATCATCTAAAAGCTGAGTTTCATTTGGAAGCGATTCTGCGTGAAGGAACATTTTCAGCTTTTTGTACTGACGCATATCAACACTTACATTCTTGAAAACCGCTCTAGAATCTTGATATTCTAATCCTGTACCTCCAATTCTAACTGCTAACGACTGCTCATTTTGATTAATGATTGTATTGTTATTGTACAATTGTTCTCTTTGAACTCCTGGCGGAATAACATAGTTTACAGGACATTTGGTTCCATTTTCCTGAATGTTTACCGCTGCGACATCAAATTGGGTTCCATCATCATCTGGATTAGTGTCGTTTGCATCTAACGTCCCTGTGTATTTTCTCCATTCTCCTCTAACTAGATCTAAAGCTCCAAAACGAACTGTCATTTGATCATTAAATCCAGTCATAAACATACGCATGAAACGAATCGATCTAAAGTCTGTAATATTTCCTATGGTATTTTGAGGTTTAGAAACTGGAATCTTAAATTGAATCCATCTTGCATTGGTTGAACCTCCATTCGGAAGTTCTACGTTTTGAACGTCTCTAATATCCGTAATGTAATTTTCTCCAACTTGCATTCCCGGTCTCATATCAATACTGTATTCATAATACGCATTGATTGTACTCATGGTATTGTCACGATTAATATCTTCAACATCTGGAAGAGTTGTCGAACCACGGTTCGGATCATCAACACTTACTGCAGAGTTTCCTTCTGTTCCGTTGTATCTTTTATATCGCTGTAAAACGCCTCCTTCTGTATTTAAGAAGTATTTATAGTTATCCGCCGCAGGATCTTCTTCTCCTGCATAGTTGGTATAAATCGATGCTTCTTTTGCATCTGGCAAACCGTCTAAACCGACATCTTGATTCTTACGATTGTCTGGATTGGTATCAAATGCATAAATCAAGGATTGAGATGCTGGCACGTCTCCCCAAATTGGCTGAGGGTTTACCATAATTTGATCTGGTCCTAAACCATTTTCGTATTGTTTTCTTCCGTCTTTTAAAACGTCTTCGGAAACTTCACCTAAATTGAAATAGATTTTTCCGTTGTTAGTTGGCAGTGCTTGTCCAGTACCAACATAAGGATCAAGAACCCAAAACTGAATATATTCAACATTCCCCTGCTCAAAGTTAGTAGAGTTTAGCGCACGCATAATTCCACCAAAATTGGCAGATGGATTACCTAAAGCAAAATCAGGGTTGTTATTATATGGTCCTCTATCTGATGGATAATAGGTTAAATCCAAAGTATTAATCACCTGAATCTGTCCTTGTGCAATATCTGTATTTGGATAAAGCTCTTTACTATAAATTCTTCTAGTTGTATTTAAAGATAAATCATCATTTGAAATTCCAGATGGTTTTGAAGTATAAAAAATCGGGTCAATACTATACCAAGACAACTTAGCACGTTTGTAACCGTACTCTAGTGTATTTGAATTAGCGTTAAAAGTGTTATCGTTAGCCGAATTAATAAATGGTGTCGAAGCCAGACTCCAAGCATAAGCAGATCTCATATCGATCGTAGTCTGAGTTCCTTCAAAATCATCAATATAAATAGTAGCCTCGCCTTCGAAATCACTTGCTTTTGGAGCGTCTGGCTTCAAAAATGCAATTTCCCCACGAATCGAAAGATTAGAAGGAACATCCGTATCTATATTGGGCAATTTATTGGCTAATCTTGTTAAAAAAGGAACTTCTGTTGAGTAATTTCCATTAAAACCAAAAATGGTATTATTTACAGATTCTTGTCCGTAGCTTGATTTTTGAGTAAAAGGACGCTCTGTCATTTTTAAGAAAGTACCTCCAACAACAAACTTTTCAGAGATTTTATGTTCAATATTGAATCCCATGAATCGTCTTGTCTGTTGTCCAAAAATTGAATTGTTCTCTAACGAAACCTCAATTGGAGTATTAGAAGCTTGAAGTGACGGATCTAATATCTGTACTCTTCCTAATTGATAATCGACACTATAATCTATACCTTCTACCAAAACTCGTCCTGCAGCTGTTACAACCACAGATCCTTGAGGCACGTTGAAGGCGCCAATAGGAATTCCATTACTTCCAGAAGATTTATACTTACCTCTTAATAAGAATTTGTTTTTATCGCTATCCTGCAAAGCCCCCGCCTGAGTGTTTCGATACATATTTCTAAACACATACTTTCTCTGGTTTGGGTTGTATGTACTTGGATCATTATAATTTTCACCAGTTCCTGTGTTTAATTTTCTAAATAAAAGTTCTCCAAAAGGTTCTTTTGTCGTAAAAATAATTCGTGCGTTCTGTACATCTACAGTTACTCCTGGCACATAATCAAAGAATCCGTCTCCTCCGGTCTGCGGGTCATTATTGTAATTTAAACGGTCAAGATTAAAAACATTCAATAATGGCGTTTGATCTAATTTATCATCTGGTGCAGGATTTGGAGGGAAAGAGCTTCCTTGAACCGGCGTAATATAATTGATTGGAGATGGATCTGTATAAAGAATATTAAGTCTGAAATCTTCTTGTTTGATTTGGTAGGCTTGTGGAATTTGATAGACGTTTTTCATCATCAAGTTCCAAACCGGATTCTGTACGTTTGTCAAACTACTTTTCAGCATTTTCAAAACCAAACTCTGTGTTATAATAGCTTGATTTCCATTATTATTTCCTGTAACTACCGTTCCATCGACACCATCACTACCAAATTCCCCAACTTGGTACACTTTTCCTCCAACCGTATATTCAAATGCAACTGCCAAAATCTCATCATTGGCCAAGCGTTGCTGTAAAGAGATATAACCCAATTGTGGATTAAAAGTATATTCTTGCGTCGTTAATTTTCTAGCATTTTCTAGAACAGAATAATCTGTGCCTTCATTTGTATTCGCATTATTAAATCCAGATTTTGCAGTTACAATTTCTCTAATGTTAGAATTTAAATAGCTTCCTGGTTTTCCAATTGCTGCAGGATCGTATTTATTATTGGTATTGTCTGTTGGAGAATCTATAGGGTTATTAAAGAAACCTGTTGGATCTGTAATTACAACCACTTCGTCATCTGGAACTCCAGAAACCTGACCTTCTCCTAAATCCTGAAGTGCAATAATATTTCTTAAGTTGTTATTTCCTGTTGTGATTCTGTTTTGCTTATTGGTTACCCAAACTTCAATCCTTGTAACTTGAACACGGCTGTCGATTAATGGATAATTTTTTAGCGAAGCATCATACTTATTTCTAAAGTATTGCGATAAGAAGAAATGTCGGTCATTATCATAATCTAAAGCAAATAAATCAAAGTTTTGCACGGTTCCGCCACCTTCTGCGACTATACTTTTGGTTTGAGACTTTTGTTCTGAGAAAACTCCAGTAACAGTTGTCTTACCAAATTGCAGCTGCGCTTTAACCCCAAATAAACTTTGCGCACCTCGAATAAGTGTACTGTTTAAAGGCATGCTGACGTTACCTACCTCAACTTTCTGAACAATGTCGTCTTCTGAAGGCGTATACGCCAGTTTAAATAAGTTCTGAAAAGCAAACGTTGATTGTGTATCGTAGTTGGCATTTACTTCAAGACGAGTTCCAATTTTACCCATCAAACTCATACTGATCCTTTGATCAAAATCAAAAGTGAGTGAAGATCTGTTTCTTGGAGAAAATGAAGGATTATCTTGTTTCGTATATCGCAAACCCAAGTCCATTTCTACTGATCCTGTGGGTTTTACATCTATAGTATTACTTCCAAAAATACTTTCGAACAAACTCGAATTGATATAATATCTTGGCAATAAATCTTTTTTGGCAGCTTCGGCACCAGCTTTTTTGCCATCAATGGCATCTGATTTTTTTCTAAAATAATTTCGTCTAGATTCTTTTAGAACTAAATCTTCGTATTCTTTTGGCGTTAAAATTAAAGGGTAATTGATAGAAAAACCATCTACAGAAGTGGTGTAAATATAACGATCTGTAATAGGATCGTACTTATATGCCGAAAGTACACTTGGAGGATCTTCGAGATCTATCTTACCTACTGAAAACTGAGTTTTAGTTGTATCTTGAGTTACCGGTGTAACCTGTGCACGCAAAACATTACCGCAGAGCAATACCAGCAACAAAATACAAATTTTACGCATAGAATTCTTTTATATAAAATGAAAATTATAAGCTTTTTAAAGCCTTTTTGATAATTGTTTCAGCAGTAGCTTCAGGATCTTCTTTTACGATTCTTTCTACCACTTTTTCAGAAGCTTTTCGCACAAAACCTAGAACTTCTAGAGCAGATAACGCTTCATCTCGATTTCTATTGTTTTGAACAGCAAAAACTTCATCTATATCATACAATTTAACAACTTTTTCCTTTAAATCAAGTATAACCCTTTGTGCTGTTTTGTTTCCAATCCCTTTGATAGACTGAATTATACCTACATCTCCAGATGCAATGGCATTTATAATTTGCTTTGGCTCTATAGACGAAAGCATTGTTCTTGCGATTCCAGCTCCGATTCCTGAAACAGAAATCAGCATCCTGAAAATTTCACGCTCGGTTTTTTCGGCAAAACCATATAAAGTATGCGCATCTTCTTTAATTTGAAGATGCGTATACAATTTTATATTTTCAGAATTTGGAATTAAAGAGAAGGTATGCAGCGATATATTCACCTGATAACCAACCCCTCCACAATCAATTACAACCTCTGTAGGATTCTTTTCTACTAATCTCCCCTGCAAATGTGCTATCATAAATATAGTTTATTAGTATCAAATATAACAAAAATGCCATAAAACTACGACAAATTTGTTCAATCCTTGTAAGAACGTTTTATTGTGTTATTTTATTCTTTTTAATTTCTTTTTCCTGTGCATCAATAACAGCAATTGCTGCCATATTCACCATTTCTTCAACGCTAGCACCTAATTGGAAAATGTGAACTGGTTTACCCATACCCATCATAATAGGTCCAATTGAGTTCACTTTATACAATTCTTTTAATAATTTATAAGTGATATTTGCTGACTCTAAATTAGGGAAAACCAATGTATTTACTTTTTTTCCAGCTAATTTAGAAAATGGGAATTTCTCTTGAAGCATTTCTGGATTCAAAGCAAAATCTGCCTGAATTTCTCCATCAACAATTAATTCTGGATGATTTTTATGCAAGTAAGCTACAGCTTCTCTCACTTTTGATGCGCTCTCACTTGTTGAAGAACCGAAGTTTGAGAATGAAACCATTGCAATAACTGGCTCAATTCCGAACATTTTTGCTGTTTTTGCCGTCATAATCGCAATATTAATCAAATCTTGTGCAGATGGATTAATGTTGATTGCTGTGTCAGACAAGAACATTGGTCCGCGAGATGTAAGCATCATGTTTGCAGTTGCAATAAGTGAAGCGTTCTGTGCTTTTGGAATTAATTGCATCATAGGTTTTACAACAGAAGGATAACTTCTTGAGTGCCCTGTTACCAATGCATCTGCCTCTCCTTCATTAACCATCATGGCTGCAAAGTAGTTTCTTTCACGCATGAATTTTTCTGCATCCAGTTTAGAAACGCCTCTTCTTCCTCTTGTTTCCCAGAATGATTTCGCAAATCGGTTACGTCTTTCTACTTCTTCATCTGTTTTAGGATCAATGATTTCAAGATCAGCATCAAAACCTAATTCTTGTTTCAATTCTAAAATCACTTCTTTGTTTCCTAATAAAATTGGGAATCCGATTCCGTCTTCGTAAACAATTTGAGCTGCTTTTAAAACGTTTAATTGATCTGCCTCTGCAAAAACAATTCTTTTCGGATCTAATTTAGCACGGTTTGTAATCAAACGCACCATTTTGTTATCGTTACCCATACGTTCGCGCAATACATCTTCATAAGCTGCCCAATCTGTAATAGGATTTTTTGCTACTCCAGATTCCATTGCTGCTCTTGCAACTGCAGGCGCTACAACAGTAATCAATCTAGGATCGAATGGTTTAGGAATGATATATTCTTGTCCAAAACCAAGTTTTGTTGCACCATAAGCTACGTTAACTTGTTCTGGAACCGGTTCTTTTGCCAAAATAGCTAAAGCTTTTACGGCCGCCATTTTCATTTCTTCGTTGATTTTTGTCGCTCTTACGTCTAGTGCTCCTCTAAAAATATAAGGGAAACCTAATACGTTATTTACCTGATTAGGAAAATCTGAACGTCCCGTAGCCATAATAACATCTTTACGAGTTTCTACGGCCAAATTATAGTCGATTTCCGGATTTGGATTTGCCATTGCAAAAACAATCGGATTGTTTGACATTGTCAATAACATTTCTGGCGAAAGAATATCTCCAGAAGATAATCCGATGAAAACATCAGCACCTTTTACGGCTTCGTCTAAAGGAATTTTAGCTCCGTCGATAGCATATTTTAATTGTAAATCTGAAAGTGCTGGATTGTCTTTTGTTAAAAGTCCTTTACTGTTGTACATTAAAATGTTTTCTACTTTTACTCCAAGTGACACATATAAATCTGTACAAGCAATTGCAGCAGATCCTGCACCAGAAACTACCATTTTTACATCTTCAGCTTTTTTTCCTGCCAATTCAAGTGCATTGATTAAAGCAGCAGAAGATATAATTGCTGTTCCGTGCTGATCGTCGTGCATAACTGGAATATCCAATTCTTCGATCAATCTTCTTTCGATTTCAAAAGATTCTGGAGCTTTAATATCTTCCAGATTGATACCTCCAAAAGTTGGAGCAATATTTTTTACAGTCTGAATGAATTCTTCAACATTTTCTGTATCAATTTCGATATCAAAAACATCAATGTCTGAGAAAATTTTAAACAATAAACCTTTTCCTTCCATTACAGGTTTTCCTGCTTCTGGACCAATATTTCCAAGTCCTAAAACAGCTGTACCGTTTGAAATTACGGCTACTAAATTTCCTTTTGCTGTATATTTATAAACGTCTTCTTTATTTGCTGCGATTTCTAAGCATGGTTCTGCAACTCCTGGCGAATAGGCCAATGATAAGTCTCTCTGTGTTGCATATTTTTTTGTTGGAACTACCTGAATTTTTCCTGGAGTTGGTTCTGCGTGATACAGTAACGCTTCTCTTCTTTTACTCTCTTTGTTCATTGTTTTTAGCTTTTATTCTAGCTTACAAAGATATAAGTCTTGTTTTAAAATGGCGTCTTTTTAGCGTTTTCTTTTCCTAAAATCTATTCGAATAAATAAAAAAAGTCCAATAGAAATTGGACTCGTTTGAATTTTTATCGTTTTTAGGTGTGCTTTATTGAGAAATATAAGAATTCAAATGGTTGATTGTGTCTTTTTGAATTTCTATAATTGCCTTCACTACATCGCTGATTGAAATGACTCCAACCACATTTCCGTCTTCTAAAACAGGCAAGTGTCTTATTCTTTTTTCGCTCATAAGTTCCATACAATCTTCAAGATTATCTGAAAGTTTTACTGTAAAAACATGACTTTCCATAATCTCATGAACAAAAGTTTCTTTTGAAGATTTATCTTTCAGTACAATTTTTCGGGCGTAATCTCTCTCCGATAATATTCCTTTTAAAACATTATCATCCATCACTAAAATTGCCCCAATGTTTTTTTCTCCCATAACTTTTAACGCATCATAAACCGTTAAATTGGAGAAAATAGAATAAACATTTCTTCCTTTTGCTTTAAGTATTTGATCTACAGTCATAATGAAAAATTTTTAGATTTATAAAGTTAAAACAAAAACCAACACAATCTGCAACGAAATCGATTTTTTAAAATCATAACCAATTCATTTTAAACATAATACATCAAAATTTAAATTTTCAAAATTATAGTGTAAAGAATGAATTTGTTTAGAATTGTTTTTTGAGGAAAATTAGATTTTTTAACTTTTACCAACCAGAAACTCCTAGCGGAGTTTTTTTCATTTTTATTGACCAATCAAATGTCCCTACGGGACATTATAAATACGGATAAACATTTCCGTTCTACCAATCAGTCACTCCTAGCGGAGTGTTTTTTTCACACATTATATATAATTCGAAACCCACTCCGCTAGGAGTTACTGATTGGTAGAAAAAAAAATAATCCACCACCCATCCATTATCCCGTAGAGATTATTTTTAAACAAAAAACCTTTTCTAAAATTTAGAAAAGGTTTTTTGTAATTTATAAAGAAATGATTTTTACATCGATACAATAATAAACTCGCTTCGTCTATTTTGCATGTGCTGTTTTTCTGTACATTTTACTCCGTCTGCGCATTTGTTTACTAATTGCGTTTCGCCATAACCTTTTGCTGTTAGTCTATCTTCGCTAATTCCTTTTTGGATTAGCCAATTTTTGGTTGACTGCGCTCTTTTTTCTGAAAGAATCTGATTGCTTTCTGACGAAGAACGGCTGTCGGTATGCGAACGAATATCTAGTTTCATGGATGGATATTCATTTAAAAGATTAACCACTTTCATTAATTGCGGTTCTGATGTTTTCTTGATGGTTGCTTTACCCAAATCAAAGAAATTCATAGGCAGGTTTAGCAATTTTGCAATATCTACTCCTACTCTTATAGAACCTACTTTTATAGGGCTGATTGTCGTTTTTTTGATCGCTACAGTTTTTGCCGCAAGTGGCTTAAATACTTTATTTAATGCAATCATTTGAGTAGTTTCTCCTTTTTCTTTAAGGATTGATACCACAACTTCTTTGGCATTATAATCGTTTTTAGCCGTTCTAATGGTGTATTTCTTACCGCATCTTAAATCAGGAAAAATGTAATTTCCTATTTCGTCTGTAGTGATTGTTCCAACTGGATCAAATTTTTCATTAAACAAAGTCAGAGAAGTATTGGGCAATATCTCATTTGTTTCTGCATCGGTAACCGTTCCAGATAAATTTTGTTCGCAGATTAATCTTCTTGTTTCTGTAAATCTGTAAATATCATCTAAACCTAGTCCGTTTTCTCTGTTTGAAGAAAAATAACCGCTTCTGCTTTTACTGTCAATGCTAAAAGCAAAATCGTCTTGTTTGCTATTTACAGGTTCTCCAACATTTAAAACGTCATCAAAAGTTCCGTTTGCTTTTATTCTTGAAGCAAAAATATCTAGTCCACCTAAGCCTGGACGTCCGTCAGAAGCAAAATACAATTCGTTTTCTCCAGAAATGAACGGAAAAGTTTCTCTTCCTTCTGTATTGATTGTTGGCCCAAGATTTTCTGGCGCTCCAAAAGTTCCATCTTGATTGATTTCAACTTTATAAATATCTGACTGACCCAACGTTCCTGGCATATCTGATGCGAAATACAACGTTTTTTCGTCCACACTTAAAGCTGGGTGTGCCGTACTATATTGGTCGCTGTTGAACGGAAGTTCTTTTACATTTTGCCATGTGTTATCGATAAGTTCGGCTTTATATAATTTAAGAAGCGTTACGTTTTTATCATTGCTTCTTCTTTTACCGTCTGTAAAATTATTTCGCGTGAAATACATCGTACGTCCGTCTTTTGTAAAAATCGGACTTGACTCATTGAAATTGTCTTTTTTCCTTTTTACTAAAAGTTCTGGTTTTCCAACGCTTCCGTCTGGCATCAAATCGGCTGTATATAGTCTAGAAAATGATCTGTTTGTCCATTGAAAATTGGATTTCACAACTCCGCCTGTATCGCGCGCAGAAGTAAAAACAATTTTGTTATTGTAAACAACACTTCCGTAATCTGAATATCTAGAATTGACTCCTGCATCGGCTATTTGAAATCGGCCTGAGTTTTCTTTGATATCTTCTAGATAGTTTTTATCACTTCTGATTAAATCTGCTCTTTTTTCTGCACTTGCCTTATGATTGAATTTCTGTAAAATCTCATCAGACTTACGATAATCTCCAGCTGATTTTAATGATTGTGCATATCGGTATAAATATTCAGCATCTTGGTTTTCGTTTATTATAAATAATTGCTCATACCATTTTAATGCGCTTTTGAGTTCTCCATTAAAATAATATGAATTTGCCAAACGCTGAATTATTCCTTGATCGGTAGTCTGCTCAGTTACCAAACTCTCGTAAACTTTTATGGCATCCGCGTAAGCGTACTCTTCGTATTTTTTATCTGCATATTTTATGTTCATGTTTGTGAATGGGTTTTGTGCATTCACATTTGAAATAAAACTAGACAGTAAAAAGATCAAAATTAATTTTATAGCTTTCATAGGTTGTATTAAAAGAATCTTGGGGATATCATTTTATTGTAATTATTGAAGAATTCGAATCTTAAGAAAATCTCGTGAGATCCAGAATTGTATTTTCTCAATTGCGTAGTTTCATGATCGTAACCATAACCGATATACATTCCTTTTGTCACTTGAAATCCTGCCATTGCACTCACAGATGCGCTCCAACGATAAGCAAGTCCTAAAACGAATTTGTCATTGAACATGAAGTTTCCTGAAACATCTACTTGCAAAGGTGCTCCTTCTACCATTTTGGCCATTAAAGCTGGTTTGAATTTTATGTATTCTAAACGATCCAAATTAAATACGTAACCTGCTATTAAATAATAATTGATTTTCTCTTTGAAAATAGCAACATCATTTGAATCATAACGATTTGTTTCTATAAAATTAGGAACCGATAATCCGATGTAAGCTCTGTCTGAATGATAATAAATTCCAGCTCCAACGTTTGGTGAAAATTTATTTTTTAGATTCTGAAATTGCGGGTCATCTTGATCTTCATAGCTCAATTTATTAATATCGATATTGAAAAGATTGGCTGTTCCTTTTATACCAAAAGACAAATTCCATGATTCTGAAGTTGGAATCGTATAAGACAAATCTGCCGATAAAGTATTTTCTACCGTTGGTCCAATTTTATCATTTACCAAAGAAACTCCAAGTCCTAAATCGCTATTTTTTAAAGGTGTATTAACCGAAAACGTACTCGTTTCTGGCGCTCCATCTAACCCAATCCATTGCGTACGATACAAACCAAAAACGCTTAAAGCTCCTCTTGAACCTGCATACGCTGGATTGACTTCGATTGTGTTGTACATGTATTGCGTGTACTGCGCATCTTGCTGCGCATTGGACACAATCGAAAAAAACATAAAAACTAAAATTAACTTTTTCATTTATTAAGTTTTAGAACGGCTTAGCTTTACCTAAGCCGTATTCCATTTTATTTATTAAGGTATAAGTAACCAGATTCTTGGTGAGACTTCTGAGCGCTGTCTTTGTATTTTAAGATATAGAAATACGTTCCAACTGGAAGACCATCTGTTTGTTTGATTGTAGAGCGTCCGTTAGAATATCCAACAAAAACTCTATCATTATTGTTATACTGATCTATACTGAAAACCAAAACTCCCCAACGGTTATAAATTTCAACCGTATTGTCTGGATAACATTCTATTCCTCTGATGTAGAATCTCGCATTCTTGCTGTCTCCGTTTGGAGAGAAAGCATTCATTACTTTAATAGAACATCCGTTTAAGTCCAAGACTGTTGGACTATCTCCGCTATTGCTTGCATCGTCTGACTGATCTTCAACTACAACTCCTCTTTCACTGCTTCCTTTTACGGTTGCCTGATTACTCACACTGCCTCGGTTAATATCTTCTTGAGTGATTTTGTAAATCGCTGTGAAATTCGTTTCATTAGATTCGTTTACACCCAAATTAATTGCTTGTCCTGAAACTACAACTCCTGGTAATGGATCATTTATGGTGATTCCAACTAAAGGCACATTTCCTGTATTGGTTACTGTAAATTTGTATGTAATGGTTTCTCCTGCATTTGCAAAACCGCTCTTATTTTCATCATTGAAAACCGCTGTTTTGATAACCGAAATAGCTGGCACTTCAACAAAAACATTTAATACAGCTGTTGAACAATTTGTACCATTAGCTTTTTCACAAACCTGATAAGTCAACGGATAATTTCCTCCTGGTGTGTTTGGCTTAACATTTACTGTTCCGTCAGCATTCCATTCAAAATATGGACTTTCTGTTACAGGTTTAATTGTAACATCTGCAGGATTTATTGGCTTACCGTTTATCAAGTCGTTGTCTAAAACATTTACAAATTCTAATGAACCGTTAATTCCGTCAGCACTAACATCATTATCATTGTTCAGAATAATTTTGTTATCTGTCGGCGTAGCTGGATCTACAACATTGTCTACTATAATCTTAATTACTGCTTGACTGCAATTTGATGTATTTGCAGCTTCACAAATCTGATAAGTCAATTCGTAAACCCCATCTGCTGTATTTGCAGCGATGTTGATTGAACCGTCTGCATTCAATGAAATATTTGGATGCACAACCGGTACTGATAAAATAACATCTGAAGCTTTTATTTTTGCTCCATTTAATAAGTCATTTTCAAAAATATTAATCGTAGCATTTGCTCCTTTTTTCACATTTATAGGTCCTGCTTCATCATTATTTGCTTTAATGCTAAATGTTGGACGAGCATTACAATCTGGCGTTGCTGGCGGATAAGCCACAGAAACTGTAACTGTCGGATTTAATGAAAACTGAATTTTTACTCCATTTCTGGTAGCCTCAAATCCGTCTGCTCCTTCTGCCCATATTCCGTTATTTAAAATCCATCCTGGCCAATCTGTTCCATTTTGTTTGCTATCAATCTCAGCTCCTGGCCATAAAATGTTTCCGCTTAATGGCAGATTTGTCTGAGTTGCCACAACATTATTATTACTATCAATCCATTTAACTGTTAATAAGTTATTTGTCGTGAAATTGTCTGGCGTAACAGTATAATTAACATAAGGAACATTGTTTGAGCAATAGCTATTTGCAACTACTGTCATTTTTGGTTCTGTTACGGTAACTTTTACAACATTTGAATCACAGTTATTTGGATTTAGTTTCTCGCATATTGTGTATGTCAATTCATATTCTCCTGCAGGCGCATTAGATGCTAGTACAACATTTCCGTCTGCATCAACAGTTAAATATCCTTTTGGATCTGCTTGAGTTACTTTAAGATCTACATCAGATGGCACTAATTTATTTCCATCTTTAGTATCATTCTCAAAAACATTGATTACCTTCTGCGGAACGTTTACTCCAAGTGCTGATGGCACTAAATCTTCATTCGCTACAAGATTTCCTCCTATAACTTTTACTACTGTAATTACCGAATCACAATTATTTGGATTTGTGTTTTCACAGATTTTATATTCTACATTATAATCTGCTGCAGGCGTATTCGGCGCAACAGTAATCGTATAATCTGAATTTAAAGTTAATCCTGTCGGAAGTGTTCCTATAATTTCAAATTTAACCTCTCCAGCTGCTGTTCCAACTACAATTGCATTTCCGTTTAATTTATCATTTGCAATTAATGAAATTGTTGTTCCTCCGATATTTCCATTTATTGAAGCTATCACATCTTCAACTGCATCGATTACCGGCAAACCAACTGTCACTTTCACAGTGTTTGAACTGCAGTTGTCTGGATTCAGTTTCTCGCAGATTTCATAAGTCAATTCATAATCTCCCGCTGGCGGATTTGCTCCTAAAACAATGTTTCCATTTGCATCTACAGTAAGATATCCTTTTGGATCTGCCGCTGTAGTTTTCAGCGTAACATCTGACGGATTTAACGGCTGGGCATTTTTAGTGTCATTGTCAAAAACATTTTTGCCCAATGTCTGAGGAACATTCGATCCTAAAACTGAGGTAACAACGTCTTCATTTGCCACAAGGTTTCCTGCTGTTACCGGCACAGTAATAGTTACTGAATCGCAGTTTGCTGGATTAGTGTTTTCGCAGATTTTATATTCTACATTATAGTTTCCTTTTGGCGTATTTGGCGCAACAGTGATTGTGTAATCTGAATTTAAAGCTAATCCTGTCGGAAGCGTTCCGATAATTTCAAACTTAACTTCTCCTGCTGCCGTTCCAACTGTGATTGGGCTTCCGTTTAATTTATCGTTTGCAGTCAATGAAATTGTTGTTCCTCCGATATTTCCGTTTATCGAAGCTACCGCATCTTCAACCGCATCGATTACTGGAGTTCCTACCGTTACCTTCACAGTGTTTGAACTGCAGTTGTCCGGATTTAATTTCTCGCAGATTTCATAAATCAGCTCATAATCTCCCGCTGGAGGATTGGCGCCTAAAACAATGTTTCCATTTGCATCTACAGTCAGATATCCTTTTGGATCTGCAACCGTAGTTTTCAGCGTAACATCTGATGGATTTAACGGCTGGGCATTTTTAGTGTCATTGTCAAAAACATTTTTCCCTAATGTCTGAGGAGCATTTGATCCTAAAACTGATGGAATTTCATCTGCATTTGCCACAAGATTCCCTGCCGTAACCGGTACGGTAATAATTGCTGAATCGCAGTTTGCTGGATTTGTGTTTTCGCAGATTCTATATTCTACATTGTAGTTTCCTTTTGGCGTATTTGGCGCAACAGTAATCGTATGATCTGAATTTAAAGTTAATCCCGCTGGAAGCGTTCCGATAATTTCAAACTTAACTTCTCCTGCTGCTGTTCCAACCGCAATAGGGTTTCCATTCAATTTGTCATTTGCAGTCAATGAAATTGTTGTCCCTCCGATATTTCCGTTTATCGAAGCTATAGCATCTTCAACTGCATCGATTACTGGCGTTCCTACTGTCACTTTCACAGTGTTTGAACTGCAGTTGTCGAGGTTCAGTTTCTCGCAGATTTCATAAGTCAGCTCGTAATCTCCCGCTGGCGGATTTGCCCCTAAAACAATGTTTCCGTTTGCATCAACGGTCAGATATCCTTTTGGATCTGTAACCGTAGTTTTCAGCGTAACATCTGACGGATTTAAAGGCTGGGCATTTTTAGTGTCATTGTCAAAAACATTTTTGCCTAATGTCTGAGGAGCATTCGATCCTAAAACTGACGGAATTTCATCTGCATTTGCCACAAGGTTTCCTGCCGTAACCGGTACGGTAATAGTAACTGAATCGCAGTTTGCTGGAACTGCGCCTACTTCACATATTACATATTCTACATTATAATCTCCTTTTGGAGTTGCTGGACTTACAGTAATAGTACCATTTGCATTTAATGTTAATCCAGATGGTAAAGTGCCAACAATATTTATTGTAACTTCTCCTGAATTAGTTCCAATTACTGCTTGGTTTCCATTTAGTGTATCATTTCCTATTAGAGATGCTGTTGTCCCGCCAATGTTGCCATTAATTGGAGTAATAGTATCTATTACTGCATCTATTATATTTACAACTTTAACTTCCGCAACTGCTGTTTTACAGTTTGATGGATTTGCATCTTTCTCACAGATCTCATATGTGATGCTATAAGTTCCGCTTGGCGTATTTGCCGCTAAAGTTAGATCTCCGTTTGCATCAACACCCAATGGTCCCGATGTGCCCGCCGTAACAACTGTATTGGCTGCAGTAACCGATGCACCATTTAAAGTGTCATTTATTTTTACATTTCCAATAGATGCCGATGCTGATCCCGAAGATTTTGTACCGAAATCATCGTTAACCGCAATTAGACCGTTTACAACTTTAACTTCCGCAACTGCTGTTTTACAGTTTGATGGATTTGCATCTTTCTCGCAGATTTCGTAGGTAATGCTGTATATTCCGCTTGGCGTATTTGCCGCTAATGTTACATCTCCGTTTGCATCAACGCTCAATGGTCCCGATATGCCCGCCGTAACAGTTGTATTTGCTGCAGTAACCGATGCGCCATTTAAAGTGTCATTTATTTTTACATTTCCGATAGATGCCGATGCTGATCCCGAAGATTTTGTACCGAAATCATCTTTTACTGCAACTAAACCATTTTCAACCTTAACTTCTGCTGTTGCTGTCTTGCAGTTTGATGGATTTGCGCCCTTCTCGCAGATTTCATAAGTAATGCTATAAGTTCCGCTTGGTGTGTTTGCAGCAAGAGTTACATCTCCGTTTGCATCAACGCTTAATGGTCCTGATGTGCCAGCCGTAACAACAGTATTGGCTACCGTAACCGGTGCACCGTCTAAAGTGTCGTTTGTTTTAACATTTCCGATAGATGCCGATGCTGATCCCGAAGTTTTTGTTCCGAAATCATCATCATTAGCACATAATATTGATTTAATAACAAAACTCACATCGCCAGAAGAACATCCATTAGAAGATACAGAAATAGTATAACTTCCCGCAGGCGCTGTAATCGTGCCTGCATTATTTGTAACTCCGGCTGAAGGAGTTATTGTGTAATTATAAGTTGAATTGTAATTATTAATAGTAAAACTTCCCATCGCATCTAAACATGTTGGCTGTGTTATAGCACTTAATACTGCCGTAGATGGTGTAGTATTCACCGTAACCGATACTGAAGCTCTTGAACTCTCGCATCCGTTTGATGTCTGGCTTACGTAATACGTTCCTGTCGCAAGCGTTTCTGTTCCTGCATAAAGAGTGCCGCCTGTGCTTGCGCTGTACCATTTATACGATGCTCCTGATGGAGACAGATCGCCTACTTTTTTATTGTCCGCCGAACAGAACGTTTGGGCAGAAGCCGTCGGCGCTGACGGCGTTGCATTTACCGTAACCGATACCGAAGTTCTTGAGCTCTCGCATCCGTTTATTGTTTGGCTTACGTAATACGTTCCCGTTGTAAGCGCTTCACTTCCCGTGTATAGGGTGCCGCCTGTATTAGCGCTGTACCATTTATATGATGCTCCTGATGGAGACAGATCGCTTACTTTTTTATTGTCTGATGAACAGAACGTTTGGGCAGAAGCTGTCGGTGCTGATGGGGTAGTATTCACTGTAACCGATACCGAAGTTCTTGAGCTCTCGCATCCGTTTATTGTTTGGCTTACGTAATACGTTCCCGTTGCAAGAGCTTCACTTCCCGTGTACAGGGTGCCGCCTGTATTGGCACTGTACCATTTGTATGATGATCCTGAAGGCAACAGATCGCCTACTTTTTTATTGTCTGATGAACAGAACGCTTGGGCAGAAGCTGTCGGTGCAGTTGGCGTAGTATTCACCGTAACCGATACCGAAGTTCTTGAACTCTCGCATCCGTTTGTGGTTTGGCTTACGTAATATGTTCCTGTTGCAAGTGTTTCAGTTCCTGCATACAGAGTCCCGCCTGTGCTGGCGCTGTACCATTTGTATGATGATCCTGATGGAGATAGATCGCCTACTTTTTTATTGTCCGACGAACAGAATGTTTGAGCTGAAGCTGTCGGTGCTGATGGTATAGCATTTACCGTAATAGTTGTTGCTGTTGAAAATGCACTATAACATCCTGAAGCATTAGATACTTTAACACTATAATTTCCTGAAGCTGATACAATAATTGATTGTGTTGTTGCTCCTGTTGACCATAAATAACTGCTTCCTCCTGTAGAAGTCAAAGTTACACTACCTCCTTGGCAGAAAGTTGTTGCTCCATCTGCTGAAATTGAAGGTGCTGTCGGTGTAGGATTTACAGTGACAGATACTAAAAGCCTTGTACTTTCACAACTATTAATAGTTTGACTTACATAATAATTACCTGAAGTTAAAGTTTCGTCTCCTGAATATTGTGTACCTCCTGCACTTGAATCATACCATTTTAAATTAGATCCTGTTGCAACTAAATCTTTTACTTTTTTATTTTCTGATGAACAGAAAGTCTGTGCTGATGCTGCAGGTGCCGCCGGAGTTTGATTTACAGTTATATTTACAGCTGTTCTTAAACTTTCACATCCATTTGCTGTTTGGCTTACATAATAAGTTCCTGTTACAAGTGTTTCATTTCCTCCGTACAAAGTCCCGCCTGTGTTAGCATTATACCATTTATATGATGCTCCTGAAGGAGATAAATCACTTACTTTTTTTAATTCTCCAGAGCAAAAAGTTTGAGCTGAAGCTGTTGGCGAAGTCGTATTATTTATTGTTACAGATACAGCTGTTCTTGCACTCTCACCGCAACTATTTGTTTGACTTACATAATAATTCCCCGATGATAATGTTTCAGTTCCTGCATATAAGGTACCTCCTGTAGCGGCACTATACCATTTATAAGTAGCTCCTGAAGGCATTAAATCGCTTACTTTTTTATTATCATTTGCACAAAATGCTTGAGAAGAAACCGCTGGTGCAGAAGGTATAGAATTTATAGTAACGGTAACCTTCGTTCTCTCACTTTCCCCACAACTATTTGCTGTTTGGCTAACATAATAGTCTCCATTACTCAAAGCTTGTGATATTGCAAGTGCTGTTCCTCCTGATGATGAACTGTACCATTTTAGATTAGCTCCTGTAGCTTGCAAATTTTGAACTTTACTATTCTCTGCAGCACAAAATGATTGTGACGCAGCAGCAACTGGAGCCGAGGATTTAGAATTTACAGTTACTCGTATTCTAGTTCTTAAGCTTTCGCATCCATTTAAAGTTTGACTTGCATAATAATCTGTGTTATTAGTCAATGCTAAATTTGATGCTAATGCAGTATTACTACTATTACTACTATACCATTTTATAGCACTTCCTGTTACAGCCAAATCACCTACAGTTTTATTCTCTGAAGAACAAAATGTCTGATCAGTTGTTGCAGGTGCAGGCGAAAAATTAACTGTAACAGGGGCTGAGCTATTACTAACGCAACCTGAACTATTTACTATTTGAAGAGTATATGTTCCATCAGTTGTAACCGTTATACTTTGTGTAGTAGCACCAGTTGACCATAAATAAGAAGTTCCATTATATGAAGCGGCAGTATTATCTGCCTTTAAAACTGTAGAAGCTGAAGTTACACACAATGTCGCGTTTCCATTAATTTTTGGAGTTAATGGTTGCGGATTAATTGTCACCACAACTGGTTTTACAAATGTACATCCATCTGCAGAAACTGCTTTTATGTAATAAGTTCCTGAAGCAGTAACAGCATTCGGTGAAGATAATGCTGTTGTTGCACCTGAGTTTGTCCAATAAGAAAGTGTTAGGTTTGAAGAACTTCCTGCTGTCACAGCAGAAGCTGTCAAATTAACAGTCGAAGGTGCACAAACTGAAGCTGGATTAGTTACAACAAGATTTGCAGATTTTGGATTTACCGCTGCACTCGCTGAATTGTTTGCTGTATTGTTATCTACTCCATTTGGCAATGATGCTGTATTGGTATAATTTCCAGATGCATTTACAGTTGCAACAATCTTTAATGTCATTGAAGATTGAGCCTCTACATCACCAATCGTCCAAACCCCTGTTGTTGAATCATACACTCCAACTGATGGTGTTGAACTAACATAAGTATAACCAGAAGGAAGCAAATCGGTTACTGAGATTCCAGATACATTGTTTCCCCCCAAATTACTAACTTTAATTGTAAATTCTACATTAGATCCAATACAAGGCGTTGCATTATCAACTGTTTTAGTAATTCCTAAATCTGTACATAAAGTTACTGCAGCTGTTTTAGAAGGGGTTTGGGCTCCACATGCCAATGTATAAGACACTGAATAATTACCTGTCTTTGTTGCAATATATGTCGAAGAATTAGCTCCACTAATTGCTACGCCATTGTAATACCACTGATAAGGATCAAAACCTGATTGTGTTGTTAATTTGGCAGTATTGTTTGTACATCCACCTCCTTCAATATAAGTTAAAGTAGGATCATCTGGCAAGGCTGCAAAAGTCGAGAAAAATCCTGCCATAGAAAATCCTCCAGCTTGCTGCACAATGGAAACCGTAAGTTTAGCTTTACTTTCAATAGAAAGAACCTCTGGTCTTCCTATTTTCTCACTGTTAAAATTTATTATATACCATCCTGTGGAACCAATTGGATAACGTGCTCCAACTCCTGTTATATCAGTAGTCTTTACACCATTAATTTTTACTTCCTCAGATGCGCTTCTTAATAAAATATATCCAAAATAATCTAAATTGGCTGAATTATAGTTTTTAAATTTCGCTGTTTCTATAAACTGTGATCCTCCGCATTCTGACACTGGTGCAATAGTTGAAATATCAACCTCACAACCTTGTGCTGTTCCCGAAAATACAGCTACCCTCTTATTTGCAACGATATGTGAAGCTGTAAAATTGGTATTATTTGAACCATTCACAAAAGTATAAAACTTACCAGCCTCTTTTAAAATAACTGTATTTGTACTCACTAATGCTCCAGTAGCAGAATATCCCTCAACAGTTACAGATGTATCATCTTGAGTTGCTACTACAGTAGTCTGCTCTGCTGTACTATTACCTGTTCCTCTTTCTAAAAAATATTCTGTCCCCAAAACAGCTTCAGGTGGAATCTGGTTATATGCACTATCACCACAACCGCCCGGGGTATCAATTGCAGCTGATGTATTCATCACGATTGGATTTGAAGATTCAACTAAAGTTCCTATAGGCGCTTTAAATAAATAACTTTGTCCAGCATTTAAGGTGGTAGTAACAATATTATTGATTTTTATAGTTGTATTATTAACCGTAGCCATAATAGTATATATAGGACGCTGGTCCCCATAATCATTAAAATTACCTAAGGAACCATCTCTGTAATATCCAACTCTAAATCTTACTCCAAGACCCGCATCACCAAAACTTGTTAATGCGGCATTTCCTTTAATCTGTTTATCTATATCTTGACCTGTTAAAGCATCAGAAGCCACATTTCTTAAATTAATAGACACTGGAGCACTACCTTCCACAATTAATCCTATGCCGTTTAAAACAGTATCAAAAGCATATGCCTTAGTTCCTGTTGGACTAGGTGCACCAGTAAATCTGTATACAGCAGGAGATCCTTTACTTGCAGTTAAATTAGTTACAAGAGTTCCGTTGCTTTTTGACACACGAATGTTTACAGTACTTACAGAGTTTGTAGCTATAACAATTTCATTAGCATTATTAAAATATTGCCAAGGTGCTGGTGCAATGTAATGCTTAGTATAAAATTGAGCAGAAGCATTGTGTGCGGTTAATAATAAAACAATAAGAAAAATTAGTCTGGAAAATCCAGACTTACAAAAAGTAGAGTTACGCATAGACGATTTGTGTTTGTGGAACAGAAATTTCGGACACTAAAAAACGGATGATCGTTTTTAGCATATGTGTGAGATACGTGAAAAAAAACAAATTGGATTTTGAAAAACTTGAAAAAGTTTTTCTAAGACTTACACAAAAAAAGGATATTATGTAGACCATTACATTGTATTAAAAAGACTAAAAAAGTCTCTTTGGTTTTAAATTACGTAGATTTGGAAAGCGCGAAAGTATATCGAGGAATGAAACCTTACATCATTATTTCGACAAAGTGCACATAAAATCGTCAAACAACAGTTTTTAACAATTGTTCATCACTTGAAAATCAAATTTTTATAAATATTTGATAATGAAATAGCTGAATTTTCTTAAATAATTATGACAATTTAAAATTCTTACAGAATTTGTTGACAAATAAGTAAATTAACGTAAGAAACAATAAAGCCAAAAAAAAGATGGCACTTTAAATGAATACAATGAAAATCAACAACATAAATACAAAACAATCAATAGCTAAATGCTATTTCAAAAAATTGATATTGCGTTTTAAACCGTCAAATTTTGTTCTTTTGATAGGGGAATTTTTAAAGACTGTTCTGAAAGTTTCCTCTGTAATTTCTAACCAGTCTTTTTTGGTAAAAGAAAGCAAGTCTGGATTTGGATTAAACAAAGGTTCTGAGTGTGGTTTTGAAAATCGATTCCATGGACAAACATCTTGACAGGTATCGCAGCCAAACATCCATTCATCAAATTTTCCTTTCATTTCTTCGGGAAGGTTTTCTTTTAATTCGATGGTATAATACGAAATGCATTTACTTCCATCTACAATGTAAGGAGCTACAATTGCCTGAGTGGGACAGGCATCGATACAGGCGGTACAAGAACCGCAATGATCTGTTACAGCATGATCGTATTCTAATTCTAAATCAATAATAAGCTCGGCAATGAAATAAAATGAGCCAACTTTTTGAGTAATTAAATTGCTGTTTTTTCCAATCCAGCCCAAACCGCTTTTGGCCGCCCAAGCTTTATCCAAAACAGGTGCAGAATCAACAAAAGCACGTCCAGAAACTTCACCAATATTTTCTTGAATAGAATGAAGAAGTTCTTTCAGCTTATCTTTAATTACAAAATGATAATCTTGTCCGTAGGCATATTTAGAAATCTTAAAACTCTCATCATTTTGAAAAGAATCTGGATAATAATTCAGTAAAAGCGAGACAACACTTTTACCATCATCAACCAATAAAGTCGGATCTAAACGCTTGTCAAAATGGTTTTCCATATACGCCATCTGACCATTCCGATTATTTTTTAGCCAATTTTCAAGTCGAGGAGCTTCTTGCTCCAAAAAAACTGCTTTCGAAATACCGCAAGAAAGAAATCCAAGTCTTTTGGCTTCTTCTTTGATAAATTTCGAATATTTCTCTTTAGCATTAATCATCTTTCAGAAAAAACAACTTCAACACCAACAGGCTTTAAGGTAATCAAAGGATTAAAATTGACTGTATTTTGTACTGAAACAACTTTATATTTTTTTATGATATAGGAAATAACCAAGCACATTTCATAGATAGCAAAACCAGCACCAATGCACATTCTTGGTCCTGCTCCAAAAGGATAAAAATATTGCATAGAATGTTTCTTCTGCTCTCCTAAAAAACGATTTGGGTCGAATTGATCTGGATTCTCCCAATATTTCGGATTTCTATGTAATTCATAAAAAGAAACACCAATGAGCGTATCTTTTTTGATAGTAAACTTTCCTAAAACATCATCGTCAACATTTTGACGATCTGTAATCCAAGCAGGCGGATACAAACGCATTGATTCATTCAAAACTGCATTTATATAAGTCATTTTTTGGAGTTGCTCTACAACATCCTCACTTTCCGATTCAACTTTAAGGATTTCTTCAAATACTTTTTGCTGCACATCTAAATGACTTCCTAGCAATTGCAATGTAAAAGTCAAAGCATTAGCAGTTGTTTCATGTCCAGCTATAAAAAGAATTTTAATCTCATCTATTAGCTGCTCAACAGACATACCTTCGCCAGTATCTTCATAACGAGTTTCCAAAAGCATGTTCAACAAATCATTAACTTCATTTTGAGAAGCAACTCTTTCTTCTATGATACCTCTTATGATCTCATCGTTTTCTTCTGCTAACTGAAGGTGTTTTTTTACTTGGCCACTAATCGAAAACCACCATGCCTTATGGGGTAATCTAATTTCTTTGATTAGAAAATTCTGAACAGCTTCAATAATGTATTTTATACGATTAAGCTTTTCTTCTTCAATAGAAAATTGAAATAATGATTTAGCAACAACATTAAATGCTACTTCACTCATTATAGGAAAAAGATCAACTTTTTTATCTGTAACAATTTCTTTTAGCTCAGACACTATAGTTAGCTTCATGTTATCAACTAACTGATTCATTTTTTGCTTATGAAAAGCAGGTTGAATAAGTCTTCTTTGTTTCAGCCAAAATTCCCCATCAACCGTTAAAAGACCTTTGCCTAAATATTTAGAAAGATAAACAGATTGAAATTTGGATTTATAATAATTCCTCTGATTTTTTTGCAGTATATATTGCGCCACTTCATTGTCCCTTGACAAAATAATGTGCCTCGATTTTCCAATTCGTATAGAAAAAGAATCTCCAAAACACTCAAAATATCTTTCATGATAAGGTATCGGATTTCTACGAACTCCTTCTGCATCAACAAAAAATCTTAAAATTGAGAGCTTAGGCGGATAATTATATTTTTTGCCTATAGACATTCTATCAGTATTAAAACAATTCTCCTTGAGTATTTGTATTTACTTTTCCAAGATGTTTATAAGCCTTATCCGTAACTTCTCTTCCACGAGGTGTTCTCATTATAAATCCTTCTTGAATTAAAAAAGGTTCGTATACCTCTTCGATGGTTTCGCTACTTTCACTAACGGCCGTTGCCAAGGTTGAAAGTCCAACTGGACCTCCCTTGAATTTATTGATTATGGTCAGTAATATTTTATTATCCATTTCATCCAGACCGTGAGCATCTACGTTAAGCGCTTTTAAAGCGTATCTGGAAATTTCTAAATCAATTCTTCCATTTCCTTTAATTTGAGCAAAATCACGTACTCGTCTCAATAAAGCATTTGCAATACGAGGAGTACCACGACTTCTACCTGCAATTTCAATTGCCGCTTCCAAATCAATAGGCATTTTTAATATAGACGCACTCCTCTCAACAATTGTAGTTAAAAGTTCAGTAGTATAATATTGTAATCTGGAAGATATTCCGAAACGGGCACGCATTGGAGCTGTTAGTAATCCAGATCGCGTTGTCGCTCCAATCAAAGTAAATGGATTCAAATTGATTTGAACTGTCCTTGCATTTGGTCCAGATTCAATCATAATATCTATCTTGAAATCCTCCATTGCCGAGTACAAATACTCCTCAACAACTGGACTTAATCTATGAATTTCATCAATGAACAAAACATCTCTTTCGTCTAAGTTAGTCAGCAAACCAGCCAAATCACCAGGCTTATCCAATACTGGACCAGAAGTAATTTTAATGCCTACCTGCAATTCGTTGGCTAAGATATTCGCTAAAGTAGTTTTTCCTAAACCTGGAGGACCATGAAAAAGCGCATGATCAAGCGCTTCACCACGTTGATTAGCTGCAGCAACAAACACTTTCAAATTTTCCAAAACTTGATCTTGCCCAGCAAAATCATCAAATGACAGCGGACGCAATCTTTTTTCAAGATCTAACTCTTCTGAGTTATATCCTTTAGTAGTAGGATCTAGATTTTCATTCATCCCACAAAGATATATAAACTAATCAGTTTCTAAAATAGTTAAACTGAACGATTAAAACTTTAACTAAACAAAAAAGGCTGTCATTTCTGACAGCCTTTGATTATTTCTAGTGGTGTAAAACTTCTTCACCTTCTTTCATTGGTACATTTTGAGGAACAAAATCTACATCGTGATTAGGGTTACTGTAGTCATACGGCCAACGGTATACGTGAGGAATTTCTCCTGGCCAGTTTCCGTGAATATGCTCAACTGGAGTAGTCCACTCTAAAGTAGTAGATTTCCATGGGTTTTGAGTCGCTTTTTTACCGTAGAAAATACTGCTAAAGAAGTTATATAAGAATACTAATTGGAACGCACCTCCTACAAGAGCAAATGTTGTAATTAAAACATTCACATTTTGTAAATCATCAAATAATGGGAAGTTTGTATTAGTATAGTAACGTCTTGGTAAACCAGCTAATCCGATAAAGTGCATTGGGAAGAAAACTCCATAAGCACAAACTGCAGTTACCCAAAAGTGGATGTAACCTAAGTTTTTGTTTAACATTCTACCATACATTTTAGGGAACCAGTGGTAAATACCAGCAAACATTCCGTAAAGTGCAGAGATACCCATTACTAAGTGAAAGTGAGCAATTACGAAGTAAGTATCGTGAACGTTAATATCTAATGTACTATCTCCTAAAATGATTCCTGTTAAACCTCCAGTAATGAAAGTAGAAACCATTCCAATAGAGAATAACATTGCAGGGTTAAATTGTAGGTTACCTTTCCATAAAGTTGTAATCCAGTTAAATGCTTTTACAGCAGATGGAATTGCAATCAATAAAGTTGTAAAAGTAAACACAGATCCTAAGAAAGGATTCATACCTGAAATAAACATGTGGTGACCCCAAACGATAGTCGATAAGAATGCAATTGCAAGAACTGACATAATCATCGCTCTATAACCAAAAATTGGTTTACGAGCATTTGTAGCCATAATTTCTGAAACAAGACCCATCGCTGGTAAGATTACGATGTAAACCTCAGGGTGACCTAAGAACCAGAATAAGTGCTCAAACAATACAGGAGAACCTCCTTGATAGTGTAAAACCTCTCCTGCAATATAGATATCAGATAAGAAGAATGAAGTACCAAAACTTCTATCGAAAATCAATAATAAAGCAGCTGATAATAATACTGGGAATGAAATAACACCAATAATAGCTGTTACGAAAAATGTCCAGATTGTAAGAGGAAGTCTAGTCATAGACATTCCTTTAGTTCTTAAGTTAAGTACAGTAACGATGTAGTTCAAAGATCCCATTAAAGAAGATGCAATGAAAATAGCCATAGATACTAACCATAAAGTCATACCTGTTCCAGATCCAGGAATTGCTTGTGGCAAAGCACTTAAAGGAGGGTAAATTGTCCATCCTGCAGATGCTGGTCCAGCTTCAACAAATAAAGAACATAACATTACAACTGCTGATAAGAAAAACAGCCAGTATGAAATCATATTCATAAATCCAGATGCCATATCTCTTGCTCCAATTTGAAGTGGAATCAATAAGTTACTGAATGTTCCACTCAAACCTGCCGTCAGTACAAAGAATACCATGATGGTACCGTGAATTGTAACTAAAGCCAGATAAATATCATTTGCCATTACACCATCAGGTGCAAATTTATCTCCTAATAAAACATTAAATATTTTGAAAGACTCTTCTGGCCACGCTAACTGCATTCTGAAAAGCAAGGACATTGCAATCCCAATTACTCCCATAACAATACCAGTAATCAAGTATTGTTTAGCAATCATTTTGTGATCAATACTAAAAATATATTTAGTAATGAACGTGTCTTTATGATGATGTTCGTGCTCGTGATCGTGTCCGTGATCGTGACCGTGCGCTTCTGCTGACATATATTTGTACTTTAAATTTTCTTAATAATATTATTTCATCGCAACTTTAGCTACAGCAGCTTTAACAGTATCAACAACCGTTTTAACAGTATCAATTACTTTTGCAGCAGTATCTGTAGTTGGTGCAGCTCCTTCAGCTGGTTTCTCAGCAGCAGCTGCCGCTTTAATATCTTGAGCTAAAGTAGTTTTCTCACTTAACCATTTTTTGTAATCTTCTGGAGTATCAACTACCACTTTCATTTGCATGTTATAGTGAGAAGCTCCACAAATTTTATTACATAATAATAAATAATCAAATGTGTAAGGATCCAAAGCCGTACCTCCTTTTGCAACTAACTCAGCGCTTCTTTCAGCTCTAAGTTTGTTAATGTTTGCAACTTTTTCAACCATAAATGGTAATTCTCTATATTCCGCAGTAGTATAAGTTGGAACGAAAGCAAATTCAGTAACCATACCAGGAACACAGTTCATTTGTGCTCTAAAATGAGGGAAGTAAGCAGAGTGCAATACATCCTGAGAACGCATTTTAAAGTGAACTTTTTTACCTTTAGGGATGTGCAGTTCTGAAACTACAATATCATCTTGAGCATTAGGATCAGACATGTCAACTCCTAATGTATTTACACCTTCAATTAAACGTACGTTAGCTTTCCCCAAAACATTGTCTTGTCCAGCATATCTTGCAGTCCATTTAAATTGTTGAGCGTATAATTCGATTTCGATTACATCTTCATCTTTGTCAACGAACATAATGTTATTCCAAGCGTATAATCCATAAAGAATTAAACAAGCTAAAACAACTGAAGGAATAATACTCCAGATTGCTTCTAGTTTATTACTATCAGCAAAGAACAATGCTTTTCTATCTTTGTTCCCTCTATTTTTAAAAGAAAACCAGTATAGCAAACCTTGTGTAATTACTTGAACTATAAAAATTAAAACCCAAGTAATATTCATTAAATTATCTACTAAACTACCATGCTCAGAAGCAGGAGTATGAAGTGCCAAATTACCCCATTTTAGTAAACCATAAATCGTAAATATATAAATGAAAGCTAAAAAGCCAAACATAATATATCCCTGAACGTTATTGTCATTATCCGATGCAACCTGAGAATCATCAGAAGAAGCTCCTACCTGAGTAAGATCAAATATCTTCGTCAATTGCCATAATGCAACTGCTAATAAAACTAAAACTATAATTACCAACAAACTTGTCATCTGTTTACTTCTTTAAATATTAATAATGAAAATGTTTACTTTCTTCGATGAAAGGATTTCTTTTTGCTAGCAAAGGAGATTTAGTTAATGCAGTAAATACAACAAATATAAATAAACCTAAGAAGAAAAGAATCGATGCAATTTCAGGAACTCCAATAAACCATTTGTCTCCTACTGTTCCAGGCATAATCATATTAAAGAAATCAACATAATGACCTAATAATATTACAATACCAGCCATTACAACAACCCAGTTAAGACGTTTGAAGTCAGTATTGATTAATATTAATAATGGGAAAACAAAGTTCATAACAACCGCTCCAAAGAAAGGAAGGTTATATAATTGAATTCTTGTTACAAAATAAGTTACCTCTTCTGGAATGTTAGCGTACCAAATCAACATGAATTGAGAGAACCATAAATAAGTCCAAAATACACTAATACCAAACATGAACTTAGCTAAATCATGGATATGGCTTGTATTTACATACTCTAAATATCCTTTAGATTTTAAATAAATCGTTACTAATGCAATAGTTGTAATACCACTTACAAAGAAAGAAGCAAATACATACCAAGCAAACAATGTACTAAACCAGTGCGGATCAAAAGACATAATCCAATCCCAAGCCATAATAGACTCAGAAACAATGAAGAATACCAAGAATCCTGCAGAAGCTTTGAAGTTCTTTTTGTAGTAAAGATCATCATTTGCTTCATCTTGCGCTAAACAGTTTTTTCTTGAGTAATAACGGTATAAGTTCCATCCTAATAAAAAGATAGCCGCTCTTACAATCCAGAAAGGAAAGTTTAAATAACCAGATTTTCCAGCAATAATTGCATCATAATTAGCGTTTTTAGGATCTGTTACACCTTCACCTAACCATACAAAGATATGATTGAAGTGTAATCCGCATAAAACTAATATGATAAAGAAGATAACAGAACCAGCTGGTAAATAAGCTGTGATACCTTGCATAACTCTAAACAACACTGGAGACCAACCCGCTTGAGCAACTTGTTGGATAGCATAGAACGCTAAAACTCCCATTGAAAGCAGTAAAAAGAAAATACAAGCCACATAAACAGCAGACCAAGGCTTATTTTGCAATTGGTGTAATACGTGCTCTAAATGTTTTTCGTACTCATTTGCACCAGAAACTTCAGCATGTGCAGCTCCCTTGTGAGCGTCATGTGCAGCTTCAGCAGCTTCATGATGACCTGCTTCTTTGTGAGATGCCTCCGCTTTTTCTTCATGTGCAGCACCATGCGAACCATGTTCATCTGCAGCTAGTATTTTTTCAACTTCTTGAATATCTTTTGGTGCACTTAAAAAACCATACCCAATTCCTAATAAACCAACGGCCATTAAGATGATAGAAAAAGTTTTTAATTTACTTGAAAATGTATACATATCTATTACGATCAGTTTGTTCAACAATTATAATTGGCTTTTTAGTTTCAGAACATAGTCAGCAACTAACCAACGTTCGTGAGCACTTAATTGATTTGCATGTGAACCCATTGCATTTAAACCATAAGTCTCAACATGAAAAATACTTCCTTCAGTGATCTCTCTGTCTTTATAGCTAGGTACTCCAAGAAATTTTTCTCTTTCAACCAATTTACCTTTACCGTTACCAGTAGCACCATGGCAGCTGATACAGTAAATTTCGAAAAGTTCTTTCCCTTTTCCAGAGTTTTTCTCTTCTTCTGTCAATGGAGATTTTAAATTAGCTTTTGCTAATTCATAACCAGCCGTTGAGTTTTCATATTCATAAGGTTCAAAACCTCTATTGATAGTTCCTGCAACAGGAAGCTGTCCTTCTTTTCCTCCCTTAAATACTTTTGCTTCTGAATATGGCTCGTAAGCAACAGACTCATACATATTTGGGAAATACTGATAGTTCGGTGCCGAATTATTGTGGCAAGATGAAACTAAAATAGTTATACCAACTAAAAGTGTTATTTTATATATCCTTTTCATAGCTACAATTAATTCTTTTCTATTACTTTAACTTCAACAGCTCCAGTTCCTTCGAAGAAAGAAACTAATTCAGCTTCGTTATCATTTACAGCAACCTCCATTAAAAAGTGGTCATCAGTTGTTCTTACATCTGGGTTTTCAGCTTGTTTAAAAGGCCATAATCTACTTCTCATATAAAAAGTAATTACCATTAAGTGAGCTGCAAAGAATACAGTCATCTCAAACATAATTGGCACAAAAGATGGCATATTTTGGATAAAACTAAAACTTGGCTTACCTCCAATATCCTGCGGCCAGTCATGAATCATGATGTATCCCATCATTGTTGTTGCAACAGAAATACCAACACATCCATATAAAAAAGCACATATTGCTAATCTTGTTGGTGCTAATCCCATGGCTTTATCCAATCCGTGAACCGGGAATGGAGTAAAAACCTCTTCAATATGATGATGAGCAGCTCTAGTTTTCTTTACTGCATTCATCAAAACGTCATCGTCATTATAAATGGCGTATATAACTTTATTACTCATGATGTGAATCTTTACTGTTTGCTCTTTCTCTAATGTAATTATCTCCTGTTCCTTTCAAAATTGTTTTAACCTCTGCCTGAGCAATTACAGGGAATGTTCTAGAGTATAATAAAAACAATACAAAGAAGAAACCAATTGTTCCGATGAAAATTCCAATATCAACAAATGTTGGTGAGAACATTGTCCAAGAAGATGGAAGGTAATCTCTATGTAAAGAAGTAACAATAATTACGAATCTTTCAAACCACATACCGATGTTTACTACAATCGAAATGATGAATGAGAACATGATACTTGTTCTTAATTTTTTGAACCACATGAACTGAGGAGAGAACACGTTACATGTCATCATTGACCAATATGCCCACCAGTAAGGTCCAGTAGCTCTGTTTAAGAATGCATACTGCTCATATTCTACCCCTGAATACCAAGCTACAAATAACTCAGTGATGTAAGCCACACCTACGATAGATCCAGTAATCATGATAATGATGTTCATTAACTCGATATGCTGTAATGTGATGTATGCTTCAAGGTTCGATACTTTTCTCATAACAATAAGCAATGTGTTTACCATCGCGAATCCAGAGAAAACCGCTCCAGCAACGAAGTATGGAGGGAAAATTGTTGTATGCCATCCAGGGATTACAGAAGTTGCAAAGTCCATAGATACAATTGTGTGTACAGAAAGTACAAGTGGAGTAGCCAGACCAGCTAATACT